>ENA-UOOI01000004-UOOI01000004.1-fermentation-metagenome-genome-assembly--contig:-NODE-4-length-465568-cov-23.857192_pt1 | contig 465568 bp, 492 predicted proteins | sample MGYA00245779_ERZ724027 | MGnify/ENA primary metagenome ERZ724027 (study PRJEB28704, sample SAMN03018318) | fermentation metagenome | biome: anthropogenic terrestrial biome; feature: soil...
GAGCGCTACGTTGACATCGTAGAGGTCACAGGTTCGAGCCCTGTTATTCCCACCATGTAACTATTTCAGATAAATCCTGGAATTATAAAACTGTTGACTTGTGATGTAAATTACAATATAATATTAAATGTTGTTATTGGGGACGTAGCTCAGTTGGGAGAGTGCGTGAATGGCATTCACGAGGTCGTGGGTTCGATTCCCATCGTCTCCACCATTTCCAACAGAAATTAAGGACCTAAATTAAAATTTAGATCCTTTTATTTTTATGCAAGTATTATCACGATATCTCACAATGTTTGAAAATGTCGGGAATATAAGCCGATTGTCAGTATCAATTATCCGAAAACTACTTTAAATTATAAGTGATGTATAATATTTATTGATTTAAAAGTAAACAGGTGCAGGCCAAACTTATTTTAAACTTTTTTTACACCGATGGACTCTACGAGTGGTAGGAGGGTATTATAAACTTGTAAAAATGATTTGCCATATAATTAAGGGACCTTTTAACTGTCATAGTTGGAGGTCCTTTAATTATATGGACTGGCCTATTAAATACATGATTAGTTCCCCATTCAAAACTGTGTACATTAAATATCGAGATGTTGAAATAAGTTGTCTACTTTGTTGGCTACAATTTGAAATTAAAAGGAAGGTGAACAGCTATCAAACAGATTCTTTTGGTTGAAGACGACAGAACAATTGCGCTTGGGCTGTCTTATTCCTTAAACGAAGAGGGCTATGGGGTGACGGTCTGCCACGATGTTTCCTCCACGTTAGAAGAAATAAAGGACCGCAGGTTCGGATTGGCCATCCTAGATGTTTTATTGCCCGACGGAAACGGCCTAGATATTTGCCAGGCCATGAAAACCAAGACAGATACGCCCATCATTTTTCTTACGGCACTGGGTGAAGAATCTGACGTGGTTGAAATCGACGTTACCAAATGCTCGCTCTCTTGGGGGAATATTTGAGGCGTGTCAATAATGGAGAATATCAGATAGAACTTTTGCGTTACAGTGGCGTTATGGCAGACAATTCGGCCCAGAATATGATCTACGGTTTTGCAGCGGTTTTTATTGCCATCATCATGATTGCTTCCGTGTCCCTTATCTACAACGTTTTTGCCATATCAGTCTCGGAGCGCGTAAGGCAGCTCGGTATGCTAGCAAGTGTGGGTGCTACCTTGGGTGAGCTATGCTGCCATTGTGTTGATATTTGCCATTGTGGGCATGACGGTGTATTATTCAAGATTTAAGGTAAGAAAAGAGAATATTATCGACGGGCTGAAGGTAGATGGTATGTAGCACAGATTTTGCTCCTGCAGTAGAATTCACACAAATATCGGCTTTTCATAAAACTTAAAAGGGTTGGAAATGTAGGATGACGTGATGTATAATATTTATTGAAATTAATAGTAAACAGGTGCCGGCTAAATTTATTTTAACCGGTGAAAAGGGAAGTCAGGTGGAAATCCTGCGCGGTCCCGCCGCTGTAAGAGTGAAGCCCTGCAAATTACCACTGGGGAACCGGGAAGGTATGCAAGAGTGATGATGCTTGAGCCAGAAAACCTGCCTGTTTTTTACACCGATGAACTCTACGAGTGATAGGGGGTGCTATAAGTTTATAAGGATGATTCTGCTATATAAAGGGACCTCTTAACCATCATAGTTGGAGGTCCTTTAATTATATGGCCTGATTTACGTATATGAGAGGAGTTGTGTTTTTGAATAAAAAAAGTGTTAATTATCCTTTTACAGCCATAGTGGGTCAGGAAAAAATGAAGCAGGCACTTATCTTGAATGTTATTAATCCAATGCTTGGCGGAGTTCTTATAAGAGGAGAAAGAGGCACAGCAAAATCTACTGCTGTCAGGGCTTTAGCTGATTTGCTGCCGGAAAGGGAGCAGGTAGAGGGATGCATTTTTGGATGCGATCCGAATGATGAGGGTGCTATGTGCAATAACTGCATTGAGAAAATGAATAGTGGCGAGAGTCTCAAAACGGCATCTTCAAAGATGAAAGTGGTTGACCTGCCGGTAAGCGCTACCGAGGATATGGTTGTAGGTACTATTGATATAGAAGAAGCAATAAAGAAGGGTGAGAAAAAATTTGAACCGGGTATTTTAGCAAAGGCCAATAGAAATATTTTATATGTTGATGAGGTTAACCTTCTTGATGATCATATAGTGGACGTGCTTTTGGATTCAGCTGCAATGGGCATAAACACTGTTGAGCGGGAGGGTATTTCATATACCCATCCGGCACGGTTTATACTTGTGGGTACGATGAATCCGGAGGAGGGTGATTTGCGGCCGCAGCTTTTGGACAGGTTTGGCCTGGCCGTTGATGTGACGGGGGAAAAGGATACAGAAAGGCGTATGGAGGTAATTAAGAAAAGATTGGAATTCGAGAAAGACCCGATTTCTTTTGCAGAGGAATTTAAGTATTCACAGAAGGTGTGCAGCGATAGAATTACTAAAGCAATTAAATTACTTAAAGATGTCCGGTATGATGATAAAATGCTGGAGATTGCCGCAAAGATTTGTATAGCAATGGGGGTAGACGGTCACAGGGCGGATATAGGCCTTGTGAAGACTGCAATGACTATTGCGGCATATAACCTAAGAATCAATCTATTAAAAAGCGATATGTTGGAGGCCGCACAATATGTGCTTCCCCATAGGATGAGGAAGAATCCCTTTGATGAGGAAGCCATTGATGAGCCAGAAATCGACAAAATTGTTAACGATGCATGTTAACAGGGAAGCAGGTAACAAGATGAGCGTAAGGAACGTCTTTCCGTTTACAGCGGTGCTGGGCCAAAATGAAATTAAGAGGGCACTGATACTTAACGTTATCAATCCGGAGATAGGAGGAGTTTTGATAAGTGGTCAGAAAGGCACGGCTAAGTCTACGCTTGTCAGGGGGTTGGGAGAGTTTTTAACTGACATGGAGGTCGTGGAGCTTCCTTTGAATGTTACTGAGGACAGGCTTATAGGTTCCATAGATATTGAAAAGGCAATAAAACAGGGTAAAAGATGTTTTGAGCCCGGCATTTTAAAGAAGGCCGATAGAAACATACTGTACATAGATGAAGTAAATCTTTTAAGTGATTATATTGCTGACTGTCTTTTTGAAGTCTCGGCATCTCATATAAATAATGTGGAGAGAGAAGGTATCTCCATTTCCCATACCACGCAATTTGTATTAATCGGGACGATGAATCCCGAGGAAGGAGAACTGCGGCCACAGTTTCTTGACCGATTCGGTCTCTATGTTGAAGCAAAAGGGAGCGAAGATATAGTGGAAAGGACGGAGATCATCCGCAGAAGACTGGAGTATGAAAATTATCCCGAAGGGTATATAAACAAATGGAAGAAAGAAACTAAAAGGCTTTCGGAGGAAATCAAATTTGGTAAGCGATTGCTTCCTTTTGTAAAAGTTTCGCAGGATAATACGCGACTTGCTGCTGAGATTGCGAGTGAAGGTAACTGCGAAGGACACAGAGGCGAGATAGCGATTATGGAAACGGCAAGAGCTATAGCAGCTTTTGACAGCCGTAAATATATAACTCCAGAGGATATAAAGCAGGCTGCACAGCTGGCGCTTGGACACCGAATAAGAAAGATGCCGGATAGTGATTTTGAGGAACAGATACAACATCGGAATAATAAATCTCCCGATGCCAGAAATGAAGAAGTAGAACAAAAAGACACCATTAGAGATAAGCAACAAGGGAATGAAGAAAAAGCAGCACAAGAAAATAACAATTTCAGTGGTGATGGCAGTAGAATCCAAGATAAGTCTGCACCAGTATCAATGGATAAGGAAAATGTGGACGAACCGGGAAGAGAGTTTAAAGTAAGACCAATAAAGATAAAGGTAGCAGACAGAAAAAAACGCAAAGGAAGCGGGAGAAGGCTTCAGACGGCAACTAGCTCTGTTCAGGGAAGATACATTAGATATACCTATCCGAAAAATAATTCAGGTGATGTCGCCTTTGATGCTACATTGAGAGCAGCGGCATTGCATCAAAGGTTTAGGAAAAAGGACGGAGTAGCTGTCGCGATAGAAAAGTGTGATTTAAGAGAAAAGGTACGTGAAAAGAGGATAGGAAGTACAATATTGTTTATAGTGGATGCTAGCGGTTCAATGGGTGCCAGACAGAGGATGAAGGCAGTAAAGGGTGCAATAGTGTCGCTTTTAAATGATGCATATCAAAAAAGAGACAGGGTTGGAATGATTTCATTTAGAAAGAATTCAGCTGAACTGCTGTTGGGGATAACCAGGAGCGTCGATCTGGCAGAGAAATGCCTTAGGAATTTACCGACGGGAGGGAAAACCCCTCTATCCATGGGACTCTACAGAGGATATGAACTCATTAAATCTCAAAGAATTAAAGACCCAGATATCGTACCAATAATCGTACTGGTATCGGATGGGAGGGCAAATGTTTCAGTTAATGGAGATGATCCCGTTGAAGAGGCAATAAGCGTAGCACATTTAATTGCCGCTGAGAGTATAAAATCGGTGGTGATTGATACTGAAAATGACTTTATAAAGCTGGGTATTCCGCTAAAGATAGCACAGGCAATGGACTGCGAGTATTATAAGCTGGAGGATTTAGAAGAGGTCGGGATTGAATATGTCGTAAGGGATTTACTATAAAGATAAACAGGCTGGGGTAACCGATGGGTTGCCTTTGTGATATTAATCATGAGGGGGAGTTATGTGAAATTAACGGTTGTGACTGTCTCAAGTGTAATTATAAGGGATATTATATCGGCCAATGATGAAATTAACGAAAAGTGGCCGGAAAGTCTTGAACTCAAAATATACTTTGCCGGGAGAAGTGTTGACAAGTGTAAGTACAAAGAAATGGAGACCAACTTGCAGAGTGCAGATATTGTCATATTGGATCTTATGGGTGCAGATACAGAGATCCAAAGCTTTATTGCGGAGGTATGTAGTAATGTATCCGGGGATCTTATAGCAATCGGTGGTGAGAATAACCACATACAGGAATTAACGCGATTGGGCTCCTTTTCTATCAGCGATATGTCAGGGATGCCGATGATGAAAGGCGGTACTGTGGATTTAAGTTTTATGCATAAAATGAAGGACATGATTGACGAAATTGGGGATAGATTCTTAAAGGGCAAGATGAGGGATATACGTAATTATATTTATATACGCAGATATTGGAGATGTTCTTCAGACAGTGATATGCAAAATCTACTGTATTTTTTACTTCGCGAATATGGGAAAGTAGAGAGAATACCTCAGCCGGAGAAGCCGAGTGATACCACCGAGGAAACAGGAATATGCAGCCCTGTAAACAGAAAACACTACTGCAGTATTGATGAGTATGCAGCTGACAATGGATTTGATGAAAAAAGGCCTTCGGTTGTAGTTCTATATTATGGGTATGATTACCCCAACCGTACTTCTAAATGTGTGAGGCAGTTTATAGATAAGATAAACGATTTCGCCAATGTAATACCAATCATGTTTACTACTGTATCGGGAGACGGGGTTGGAAAGTTAAAGGCGATTATCGAGGATTCGGGGAAATATAAAATTGATGCTATAATAAACTTTATGTCTTTTCGTTTAGGAGCAGGCCCAATGGGAGGAGATGCTGATGCCGCGATAGAGGCACTAAAAGAATTCGGTGTCCCCTTATTTCATCCTTTTTTTATGAGTAAACGTGAGATTGAGGAATGGAAGGATTCACCACAGGGTATCAGCCCTTCGGAGTTTCTAATATCCGTTATGCTTCCCGAACTGGATGGTTGTATTGAAACAATACCCATAGGGGCTATGGTGAATAGCGGGAATAACCCTAAGTATGATGTGAAATTAAGTGAGCTGTCTTTGATAGATGAAAGGGCAGACAAGATAGCCTCAAGGGTCAAAAACTGGCTGACACTGCGTACTAAACAAAACAAAGATAAAAGAGTAGCGATAATATGCTATAATTATCCGCCCGGTGAAGATAATTTATTCGGTGGAGCTTTTCTTGATACATTTAAATCCATAGAGAAATTGTTGTTGACTTTACATGAGGATGGATATTCAGTGGATGAACTGACGGCAGAACAGCTCATGGAAGAATTCACGGCCGGGAAACTTACTAATTGGGGTAAATGGGTAGAGGTACAAACTTCGAATATGATCAAGTACGATAAGAACAGCTATGAGAGCTATTTATCAAGCAAGAGTTGGGAAAAGGATATGGTTGATCAGTGGGGAGAAAGTCCCGGCAATATCATGAGTGAAGGTGATAACTTCTTCATACCCGGCTTGGTAAACGGCAATATATTTATAGGATTGCAGCCATCACGGGGTATCCACGAAGATATTGAAAAGGTATATCACGATAAAAGACTTTTACCCCATCATCAGTATATAGCTTTTTATAAATGGATAAAGGAAGTATTTAAAGCAGATGTCATCATACATGTAGGAACTCATGGTACTTTGGAATTTTTAAAGGGAAAAGAGTGTGGGATGTCGGGCGACTGTTTTCCGGACATGCTTATTTCCGATATTCCGCATGCATATCTATACTATTCGGGCAATCCAGCTGAGGCAATGATTGCTAAACGCCGTTCCCATGCAGTTATGGTGAGCTATCAGCCTCCCGCATTTGTCGAGGGCGGTTTATACGGTGAATTGATGCAGCTTGAAAGTATGGTAAATGATTTTCATGAGGCGCAGCGGTCAAATCCCAAGAGCTGTGATGATATAGAAAGGAATATAAGGAAAACCGCGGAAAAGCTTCATATAGATATGGAAGATATACTGCACCTTGAAAGAGAGCTATACAGGATAAAAAGGTCGCTTATACCATACGGGCTGCATGTATTTGGGAAACCTTATAATAAGGATGAGGCATTAAGCTATATGAAGTTTGTACTTCGGTACGACCATGCAGGTGTCAAGTCCTTAAGACGGCTTGTGGCAGAGGCACAGGGATTGGATTATGACATGCTGCTTGGTGAGAATGATACTGCCATACTGCCAGATTTTGATAAACCGGTCTCGGAGATGGTGGAAAAATACATAAATGACGGTGATCTTACTGAGGAGTACTGTACTGATGATAAACTTAAAGAAAATTTTATTAAAACCTTGGAATATGGTAAGAACGCGTATGAAAAGGTAATGAATTGCCATGAAACAGATGGTTTATTAAAGGTCCTCTCGGGAAAATATCTGCCCGCACATTTGGCAGGGGATATGATCAGGAGCCCGGAGGTACTGCCATCCGGCTATAATATGTATCAGTTTGATCCGCGTATGGTGCCTACTGAAACAGCAATGGACAGGGGAAAGGAAATATCACAGAATACTATAGAAAATTATAGGAAGCAAGATGGAGAATACCCTAAGAGCATTGCCATAATATTGTGGGGCCTGGAGACGTCGAGAACTCAGGGTGAGACTGTGGGCCAGATACTAAACTATCTCGGCGTAAAGGTAGTAAGCAGGAAAAATGTATTCCAGCCTCAGTATGAAATTATACCCTATGAAGAACTTAAAAGGCCAAGGATTAATGTGGTTGTAAATATGTGCGGATTTTTTCGGGATATGTTCCCTAATATTATCGATGATTTAAATATGATATTCAAGATGGTTTCTAATCTTGACGAACCGGAGGAGGTTAATTACCTTAAGGCTAGTACGGAGAGGATCTATAAAAAACTATTGAAAGACGGATATTCGCAGGAAGAAGCCGAAGATCTTGCTACTGCGAGGTTATTCGGCCCGGCTGAGGCTGAATACGGAACAGGAATAACTAGCCTGATTGAAACTAAAAATTGGAGCAGCGAAGAACAGATAGGGGAGAAATATACCGAAAGCCTTAAATATGTATATAGCAGCAATGCCAGGGGAAAAGCCGTGCCCGGTTTATTAAACAGCCACCTGCAGGCTGTCGACATAGTTTCCCAGATAAGGAGCAGCCATGAATATGAGGTGACTGATCTTGATCATTACTATGAATTCTTTGGGGGACTTTCAAAATCAGTGGAGATGGCTAAGGGTAAAAAAGCCGTGGTATATATAACGGATACCACAGGAGAGAATATAGAGACGGAAACTGTGGATAAATCTATTGCCAGGGGTGTTCGTACTCGTCTCTTGAATCCAAAATGGATTGATGGAATGCTTAAACATAAATATCATGGAGCATCGAAAATAAGCAAAGAGTTCGAGAATATTTTAGGTCTTGCAGCTACTACAAATAAAGTTGATAATTGGGTATTTGAAAGCATGAATAGCACATATGTAACCGATGATAAGATGAAAAAACGAATGAAAGAAAACAATCAATGGGCTTATTTAAGCATTATAGAAACCTTGCTTGAATGTAACCAGAGAGGTTATTGGCAAGCGGGAGAGAATGAAATTGATGAATTGAGAAAGGTTTATCTTGAAGTAGAGGGTGACATTGAAGCAGAGTCATAATTATGTGCCAGGTATAGGATTATTTTTTTGTACCCGAGAAGAAATAAATTTCATCTGTGTCGGCTATCATATCAATATTAAAAGCCTGGGAAAAATTGGCTTTTTCCTCCTCAGCACTTTTTAAACCGCAGGATAGTTTACTGACTGCTTTTCCTGTATGATGGATGTTTATGCTATCCCTGCCTTCACCGTGTGCAATCATAAATCTTCCGCCTGTTTTTAGCATTTCCGACATGTGTATGGAAAACCGTGATTTATCCAGAAAATGAGGATATGCATTATAAAGGAAAATAGTATCAAAACCGGTCTCGTGTACATTAAAGAAATCAGATACTAAAAGGCGCAAATTGGGATTCACATATTTTGAACGGGCATTTTTTATCATCTTGTCCGAAAGATCTACACCCAGCAGCAGCTTTGGTTTATGTGATAGGATTTCGTGGAACAAAATGCCGGTTCCACAGGCTATATCAGCTACACGCGAACCTTCCTTAATTCCGGCCAAAGTCACAATAGCGGAGATTTTCTCATAATTATAGTTACTTGTGTTATCCCAGGTGTCGGCACGTTCATTAAAAAACTCTTTGGTTTGTTTGATATTTTGATTAATTATATTCATTCTTATACCCAGATTTTTCACGGGTGATTACTCCCGATTTTTCCAATGCAAAAATGATGATCGGAATAATAACAATCTGAATTATGATTCCGGGCAGCGATGTTACGAATGATGCGGCAATAAAAGCTCTTAAACCATAGGACTTGCCTGCTATACCCATAAGAACAGCATTTGCAACACCAGAAACAATGCGTCCTCCCAGCATAGAGCAGATCAAAGCAGGATAGATATTAAAAGATAGTTTACGGTAAAATAAACCGGCCAGGCCGCCGTAGGCTCCAAGCTCGAAAACCATAGCGGCGCCTATAGGAAACAGCGGCGGCATTCCGGTTAGCAAAGAAGAGACGAGCGGAACAAAAATACCGCAAACAATACCATATTGCCAGCCAAACAATAGTCCACAGAGTAATACGGGGATATGCATAGGAAGAAAGGTGGGGCCGGCCCCTATCATATGGAAAAAACTTGGCAAAATCAGACCTATAGCCATGCAAAGTGCGGTTCCAGTTATTCTTGCTGTTTTTGTATTTTTCATTAGATTTAACTCCTTCTTATTATAGTAAAGTAACATAAAAAAATATAAACCACGGCCAGGCCCGCATTCTTGCGGTTTCCCTTCGTGGTTTAATCTTTTCTGCCATACAATAGTGTGTTTACGTAGTAAGCCTTCATGGCCTCAATTATTTTTATAATAACCCAATATTAGATTAATGTCAATATAGAAATAAAGCATAGGCTACCCCAAGAACTTGACAAATATTTTTTAATGAAGTAGTATTAGGACACTAACTATTAATAGATAATTAGATCCGGAGTGATTATATGCCCATCGAGCTTCATATGGCAATTGTCAAAACATATCATGCACAAAAGAATTGTACGCGGCCGGGAATGAGAAAGATAGGTCTCTCTCCCGGACAGCCAAAAGTATTAACCTTTGTTTCTCAGCATAACCACTGCATGCAAAGAGAAATTGCCGATGCGCTCGATATTGAACCCGCCACTGTTTCCCAGATATTAAACAATATGGAATCATCAGGACTGATTTGCAGGTCTAAACAGCCGGGAAAAAAACGAGCAGAATCCATCTCTATCACAGAGAAGGGTCTGGATTATTATGAAAAATGGCTGCATTTATGCGGGGAACTGGATAAGGAAGCCCTTAAAGGCTTTTCACAGGATGAAACGGATCATTTCCTTGATTATTTACAGCGTATGTACCTGAATATGACAGGGAAACTAATGTGCTAGGATAACTTAGACAAGTTGGAGGAAACTTTGTGTTAAAGAGATTAACCGTTTATTTTCATAAATACCGTAAAGAACTAATAGGAAGCATTGTTTGTGTTGCTACTGAAGCTGCTTTTGAGCTTATAATCCCGTTGATTATGGCTGATATAATAGATGTAGGAATCGCAAACCATGATAAAAATTATATTTTAGTAAAGAGTGCCACTATGATAATTTGTGCGCTTATTGCACTTTGTTTAGGGATTTTATATGCCCATCTTTCAGCACGGGCCGGCCAGGGATTCGGCGCAGAGCTACGGAAGGCGGAATATCAAAAAATTCAGGGGTTTACATTTTCCAATATGGATCATTTCAGTACCCCTTCACTCATCACCCGGCTAACCAGTGATATCACAATAATCCAAAATGCTGTATGTCATGGTCTGCGTCCTATCGTGCGTGGCCCGGTTATGATGGTCATGGCGCTAGCAATGTCATTTACAATGAGTTCACAGCTTGCGGTTGTTTTTCTTGTTGCAATGCCTATTCTTGGTGCGAGCCTTTTTCTAATTTTAAGGAAGCTTAGTCCATTATATGCCATAATGCAGAGGGCGCTGGACCATGTGAATTCAATTGTACAGGAGAACCTGACGGCTATCCGTACAGTTAAAGCATATGTAAAGGGAGACAGCGAGTATAAAAAATTCAGTAAGGTTAACCAATCATTTCGTGAGTCATCGGAACAGTCATTCCATTATGCGGTCTTAAATGCACCGTGTTTTCAGTTTATCATGTATGCAACGATTATATGTATATTATGGTTTGGCGGTAACCTCATTAACAATGGAAGCATGAAGGTCGGTGAACTGACCGGCTTTTTAAGCTATGTCCTACAGATTCTTAATTCTCTGATGATGATCTCCAACGTTTTTCTTATGCTCAGCCGTTCCATGACCTCTGTTGAACGTATATTTGAGGTATTGGATGAGCCTGCCGATATTGAAGATGGACCGGGCAACTACCTGGTAGAGCACGGGGAGATTGATTTTGAGAATGTATCATTCAAATATCAGCAAAGTGCGGAGGAATATGTTCTTTACAATATAACACTTCATTTTGGCGCCGGCCAGACTATTGGAATCATTGGTGGAACGGGATCGGCTAAGTCCTCTTTGGTACAGCTTATTCCGAGGCTTTATGATGTTTCCGAGGGTAGCCTGAAAATTGACGGACATGATGTGAGGGAATATTCTCTTGCCCACCTGCGTGATGAGGTTGGTATGGTTCTTCAGAAAAATACTCTTTTCTCCGGAACTATACGTGAGAACCTGAGATGGGGTAACGAAGATGCTACGGACAAGGATCTTGATTGGGCATGCAGAATTGCCTGTGCAGATGAGTTTATTTCACGTATTCCCGAGGGATATGATATGGATCTTGGGCAGGGTGGAGTAAATATTTCCGGAGGTCAGAAGCAGCGGTTGTGTATTGCAAGGGCACTTCTTAAACGACCGCATGTTCTGATTTTTGATGATTCCACCAGTGCCGTTGATACTGCTACTGAGGCAAAAATTCGTAAGGGCCTTGCTGAAGAACTAAAGGATACTACAAAGATTTTTATCACTCAGCGGATCGGCTCAATTAAGGATGCGGATCAGATTGTGGTATTGGATGACGGTAAAATAAGTGATATTGGCACACATGATGCTTTAATGAAGAAGAGTGCAATATACAGAGATATTTACGAGTCGCAAAAAGAAGGTGTAATGGTATAATGGCTAGAACAACGATACGTGAAAGACCAAAAGATCTTCATGAGGTGCTTGGTTTTATTGGAAGCTATTTAAAAAAGCATATTATAGCTTTGTGCTTTGTTTCGCTGCTCGCCGTTATAAGTGCCGGAGCTAATGTCTATGGAGTTTATCTGATAAAGCCTGTTATAAACGAATATATACTTCCCGGAGATATACGCGGTCTTAGGCATATACTACTTGTTATCGGTTTTATTTATTTTGCGGGAGCGTCGTCGACGTATGGTTATACACAGCTCATGGTAAAGGTAGCTCAGCAGGTTGTCCAGGAAATCCGCAATGACCTCTTTAGCAAGGTACAGACCCTGCCGCTTTCATATTTTGATGCAAATACTCACGGTGAATTAATGAGCCGTTTCACAAATGATATTGACACTATAGCAGAGGCATTAAATAACAGTTTTACAGTAATAATAAGGTCTGCCGTCCTGCTTATCGGTACCTTTACAATGCTTATTGTATTGAACCCAAAGCTGTCGATCATTGTTTTGTCAATTTTTTTATGTATGTTTTTGTTTATTCGCTACAGCAGTAAAAAGAGCCATAAGTTTTTTACAAATCAGCAAAGATTTTTAGGAAATCTGGACGGTTTTATTGAGGAAATGGTTGCAGGCCAAAAAGTTGTAAAGGTGTTTAATCATGAAAAGCAGAATATGGAAGAATTTTCACAGCATAATAAAGTTCTTCAGGATGCGGGAACCGGTGCTATAACATACTCGGGAATCCTTGTACCGGTCGTTGTCAGCCTTTCTTACTTTGGGTATGCACTCACCACCTGCATAGGAGCATTTATGGTTCTTGGCGGGAATATGGATATAGGCAGCCTTTCCGCTTATCTTGTTTATGTACGCCAGACTGCAATGCCGATCAATCATTTTTCTCAGCAGTTTAACTTTATTCTTGCTGCTCTTTCGGGTGCCGAGCGTATTTACGAGGTCATGGAGGAAAGCCCAGAGGTGGATGACGGCGATGTAACCCTTGTGCATATGCCGGAAGAAAAAGATAACGATCCGAGGTCAAAAAAGTGGTCATGGCGCAAGCCGGACGGTGAGCTTATTCCGCTCAAAGGTGATGTTCGTTTCAATGACGTTGTATTCGGTTATGAATTGAAAAATTCTGTTTTACATGGAATAAATCTTTATGCAAAGCCGGGCCAGAAGATTGCGTTTGTCGGCTCCACGGGAGCAGGAAAGACGACGATTGTAAATCTGATTAACCGTTTTTATGACGTGGTATCAGGCTCCATCACTTATGATGGTATCGATGTGCGCAATATCAAAAAAGACGACTTGCGGCATTCCATAGCCGTTGTTTTACAGGATACCCATTTGTTTACGGGAACCATCGAAGATAATATCAAATTCGGCAATCCGGAAGCGACAAGAGAGCAGGTCGTAAAAGCTGCTAAGCTTGCCAATGCGGATTCATTTATACGCAGGCTTCCAGCCGGTTATGATACCATGCTTTCAGGTGACGGGAGCAACCTAAGCCAAGGCCAGAGACAGCTCCTTTCAATTGCACGCGCGGCTGTTTCCGATCCGCCTGTACTTGTTCTGGATGAAGCGACCAGCTCCATAGATACACATACGGAGAAGCTGATTGAATCCGGAATGGACCGCTTGATGGAGGGACGTACCGTATTTGTAATAGCTCATAGGCTTTCTACAGTCCGGAATGCAAAGGCCATACTTGTGCTTGAACATGGGGAAGTTTTGGAACGTGGCAACCATGATGAGCTGATAGCTAAAAAAGGAAGATATTATGAGCTGTATACGGGAAAGAAAGAGCTTGATTAGAGAAAGAGGGGATAAAACATTCCCTCTTTTCTATGACTGCATCGATCCTCCGCCGTCGACATGAAGGACCTGGCCGGTGACATACGACGAGTCGCAGCTTGCCAGGTATACATATGTCGGAGCAAGCTCGACCGGCTGGCCTGGCCGCTTCATAGGCGTATTTGAGCCGAATGTCGTGACATAGTCGGCCGACCAACTGGATGCATTTAGCGGAGTCCAGATTGGACCGGGTGCCACTGCATTGACCCTGATACCTTTTGATACAACGGAATTAGCCATTGCACGTGTAAAGCTGACGATCGCGCCCTTGGTGCTTGTATAATCAATAAGCTGGTCTTCTCCTATATAGGCATTAATGGAGGTCGTGTTAATTATGGTGCTTCCATTCTTTAGATAAGGCATAGCCAATTTTGTCATGATGAATATCCCATAGAAATTTACCTCAAATGTGAGTTTCATCTGTTCTATGGATATATTTTCAATTCCGGTTTGCGGGAACTGTACACCTGCGTTATTAACTAAAATATCCAGGTGCCCAAAAGTTGAGACGGTGCAGTCCACAACATTTTTACAGAAATTCTCGTCACGTACGTCCCCTGCCATCAAAAGGCACTTCCTGCCCTGTGCTTCTATACAGGATTTTGTTGCCTGTGCATCTTCATGTTCATTGTAGTAAACGATGCATATATCGGCACCCTCTTTTGCAAATGCTACGGCGACAGCTCTGCCTATGCCACTGTCTCCTCCGGTTATTATTGCAACCTTATTCTTTAATTTACCTGTTCCAATATAGTTAGGGTTGTCAAAAATCGGTCTGGGGACCATCAGTGTTTCCAGACCGGGCTGTTTGGATTGATGCTGCGGAGGAAATTGAATCGGAACCTGTTGACATACCTGTTTATATCCTAAATACTGATTGTAATCAGTCAATTTAGTACCTCCTTTCTAAATGGATTCATTATTATAATATATTTATTTCAGTTACTTTGTTACAATTTTGAGTAAAGCACTCATGTTTATTATCATTCCCTTCATTTTCAAATATATAATGAGTATTAGATATCTAATTAGAATATGTTAAGTTTTGGTATATGCGCTGTAAAAAAAGGGTAAAGTATATAATACATTAAAATATGTTTTCAGTTGGAAAGGAATATCATATTGACTGTAAATAATAAGTTTAACACGATTTTTTTCTTATATAAATATATTCGCTGTATTTTCCCCAAAGTTTATAGTGAGCTTGACTGTTATATATCCCTTGCAGAAAATATACCTGATAAGGTATTATCAGAATTAGCTTTAGAAAGCATATCTTTAAAGAAATTCCATTGCCTGGGTGGAAGTATATATTCGCTCTATCCAGTTGCAGACACACAGAAGATGATTCACTTTATTGTGGCGTACCAGACAATCAGCGACTACCTGGATAACCTTTGTGACAGGGCGGATGTCCGGGATAAACCGGCATTTAGATGTTTACATCTTGCGCTAAGTGATGCCGCCACGCCTGATGAAGTCTATAATGATTATTATAAATATTATCCTTACAAGGATGACGGTGGTTATCTAAAGACATTGGTTAAGGAATGTAAAGGTGTAATAAACTATCTTCCTACTTATGATCTTATTAGAGATAAGCTAAACTTCCTAATAGGTTTGTATTGCGATCTTCAGGTATATAAGCATTTATCTCTTGATGTCAGAGAAGAAAAAATGAAAGTTTGGTATAAGGAATATATCACTTACTATCCAGATATAACAGGATGGGAGTTTGCAGCTGCAAGTGGCTCAACCCTAGGCATCTTTATGCTTGTGGCAGCTGCTTTTGCAGAGGATTTAACCGAAGATGCAACGAATGAAATATTAGACGCTTATTTTCCCTGGATATGCTCTCTTCATATATTGCTTGATTATTATATTGATTTTTATGAGGATATTGAGAATAACGATTTGAATTTTGTGAGTTATTATAAGGATATGGATGAAGCGATTGATCGGATAAAATATTTCTATAAATCTGCTCTCTATCATGCAAAGACACTTAAGTCTCGTTTCTTTCATAATATGGTTATTGAAGGTCTTTTTGCTATGTATCTTTCTGATCCAAAAGCGCATTTAAAGAGTCTCTCATATGGAACAGATGAACTGATAAACTCTGCAGGGTTTTGCACAAGAGGTTTATATAATATTTGCAGGCATATGAGAGACAATGGATCTATATGATTAATAATTTCTGTTTATTGTTTCGACCGACATATTGATGAGAATATCGCGGTAAATACTTGACGGAATAGTCATAAGTGTGTTTATGGCCTGTTTTACATAGTTCTCGGCTTTATTTCTTGCTCTGGTAACGGCGCCGGATTTTATAATATCTTTCATGATATTCTGCAATTGATAACCGCTTACATTTTTACCTGTTAATATATCATTGTATTTGCATTTTGATTTTTTATCTTCACAGAAATATATATATGGCAGGCTTATGTTCCCTTCTGATATATCATGGGCAACAGGTTTGCCTAATTCTTTTTTGCTGCCTGTTATATCCAATACGTCATCTATTATCTGAAACGCGCAGCCGATATTATATCCGAAGCAACCCATTAGATGTATATATTCTTCGCTTGCACCCGAGTTTTCAGCGCCGGCCTTGCAGCATGCAGAAAATAATGATGATGTTTTTTTACCTATATAATCAATATATTCATTTTCACTTAAATCCGGATTGAATTTTCTCCCGGCCTGTATTATTTCACCTACGCACATGTCCCGGATAGCCTTTACAAAGTATGACATGCTCTTATTAAGATTATTGAGTGCCAGTATATCAAAGGCCTGTGCAAACAAAAAGTCGCCTGTCAGCACGGCGGTATGATCTCCATGTACATGATTTATAGTGGGATGATTTCTCCGGAGGTCCGACATGTCTATGATATCATCATGAATGAGGGAGGCGGTATGTATCAGCTCTACAGAGACGGCAGAATGAATCATATCTTCATTCAGGCTGTTAAAGCACATGCCGGATAAAAGCACCAAACGTGGCCTTATTTTTTTACCGCCTTTTAAGAGTGTCTCAATCATGTCCTGTATTATGGCATCACTTTGATCCACTATATCATTAAGCTCTTCACCTACAACTTTTAAACCCTTCGTCAGATAATTAGGATCTTGTGCATGTTTGACTTTCATTTCATTTTGTTTAAGTGTTTGCATAACCATGGCTCCTTATAAACAATATAGATTTATTTTGTACCCGGCGAAGTTATTTATACAGAAAAACTATGATAGAATAGCTTTGGAGGTATAAAAATGGACAAAAGGATAAAAACAAGACTTATGGATATATATTACAGCCTGTTTGATTACCTTGGGCCGCGTCATTGGTGGCCTGCCGAAAATGATTTTGAAATGGCGCTGGGTGCCATACTTACACAGAATGTGGCATGGAAAAATGTTGAGCCCGCTATATCAAAACTTTATGCAGATGATCTTATGACGCCCGCGGATTTATATAATGCTCCGGAAGATATGATTATAAGCGATATAAAATCCACAAGATTTTTTAATCAGAAAGCCAAATACATAAAGGCCTTTTGCAAATATCTTTTAGATAATTATAATGGAGGATTAAATGAATTATTTGATAAAGATATAACTTTGCTCAGAAAGGAACTGCTGGCGTTACCGGGTATAGGTAAAGAGACAGCGGATGCGATTATTCTATACGGTGCCAAGAAACCTATTTTTGTAGTTGATGCATATACCAGGAAATTAGTAAGGCTGCTAAAGCTTATAGATGAACCTGTAAACTACAATAGGGTACAGGATTATTTTATGTCAAACCTCGATGTAGATGTTTATTTATTTAATGAGTATCATGCACTCATTGATGCTTGGGGAAATCATATTTGTAAGGGAGGCCGCCCTGATTGTAGATGTTGTCCGCTGACCGGCGGCTGCGGCTATATCGAAGATTTCTGCGAAGAATAACTTTTATATAAAACTTAAGTTTATACCAGTGAGGTGAGAAGTGTGAGTGATGTGGACAAAGGAGATATAATAGTTTTACTTAATAAAATAGGCAAATTACTGGAGATTAAAGGGGAAAGCCCGTTTAAATCACGGGCCTATTTTAATGCAGCCGCTTTGCTTGAAACTCTTAGCGAAGATATGGGTACACTGATAGAAGAAGATAGGTTAAAAGACTTAAAGGGAATAGGGAATGCCCTCAATAAGAAAATCACCGAGTTTTACAGGACAGGTCGCCTTGAGTATTATGAGAGTCTAAAAAAAGAATATCCCGAGAGTTTGCTGGAGATTTTAAATGTTCCCGGCGTCGGTCCAAAAAAGGTGGGCACACTCTATAAACAGTTTGGGATTAAGACGGTGGGGGAGCTTGAGTATGCCTGCATAGAAAACAGACTCACTGAGCTTCCGGGTTTCGGTGAAAAGACGCAGAAAAAGATTCTGGACGGCATAAAACAGTACAAGAAATATCAGGGAAGATATTTGTACTCCGATGCATATGGCCAGGCCGAAATGATAATTGACCATTTAAATACTTTGGGATGCATAGATAAACTAGAGATAGCCGGCAGCCTCAGAAGAAAGAAAGAGACCATAGGAGATGCCGACATACTTGCCTCCTCCGATAAGCCTAATGAAGTTATGGATGCGTTCACCACCGGCAAATATGTAAGTGATATAATAGAGAAAGGAGATACAAAGAGCAGTATCTACACGGGCTTGGGCATACAGGTGGACCTTAGGGTTATTAAACCGGAGGAATATCCATATGCGCTGCAGCACTTTACAGGGAGCAAAGAGCATAATGTTGCTTTAAGACACAGAGTCAAGAGGATGGGGCTTAAGATGAATGAATATGGTCTTTTCAAAGCGGACGGAACAAATGTACCTGTTTCAGGTGAAGCCGGACTCTATAGGGCTATCGGTCTTGAGTACATACCTCCCGAGATGAGGGAGGATATGGGTGAAATAGAAGCGGCGGCGGATAACAATCTTCCTAAGCTTGTAACGGACAAGGATATAAGAGGCATTATACATGTACATACGAACTATAGCGACGGAAAATGCAGTGTGGAAGAAATGGCATATAGGGCAAGGGATCTGGGCTACAGCTACATATGTATAACTGATCACAGCCAGTCCGCTTTCTATGCGGGCGGTTTAAAACCTGATGAAGTACTTAGACAATGGGAAGAGATAGATAAGCTCAATAATAAGGATTTTGGAATAAGGATATTCAAAGGGATTGAATCAGATATACTGCCTGACGGAAGCTTGGATTATCCTGAGGAAATACTTAAGGGATTCGATATTGTGATAGGCTCTGTACATTCAAACTTTGGCATGACGGAAAAAGATATGACGGCAAGGGTTGTAAAGGCCATTAATAATAAATACCTTACAATTTTGGGCCACCCTACTGGTAGGCTGCTTTTATCCCGGGAAGGTTATAGCATTGATATGCAGGAGGTCATGGAGCAGGCTGCAAAAAACAAAAAGATAATAGAGATCAATGCCAGTCCCTATCGTCTGGATATGGACTGGAGACTGCTAAAAAAGGGTAAGGAAATGGGCATTTTATTTTCTATCTGCCCGGATGCGCATAATCTGGAAGGCCTGGAAGACATGAAATATGGGGTGGGCATAGCCAGAAAAGGGTGGCTAGAGAAAGATAATTTACTAAACTGTATGGATGCAGACAGCATCCTTAAAAAATGTAAGAGAGAGTGACAAACATATTATGAAGTTGCATGAATAGCACTGTTCTCTTACACCTATACTAAGCCTATAAGTCAATCGAGTGTGTTTTTATATCTTATTTTTGTATGCTATAATGAGTTTACAATATAATAATGGAAGGAGATCAAATGGATAAACAAAAAGTACTTGAAACACTGAAAGAAGTTTATGATCCCGAACTCGGCAGGAATATTGTGGATTTGGGCATGGTGAAGCCAGAATATATAGATATACAAGGCTCTGAGATAAAGATCCGGGTCAATCTTACTATACAAGGATGTCCACTGCAGGCAACAATAAAAGATGACATTGAGGAAAAGCTGTCATCCATTGGTTTTGACAAGGTGACTGTAACCTTTGGCGAAATGAGTCAGCAGGATAAAGATGCACTTATGGGTGAAAGCTTTCAGCAGGACAGCGTTTTTGACACGGCACGGACGATTTTAGTAGGTTCAGGCAAGGGCGGCGTTGGTAAATCCACCGTTGCGGTAAACCTGGCTATAGCCGCATCAAAGTCCGGGCATAAGGTGGGACTTATAGATGCGGATATTTTGGGCTTTAGTATATCAAGAATGCTGGGTACGAGCGGAGTAAGGCCCAATGCCATAGATGATACCCATATGTATCCCATTGAGGCTCATGGAATAAAGGTCATATCCATGGGCAATTTCGCAGGTGAAGACTCCGCGGTTGTATGGAGAGGCCCGCTGCTTTCCAATGTTCTAAAGCAATTCATGTATGATGTGGAGTGGGGTGATTTGGATTATATATTTGTAGACCTTCCACCTGGAACAGGTGACGTGCCGCTTTCGATGATGCAGCTTATCCCGCAAAGCTATCTTCTTTTGGTAACGACCCCTCAGTCGGCCGCATCACATGTGGCGGGAAGACTGGGGAAAATGGCGCAAAAGGCGGGTGTGGACATCCTTGGCGTGGTAGAGAACATGTCATATTTCGAATGCCCCGATTGCGGAAGTAAACAATATATATTCGGCAAGGGTGAGGCCAACAAATTAGGAAAGGAATTAGATTCTAAGGTTTTGGGCGAGATTCCGATCATAACGGAGATAAGAGAAAAGAGTGATAAAGGAACACCTATAACCCTGGAGGATAAAAATCCGGTTACGCAGGTTTATAAAGATATTTTCTCCAATATAGACCGGCGCTGTACAGAAATCGACGACTCATATGCAGGAATAAAAAAATGAATCTCTTAAGGTCATACTTTTAAAAGTATGGCCTTTTTATTTTTGGTTACAATAATCAGTAAATGCTATATAAAGGAAGGTTTCAATGAATAAAAAGTTAGAATGGCATGACTGGAATAACCAGTCGTTCAAAAAAGCGCATGAAGAAGATAAACTTATACTCCTGGATATTACCGCATCCTGGTGCCATTGGTGCCATGTAATGGACAGCACAACCTATGAGGATGAATCGGTGATTTCATACATAGAAGATAATTACATGCCGATACGTGTTGACAGAGATAAGCGGCCGGATATAGACGGCATATACAATTTAGGCGGTTGGCCCTCAACCGTTATCTTAACACCAGAAGGCGAGATACTTACAGGCGGCACATATATGCAGCCCATACCTCTGCTTTACATGCTTAAGGATACTAAAAAATTGTATAAAGAGAACAAGAAAGATATAAAAGAGAAGATCAGGAAAGAAGGCAGAGCAAAGAGTACGTTGCGTATCAAAGCCATATCTCACAGCTTAGAGTATGATGCGCAGGCATATGTGCACAGCTCCATCATAGATATGTATGACTCCAGATATGGCGGTTTCGGTAAGAAACCCAAGTTTTTATATCCGGAAGTGCTTTCTTACTTAGCCCGTCAATATTTTCTCTCACATGATGATAAAGCCAAAAAAATACTTATAAAAACACTGGATATAATGTACGGCAGCGAAGTTTATGACGGGATAGATGGTGGCTTTTTCCGATACGCAACACAAAGGGACTTTTCTGGTCCCCATTATGAAAAGTTATTAGATGAAAATGCGCACCTTATGTCTGTATATCTTGAAGCATATCAGATGTTTAATCTTCCGAGGTATATGGATGCTGCAGAAGATATCCTTAAATATATAGAAAATAATTTGTATGATGATAAGAAGGGCTTGTTTTATGGCAGTCAGAATGCCGATGAAACATATTATAATAATGGTTTTAAACAAAGAATCAGAATGAAGAAACCCGCTTTAGATAAAACATATTACACTGATAAAAATTCGCTTTGTATTCTTGCAATATTGAAATATTACTGTATCACGGGTAAGGAAGAATACCTGCAAATAGCTGTAAAGGCAGTGGATGTTTTATCAAAAGACCTTACCAATGATTCCGGTCTTATGAAACACCATCAAGGATCCGATAATGCAAACACTCTGGAAGACCAGGTATACATGATGGAATTGCTTTTAAGGCTTTACAGCTTAACCGGCCGGAAGGCATACATGGATAAGTCATTAAAATTAATGGACAGGGTGATCGAGGAATTCTATGATGGCAAGGATAAAGGCTTTTTTGATTATCTCCCAATTGATGAAATCAAGCATTATCAACCATTAAAGAGCCTGAACCTAAACAGCGAGATTTCTAAAGTTTTAATGCGCTTATTTATGCTGACAGATATCAGGAAGTACTACCAGTACTGTCAGGAGACACTCACGCATTTCAGCTGTATCTATAGGGAATACGGAATATTCGCAGTTAATTATGCGGAGGCGGTCAGGACATTTGCCGGTGATGCATATAGGATTATTTTAGTCGGTAAATCAGATAATCACGATACAATAAATTTATTTGATGATTTAAAAAGGATGTATAACCCAATCGGCTTCACTCAATTTTTAGATATTGATAAAAACAGAGAAGAAATAAAAAAGACGGGCCTGGATGATGACTCATATCCGAAAATATATGTGTGCACTAAAGACAAATGTCTGCCGCCTGCTGATAGCATTAAAGATTTAAAAAGAATATTTTACAAATTAACGGCCGTGGAAGAATTAGATTGAACCTTCCCCGGTTTTTATAGTATTGGTAAATAATCGCAGATGATATATATTACAAATGTATTACGATTTTGTAATATTTATTGAACTTTAAAATTTTGAATGATATAGTCGTGTAAATAAGTAATTTATCAAAAAAAGGAGGAATAGATTATGCATCACAAAAAAGCTTTAGCAGCCTGCCTAACCATTATCATGGTATTGTTATTCTCTACAGGTGCGATGGCAGCAGGTAAGGATGTACCTATACTGTTGAAGATGAATCACTTTTATGTGTTGTATACCAAGCCTGAAGGACCATATATAGATAAGCATAACAGGCTTATGGTACCTGCCCGCACATTGTGCGAGAAGCTTATAGGGGCAAATGTCAATTATGAACCCAAGACAAAGGTGATAACTATTAAATTTGATGGAGATTCATTAAAGATGACATTAGGCTCAACCAAATACTATGTCAATGGTAAAAGCTTAACTATGGATACAATACCGGTGCTCAAAAATGGAACGACATTAATTCCCTTAAGGACAATAATAGATGCGTTTAATATAAAGGCCAATTGGAATAAGGAATATCATTATACCTCACTGGATGACGACAGGATAATGAAGACCGAATTAATAGCAGACATATTAGATATTATAAAGGGCCCGGGTTCTAATCCTGATGCTTTTGTTCCCGTTAAGTTTACACTGGAAACCAAAGATCTAAAGGATAGCTGGTACTGGCATTATGTATCTAAATTAAAGAATGTAAGCGGTGAGGACATTAAGGAAGGTAAAGAAGGAGTTCAAACAATATTCACCTATGATCAGCCTATGGGTGAAGGTTTTAGTTATACAGATTTATATGGGAAAAAGCCAGTCATCGAAAAAGGCGAAATATTGACCGTAAAGAGGCAGTTAGATTATGTTAAATCAAATGGAGGAGACTTAGATTTAATACTGCTATTAGGAAGGAAATTGTAAAACAACTCTTTTTAATATATTTTTGCGTTGTTTAGTATAGACAATTTGTGCTGATATGCTGTTAACTAAGCGTATAGTTTGGTTAATTATTCTTGAAAATGTCTCATACATGTCCATGTAGTAGGCATATTTTAAATGAGTTTTTCAAATACATTATTAGATGCTATGGATATATCTTAGATGACATATATTACAGATATGCTATGCATTAAAAATCCGGACGGGACTGTGGAAAAGCTTCCGGAGTTTAAGGATTTGTATCCGGGCTGGGATTTTAAGCAATTATCCTATTAGTAGGTTATAACTAGCCTACAAAAAAATCAGGGAGGAGATTATTTCTCTTCCCTGGTTAATGCAGCACTCTCTTCAATGCTCTTATCTAAGCCCATAAGCAGATTGAGTTTGTTCCATAGTTCACCGTATTGATGTGTGCCCGGCACCCTGGGGTGCTCAATATCATTGTTTATAATATCTACGATATTTGCCGGGTCTTGAGACAATATAATGATTTTATTGCTCAGTATGATGGCCTCGTCGATATTATGTGTTACAAACACTATCGTGATATCGTTGCGCTGATATATTTTTAATAGCTCTTTTTGAAGCTTATAGCGTGTGAACGCATCCAGGCTTCCGAATGGTTCATCCATAAGCAGCAGTCTGGGATGTAGTGACAGCGCCCTTATTATAGCTACCTTTTGTTTCATTCCGCCGGAAAGCTGATAGGGATAGAAGTCTTTAAAATCGATAAGGCTAACTAATTCAAGGTAATAATCTATCAATTCTTTTCTTTGATATTTACTCAATTCCGGATAGTTTACTTTAAGAGGAAACTCAATATTTTTCTCTACTGTAAGCCAGGGAAATAATTGATTGAAGTCTTGGAAAACCATCATTCTATCTGTGCTCGGCTGCGACAATTCTTCACCTTCGAGTAATATTTTGCCGCTTTCGAGTTTTTCATACCCGGCTATGCATCTGAGCATAGTTGATTTTCCACATCCCGAAGGCCCCAGTATACATAAAAAGTCATTCTTATGTAGATCAAAGCTGATTTTATCCAAAACTGTAATCTTTCTGTTGCCGGAAGCAAAGGATTTACTTAATTCTTTAATCTCAAGGAACTTGTTCAAATTTGTCACCTCCTAATTTGTCATACCCCATTTTTTAACTGTGTTTTTTTCAATTATCTCGAATAAGACTGTTTCCACCAAAAATCCTATTACCACTATTATAAGCAGGCCAGCGAAAACACCCGGCATATCCATCATGAATCTTTTTTCGAATATATACCAGCCCAATCCGCTTTCACTGCCTGTGGCACCAAATATCATTTCAGCGGATATCAAAGCTCTCCATGCCCGCGACCAGCCGACTTGAAGACCGGTAAGCAGAGAGGGCAGCGCCGAGGGTATCATTATACGACCTATAATGCTTAATTTTTTAAGCCCTATATTGCTCCCCACCTCAAGATATATCTTGGGTATGGTCTTAAAACCGGTAATTGTATTCAAAATCATAGGCCATAAAACAGAGTGTATTATAATAAATACGATTGAATTTTTACCCGTACCAAACCATAGGATTGCCATGGGCAGCAAGGCAACACCTGGTAATGGGTCCATTATAGATACCAGAGTTGTTACGCATTCGTTTATTCTATCTGAAATCATGGCGCAGATTGATATGACTATGGCCAGTATATCTCCTATAACCATACCGTCAATGATCATGCGGAAAGAATTGTATGTCTGCATCATAATGGTGCCTTTTTTAATTTCTCTGATGAAAGCCGATGATATACTCTGCAAGCTTGGGAAAAGCAGCTCGGGGAAAACTCCGCTCTGAGCAAAAATTTCCCAAAGCAGGCATAAAGCTATAATAAAGAATATTTTATTGTATTTAGTATGTTTGTTCAGCTTAATCACTCCTTTGCCGATTTAATATTGCATTTTCTCAATGTATGTTTTTTCACCATTTTTTTTGCCCATTTGGGCGGTGATGTTTTCAAATGCAATATCACTTATCTTACTAGGAACCTTATTTATATATCCCGCTTCCTTCATGAAAGCAGCCATTTTAAGAAGGCCGTATGGCGTGCTTGAATAGTTTGTATCCTTCCATGTAATGTATTCTAGGATTTTATTTTCGCTTATATTATATATAGGTGCTAATATCTTGGATACTTCTTTTGGCTGCTCGTTTATTGTTGTAATTGCTTGATTTAAAGCTTGGTAGACGGCGGCATATGCCATGGGGTTATTATCATGGAATTTTTCCGTGGCTACCAGGAAGATATGTGTAAATTCGCCTCCGAAGGCTTCCTTGCTTGTTAGAATTTCATGCATTTCAGGGGTGTTTAATTCTTCGAAGTAGTAAGGTGCAGAAGCAAAATGAGCCGCTACCTGTTTATTTGTCAAAGCATTCATGGCATCAGGATGTGACATGGACAACACCTTGTCATCCATGGCATGTGGATCATTCAGCAATTTTTTACTTTCCATCTGCAGAAAAATGTGCTGTGTGCTTCCTAAGGTGGGCAATGCTATCTTGTCATTATCCTTAAGATCGGTTATAGATTTGATATCCGGACGATATGTAATAATTCCGTTCGGACCGCCTTGAACACTGGATACCAGCTTTATCTTTACTCCCTTGTCACGGCTTATAAAAAAAGGCGGGGGTCCCATAAAAGCAAAATCCACTTTGTCTGCTGCCAGAGCCTCATTGATTGCTCCGCCTGATGGGAATGTCTGCCAAACTATTTTTGCATTGGGTATATATTTGTTTATTATCTTTTTCTTTTCCATTATCTGTGCCGGGGCATATTGAAGGCCGTATTGAGTTGCAATACGGACGGTTACCTGGTCATGTACTTCATTACTTGTTTTAGTTTTATTAACTTTACATCCGCTGAATGAAAATATCATTATAAAAATAAGCAGGTATGCGGACCATTTCACGATCCTATTCATTAAAACAGACCTCCTTTATGGTTTTAATACATATTATTAGGATGCATAGTTAGCTGTTACCGAATAAACCGAATAAATTATTTTTTAATGTTTAAAATAATGGAAGCAGAGGAGGTAAGAGATGTGACTAAAAAAAGGTATTTGGTACTGTTTGTGATATCTTTGGTTCCATTTAACATGGTTTTGGGTAATTCCATGCTTGTTCCGGCGCTGCCTGTTTTACAGCATGAAATGAATATAACCAGCCTGCAGGCTAATTTATTAATAACGTTGTTTTCACTGCCGGCAGCTATAGCTATACCGTTTTTAGGGTATTTGGCTGACAAGATTGGAAGGAAAGCAATAATAGTTCCTTCACTTTTGATATATGGGGCGGGAGGAATCATCTGCGGTTTGTCTGCACTATTAATGGCCAGGCCTTATGTAGGCATGGTGATAGGAAGGATAATACAGGGACTAGGTGGAGCGGGCACTGCGCCTATAGCAATGACCCTTACCGGTGACCTTTTTACGGATGAAGAAAGAACCCAAGCGATGGGCATAAATGAGGCGGCAAACGGTTTGGGAAAGGTTATGAGTCCTATTTTGGGTTCTATTTTCCTTATGATAAAATGGTATTTTCTTTTTTTTGTTTACGCAATAATATCAATACCTGTGGCCTTAGCCGTGCATTTTGTTGTTAAAGAAAAGAAGACTGATTCAAAATCGAGTAAAAATTATTTCCATAGTGTTATTAAATTAATGCAGGACAAAAAATGGTCGTTTTTGTCATGCTTGTTTGCAGGTATAGCTGTATTTTTCACTTTGTTTGGAGTTTTGTCTTATATGTCTGATGTATTGGAAACAAAATATGCTATAAAGGGAATGTATAAGGGATTATTGATAGCCATTCCCGTGTTTACCATGAGCATAACCTCTTTCATTAACGGTGTAATTTTCAAAGATAAGAATACTTTTAAACTTACTATAATAGCGGGCCTTACTATTATTGGGACCACTATGCTTATAAGTATTTTTGTAAAAGATATAGTATGGCTTATGGTGATTATCGGTTTGATGGGCTTAGGCGCTGGCCTGGTCCTGCCATCATTGAATACACTGATAACAAGCAGCGTGCCGTTGGAGAAGAGAGGTTCCGTGACCGCTATATATGGAAGTATTAGGTTTATTGGGGTAGCTATCGGGCCGCCCATATTTAATTATCTTCTTGGTATAGGAAGATGGGTAATGCTCACGGTACCGACTGTTGCCTCTTTTTTGGCCTTAATTATATGCATACTCATGTTAAATCAAAAGGACATGCTTGAGTACAGGAATTGAAATATATTATTTATAGAAAAATCCCCAGCAGGTTTAGTAAAAAAAGGATTATGATCATTATTGCAGCCGGCATAAGCGGACCCACAGGTATGCCTTTAAAAAATGTTACACCTATCAGAGAGCCGATTATAATACCCATTATTAGTTGCGGGTAATTATTTAAAAGATTTGTCCCGTTTTTATTTAAAACTGTTGCTAAAATTCCTGCAAGTATTGATATAAGACCCATGGGAGAGGTTATAGTTTCATAAATGCTCAGTATTATGTTCTTTGTTTTTGTTAAAGGAACTAAAATATATATCATTAAAAACAGCAGACCTATATCAAGACTGTATCTTTCAAGTAGAGGGAAGTACCTTGATAATGGAGTTGACATAATAATCAATAATATTGAGGACGCAACCGCAATGTTGTTTGAATGACTTATAATCCCTAGCGCAATCATTATAAGCAGGATATATTGATTTTTCATTTTTATATTCTCCGTGGGAAAGGAAAAATTTTAAGCAAGTTGTCTTTTTTAATCGCTCCGGTAAATATTAACGTCAATAAATAAATAACGAGCGAAATACAGATAGTGGTAACAAGGTTTGTAAAACCATTGGATATTGGATTAATATGATATAATATTTTTAGGTTTATATAGAAAAATAAACATGACATTAAAGTCTTTATAAATAATTGGCAATCGATTTTTATGGCAGTGAATTTTCTTACACTGATATAACTGAGCAGGAACAGAATAAAGAAACTTAAATAATAACCGATAAAGTAGCCGTTTACCATAAGTGCCGGCTGTGCAACCATATAATATGTACAAAGTGTCCTTATTATAGATGCCGAGGATGTAATTAATAATGTTAATTTTTGTTTTCCCATACCATTTAAGGTGCTGGTCATTATGTGGGAGAGGTACATAAAGGGTACTACAAAAGAAAACATTTTCATGAATTTTCCCACTTCGGCATTATGATATAAAACTACGGCTATTTCATTAGATAGTGATAACAAAAGTGCACTGGTTGCAAAACTTACAATAATGGTATAGCATACGGATTCATCAATACGATGTTCCAAAGACGGCATATCATTTTTTTCATGTGCTTCGGCTATGGCGGGTATCAGTGTGACGGACAGCGAGTTTACAACTATGGATGGTAGCATTACTATAGGCAGGGCCATGCCGGAAAGTTCACCGAATATAGAGAGGGATTTTTGCTTACTTAGATTTATCATTAATCTTTGAGGTATGATTACTGATTCCACAGACTGCAAAAGAGTGTTTACAAATCTGTTAAGTGAAAGAGGAAAGGTTGTACCAATTACCCTTGATATGATTTTTGCACTGGCCATTGGTTTTACGGATTTTGATATTTTAATAGACCGCCATTCTACTTTATATCTGTAAGACATATATATGAATCCTGCGATTTCACCTATGATAGAACTTAATACCGATGCTGCCACGGCGTACTCTATTCCCATGGGCAGAACGGCATCAATTATAAATAAAATGAACCCTATTTTAAATAATTCTTCAATAATATTAGCTGTCGCCGTAGGCTTAATGTTTTGTATTCCCTCAAAATAACCTCGTATCACAGCAGAAGATGATATGATAAAAAGAGCCGGGGCAAATACAAATATTGACATTAATGTACGCTCGTCTTTTAAAATATTACTTGATATATATTTTGACCATATCATGATTATGCTGCAGACAGCTACACTTATTATTATAATGAGCATCAAACTCAGTTGGATAATCTTACGAGTGTTGGCACCGCCTCGGCTTGTTGACTGTGCTACCAATTTTGATACGGTGACGGATATGCCGCCCGTGGTTATGCTAAGTGCAGTAATATAAATAGGCATAACAAGCTGATATACGCCCATTCCTTCCGGCCCGATTTTGTTTGACAGTACGATTCTGAATACAAATCCGAGGAATTTGCTTATCAGGTTAGCAATGGTCAATATTAATGCACCCTGGACAAAACCGAGTTTTTCTACCAAAGTATCCCTCTCCCTTATATCTTTGACATTATAAATATTATGGTAGTAGAATTACAAATATACATGAGACGATATGGGTATTGTCTTTTCTAAAATTCTCAAGATGTGTTATAATGATTATGATTTATAGATTACAAAATTAGACTATATCACGTTTATTAAAGTAAATACCAACCTGTTTATGCTTAATAGATATATTCGAAATCAAAAGGAGGCAGGGATATTGGAACAGGAAGTTAAGAAAGCATTGGATACAATCAGGCCCTCTCTTCAGGCTGATGGTGGAGATGTGGAATTGGTTGAAGTAAGTAAAGACGGTACGGTAAGCGTGAGATTGGTAGGCGCCTGCGGGAACTGCCCGCTTTCCATTATAACTTTGCAGCAAGGGATAGAGCGCACGCTTAAAGAAATGGTGCCGGATGTTAAAAAAGTATTGGCAGTATAGATTAAATGACAGGTCAATGTGATCTGTCATTTAATTATATTATTAGTCCTATACTCATCTTTACATCTACTTATGTAAGCAATTTTAAAATGTAATAATGCTGCACTTCCGGCATTGTGCCTTTTAAAGTTAACCACCACTTCAAAATATATTTAATTTATTAAGGCATATGAACACTTGTCATATAATTGATATTTGTCTATAATTTAAAGGATATATACTAGGGAGTGATTATATATGGAAATCTATCTTGATAATAGCGCTACAACCCGTGTCAAAAAAGAAATTGTAGATGGGGTTATAAAGATATTGACTGAGAATTATGGTAATCCTTCCTCTTTGCACCACAAGGGTGTAGAGGCTGAAAAGATACTTAATTATTCGCGGGATATGGTGGCACGGATTTTAAAATGTGATAGGGATGACAAGATATATTTTACATCGGGGGGTACTGAATCAAATAATCTTGCAATTAGAGGATATCTAAAAGCAAATAAACACAAGGGTAATCATATAATTACAACCGCTATAGAGCACCCGTCTGTAATGAATACATTTTTGGATATGGAAAAGCAAGGATACGAGGTGGACATTCTGCCTGTGGATCCTATGGGATATATAAATACTGAGGATTTAAAAAGTATGGTTACGGATGAAACAGCTTTGATAAGTGTTATGATGGTCAATAATGAGATAGGTACAATTGAGCCAATCAAAGAAATATCGGCTATTGCTAAAGAAAAAGGCGCCATACTGCATGTGGATGCAGTCCAGGCTTATGGCAAGCTGGATTTTGGCGTTAAGGATTACGGTATAGACATGTTATCGGTAAGTGGGCACAAAATCCATGGGTTAAAGGGCAGCGGGGTTTTATATGTGGACAAAAATATAAAATTACTGCCGATATTAACCGGCGGCGGCCAAGAAATGAATGTGAGATCGGGCACGGAAAATGTTCCCGGGATTTATGCTTTGGGTAAGGCGTCTGAATTATTATTAGGGAAAATAGAAGAAAATGCAAGATATTTATATAAGCTTAAAGGAAAATTTGTTGAGGAGCTTAATGATTTAGAAGGCTGGAGCATAAATGGGCCTGGCCTAAACGAGGCGGCACCGCATATCATAAATATTTCTTTTAGCGGGGTACGCGGAGAGGTATTGGTACATGCTCTTGAAGAATACGGAATCTATGTATCTACCGGTTCGGCATGTTCGTCAAAGCGTAATTCGGAGAGTTCCGTATTAAAGGCAATAGGTTTAAAACCGAATGCACTTAAGGGTGTTATTCGCGTAAGCTTTTCAATACTCAACACGGAGGAAGAGATTGTTAAAGCTGCCGATGCAATAAAAGAGACCGTACCAGAGCTACGGAAATATACGAGGGGGTAAATATGGGCAAGCTATTTATGTTAAGTTATGGTGAGATTGCTTTAAAAGGATCTAATAAAAGGTATTTTGAAAATATCTTGATAAAGACTGTTAAAAATAAAATTCCTAATTGTAAAATTGAAAAACTGTCTGGTAAATTACTTCTTGATATAAATAACGGTCAATCGGATCAAGAAATAAGCGCAGGCCTGCATAGAATATTCGGCATCAGCCGGATAGCCAGAGTCTATGAAACAGAAACAGATATTAAAGCCATTAAAGAAAAAACAATTGAGATTTTAAGTAATGTTAAATTTAATAGTTTTAAGGTTGTAACAAAGCGACCCAACAAAAGTTTTCAATATAATAGTCCCTGGATAAACAGAATACTGGGTGAACATATATTGAAACATTACAGCGATAAGAAGGTGGATGTGCATAACCCTGAATTAATTGTCAATGTTGAAGTTCGCGGCAATACGTATATATACACCCGGTATGAAAAAGCTGCCGGAGGTCTGCCGTACGGTACGTCTGGGAAAGCCGTATCGATGCTTTCCGGCGGAATAGATAGTCCCGTTGCATCATGGCTCATGATGAAGAGGGGCGTGGAGATTATCCCGGTACATTTTTACAGTTTCCCTTTTACCAGTGAAAGATCTAAACAGAAAGTATTGGATTTAACTAAAGTACTATCTAGCTATTCTTACAATGGTATAAAGCTGTACATCGTATTTTTTACGGATATTCAAAAAGCCATTTATGATAATTGTCCAGATAATTATATAATTACTATAATGCGGCGTATGATGTTTAGGATAGCTTTACAAATAGCCAAAAGGGAAAATGCATTAGGACTAGTAACCGGTGAGAATTTAGGACAGGTTGCAAGCCAGACAATGCAAAATATGGCGGTCACAAATACTTTGGCGGATATACCCGTTTACCGGCCGCTAATCGGTATGGACAAGCAGGACATAATAGATTACTCTGAGAAGATAGGAACTTATGATATATCAATAAGACCATACGATGATTGCTGTACGGTTTTTGTTCCAAAACATCCAATTATAAAACCAAATTATGAAAGAACTTTAGAGATAGAAAAGAAATTTGATGTGCAAAGGCTGATCGAAGAAAGTCTGTCTAAAACGGAGATTGTATATATATAACAGAAATTAATGTATAGAGGGAAAAACCTCTCTCTATACATTAAACCTGAAAACAACCACATCACCGTCATCCATTACATAAGATTTTCCTTCAGAACGAAGAAGACCTGCTTCACGTGCTTTAAGCTGACTGCCTGAGTTTATTAAATCATCAAAGGATATCACCTCAGCCCTGATAAAACCTCTTTCAAAGTCGCTGTGGATTTTTCCCGCAGCCTGAGGGGCTTTGGTGCCTTTAATTATTGTCCATGCCCGTACTTCCTTAGGGCCGGCGGTAAAAAAGTTTATATATCCGAGTAACTGATATGCTTTTCTTATAAGTGTGTTTAGCCCCGGCTCCTTAATTCCTATTTCATTTAAAAAGGCTATTTTCTCATTGTCCTCCATGTCTGATATTTCAGCCTCTATTTTTGCACAGATAGGAATCAAGTCCGATCCATCTTTTTCTGCATACATTCTAAGATTGTTAACGAATTTATTTTCATTTGTATCTAATAGTTCATCTTCATTTATATTAGCCACATACAATATTGGTTTATTTGTTAATAGATCCAAAGACTTTATAAGTTCCTTGTCTGAGTCGTCAAACTCAAGCTTTCTTGCCGGTATGCCATTTTCCAGTTCGCTTGTTAAATTCTGCAAAACCTTAGTTTGATGCAGCAGTTCCTTATCACCCGATTTTGACAATTTCTTTGTCTTTTCCATCCGCTTTTCTATAGTTTCCAGATCGGCAAATATTAATTCCATATTGATGGTCTCCACATCTCTTACCGGATCTATAGAATTTTCTACATGCACTATGTTCTCGTCTTCAAAACATCTGACGACATGAATAATAGCATCTACACTTTTTATATGAGAAAGAAATTTATTTCCCAATCCTTCACCTTTACTGGCACCCTTTACAAGCCCAGCTATATCAACAAATTCAACGGTTGCCGGTATTACCTTTAATGGGTGTTCCATATCCGAAAGTATCTTAAGTCTGTGATCAGGCACCTCTACAACACCTACGTTAGGTTCTATGGTACAAAACGGGTAATTGTCCGCTGAAACTCCTACCTTTGTCAACGCATTAAAAAGAGTACTTTTACCTACATTTGGTAAACCTATGATTCCTACCTGCATTTAATTCACCTCAAAATCTTATTATTCATTGTAAATTATATAATAATAAATATTTAAATTCAACTTAACAGCTAAATACAAATTTTACAATTATAAATTAATATTTTTGTATTAAAGGTTAATAATAATATTGAGGTGAACTTTAATGAAAAAGAATAAAGCATTATATATTATAGTTCTGGCTCTTATATGCATTTTGGCATTAGCCGGCTGTCAGACTACTGCGAGGAGGCCTGCACCTTCGAAAACATCACCAAATGCAACGCCGAAGTCGACCAGGTACACAAAGTCGACTCCTCCATCAGCAAAAAATAATAAGGCACGGCCGGCAAGACAGAACACAACAACGCCGGAGCCTACGCCGACTTCTCCCGGACCATCCGCACCGACAAAGCCTAACGGGCCGGCCACGCCATCGGTTACGAGCACAAGGGCTTCTAATATTGTAAATAACGTAAATAGAGTTGACGGCGTAAACAGCTCGACTGTGGTAATAAGCGGGAACAAGGCCTTGGTAGGTATTACCCAGAAGGCGAACTATCCCGAGAAGAATATAAATAAACTTAATGGTAATATTACAAGAGCTGTAAAGTCTACGGATAAAGGAATAAAAAATGTTTATTTAACTACGGATGCCGGTTTATATAAAAGAATAGATAATATTGCAAGAGATGTTTCCGGTGGTAAGTCATTGACCTCTTACACAAAGGAAATTGCCGATATAATTAAAAATATAGGAAGGTAAGTTAAGCATTTGAACTGTATGCACTAAGATCTACAGTTCAAATGCTTTTTTAATAAAATAAATTACCGTAAATATAAATTACAAGGGGGGATATATATTGCTTACTTTAGCATATATAATTGGAAATTTCGGTATATTTTATATTAATGCTACCATAAATACATTTTTTTTAGTTATGTTTGAAGAGATGGGTGTATATAACCCTGCAGTTTTTATGGGAGTGGGCTGGATAGTAGGTGCCGCTTTAGAACCGTTCATAGGTATAATAAGTGACCGATATATAAAAATAGGTAGGAAATTGTTTATACTGGTAGGAACGATTCTATGTTTAATAGCACTGTCGTTGTTATATCAGGAAAAGGGGCATATCATCCTTAATATTTTAATGTTTTATTATGGTTTTCATATATATCAGATACCCCTAGGTGCATTAATACCGGACCAGATTAATAAGGGAAGGCTTCAGAAAATATCGGGCCTATGGAATTTGTCGGGAGCATTGGGCTCTATCGCAGCGCCTTTATTTGGGGTTTTCCTGCTTAGGTATGGATACAATTATATTTACATAGGTTTATTGATAGTTATTATGTTTACAACTACAATACCTCTTTTGCTTGTTAAAGAAAGCAAGCATATTGATTACAGATACAGTATACGTAAGGTAATAACGGATTACGTATCCAATAAAGTCATTAGAGATTTCTATACGGCAAAGTTTTTATGGTGGATGGGATTGGGATGCTATTTGCCTTTTATAGTAAACAACCTAATAGAGAGAGGTCTTACTGAGAGCGTGTCGGGAATAGTTTTTACCTCTTTTATGATAGTTAACTGTGTATCCTTAATTTTTTTATCAAGATTTAAAATTAAAGACTTTAATGCTGTGTTATCCTATGCAATCATTTCTTTTGGTCTTTGTACAATGATAATGTACTTAAATATAAGTATTAATATTATGATTTTGTTGGTTTTGATTACTGGAATGATGTATGGAATTATAATGCTTTGCTCATATGAAATTATGGTGGAAATGATACCACAGGGTGAAGGAGGCATGTATCTCGGCATTGATAATGTTTTTCTGAATATTCCACAGGCGCTGTCTGCATTTCTTGTATCGACAACATTTGATGTCAACAGCAAATTGTTCTTGGCTTTTACATCGTTTTTTATGTCTCTTTCTTATATTTATATAATGCGCGGCTGGAACAATTAATTATAAAAAAATATTTGTAAATTATAGTATTTAAGGTAGCAATTATGAGATAATATATATTAGACAAATGAAGGAGGTAAATGTATGTCAGAAAAAGAAATATTAAGAATCAATGATAATTTAACAGTTATACTTGACAAAGCACAACATTTTAAAAGCACGACTTTTAATTTATACATAATGGAACAGCTGGGTGCTAATGCGACAAAATTTGCTCTGCTGCCTCTGGTTTTAAAACATGGATCAAAAAATATGCCTACTTTGAGGGAAATAGAGAGCAGATTGGATAATATGTATGGAGCACAGTTTAACGTTGATGTATTTAAAAAAGGCAATATACAAATTGCCGATTACAATTTAAGTGTTTTAAATGATAAATATGCCGATGGTTCATCTCTTATTGAAGATAGCCTTAAATTTTTAAGTGAAATCTTATTTAATCCGCTGATAGTGGATAATAAATTTAAGCAGAAGTATGTAGAAATAGACAAAGATAATTTAAAAAAAATGATAGAAGCAAGGATCAATGACAAAAGAATTTATGCTGTTGAAAGATGTATAGAATTAATGTGCAAGGATGATCCCTATGGTATATACCCGCTGGGTAAACTTGAGGATATGGATTCGGTAGATGAGAATAACTTAGCCGAGTACTATAACGATTTAATAGGTAGGACAAAGATGGTTATAGTTGTAACAGGAAATTATAATCCTGAAGAGATTGTACGGGAAATAAAAGATATTATAAAAACAAATTCGCAATCGCAAGATAATTATTCTACTGGTGCTCTGATACCAAAAATAGATAAACCAAAAAAATATCATGAAACCATGGATGTTATGCAAGGTAAATTATCAATCGGTTACACTGATTCTGTAGACCCGTCTTCAGATGAATATTTCAGTTTATTATTAATGAACTGCATACTGGGTGGCGGGCCGCAGTCAAAATTGTTTGCAAACGTGAGGGAGAAGGAAAGTCTGGCTTATTATGCATCCTCAAGGTTGGATAAGTTCAAGGGGATATTGGAGATCTATTGTGGTATAGAAGTGGAAAATTATGAATCCGCACTAAAGATTATAGATAAACAGATTGATGATATAAAAGAAGGAAAGATCAGTGATCATGAGATTGAGGCTTCGAAGGCGGAGCTTGAATATGCTTATAAGTCAATCAGTGACAGCCCGGACAGGAGAGCAAATTTTTATTTGAGCCAATTGTTGACGGGAGACAGCTATGACCCTGAAGATTATATAAACAAGATTTCTGATCTAAATGTCGATGATGTCGTAAATGCAGCGAAAAAATTGAGTAAACATACTATATATTTTATGGAAAATAAATAATCGGGAGCGTGATATACATGGAGCTGGATGAAATCATTAAGGATAATACGCTTAATGAGACCATATATAGGAAGAAATATGATAACGGGTTGGATGCTTATGTCATTCCAAAAAAGGGTTTCAATAAAAGCTTTGCATCAGTTACGGTAAAGTATGGGTCAAACGATAGTAACTTTAAGATATCAAGTAAAGAAGAACCCATTAAAGTACCGGACGGAGTGGCTCATTTCCTGGAACATAAGATGTTTGAAAAGGAATATGGGAGTGTGTTTGATAAATTCGATAAATTGGGTGCGTCCGCTAATGCCTATACTACAAACACACATACAAGCTTTTACTTCGTGAGTACGGAAAATTATTATGAATCGTTGGATGTTCTTTTAGATGCTGTGCAGACTCCTTATTTTACCGATGAAACAGTGGAAAAAGAGAAGGGAATTATTATTCAGGAACTAAAAATGTATGAGGATGATCCGAACAGGGAGATATATAATAATCTATTGAATGCAATGTATATAAATCATCCGGTAAAGATTGATGTGGGAGGCAGTGTAGATAGTGTAAAGAGTATAGATAAAGATATTTTATACCTGTGTAACGACACATTTTACCGTCCAAGCAATATGATATTTTTATCCGTTGGTGATGTTGACCCACAAGCTGTATTTGATTATGTAGGCAGCAGGATTAAGCCCAAAACAAATGAGAATATAGAGAGAATATATCCTGATGAACCGGATGGAATTAAAAAAAGTTATGTTGATAGCAAAATGGACGTATCGGTACCATTAATGGTTTTGGGTTTTAAAGATAATGTTAGAGAAAAGGATCCCCGGTCGCTTTTGAAAAGATATGTAAAGATGTCCATTGCTTTAGAAGCATTATTAGGTAGAAGTTCCGAGCTTTATAGTGAGCTGTATGACGAAGGCCTTATTATTTCGAGTTTTGGATATGAATATGAGATTGAAAAGAGTTATGGGTTTGTGGATATTTCTTGTGCTACTAAATCTCCTCAAGATGTAAATTCATGCATTAAAAATTATATCCTTGACAAGGCTAAAACGGGAATTGATGAAAAAGAATTTATAAAAGCAAAGAAAGTAATTAAAGGATCTATTGTCAGGTCATTTGATTCCATCGAAACGCTTGGGTATATATATAATTTATTCATGGTAAAGGGTATCAATATACTCGAGTATATTGATACAATTAATATAACCACGATCAGTGAGGTTAATGATACATGGCGGGGTCTGTTAGACTTTGATCAAGCGGTCTTATCCAGGGTGGAGCCAAAAGAGAGAAATTAACTTTTTCTCTCTTTTTTTGGTTTTAAAGAAGGATTTTTAAAACTTGTATAGAATTAAGATACAGTGGAGCAAAGTGGTTTGAAATGGTTTGAAGTGTTGATTGGGGATAATGATATGTTGATTGGAGAGTATAAACATACACTTGATCCAAAGGGAAGAGTTATTATTCCGGCAAAGTTTCGTCAGGAACTTGGAGAGCATTTTGTTATGACCAAGGGCCTTGATGGATGCTTGTTTGTTTATCCTCTCGATGAATGGAAATCAGTAGAAGGAAAATTAAGAAAGCTTCCTATAAATAAAAAGGATGCCAGGACATTTGAAAGGTTTTTCTTTTCAGGTGCGGTGGAATGTGAAATAGATAGCCAAGGCAGGGTATTGATACCACATAATTTACGTGAATATGCTGGCGCCCGAGAAGAAGTAATGATTATAGGAGTTTCTGCACGACTTGAAATTTGGAGCCGGGAAAATTGGGAAGACTATAATAATAATAGTAAATTTACATATGAAGATATAGCTGAAAAACTTGAGGATATAGAATTATAAGGAGTGTCTTTTATGTATGAACATAAGCCTGTTCTGCTTATAGAAACCACAGAAATGTTAAATATCAAAAGTGACGGTGTTTATGTGGATGGTACTATAGGTTCGGGAGGACATGCCGGAGAAATATTAAAAAGATTGGACAGTGGTAAGCTAATTGGGATTGACAGGGACAAAAGAGCATTAAAAATTGCGGAAAATAATCTTGCTGAATACTCAGATAAGGTGACTTTTATAAAGGATAATTTTAAAAATATAAAGGATATCATTAAAAAAACCGATATTGGTTACATCGATGGTGCTGTTTTGGATCTGGGGTTTTCGTCGATTCAAGTAGACGATCCATCGAGAGGTTTTTCTTATAAGCATGATGGGCCGCTGGATATGCGTATGGATGAGGAAAGTGAATTGACTGCTAAAGAAATAGTAAATGAGTGGTCTGAACGAGATATTACAAGAATAATAACTGAATATGGTGAAGAAAGATGGTCTTCAAGGATAGCTAAATTTATCGTAGAAGCACGGTCGAAGGAGGAAATATGCACTACTACACAATTGGTTGAAATAATAAAATCTGCAATACCTGCAAGTGCACGTAGGACAGGCCCACACCCTGCTAAGAGAACATTTCAGGCTTTACGAATTGCAGTAAATTCAGAGCTGGATATGCTAAGTGATGCTATTACAGATTTTATAGATATAATCAAACCCGGTGGCAGGATATGCATAATAAGTTTTCATTCTCTGGAAGACAGAATTGTAAAACGGACATTCAAAAAAATAGAGAATCCGATGAAATATAAAAATACTTTATCCGTGTATACTTCCAAGCAGGAACAAAAGCTAAAGATAATAACAAAGAAACCAATAATACCTGATTTGATTGAGATAGATAATAACCCTCGTGCAAGAAGCGCGAAACTCAGGGTGGGGGAGCGGGCTTTAACTTAGTTCTATATGTAAAGGGAGAGGAATAGAATTGATAGAGAACTATGGGGTTGAAAATTATAATTATGAGTATGATGAGTATGCTGACAAGGCCCAAAAGAAGAAGCCACGTAAAAACAAATTTAAAAATATTGTTTTAGCTGCTTTGCTTTGTACTGTTGCTATAACAGTTACATGTGGATATGTGAGGATAACACGCCTTAATTATGAAATAAACAATATTGAAAACGAATTGTCTATGCTCAATGGGAATAATGAAAATTTGGAAGTGAAAGTGGCAAAAGCAGGAGACTTAAATGCAGTTGAAAGAACAGCCAAATCAAAGCTGCATATGCATAAACCGACTGAAGAGGATATCGTATATGTTAATGTAAATAATTATAATGTTGCAAAGGTGAAACCCTCGCAAAATCAAATTAAAGATACAAAGTTAAGTACTTTTTTTATTAAGGTTTTTGGGGTAATTAGTAGATAATCCTGAGGTGATTGTATTGCCATCGTCTCATAATGGCGCTAAAAAAAGGCTATTAATATATTTGATTGTGCTGATGATTTTAGGTGTTTCTCTGGTTGGCAGATTAGCGTGGATACAACTTGTACAAGGTAATAAATTAAAGAAAATGGCAATGGATCAATCAACGTTGGATATACTAGTGACGCCGAGCAGAGGAACTATTTATGACAGAAACGGCAAGGAGCTGGCTGTTAGTGCCAGTGCAGGTATGGTTACCGCATTGCCGAAGAGTATTAAAGATACTGAAAAGACAGCTAAGTTATTGGCACCCTTATTGGATATGGATGAAAAAGATATATTAAAAAAAATAGACAACAAGAATTATCAGGAGGTTGTATTAAAAAGAAAAGTAGAAAATGATACAATATTAAAGATCAGGGAATTGAATTTAAGAGGAGTCTCGGTTACCGACGACATAAAGAGATATTATCCAAATAATAATTTGGCTGCACAGGTATTAGGCTTTACTGGTACGGATAATCAAGGCCTGGACGGTTTGGAAGCAATGTACGACAATGTGCTGACGGGTGTGCCTGGAAGGGTATCTACTCCCAAGGATGCGTCAGGGCGAAAATTGGATGATTCAACCTCCGAGTATTACAAACCAGAAGATGGCTATAACATTGTTACTACTATAGATGAGGTTATACAGCATTATGCTGAAAAAGCTGTGGACCAGGCCTATGTTGATGATAAGCCTGCCAAGGGGGTAGGCGTAATAGTCATGGATCCTAAAACAGGAGAAATATTGGCAATGGCCAACAGGCCGGATTATAATCCCAATGATCCATTTTTGGGACCCAAGGATCAATGGTACAAATTGTGGAGAAATTATTCTATTTCAAATACATATGAACCGGGATCCGTATTTAAAATGGTTACTGCGGCAGCCGCTCTTGAAGATGGTGCGGTTACTCCGGATACCGGGTTTTATGATCCCGGATATGTAATGGTTGCAGGCCAAAAAATTAACTGCTGGCGGCATTATAATCCACATGGTCATGAAACATTCAAGGAAGCCGTACAAAATTCATGTAACGTAGTATTTGTTAATGTAGCACAGCGTATGGGCAAAGAAAATTTTTATAAATATATCAATGCTTTTGGATTTGGACAAAAGACCGGTATAAAACTGCCGGGAGAAGCTGCAGGCATAGTAAACCCGATTGAAAAAATCGGTCCGGTTGAGCTGGCAACTATTTCATTTGGCCAGGGCATTTCAGTTACTCCTATACAGATGGCTAACGCACTTTGTACCGTGGCAAACGGTGGGAAATTAATGCAGCCAGGAATTGTGAAGGCGGTAACAGATAAAGACGGAAAGATGGTAAAAGAATATAAACCTACCATAATTAGGCAGGTAGTATCCGAGGATACCTCAGCCAAGATGAGGGATATTCTCGAAGGCGTTGTTGCTAATGGAACAGGGCACAGTGCTTATATTGAAGGTTACAGAGTTGCAGGTAAGACAGGCACGTCGGAAAAGTATAAACCGGGCAAATATGTGGCGTCCTTTGCAGCATTTGCACCGGCTGATGATCCGCGCATAGCCGTACTTGCTGTTGTGGATGAGCCGACCGGTTCTTCTCATATGGGCGGAGCGGTGGCTTCACCTATTGTGAAAAGTATTCTAACCGATACGCTGCATTATTTAAATGTAGAACCTAAATACACAGAGTCAGATTCTGAATATGTGGCTGAGGATGTAACCGTTCCGGATTTGGTTGGTAAGAATATAGGCGATGCTACCAAATTACTTGACGGTTTAAAATTACAATATAACGTCGAAGGTGTAGGTAATAAAGTCGTTGATCAAATACCTAAACAAGGTGAAAAAATTAAAGAGGGCTCAATGGCTATACTATATTTAGATGGAAAAAGTACGGGAGATGTTAAAGTTCCTGATTTAAAGGGAATGACTATACGTGAAGCCAGTGATACTTTGTCATCATACGGACTTAAGGTAAATATTAAGGGCGATGGATTTTGTGTTACTCAAGATCCTCCTGCAGGCTCTAAAGTGAAGCCGGGAAGCATCATTTCCTTGCGTTTCAAGCCAAATGATGACGAGTAAAAGACATTTGTTTACAATTTATTGTAACAGGTGTTATACTATAAGGGCCTGGACTAAAGAAATGAGGAGGAGTTATGCAGTTATCTGACTTGATATATGGTCTAAAATATAAGGACGTAAAGAATTTTAATGATGTAGATATCAAAGGTGTGTCATATGATTCTCGGCAAGTAAAGTATGGCGATGTTTTTGTGTGTATAAATGGTTTTAAAAAAGATGGGCATAAATATATACGGGATGCTTTAACAAAAGGAGCCAAGGCTGTGGTGGTTGATGATGATCACAAGTTCACAGAATATCCGGCTCCTTATATAATAGTTGAAGATACAAGGGATGCATTGGCACATTTATCAAATAAGTTTTTTGATTTTCCTTCCAATGATTTTTGCCTTATTGGGATAACAGGTACCAATGGGAAAACAACGGTTACTTATTTAATACGCAGTGTTCTGAAATACCTTGGTAAAAAAACAGGCCTTATAGGTACCATTAAAAACTTTATAGATGATGAAGAATTTACATCGATACATACGACACCGGAAGCCCCCGATCTACAAAGTTATTTTAGGAAAATGGCATCGAATGGTGTTAAGTATTGTGCTATGGAGGTCTCGTCTCATTCACTGGCACTCAAGCGAGTCGAATATACGAATTTCACGGTCGCGGTATTAACCAATATAACGCAGGATCACCTAGATTTTCATGGTACTATGGAAAATTATGTAAATGCAAAAAGCAAACTTTTTGAAATGGCTTCCGAATGTGTTGTTTTAAATGCGGACGATAATTATGTTGATAACATTAAAGCAAAATGTAACCGCAAAGCAAAAATTTTAACTTATGGTATAAAAGGTGGCAATATTAAAGCTAAAATAAATTGTTTAAAGATAAGCGGTTCAGATTTTAATATAATTGTTGACGGCAAAACTTATAATATTAATTATAGGGTTCCAGGTTTATTCAGTATATATAATGCATTAGCAGCATTCACTTCATTATATGCGCTGGGATATGAACCCAATGATATAATCAAAGGTATGGAAAAATTTGAAGGCGTTATCGGCAGGTTTGAGGTTATGGATTTACCTGTTAATTATAATGTAGTTATTGATTTTGCTCACACACCCGATGGCCTTTTAAATATTTTGAATGCCATTAAAGGGTGCAGGCACGCACGGATTATTACTGTTTTTGGATGCGGCGGTAACAGAGATAAAGGCAAGAGGCCGCTTATGGGCAAAATAGCGTGTGATTTATCAGATATTGTAATAATAACATCCGATAATCCAAGGGAGGAAAACCCGGCGGATATCATAGATGATATAGTATCCGGCGTAGATGGGACATACTCTAATTATTACAGGATCGAGAACAGAAAAAAGGCGATTGAGTTTGCCTTAAAACTGGCTGAAGAAAATGATGTGGTATTGCTGGCTGGCAAGGGTCATGAGACAATCCAGATCCTTGAGGATAAGACAATTCCATTTGATGAAAGAACAGTAGTGAAAGAGATTTTGGAGGTTAAATAATGTTAACACTGGAAGAGGTATTATCTGCTATAGGTGGTAAATTAATTAATAATACAAATAAGGATATTGTTTTTAGCAGTGTTACTACAAACAGTAAAGAAGCCGGGCAAGGTATGCTATTTATACCTTTAATAGGAGAGAGATTTGATGGTCATAATTTTATAAATGACGCGGCAGAAAACGGTGCCGCCGCAGCACTAACTAAATATAACTTAAAACCAGATAAATCCGATTTCATTTTAATAAAGGTTGATGATACATTAAGGGCACTTCAGGATTTAGCAAAGTATATCAGAAATAAATATAATAGAGTTAAGGTTATTGCGATAACAGGCAGTGCCGGAAAAACAACCACAAAGAATTTTGTGACGTCAGTATTGAGGGAAAAGTATAAGGTGCTGTGTAATGAAGGCAACTATAATAATCAAATCGGTATGCCGCTTACTATTATGAATATGGATGGTTCATATGATATTGCCGTCCTTGAGATGGGTATGAATTCTTTTGGAGAAATTCGCAGATTAAGTGAAATAGCACGCCAAGATATGGCAATAATAACGAATATCGGGACTGCACATTTAGGTAAACTCGGTTCAAGAGTAAATATTTTAAAGGCTAAGCTAGAGATTACTGAACATTTAAATGAAGGCAATGTAGTCTATTTAAATGGCGATGATGATCTTCTTAAAAATGTTAAAGGTGCATACCAAATTAAGTATTTTGGCTGCGAAGAAAATAATGATATCAAGGTTTTTAAATTAAAAGATAATAAGAACGGCGGTATGGAATTTAAAATACAATATAAAGGTAACGTGGAGAAATTTAATATCCGGCTGCCCGGCAGGCACAATGTTTTAAATGCGCTTCCTGCTATTGCTATCGGATACGATTTTGGTTTAAACAGTGAAGAAATAAGCAGGGGGCTACTTAAAACTAAAAATGAAAAAATGAGGTTGAAGTTGTTTGAGAGTAGTAATATGAAAATTATTGACGATACATATAATGCCAATCCTGATTCGATGATAGTTGCAATTGATTATCTGATTGATTGTATTACAAACAGGAAAGTGGCAATATTGGGTGATATGCTGGAATTAGATAACTATAGCGAGAGATTTCATACTGAAATAGGAAAATACTGCTACCTAAACGGGATAGACATACTTATTACCTATGGGACAATGGCTGAATATATTGCCAAGGGTGCAGTGGATTCAGGCATGAACGAAAAGAATGTTTATAGCTTCAATGACATGGGTAAACTTAAAGAAAATCTACCACTAATTTTGAAAAGTGATGATTCTATTCTGATTAAAGGTTCCAGAGCGATGAAAATGGATGAAATAGCAGAGTACTTGGGGGAAAAATAAAATGAGTTTAGACGCAATCTTTGGGGACAGCATTTTTATTAATTTAATGCTGATGACGGTACTGTCTTTCATAATTTGTTTATTTATATCACCACCGATAATTGAGAAGTTGAAAGCATTAAACTTTGGCCAGGTGGAGAGGTTGGATGGACCTAAATCCCACCTGTCGAAAAATGGCACACCTACTATGGGCGGTATTATATTTCTCATTACTTCATTATTATTGGCTGTTTTCTTGATTCCAAACAGTAAAGATAAGTGGGCATTGATTCTACTGACATTGTTGTTTGGCATGATAGGTTTTCTTGACGACTCCTTAAAGGCTATATATAAGAGAAACCTTGGTCTTAAAGCTAGGCAGAAGATTATTTTACAGTTTATTGTGAGCATAATTTTTGCTTATTATATATATAAGACTCATGGCAGCTTGATATTTATACCGTTTGTCAAAAAAATCATAGATATCGGTATTTATATTATACCCTTTATTGTGTTTGTAGTTGTGGGAACGGTCAACAGCGTGAATCTTACCGACGGTCTTGACGGCCTGGCCTCAGGGGTCACTTTTATTGTCTCTGCTTTTTTTACTTTAGCAGGGCTCATAACAGGGAATATGCAGGTGATGTTATTCGGAGGAGCAATTACTGGGTCTGTATTGGGATTTCTTCGATATAATGCCTATCCGGCAGAAATATTTATGGGTGACACAGGTTCTTTGGGACTGGGTGGAGCAGTGGCAGGGATGGCCATTATATTGGATATGCCCCTGGTTTTGCCGATAGCCGGCGGTATTTATGTAATTGAAGCATTGTCTGTAATTTTACAGGTTATCTTCTTTAAATTAACGGGGAAAAGATTATTTAAAATGAGCCCGCTGCATCATCATTTTGAAATGCTGGGATGGCCTGAAACAAAGGTTGTTAATATGTTTGTCTTTGTGACGCTGGTACTAGTAATCATTAGTTTTATAGGTATATATTAATTAGACGAGGTGCCGTTATGTCTAAAAATATTCTTATAATAGGTCTTGGCATGAGTGGTATTGCTTCAGCCGAGGTTGCGAATGACATGGGTTATAAAATTTGTGTGTATGATAATAAACCGTATGATCAAATAGAAAACATAGATAAACTGAAAAAATTGCCTATCAACTGGGTAACGAATATATCGGAGGAACTCTTTAATGACATTGACCTAATCGTAGTAAGCCCGGGTGTCCCTTTAAACCAACCATATATACTTGAGGCACGCAAAAGAGGTATTGAGGTAATCTCAGAAATTGAGGCAGCATATAGGATATCCGAGGCTCCAATAATTGCAGTTACCGGAACAAATGGAAAAACCACGACTACGACACTTACAGGAGAAATATTTAAAAATGCCGGTTACAAAACACGGGTCGCAGGTAATATTGGGAAACCTCTGATATACGATTGCTATAATGCGGAGGGTGATGAGGTTATTGTTGCGGAGATAAGTAGCTTTCAGCTTGAATCGGTAAAATATTTTCATCCGATCACCGCGGCTATGCTTAATATAACGCCGGATCATCTTGACCGGCATAAAACGATGGAAAACTATATAAATGTAAAGTCCAAAGTTTTTATGAATCAGATAGATACCGATTATGCTGTACTTAATTATGATGAGCCTAATGCATGGGGTCTTAAGGAAGGAATTAATTCACATATAATGCCTTTTAGCAGGAAGAAGAGATTAAATTATGGATTATATGTTGATAATGGCGCGGTTTTTTATAAAATCGATGACAGTGAAGAAAAAATAATCGATGTTTCCGATATATATATTCCCGGCGCACATAACCTGGAAAATGCACTGGCAGCTAGTGCTATTGCTAAGATATGGAATATCAAAAATGAGACCGTTGAAAGTACATTAAAAACATTTAAGGGAGTAAAGCACCGTATAGAATACGTCGGTGAAAAAAACGGTATAAGGTTTGTTAATGATTCCAAGGGTACAAATCCGGATGCAGCAATAAAGGCGATTGAATCGGTTAAGGGTGATATTGTTCTTATTGCCGGTGGATATGATAAAGGCAGTGATTATTATAATTTTATTAAGGCGTTTGATGATAAGGTGAGATATTTGATTCTTATAGGTGAAACCGCACAAAAAATCAATGTACAGGCAAGGAAGCTGGGTTTTACTGATATTGTTGAGTCGCATTCCTTAAGAGATGCTGTGGTTAGTGCATACAAGCTGGCGAAAAGCGGAGACACTGTATTGCTTTCTCCTGCATGTGCCAGCTGGGATATGTTTGATAATTTTGAGGAAAGAGGAAATTTATTTAAGTTGTATGTAAATGCTCTCAGGGGGTAAAAATATATGCCGAAAAAAGGTGCCTGTGATTATAATCTTCTTATGACGGTAACAATACTTCTTGCTATTGGTATTGTAATGGTTTTCAGTGCAAGCTCTGTCTCTGCTTATTTTAAGATGGGTGATCCATATTATTTTTTAAAAAGGCAATTGATATGGGGTATCTTAGGATATTTTACTATGATATTCTTTATGAATTTTGATTATTGGAAGCTGAAGAAGTATTCCAATGTTCTTTTGCTTATTACTATTTGTGCACTGGGTTTAGTCTTGATACCCGGAATTGGAATTGAGATAAATGATGCGAGAAGATGGCTTGGTTTTCGCAGCCTTACGGTACAGCCCAGTGAGCTGGCTAAGTTAAGTGTTATTTTGTTTATGGCCGCTCATCTAAGTAAAATAAGTAAAGAGAAAATACATAATTTTTCGCAGGGATTATTACCTTATTTGCTTTGTATAGGCATAATATTTGCATTGATTGTTATAGAGCCCAATTTAAGTACGGCCGGGATAATATTGATGGTAGGCTTGATAATCCTGTATACGGCGGGGGCAAAGTTATCACATATAATGCTTCTTGTTTTAAGCGGTGTCGGTTTGGGCGGCGGTTTAATCGCATCTGGTATTTTTGGGCATTGGAAACAGCGCATTTTAGGGTTTCTCAATCCCTGGTCCGATGTAAGTGGTTCGACCTACCAGATTATACATTCGTTATATGCCCTGGGATCCGGTGGCTTATTTGGTGTAGGACTGGGCAAGAGCAGAGAAAAATTACTTTATATACCGGAACCGCAGAGTGATTTTATATTTTCAATTTTAGGAGAGGAACTGGGTTTTATAGGTACTACTATGATAGTGGTACTGTTTATTATATTGATTATACGAGGTTTAAGGATTGCGGCGCGGTCCAAAGACATGTTTGCATTACTACTAGCTTCCGGGATTACATCAATAATAGGAATGCAGGCTTTAATGAATATTGCAGTAGTAACATCATCCATGCCTGTTACCGGGGTGCCGCTGCCGTTTATAAGTGCAGGGGGGTCATCAATGGTGTTTACCATGGCCGAAGTTGGAATACTGCTTAATATATCAAAATACATAGAATAGAGGACATAAGAATGCGGATACTCATTGCTGGTGGAGGAACAGGAGGACATGTATATCCCGGCATAGCCATTGCAAAAGAATTGAAATCAGCTGATCAAAATGTGGAGGTACTTTTTGTAGGTACTGCGCAGGGCTTGGAGAATAAGATTGTACCTAAAGAGGGATTTAAGTTAAAAACAATAAGATCAAAAGGTATTAACAGGAATTCGGTAATTGATAATATCAAAACCTTAAACATTAATATTGCTGGGTTAAAAGATGCAAAAGCGATAGTTAAAGATTTCAAACCTGATATAGCCATAGGTACTGGTGGGTATGTTACCGGACCTGTTATACTGGTGTGTGCATTGTCCAAGGTCAGGACGATAATTCATGAGTCAAACGTGATTCCCGGTGTGGCTAATAAAATTTTATCGCGGTTTGTTGATTATATTGCCATAAGTTATAAGGATACAAAAAAATACTTTAAGGTTGCTGACAGCAAAATAAAGGTTACCGGTAATCCTGTGCGTAAGGATCTGTTTTTATATAAAAAATTTCAATCTAAATACGCTCTTGGTTTTGACACACAAAAACCGTTGATAGTATCAGTCGGGGGCAGCAGAGGAGCACAAAATATAAATGCAGCAATATTAAATTACATTAATGAGTTTTTGCCTTCCAGTATACAATTTTTATTTATTACAGGCGAGAATCAATATGATAAAATAATGGGCAAACTTGATATGACAAAGCACAAAAATTTAAAGGTTGTTCCGTTTTCTTATAAAATGCCTCAGGTATATGCAGCCTCGGATTTAATTATATGCAGAGCAGGAGCAATGACGATTTCTGAGGTTTCTGCAAGCGGAGTACCGTCAATATTAATTCCATCACCGTATGTTGCGGAAAATCATCAGGAGTATAATGCCAGGGCGCTTAAAAGAGCAGGATCTGCAAAAATTATTTTAGAAAAAAATTTAAATGAAGATGTTTTAAAAACTAATATTAATGAATTGATCTATGATAAAAATAAGTTGAACGATATGAGTGAAAAAGCTAAGATGATGTCAAAACCGGATGCTGTTGATGAAATTGTCAGATTGATAAATAAGCTTGTTGAATGTTAGTATGTAACACCCTTCTCTGTTTATACATATTATAAAATGTAATCATGAGCAGGGGAGGATTAACATGAAGTATAAGGTTAATGGCGGTATAAGATTAAATGGTTCAATTGAAATCGGAGGTGCCAAAAATGCAGCGTTACCGATAATTATAGCAACATTACTAGCTAAAGGTAGGTCTGTTATACATAATTGTCCTCATTTGGAAGATGTTAATATCTTGATTGAAATATTAAAGCATATAGGGTGTGAGCTTAAGTTTGAAGATCACACGCTGGTGATTGATACATCAAGTATTGATTCTACGGATCTGACTTTTGAACTATGTGAGAAAATAAGACCTTCAATACAGTTTATAGGTGCCTTGATTGTAAACTACGGTACGGTAAATGTTACTTATCCGGGTGGATGTGAAATTGGTCCGCGGCCGATAGATTTACATCTTAAAGGCTTAAGAGCTTTAAATATAGATATTAAAGAACTTCATGGATTTATACACGCAACTTCATCACATGTAAAAGGGAATGAAATTTTATTAGATTATCCAAGTGTGGGAGCTACGGAGAATATTATGCTGGCGGCGTCACTGGCCGATGGTGATACTATAATCAGGAATGCTGCAAAAGAGCCGGAGATAATGGATTTACAAGATTTCCTCAATAAAATGGGTGCAAAAATTAATGGTGCAGGCACAAATTATATTTATATACAGGGTGTAGATAAACTGAATCCGGCAGAATATTCAATAATTCCCGATCGTGTGGCTGCAGGTACTTATATGATTGCAGCTGCTATAACACGGGGAGAAATTGAGCTTAAAGATGTCATTGTTGAACATCTCCAGCCGGAGATAGCTAAGCTAAGGGAGTGCGGATGCACAATTTCTTATAATGGCAATTTGCATTTAAAAGCCAAGTCAAGGGTAAAGGCGTTGGATATAATCAGAACATTGCCTTATCCGGGTTTTCCTACAGATTTGCAGGCACCTATAATGGCATTGATGTCAATAGCCAGGGGTACTACGATCATAACAGAAACTGTATTTGAGAATAGGTTTAATCATGTTGAGGAACTCAAAAAAATGGGCGCAGATATAAGGGTTGACGGCAGGATTGCAGTCGTCCGCGGTGTCGACAGCCTATGCGGCTCCAATGTAACAGCAAAGGATTTAAGAGGGGGTGCAGCGCTGGTTTTGGCAGGACTGGCGGCAAATGGAGATACAATAATTGAAAAAAATGAGAATATTGACAGGGGCTATGAGAACTTTGATTCCAACTTAAGGAATATAGGAGCAGAAATCAATAGGATATGAGTGATAAAGATGAATGCTAAGGTTTATAAATTTCCTTCAAAAAAGAAAAAACATGTTAATATTGGTCTTATAATTATTATTGTTTTTATATTGATGTTATCTTTTTACATATTAAATACCAGAATATTTATAATAAGGAATATTGATGTTGAAGGTAACTATTACCTGTCCAAAAAAAATATTTTAACTTTATCTGGTATTCATACCGGAACAAATATTTTTGCCGTAGACATGGACAAACATAAAGGAAATTTACGTAGAAATCCTTATATTAAAGATATTACTATTAGACGAGTGCTGCCTAACAGTATTATAATAGAAGTTGATGAGCGAAATGAGGTGGCGATTATACCCTATAACGGGGTTTATTTGCATATTGATGAAGATGGATATGTATTGGAGGTGTCCAAGGAGTATCCTGATAATAAGCTACCTGTTTTAAGCGGTATAAAAATTAAAAATTTTTATGCCGGTAAGTATTTAGATACTGATAAGAAGGCTGTATATGATAAGTCTTTGGTTATTTTAAAGTCACTTAAAGATAATAATATGGATGATTTAATATCCGAGGTCAGAATAAATGGAGAGAAAATTAGCTTAATCTCCGCTGGTGGATTGATTATTGATTTTAATGCAGAGGAAAATATCGATTATCGTCTTTCGTTCTTAAAAAATGTATTAATTGATTTAATGGGTAAAAAAAATGAAAATGGATATATCATTGTAAATGATTCGGGCAACATAATATATAGGCCAAAGAAATAGCAAGAGGAGGAATTATTTTGAAGCGAAAAATGCAAATAGCTATATCTTTAGTATGCGTTGTTCTCGGCCTAATGGTATCCTTGCAATTCAGATCGGTTAAAAACGGCGGTGGTGTTGTAACTGTTCAGAGGGCAGAGGAATTAACTACACAACTAAAACAGCTTAAAAACGAGAACGATGATTTAAAATCTGAAACAGCACAGTTACAAGGCAAATTGGATAAATACGAGACATCTGCATCGCAGACTAATACAATAATTTCTTCTTTAAGGGAACAATTGAATAAAGTTAATATTATGTCAGGTTTAACCAAGGTACATGGACCTGGTATAATTGTTACACTTAATGATAGCAAGAAAGATGTACAACCTGATGAGGATCCCAGTTTATTTCTTATACATGATGACGATTTGCTCAAAGTTTTAAATGAGCTTAGAGCAGCTGGGGCGGAAGCAATATCGTTAAATGAACAGCGTATTGTTTCTACAACGGAGATAAGATGTGTCGGCCCCACAGTTAACGTAAACTCCGTAAGATTCGCACCACCATATGTTGTTAAAGCCATAGGGGATCCAAATACATTAGAGGCAGCTTTAATGTTAAAAGGTGGCATTGTAGATACATTGAAATATTGGGGCATCGAGGTAAGCATAAAGAAGTCTGACAAAATTGATCTGCCGGCATATAGTGGTAACTTGAACTTTGAGTATGCTACTCCGGCAAAAGAAGGTGCTAAATAGTGCTGTTACCTATAATAGGAATTGTTGTGGGTGTATTATTGGGTTTATTTCTGCCGATAAATATATCTGCAGAGTATGCTCCATATCTATCAATAGCGATACTGGCTTCTCTTGATTCCGTACTTGGGGGCGCCCGGTCCAATATGGAGAAAAAATTTGATATCGGCATTTTTGTTAGCGGATTTGTCATCAATGCATTGGTCGCAGCCGGCCTGGCATATTTGGGTGATTTGCTCGAAGTTCCTATATATCTTGCAGCCATAGTTGTATTTGGCAGTAGAATTTTCAACAATTTAGCAATTATTAGGAGGTACTTACTGGAACGTTATAGAGAAAACAGAGAGCAACCCTAACGTTTTATTTTAAAGGGGGGGGAAATTTATGAATGAAGTTATAACAGGAATAGATATCGGTACGTCGAAGATTTGTACAATAATTTCTCAGTTAAATAAAAACGGAGAAATTGAAATAAGAGGTGTTGGGGTAAGCCCTTGTAAAGGTTTAAAAAAGGGTGTTGTGATTGATGCCGATGAAACGGTAAAGGGTATTAAAAACTCCGTAAGCCAGGCTGAACACATGGCAAACATTGGTGTCAAGACTGTTTTTATTAATATAGCGGGTGGGCATGTTAACTTTATAAAAAATAAGGGAGTTATAGCTGTTACCGGTGAGAATAAAGAAATTACGAAATATGATATAGAAAGGGTAACTGAAGCTGCTAAGGTTATTGCAATTCCAGCTGATAAAGAAATAATTGATTTAATCCCCATTCAATATATAATCGACGGATATGATGAGATACGCGATCCTCTTGGCATGATAGGCACAAGGCTGGAGGTTGATACTAATATTGTCATTGCATCAACCACATCGGTAGAGAATTTGACCCGCTGCATTAAAAAAGCTGATCTTGATGTGGGGGGCGTGATTGTCACTCCATTAGCAGAAAGTGAGGTTCTTCTCTCTAAGGATGAGAAAGAATTAGGTACATGTATACTGGATATAGGTGCTGGTACCACGGATATATCGGTGTTTAAAGATGGGGCAATCATATACTCAAAGCTGCTACCCGTGGGTGGCGATCATATTACAAATGATTTAGCAGTTGGACTAAAGGTTTCTTTAGATGAAGCTGAGAATTTAAAAAGACAGTATGGGTTTGCCATGTCCGATATGGTAAATGAAGATGAAGAGATAGATGCCAAATCTATTGGCGATCAATCTTCATTTAAAATAAAAGCAAAAGATATATGTGAAATAATTGAAGCCAGGGTAAATGAAATAATAATGTTGACAAATAAGAACCTTATTGAATCAGGATTGAAATCATCAATTTCTACAGGTGTTGTAATTACCGGCGGCGGCCTTTCACAAATCAAGGGGAGCGTAGAACTCACAAGAAAGATACTTAATTTACCAGTGAGGATAGGTTCACCTGATTATATTGGTGTTTCATTACCTACATATTCCGCTGCAGTAGGAATAATTAAATATGTCAAAAGATATAAAAGAGACATGCTTAGTTCTACTACAGAGATACAAAACAATCAGGATGGCAATAGCGGCTTTTCTGGTTTTTTTGATAAGTTTAAAGACTTTTTCTCTGATTTCTTTCAATAAACAAGAGATAAAGGGGGTAGAATTTAATGATCGATTTTGAGGTAGAGAACTCATCCTTTGCAACTATAAAGGTACTTGGTGTAGGCGGCGGTGGTACGAACGCTGTGGACAGAATGATAAAAGAGGGCTTAAAAGGCGTGGAATTTATGGCGATGAATACGGACAAGCAGGCCTTATGCCATTCATCGGCTACAACTAAAATACAAATCGGCGAGAAGCTTACCAAGGGTTTAGGTGCGGGTGCTAATCCTGAAATAGGACAAAAGGCTGCTGAAGAGAGCAAAGACGAAATAGCGGAATATCTCCAAGAGTGTGATATGTTATTTATAACTGCCGGGATGGGTGGTGGCACAGGTACGGGAGCAGCACCTGTTATTGCGGAGATAGCCAAGGAGATCGGTGTTTTAACCGTAGGTGTTGTGACCAAGCCTTTTACTTTTGAAGGGCGTAAAAGGCTGATGCAGGCAGAGAAGGGTATTGATGAATTTAAAAAGAATGTTGATACCCTGGTTACGATACCAAACGACAGATTACTTCAAGTGGTAGAAAAGAAAACTTCGATGATGGATGCATTTAAGATGGCTGATGATATTTTGCGCCAAGGTGTACAGGGGATTTCCGATTTGATTACCATACCCGGCTTGGTTAACCTGGATTTTGCAGATGTAAAGACTATTATGTCGGGCACAGGCCTCGCCCATATGGGAATCGGTGTGGCAAATGGTGAAAACAGAGCAACCGAGGCTGCTAAACTTGCAATACAAAGCCCGCTTTTAGAAACTTCGATAGAGGGTGCCAAGGGTGTACTGTTAAATATTACGGGTGGTCCCAACTTGAGTCTTTTTGAAGTCAATGAAGCCGCCAACTTTATTTATGAATCAGCTGATCAGGATGCGAATATTATTTTTGGAGCAGTTATTGATGAATCTTTGAATGATGATATAAAAATAACTGTAATTGCCACCGGCTTTGAACAAAAACATGATAAACAAAAACAAAAAGAGCCTGATTCTAAAGGTGAAGAAGATAAGAATACTGATTTTGGTTTATATGATGAAGAAGATCTGGATATACCAACTTTTTTAAGAAGAAACCGAAAACATTTTTAAGAGCTCCTACAACAGGAGCTCTTTTTTGTCGCAATTTGTATTACTTTTATAACCATTTTTTACAAAATATACATGTAATATTTGGTAATATAGAATCATAAATTTAATCGTTAGAAGTATTAAATATAAATCTGATTTATAGAAGGTCAAATATGTATATAGACGTTATTTTAATTGAAAACATTATAATCAATTATTTGATTCTTTATACCACAGCTGTTGTTGCTAAGTATAAAAGCACTCCACTACGATTTTTTTTAGGTTCGCTAGCCGGGGCGTTATATATTATACCTATGTTTTTTTATAAGAATTCTTTTTTCCGGGCCGTTCCATTAAAGCTCATGCTATCAGCTCTTATTGTAGTAATTGTTTTTTATCCATCACGCTTAAAAGACTTTGTAAGATTATTATCTTTTTTTTATTTATCAACTATGATTTTTGGTGGCGTCGGGTTTTCACTATATTATTTGCCGGGCAAGAACGGTTATATTTATAATGGTATTTTCGTTTTTGACAATATTTCCGTGATCCTTATCATTGTTACTGCATCCATTGGATGTTATCTCATATATTATTGTATTGCGTATGTAAAGAAAATACATAAAAGTATTGTAGAGATGGATATTTCAATTGATAAAAAAACGATAACAACTTTAGCCTTGATGGATACCGGAAACACACTGTATGAGCCGATAAATCATCGTCCAGTTATAATTATTGAATTTGATGTATTGGAGAGAATAATGCCTGATTCGGTAAAAGAGTACCTTATAGGACTGGATAAGAACAGTATAGTGAATTTTGATGGTATTGACAATATTGAGCCCCAATGGATAAAGAGGTTCAGGTTGTTACCATTTAAGGATATAGGTAAAGAAAACGGCATGTTGTTGGGAATTAAGCCCGATAGCCTTAAGATTTATGATGAATACGAAACCAAAGAAATAAATGATGTAATTTTAGGAGTTTATTTCAATAAATTATCTAACACCAATGAGTATTTTGCCTTGCTACATACGGATTTACTAACTGATTAAAAATTTATGGAGGGGTTTTGATGAGAATGTCAAACATATTTTTGAAGCTCAGGTCTTATATTCGCGGGTTGTTTGATAAATTAGTGAATGATATAACCACAATTTATTATATAGGGGGGCCTGAAGCACTGCCGCCTCCATTAAGCGGTGAGGAAGAAAGGGACCTGATAGATAAACTAAAAGATGGGGATGACAGCGTAAACAGCGAGCTTATTGAAAGGAATCTGAGGCTTGTTGTATACATTGCCAAAAAATTTGAGAATACGGGCATTAATGTTGAGGACTTAATATCTATTGGTACCATCGGCCTCATAAAAGCCGTAAATACATTTGATCCTAACAAAAAAATCAAATTGGCTACATATGCTTCGCGCTGTATAGAAAATGAAATATTAATGTTCTTAAGAAGAAATAATAAAACAAAGATGGAGGTATCGATTGACGAACCCTTAAATGTGGACTTGGATGGTAACGAATTGCTTTTGTCGGACATACTCGGGACTGATAATGAAGTAATTTTTCAGTATGTGGAGAGTGAAGTTGACAAGCAGCTGCTTAAAACAGCTATACAGAAGCTGTCCAAAAGAGAAAAAGATATAATTAACTTGAGATTCGGTTTGAATGGAGAAATTGAGAAGACCCAGAAGGAAGTAGCGGATATGCTTGGTATATCACAATCATACATCTCTAGATTAGAAAAGCGCATACTTAAAAGATTAAAAAAAGAAATGACAAGGATGGTTTAGAGAATATTTCTTCTGTCCCTCGGTAATACTTAGATAATAAATCGGTAATACTAGTATCGAGGAGGGACAGATATGGCTAACAACAAAGTTGTAATATGTGGTGTTAATACATCTAAACTACCTGTATTAAAAAACGAAGAAATGATGGAACTAATGGATCAAATGAAAAATGGCGATAAGGAGGCCAGGGGGAAATTTATAAAGGGCAACCTCCGATTGGTGCTTAGTGTGATCCAAAGGTTCAACAACAGAGGAGAGTGTGTTGACGATCTGTTTCAGGTAGGATGTATAGGTTTGATAAAAGCTATAGATAATTTCGATGTAACCCAGAATGTTAGATTCTCGACATATGCTGTTCCTATGATTATCGGTGAAATAAGGAGATATCTGAGAGATAATAATTCCATAAGGGTGAGCCGTTCCCTTAGGGATCTGGCATATAAGGCTTTGCAAATAAAAGATAGATTGATCAATGAAAACTCAAAAGAACCAAAGATATCAGAGATAGCAAAAGAACTGGATGCGACGGAGGAAGAGGTTGTATTTGCGTTGGATGCCATACAGGATCCTATTTCATTATTCGAGCCTGTTTATCATGATGACGGGGATGCCATATACGTTATGGATCAAATAAGTGATGATAAAAACCAGGATAGTGCTTGGCTTGATAATATATCATTAAAAGAGGCTATGTCGAGATTAAGCGACAGAGACAAGAGCATAGTTAAGCTAAGGTTTTTTGAAGGAAAGACTCAGATGGAGGTAGCTGAAGAGATAGGGATTTCTCAAGCACAGGTATCACGCCTCGAAAAAGCTGCATTAGGTCAAATGAAAAAATATGTATAAAAAAATATGGAGTTGATAGCTCCTTATTTTTTTGTGCTTTTTTTATCTCTTATTTCATATTCATAAGTAGAGATAAAGAAGGAGGATAAAGAAAATGGTTAAAATATCGGACCTAAAGGAAAAGGACATCATTAATATTAAAAACGGGTGTAGAATGGGTTTGATATCGGATATAGATATTAATCTGGAAGATGGCGTGATAGAAACAGTTATAATTCCCGGAAACAGTAATGTTTTTAGTTTCATCAGAAAGAATAATGATATTATTATACCATGGAGCTATATAAAAAAAATAGGAGACGATGTTATACTGGTTGATATGCCTGATAATGTATAATAATATGGATTTGCAATATTTTGTTGTGTATAATTAATGTAATACCATGTACAAAAAGGAGGAGATTGGCTGATGAAATGTCCGTTTTGTGGTTATATTGATACGAAGGTCATTGATTCACGTCCAATAGAAGACGGAAATGCTATAAGGAGAAGAAGGGAATGTGAAAAATGCGGTAGGCGCTTTACGACATACGAAAAGGTTGATGAAATACCATATATGGTAATTAAAAGAGACGGCTCACGGGAACCGTTTAACAGGAATAAAATATTAAATGGTTTGATAAAAGCATGTGAGAAGCGCCCTGTTTCCGTAAATCTTTTGGATGATATAGTAAGGAACTTAGAGAAAGAATTATATAATAACAATGAGCGGGAAGTGCCTACGCAGGTAATCGGTGAAATGGTTATGGAGGCCTTAAAAGATGTTGATGAGGTGGCATACGTCAGGTTTGCATCCGTTTATAGGCAGTTCAAAGATGTGGGAACATTCATGGAAGAGATTGAGAAGCTTATGGACGAAAAGAGGTAGATAAGGTGGTGGGGAGCGATGCCTTTAAATTAAACAGTATAGGGAATTTTGAATACTTCAGCATACCAGCATTTGACGCGGCAGGTAAGGGAAATATTTTTACGTTTTTTTCATCGAGGAACGGCGGCGTTAGCCGAGGACCATACAGCAGTTTCAACCTGGGGACTAAAAAACAAGATGATATAAATAATGTAGAAAAAAATTATGAGATTTTGTGCAGCAGGATGAATCTTGAAATCGATTCATTTGTGTTTTCAGATCAAATACACCGAGATAATGTTAAAAGAGTGGGCAGCCAAGATGCCGGCTTTCCACTACATGGCCCAAAAGTATTTAATACAGATGCTTTGATAACAGACGTCAGGGATTTACCTTTGATTACATTCCATGCCGATTGTGTGCCGTTATATTTTTTTGATCCGGAAAATGTGGCAATAGGCCTGGCCCATGCAGGATGGAGAGGGACTGTCATGAGGATAGGCCAAAAGATGATAAGGGAAATGGTAAAAGAATTCGGCACACGGCCGGGAAAGCTTCTTGTTGCTATAGGTCCATCCATAGGCCGGTGTTGCTATGAGGTTGGACAAGATGTATTTGAGCCTTTTTTAAATGAGTTCGGCCAATATAACAGTTGGTATAAGAAAAAGAAAAATAAATATATGCTAGATCTGCAGGAATGTAACAGATTACAATTACTCGAAATGGGGCTAGACTCAAATAATATTTATATATCGAATTTATGTACCTCATGTGATAAAAAGCATTTTTATTCATACAGACGCGACGGAAAAACAGGAATTCATGGTGCTGTAATTATGATACGCTAGAAAGGTAAACATATGCCTGGATAAGTATTGATAATTGAAGATATACAGGAGCTTTTAAACTTTAATATCACAAACGCCGGATATGATGTATATATTGCGGATAATGGCACCGGCGGCATCAAAAAAGCTGACGATATATTACCTGATATTATTATATTGGACCTTATGCTGCCGGATATAGATGGTTTTGAGGTCTGCAGTTACTTAAAATCCGAATCAAAAACGAAGCCGATACCAATAATAATGCTTACTGCTAAAAGCGAGGAATTAGATAAAGTACTGGGACTCGAACTGGGAGCGGATGACTATATAACGAAACCATTCAGCATAAGGAAACTACTGGCAAGAATAAAAGCGGTTTTGCGGAGATCAAGAAAGAGCGAATCTTATTTAAGCGAAGTTAATAAACATGGGGTCATTCTGATGCCTGGACATATCTTTTATTAATCTTTTTAATGGACATCATAATTTCCACTGTTTTATGGTATAGGTTCACATATAGTAATGTGCACTCAATTAAAACGATTACCAATGAAGTAAAAGAGGTTGCCAAGGGTAATTACAGCAATTCCAAACTAGAGGCCGTATTGAAAAGTATAATAAACGGTGTCGTAGCAATAGACAACAGTGAGAATGTAATATTAATCAATGATTCAGCTAAGAGGATATTGGATATTTCTGATGCTGAAGTGATAGGAAAACATCTGCTGGAGGTCATCAGAAATTATAAACTGGCACAGGCTCTGGATGATTATATCAACAACAGGACGGATGTGGTCTTGGATTTTGAGATAACACTGCCGCCGAGTAAGAATTTAAGTGTGTTTATTAATCCCATTATGAGCAGCGAGTTTCATAATAAACGTGTAGGTTCCGTAATTGTTTTTAATGATATTACCGAACTTAAAAGGCTGGAAAAGGTAAGGAGTGATTTTGTGGCTAATGTCTCGCATGAACTCCGTACCCCGCTTACTTCAATCATGGGATTTGTGGAGACCTTGAGGGATGGTAATGTAAAGGATGAAGACACATTAAAAAAATTCCTGGATATAATCTCTTTGGAAACAGAGAGATTGACCCGCTTAATAAATGATATTTTAACATTGTCAAAGATTGAAAACGTTAAGGAAGATATAAATAAGGAGCTTATAGATTTAAAGAGTGAGATTGAAGATGTGATATATATCTTGGAGAATAAGGCAAAAGGCAAAAATATCAAAGTCAGTTTATCTGTGCAGCCTGACAATTTAAAAGTTTCAGCCGATAAGGACTGGATACACCAACTGTTGCTCAATCTTATTGATAACAGTATCAAGTATAACAAAGACAACGGTTATATATGGATAAGAGCATGGGAAGATATACAAAATGTTTGTATTTCTGTTAAAGATACCGGAATTGGGATTAAAGGGGAATATATACCTAGAATATTTGAAAGGTTTTACCGGGTTGATAAGGGAAGATCAGGAAATGCTGGAGGAACAGGGCTTGGCCTGGCCGTAGTAAAACATATAGAGGTTACATTAGTGGCAGGTTTAAAACTTGTTACCGACCTTGAAAGGATTGCAGATCATGCTGTGGATATCTCTAATACAGTTAAAAGGATAGCTGATGAACAATATATCAAACCTCTTATCGATATACCGAGAATGGCTGATATGGTTAAAAAATGGTTAATGAGTCATTGGATGCATATATAAATCAAGATTCTACTCGCGCCTTTGAAATAACAAAAATGGATGATGAGATAGATTATATATATAAACAAATGTTTAGAGAGTTACTTACGTACATGATGGAAGATCCAAAAAATATTTCTCAAGTGACACAGTTTTTATTTGTAGGGCGTTATCTTGAAAGGATAGCCGATCATGCCACTAATATATGTAAATGGGTGATATATATTGATAGAGGTACACATGAAGATTTAAACAAATAATTTAATATGTATTAGCACAAAAATCCTGCTCCGGCAGGACTTTTTAATGTTTGCAAATGAACTTAAAATAGCAGTGTCTTTTTCATATAAAGAATATATTTATTTGAGGATGGGCAACATAAAATCGAACATAGATGAGGTGATAAAATGCCGCTGAGTTATATTATTTTAATGATTGTTTCCATTCTCATACTGCTTGGGTTTGCCCATAGGGTTTTAGACAGGCTGGGGCTCTCAGACATGGCAGCACTGGCTTTTATTATAGCCATTATAGTAGGTTCTTTTATTCCCGACGTAAAATTGACCCATTTATTAAGTATTAACATAGGTGGAGCGATAGTGCCGCTTATATTATCAATATATGTGTTTTTAAAGGCCGACAGCAAAGGTGAGAGGGCACGTTCTGTGTTGGGATTTATGATTTCAGGTATCATTGTGTATCTGTTAGGGATATATCTTCCAGCTGAGCCGGCTTCTATAATAATTGAACCAATTTATGTATATGCTATTGTATGCGGTCTGGTTTCTTATGCAATCGGCAGATCGAGAAAGGCTGCTTTCATTTCAGGCGTAATGGGTATGATAGTTAGTGATTTAATACAATGGAGCTCAAATATGATAAGAGGTATACCGGGCACAATACGTATAGGTGGTGCGGGATTCCTTGATGCAGTGGTAATATCACCTATTATTGCCGTTTTATTAGTAGAACTAATCGGAGAAACAAGAGAAAAGATACAGGGAGGTACATCACAAAATAAGTCACAGGAAACCAAATTTTCGCGGCCCTTTGGGGAGGTTATCCATAATGATCAAAAAGACAAAAAATAAGATTTTGTTTATACTTTTGCTTCTGATATCCTTGGTTAATATCCTTCCTTTTAGCACCTGTGCGGATGAGTGGTATGGGGAATCAGAAAAATATTATTCTGTTTATACTAAAGATAAAGATAAGCCTCTGTTTATGACGGCATGGGAAATTGCTATAAATGATGAATATTTAAGCTCAGATAATAAGCTTTATAAAATAAATAAAATAGATAACAAAAACTATAAGGCTTATGCCAAATATATAAAAGATGTAAAATTACCGGATGTAAATACTTCAGATAGCATGGAAACGGCCGCACGGCAAGATTTACCGAAGATCGGTTTGCTTTCTACACATAGTGATGAATCTTATCTGCCGACAGATGGTAAAGCATCAGTTAATGGCAGGGGAGGTATCTATGATGTTGATAATGCACTTAAGAAAGGGCTGGAAAAAAACGGTATAGATGTGGACGTGGATAGATCGGTATATCTTCCTCATGATGCTAAAGCTTATTCACGGTCACGAAGTGGTATTTTGAATTTAGCTAAAAATGGATCCAGCATAATATTTGATGTTCATCGTGATGCGGTGCCACCGGAGGAATATGTACGAAAAATTGACGGTAAAAATGCTTCCGGGATAAGGATAGTCGTGGGCAGAGCTAATCCAAACAGGAAAGCCAATGCTGAACTTGCGTATAGATTAAAAGCGACCAGTGATAAATTATATCCGGGAATGGTAAAAGATATATTTTTTGGACATGGAAGTTATAATCAGGATCTGGGACCTAATGTATTACTATTGGAGTTTGGTACGCACACAATACATAAAGAACGTGCCGAGGTATCAGCTACAATGTTTTCCAATGTGATTGACCGTTCTCTGTATGGTGCAAATTCAAAAAATGAAAAAGCTCCCATAAATGTGGTAAAATCTACACCGGGGCAAAAGTCTATTGCTAAAAGGAATATAGTACTATTCATAGTTTTAGCTGCCGTAGGTGTGACAGGGTTTGTTTTTTTAAGCATGGGTGATAAAGAATGGAAAAGTAAAATTGGAAATTATTTTTCCGGCTACTTTGGGAGATTTAAAAAATAAATTTATTGAATTAGTTATGCAGGTTTATGCCTGCTCTTTTATTTTAATTAAATTTATTATATAATTTAATTTTAAGGATTTGTATATATAAATATATACGGAGGAAATTTTTGTGAATACAATAGGCTTAATCATCAAAGGAACCGAGGAAGGCAGTATAGCGCGAAAACTTAATTTTAAAGCTGGAGATAAGCTGATATCGATTAACAATGTCTTCATCGGCGATATTATAGATTATTTATATAGTTGTGCGGGTGATGTTATAAATGTAATGATTAAAAAAGGCAATGGTAAGATTCATAGATACAAAATACATAAAAGATATGATAAGACTTTAGGCATATTGTTTGAAGATACTATAACCAACTCGCCTAAAAGATGCGGGAATCATTGCATTTTCTGCTTTGTAGACCAAATGCCTAAAGGTATGAGGAAAAGTTTGTATATAAAAGATGACGACTATCGATTATCATTTCTTGATGGTAACTTTGTTACACTTACTAATTTAAATCAGGATGATCTGAATAGAATAGTCAAATTGCACCTAAGTCCATTATACATATCCGTACATGCAACAGATACGGATCTAAGAAATCATTTGATTGGCCGAAAAAAGACGGATCATGATATAATGAAAGAAATTGGGTATCTGGTTGATAATAATATAAAGGTTTATTGCCAGATTGTAATGTGCCCCGATATAAATGATGGACAAGTACTCGAGAAAACTATATTTGATTTAAGCAAGTTTTATCCAGGCGTTGTATCGTGTGCTGCAGTACCGGTAGGACTTACAAAATTCAGAGATAAGCTTACGGATATTGGTTTTTATAATAAAGATTTGGCCAATGAGGTATTAGAATTGATATTTAAATGGAACCGAAAACTAAAATTTGATTTAGGTACTAATTTTATATACCCCTCAGACGAATTTTTCTCTCTTGCTGATAATGATATACCGGATGCCACATATTACGAAGGATACCCGCTTATAGAAAATGGTGTGGGTATGCTTAGAAAACTTATTGATGAATCCGACCGGTCATGTTTAATAAACAGTGCCAAAGTAACTTTAAGAAAAAAAGTTTGTATTTTAACTTCAAAATCAGCTTATAAAACCCTTAATACAATAATTAATAAGTACTTTGTTGATAATGGTAATTTAATACTAAAAGTTATCAAAAATGAATTTTGGGGTGGTAATGTGGATGTTGCAGGGCTTATTACTGCTCATGACATTATCGATCAATTGGATTTTACTGAGAATGATGAAGATTGCAATCATGTTATAATTCCTGCAAATATGCTTAAAGAAGATGAAGATTTATTCCTTGATGAAATTACATTAACCCATTTACAAGGGATAATAGGAAAAGAAATAATAAAGTGTAAAGTCGACGGGGTAGAATTGATAAATACAATTATGGAAGTAGGGATGGGAAGTTATGAATAAACCACTTGTTGCTATTGTGGGGCGGCCTAATGTAGGCAAGTCATCATTATTTAATATCATAACGGGGAAAAGAATATCTATTGTTGATGATTTGCCCGGGGTCACGCGGGATAGGTTATATGCCGAGGCAGAATGGTCCGGTGTCAATTTTGATATTGTTGATACCGGAGGTATTATAATGAATGAAGGTGACGATTTTTACGGATTAATAAAAAAACAGTCGGAACTGGCTATTGACACTGCTGATGTTATTGTATTTGTGGTTGATGGGAGAGAGGGTGTCAATGCAGATGATAGGAATATTTCTGAATTCTTACGAAAATCTAGTAAACCTATAATTTTGGCATGTAATAAAATAGATGATTATAAGAAGTTCTCAGTGAATACATTAGAATTTTATGAATTAGGCCTGGGTGAACCGATTGCTATATCAGCGACAAACAGGATGGGTATTGGAGATCTGCTGGATAAGATAATCAGCTGTTTTAATTATGATAAAGAGCAGTATATTGATGAAAATAAATCGGTTCAAGTGGCTATAACCGGCAGACCTAATGTAGGCAAATCAAGCCTATATAATAAAATTATTGGAGAAGAAAGATCAATTGTAAGTAATACACCCGGGACAACAAGAGACTCTATTGACAGCAAAGTAAAATTTGGTGAGGATGAATATATTTTTATTGATACCGCTGGGCTAAGGAAAAAAAATCAGGTAAAGGAAGGGGTGGAGAGGTATTCTGTTATCAGGTCTTTGAATGCTATCAAACGGTCGGATGTAGTGCTAATCTTGATAGACCCCGCAGAAGGGGTAACAGAGCAGGATACTAAGATAGCCGGTTATGCGCTGGATGAAGGTAAAGGAATCATTATAGTTGTAAATAAATGGGATATCATTAAAAAAGATAACAAATCGATGCGCAATTATGAAACAGAAATAAGACGAAAACTTAGCTTTATAGATTATGCACCTATAATTTTTGTGTCGGCATTAACAGGACTTAGAGTACAGAATCTTATGGGCCTCATTATAGAAGTTTATAAAAACTCGCATTTAAGAATAAAAACAGGTCTTTTAAATGATACGTTAAATGAGATTGTGTCATTAAATCCGCCGCCTTCCGATAAAGGCAAAAGGTTAAAGATATTCTACATGACACAGGTAGATATAAAACCACCTTTTTTTGCAGTTTTTGTAAATAACAAAGATATTTTTCATTTTTCTTATAAGAGGTATATAGAGAATAGCCTGAGAAAAGCATTTAGTTTCTTGGGTAATCCAATAAAGTTTGTAATAAAAGAACGTAATTGATGACATAATTTCCCAGGAAATAAAATTGGACCCTTCGGGTCCTTTTTTTGTTATAAATTTTTTATAAACTCATATATATATAATGTCTATTGCGGTGTCCAAGTATATCTATGAGGGGAGATGGAATTTTGGATTATAATAATATATACCAGAATATAGTAGAAAGGACAAATGGAGATATTTACATTGGCATAGTAGGGCCGGTGAGAACCGGGAAATCTACTTTTATAAAAAGATTTATGGAACTTATGGTATTACCAAACATCGATAATAACTATAGAAAGGAAAGAGCAAAAGATGAATTGCCTCAGAGTGGAAATGGCAGGACCATTACCACAACTGAGCCCAAATTTGTACCTAATGAAGCAGTGGTAATAAACATGAATGACAACGTGCAAATGAGAATCAGATTAATAGATTGCGTCGGCTACCTTGTAAAGGGAGCTTTAGGGTATGTTGAAGGTGAAAAACAAAGAATGGTAATGACGCCATGGACTGACAAAGCCGTACCTTTTGAACAGGCAGCTGAATACGGGACACATAAGGTTATTGAAGATCATTCTACTATCGGCTTGATTGTTACGACCGACGGAACGATCACTGAAATTCCCCGTGAGAATTATATCGAAGCTGAAGAAAGAGTAGTAAAAGAACTAAATGAGATTAACAAACCTTTCATAATTATATTAAACTCGACCAGGCCACAAGATAAGGAAACCGAAAATCTAGCCTCGGTTCTTCAGGAAAAGTATCAATCACCGGTCATAGCTATGGATGTAAAGAACATGACTGTTGATGACGTAAATAATATTATCGAGAGCTTGTTATATGAATTTCCAATAAAAGAAATAAAGATGAATTTGCCAAATTGGATTGAGGGTTTGGATGATGATCATTGGATTAAAACCGGAATTATCAATGCGATTAAGACTTCACTGCCTTCTCTTAATAAGTTAAAGGATATAAAACTCTTCACAACCCAATTTAACGATCTGGAGTATGTAAAGGATATAGAAACTAAAAAAATCGATATGGGCACCGGAACGGCAGATGTAAAGATTGACACATACTCAGATGTATATTATAAGGTCTTGAGCGAGGTTTCCGGTTTTACTATAGAAGATGATTCTAAACTGATTTCTTTATTAAAAGAATTATCAAAAGCAAAAAAGGAGTATGATAAGGTTTCAGATGCACTAGAGAATGCTAAAGACAGTGGATATGGGGTAGTATCACCACAATTAGACGAACTGGTTTTAGAAGAGCCTGAGATAATAAAGCAGGGTGGAAGATTAGGCGTTAAATTAAAAGCAAGCGCCCCATCGCTTCACATAATCAGGGCCGATATTAAAACAGAAGTGTCCCCAATAATTGGAACAGAAAGGCAGAGTGAAGAATCAATAAAATATTTACTGGATGAATTTGAAAAAGATCCACAAAAAATATGGGATACAAATATTTTTGGGAAACCGATGTTTGATTTAGTAAAAGACGGACTGCAGAATAAATTATATAAGATGCCGGATGATGTACAATTGAAGCTTCAACAGACTATACAGCGCATAGTAAACGAGGGTAGCGGTGGGATACTGTGTATTATAATATAGAGCTTGCAAAACTGAATTTAATATATTATAATAAAATTGTAAGCAGCGTCTGGGTGTAGCGCAGTTGGAAGCGCGCTAGAATGGGGTTCTAGAGGCCGTGGGTTCAAGTCCCACCACTCAGACCATTTTTTACATTTACTAGAAAAAATTTATAAATGAATATTTTAGTTAAAAGATAGCTTTATATTTCGGTTTTTAGGAGTAAAGCTATCTTTTTTTAGTATTATAGCATTTGCTTATTTATGTAAGACTATCTAGACGTTTCTATACTTGAAAATTTCTATTAAAAAGGTAAAATTAAAGGTATAAAATATTATTAAATGGATGATATATTATGAATAACAAAAATGGACCTAATAAACAAAAAAAGAAAACTCGTATACGCGTTGCTTTGTTTCTAGTGGTTATCTATTTAGTTGTCTTGGCATTTATGTCTTTTAAACCACCATCTATAGCTAAAGTAGTATATGGAAATGTAGCAAGTTATTTTGAAACCCAGGGTATGGTTGTTCGTAATGAAAAGGTTGTATATTCCTCTAAGAATGGATACATAATTAAAAAACTACAGGAGAATAAGAGGGTTCCCAAGGGCTATAAGGTTGTTCAAATGAGTAACAAAGAATCTGTCGGTGACCTCTCTTATCAGTTAGATGCAATAAATGAGAAAATTGATATTGCCGAGAATAAGCAAGCAAACGGTAATGGTTTTACTGATGATATCAATAAAATAGACAATGATATAAAAGGTTTGCTTAGTGAGATTAAAAAAGATGCTAGAATGGGTACCTTTAACATTACACAGAGGGATATAAATAAATTGTCTTCTATGTTGGAGAAGAAAAATGCTATAGCATCTGATAATCCGTTTGTAAAAGATAATGTGACAAAAATGGAAAATGAAAAAAAGGATATTGAGGAGTTAATCCGGAATTCTTATACATATACGAAATCACCGGAGGCAGGTATTGTTTCATTTTATATTGACGGTTATGAAAATATAAACGGAGACAATATTTCTAATTATGACGTGTTCAATGAAAAGCCGCAGGATAACTCGTCCAAAGATGAGGGTGACTTTGTTAATGCAGGTGATCCTCTTTTTAAGGTCGTCGATAACTATCAATGGTATATTTATATAAAGGTTCCCTCTAAAGAACCTGCTCTTAAAAATGGTGAAAATGTAAAACTTAATATTCATGAAAAATCTCTGGATGCAAGAGTGGTAAAACTAATTAAACAGAATGATGGGCATTGTGCACTGCTGGGTTTGAACCAGCAATACGATGGTTTTGTAAAAGACAGGTTTGTTAAATTAAAAGTAGTAAAGAATTCTGATGAAGGAATGATGTTGCCATATAAATCGATAATAAATGCAAATGGGAAACGTTATGTATATAAATATGCATCAAACGGAATAAAAAAGATAGAGGTAAAGGTATTGGCGACTGACGGAGATAAAGCGGTTGTCGATAGCGTTGATAAGTTAGATGGTTTAAAAGTATATGATGAGGTTATTAATGATAAAAGTGCGATTTCAAAACATTTAAAAACAAAGGAATGATTTTATGGACATAAGGGACAATATAGTAAAAATAAAAGAAAACATTGAAAAAACATGTAGCGTGGCAGGTAGTAATAATAAAGTTAAGCTTATTGCAGTTACAAAATATGTAGATGTGAAAAAGATTAGTGAAGCTGTTTCGTGCGGAGTATCCGATTTAGGTGAAAATAGGGTTCAGGAATTTTTATCAAAGTTACCTTCTGTTCAAAATGTAAATTGGCATCTGATAGGACATTTGCAGACCAATAAGGTAAAAAAAATCGTTGGTAAGGTGGAATTGATTCAGTCGGTAGACAGTATAAAGCTGGCTAAAGAGATTAATAAAAGAGCTTCTGATTTGGACATTATCCAGAATATATTGCTCGAACTAAAAACCTCCTATGAAGAGACAAAATTTGGTATTAGTATAGACGAATTTGAGGATGTTATAAGCAGCGTATCTGAGTTATCAAATATAAGAATTAACGGTATCATGACAATTGCACCCAAAGTGGAGAATGAAGATATGGCCCGGCCGTATTTTAAAAAAGCGCATGATATATTTGAAAAGTATAAAAATGTAAAACAGCCGAATATTGATTTTAAATATTTGTCAATGGGCATGTCAGGAGATTATAGAGCTGCAATTAAGGAAGGGTCAAACATGGTTAGGGTAGGCACCGCAATATTTGGAAAGAGAATTTAAAAGGAGCTGTATCATAATGAATAATATTTTACAGAACTTTATGGACTTTCTTGGCTTTGATGACCCAAATGATCAGAATGAGGAAATCAGTGAAGAAAAGGATATTGTTGCCAATCCCGATTTTAAGGATAAGGTTGTTGATTTGCACAAATATAGCCATTCGAAAGTTGTTGTAATAAATATTAATGAATTTGACAATGTTATGAAGGTATGTGACAATTTAAAAAAGAATAAAATGATACTGATAAATCTAGAGAATATTTCACATGAGGATGCAAGGAGAGTCCTTGATTTTCTCAGTGGGGCATGTTATGCATTAGATGGCGGTATGCAGAAAGTTGATGCAAATATTTTTGTAATATGTCCAAACAACATCGAAATAACCGGTGATTTGAAATCTGATCAATAAAATAGGACAAGGTGGTGTTCCTTTGATACAACAGGCATTGCTTACAACACTGAATATCTTTTTTAATTTATTAAATATATTGATTGTAATTCGCGTGTTGCTTTCTTATATTAGCAGCGACTATTCTAATTCGATTGTACGTTTTGTATATAACATGACTGAACCAATACTGTCTCCTTTTAGGAATTTGCTTATGAATTCAAGTATTACCCGGTCATTCTTTATAGATTTTTCACCGATGATTGCATTACTGTTTATTGATTATATTGTAAAGCCTATACTAAGGGGCTTGATTTATCTGATATTTTAATAGGAGTGTTTATATGGAATTATCACATAAAAGTTTAGTATCTGATTTTGCAGATTGGGTTACTCGGCATCATAAACCAAAATACACTGATTTTTATGAACCTAATTATATTGATCTCATGGAAGCAGACCTAAAAAAATATGACGGGATATCATGTAAGGCGAACGGTGGATACGAAAATGCTGAAAGAAAAATAATGGTTATATATCCTGAGGATTGGGATTATGATTTAGCATTCCCTATATCGGTTCTACGTATAACACCACGTTCCGAGTATGTTTTAACTCACCGAGATTTCTTAGGATCTGTATTGGGTTTAGGATTAAAAAGAAATAAAATAGGGGATATTTTAATTAACGACTCAAAAGCCCAGATAATAGTAATGAATGATATCAAAAATTTTATTATAAATAATCTTACAAGGGTAGGTAATGTACCTGTTACATTAGAGGAAATAGATTTAAATGATGTAATATTGCCGGAAGAAAAATTCAAGGAGATTTTCACTACGGTAAACTCTCTTAGGTTAGACAGCATTGCAGGTTGTGCTTTTAAGGTTTCCAGAAGTAAAATAGCTGAGATAATAAAGGTGGGTAGAGTTAAAGTAAATTGGAAAACTACCGATAATGTATCATGTAGACTAAAAGAAGGAGATATAATATCCGTGCGTGGACGGGGCAGGGCCGAATTATACAGCGTGGGAGGAAAGACTGCAAAAGGCAGGGTGAGAATACGTATAAAAAGATTCTTATAAATGAACGGAGGTAGAGTATGTTATCACCGGTAGATATACAAAATAAAAAGTTTAGCAGGTCATTTAGGGGTTATTCTGATGAAGAGGTTGACAGTTTCTTGGATGATATAATTGATGATTATGAACAGGTTTATAAAGAAAATGTTGAATTAAAGGACAAGGTTACAAACCTCAATGAAAAATTAGGTGACTATAAAAACTTGGAGGATACATTAAAAAACATATTGATAACTGCGCAGCAGACCAGTGATGAAATAAAAAATAATGCAAAGGTTAAATCCGAAATGATTATTAAAGAAGCCAATGAAAAGGCTGAAAAAATAATTAATGAAAGCAATAACCGGGTTTTAAAAATTAATGAGGAATATGAGCAGACAAAACAGGAAATGGATGTTTTTAAAGCAAAGATAAGGACAATGTTTTTAGCTCAGGCCGATATGCTTAAAAATACAGAGGATCCGCCGAAGGATGAGTAAGTTATATACATATTGACAATGGACATATATTTTCATATAATTTATACTAAATAAGCATATTTTGACGTGTAATTAGTCTTATCTTAAATATAAAAAAACGATGATGGGGAAGAGTAACATATTGAGTTTGAAAGAGAGACAGCGGGTGGTGCGAGCTGTTAAATGAGATATGTGAAAATCACCCTGGAGTTGCAGGCTGAATTTTAATTAAGCCAATGCCGGCTAAGGCCGTTATAACAATAAGTACTTTCGTATTTCGTGTTTTTGGAAGAGTAGTAGGGTGGTACCGCAGAAATCTGCCCCTTTTTGGGACAGATTTTTTTATATTTAAATTTAAGGAGGTCTATAATGGATTATAATAAAACATTAAATTTACCAAAGACGTCTTTTCCTATGAGAGCCAAGTTACCACAGAAGGAACCTGATATACTTAACTATTGGGATGATATAGATATTAACAGACTTGTATTGGAAAAAAATAAAAATAATCCCTCTTATATTTTGCATGACGGCCCGCCATATGCAAATGGTGATATTCACCTTGGGCACGCACTTAATAAAATATTAAAAGACATTATTAATAAATATAAAAGCATGAACGGTTATTATACACCTTATGTACCGGGATGGGATACACATGGTTTACCGATCGAGACTCAGGCTATAAAGAAATTAAATATAAACAGACATGAGGTCAGCACGGTAAAATTCAGAGGAATGTGCAAGGACTATGCCTTGGAACAAGTCGACAAGCAGAGGAAAGGATTTAAAAGACTTGGTGTACGTGGTGATTGGGATCATCCGTACCTAACCTTGAACCCTGATTTTGAGGCTAAGGAGGTTGAGATATTCGGCAAGATGGCGGAAAAGGGATATATATACAAGGGACTCAAACCGGTCTATTGGTGCCCTACATGTGAAACAGCTCTTGCCGAGGCGGAGATTGAGTATAAAGATGATAAGGCAGAAAGTATATATGTAAAGTTTATGCTTACCGATGATAAAGGTAAATTCGCGGGAATTACCGATGATATCCACAGCATTTATTTTGTGGTCTGGACGACGACTACATGGACTATACCCTCCAATCTTGCCATTTGTTTAAATCCGGATTTAGACTATAGCTTGGTTAAAGTAGAGGATAAGATATTTATTATGGCTAAGGAACTTGTAAACAGCGTATGCAAAGATTTGGGTATAGGCGATTTTGAGATAATTGGCAATTATAAGGGCAATGACTTAGAGGGAATGAAAGCTAAGCACCCGCTCTATGATAGGGACTCACTGGTGATTTTAGGTGATCATGTAACATTGGATGCCGGTACAGGATGTGTTCATACCGCGCCCGGACATGGCACTGACGACTTTATAGTCGGTCAAAAATATGGACTAAAAGCATATAATCCTGTTGATGAAAAAGGATATTTTGATGAGTCTGTCGGCAGATATGCCGGCATGAGGTATGATAAGGCCGGTGCAGAAATTGAAAAAGACTTAGTAAAGGCCAATGCGTTATTAGGTAAGAAAAAAATAGTACACTCATACCCTCACTGCTGGAGATGCAAAAATCCTATTATCTTCAGAGCGACAAAGCAGTGGTTTGCCTCTATAAAAGGTTTTAGGGATGAAGCATTAAAAGCTATAAAGGATGTAAATTGGATGCCCTCATGGGGTGAGGACAGGATTACAAATATGGTAAAGGATAGGGAAGACTGGTGTATTTCGCGGCAACGCTTGTGGGGGGTCCCGATTCCTATATTTTATTGTAAGGAATGTGGGGAGCCTCTTATAGATAAGGACACCATTGCCAAGATTACCGAGATTTTTAAGGAAAAGGGTTCTGACGCTTGGTTTGAATTATCCGAGGAGGAGTTATTACCAGAAGGTAAAAAGTGCAAATGCGGGTCGACAAGCTTTAGTAAGGAAACAGATATCATGGATGTATGGTTTGATTCAGGTTCCAGTCATGCCGCCGTCTTGGAGACAAGAGATGAACTAAAAAGACCTGCCGATTTATATCTGGAAGGTTCCGACCAGCACAGAGGATGGTTTCAATCATCACTGCTTACATCAGTAGCAACAAGAGGTAGCGCTCCGTATAAGTCCGTGCTGACGCATGGCTTTGTTGTAGACGGCAAGGGCAGAAAGATGTCTAAATCCCTTGGTAACGGTATAAATACCGATGATATAATAAAAAAATATGGTGCTGAGATATTAAGGCTTTGGGCAATATCAGCTGATTATACATCGGACATGAGAATATCTGATAAAGTATTAAGGCAGCTTACCGAGGTCTATAGAAAGATAAGAAATACAATAAGATTTATGCTTGGAAATTTATCCGATTTTGATCCCAAAAATGATGCTATGAAATACAGCGATTTGGAAGAGATAGATAGATGGGTGCTTCTCCGATTAGAAAGGCTGAAAGAAAAGGTAACCGAGGCATATGAAAGTTATCAGTATCATTTGATTTTCCACCTGGTTCATAATTTCTGCGTAGTGGATATGAGCAATCAATATATGGATATAATTAAGGACAGACTTTATACCTTCAAAGCGGATTCGCGGGAGAGAAGATCTGCTCAAACGGCAATCTATATCATATTAAATGATATGATAAAATTAATTGCACCGGTTTTGAGTTTTACAGCTGAAGAGGTGTGGAGTTATATTCCCCATAGTGAAGAAGATAACTCTGTAAGTATACAGTTAACCGACTGGCCGAAACCAAATAATGAATATGTAGATGTCAAGCTGGAAGAGCGCTGGAATAAACTCATGGACATAAGAAGCGAGGTTACAAAAGCGCTTGAAACAGCCCGAAATGAAAAAATAATAGGAAACTCTCTGGATGCGGAGGTTATACTTTATCCTTCTGACAGCATAAAGGACACGGTTGATTATTTTCACGACCAGCTTGCCACTTTGTTTATAGTTTCCAAAGTTACTGTAGCAGATGTAAAGGCTGTTTCGGATGACATTGACTATACATCAGATTGTCTAAAAGTAAAAATCAAAATGGCGCCGGGTAAAAAGTGTAACAGGTGCTGGATGTACAGTGAAACTGTTGGACAAGATCCTGAACATCCGGATATTTGTCAAAAATGCGTGTCGAATTTATAAGGGCTCACGGGCTCTTATTTTTTTGAGGTGAATCAGATGATTGGAATTATTGGCGCAATGGGTGAAGAGATACAGATTTTATTAGGTAAAAGTAATATTATGGGAAGACAAAAAATAGCTAATATGTCTTTTACACAGTGCAGACTCAATGGCAAAGACTGTGTCTTGGTTGTATCGGGCATAGGAAAAGTAAATGCCGCGGTGTGTACACAAATTTTAATATCCGATTTCAGTGTTGATAGGATCATAAATACTGGAGTGGCGGGCGCTGTTGATAAAAGGCTAGATATAGGCGATATCGTGATTTCTAGTGATTTAATTGAATATGATGTTGATACGTCGGTTTTTGGTGACAAACAAGGCGTGATACCTAGAATGGAAACCTCCATATTTGAAGCGGACGCCACTCTTGTTGATCTCTCATATAAATCTGGTTGTGATTTTAAAGACTTAATAAGTTATAAGGGGAGGATATTATCCGGAGACAGGTTTGTCGCCGATAAAGATGAAGTGGCCTGGCTCAAAAAAGAATTTAGTGGGATGGCTGTAGAAATGGAAGGAGCAGCAATTGCACATACATGTTATTTGAATCATATACCATTTGTGGTTATAAGGTCAATATCCGACAGAGCTGATGACAAGGCAAATTTTGATTATGATGAATTTCTTCATTTTGCTGCGGAAAAGGCTAGCCGGATTATACTTGATGTTTTGGATAATCTGTATTGTTAGATGTATAATTTTATAGGTATCGCTATCTCGGTATCATATTTTTTAAAATGCGCACAATAACCTAAAGCTTTTATGAAAGGTGCCGAATTTTATGGAGCGCAATGATAAAGATAAAGAAAAAATTGCAAAGGCTGTGAACAATTTATCGATGCTTTTGGAGAGAACAAATATAAACGATTATGTAAGGCTCCTCCAAAAACCGGGCAGGATGCTGCTGCTTAACTTCTCCGGCGGCCTGGCGAGAGGTTTTGGAGTGGCAATAGGTTTTACGATTTGCGGCGCCCTGACATTAGTAATTTTGCAAAGGATTATGAGTATGAACTTGCCTGTCATCGGTAATTTCATAGCAGATATAGTAAAGGTTGTAGAAACACAGCTTTAGGAGGGAAATATATGGATACCGACTTGCTAGAGAAATATAAAAGTAAATTAATGATGCTGCGAGGTGAATATAAACAAACACTTAGCAGTGTGAAAGAAAACAATAGCTTAGGTCTTTCGCAAAGAGAAGAATATCAGGAGTTATCATATTATGATAACCATCCAGCTGATATAGGAACAGAAGATTTTATGAGAGAGATGAGCTATGCTAAACTGGATTATATTAAGAATACCATAAGTCAAATAAATGAGGCTTTAAAGAAGATAGATAATAATACCTTTGGCATATGTGAGAATTGCGGCAAGAATATAGAAAAGGAAAGGCTTGATGCTCTGCCTTATTCTCCCTACTGCATAAAATGTGAAAATGAGAAGGAAAAGCCAGGCATGCGGCCAATTGATTACAGACTTTCCAAGGAAATAAACTTGCGGGATGAAAGACTTGCCGATGAAAATGTGGAATTTGACGGTGAAGATATGAATCAGCAACTAGGCAGGTTTAATAGAACAAAAGATCCGAGTTTACAGACAGGAGACCAATTTGGTATTGAAGACGAACTGCAGTCCGGCTTGGTGGAACCCATTGATAATATATCCGACGATTATTATAGGAGGTTAATGGAAAATAATAAAAAAAAGAACACAAAAAATGTTGATTGACAGCAGTATAATAATTTGTTAAAATAAAATGTGCATAGGGGAGTAGCTCAATTGGCAGAGTAGCGGTCTCCAAAACCGACGGTTGCGGGTTCAATTCCTGTCTCCCCTGCCATTAAAGAAATTAAGCCCTTTAAGGGCTTTGTTTTTTATTGTGGAGGTAAATATGTATTTTATAATTTCAGCAGTAATAGTTTTCATCGACCAATTAACTAAACATTACACAGTAAAGTATCTGTATAATAATATTACCTTTCCCATAATAAATAATTTTTTAGAATTCACCTTTGTTAAAAATAAGGGTGCAGCTTTCGGTATATTTCAAGATCAAACAATACTCTTTGTGATAATAACCGTTGCGGTTTCGATCGCACTTATATTCCTGCTGATAAAGATACAGGGACAATTCATTGCAAAACTTTCACTTTCTTTAATTTTAGGTGGTGCAATAGGAAATCTATTAGACAGGGTAAGACTGGGTTATGTCGTTGATTTTATACATATTACCCATTGGCCTGTTTTTAATGTTGCCGATATGTGCATAGTTGTTGGTTCCATATTACTTGCAGTATGTGTATTTTTTAGTGAGAAAAGCAAAGAATGAGTATAATGAAGATAAATTCAACCGTGGATGGAGAAAGACTGGATAAGTTTTTAGCAAATAATACCGGTTTTTCACGATCATATTTACAAAGATTAATAAGCGACGATAGAATAAAAATAAATGGCATGTTTGTGAAGCCTAGTCATAGGATTAGTTATGGGGACGAAATAATCATAGATCCTCCTCCTGCTAGAAAACTGGAAGCGAAACCGGAGGATATACCTCTTGATATAGTATATGAAGATGATTATATATTGGTTGTCAATAAACCCAAAAACATGGTTGTACATCCTGCACCCGGTAATTATACAGGAACATTGGTAAATGCATTGCTTTATTCATGCAAAGACCTTTCTACAATAAACGGAGTACTCAGGCCGGGAATAGTGCATAGATTGGATAAGGATACATCCGGGCTGCTGGTTGTCGCAAAAGATGATTATACCCACAGAAAATTAGCCGAACAGTTTAAAAAACACGTTGTTAAAAAGACATACCTTGCGCTTGCTGATGGCATTATAAAAAATGATGAAGATATAATAATAACTAATATCGGACGTAACCCAAGAAACAGAAAAAAGATGGCTGTTGTGGAAAATGGTAGAGAGGCTATAACAAAATATAAGGTTATTGAGCGGCTGGCCGGCAGATTTACATTTTTGAAGGTTGGTATAGAGACAGGCAGGACACATCAAATCAGGGTTCACATGTCATACATAGGTCATCCCGTCGTTGGCGATACCTTGTATGGCAAGGGTGAAAATGAGTTTGGGATTTCAGGACAACTTCTTCACGCTTATTTATTGAATTTTGTACATCCTGCTACAGGAAAGCACGTTAGTTTTACCGCACCGCTTCCGGTTTATTTTGCTGACACTCTAAAGAGGCTCAATTCAAAAAAACTTAGTACTTTTGTCAAATAATAAAATCTAGCTAGAATTCTGACTGTTTTTGTGCTATTATTTAGGTGGCGTAAATTTTAAATTTTAGGAGATGAACTATTATGCTAATTGGTGTGCCAAAAGAAATCAAGGCTGAGGAAAGTAGGGTTGCTATTACACCGGCAGGCGTAAAATCGTTTACCTCTGCAGGCCATAAGGTCTTTATTGAAAAATCTGCAGGTGACGGCAGCGGTTTTACCGATCAGGAGTATATCGATGCCGGAGCTCAAATTCTTGGTACAGCTAAAGAGGTTTTTGATAAAGCAGAATTGATAATAAAGGTAAAAGAACCGCAGCCGGCCGAGTATGCATATTTTCATGAAGGCCAGATTTTGTTTACATATTTACACCTGGCACCCGATCCTGAACAAACGAAAGCTTTACTTGAGAAAAAAATAATAGGTATTGCATACGAGACCGTGCAGTTAGATAATGGAGCATTACCGCTTTTGTCACCGATGAGTGAGATAGCCGGCAGGATGTCCATACAGGTAGGGGCCCGGCTGTTAGAAAGTATTAATGGTGGCAGAGGAGTACTTTTAAGCGGTGTACCCGGGGTGGAAAGAGGCAATGTTGTCATAGTTGGCGGCGGAAATGTCGGTACAAATGCAATAAAAATAGCCATAGGTATGGGCGCGCAGGTTACGGTACTAGATGTAAATACCTCCAGACTTGCATATTTAGATGATATATTCGGCAGCCGAATTACTACATTGATTTCAAATGAGTATAATATAGCGGAATCCGTAAAAAAAGCCGATCTTGTAATTGGATCGGTATTAATCCCGGGCAGTAAAACTCCTAAATTAGTCAAAGAATACATGGTTAAAAATATGAAGCCGGGTTCCGCTATTGTCGATGTGGCAATAGACCAGGGTGGATCAGTAGAGACCATGGACAGAATAACAACTCATGCGAACCCGTATTTTATCAAATACGGTGTGGTTCATTATTCTGTCGCTAATATACCGGGAGCCGTTCCGCGTACATCTACTTTGGCACTTACTAATGCCACATTGAAATATGCCCTCGAGATTGCCAACAAAGGTTATGAAAAAGCTTTAAAGGAAGATAAAGCACTTATGAAGGGTCTTAATGTTTACTTTGGTAAGGTAACATATAAGGGCGTTTCGGATGCACTGGGATATAAATATGTAGACCCGAATACATTATTTTAAGTATATTTATTATAACATAATAATTTTTGGTACTGCATAATAGCCCTCCTTTTTGGTTAATCTAACACCAAAAGGAGGGTGTTTTCATATGAAAAGATTTGCTGTAATTTTATTGATTTGCACTTTGATTTTACCATTAGGCATAAATTCAGCTTTTGCAGCAAATGCTGAAAACAAGCCGTTTGATGTTGACACAAAGGCAGCTATTTTAATTGATTCAGGTACCGGTACGTTGTTGTACGGTAAGAATATACATGAAAAACTTCCGCCTGCCAGTGTAACTAAAGTAATGACTTTATATTTGGTCTTAGAAGCTGTTGATTCTGGAAAAATAAAGTTAAACGATACTGTACAGGTTAGCGAACATGCAAGCAGTATGGGAGGCTCACAGATTTATTTGGCTCCCGGGGAAGAAATGAATGTCCAAGATATGATAAAAGCGGTTACTGTATCTTCCGCCAATGATGCCTCGGTGGCTTTGGCTGAGCACATAGCCGGATCAGAGCAGCTCTTTGTAGAAAAGATGAATGAAAAAGCACATGAATTTGGTCTTAAAGATACGAATTTTGTTAATGCTACCGGCCTACCGGGAGACAATCATTATACATCGGTATATGATATTGCCGTTATTTCAAAGAGATTGCTTAATGATCACCCGTCAATACTTAAATATTCATCAATCTGGATGGATACGGTAAGGAATGGAAAATTTGGTCTTGCCAATACCAACAAATTGATTAGGACGTACGGTGCCGACGGTTTAAAAACAGGTTCAACTGATGAGGCTAAGTTCTGTTTATCTGCGACAAAAAAAACTGGTGACACACGGCTCGTTGCTGTGATTTTTGGTGCGCCTAATTCTAAGACAAGGTTTAATGAGACGGCAAAGTTATTGGATTATGGTTTTGCAAATTTTGAGACCTATAATTTATATAAAAAGAATGAAAAAATAGGAAATATTACTGTAGATAAAGGAAATGTAGACTCATACGATGCTAAAGCTCCGGAAGACATCTCAATACTTATAAAAAAAGGCGAGAGAGACAATATAACAAAGTCTGCACAGTTGATCAAAAAAATAAAAGCACCTGTAAAACGTGGTTATGTTATTGGTAAGATTGTTGTAAAGGATAAAGACAGGGTTATAAAAAAGATTCCAATAAAACTGGACAAACAGATTTCTGAGGCTTCCACACTGGATATGATAAAAAGAATATATAAATCATGGTTGAGATTTTAGAGGCTAAAAGCCTCTTTTTTTTAAGCACTTAGCAGGAAAATTTTGCTAAATATAGAATATAGGTATTAGGAGGCGACAATATGGATCTAAAAATTGTAAAAAAGAACAATACCTTATTTGTAAGTTTAAATGGTGATATTGACCACCATAATTCCGAAATCATTAAAGACAAAGTTGATGAGGGAATTATTAAATACCATTGTAAAAATTTGATTTTTGATATGAGTACAGTAGATTTTATGGACAGCTCCGGTATAGGTCTAATATTGGGAAGGTATAAAAGGATAAATGCTTTGGATGGTAATATGTGTGTAGTAAGTAATGACAAGCTTAAAAAGATCCTAGAAATGTCGGGTATAGATAAAATAATAAAAATTTTTCATAGCCTGGAAAGGGCAAAAGAATATTCCGGGAGGTATTTTTAATGGAGAATAAAATGCATCTCGAATTTCCTAGTTTTTCACAAAATGAGTCATTTGCAAGAATGGTAATATCAGCATTTGTAACACCGCTAGATCCTACTATTGAAGAACTATCGGATATTAAGACAGCAGTATCCGAGGCTGTTACAAATGCCATTATACATGGATATGAATCAAAAATCGGAACCGTGTATATGGATGGTGAAATAGACGATAATAAGTTAACTATAGTGATTAAAGATGATGGAAAGGGAATAGAAGATATAACTAAAGCCAGACAGCCGCTTTTTACGTCCAGGCCCGATCTGGATAGATCAGGAATGGGATTTACAATTATGGAGACATTTATGGATTCCATGGACCTTATATCCGTGCCTGATAAAGGAACGACAGTAATTATGACAAAGCTAATAAATACCAAAAGATAACCGGTGAAAAAAATGGAAAATAATATTGAGCTCATAAGAAAGGCTCAAAATGGTAATAAGGATGCACAAGAGTTACTAATTAAAAATAATGTCGGTCTTGTCAGAAGCATAATAAAAAGATTTATCGGACGAGGATATGATGAGGAGGATTTGTTTCAAATAGGTAGTATAGGCTTGCTAAAGGCTATCAGGCGGTTTGATGAGAGCTTTAACGTTAAATTTTCAACATATGCCGTACCTATGATTATTGGAGAAATAAAGAGATTTTTGAGAGATGATAACATTATTAAAGTAAGTAGGTCAACAAAAGAAAAATATTTAAAAGTAAAGTTTGCCATTGAAAGATTAGAGGAAAAACTGGGCAGAGAGCCTACAATAAGTGAATTGTCAGATTTTATCGGCATGGATGCAGAGGAACTATTTTTAGTTCTTAATAGTGAGAATCATCCTTTATCTTTAGACGGTTCCTATAATAAAGAAAAAGATGATGATGTTTTGATGGATAAAATCAGTGATGATTATAATGAAGCTGATTTATTAAATAATCTTGCTTTAAAAGAGGCAATAAATAAATTGGACCCTAAGGAAAGAAAGATAATAATTTTGAGATATTTTAAGGATATGACGCAATCCCAAATCTCTCAAGTAATGGGAATATCTCAGGTACAGGTCTCCAGAATAGAAAAAAGAGTACTGAACAAAATACGTGATGAATTAAATTATGCCTAATGATACATAATAAACTTTGGGTAGGTGATTAAAGTATATATGAGGATTAAATTATACAATCTAAATAAAATATTTATAATTACTTTAATTGGAATAACCGTTTTAGGTGTATATCTGTATATAAATAAAACAAGTTCCAAAATACCCGATGATGCTATGTTTGTTAAAAATGTATTAACGTATATTGGGAGGTCTTAAGCTTTGGCAGTAATAAAGGTGTTAAATTTAGTTGGAGACTCGAAGACAAGCTGGGATGATGCGATAGAATGTGCCGTAAAAGAAGCTTCAAAAACTATTAAAAACATTTCCGGCATAGAGGTTGTAAATCAGACTGCTAATGTTAAAGATGGCAAAATTGTAGAATATAAAGCTAATGTACAGATTGCTTTCAGAGTAGATTCGACTAAGCCGATCGGCGTTTAATGTAAAGCCTTCGAATTGAAAGGATGACTTACGATGCTTAGAAATAATGATATAAACTTACAAAAAGATTATCAATCAACTGTTAAAAAAGTTTCACCCAAACCTACTATTTTTAAAAACTGTATTATGGCGTTTATATCTGGCGGACTGATTTGCGATGTAGGGCAGTTCTTTTTAAATTATTTCAAGGCACATGGCCTGGATATTTTACAGGCCGGCACTGCAACCTCTATTGTGATGGTTTTCTTAGGTTCTTTCTTAACGGGGATCGGATTGTATGATCTGATTGGAAAATATGCAGGTGCTGGTACGGTTGTTCCTATTACTGGGTTTGCAAATTCGATTGTTGCACCTGCAATGGAGTTTAAAAAGGAAGGATATGTGTTTGGGGTTGCTGCCAGAATGTTTAATGTAGCGGGGCCGGTACTTGTTTATGGAACCGCTTCTTCCATTATAATAGGGCTGATTTACTATTTCTTAAAGTAATGGGGTGTGTATTATGACTAAGAGGTTAGGTACGCAAACTATAAAGCTCCAAAACCCGCCATCCATATTATCAAACGCAGCGATAGTAGGGCCCAAGGAAGGCGAAGGGCCGCTGGGCGAATATTTTGATCAGGTTCTCAAGGACGATATGTTTGGAGAAAAGTCATGGGAAAAGGCAGAGTGTAAAATGCTGCAGGAGTCTATAAAGTTGTCCATGAAAAAAGCAAATTTGACGACTGCAGATATAAATTATATATTTGCAGGAGATTTACTGAATCAAATTATATCTTCAAGTTTTATGGCAAGGGAGATGCAGATACCCTATGTAGGTCTATTTGGCGCATGTTCTACCATGGCTGAATCACTTAGCCTGGCTTCAATATTTATTGACGGTGGATTTGCAGATTATGCTATTGCCGCCACATCAAGCCATTTTTCGTCGGCAGAGAGGCAATACCGTTTCCCATTGGAACTTGGTACCCAGCGCCCGCTTACTGCAACATGGACTGTTACGGGAGCCGGCGCTACTACTCTGGGGAAATCTAATGTGGGTAGTGGCCCTTATGTCACCTATGTAACAACCGGGAAGGTGATAGATCTTGGAGTAAAGGATCAATTTAATATGGGAGCTGCAATGTCACCTGCTGCTGCCGACACCATAAGAGCTCATTTTGAAGATACGGGTTTAAGTCCTAAGGATTATGATCTCATAATTACGGGAGATTTAGGTAAGGTTGGAGTAGATCTTACAAAACAGCTGCTTAACAAAATGAACATTGATATCAGTGATGTCTATACTGATTGCGGTTTAAAAATTTATGATACTGAAAAGCAGGATACGCATTCCGGTGGAAGTGGATGCGGTTGTTCGGCATCCGTACTGAATGGTTATCTGATAAAAGAAATTAAGAAGGGTAAATACAACAGGGTTTTATTTGTAGCCACAGGTGCGCTTTTGTCCCCGATCAGTACGATGCAGGGCGAATCCATACCCAGCATCGCCCACGCTGTTACTATACAGAGAACTTTGGAATGATGGAGGAAATATAATGGTTTATCTTAAAGCATTCTTAGTAGGAGGAGCATTGTGTGTTATAGCTCAGGTTTTAATGGATACAACGAAATTGACATCCGGCAGGATACTTGTCATATATGTAACCGCGGGGGCTATATTAAGCGGCCTCGGTATATACCAAAAGATTATTGACATAGGAGGAGCCGGGGCATCGATACCGCTGACCGGGTTTGGGCACAGCCTGGCTCAAGGTGCAATCAAGGCGGTAAAGGAGGATGGCATTTTAGGAGCATTTACCGGTGGACTCACAGCTGCTGCTGGCGGTATAAGTGCTGCAATTATCTTTGGATACCTGATGGCGGTTATATTTAATCCAAAAACTAAACAATAAATATGAGAGGTTGATTTTATGAATAATGAAAATGGAGTATCTACCAAAAAAAATGATAATGTGAGTAAACAAGCTAACGACATTAATCAGTTTGGTGTTCCAAACATACCCAATTTTCAGAGTGATATATATTGTCTGCCGATAATAGGACAGGTTGAAGGCCATTTAATATTGCCCGCACAGAACAAAACGACAAAGTATGAACATGTAATACCACAAATTATCGGAATTGACGATAATCCTAATATCAAAGGACTCTTGGTGATATTAAATACCGTTGGCGGCGATGTGGAAGCAGGCCTGGCCATTGCGGAAATGATATCATCCATATCAAAACCTACCGTGTCGCTTGTGGTTGGTGGTGGACACAGTATTGGGGTGCCCTTGGCTGTATCTACGGATTATTCATATATTGTTCCTAGTGCTTCGATGACAATTCACCCAATACGTATGAACGGATTAGTCGTAGGTGTGCCTCAGACCTTTGAATATTTTAACAAAATGCAGGATCGTGTTGTTGATTTTGTGGTAAGAAACTCAGATATATCCAAAGAAGAATTTTTGAAATTAATGCTCAAAACAGGAGAACTGGCTACCGATGTCGGCACGATTCTGGTTGGAGAAGACGCCGTTAAACATAAACTAATAGATGGAGTCGGCGGAGTAAGCCAGTCCCTCATAAAGCTGCGTGAAATGATAAATCAAAATCAAAGTAAATAGAAGGTGATATCACATGTATTATACTATTGTTCCACCTGATGTGTTATATAAAGACATGGATAAACCAAGGAAGTTTTTTGATGTTCAAAGAAATAATGTCGTATATAAAATGGAAGAAATCAATGATGATGAGTATATGATTTTTGATATTTTTTCATTAAACTTAAGCGATTATATGAATCAAGGGTTTTCTCCTGGTGTGATAATTAGGAAGAGTAATCTAATAAATCTTATGATATAGATCTTGATCATTTTTTGTTATATAATTAAATATAAATGTGTTTTATTATTTATTGTTGTTCATAAAGGGGGAAAACATTTTGAAAAACAAAACAAATAGTAAACCATATATCCTCCTTATATATATATCTTTTTTAATAATATCTATTTTTGCTCTCATAAGCAATATTAGCACAGACACAGGGATTATCGGCAAAATATTCAGGGACTCCTTTCAATACCTTTTCGGAAACGGTAAAATTGGTTTTTCAGTTCTTTTGGTACTTTTAGCTTTTAATAATATATATGTTTACAAAAACCTGCAAGTCAGCAATAAAATATACATATTATTCTTTATATATTTAGCATTATTATCTTTAATAAATATATATAATTTTCCTCAAACAGGATCGTTTGGACAATATATTATTGATTCAAAAAACAGCGCTGCTGATTCAGGCGGGATTGTAGGGGGCATACTGGGATATTGTTTAATATCACTCTTTGGGACTACAGGAAGTTATGTCGTACTGATATTAGGCATTGCCTTCAGTACATTAATTATGGTTGACAGCAAATATCTTAATGAAATATTCAAGACGGTCGTTAAGAATATTCATCCTGTAGGGAATGAAACAACAGCTGCAATGGAAATAGATAATAATCCTAATCCTGATGTTAAACGAGATATTAAAGAAACCCCGCCTCAAAAGAAATTTAATCATGAGCCTGATAATATCAAGATTGTGGATTTTTTAGATCAAAACAAGGAACATAATATTGGAACTAAACCGAGTAATGCTGGAATAATAAATTCTGTGTTTAATTATGATGTGCCAGATATAAAACTTCTAAATAACCCAAATAAGAAGCCTAAGTATTTGAGACATGACTATATAGAGAATGCTAAAACATTGGAACAAACACTTTTTAATTTTGGAATTGAAGCTAAGGTCATACAGATTAACCATGGCCCATCGGTTACAAGATATGAGCTGCAGTTAAGCCCAGGGGTGAAAGTAAGCAGGATTTTAAGCTTACAAGACGACATAGCTCTTGCCATGGCTACTCAGGGAATTAGAATCGAAGCACCTATACCAGGTAAACCGGCAGTAGGCATAGAGGTGCCAAATAATAAGATAAACCCAGTATACATAAGAGAGGTTTTATCCGGAAATGAATTTCAAGCCGGTAAATCCGATCTTACTTTTGCTCTAGGCAAGGATATCACCGGTAATAATGTGGTCGGTGATCTTTCGTCAATGCCGCATTTATTGATTGCCGGGGCTACGGGCTCAGGCAAGAGTGTTTGCCTGAATTCCATTATCGTAAGCCTGTTATATAAATCACCGCCGAATCAGGTAAGGCTTATACTAATCGATCCAAAGGTTGTTGAATTGGGCATTTACAATGGGATACCGCATCTTTTAATACCTGTTGTTACTGATCCTGTAAAAGCTGCACAATCATTAAATTGGGCTGTACAGGAAATGACCAGAAGGTACAAAGTCTTTGCTGAGAATAATGTAAGGGATTTAGATGGATATAACAAGTTACATGCGGATGAAGCAGATAAATATATACCTAAAATCGTCATTATTATAGATGAATTATCGGATCTTATGATGGTGTCTCCTGCTGAAGTTGAAGATTATATATGCAGGTTGGCACAGATGGCCAGGGCAGCCGGTATACACCTGATAATTGCTACCCAGCGGCCTTCTGTAAATGTTATTACCGGTATAATAAAGGCAAATATTCCTTCACGCATTTCTTTTGCTGTTTCTTCACAGATAGATTCGCGAACAATACTGGATATGTCTGGCGCTGAAAAACTCTTGGGGAAGGGCGATATGCTTTATATGCCTATTGGAGTAAATAAGCCTATAAGGGTGCAGGGTGCATATATAATGGAGGAAGAGGTACAGTCTGTCGTGAGTTATCTGAAAGAGAAATATCCGGCTAACTATGATAAAAATGTTGAAGATGTGATTGAGGAAGAGAAACAGGACGACCATAAGGTAGATGACAGTGATGAACTGTTACCAAAAGCTGTGGAAGTAATTCTGGAAAATAATAAGGCTTCTGCCTCTATGTTGCAAAGAAGATTACGAATAGGATATAATAGAGCCGCAAGAATGATAGACCAGATGGAGGAACTAGGGTTTATAGGCAAATATGAAAATGGTAAACCGAGAGAGGTACTAATAACGGAAGAACAATGGAAAAAGTATTTTGCTGAGAGAGGAGTATGATTATTGTCTTATAATATATGCTTAATATCACTGGGCTGCTCAAAGAATTTAGTAGAGTCGGAGCGTATTTTATATGCAGTAAAGCAGGCCGGGTATGATTTGACCAGTGATATAGAAAGTGCTGACATTGCAATAATTAATACGTGCGGATTTATATCAGCTGCATCATTGGAATCAATAGAGCAAATTGTTAAAGTAGGCAAGCTTAAAAAGGATGGAAAACTAAAATATCTAATTGTTACCGGATGCCTGGTAACTAGATATAAAGATGATTTACTTAAAGAGATGCCGGAGATTGATGCTCTTATATCAAGTTCGCATCCGGAGGATGTTGCAAAGGCAATTAATTCTTTAAATGGTTCCGCAAAATTAAGTGATATAAAAAAAGATGAAAGCATGGTTGAGTACCCGAGGGTTTTATCCACCCCATCATATATGGCTTATTTAAAAATAGCAGAGGGATGTAACAATAGATGCAGTTTTTGTGCCATACCATATATAAAGGGAAGGTATAGAAGCCGGACCATAGAGAGTATTGTAAGAGAGGCAGAGAAACTATCTCAAAACGGTGTCAAGGAAATAGTGCTGATTGCACAGGATACGGCACGCTATGGTATTGACATTTATAATAAGAAAGCCTTAGGAGATTTGCTGAAAGAAATTGTTAAGGTGGACGGTATAAAATGGATAAGGAGTTTGTATAGCTACCCGGAGGCAATAACAGAGGATGTTATTGATATTATGGCGAATGAGCCTAAAGTCTGCCATTATTTGGATATTCCTATACAACATTGCAGTGATAAAATATTAAAAAGTATGCATCGTCAATCCTCCAAGAAAGATCTAACTTCCATTATCGAAGGACTGAAAGAAAAAATACCGGATATAGTACTTAGAACAACCCTAATGGTTGGTTATCCGGGAGAAGATGAAGAAGATTTTAATGAACTGCTTGGTTTCATGAATGAAATGCGGTTTGATAACCTGGGCGTATTTTCTTATTCAAGAGAAGAAGGAACAGAGGCCTACAGCCTGCCCGGCCAGGTCAAAGATGATATAAAGGCTGCCAGAGAGAAAGATGCTATGCTGCTACAGAGAGATATTTCATATGGCCAGAACAGTAAAAGGGTGGGAAATGTATATGATGTTCTTATAGAACAGAAAATATCTGATGGCAGATATAAAGGAAGGTATTACGGCCAGGCCCCGGAGGTTGACGGATGTTTCTATGTTAACAGTAAAAAGGATTTAAATATAGGAAATTTTGTAAAGGTATTTACCAAAAAGGCAGATATATATGATCTTGAAGGGGACGTTTGTGAATAACCGGTGTATGTATACAAGCCCCGACAAATGATATATAATATTTAATAGAGCGAAGGGATAAATAATGAAGGCAGAGATTATTTCCGTAGGTACTGAATTATTACTCGGACAAATAGATAATTTAGATGCACAGTATATATCCCAAGAGTCAATGGGAATGGGGATTGATATTTATTACCACACCGTAGTAGGGGATAATAGGGATAGGTTACTGCATATAATCAGAACGGCATATGACCGGTCGGATCTTATAATATTCACTGGAGGATTAGGTCCTACCGAAGACGATCTTACTAAGGAAACAGTCAGTGAGTTTCTCAATTTAGATTTAGTCGAGTATCCAGAGGCTAGAGAAGCCGTTATAAAGCATTTTCATTCAAGAAACTTTACAGAAAATAATAAGAAACAATGGATGTTTCCTAAAGGAAGCATATTGATTCCTAATAATAACGGTACGGCACCCGGATGTATCATAGAATCCAACTCAAAAATATTTATTGTTTTACCTGGCCCACCTAACGAATTAAAACCAATGTTTAAGGAAACCGTCATTCCATACATCGTAGCTAAAACAGCATATAAAACCGTAATAGTATCCAGGGTAATTAAATTATACGGTATAAGTGAGTCTGCGCTGGAAGAAAGAATAAAGGATATTATAGATAATCAAACCAATCCGACTATTGCTCCGCTGGTGGGCAAAGGAGTGGTAACATTAAGGATAACATCAAAGGCACGCAGTAACGATGAAGCATATGAAATGATAAAGAAAACCGAACAACAGATACGTAACCGTTTGGGTGACTACATTTACGGTACAGATGACGATACATTGCCTTCTGTGGTTGCCGACCTGTTAATTAATAATAAACAAACATTATCCGTTGTTGAATCCTGTACCGGCGGTAATATAGCAAATCTGTTGACCAATATAGGAGGAATATCGCATACACTAAAGCTATGTGAGGTGACATATTCAAACCAAGCAAAAATAGACGAGCTTGGAATACCAAAGGGTATAATAGACAAATACGGTGCGGTAAGTGATAAAACAGCCAAGCTAATGGCCGAGGGTATAAGAAAAAAAGCAAAAACAGATATAGGATTATCGATAACCGGTATCGCTGGTCCCGATCCGGTGGAAGATAAACCCGTCGGTCTTTTTTATATTGGTATAAGTTCTAAAGATACATATAATGTTTACAAATATAATTCACGAGGAAATAGGATATGGTTTAAGAACTACGCATCATTGGCAGCTATAAACGAATTAAGAAAATATATATTAAAGTATGTATGAAAAGTTCACGCACGAAAGGGGGTTAATCTGGTTTCAAAAAATCAGATGAAGAAATGATAGAAAAAGATAAAGCGTTGGAAGTAGCTATAGGACAGATTGAGAAAGAATTTGGGAAAGGCTCGATTATGAAGCTCGGTCAGAACCCATCATTCATGTCTAACGATGTAATACCTACAGGTTCAATATGCCTGGATGTGGCATTGGGTGTGGGAGGTGTGCCACGCGGCCGTGTTGTAGAAATATACGGTCCCGAGTCATCTGGTAAAACTACTATAGCCTTACATATTGCGGCGGAGGCACAAAAGCTTGGCGGGATAGCGGCATTCATTGATGCCGAGCATGCGCTAGACCCCGTATATGCTAAAAATCTAGGTGTAGATACGGACAATCTGCTTATTTCTCAGCCGGATACCGGTGAAGAGGCTTTGGAAATTGCCGATGCTCTTGTAAGAAGTGGAGCCGTTGATATCATTGTCGTCGATTCCGTAGCGGCACTTGTACCTAAAGCCGAAATTGACGGGGGAATGGGAGACCCTCATGTAGGTTTACAGGCAAGACTTATGTCTCAAGCCTTGAGAAAGTTATCCGGGGCTATAAGCAAAACCAAAAGTACCGTGGTATTTATAAACCAGCTCCGTGAAAAGGTTGGAATAATGTTTGGAAATCCGGAAACTACCACCGGGGGTAGAGCTTTAAAGTTTTATGCTAGTGTAAGAATGGATGTAAGAAAAATTGATAATATAAAACAGGGAAATGATATAATAGGAAACCGTACAAGAGTAAAAATTGTTAAAAATAAGGTGGCACCTCCATTTAAAAAGGCTGAATTTGATATAATATACGGTGAGGGAATATCAAAGGAAGGAAGCCTGCTTGATATGGGAGTTGAACTTGATATTATCAATAAGAGCGGCTCATGGTTTTCATATAATGATACAAAGATGGGCCAGGGGAGAGAAAATGCAAAACAATATTTACGAGAGAACAAAGAAGTGGCCGAGGAGATAAATAAAAAAATCAGAGCGCATTTTAGCCTTAGGTCGGATGAAATGCAGTCTGATACACAGGACGGTACCGAAAATAGCAAAGATTGATGGGAGTTTAGGCATGATGAATAAAAAGGGATTAAATTACTCTTTAAATTATTTAAAAGTTCCACACACAAGCTGGGAAGTATATAATAAATTAAAAAAAAGAGATGTAAGCGAATGTGATATACAGGAAATAATGTATTATTTAATGGAAAAAGGATATATCGATGATGAGATTTATACAAAATTGTATCTCGATTACCACCTCTTCGATAAAGGAGAAAGTAAAAGAGAAGTCTCATATAAGCTTTTAAGAAAAGGTATAGATAAGAACAAAATTAATGATATATTGGATAACATTCAGGATTATAATGAAGCGGAAATTATTTACCAGAGAATCCGGAAAAAATTTGCCGGAGAAAATATAAATGATGAGATGGTACAGCTGAAAATAAAGAAATTTTTTTATAATAAAGGATTTTCATATGAAGCGATTAACGATGCTATTGTGAAGTGTCAATGATATGGTTTTACATATTGCTTGACACTTTATTTTTTTAGTAATAGAATTAAATTAAAGTAGTGTTATATTGGACAGAGGAGGTGGCAGGTATATCAAAATTTATTTCAATTATTATCATACCATTAATAATAGGTTTGATAATAGGTTATCTTTTAAGAAAATATATAGCAGAGTCAAAAATAAAAAGTGCAGAAGATGAAGCAAAAAAATTATTAGTTGAAGCTGAAAAGAATGCTGAAACAAAGAAAAAGGAATTGCTCTTAGAAGCAAAAGATGAAGTTCATCAATTGAGGACTGAATTTGATAAAGAATCAAAAGACAGAAGAAATGAACTTCAGAGGTTGGAGAGAAGACTTTTGCAACGTGAAGAGCTCCTGGATAAAAAGGAAGACAATTTAAATAAAAGGGACGAGGCATTAAATAACAAAAAGTCTGATATACACAAAATGGAAGAAAATGTACAATCGATATACAACGAAAAAATGGCCGAGCTTGAAAAAATATCCGGTATGACACAGGATCAGGCAAAACAGCATTTACTGAATGAAATCAAAGATGATGTAAGCCATGAAGCTACGGCAATGGTTAAAGAAATAGAAAATAATGCGAAATTAGAATCTGAAAAAAAAGCAAGAGAAATTGTTACCTCGGCAATTCAAAGGTGTGCAGTGGACCAGGCAGCAGAGACAACTGTCTCTGTAGTAACACTACCAAGTGATGAAATGAAAGGCCGCATCATTGGTAGAGAAGGCAGAAATATTAGGACATTGGAAACACTCACAGGAGTTGACCTTATAATTGACGATACACCGGAAGCAGTTATATTGTCCGGCTTTGATTCCATAAGGCGTGAGGTTGCCCGGATAGCATTGGAAAAACTCATAAGTGACGGCAGAATTCATCCTGCCAGGATTGAAGAAATGGTTGATAAAGCACGTAAAGAAATGGATAATAAAATAAGAGAAGAAGGAGAGCAGGCTGCGTTTGATACGGGTGTGCACGGCTTGCACCCTGAACTTATTAAACTTCTTGGAAAACTTAAATACAGGACAAGTTATGGACAAAATGTATTGAAACACTCTGTGGAGGTTGCTCAGCTAGCTGCTCTAATAGCCTCCGAAATAGGCGCGGATGTGAATGTTTCTAAAAGGGCAGGTTTACTCCATGATATAGGAAAAGCTGTTGATCAGGAAATGGAGGGCTCTCATGCCGCAATAAGCACGGAGCTTGCTAAAACATATCATGAAGCACCGGGTGTAGTCCATGCTATTGAAGCTCATCATAATGATATTGAACCCAGGACTGTAGAAGCGGTATTGGTTCAGGCTGCAGATGCTATTTCTGCTTCTCGTCCGGGGGCACGCAAGGAAACGCTGGAAGCTTATATTAAGCGTCTTGAAAAGCTGGAGGACATTGCAAATTCTTTTGAAGGTGTCGAAAAGTCATATGCAATACAAGCCGGACGGGAGATTCGAATAATAGTTAAGCCTGATGAGATTGATGATTTAAATACCTTTAAGCTGGCGCGGGATATAGTTAAAAAGGTAGAGACTGAGCTAGAATATCCGGGTCAGATAAAGGTTAATGTGATAAGAGAAACTCGGGCTATTGAATATGCAAAATAAAAGTTAGAAAGTGGGATAGGGCAGGGTTATGCCGTATCCATTGAAGTGGCACAGAATCTATAGTTATTCTGTGCCACTAGTATATTTTGCTATAATTTTTGTAGCCATTCCATGCAGCTAAAAATTATTTTTAAAATATGTAGTATAATATATATAGTACAGATTGATATAAACAATAACAATTAATTATATCATGAATTAAAAAAACTTTATGGTTTTATAATTATTCACTTTATATTTGAAAGGAGAAGTATTTTGAGGATTTTATTTATAGGCGATATTGTGGGAAGACCGGGCAGATTTCTACTTAGGGATTTTTTGGGTTATATAAGAGAGGATTATAAAATTGATTTAGTTATTGCAAATGGTGAAAATGCAGCCCATGGAAATGGATTAACCCGAAAAATTTTGAATGAGCTGTATACATACGGCATAGATGTGATAACATCAGGTAACCACATTTGGGACAAGAAGGAAATAATTGATATAATCAATAATGAAGAAATGCTTATACGGCCTGCTAATTATCCTAGAGGTGTTCCCGGTAAGGGTTACACTTTTTATAATTGCGGCGGCATTACTGTGTGTATAATGAATCTGATGGGAAGGGTATTCATGAATCCCATTGACAGTCCCTTTGAATGTGTTGATAAATTGATAAATATGTGCAAAGAAAAAGCAGACCATATTATCATTGACTTTCATGGAGAAGCGACATCTGAAAAAATTGCTTTCGGTTATTATGTTGACGGCAGAGTTTCGGCTGTCTTTGGTACACATACACATGTACAAACTGCAGATGCCAAGATTCTGCCGGGCAAAACCGCTTATATGTCGGATGCAGGTATGACCGGCCCTATTAATTCCGTTATCGGCTCAAATAAAGATGCCATAATAAAGAAGTTTATTACAGGCATGCCTACGAGATTTGACGTTGCCAAAGGCGAAGCTCAATTAAATGCCGTAATTCTGGAAACAAATAGGCATGGCAAGGCATGTAAGGTAATACCTCTTAATGAAACGACGTCAAGCCTAGAAAGTAAATATGGAGGCAATGTTAATAATGAATGAATATGATATGCATGTCCATACGAATTACTCTGATGGCATACTTTCGCCGGATAAGGTCATTGATCTTGCAGTCTCAAATAAATTAAAAGGTATATCCATAACCGATCATGACAGTGCCGATGGTATTAAGGATGCTTTAAGTCTGCACAAAGACCGAACCCTGGATATTATACCGGGTATAGAATTGAGTACTACAACGGAAGGCGAGGATGTTCATATATTAGGATATTGGATTGACTATGATGATAACAAACTGCTTTCTATGCTTAGTAAAATTAGAAGTGTACGCATTCAGAGAATAAAAAAAATGGTAAAAAATCTTTATGATTACTATAAAATAAATGTAGATATTAATGAGGTATATGGCGAGGGAAATCAGAATGCTCTAGGCAGGCCTCATATTGCAAGGGTGCTGGTAAAACATGGTTATGCTGGTAACGTATCCGATGCATTTAAAAAGTATTTAAATAAAAATTCTCCGATTTACGTGGAAAAATTTAAATTGTCCCCAAAGGATGCTATAGAATTAATTGTAGGAGCAAAGGGTGCACCCGTGCTTGCTCATCCCGGCTTGATCGGTAATAAAGATTTAATACCTGGAATCATTGAAGCGGGGATGTATGGAATAGAGGTATATCATCCAAAACATAGCTTGGATGATATCCGCATGGCACAAAAGCTTGCAGGAAAGTATAGGCTTGTCGAAACGGGTGGTTCTGACTTTCATTCTCCTGATACTGATAATATAGGTAAATGTACAATTTCATGCCATAATGTGATAGAATTAAAAGAGAAATTAAAATCTTGAGGAGGGGAATTTTATGGTTATTTCATCGAGAGGTAAAAATGTAACCCCATCATCGACGTTGGCAATGAATGCAATAGCAAACCAACTTAAATCTGAAGGCAAAAAGGTTGTTAATTTCGGTGTGGGAGAACCTGATTTTGATACTCCTTTATATATCAAAGAGGCGGCAATACATGCTATGTTTACGGGACTGACTAAATACACACCGGTTTCCGGTTTTATGGAACTGCGGCAGACTATATGCAATAGATTCAATAAAGATTATAATCTTGCATACCATCCTGATGAAATTTTGGTTTCCAACGGTGCCAAACAGGCAATATTCAATGTACTTCAGGCCTTGGTTGATATAGGTGATGAGGTACTTATACCCTCACCGTACTGGGTCAGCTATCCTGAAATGGTAAAACTATGTGGTGGTGTGCCCGTAATCATTGATGCTGATCCAAAAAATAATTTTAAAATCACACCCTCTCAACTTGAGGACTCTATTACAGATAAAACTAAAATGTTTATTATTAACAGTCCCGGGAATCCAACAGGCGCCGTGTACTCTTTTGACGAATTAAGTGCTTTATCCGAAGTATTAGTGAAACACAGAATATATGTAATATCAGATGAAATATATGATAAGTTAATATATGACGGTGAAAAACACTGCAGTATTGCCTCAATAAATGAAGATATGAAGAATTTAACCTTTGTCGTAAACGGTGTTTCTAAATCTTATGCCATGACTGGCTGGAGGATAGGGTATGTGGCAGGCAATAGGGATATCATAAAAGTTATGACAAACATACAAAGTCATATGACATCCAATGCTAATTCCATAGCTCAGTATGCTGCCATGATTGCCATGAGCAATGGAACAAATGAATTAGATAATATGATATCGGCATTCTATGACAGGAGAAAGTATATGATAGGGAAATTGGATGAATATAATATTAAGTTTGTCCGTCCGCAAGGTGCATTTTATGTTATGCTTGATATTACTGATTATAAAGGAAAATCTATTGACGGCGAATTAATTAATTCATCGGATAAATTTGCGAAATTATTACTAAAACACAGCGGAGTGGCCACTGTAGCCGGATCGGGTTTTGGAAATGATGATTTTATCAGACTTTCATATGCAACATCAATGGATGATATAAAGCTAGGTCTTGAGAAAATTAACGAATTCATTAATAGATTGAGGTAGATGATGACTGATGACCGAACACAATAAATATTCTAATCCGCTTGTTGAAAGATATGCAAGTAACGAAGTAAGCTACATTTTTTCGGATGATAACAAATATAGTTTATGGCGCAGGCTTTGGGTTGCATTGGCAGAAGCGGAGCAAGAGCTTGGTTTACATATAACCGATGAACAAATCGATGAAATGAAAGCACATGTACATGATATCTCTTATAATATAGTATCAAATAAAGAAAAAGAGCTGAAACATGATGTAATGTCGCATATATATGAGTTTGGCGAGAAGGCTCCTAAAGCGCGTCCTATAATTCATTTAGGTGCTACCAGTGCTTTTGTGGATGACAACACGGATTTGATACAGATGTATGAGGCATTAAAGATTATTAGAGACAAAGTCTTAAAATGTATCAAAAATCTTTCTTGTTTTGCTCTTAAATTTAAAGATTTACCTACTTTGGGATATACGCACTTTCAACCAGCCCAGCTTACCACTGTCGGTAAAAGGGCATGCATGTGGATACAGGACCTTTTGATGGATCTAGAAGAATTAGATAATCTTATTGGACACTTTATGATAAGAGGTGTAAAGGGTACAACCGGTACACAGGCAAGTTTTCTGGAACTATTTAAGGGGGACTTTACTAAGGTTTTTGAGTTAGACGAAATTGTCACGAAGAAAATGGGTTTCAAAAGATCATTTCCTATAACAGGACAGACATATACAAGAAAGTATGATTGGTATATAACGCAGGTATTATGCGGTATATCACAGAGTGCTCATAAGTTTGGGAATGATATCAGGCTCCTTCAGCATGAAAACGAACTGGAAGAGCCCTTTGGAAAATCTCAAATAGGTTCATCGGCTATGCCATATAAAAGGAATCCCATGCGAAGTGAGAGAATGTGTTCTTTAAGCCGGTACGTAATGGTGGAGGTGTCTAATTTTTCTATTACTGCCTCGGCTCAATGGCTGGAAAGAACGCTGGATGATTCTGCCGACAGACGTATATCAATACCTGAGATTTTTCTTGCAACCGACGGTATTTTAAATATATATATAAACATCTCAAATAATATTAATGTATATCCTAAGATAATAGAGAGTAATGTTTCACAAAAATTACCGTATATGGCCATTGAGAATATACTGATGAAATCAGTAGAAAACGGTGGGGACAGACAAAACATCCATGAAAGACTGAGAAAGCATTCCATGGATGCACAGATTGCTTATAGAGAAGGAAAAAATTGCGATTTGATTCAAAGTATTATTGACGATCATGCTATCCCTGTAGATGGAGATGAAATTAAAGCTTTATTGAATCCTGATAAATATACTGGTTTGTCTGCAAAACAGGTAGATAATTTTATAAAAAATTATGTACGGCCTAAATTAGAAAACTATAATGAGGATTTGAATAATATTAACACAACACTCAATGTTTAGTGAAAAGGAGCGAGGTTTGGATATGATTGAATGCATTATTTCGGATGTAAACTCACATGAAGGACAAGAGGTATTAATAAAAGGTTGGTTATATAACAAGAGATCAAGTGGGAAAATCCAATTTTTACAATTAAGAGACGGCAGCGGATTCATCCAGGTTGTGGTTGAAAAATCCGCTATAAAACCTGAGCTCTTTGAGTTGTGTGATCATTTAACCCAGGAGTCTTCCATAATTGTAGTAGGTAAGGTGCGAAGTGATAAAAGGGCACCGTCCGGATATGAACTTGATTTGATAGACTTAAAATTAGTACAGCAATCGGAGGAGTATCCTATTGCACTGAAGGAGCACGGTACAGAATTTCTAATGGACAACAGGCATTTATGGATTAGAACGGAAAGGCAAAGTGCAATACTGAGAATCCGCCACGAAATTGTAAAGAGTGCTATGGAGTTTCTTAATGATAGAGGATTTATAAGAGCTGATTCCCCGACGATAACACCGACGACATGTGAAGGAACGACGGACTTGTTTGAAGTTGATTACTTCGGCGACAGTGCTTATTTATCTCAAACAGGGCAGTTGTATGCCGAGGCATGTGCTATGGCACTAGGAAGGGTATATACCTTTGGCCCGGCATTCAGAGCGGAAAAGTCTAAAACGAGGAGACATTTAACTGAATTTTGGATGTTGGAACCTGAGGTTGCATATCTTGAACATAAGGGGAACTTGGAACTGCAGGAAGAGCTTATTTCTTATATTGTAAAGAATGTCCTTAATAACAGGGAATTGGAACTTAAATCTATTAAGAGAGATATATCTAAATTAGAATCAATTAAAGCTCCATTTGAATATATGAGTTATGATGACGCAATAAAAATATTACAAGAAAATAATTTCGAGATTAAATGGGGTGACGATTTTGGTTCGCCCGAAGAGACATATCTTGCCAATTTACATGACAAGCCACTGTTTGTTACGGAGTACCCTAAAAAATGTAAGGCATTTTATATGCAGCCTGATCCCGACAATCCGGATGTGGTACTTTGCGATGATCTGCTTGCTCCGGAGGGATACGGAGAAATAATTGGTGGCAGCGAGAGGATATATGATTATAATCTTTTGGTTAAGAGAATGAAAGAGGAAAACCTGCCGGCGGAAACGTATAACTGGTATCTGGATTTACGCAGGTATGGTAGTGTGCCACATTCAGGATTCGGGCTTGGCATTGAAAGATCTGTGGCGTGGATTTGCGGATTGGATCATATAAGAGAAACCATACCGTTCCCAAGGATGCTTTATAGAGTAACCCCATAATCTTTGTGCCATTTTATTATATTAAGCATATTCTATTATTGGGCGATTCGATGTGTTTATATCAAGTAGGTTTTTTCGTTTGGAATATTCTATGGATAGAAAACGTCATAAAAAGGCACTTAACAGAAATAATCATGAATTGAATGATGCATTAAACGATTTAAATGAACTGGTAGGTTTGAAAAACGTAAAGCTTCTTATAAAGCAACTGGAAGCCTATATATATTTGGAACAAATGAGAAAAGAAAAAGGTTTAAAATACGAACCGTTGACGTTACATATGATATTCAAGGGTAATCCTGGAACAGGAAAAACCACTGTGGCCAGGCTGCTGGGTAGAATACTTAAAGGTATAGGCATATTATCAAAAGGGCATGTGGTAGAGGTTGAACGTGCCGATCTTGTGGGTGAATACATAGGGCACACCGCACAAAAAGTCAGGGAAAATGTTAAAAGGGCCTCCGGCGGGATTTTATTTATTGATGAGGCTTATTCGCTGGCGCGAGGTGGCGAAAAAGACTTTGGCAAAGAGGCAATTGATACGCTTGTAAAGGCGATGGAGGATCATAAGAGTGAGTTTATTTTGATATTAGCCGGATACCGGGATGAAATGGAGTTCTTCTTAAACACGAATCCCGGTCTTAAATCACGGTTTTCTTTACAGTTAGATTTCCCTGATTATAATATGGATGAACTCATGCTTATATCTGAAAAAATGACGGCTGCTCGTGATTATAAATTAACACCTAAAGCAGAAAGAAAGATTTACAGGCTCTTGATTAAAAGTATAAATGATAATAAGTTAAAAGAAGGCAATGCGCGGCTTGTAAGGAATATTATTGAAAAATCTATAATGAATCAATCACTGAGGGTATATAAAAGGTCTTTGATTGAGAAGAACGATTTAATTTTTATTGAAAAAGAGGATATACCTGATAATGTTTTTTATTGATGATGATAATTGGATAAGGGATATATTAAAAGTAAGGAGCAGATTATGCGGAAAATACCTGATAATATAAGTGAGTTTGACATTGACAGCAAACTGTTACAAATTGCTGAAGATACCCTTGATGATATTGTCGATATAAATAAGTCGGTAGATAAAGTGGCATTTTTCAATCAAGGCAAGGTTATAAAGGCAATGCAGAAAGCCAGGCCATCATATAACCAGTTTATAATTGCTACCGGTTACGGTTATGGCGATATAAGCAGGGATGTAGTTGATAATGTTTATGCCGACGTTTTTAATACTGGAGATGCGATAGTACGGCCGCATTTTGCATCCGGCACCCATGTTTTAAGCACTGTTCTGTTTGGCCTGCTGCGGCCGGGGGATGAATTAATTTATGCTACCGGCGAGCCATATGACACCATGAGGACCATTATACATGGAAGAGTAGGAGAGGGTAGCCTGGATGAATACGGGATAGGCTATAAAGAAGTGCCGTTAAATAAAGACGGGTCTATAAATATAGAGGGCTTGATAGAGAGTATTGACAGTAATACAAAGGTTATAATGTTTCAGAGGTCAAGAGGTTATTCGTGGCGGCCGTCTATTTCTGTGGAATCACTTGAATCGGCTATAGCTGCCGTTAAAGAGCACAACAAGGATATTGTTTGCTCCATTGATAACTGCTATGGTGAATTTGTTGAGGAAAAAGAACCTTCCGATGTTGGAGCGGATATTGTAGCCGGTTCACTGATTAAAAACCCGGGTGCGGGCCTTGCAATAAGCGGTGGTTATATTGCAGGAAGAAAAGATTTGATTGAAAAGATTTCATATAGAATGACGGCTCCGGGGCTGGGGAAAGATATGGGGACAAACTTCGGTCTTTCACGTGATATACTTGAAGGGCTTTTTCTTGCACCTCATGTTGTTGGCCAGGCCGTCAAGGGAGCAATATTTGTATCGCACTTATTTGAAAAATTGGGTTTTGAAGTCAGCCCTGCTTTTGATGCAAAAAGAACGGATATTGTACAAGCAGTGAAATTACAGGATCCCAAAAAGCTGGTATCGTTTTGCCAGGGGATTCAAAAGGCTAATCCCATCGACAGCTTTGTTAAGCCTGAACCATGGGACATGCCGGGTTATGATGATAAAGTAATCATGAGCTCCGGCGGATTTGTTGACGGTTCTTCCATTGAATTAAGTGCGGATGCACCCCTGCGTGATCCATATATACTCTATGTACAGGGTGGATTAACATTTGAGCATGCTATTATCGGTTCACTTATGGCTGTGCAAAATATGATCAATGAAGATTTAATAAAGCTATAATTATAAATTAAATTCTTCTTATAACACTTATAACCTTGCCTAATACCTTAACATCATTTTCATCTTTGAAAATCAGTGCATCCAGAAAAGGATTTTCAGGTTGAAGCTTGATAAATCCTTTTTCCTTATAATATCTTTTTACTGTGGCACTATCTTCAATAAGTGCCACTATTATTTCTCCATTAAAAGCAAAAGCCTGTTCACGTACTATTACGTAATCACCGTCCAGGATGCCTGTATTTATCATACTGTCACCACGTACTTTTAGCATAAAGTATTTTTCATCCTTGGAATCGCCCTGTATAAAATCCAGTGGCAGAGGGAAATAGTCCTCAATATTTTCAGCATCATCTATAGAATTTTCAGCAGAGATTTTACTTATAACGGGAACCTCGGTTATCTCTCTGCTTACAAAAGAAATCTTTCTATCAATGACCTCGATGGCACGCGGCTTTGACCTGTCCCTTTTTATGTAACCTTTCTTTTCCAATGTTTTAAAATGCTCATATACCGTTGCTGTGGATTTAAAACCTAGAGCATTACAAACCTCACGAACGGAAGGTGGATATCCTTTTATTTGCATAGACTCTTTTATAAAATTTAGTATTTTTTCTTGTGATTCACTAAGCTCCTTGCTTGCCTTACTTACTCTTTTTGCCATTAAACAATTACCTCCCGCAATAGAGAATATCATAAACTATATAATATGTAAAACTTTGTTTGGGTTTATATATCGGAAAGCGGATTTTTATTTACGGCCTTGCGCAGTATATCTTCATCTACATGTGTGTAGATCTGAGTAGTCGCAACACTGCTGTGCCCGAGGATGCTTTGTAATGTACGTATATCAACCTTACCGTACTTATACATCAGTGTGGCGGCTGTATGCCTTAATTTATGCGTTGAGTACTTATTGGTGTCAAGTCCGGCTGCCTTTATATATTTTTTAACAATGTATTGAATGGTTTTTGGAGATATTCTTTTTTTACGTTTACTTAAAAACAAGGCATCTCTATCAATTATATCATCGGTAGGCCGGACAGCAAGGTAATTTTTAACAGCAACAATACAAGCTTTATTTAAATACACCGTACGTTCTTTATTGCCTTTACCGGTTACGCGTAATGTATCTTTTTTGATACTGCTTATGTCTATGTTGACAAGTTCGGAGAGTCTCAGTCCGGTATTTAGAAATAGAGTAATTATTGCGTAGTCTCTTTCAAAAAATTGTCCGCTTATTGAGCCTAATAATTTTTTACTTTCATCAAGGTCAAGATAAACCGGGTTACGCTGGCCGATTTTGGGAGACTCCAGCTCGATAGCGGGATTGTAATCAATTACTTTTATTTTGTTGCATATAAAATTAAAAAATGATTTTAAACAAGCAACTTTTCTTGCACGCGCATTACTGCCGTTATGTCTTTTGTTAGATACATATGATAAGAAGCTATAGAGATCGTTTAAATTGATTTGCTTAATAAAATCTATATCTATATCATTAATAGGTATCTCGTTAAACTCAGTTTCTTTTATATCATATTTCTGCTTCTTAAGGAATTTAAAAAACAGCTCAAGATCATAACTATAAGCTTTAACAGTATTATAAGATTTTCCTTTTATAGTCAACATATAATTAAAGTAATTTGATGCGACCGGTGGGAACTTATTAAATTCATCAATATCCATTAATTCCTGCCTCCAATTATACGAAATATTTATTTCGTATAATTACTTCTACGTAAAAGGGAAAAGATCCTTCTTTATATAAGAAATATAAGAAAATCCATAAGTACTTATGGATAAAGCTGAAAGATCATATTAAAGGTATCAGATCCTGCAATTCCATCTGCGACCAGCCCGTTGTTTCTTTGAAATTCAATTACGGCATTCATTGTTCTGCTTCCATAGATTCCGTCAATGGCTCCCGGATTATATCCTAAGCTTTGAAGTATAAGCTGCAAATCGCTAACATCCTGGCCCATGCTTCCCATTCTTAGTAACCTTGTTCCCAATTGGTTATCCATATATTATCACCTTTGCTTTTCTTATAACATTATATTAAACTTTTATGATAAATGTTATAAATAAAAAAGACAAAACACAATAAAAAAGTGTTTTGCCCATTAATTAATGATTATTATTTTATTTTTATTCTTGTTCTTCTCTTTCTTTATCATTACCGAATATGATTGCCTTTACCGGAGAAATGGTCGAGATTGCATGTTTATATATCAGCTGCTGTTGCTTGCTTTCATTTTCCAAGACCACAGTAAAATTATCAAAGCCTCTAACTACACCTCTGAGCTGAAAACCATTTACCAGATAGATGGTTACCGCAATATGTTCTTTTCTAATCTGATTTAAAAAAATGTCTTGCAATTTAATGGTGTTTTTTGAACTATTCATAGTGAAAATATCCCCCTTATGATAAAGATAAAACTATATACTCCTTTTATATTCGATTATTATTTGCATATTCCTGCTAACTTCTCAATAATATTTTTTACTATTTCATCCTTGTCAAAATTATCTATATTTATCCATTCTATCCGTTTATCTTTTTTAAACCAGGTTAGTTGTCTTTTAGCATAATGCCTTGTATTTTTTTTGATGCTTTGTATAGACTCCTCTAAACTTGTACGGCCTTTTAAATAACTGATTATTTCTTTATATCCGATGGCTTGCATTGAGTTTAAATGTTCGTCATACCCTAAAGACAGTAACATCTTTACCTCTTTAATGAGTCCGTTTTGTATCATGACATCCACACGTTTTTCTATTCTTTTATATAATTTGTCCCTTGACATATTTAATACAAAGTAAAATAAATTATATTTATCATTTGGTACATTACCGGATTTTTCTTTATAAACAGATATTGGATGACCTGTTATGTGGTATACTTCTAATGCCCTAACAATTCTTTTTTTATCATTTTTATCGATTTTGTCTGCAGTTATCGGGTCAATATTTAATAAGACATTGTATAAAAAGGTTAAATCTTTTTTATTTACTATTTCATCTAGATGTTTTCTAAACTTGTAATCCGGGCCTACGGAGAAGTCGAGGTTATTAATTACCGAGTTTATATACAAACCGGTACCGCCAACCATTATGGGAAGTTTACTTTTATTATATACTTCTCCTATAACTTTAGCGGCATCCTGACGATAAAGTGCAACACTATATTCTTCATCCGGATATTTTATATCTATAAAATGGTGTTTTACAGCAGCCATCATGTCTTTAGGGGGTTTGTTTGTTCCTATATCCATTAATTTATATATTTGCATTGAATCGGCCGATATGATTTCACCATTAATTCTTTTTGCCAATTCGGCCGCTACGTCACTTTTTCCTACGGCAGTGGGGCCGGCTATTATAATAAGCGGCAATGCCAATTTAATCACTTCCTTACCGACGCTTGAATGATTTTTCAATATCAGTTATGGATTTTTTGATGATTGTAGGCCGGCCATGGGGACACGTATACGGATCTTGGCAATTCTTTAAATCCGATATTAGTCTGTTGATTTCAGGGTTACTAAGTTTCTTATAAGCCTTTACCGCTGATTTACATGCCGATTTCATGATGATTTTGTTTAATTTTTCTACCTTATGTAAATCAACTTTTGATTGTTTTGCTTCTTCTATAAGGTCCGTTATAAGATCTTTGTTATTGGCCTGGCCTAATATGGTAGGAATAGCACGTACTACCAGCGTATCGTCACCCAATATGTCCATATCAAAACCTGTGCTTTCAAGGCTGTTTTTTATATCACGTATAAAGACAATGTCATCATGACTTAGCTGTATAATCCAGGGTATTAATAATGCCTGTGAATCAATCTGTTTGGAATAAAACTCTTTGCTGAATTTTTCATATAAAATTCTTTCATGGGCGGCATGCTGGTCTATTATGAATAATTTATCTTTAATTTCTAGGATTATATAAGTATTAAAGGCCTGGCCGATTAACTTATAATCCAGTGTATTGTCGGAGATATTATTGTTCAATTCAGTGGAATCAGTAGTTATAGGTTTGTTATTGGCGCTATTTTCGGTTTTAATCTTCATATCAAGCTTATATTGATATGAAGAGGGTTTCTCGTATATATTTGTACCTTCTTTTTCGGTTTTATTTACTTTAATTCTATCTTCAGTTTTGGCTTTTTCTAATATATGCATCTCATCCTGTCGGCTGCTGATTAAGATATTGTTTATTTTATGACCAATATATTCATACAGATTCTCTTTTTCATATAGCTTTACAAAAAGTTTTGAAGGATGAACATTTACATCTATACGATCTGCAGGCATAACAATATTAAGCATTACCACAGGATATTGATGTACAATCAGCAATGATTTATATGCCTCTTTTATCGCCTTTTTAAAAGTATCATCAATAACACAACGATTATTTATATATAGAAGTATGCTTTTTTGATTTTTTACATAGTAATTAATATCCGTAATGAAACCATTTATTATAATATCTTTATACTCAAAGTTCACAGGTATCAAATGATTTTTAAGATTATATCCTAAGATATCGTATATGTTTTCCTCTATGTTATTTCTTCCAGATGTTTTAAATAACATTTTTCCATTATTAATTAACTCAAATGAGATATCCGCATTTATAAGGGCTTCTTTAGCCACTATATCTATTATATATTTTGTTTCCATCGATTCTTTTTTTAAAAATTTATATCTTGCCGGAGTATTATAAAATACATCTTCCACAATAATTGTAGTACCCTGCGGGCATCCGATGTTTTCTTTTTTAATAAACTTGCCCCCCATATATTCCGCATGGGTTCCTAAAACCTCATCCTGGCTTTTAGTGAATAAGTTTATTTTTGCAATGGAGGCAATACTTGAAAGTGCTTCACCTCTAAATCCCATGGTGTATATACTGCTTAAATCATGGTAATTGTTTATTTTACTGGTTGCATGTCTGAGGAATACAATATCAACGTCATCAGATGAGATTCCACTCCCATCATCAGAAATCCTTATATATTTAATACCACCTTTTTTAATTTCTATGACAATCTTTTTACTTTTTGCATCAACTGAGTTTTCTATTAATTCTTTGACAATAGATGACGGCCTGTCTATAACCTCACCGGCTGATATTTTGTTGATAGTGGCATCATCTAATATTTTTATTTTGTTCATATTTTTGTTTATCACTTCCGTCTGCGGTATTTTTTAATTTATAAAGGATGTTTAGTGCTTCTACAGGAGTGATATTATTTATGTCTATATTCTTGATTGTGTCGATTATAGTTAAATCATATAAATTGGAAATATCCAACTGAGTGGCTGTATGCCTGCCACTAGGTTTACGGACTTTTTTCTCTCCTTTTTCTAAATCGCGAAGTATACTTTTGGCTTTTTTAATGACAGTCTCAGGGACACCAGCCATCTTTGCCACCTGTATGCCAAAACTTTGAGACATGGATCCGCTTAATATTTTTCTTAGGAATACTATATCATCGTTATGTTTGTATACGGAAACATAATAATTTCTTACGTTAGGCAAATTATCTTCGAGCTTCACAAGTTCATGATAATGTGTGGCAAAAAGGGTTTTTGCCTTGATATTCATCGAAATATATTCAACCACTGCCCATGCGATACTTAAACCATCGAATGTACTTGTACCTCTTCCGATCTCATCTAAGATAATCAAACTTCTCGGCGTGGCATTTTTCAAAATATATGCCACCTCATTCATCTCAACCATAAATGTGCTTTGGCCTGACGATATATCATCGCTGGCACCGACACGTGTAAAAATTTTGTCTACCACACCGAGGGATGCTTTATCAGCAGGTACAAAACATCCCATCTGTGCCATTATAACTATCAAAGCTATCTGCCTCATATAGGTTGATTTACCTGCCATATTTGGACCTGTTATTATATGAATCATATTTTCAGCGTTATTTAAATTTACATCATTTGCTATAAAGAGATTCTTCTTATACATCTTTTCAATTACGGGATGCCTGCCGCCTTTTATAATAATTCTATCGTCATTATTAATTTTAGGTTTTGTATAATTATTTTCTATACTGATATATGCAAAAGATTGTAACACATCCAGCTGGGATATAATAAAAATGGATTTCTGAATTCTTTTAGTTTCACATATGATATTATTCCGAATAATATTAAACTGATTATACTCTAAATCGGACAACTTTATTTCTGCATCCGTGATATCTATTTCTAATTGTTTTAGTTCTTCGGTGATATAACGTTCGCAATTCGCAAGTGTTTGTTTACGTATATAATTACTGGGAACAAGATCGATATTTTTTGACGTTACTTCAATATAATATCCAAATACTTTGTTATACCCTACCTTCAATGATTTGATACCGGTTCTTTTTTTCTCTTTTTGCTCTAAATCAATTAAGAGCTTTTTACTATTTTGCTTCATATACCTTAAATTATCTATTTCTTTATTATATCCATCTTTAATGATATCTCCGTCTTTTAAATCGTTTGGTGGTTCATCATTTATAGATTTGTCTATAAGTTTAAATATGTCGTCCAATGTGTCCAGTTTGCCGGTTAATTCCTTTAAAAGTTTGCTTTTACACACAGATAATAATTTTTTAATATCGGGAAGAATCTCAATGGAAGTTTTTAAAATTATTAAATCACGCGGAGTGGCACTGTTATAATTAAATTTACTCAAGATACGCTCAATGTCATGAACTTCTTTTAATTTATCCCTTAGTTTCTGTAATATATCTTTATTTTTATATAACTCGTCTACCGCATCTAACCTATCTGTTATTTTTTCAATATTTACTATCGGTTTAACTATATATTTTTTAATTAACCTACCGCCCATTGCGGTTTTTGTTTTATCCATTACATGTAATAGCGTACTATCTTTATTTTTACCCGGCTTTATTGACTCGAGTAGCTCTAAATTCTTTCTTGTAAAATTATCTATTTCCAAATTCATGCTTCTAAATTCAAACTCTGGTTCATTTAAATATAAATTATTGATCTTAAGTGTATTTATTACAAACTCAATTAGTACAGCCAAAGCGACAATACTTGTATTATTAAACCTATCTATAATAGCTTTATTGTCAAATTGTTTTTGGATTACTTTCTTAGATTCTTCATAATTATAATAGTCATCTGGTATTATCTCGATCAGTTTATCAAGATCACTCAATCTGTTATATATACTTTTTGTGGCTAATTTTTCCTGCAATAATATCTCCGAGGGATCTATCATTTCAATTTCATCAAAGATTATTTTTTCATCTGTTGAGGTTCGTTTTATTAATGTTTCACCTGTTGACACATCCAGTGCCGCTATTGCTGAGTATTCATTTCCCATATATAGTGAGCAAATATAATTTGAATCTTTGTTACCTATAAGTTTATCATTAATTATGGTACCGGGTGTAACAACTCGGATAACATCCCTCTTAACTAAACCCTTTGCCTTGGATGGATCTTCCAGTTGTTCACAAATGGCAACTTTATAGCCATTTTCTATTAATTTATTTATATAATTTTCTGCAGCATGATAAGGTATACCGGCCATTGGTGCTCTCTCCTTTTGCCCGCAATCCTTACCTGTAAGAACTATGTTCAATAAATTAGAGGTGATCTGCGCATCTTTGAAAAAGGTTTCATAAAAATCACCGACTCTATAAAAAATGATACAATCCCTGTACTGCTTTTTGATCTTAAAATATTGTTTCATCATCGGAGTGAATTCAGACATAAAATATCCTCCAATTTAACCTCTTATTTATTAAAAACGATGTAATAAAGGTAATATCAAGTTAATTCACCTAATAAGGTATAAGCTTTCGGTTCAGTAATTTTAACCTTTACAGTTGTTCCAATAAGTGAACGGTCACCGGGGAAATGTACTAATTTATTTGTCCGGGTTCTTCCACTTAACCTGCTTTTATCTCGTTTACTTATGCCTTCAACTAACACTTCTAATACAGATCCCTTTAGGAATTTATTTTTGCTTAAACTGATTTCATTTTGTAGTTCAATAAGTTCATCCAACCTTTTATGCTTAATTTTATCCGGGACCTGGTCTTTCATAACTGCTGCTTTTGTACCTTTTCTTTTAGAATATATAAATGTATAAGCTGAGTCATACTTGCATTTTTTAACAAGATCTAATGTCTCATAAAAATTCTTATCCGTTTCGTTAGGAAATCCAACTATAATATCAGTGGTAATAGCTATATTTGGAATATTGCTGCGTAGTTTATCAATTAACAAAAGATAACTTTCTTTGGTATATTTCCTGTTCATCAACTTTAAAATATGATTGCTTCCCGATTGCACCGGCAAATGTATATGTTCACATACCTTGTCACAATCCCTTAAAGCATAAATAAGTTTATCCGATAAATCCTTGGGGTTGGAAGTAGTAAACCTGATTCTTTCTATACCATTGATTTCATTTACTTTATATAATAAATCTGCAAAATCAATTCTATTTTCCAGGCCGTAGCCATATGAATTTACATTTTGACCGAGAAGTGTTACTTCTTTATAGCCATTGTCTGCCAACGCTTTGATTTCATTTACTATGTCTTCAGGTTTCCTGCTTTTTTCTCTGCCGCGCACATAGGGGACAATACAATATGAACAAAAATTATTACACCCATACATAATATTCACGAATGCCTTTATATCGTCATCACGTTTCATAGGAAGGTTCTCAACTATGTCTGAATCTTCATCTGTAACATCATAAATTCTTGAGTTGTTTTTAATTGACTTTTTAATAAGAACAGGAAGCCTGTGCATATTATGTGTACCAAAAATTAAATTTACATAAGGACAATGACTTATAACATACTCCTGTACACTCTTTTCCTGCATCATACAACCGCAGATACCTAGAATTAAATTCGGTTTTGCTTCTCTTAAAGGTTTGAGTTGAGCTATACGACCCAAAACTCGATTTTCAGCATGCTCTCTTACACTACATGTATTGAAGATTATAATATCACTGTCTTCAGCTGATTTTGTAGGTTCATAGCCCATTTGTCCAAGTAAACCGCTCAATACTTCTGTATCATGTACATTCATTTGACATCCGTAAGTATAAATTATATATTTCTTTTTATTTCCAGTTTTAAAATATATATCGGTATTCAACTGATTAACGTCATCGATAGCACTTTGGACATCGTTTATTTTTTCAATGTCAAATGTAGCTATATTAGGTTTCATGTTTTCACCTCTTATTAGAGATATTTATACTTTTTTATAAAAAAATAATTTATGAGCTTTTAAGCCATAATTTTGTGGATATATGATTTGCTCAGTACTTCCTACAAAAAGTACACCGCCTGTGCATAATGCATTTGATAATTTTTCTAATATATTACCTTTAGCTTTTTCTGTAAGATAAATAAGTACATTTCTACATAGTATCAAATCTATGTCTTGAGGATATTCATTTTCTAAAAGATTTAAGACTGCGAACCTTATATTTTTCTTATATTCATCTTTAACCGAATATTTTATGTCATCTAATTTTGTGAAGTATTTATTTATGGACAGCGAGTTGATATTTTTTATCTGACGAATATCATAAATGCCATTGTATGCTTTTTTTAATACTCGAGAATCTATATCCGTTGCCATCAATTTATAATTAATATTTTCACTGTGTAATATAAACTGTAATGAATACACCTCTTCACCGCTGGAACAAGCACAACTCCATATTTTTAATTTTTTTTTATTTTTAGTTAGAGGCGGCAATATATCATTGCTTAAGGCATTCCATTGTTCAGGATTCCTAAAGAACTCCGTAACATTGATTGTAATATAATTTAAAAAATGCTCATATAAATTATTATCGTTATTTAGCATAGTAATAAAATCAATATAATTATTAAGGCCCTGTCGATTAATGAAAGTATCTATCCTTCTTTTCATCTGTTTTTCTTTATACAAGGATAAGTTAATTTTTGATTTTTTATAAAAATAGGCGCAGAAATAGATATAATCATTCAATTAAAGACTCTCCCATAGCTGACTTAAAAAAATGTGACTGTCATAGTCACATTTTTTTAAGTCAGCAATTAATATTTTCTTATTATAATTCAGTAACTGTTAACTGATTTCTTATATATTAAAATGTATGCATTATTAAAATTAACTTTATTTATAGTGAAATTGTAAAATGTGACTTACTTATATATTTTTGCAGATAGCCGTACTTTAGAACTTCAATAAAATAAATTGTAACAGATTCAGAATAAATGTCAACTCTCTTGTGTTTTTGCATCAATCTAATCTTTTGTTTTATCGTTCAACTTTTTGATAACTTCTTGTATAATCCAATCCGGTGTGGATGCACCTGCAGTAATACCGATGTTTGCATATTTCTTATAATTAATTTTTGGTAATTCATCCTTATTTTCAACAAATATGGTATTATTACAGTTTCCTTTACAGATGGAATACAACTTTTTGGTATTTGAACTATTATAACCGCCGATTACAATCATCATTTCAACATATTTTGACAACTCATATGCTGATTTTTGCCTGTCCTTTGTAGCGTTGCATATTGTATCAAATACTTTTATATTTTTTACTTTATCTTTTAATATATCAACAATCTTATTAAAAGTATCTTCATTTAATGTTGTCTGCGCAACTACACACGCATTATCAATAGGTTTAAGCTTTTTTGCCGTGTCTGCTGACTCAAAGATTATTGCAGAATTGTCTACCCAGCCGTTTACGCCTATTACTTCAGGATGCTTTTTATCACCAATTATGATTATTTTATAACCTTCTTTATAATATTTGTTGGCTATAAACTGCACCCTTTTTACAAAAGGACAGGTCATATCAATAATATTTGCGTTTTTACATTTTAAAACTTCGTATATTTTTTCAGGGACTCCATGTGTTCTTATCAATATATTTTGATTATTTTCGCAATCATTTACATCATTTATTGTTTGTAATCCCTTGTTTGCAAGATCATCAATTACTTCCGGATTATGTATTAATGAACCCAAGGAGTATATGCCTTTACCTTTGGCCAGCTCTGCATTTGCCTTATTAATGGCTCGGTTAACTCCAAAACAGAAACCTGAATTATCCGCTATTATAATGTTCAAACTAGTTTTCCTCCATTAATGCTTTTATATCTAATAGAATATTTTGGCTTATTCTTTTATAATCATCATTAGTATTTTTTGATTTTGCATATTGCTCAAGATTGCAAGGGTTACCTATCTTAATAGTGATCCTTGAGAATAATTTGTAATTCCCCATAATAGCAATGGGAACAACGGGTACTTTCATTTTAATTGCTAACATTGCCACACCTGGTTCTGCTTCACCAAGAGTATTATCTTTACTTCTTTTACCTTCCGGGAAAATACCAAGCATCTTGCCATCTTTCAGCAATTTCATTGAGTTTTTAATTGCGGTGATATCAGAAGCTCCTCTCTTAATCGGAAATGCACCAAGGCCCTTTAATATAACTGCAATAAACTTATTTTCAAATAGTTCTTGCTTCGCCATATAATATACTCTGCGTTTTATAAAACATGCAACCAAAGGAGGATCAAAGTTACTTCTATGATTTGGACATATTATACATCCACCTACCGGTATGTTTTCTGATCCTATTACCTCAATCCTAAATAGTATTTTTAAAATTATTCCGACGACAACCTTTGCTAATGCATAAAACAAATTTTTACCCCTCCATTATGGCCAGAATTTCATTAACGACTTCTGCTACCGTTTTATGAGTAGTATCAATTAATATGGCATCTTCTGCAGGGCGCAATGGAGAAATAACACGATCTTGATCGGTAGTGTCCCGCTTCTTTATTTCCGACAAAATTTCTTCATAATTAATTTTAATTCCCTTGCTTATGTTTTCCACCGTCCTGCGTTTTGCTCGTTCTTCCACATCGGCTGTCAAATATATCTTTATATTTGCATTAGGAAAAACTACTGTACCTATATCCCGCCCATCCATAACTACATCTTTATTAGCTGAAATTTTTCTTTGATTTGCAATCAATATATGGCGAACTTCTGGTATGGTAGAAATCCTAGATACCAGATTATCAACTTCTTTTGACCGTATTTTTTTAGTAACATCTTTATTATCAACAAGGATTTTTTTGCCCATAAAACTGATATCAGTATTTGTCAGTAGGTCGAGTACTTCATTTTCATTTTCGATATTAACCTTGTTTTCTATTAGATTTAATGTAAATGATCTGTACATAGCTCCGGAATCAATATAAGTAAAATTCAAAGCTTTTGCAAGCTGTTTAGCCACGGTACTTTTACCTGCACCCGCCGGCCCGTCTACCGCAATAATATAACCCATAGCTTTTATGCACCTCTAAATATGGCAAGTATCATTGAATAATTTCAATACAGGCCTTTTATTAACGAGTTTTATTATATTAACGGCCGTATTGTCCTGCTTTAAATTTTTATATAAATCCATATCAGCATCCAGCAAGGCTATTATTAGCACCTTAATAAAAGTCCCGTGGGAGACTAAGAGGACATTTGAATCTTCATATTTTGAATAGATATCATTAAAAAAATCTAAAGCGCGTTCTTTCACATCATAAATGCTTTCTCCATTTTCAAATTTAACCAATGAAGGATGATTCCTCCATTGATCAAATTTGAGCTTATCTGAATTGATTATTTGTTTAAGAGATAAACCCTCCCAATTTCCAAAATTCATTTCTCTTAATCTGCTGTCTTGTACAAATGGCAAATTGATTATGTTGCAGATTATTTTTGCAGTATCTGCCGCTCTACTCAAATCACTGCTAAAGACAAAATCAATATCTATTTTTTTGAGTCTATTTGCTAATAGATAGCCTTGATTTATTCCCTCATTGGACAAAGGTATATCGGAGCATCCTTGAATTTTATTAATCTTGTTCCATTTAGTAGCACCATGCCTGACAATAATTAGTTCCATTAATTATCACCTTTTATTTACGTCTTTTACATATATATCGTATTTGTCCCATACTTCTTCCAGGTTCTTAAAAACACCGATCATTTTATCTTTGTTTTTCATGCCTAATGAAACAATCAATGCATTTATTAGACTCATTGGAGCCACCAGAGAGTCAACAAATGAATCCATGTCGGTTTTAGCTATTAACACTTTATCACTAAATGGTGTAAGAGGAGATATTAAGCTATCGGTAATTGAAACTATTTTGGCATTTTTCTCTCTTGCATATGATAAAGCGTCAATTGTACGCTGGGAATATCGAGGAAATCCGATTCCAATAATTATATCGTCATGTGATATTTTTATAATCTGTTCAAATATATCACTTATGCCCAGCCTGACTACCGTAATATTATCAAAGATTAAATTTAAATAAAAGCCAAGATATTCAGCTAAAGCTGTTGAACTTCTTAGTCCTATTACATATATTTTTTTGGCTTCACATATCATATTTAGTGTTTCCTCAAAATCAGATATATTAAGTTCATTTATTGTATCGTGTATATCCTTCATATCAGATTTTAAGACTGTTTCAAAAATATTTTCATTACCGTGGTAGTCATCTGATAATTCTATTCTTTGCACGGTTGTTAATTTATTCTTAATCAATTCTTGTAAAGCTTTTTGTAATTCAGGAAATCCATCGAAACCCAATACATTAGCAAATCTGACTACTGTAGATTCACTCACATTCACAGTACTGCCTAATTTCGCAGCAGTGAGGAAGGCTGCTTTATCATAATGATATAAAATATATTCGGCTATTAGTTTCTGACTTTTGCTTAGTTTTTGGTAATTATCTTGAATTTTAATTAGGACATCTTTTTCCATTTAATCAACCCTCTGATTATTTCATCATAAATATTAAGATTTTTTATAATTATTTACACGTGAAGTTTATAACCTAGTTCAAGAGCCTTTATATTTAAATCTATAGACGATTTAGGAACCCTGTCGGTTACTGCTTTTTTAAGGGATTCTTTGCTTACAACCTTTGTGATGCTCTGTAAAGCAGCCAATGCAACAATATTTGTCGTCATTGCTTTTTTAATATCTTCGACTGCTGTTTTAATTATTGGCACTTTAAAAATACTTGCATTAGATTTATCTGTAATTTGAATTGAATCGTCAACTACTATTATGCCATTTTTTGAGATATCTTTAAAGTATTTTTTATAAGCTTCTTTGGAAAGAATCAATAATATTTCAGGTACTTTAATCTTGGGATAGTTAATCTCTTCATCACTTATTATTACTTCGGCTTTACTGGCCCCACCTCTTGCCTCCGGTCCATATGATTGTGATTGAATAGCATTAAAACCATCATATATTGCTGCCTCAGCTAATATAACACCGGCAAGTATAATACCTTGTCCTCCTTCTCCAGACAAACGAATTTTATATTTCATTTATTCATCCTCCTGCAATCCATCTATAATTTTTTGATATTCCTCTGTATATTCGGGTTCATCTACACATTTAAATTCACCTGTTAAAACTTTATCGGAGAGGGATTCCGGCTCCATTCTTGAGGCGGCTTTTACATCTACCGAATGCTCTTTTTGCCAGGTCATCATATCAACCGCGTCACCTTTTTTGTTTTTACGCCCATAATAGGTGGGGCAAATAGACTGTCCCTCAATAAATGAAAAGCCCTTATGTTTTATCGCATTTTCGATTAAACGGGTCATCTGTGTTGTATTAAAGGCGGTCCCCCGTGCAACATAAGTTGCTCCGGCTGCGTCTGCAAGCTTGATTGGATCAAAATTTCTTTCTACCATTCCATACGGTGCGGTCATAGCAAACGATCCCGTGGGAGTTGTCGGAGAATATTGCCCGCCTGTCATTCCATATATGTTATTATTAAACAGAATAACGGTTAAATCTATATTTCTACGGGCTGCATGTATAAAGTGATTACCGCCTATAGCCAGGCAATCTCCATCACCGGTTATTACGATAACTTTAAGTTCCGGTTTTGCTAGTTTAACACCGGTGGCATAAGCAATTGCCCTGCCATGTGTTGTATGCAGCGTATCAAAATTCATATAGCCCGATGCTCTTGATGAACAACCTATACCTGAAACAATAACTGTTTTATCATGATCAAGTTTTAGATTATCTATGGCATGAGCTATATCATTCATAAATATCCCATTTCCGCATCCTGCACACCAAATATGTGGGAGCATATCCAATCGAAAATATTCTTTTACAAATTCGCTAGGCATATCATATGGACCTCCTTATCGACTGACTTATGAAATCAGGTTCAATTAATTCACCGTTAACCTTATTTATAGGTATTACCTCTGCATTTTTTCCTGCTATGCGTTGGATTTCTAAACAATATTGTCCCATATTCATTTCCACTACAAAAATTTTCTTATATTTTTTGCTTATTTCGTTTATTTTTCTTTCCGGTGACGGCCATATGGTTATAGGTCTGAACATATCAATTTTTATACCGCTTTTTCTTAGATCTTTTATGCTTTCTTTGACGGATCTTGCACTGCCGCCATAAGATATAACGATATAGTTGGCATCATCTGTTTGCTCTTCATCATAAAGTGAAATTTCATCTATATGGTCATAGAGCTTGTTATATAGTCTTTTTATCAAAGCCTCATAATTTTCTGGGTTAGTTGAAGGATATCCTTTTTCGTTGTGTGCTAGTCCTGTAACATGAAAATGAAATCCATCACCGAAAGAAGCGAGTGGTGGTATGCCGTCTGCATCAGCTTTATAGGGGTTATACTCCCGACCTTTTTCAGGTTTTTTCCTGTTTATGATTTCTAATGTCGATGTATCGGGCAAAACAACCTTTTCTCTCAGATGCCCTATTGTTTCTTCCATTAAAACAATAACCGGTGTACGAAACTTTTCAGATAAATTATAGGCCTTTATTGTGTATATATATGCTTCTAAAACAGATGATGGAGATATAACTATGATGGGATGATCACCGTGAGTCCCCCATCTTGTTTGCATAACATCTTGTTGTGCAGGTTGAGTAGGTAATCCTGTACTTGGACCACCTCTTTGTACATTTATTATTACACAAGGTATTTCAGTCATTGCCGCAAACCCGATATTTTCTTGCTTAAGTGAAAAACCCGGTCCGCTTGTCGCAGTCATAACTTTAGTGCCTGTTAATGATGCGCCTAAAATTGCTGCCATACTTCCAAGTTCGTCTTCCATTTGTATAAATTTCCCTTTTACACGTGGCAACAATTCAGCGCTTTTTTCAGCTATTTCAGTTGATGGGGTTATGGGATAACCAGCAAAGAAACGCATTCCCGCTGCAATAGCCCCTCTTACGCAGGCTTCATTTCCCAGCATTAATTGTGGTTCGTTCATTATTACGCCTCCTTAAATAAATTGCAAAATCAGGACATCTAAGTTCACAAGCTCCGCATTCAATGCATTTTTCGTTGTCAATAATATAGACCTTGCCATTTTTTAGTCCCAATACTTTTTTGGGGCAAAATGCTACGCATATTCCGCAGCCCTTGCACCAATCCTGCTTGGTGATTACCTTATCTTCCATTAATAATAGCACCTCCTTAATAACATATTCGACCCAATATTTAAATTCCCTTTAAAAAATGAATTTTTTTGTTCAGTTTTTTTCTATATAGCAAATATCCGTCAATTGTAAACAGCATTTAGACAAATTCATTAACTTTAATACATTAATTTTAATATATAAATTAAAACTTTATTATGAATAAAGCCAGGCTCTGTTTGTTAATAATATCATTATCGACAATCCAGAACAATAAGACAATTACTTAAGGGGTGATATATTGATACAGATAGACGATGCTGGTAGTGGTAGCTTGATTGGAGGTACCTGTATCGGTATTTTAAGGGTAGAAACCATGGAGTATTATTATGAAATAATACCTCTTTTTTATTATAGACCCCAAATATTTAAAAATAAAATGTATCTATATTTCACATTGACTATAATTAAAAATGCCATCAATGTGCTAAAAATAGATAAAAGTGAACCGATAGGTATATGCAGAGGGTATATGTTTGATGTATCTTATGCATGGTTGGAAAGTAATGGCTATTTAGTTAAACGTGATAAAATAGGTAATCCGCTTCAGGACATTGTAGAAAATACTTTTCAAGTTTATACAATTAATCTAGGCCTTAACGAGAGGTTTATTAAATATAATAAATATCCATTTCAATTTCATAATATTATAAAATGGGTGTATGCAGATTATGATAAAAGGAAGCCACTTTGTAAAGTTGGATGGAAAAGCTGGCAGAAATATGATAAAGGTGACTATAGCATAACCTATAAGAAAATAAAAAATAACGGTGAATTTTGTTATAAATGTGGCAGGCCTATTATTATTAATGATATCGTATATGAAATTTCATATACAACTAATAAACCGAATAAAATTCATATTCATATTGATTGTTAAATCTAAAAAGGTCTTGTACGACAAGGACCTTTTTAGGGCAAATTAAACAGGATACACTTCATTATCTTTATCTAAAATATTATCATCTATATTATATTTTTTTGCTTTTCTATATTTAAAAAAGTCTAATGCAACCTGTGGGAATAAGGCATATGTTAATATGTCTTCATCTTGCTCTATATATTCGGCTACTTCTCTTTTTAACCTTGGCAACATTGGTTTCAGTAAATCAGCCGGTCTTACATCGATTACATCTTTATTGCCAATGATTTTCTCTTTAATATCTTTTTTTATAGGTACCGGTGGTCTTCCATATAACCCCCTGATATAGTCTTTCAATTCATTTGGTATCATCTTATACCTTTCACCCGTTATGATGTTGAGCACCGACTGAGTACCTACCATCTGACTTAATGGTGTAACCAAAGGTGGATATCCAAGGTCTTCTCTCACATGAGGTATTTCTTCCAATACTTTATCATATTTATCCAGAGCATCAGCCTGTGAAAGCTGTGCTACTAAATTAGATACCATGCCGCCTGGGACTTGATACATAAGGACATTTGTATCAATGCCCATAACCCTTGCAGTGTCCCCATTCATATGATTATCGCGAACCTTTTTAAAATGCTGTGCCACCTTGTTTAATAATTTGATATCCAATCCGGTATCATATGGAGTATCCTTTAAAACAGCTACAAATGTTTCAGTTGCCGGTTGAGATGTGCCAAGCGCTAGTGGGGAAATTGCCGTATCTATTATATCTACTCCTGCTTCTATCGCTTTCAAGTATGTCATAGATGCCATGCCGCTAGTATAATGACTATGAAGTTGTATAGGTATATCTATTTCACTTTTTAATGTTTTAATAAGATTATAGGCTTCATATGGCCTTAATATACCGGACATATCTTTTATACATATAGAATCGGCGCCCATATTATACAAGTCTTTAGAGAGTTTGATAAAAGTTTGTATATTATGGACAGGGCTTGTCGTATATACGACTGTGGCCTGGGCATGGGCACCTGCCTCTTTAATTGCTTTAATGGAAACCTCCAAATTTCTTACATCATTTAAAGCATCGAAAACTCTTATTATATCAATTCCGTTATCAATTGATTTATAAATAAACTCTTTTACTACATCATCGGGATAATTTTTATATCCGAGTAAATTCTGTCCCCTGAGCAGCATTTGTAGCGGCGTATTTTTAAAACCGGCCTTCAATTTACGCAATCTATCCCATGGATCCTCATTTAAATATCTTAGACATGTATCAAATGTAGCACCACCCCACATTTCAACAGAATGATAGCCTATTTTATCCATAGTATCTACTATTGGCAACATCTCGTCCGTCCGCATCCGTGTTGCCATTAATGATTGGTGTGCATCTCTAAGTACTGTTTCTGTTATACCTACTTTTTTACCATCCACTGTGTTGATCTCCTTTCTTAGATTTTTCGTGAGTTATCTATTTTGTTTAATTCTGTTTTATTTAAATATCTCCACTCCCCTTCCCTTAAATGGTCAAGACCAATAGGGCCGACTTTTAGTCTCAATAAATCTTCCACGGGTTTTCCAATATGATCAAACATTATTCTAATTTCCCTTTTTTTACCTTCATGTATCTTAATCAATAAACAGCAAGAATTTTTGTATCTTTTTAGAATATGTATTTTACAAGGACATGTTTTTATGTCTTTGCATTCAATTCCATTTTCAAGAATTTTTATATCTGATGTGCTGGGTATACCCTTTGTATAAATCTTATATAGTTTTTGTACCTCGAACTTTGGATGAGTCAATTTATATGCAAAATCACCGTCGTTTGTTAACAAAAGCAGGCCTCTGGAATCTTTGTCAAGCCTACCGACGGGGTAAATTCGTTCTTTTATATCGATTAGCTCAAAAACAGTCTTTCGCCCTAATTCATCGTGCAATGATGTTATATATCCCTTTGGCTTAAATAATTTAATATATATTTTCTTATTGTTAAGATTAATAATATTATTATCCAGCTTTAATGTATCCATGGTGGGATCTATTTTAAATGCTAAATCTGTGATAGTTTTATCATTTACTTTGACTCTTCCCGATAGTATTAATTTTTCACCTTTTCTGCGAGATGTAACACCGGACGCAGATAAAAATTTTGAAATACGCATGAAAGACAAGTAAAACACCTGCACTTTATACTATAATAACTTATTGTACAATATATTGATTACTTTTTCAACAAAATTCCCCTTATTTACTGTTTTCTGAGCTATAAGCGGAAACTTCAAATTGCCATTATATATATAAATCGTACCTAGTACATCTCCTTTTTTAACAGGTGCGTCTATTGTATCAATAGACAATATGGAGTATATTAGTTTTTCATTTTTTTTCATTGGTATGACTATGTCGCGTTCAATAATTAAATTTGTTGAACTACTATTTACATTTATGTATTTTAAAATAGCCCCTTTATTAAATACTGTTTTTGGAGTGTAATTTTTATATATATAATCTAAAATCGTAGATGTTTCTTTCCAATCGTCAGGGCAATTTAAAGTTACTACGGTAATATCGAGACCCTTTTTGTTACAGGCTGTTACCAGGCATCTGCCGGCTTTTTTTGTATATCCTGTTTTAACACCGTATACTCCATCGTATAACCATAGCATTTTATTATGGTTTTTTAACTGCCTGATTTGGTTATGTTTTTCGTTGGATATAGTTTTGTATTTTGTTGCAACTATTTTTTTAAATAAAGGGTTCTTAAGAGCATATCGGGTCAATAGTGCTAAATCCCGTGCTGTAGTATAGTGATCATCTATACCTATGTCCAGACCGTGAGGGTTGGCAAAATGAGTATCATACAACCCTAGTTGGTTTGCCTTGTTATTCATCATTTCAACAAAGGATTTTGTGCTGCCGGATATATACTCTGATATTGCCACAGACGCATCATTACCGGATTTCAGCATTAACCCATAGAGCAAATCTATCATCCTAATCTTCTCACCGGATTTTAACCAGAGCGATGAGCCGCCGACATATGTAGAATTGACCCCGATTTTAACATAATCATTCATATTGCATTTTTCTATAGCGATAATTGCGGTCATTATTTTAGTTACACTGGCCATTGGCATTCTATCATCTACATTGTGACCGTATAGAACCCTTCCTGTATTATTATCTATTGCGATGGCGGACTTTGCAAGTGTAGATATGGCGTTATTTGGTTTTGCATATGTAACAACAGGTAAAAGAAGTGTAATTGTTAATATAGATATAATTATTCTTTTCTTTCTGTAATCCATTACATCACCTTTATAATACCAATTTAAGCACTAATATTTGTATATATAATCGCTTGATATAAAGAGTAAAAGCGGGTATAGGACCCACTTTTATTGGTTTTCATCATTACTTTTCTTAATATTTTTTGTTAGCGTTTCCAATTTATCTAATAACTGTGGTGCCAAGTCAAACACTCTATCAAGAATCGGATTTTGCATTATGGGAAGTAATCTGATCTGTCCCTGCCCAACAACCATAAATGCAACGGGATTTACCGATATACCGGCACCACTTCCTCCTGCAAAGGGTAATGAATTTCCTTCATCGTTTTTATCTTTATTTTTGTTATTATCACTTTCATATTCTCCACCGCCTGCAACGAAACCAAAGCTTACTTTAGATATAGGAATTATAACCGAACCGTCAGGAGATTCAACCGGGTCGCCTACTATAGTATTTACATCAACCATTTGTTTAAGGTTTACCATCGTAGTGTCCATTAAACTAGTTATGGGATTTTCGTCCATTTGCCCATCTCCTAAAAATAGTAATTTTAAAAGCTCTAATGCTCTCCCATATAATATAGCCAATTCTAATTTTTATTATGCAATTAGCTGTACAGTCAAAGCATAGTGTATTAAACTGGGGTTTTACAGAGATATAAAGGTTGTCCATTCTTCTAACATAACTTTTGCTAAATAAAAAAAATAAAATTATAATATTATTTAGAAGACCTGCTGCTATGCAAGTTATTGCAGCATCTAATAAACCAATATTCATTGTTATTGAGTTTTTTTGAACATAGAATTTTTTTGGTAATAATTTAATCAATTCTATTACTATATCTTTATATTTGTTGAACCTGTTTTTTGATCTGCTGCCAAACAGGATTATTATACTTTCAAAATCTAAATTTATATTTTTTTTATATAACAATATACCGTTAATATCGAACCTGATATTAATTTTTATACTATCCTTAATATTAATCTTAAATTTTATTGTTAATACAGAAAACAACATTATGATAAAAACAAAAAACACTACAAATAAAATCACATCAACCTTCATTCATTGACACACCCCCTATACTATTTTCTCCATATATAGGATTAATACACAATTAGTATATTTCAGCCAGCCAATTTGTCTAATAGCTGTAATACAAAATAACAGTTTTCAAAAACTATGCTATAATACCAAAAGTGTATTCTGCTTTAAATAAATTGACTTCACTGATATTATAAGGGAGGTTATTTATGTTAAATTCAAAGGAGTATATTGGAGTGATTGATTCTGGAGTTGGAGGACTTACAGTGGTCCGTGAACTTCAAAAGATGCTTCCGGGAGAGGACATAATCTATTTCGGTGATAGTGCAAACTGCCCATATGGCAACAAAACTGAGCGTGAGATTTTAAAGCTCAGCTTAAAAATGCTTGACTTTTTGGAGGGGCGGGGCGTAAAGGTGGTAGCAATTGCCTGTAACACCATATCAACACTGGCAGAGGTCTTAAAGCCCAAGGATGATTGTAGAATTATCGGTATTATTGAGCCTGCAGCTAAATTTGTCATTCACACCGGCCTTAAAAAAGTAGGTCTTATTGCGACAGAATTTACGGTTTCAAATGGTGCTTATGAAAAATTAATCCATAAACGCGATTCATCTGTGTCGGTAGTAAGCAAGAGCAGTCCACTTTTGGCAGAACTTATCGATAGAGGTGATTTTGGCAGCAATGCAATTGATAGTGAAATAAAAACGGTAATAGACGCTATTCTAAGTAAGGATAAAGTTAAGCATATCATCCTGGGATGTACGCATTATCCTATAGTTGAAGAAAATTTCCGCCGGTGCTATCCCAATATTTCGTTTATTAACCCTGCTAAGGAACAGGCTAAAGCCGTGCAAAATTACTTAGAGGAAAACAACGCTTTTGCCGAAAAAAACAAAGGTGGCTCCTTATCTATTTGCACTTCAGGTAGGCCGCAGCTTTATGCTAATGTTGCAAAGCGATTAGGGTTAAATAATCTTACTACATTGGAGAAGATTATACTTTAACTATGCTTAATAGTACAGACAATCTTCCCTTAAACAAGGTAGGGCAGTGATTTTGTTTATATTATGGTTGTAGTTTACACTATATATTAACTTATCCATCAAAATATATTTTTATGAAAATTGGAGCTTTTACTGTATTTTTTTGTTGTTTTTTGAATACATGGAGTAAATTATAGTAGAAAACTTAAAATTATTTAAAAACTATTGCGGAGGGGAGATGGGTTATGTTAAAATTAAATTTAGACATGTACCTTGCAGCTGGTGTTGGTGCCATCGTGTACTGGCTTGGAATTTGGATGGTGGATAAAATTAAGTTTTTTAAAAAGTACTGTATTCCTGCCCCTGTGGTCGGCGGTTTAGTATTTGCATTGTTAAACTTAATCCTTACTTCATCAAATGTGATGCAGATTACATTCGATGATACACTGGAGAATTTTTTCATGATAGCATTTTTTACCACAGTCGGATTTACAGTCAGTTTTCCGCTTCTGAAAAAAGGAGTGAGATCGATTTTAATCATCTTGAGCCTATCAATTGTGATGATCTTTTTACAGAATCTGCTTGGCGGAGGTATTGCGGCGGCATTTGGCCTTGATCCCCGACTTGGTGTTGCAGCTGGATCTACGGCACTTATTGGCGGTCCAGCAACAGCGGCTGCTTTTGGAAGTGTGATGGATAATATGGGCATTAAAGGAGGCTCAATAGTTGGTCTTTCTTCAGCTATTTTTGGCCTGGTAATGGGATCTATTTTAGGCGGCCCTGTAGCAACCAGGAGAATCAGGCAATATAAACTGAGATCAACAGAATCAACTGATGAAATGGCTGCGACGGATACTGATGATAAGACTTCGGGAGACAGCTCGACCCGTTTTATACAGGGTTTTATGTGGTTGTCAATTGCTTATGGAGTCGGTTCTGTGGTATCCACGTGGCTTACCAAAATCACACACATTACATTTCCCGCATATATAGGTGCTATGCTTGTTGCCGTAGTTATCCGCAATGTCCTTGATGCGAAGCATGAGGAGTTTCCATCTGAAGAAATTGATACACTAGGCAATATGTTTCTGAACTTATTCCTGGCAATGGCCATGATGAGCCTTAAGTTATGGCAACTGGTGGATTTGGCATTACCGCTGCTTACCATTTTGGCTGCGGAAGTAATCCTTATGTTTCTGTTTTCATACTATGTTGTGTTTAATCTTATGGGCAGAAATTATAATGCTGCAGTCCAGACAGCCGGTTTTATTGGTTTTGCAATGGGTGCTACTTCCAACGCGATGGCAAACATGCAGGCTGTCACTCGGGAGTATGGCCCCGCAAAAGAGGCTTACTTCGTAATCCCCATGGTTGGTGGCATGTTTATAGATTTTTTTAATGCTACGTTCATCACTTTATTTTTAAGTTGGTGGGCATGAAGTAGTCTTAGTTAAGTTGCTTTAATAATTTTTAGATTTCTATAAAATATTTCATGGAGGTCTTATTATTATGAGTAAATATGTAGATAGGGTTTTAACAGAACTTAAGCAAAGGAATCCAAATGAACCAGAGTTCCTTCAGACAGTAGAAGAAGTTTTGCACTCCGTAGAACCTTTGGTGGATAGTCATCCGGAGTATGAGAAAAACGCTATCCTAGAACGTATGGTTGAACCGGAACGTGTTATAGAATTTCGTGTAGCATGGGTCGATGATTCCGGTAAGACTAACGTCAACCGCGGCTATCGTGTTCAGTTTAACGGAGCAATCGGACCATATAAAGGCGGTCTGCGTTTTCATCCGTCTGTGAACCTTTCGATCATGAAATTTCTTGGGTTTGAACAAACTTTCAAGAATAGTTTAACTACGCTTCCTATGGGTGGAGCAAAGGGTGGTTCTGATTTTGACCCACGCGGTAAGAGTGAAGGAGAAATTATGCGTTTTTGCCAGGCCTTTATGACCGAGTTGTATCGCCATATAGGACCCGATGTAGACATTCCGGCCGGTGATATTGGTGTAAGCGGCCGCGAAGTCGGTTATATGTACGGCCAGTACCGCCGTATTCGCGGTGCCTTTGAAAACGGTGTTATGACAGGAAAAGGCCGTTCGTTTGGCGGAAGTGTAATTCGTCCTGAAGCTACCGGTTTCGGTGCAATCTACTATGTAAATGAAATTCTTAAACATGAGCATGACACGATCAAAGGCAAGACCTTTGCGGTTGCCGGTTTCGGTAATGTTGCATGGGGTGCGGTCACAAAAATTGCAGAGCTCGGGGGCAAGGCGGTTACCCTCTCCGGTCCGGATGGATATATTTATGACCCCGATGGAATCACCACCAAGGAAAAGATTGATTATATGCGCGAAATGCGGGCCAGCGGTCGAGACAAGGTAAAAGATTATGCAGATAAATTCGGCGTTAAGTTTTACCCCGGTGAAAAACCATGGGGTGTCAAGGCTGACATTATGCTCCCCTGTGCGACTCAAAATGATGTTAACCTGGAGCAGGCAAAAAGGATTGTTTCGAACGGCATTAAGTACTACATAGAGGTGGCGAATATGCCTACAACGAATGATGCCCTGGCTTATTTGATGAGCCAAAAGAATATGATTATCGCTCCGTCAAAAGCGGTAAACTCAGGCGGGGTTACAGTATCCGGTCTTGAAATGACCCAAAACAGTGAAAGGATTTCATGGACTGCGGAAGAAGTAGATGAAAAGTTGCACAGTATTATGAAGAATATTCATGATTCCTCCGTTGCTGCAGCTGAAGAATATGGTTTAGGTTACAATCTTGTTGCCGGGGCCAATATTGCCGGTTTCAAGAAAGTTGCTGAGGCTATGCTTGCTCAAGGGATTTTTTAATGATTATCATTTAAGAAATGCAAGCTAACGGACCTGCTTATTTTGCAGGTCCTTTTTTATTATCTAATTTATTTTACCTAATTCTTTAAAATTACGCTGTTTAGGAAAACGGTTGATTTTATGTCAAGTTATGCTATAATGAATTTAAAGGTGAGGGAATTATTATGGGAAAATTGTTAAGGTAATGACGAGCTATTGAATTTTTTTAAACAAGAAGAGAGCTGTAATTGTATGAGACAATTTAAATGGCCCCTGATGGTCGGAGGAATTATTGCGCTGACATCTCAGCTTTATGTGAATTTTTTTATCGATAGCTTTCGTATTTCATTTGCAGTAGTATTGTTTCCTATTTTGCTGATGACACTTGCAAAAGATCAGAACGTCATAAAAGTTGGTTTAGTTACCGGCTTTATGGTATTTATATTACGTATGATACTTAATTCTGCCGGAGTTTCTCCTGCACCGGTTGGTCAGTGGTTTATTCTGGTTAACGGTCTTTTCTATGTCTTTTATAGTGTATTTTTTTCATTAATGGTTAAAAACAGATACACGGTTTCCTTACCACGTTTAGCCTTAAGCATATTGATATGCGATTTTTCTTCTAATCTCTGTGAGATGGGTTTACAGATAAAAGTACAATATAATTTGTTGACACCTAAAATTTATCTAGATCTTTTAGTTGTAGCGTTGCTGCGTACCCTGGTTGCCGGGGCAATTTTGATATGGGAACAAAGTTACTGTGCATTGATTAAACATAGAGATCATGAAAACCGATATCAGCGATTATATTTAATGGTTACCCAATTAAAAAGCGAGATTTATTTCATGGAAAAGAATACAGATGAAATTGAATCCGCCATGAACAATGCCTATATGCTTTATGAAAACCTGTCAGAGATAGATGCAGAGCCCGATCTTAAGAAGATGGCCTTATCCATTGCATTGGACGTACATGAAATCAAAAAAGATTATATAAGTATTATGCAAGGAATTCGAAAGGAAATTAACGAACAGAACGATAATAATCCCATAAAATTGCATGACCTGCTCCATATTTTAAAAGAGTCCACCAATCGGATGTTGGAGAACAAAGGGTTGGACATTCAGGTCGATATTCATATCCAGGATAATTTTATCGTAGGTCAGCATTATACTTTGATGATGATTTTAATAAATCTTACAAACAATGCGATCGAGGCAATCGAGGAAATACGCACAAACGGCCGGGTTCAAATTGATGAAAGCAAGCATGGAGATAGCTATATTTTTACTGTCTCGGATAATGGCCCGGGAATCTTGGATAAAGATATGAATCATATTTTTCAAATGGGTTTTTCCACAAAATTTGATGAATTATCGGGGGATATATACCGAGGTGTAGGTTTGCCCGGAGTAAAAATGGCTGTAGAAGAAAAGTTTCACGGGATGATAGAGGTTGATTCACAACAAGGAGTAGGTACAAAGTTTCAGGTCAAAATACCCAAAGATATACTGGAGGGTGTATAACATGAATTTTTGTATTGTAGAAGATGATTTATCGGTTATCAATAATCTGGTAGATATTATTGAAAGTAACAACCTGGGGAAAGTATGCGGTACCCCGGAGGAGCAATTTCCTCCCAGGGTAGAAGAAATTATCGCACTAAATCCCGATGTGGTGCTTTTAGACTTTTTAATGCCCGAGCTAGATGGAATCCAAGTCATTACGAGGCTTAAAAAAAATAACTGCAATGCTAAATGTATTATGATCTCTCAAGTTTCTACAAAAGACCTGATTATGAAAGCCTACAATGCAGGAGTGGATTTTTTTATAAGTAAACCAATAAACGTTATAGAAATTAAACGTGTGATTCAAAACGTAATAAAGGAAATTGAAATGGAACAAAAGTTATCCAGCATCCGCAAAATGTTACAATATGATGAAGCAGTCCCGGATAAAGAAGAAGATAATACTATTCAAAACCGTCGTCTACAATTGATATTAAACCAGATCGGCATGTCCGGTGAGAAAGGATCCTGGGATATCATTGAGATATGTAAATATCTTTGTAAAGAAGGGAAATATACCATGGCTCAGGAAAATGTTAGACATTTATGCGAGGTACTTAGTGATAATCCCAAAAATATGGAACAGCGCATCCGACGCGCAATAGCAAAGGGAATGACAAATCTTGCAAACCTTGGAATTGAAGATTTTATGAACGATACATATACACGTTATTCCAGTACATTGTTTTCCTTTGAAGAGATCAAGGCAGAGATGGATTATATCCGTGGGAAGCGTACCAGTGGTGGCAAAATATCGGTTAAAAAATTTATCAATGGCCTTTTAGTCTTGATGGATCAGGATCAATAAATTTTATTCAACCTTAGGAAGTTCTTTTAAGCTGTTTAGACCTAAATATTTCAAAAATTTATCAGTGGTCTTATACAGCGTCGGCTTGCCGGGTTGATTCAATTTTCCGGATTCTTTTATTAGTTGGCGGTCCACAAGTGTTTGAATGGTTTTCTCCGAATTTACCCCCCTGATTTCATCTATCCTGATTTTTGTAATGGGTTGATTATAAGCTATTATTGCTATGGTCTCCATGGCAGCATCGGATAATTTATTTTCATTGGCATAAAATTCTTTTAAGTATTTACCTAATTCAGGTTTCGTACAAATGCAGTAGGCATTTTCTATTTTTCTTAATTGTATTCCATGTATATTATCGGAATATGCTTCATCGAGTTTTTTCAGAGCCTCATAAATGTCATTCTGCGGTATATTCAACATTTTGCTTAATTTCTTTGCACTTATGGGTTGCCCATCCAAAAATAATATAGCCTCCACTAAAGGTACTGTAATCTTATTCACTCTTATCTCCTCTTTTGATTAAAATTTCATCAAAATTAGATGATTGATATGTAACAATTAAATTTCTTTTATCTAATTCAAGCACGGCAATAAGGTATGATATTACTTCTTCTTTTGTTTTGCTTTTTTTAATAAATTTATTAAAATTTACTTTGCTGACATTTTTAAGCATCTTTAATATGTATACTATCTTTTGCTTTATTGAAAAGTTTTTGCTTCTATTATACTGTTTGCCAAAGTTGTTTTGATATTTTTTATAACTTTTTACAAGTAGTTTAATAGATAACTGATTTTTGTTGTTTATGTTTATACCATTTTTTTTATAAAAGACATTGCCCTCATAAGTTTCCATTTCCTTTAGCTTGTAGGCTATATTCTTATATTTTTTATATTCTTCAAATGTGGAGTAGAATTCATCAATATTTGCATTATCTGTGGTTTCCAGATTATCTTCTTCATTCTTTTCATTTTTTAACTCAGCCGGCAATAACCTTTTAGATTTTATTTCTAATAAAGTGGATGTAATCAAAATGAAATTAGAGAACATCTCAGGATTAGTTTCATTTATAAGATTGATATATTCTAGATACTGGTCAATAATTTTTACAAATGAGATATCATAAATATTTATTTTTGAGTTTTTAATTAACTGATATAATAATTCATAGGGCCCTTCATATAATTTTAATTTTATTTTATAATCCATATACAAAGACCTGCCTACTTTAGGTTATATAAAAAAGAAGTTTATTTATACCGTTTAATATTGGATCTAATATGTAATTAATGGCCCCCGTAATAAGGAGAACAAATAATAGCAATTGCCCTATCTTCTCATATTTTTGAAGATCAAGTCTGCAATCCTGTGGTAATAAACAATATAGAATATGTGATCCATCAAGCGGAGAAAAAGGAATTAAATTAAACACTGATAAATTCAGGTTAAACCAATACACTAACAATAAAATGTTAAAAATAATCGTATTTAGTGGAACATGTTTTAATATTATTAAGGTGAAAACGGATATAATCAAATTTGATAATGGACCTGCTAACGAAACATAAATAATTCCTCTGTTTCTATCTTTAAAATAATATGAGTTTATAGGAACAGGTTTTGCCCAGCCGAATCTAAATATGAATAACATTAAAGCTCCTAATAGATCAATGTGTGCAAATGGATTTAATGTTAGCCTTCCGGCATTTTTAGGCGTAGGATCACCTAATTTATTTGCAACATAACTGTGACTAAATTCATGAACAGTAATAGCAATCAGCAGGGCGGGTAATCTGTATAAGTATTCAAGCATTATATTTGCTCCTCTAAAGTTAATTAAACCCTAAAAATATTATATAACAATTTGACAGCTTTTTCATAATCTTTTTCTTTGACCAAGCAAGAAATAGAATTGTGAGAATCTGCAGTTTGCAATATTTCTATTCCATTCTCTGAAAAGGATCTGATAATTTTGGCCATTATACCGGGCACGCCACGCATTCTGCAACCAATAACAGAAACTTTAACAAGATGATCTTGCTTGTGATAATTTAAAGAGTATTGTTTTAGTATATCAGAAGTCACCCTCGAAGAGCCATTATCAACAGTAAAAATTTTTCTATCCGGTAGAATGCTTATAAGGTCAATACTGATTCCGTGATTGGCTAAATTTTTAAAAATCTTGCCGGCCATGTTTTTACTAACTTTGCTGGTATTGTCTATGATGTATTGTACCCTGTTAGACATATATGTAACGGCTGAAATGAGATCATTTGATTTAGTTTCATCGATGAGGGTATATTTATCATCGTCCATTATATTTTTTAATATTATGGGGATTCCGGCCTTCATAGCAGTTTCGACTGCCAATGGGTGAATTACTTTTGCACCGAATTCCGCCATTTGGAAAACATCTTCATAACTGATATGCTTAATATTTCTGGCATCTGTAACTATTTTAGGGTCAGCCGACATAAGACCGTCCACATCTTTAAATATCAATATCTTTTCTGCTTTAAGCTTAGCACCTAAAAGGCTTGCCGTATAGTCGCTTGTTCCCCTTCCCAGGGTGGTGATTTCTTTGTCTTCGGTCTCACCTTGAAAACCGGAGATTATTGGCACAGTTCCTTTATTAATAATATTCAGTAAATTTTGCTCGTCTAGTTTAATTACAGCAGCGTTAGAAAAATTATCGTCTGTTATTATACCGGCTTGGCCACCGGTCAAAGCAATGGATGGAATATCTAAATTCATTAATTCCGTATGAAACAGAACGCTGGATATTATTTCACCACAGCTCATGATTAAATCCAGTTCCCTTGGTTCAACTTTATTATTTATCTCTTTTGTAAGATGAATTAAAGTGTCTGTTGAATATGGATCTCCATAACGTCCTAAAGCAGAAACAACGACTATCGGGACATACCCTTTTGAGTAGAATTTATGAACTTGATCGACAGCCCTTAATCTCATTGTTTTATTACTTAATATTACTCCGCCGAATTTTAATACGATTTTTTTCAAATTAAACCACCTGTAAGTTCAATATTTTTTTTTGTCTTCTATTTCAACAATGACCATATCATTTCCTATTTTTCTTATAGCGTTCCAAGGTATCTTATAGCCGTTTCTCTCATTTTTAAAAAACAATCGGTTTTCAAAAATAATAAAAGAATCAATGTTACCTGTTTCCTCATCTACTAGTAAATCTGCATCTTCAATCAGCCCCAACCTTGAACCGTCATTTAAATTAACCAGTTCTTTTCCTCCAAATTTACTGAGCAACATAAACAATTGCACCTCCATGTACATTATCGTTTATGCTGTATTAATATGATAATAATTTTAGCTATATGCCTGTGTGCCCAAATCCGCCGTTTCTTCTTTTTGTAACAGGTAAGTTATCAGTACATGTGAATTGTATTTTATCTATTTTATTTAAAACCATTTGTGCTATTCTATCGTATTTTTTAACTTTAAAATCAGTATCACCAAGGTTTATCAATATTATTTTAATCTCCCCGGTGTAATCGCTGTCAATAGTACCTGGGGAATTGAGAACAATAATTCCATTTTTTAATGCTAGGCCGCTTCTAGACCGTATCTGTATTTCATAACCGTCAGGAACTTTAACTGCGTATCCTGTAGGTATGAGTTTAACCTTTCCGGGTGCAATTGTTACATCTTTATTTACACATGCATATAAATCCATTCCCGCTGCTCCGTCGGTTGAATATCTGGGCAAAGGAAGAGATTCATCTTTAACCAACTTCTTTATGTATACTTCCATCATGATATTATGTTCTCCTTTTACTATACCACAAATGATATTATTATTTTTAACAAAAAACATAAACCTGCTTAGGTTTATGTTTTTTATTTGTTATCTTCATTTTCCTTAGGAAGCGCATCTTTTATTGATAAATTTATTCGCCCTTGTCTGTCAATCTCTATAACTTTTACAGTGACCTTATCGCCGACATGTACCACATCTTCTACTTTATTAACCCTGTTTGGTGCAAGTTTTGATATATGGACAAGTCCTTCTTTTCCATGTCCAATCTCCACAAAGGCTCCAAATTTTGTCGTCCTTGTTACTTTACCTTTATAAATGCTTCCGACTTCAACATTTTTCGTGATTGATTCTATTATTTTCAAGGCTTTTTTACCCGACTCTATATCATTTGCTAAAATAAATATCTTTCCGTCGTCATCAATGTCAATTTTGACTCCTGTATCCGCAATGATCTTATTTATTGTTTTACCACCCGGTCCTATAACATCTCTGATTTTATCTTGATTTATGGTTGTTGTGATAATTCTCGGTGCATATTTGGAAATATCTTCTCTGGGATGCGGCATAGTCTCCGTTATCTTATCAAGAATGCATAGTCTAGCGTCTCGTGCTTGCATTAATGCTTTTTCAAGGATTGATCTGTCTATTCCATGGACTTTTATATCCATTTGCATTGCCGTTATACCCTTTTTTGTTCCTGCCACCTTAAAATCCATATCACCCATAAAATCTTCAAGATCACGTATATCCGTGAGTATGGCATACTTACTATCTTCTTTTATTAATCCCATTGCTATTCCAGCTACAGGTGATTTGATTGGTACTCCAGCATCGTAAAGAGCCAAAGTACTCCCGCATACGCTGGCCTGCGATGTTGAACCGTTAGAACTCATTACTTCCGATACAACCCTTATAGTATACGGAAACTTATCTTCAGATGGGATGACCGGCTTTAATGCTCTTTCAGCCAGCGCACCATGTCCAATTTCCCTGCGGCCCGGTCCTCGCATCGGCCTGGCCTCACCTACACTGTAAGAAGGCATGTTATATTGGTGAATATATCGTTTAGAATCCTCATCGCCTAAATCTTCAAGCATCTGTATATCGCCCAAAGCTCCTAAAGTAGCCACGGACAATACCTGTGTCTGTCCTCTGCTGAAAAGCGCCGACCCATGGGCCCTAGGCAATAATCCAACTTCACAGGATATAGGTCTGATCTCATTAAATGCCCTGCCGTCAATTCTATAACCGTTATCCAATACAATACTTCTCAGTTGTTCTTTAGTTACATCATGTATTATCTGGCTTATGTCTATTTTATTGTCCGGATACTTTTGCAGGAAGGTCTGCAAAATATCATCAGATACACTATCCAGCTGATCAAGTCTTTTTTGTCTGTCGTCGCTCAACATCGCTTGCCTAATTAAAGGTAAAGCATAATTATATACGTCTTCCTTAATATCCTCATCAGGTTCAAACAAAGGAAAATCGATTTTTGTTTTTCCAACATCTTTTATTATTTCCTCTTCAAATTCAATGACCTTTTTTATTTCTGTATGTGCCAGCATCAGAGCATCAATCATGATATCTTCAGAGACTTCGTTGGCACCTGCTTCAACCATCAATATTGCTTCTTTAGAACCGGATACGGTGAGGTTTAAATCACTTTTTGCCCTTTGTTCAAAATCTGGATTAACGATAAGTTTACCTTCAACTAAACCTATAACAACAGATCCGGTTGGACCGTCAAATGGAATATCAGAAATGCTAAGAGCAATGGAGGAACCTAACATTGCAGCAATTTCCGGCTGGTTATCGGAATCTACCGATAAAACCGTTGCGACAACCTGCACCTCATTACGGAATCCCTGCGGAAACAGCGGCCTTATTGGCCTATCGATAAGCCGCGATGTCAATACGGCTTTATCCGTAGGTTTCCCCTCTCTTTTAATAAAACCACCCGGTATCTTACCTATCGAATATAATTTTTCTTCATAGTCCACTGTCAGAGGGAAAAAATCAATACCTTCTTTAGGTTCTTTAGAGGTGCATGCGGTAACCAATACCACGGTATCACCATATCGTATCAAACATGAACCGTTTGCTTGTTGTGCTAACTTACCAACTTCAACGCTTAGATCTCGGCCGGCAAATTGCGTTTTATAAATTCTTTCCATGTATTATATACCTCCCTTCATTATATTATTGCCATTATTACCTTTACTAAAATATAATATGAGCGAGAATAACCCGCCCATATTATTTACGTAAACCTAAATCCTCTACTATTTTACGATATCTATCAACATCAATTCGATATAAATAATTCAGCAGCCTGCGTCTTTGCCCTACCATTTTAAGGAGTCCCTGTCTTGAATGGTAGTCTTTTTTATGAATACTGAAATGTTTATTTAAAACATTTATTTTTTCAGTAAGTAAGGCAATTTGAACTTCTGAAGAGCCTGTATCCCCTTCGTGAACTTGGTATTTCTTGATAATTTCATCTTTTTTTTCTTTGCTTAAAGCCATATTATCCTCCTTATTAATAAGAAATTCGCCTTAAACATTGAATATAGGCAGGAGAATCAATAATCAAAGTTTAAGGTAACTCTTTTTTATTGTAACATATTTATTAATAAATTCAAGTATCTAGCTGTGGAAATAATTTAATGCACTGTCTATATCGCTTGCTATTTTTTCTTTAAGCAATGTTACATTTTTGAATTCAATATCATTTCTGATGAATTTTAAGAACTCCACTTCAATATGCTTTCCATATAAATTCATATTAAAATTATCAAGGATATTGGTTTCTATGCTATAATTCTTATTATGAAAAGTCGGGTTAAATCCAATGTCTGTTACACTGGGGTAGTAAGTACCGTCAATAAATGTACGTGATATATATACACCATTAGGAGGCAGACACATCCTTCTATCTATTTTCAAATTTGCCGTTGGATAACCCGTCAATGTGCTGCCATAATTATTTCCCTTGATAACACTGCCTTCAACAGAATAATACCTGCCTAAATAGTCAGGTACTATATCTACCTTCCCGTCTTTTATAAGCTCTCTTATATAACTACTGCTTACCTTCACTCCGTTCATCATTACCGGTGGTACAACTTTTACCTCATAGTTATACTTCTTACCAAATCTCTTTAATGTTTCTACGTTTCCTTCACCATTATTGCCAAATCTAAAATCAGATCCTATAATGACATAACCTACATTTAATTTATCAACAAGAACATTTTTAATAAAATCCTTATCACTCATCATGGAGAATTCTTTATTAAATTTGACCATAACGAGATAATCAACGTATAAGTCTGTAATGAGTTTAACTTTCTTACTTCTGGTGGTTAATAGTGACGGGGCCTTGGATGGATCTAAAGTCTTCAATGTATGATCGTCAAAAGTAAAAACTAAAGATTTATAACCATATGTTGCGGTAATATTTTTTAAATTTTTAATAAGAGAAACATGCCCTAAATGAACACCATCAAAATTACCTAAAACAATTCCAATCTTTTTATTGAAACTGAGATTTGCAATATCCCTTATGACATACATGCTTAGCTATTCCTCTCTATGTGTATTAACGATTTCATTTTTATCTTATTGTTATGAAATATGCCTATACCTATGAATTTATAATTAATCTCATATACCCTAATGATATTATTTTCATTAATAATACCATATATATTTATTATTTTTTCCTTTGTAATTTCAACACCGTTTAAAACTTCTTTTAATGCGCCTTCGTCAATGATGATCATTGGGTAATTATATAATATAAAATCCGGTGGTAACAGAAATTTACTTATGCTGCATATATTATTATTATACAAGTCGTCAAAGCATATTGCATTTGACTTTTCCAACGGGCCGTAGCGGGTTCTTTCAAGGCTCGCGGTGTAACCTACCGTATCCAGGCTCTTTGCAATATCCTCGCACAAAGTTCTTATATAAGTACCGCTTCCACATGTTACTTTAATAAAAATTTCATTCTTATTATAATATAGAAGTTTACAAGAATTGATATATGTAGTAATTGGTTTAAGTGAAATATCTTCACCGTTTCTTGCCAGGCTGTAGGCTCTCTTTCCTTTGACTTTTTTTGCAGAAAAAGCGGGAGGAACCTGATTGATTTCACCTATAAAGTTTTTCAGTACGTTATTTATTTTACATTCGTTAACGAACGGCACGGGCGCGGTCTTTACAATTTTACCTGTATAATCGCCGGTATTTGTCGCAGCTCCCAGTTTTAAACAAGCAATATAATCTTTATTTAATAAATGCATATAGGTATCAAGCTTCGTGCTTCTATTAATGAAAATCGGTAATACTCCGACAGCAAACGGATCCAGTGTACCACCGTGTCCTACTTTAGAAATATGAAATTTCTTCTTTATCTTTTGTACAATATAATTTGATGATAAGCCCTCGGGTTTATATATATTTAAAATCCCGTTCAAATTATAAATTCCTCCTACACTCATCCAAAATCATATACTTTACGCTTTCATAGTCCTTATTTATAAAGCATCCAGAGGCTTTTTTATGTCCGCCTCCCCCAAATTTCACTGCAATATTATTTACGTCAACGTAGTCTTTTGAGCGAAAACTTACCCGGACACCATCTTTTTCTATTTTAAACATCAATGCTATTTCTACTCCGTCGATGTTTTTAACATAATTTACAAATCCACCGCTATCATTGTCCGATGCACCGGATTTTTCGAGCATCTGTTTATTTAAAAAAACATATCCTATTTTGCCATACTCTATTGTAGCAAGTGTTGATAAAACCAATGGTAATAATTTAATCCTAGGCAGGCTTGTCTTATCAAAAACCATTTCATTTATTTTTCTTAGCATTGCTCCTTTGGCCAGTAGTCTCGAAGCAACACTAAAGGTGTATGGTGTCACATTATCGTACTTAAAACCGCCTGTATCAGTAATTATAGCAGTAAGTAAACAGTTGGCTATATCGGTATCAATATATACGGTTAACGCCTTAAGCACATCGTATATAAGTTCTGACGCTGCAGATGCTTTAGGGTCAACATAATTATAATCGCAAAAAAAATTATCACTGGGGTGATGATCGATACATAAAGTTTTTTCAGATTTAAAAAGCAGATTTTTACTTGTGCCCAGACGTTCCGTCTCATTAATGTCTACGACAATAAATAAATCACTGTCCTGATTTTTAAGGAATTCAGGATGTAATATATCTTGACAGCAAGGTAAAAACTTATATTGTTCAGGTATGCTGTCATCAAGTATAATATATACATCCTTTCCCATCCGTTTCAAAGCAATATAAAGTGCCAACGAGCTGCCGATGCAGTCGCCGTCAGGGTTAATGTGTGAAGAAATAATTATTTTTTGTGACAATTTAATTGCGGAGATTATTTCATTAATAATCATGTCTCTTTCTCCTTTAGTTCCTCGATCATCTTTGATATACGTATACCATTCTCTATCGATTCATCCAGTACAAAAGTTATTTCAGGAATATATTTGATTTTCATTTTCTTGGATAATGATTTTTTGATAAACCCTACGGCATTTTTAAGGCCGGACAATGTACCGGTTTTTACATCGTCATTACCGTATATACTTATATAAACTTTAGCATATTTAAAGTCCTTACTAAGTTCAACATGAGTTACGCTGCAAATATCGGATATACGTGGATCCTTTAATTCATTAACTATTATTGAACCTATATGTCTCTTTAAGTCTTCGGCTACTCTCTCATTTTTTAGTCCCATTATAATCACCCTTCAAATCATTGAGGAACTTCTTCAAAGGTATAAATCTCAAATACATCACCGACTTTAATGTCATTAAAATGTTCGAGACCTATACCGCACTCGTATCCCTGTACAACTTCTTTTACATCATCTTTAAACCTTTTTAATGAAGAGATTTTATCTTCATTTAATATAGATCCGTTTCTTATTACTCTGACGTTAGCATTTCTGATTACTTTTCCATCAAGAACATAACCCCCAGCAACTGCACCTACACCCGGAACTTTGAAAACCTGCCTTACCTCTATTCTGCCAAGAGTAACTTCTTTTACCACGGGTGCAAGCATGCCCTTCATTGCCGCTTTTATCTCATCAAGTAATTCGTATATGATTCTATATCTTCTGATCTCAACATTTTCTTTGGAAGCTATCAATCTCGCATTAGCATCGGCAGTCACATTGAACCCGATAACAACGGCATTTGAGGCAGAGGCCAGCATGACGTCTGTTTCTGAAATAATACCGACTCCATCATGAATAATGTTAACCCGGACCTCATCATTACTGAGTCCCATGAGTGATTGTTTAATTGCTTCAACCGAGCCTTGAACGTCCCCCTTGAGTACAATATTGAAATCTTTTATTTTCCCTTCCTGAATCTGATCGAATAATTGGTCAATAGACACTTTATTTGTATAATTATATTTCTCCTGCCTTAGATTATCTTGTCTATGATCAGAGATTTCCTTTGCAATCTTTTCCGTAGGAACCACATTAAATTTACTACCTACGTTTGGTACATCTGAGAGCCCTAAAACACTCACAGGTATAGAGGGTTTAGCCTCTTTTATTCTTTTACCCTTATCATCTATTAATGCCCTTACTTTGCCATAAGTAACGTCACATACAACCATATCTCCAACATGTAATGTGCCGTTTTGAACTATAACGGTTGCAACCGTACCCATGCCTTTATCCAGTTTGGCTTCAATAACACTTCCGTTAGCTTCCTTGTGCGGATTTGCCTTTAAATCAAGGATATCGGCAAGTAATAATATCATTTCTAGCAAGTCATTGATTCCCTGCTTTTTTAAGGCCGATACGGGCACATAGATGGTATCTCCACCCCATTCTTCAGGAACAAGACCATATTCAACCAGTTCTTGTTTAACACGATCAGGGTTTGCATTAGGTCTGTCAATTTTATTGACTGCTACGATAATAGGTACTTTTGCCGCCTTCGCATGATTTATTGCTTCAACAGTTTGTGGCATTACACCATCATCTGCTGCAACCACAAGTATTACTATATCTGTAACCTGAGCGCCTCTGGCACGCATCGAGGTAAAAGCTTCATGTCCAGGTGTATCTAGGAACACTATTTTCTTACCGCTCAACTCGGCGGTATATGCACCTATATGCTGTGTTATACCACCTGCTTCCCCAGATGTTACACTGGTTTTTCTTATGGCATCCAGTAATGTGGTTTTCCCATGGTCAACATGCCCCATTACTGTTATTACCGGCGGCCGAGACTCCAAATCTTCTTTCTTGTCCGGCTTCTCTGTAAGATATATTGATTCAAGGTCTTGCTTTTCTTCCATTGTTACTTTAATTCCATATTTTTTGCCTAGCTCGGCAGCAGCCTCGAAATTAATACTGCCGTTTATATTAGAGGTTATACCGATAGACAGAAGATTTTTTAAAATTTCATTAACTTTGATGCCAGTAAGCTGTGAATAATCCTTAATTGATATAGTCGATGGAATCTCAATATTTGTGATTCGTTTTGGTTTAATGTTTTTCACCTTGCTTTTTGATTTTTTAGTGGATTTTTTATTAAAATTCTTTTTATAGTTTCTCTTATTTGATGTTTTATTTGATGTTTTATCTGTTCTTTTATCTACTCTATTTTTATTTCCTTTTTCTTTGTTTTTGCTTTTATCTTTGTTATTTTTTTGATTATTTATTTGTTTTTTACCTTGGGTATTATTTTGATTGCTACTTTTTTGATTGTTTGTATTTTTTTTGAGAAGCTCTTTAACCATATCAGCATCAGTGTCTTCTATCGTACTCATGTGGTTTTTTACTTTTATACCAAGCTCGGACAATTTATTTATTAAACTCTTACTGGGAATATCAAGTTCCTTTGATAACTCATAGATTCTTATTTTTCCCAATAATTTCACCCCCAATTAACTCTTTTAACCTCGCAGCCACTCCTTTATCTTTAACTGAAATTACAGCCACGTCTTTATTTTTGCCTATGGATTTACCAAGTTCGTATTTCAGCCCATACTCATAGCCATCAGTACCGGTTAGTGAACAAAGATAGATGATTTTATTTTTGACCTTTTCTGATGTATCATGCGCGTACAGTACCAAAAAAACTTTATTTTCTTTATTTAAATATTTAAATGCATTAAATCCGATCTTTAGCAATTTTGCTTTGTACATAAGTCCAATATAATTATATACCATATTAGCCATTAGACTCTACTAATATTCTCGTTAAGTTTTTTATATATCTCATCCGGAATTTTACCCAGGTAATGATCTAATTTTTTGTTTTTTATTACGTTTTTAATACATTCGCTGTTATGACAAACATAAGCACCCTTACCTGATATTTTACCTGTTTCATCTATAGTTATAATACCATCTTTTGAATTTTTTACGATTCTTATTAATTCTTTTTTAGGGTACATCTGTTTACAATTTATACACATTCGTTTTGGTATCTTTTTCATTACTCTTCACCGCCGTTATTTTCCACATCAGTTCCGGCAATATCTATTTTCCAACCGGTAAGTTTGGCAGCCAATCTAGCATTCTGGCCTTCTTTGCCGATTGCAAGGGAAAGCTGATAAGCCGGTACCAGCACTCTGGCTTTTTTCTCCATATCATATATTTCTACAGATAAAACTTTCGCAGGACTTAACGCAGCCGCTATATATTTATCAATATTAGGGCTCCATTTAACTATATCGATTTTTTCACCTTTAAGTTCATCCACTATAGATTGTACCCTGTTTCCCTTGAATCCAACACAAGCTCCTACGCTGTCAACATTACTATCATTGGAAAAAACAGCTATTTTTGTTCTGAAACCGGCTTCACGGGCTATACTCTTTACTTCTATTGTACCGTCATAAATTTCAGGGACCTCTTCTTCAAACAACCTTTTTACTAATCCCTGATTTGTCCTTGATACGATTATCTGTGGTCCCTTGGTTGTCTTTTTTACTTCAACCACATACAGTTTAACCTTATCACCTTGTTTTAGATTTTCATTGGGCAACTTTTCAGTTATTGGCATCATTGTTTCCGCATTGCCTAAATCAATAAGTATATTTCGTTTATCTACTTTTTCTACCGTGCCGGATACAATGTCATTTTCTTTATTGATAAAGTATTTATACAACAATTCTCTTTCTGCTTCCCGCATCCTTTGTGTTACTATTTGTTTTGCTGTCTGGGCTGCTATCCTTCCAAAACTTTTTGGTGTAACCTCAATACGATAAATATCGCCGATCCTATAATTCGGATCTATAGCATTTGCTTCTTGTAATGAAATTTCACTTTCTTTGTCATTAACCTCTTCCACAACAACCTTCTCAACGTAAACTAAAACCTTACCGGTCTCTCTGTTAATATCTACTTTAGCATTTTGCATTGTTCCAAAATTTTTCTTGAAAGCAGAAAGTAGGGCCGTTTCAAGTGCTTCAAACATGATATCTTTTGATATGCCTTTGTCTCTTTCTATATCATTTAAAGCTGAAATCAACTCTCCATCCATTATCCTACTCCTCCTAAAATATAAATTTTAGTTTTATTTTTTTAATGTTTTTCATAGGAATAGATCTTATATTATCTCCGTTTTTCAGGTATAAGTTATCATTTTTTATATCCTGCAATATTCCCTCTATTACGTCACCAATCTTTAAAGTAATCTTTGCACCTTCATTTAAATGCATCTCTATATCTTCAGCATCATGTAATTCTCTTTCACCGGCAGAAGAAACTTCAAGATTATAGTGTTGGGGGATTATATCTTTTTTATCCAGCTCAGCACTTATAATTCTGCTTATATGCTCACAATCATCAATAGTGATTCCGCCTTTTTTATCAACATATATTTGTAAAATTCGAGTGTCATTCTCCTTAGTAAAATTAATTCTGACGAATTTATATCCCATCTCATCTATTATCGGTTGTGTAAATTGTGTTATATTATCTATAATATTATTTTTATTCATTTAATCACCACCGCATTTTACTAACATAAATATTAGAGAGTGGGTTGCCCCCACTCTCTAATAGCCATTTATGATTTGCATAATTATTGTAACATATTATATTGTTTAACACAAGAAACGATTATACTACAAACTAACTTAAAAACCGGCAAATAGAGAAAGTTGATTCGTTTTTTGCATGTCTTTGAATACACCATTACTTTCCAACAGTTCGATCACTGTTTTTGACACTTTTGTTCGAATTCTAAAATCTTCGATTGAAATAAATTCTCCTTCATTCCTGGCATTTATTATATTTTTTGAAGCAGTTATGCCTATGCCGGGAATGGAATTGAACGGCAATAAAATACCGTCTTCTTTAATAATAAATTTTGTTGAGTCTGATTTATACAGGTCCACAGGTAAAAACTTTATTCCTCGTTTATTCATTTCAAGTACAACCTCTAGAACGGTAAATAACCCCTTTTCTTTTGTTGTGGCTTTGTTACCGTTCTTTGATATTTCAGCCATTGTATTTTTAATATCTCCCTCGGGATTTAAAGCTATGCTTGCATCAAAGTCATCGGCCCTGACTGTAAAATATGTTGCATAAAATTCTTTAGGATAATGGACCTTATAATATGCTATTCGAAATGCCATTATCACGTATGCACAGGCATGTGCTTTGGGAAACATATATTTAATTTTTTTACACGATTCGATAAACCAATTAGGTACATTTTGAGATTTCATTGTCTCTATGTCTGCGTCCTTTAACCCACGACCTTTACGGACACTTTCCATTATTCTGAATGAAGTAGATGGGTCTACACCGGCATTTATAAGAGACAACATTATATCGTCACGGGTACATATAACTTCTTTTAATGTGGCCTGGCCGTTTTCTATTATATCCTGTGCGTTGTTAATCCAAACATTGGTACCATGTGAAAGCCCACTTATTCTTATGAGTTCAAAGAAGGTTTTAGGCCTGGTTTCTTCCAACATTTGCCTTACAAATTTTGTACCGAACTCTGGTAAACCTATAGTACCTACTGATGTATGAAAGTCATCACTATTAAGACCAAGAACGCTTATATCGGAGAATAACGACATTGTTTTTTTATCATCTAAAGGAATAGACTTTGGATCTAATCCAGTTAGATCTTTAAGCATACGCAGTACAGTAGGATCATCATGGCCTAATATATCTAATTTGAGTAGCCTGCCGCTGATTGAATGATAATCGAAATGGGTGGTTACAATATCTGAGTTTTTATCATCGGCAGGGTGTTGTATCGGCGTAAATTGATATATCTCCTTGTCCTTTGGAACAATCATAACTCCTCCGGGATGTTGTCCGGTAGTTCGTTTTATTCCAGTTAGATTATTAACAAGGCGTCTTATCTCTGCGTTCTTCAGAGTTATTCCATTTCTTTCCATATAACCTTTTACAAAACCATAAGCTGTTTTATCCGCCAATGCACCTATGGTACCTGCTCTGAAGACATGCCCTTCACCAAATAGTTCCTCAGTATATTTGTGCGCTACAGGTTGATATTCTCCAGAGAAGTTTAAATCTATATCCGGTTCCTTATCTCCATTAAACCCAAGAAAAACCTCAAATGGTATGTCAAAGCCAGTTTTATCTAATTTACTGCCGCATACCGGACAATTTTTTTCCGGCAGGTCTATACCTGTATCATAACCATTAAATGAAGGAAATTCGCTGTATTTGCATTTTGGGCAGATATAATGCGGGGGCAAGGGATTGACCTCGGTAATGCCACTTAAGGTTGCGACCAAAGAAGACCCTACGGATCCTCTAGATCCAACCAAATATCCATCACTTAGTGATTTATTAACAAGTTTTTCAGCAATTATGTACAAAACTGAGTAACCATTATTTACTATTGAGTCCAATTCTGTTTTAATCCTATCCCTGACAATCTTTGGGAGCGGATCTCCATATACAGCAATGGCCCTATCATATACTTTTTTTACAAGCTCTTTATCGGATCCTTCGATGACCGGGGGATAGGTCCCGTCGGGGATGGGTTTTATTCCATCTTCTATCATATCGGCAATTTTATTTGTATTTTCCACTACAACTTCATACATAACATCTTTGCCAAGATAATTAAACTCATTTAGCATTTCTTCCGTTGTTTTTAAATATAATCCTGAATCTTTTACATCAAAATTATGTCTATTACTTGTAATAATCTTACGGTATATCTCATCCTCTGGATTAATAAAATGAGCATCGCTTGTAGCAACTACCAATTTATTGTACTTTTTACCTAGCTTATATATTTTTTTATTAATGTTTTTAAGTTCATCTACATCCTTAACTTTGTTTTCATCTACCAAAAAAGAGTTATTTTTAACAGGCATGATCTCTAAATAGTCATATAAATTAAGTAACTTTGAGATTGTTTTTTCTCCTGCCCCCTCAAGCAGAGCCTTATAAATCTCACCGGATGCACATGCTGAACCGATTAACAGATTTTCTTTATATTTATATAAAATACTTTTTGGTATCTTAGGTTTTCTATAAAAATAATTCAAATGTGATTGTGAAATGAGTTTATATAAATCCTCAATGCCTTGCTGATTTTTGACTAAAATTGAACAATGGTAACTGTACAGATTACTAATATTTTTCCCCATAGTATATCTATTATTTATATCAATCAGTGTTTGTATATCATTTTCATCCATAAGCTGCAAACATTTTATAAGTATATAAGCCGTAGCCTCTGCATCATCAGATGCTCTATGATGATTTTCAAGGGTAATATTAAGATATTTTGTAATTGTATTCAGCTTATAGTTTTTAAGGCCTGGATATAATACCCTCGTTAAAGCTAGAGTATCCACAATAACCTGCGTTAAATCTATATCACATTTTTCTGCGGCTTTTCTTAAAAATGATATGTCAAATTTGGCATTATGAGCAACTAAAACGTTGTCAGCCGCAAACTCTTTAAACATCTTAATGGCAATATCTGACGAAGGTGCGTCTTTAACCATATCATTATTTATACCTGTCAATTTCGTAATATTATATGGTATAGATTTTACCGGTTTTACAAAGGTATCAAATTTATCTATCACTTTAAAATTGTTTACCTTTACTGCACCAATTTCTATAATTTCATCATTTTTTGGTGATAAACCGGTAGTTTCAATATCCACTACTATAAAAGTATCATTTAAGGGAGTGCTATCTGCATTAGGGACTATATCTACTGTGTCATCAACAATATAAGCCTCTACCCCATAAATAACCTTCATACCATATTCTATGGCAGCATTATAAGCTTCAGGATACGATTGTACAACGCCATGGTCAGTTATAGCAATTGCTTTTTGACCCCATTTGTGTGCCGTCTTAATATAATTTTTTGCAGAAGCTACACCGTCCATTGCACTCATTTGGGTATGAAGGTGTAGTTCAACACGCTTTTTATCTGAATTGTCTGTGCGCTCATTGTGAATTGTTTTATTGATGTCGTAAACTACTATGCAAATATCTTTTTCATACTTATCATATTGAATATCGCCTTTTACAATTATCCATTTGCCTAATGCTAATCCATTCATGTTCTCATTGGCTAACCCAAAATATTTACAGCTGATGGAATCAGTGTAATCGGTTATATCAAATTTATTCAATATTTTTCCGTTATTAAGTTTTTTTTGCTCCATCTCAATGATCTTACCCGTCAATACAATCCTACCGGAGTCCTGAGTTACTTCGCATATTTGTTTTGGCTGTGCATGGATAGTTTTCCCTGCAATAACTTCATTGCTGTTGCCACTTTTTGGTGTGTAGTTTTTACTTTTATTCAATAAAATATCATTGATCAACTTTATATCGTCGTTGTGTTCTTTTTTTACGGTGTTATCTTCCGGTCTGTCCAACAAACCGATATAAACTATACATTTTATATGTAACTCTTCTTCTATAAGGTTTTCAATATAATCTCCTACTTTTTTGTCGGTCAGTATATTATAAGCCGTATCATCGTGTACATATAAGTTCAAATATTTTTCATTACATTCATAATCGCAAGAAACAAGCCAACCTAATAACGAAGGGTAATGCTTATTAACATTAAGTATAATATTATCCCAATATATTGGCATTACCTTGCCCAAATCCAATCCATCTATATTATAAGACACCCTAATTTCGATATTTGCGACATTATTAAATTGATTGTTAAAAAAAGAGTAATAGTCATTTAAAAGATCTTTTCCAATTAAATGACTCGACTTTAGTACTATTTTTATTTTTCTACTCCCTGGCCACACAAACACGTTTGCTATAGAATCTCTCAAACTAGATGTTATTTTACTAATGTTATTCATATCTATTATCATCCTAAACTTTACTATTAATAGATTTTACTATATCCACATACATTTTCATTCTAGCTTTAACGCCTTTGTATAAACCCATCTTTTCTTCTTTCATAACATGGGATAGATTATCAAGAGACACCTCTTTTTCAGACAAATTATTTTTATCGCAATATCTTGTCAATGCAACCTCAAAACCATATCTCGTAATTTCAAGATTATCAATCTGTTCCAGAATATATTTTTTAATTGCTCTTTGTCCTGACAAAAAAGGTGCAACCTTTTGAGCGAGATCAGTAGTTATTCTGCCATTTGCAAATATTCCCGTGGTCATATCTATATTTTCGTAAACTATAGGATTAAGCAAGCTGTATATATGTTTTTGCTGTAAACCTATCAAATCGGCATCCAATATTAGTATAATATCGCCTTTGGAAACTTTTAATCCCTTGCAAATTGCTCCACCCTTGCCTAAATTATATTTGGAATCTACTACATTGACATTATATGATTTAGCAACAACCGAGGTATTATCTTGTGAACCATCATTTATTACAATTATTTCACTGATTTCTTTACATCTTTTTAAAACGGATATTACATTTCCTATAGTCTTTTCTTCGTTAAATGCAGGAATCAAGGCACTTATTATCATGCCCTCAGTCCTCCTCAATTAAATTATTTATTTCTTCCAATAATGTATTTACTATTTTATCTTCAGAGATTTTGCTGATGATTTTCCCTTTTTTAAATAATAAAGCTTCATTGTGACCACCGGCTATACCAACATCAGCATCTTTTGCTTCACCCGGTCCATTAACTGCACAACCCATCACAGCTACCTTTATATGTTTTTTTGTTAATGGTAGCTTGTTTTCCAGTTCATTAGTCAAACCAATTATGTCAATATTACATCTGCCACATGTAGGGCATGAGATTATTTCTATACCTTTCTGTAACATATTTAATGCTCTGAGCATATAGGTAGCGGTTTTAATTTCCTCTGCCGGGTCAGCTGTCAGTGAGACTCTTATTGTATCGCCAATTCCCTCAGATAGAAGTTTACCAATTCCCACTGAAGATTTGATGACACCATTAATCAAAGCCCCTGCTTCAGTGATGCCGACATGCAACGGATAGCTATGGTTTTTAGAAAACATTTCATAACTGTCGATTGTCGTAATAACATTACTAGATTTTAAAGAAACCACTATATTATCAAAACCAAAGTCATTAAATAATTTTATGTATTCATCGGCACTTGCTACCATTGCCCGTACTATATTTCCTTTGTTTATTGACAACATCTTCTTATTTAAAGAACCGGAGTTTACTCCAATTCGTATTGGAATGTTATATTCTTTTGCACATTTGATTATCTCATTGATTTTTTGCTTGCCACCAATATTACCGGGATTTATCCTTATCTTGTCTGCACCGTTCTCTACTGCAGCTATTGCAAGCTTATAATTAAAATGTATATCCGCAATCAAAGGAATATTAATATTTGGTTTAATTTGCTTTAAGGCTTTAGCTGCATACATATTAGGAACAGCTACTCGTATTATATCACATCCCAAACTATATAATTTATTAATTTGTTCTATAGTGGCTTTAATATCTTCCGTATTGGTATTCGTCATGGATTGTATAGCTATTGGATGATATTTACCAATAAAGGTATTACCAATTTTCACTTCTTTTGTATATACTCTATCCATTTGTTCACCTGCTTAAATTAATTATATCCTTATATGTTATCAGAGCAGAAAATGCCAATAATGCAATAAGCCCAATGAAATCTACGGCATTTTCTTTTTCGGGTGCTATGGGTTTGCCCCTTATCATTTCAATTAAAATAAAAAGTAACTTGCTGCCGTCAAGGGCTGGTATTGGTATAAGGTTAAATACACCAAGGTTAATGCTAATAACAGCGGACAAATTCATAAGGTTTAATAGACCGGTTTTTGCCACTTTTCCTATAAAGTTTATAGTACCGACAGGGCCAACAAAATCGTTTAAATTAAAACCCTTAAATAACAACATACCTAATGCCGTCAATATTGATTTTGAAACATCATAAACCTGTGATATTCCCCATTTTAACGAAACAAAAAAATCATGGGATAAGACCGGCTCAATCCCGATAATATTTCTTTTTGTGCTTGCATCATACCTCGGCTTCATAGTTAATTGAACTAATTTACCATTTCTATGAACCGATATATCCATTTTTTTATCTGCTTTTGATATTATTTGAGACATTTCATTCCAATCATTAATTTTTTCATTATTGATAGAAATGATTTCATCACCGGGTTTAAGTCCTGCTCTTTGAGCAGGATAATTATTCATTACGTTATTAATCATTGTGGTAGGTACTCCTATAGATAAACCGATTATTATAAAAAAAATCCAAGCCAAAATCAGGTTCATCAGCGGACCTGCTAAGATTATTAGAAACCGAATAATGGGAGGTTTCGACATAAAACTCCCCTCATCGTTATCTTCACTATCTTCTCCCTGCATTTGACAGTATCCGCCTATAGGAAGCAACCTTAATGAATACTGTGTGTTATTATAATTTTTGCCTAGTAATAAAGGTCCCATACCTATAGAGAATTCTTCTACAGCTACTCCTGTTTTTTTTGCTACTATAAAATGTCCAAATTCATGGATTACTATTAATGTAGCAAAAACAATTAAAGAAATAACAATAGTACCCAAATTATTTCACCAGCCCTATCTTCTATTTATATAGTTTATATATTGTGTGGCAGTACTCTTTCCGTGATCATTTGCAGTCAGAATTTCTTGTAATGATGGATTATTAATATTTTGATTTTCATTCAAGGCATACTTAACTACATCTATTATATCTAAAAAGCCTATCTTATTATTCAAAAATGCATCGACTGCTATTTCATCTGCAGAATTAAAAATAACCGGATAAGTACCGCCTTTCTCCATAACATTATATGCTAATTCAATTGCCTCAAATGTTTCTGTATCGACTTTTTCAAACGTAAGATCATGGGTGGATAAATCCAGATCCCCAATGCTATTCATTGTACGCTCTGGGTATGATAACGCATATGCTATAGGTATTCTCATGTCTGGCTCACTCATTAATCCCATATAATTATTATCAATAAACTGAACCATCGAATGCAAGATGCTTTGCGGATGAACTAAAACATGTATCTGATTGTTTTTCAAACCAAACAACCACTTAGCTTCAATAATTTCCATACCTTTATTCATAAGTGTTGCCGAGTCGATTGTTATTCTATTACCCATTTTCCAGGTTGGATGTTTTAGTGCATCTTCACATGTGACGTTTTTTAACTGTTCTTTGTTTTTTCCTCTGAATGGTCCGCCTGATGCAGTCAATATAATATTCTTTACGTATTCATCATGATCATCAATACACTGAAATATTGCAGAATGTTCGCTGTCCACAGGTATAATTTGAGCATTATACTTTTCTTTATAATCATTCATTAATTGGCCAGCTACCACCATACTTTCCTTATTCGCCAAAGCAAGCCTTACACCATGTTTAAGTGTTAGTAAAGAAGGTATTAGGCCGGCAAATCCTGATATAGCATTGACAACAATATCGCATTTTCTATCTAATAATTCGTAAATACCGCTGTCGCCCGTATATACATCAACATTTTTATTTTCTTCTTTTAATTTAGCAGTGTTATAATTCCTATCTTCAAAAATATGTACTGCCGATGGTTTAAATTCATTTATTTGATTTATTAAACCACTAATATTTTTTTTGGCAGAAATCCCAACCAGTGTATATTTGTCTGGATTATTTCTTATAATGTCCATAGTTAACTGTCCTATTATGCCTGTAGAGCCCAATACTATAATTTTTTTCATGTTATCCCTCAGTTCTATACTTTTACAAGTATAAAAATCTATTATAAATAAATAATAGAATAAATAAATATGAAGATACGAAAATCAGCCCATCAAATCTATCAAGTATACCTCCATGACCAGGTATAATCTTTCCAAAATCCTTTATATCACAACTTCGTTTAATATCAGATGCCACAAGATCTCCCAGTTGAGAAAACATACTGCCAAGTATGCCGACTATAAATAGAATAAGGACATTTGGTATTAATTTTATTTTTTGACCTACAAAATAGATATATACAGTAGACAATAAAGCAGAAACAATCAATCCCCCGATTGCTCCTTCAATGGTCTTGTTTGGGCTGACCCTGGGCATTAATTTATGTTTACCTAAAAACTTTCCTATGAAAAATGCAAAAGTATCTGTTCCCCATGACAGTATCAAAAGATAAAAAGTTAAAATTTTACCATAGTTGCTTTGCCTTAATAATATAACTGAACCAAATGTCATTCCCACATATAGTACCCCAAATAAGGATATGGAAACATCTTCAATAGTAAAATTAGTATTGAAAAGCAATATTATTAAATATACAAATACCAGGAAAAAGAAGTATAACGAAATTAAGGATATGTCGTTCGTCAAGATTAAAAACAAAATCACAATAGAAAAATATCCAATATAAGTAAGGGGTTTATAGATTTTATGTTTTTGATTTATTGCATTATAAAATTCTTGTAATGCAATAAGTGAGATTAATAGGACAAATACATTAAATATATTTCCACCTAAAATGATCAAAAAAAGAGCAAGAGGAAGACCTACAGCAGTACTTATAAGTCTACTTCTCATTTGATTCATACGCCGCCATATCTTCTTTCTCTTAAAGAATAATTATACAATGCTTTATAAAGGTCTTCCTTAGTAAATTCCGGCCATAAGACATCTGTAAAATATAACTCTGAATAAGCCATTTCCCATAATAAGAAATTGCTTATACGAACTTCTCCACCTGTCCTGATTATTAAATCTGGATATGGAACATCGCTAAGGTACAAAAAGTCTTTAAATTTGGTTTCATCTATTTTATCTATATTAGAACTTATTATCTTATTTACAGCATCAATAATTTCTGCTCTTCCTCCATAATTAACAGCAATATTTAATGTTAAAATATTATTATCTTTGGTAAAATCAGTAGTTTTATTGATTTCTTCAACAATATAATCCGGCAATTCATTTAACCTGCCTACAATTTTTAATTTTACGCCATTCTTTTTTAACTCAGATCTTTCACTTCTGAGATAATAAGATAGTAATTTTATTAAAAACTCAACTTCTTTTTCAGGCCGTTTCCAGTTTTCCGTTGAAAAAGCAAATACAGTTAAAGCTTCAACACCTAAGTGTATACAATCAATAATTGTATCCCGCAATACATCTATACCTTTTATATGTCCTTGAGTTCGATCTAAATTATTTTTTTTTGCCCATCTTCCGTTGCCATCCATTATTATTGCTAAGTGTTGAGGAACAGTAAGATTAGAACCGTTATAATTAAATTCAGTGTATGATTTCAATAAATCACCTCAGGAAACTATATTTCCATAATATCATGCTCTTTTGTGCTAATTAAATTATCGATTTCTTCTATGTATTTATCCGTTACTTTCTGTATTTGTTCTTCGAATTCATACATATCATCTTCGGATATTTTTGATTCTTTTTTCATTTTTTTGACTTCATCAATATAGTTACGTCTTACATTTCGTATGGCTATTTTTTTATCTTCACTAATTTTCTTAACTGATTTTACTAAAGTCTTTCTGTGTTCTTCTGTTAAATCAGGAAATACTAATCTAATACTCTTACCATCATTTATCGGATTTATTCCTAAATCAGAGTTTCTTATATTTTTTTCGATATCGGATATAATCGACATATCCCACGGTTTTATTAATAACACTTTAGGTTCTGGTACCGATACGTTTGCAACTTGGTTAATAGGTAATTTAGTACCATAATACTCAACTTTTATTTTTTCTAAAATGCCTACGTTTGCCTTGCCCGCTCTTATTGTTGTTAATTCGCTTTTCAGACTCGCAATTACTTTTTTCATTTTATCTTCAGTTTGATTTATTAAGTTACCTTCCATTATTACTCCTCCTTTACAACTGTGCCAATATTTTCACCTTGTAATATCCTTTTAATATTATTAACCCCAGGTTGAACTAAATTGAATACAATAATTGGTATTTTATTATCCATGCAAAGAGAAGTTGCGGTAGAATCCATTACCCCAAGGTTCATATTTAGTATATCTATATATGTTAATTTGTCAAACCTTCTTGCGTGTTTATTTAATTTTGGGTCTGAATCATATATTCCGTCAACCTGTTTAGCAAGTAATATTGCCTCCGCATCTATCTCTGCCGCTCTTAATGCAGCCGTAGTATCTGTCGAAAAAAAGGGGTTGCCTGTACCCGCTGCAAATATTACTACTCTTTTTTTCTCAAGATGCCTGATTGCTCTACGCCTAATATATGGTTCCGCAATTTCGCGCATTTCAATTGCCGTTTGTACACGTGTTGGCACTCCCCTGCTTTCCAGTGCATCCTGCAGTGCCAGTGAGTTTATTACTGTTGCCAGCATTCCCATATGATCTGCAGTTGTACGGTCCATATTCAGCCCATTACGTCCTCGCCATATATTACCTCCCCCAACTACTATACCCAATTCCACCCCCATTTCTTTCACTTCTTTTATTTGGTCACATATTGTATCAATAACATCGAAATCAATACCAGACTTTTTATTTCCTGCTAAGGCCTCTCCGGATAGCTTTAATATAATCCTATTATATACCAAATCCATAAAAATTTCCTCCTTGGTTTGGATTTTAAAAAAAGAGAACACTATGTGTTCCCTTCAGACCGACGATAATAACCATAAGCCACATTATTATTGTCGGTCATCCAGTTTGTTAAAACTTAATCAACACTATGTGTTCCCTTCTATTCTCCAATCTCAAATCTGGCAAATCTTTTTATTATTATATTCTCACCTAATTTTGTTATCATTTCTCTCAATAAACTATCAATTGTTTTATTTGAATCTCTAATATATTCTTGCTCTAACAAGCAATTTTCTTTATAATATTTTTCGATTTTCCCATTTACAATTTTATCAGCTATATTTTCTGGTTTACCTTCATTAATAACCTGTTTTTTTATAATAGTTTTTTCATTTTGCAATACATCATAGGGAACATCCTCAGGTTTTATGTATAAAGGATTAGTTGCAGCAATCTGCATTGCAATTTCATGAACAAAATTTTTAAATTCACTGTTTCTTGCAACAAAATCAGTTTCGCAGTTTACCTCGAGAAGCACTCCTATTCTACCGTCGCCATGTATGTATGATTCAACAAGACCCTCTGAGGCTGTTCTTCCGGCTTTTTTTGCTGCTGTAGATAACCCGTTTTCTCTCAATACTATTATTGCCTTTTCAATGTCTCCATCCGCTTCCTCTAAAGCTTTTTTGCAATTCATTATTCCAGAACCTGTTCTTTGGCGAAGCTCTTTAACCATATCAGGTGTTATAGTCATTTATTATCCTCCTTGTTCCATTTTTAAGGGTAAGGGTTTAAACCCTTACCCTTAATTATTTATTCTGTGACCTGTGTTTGAACTCCTTGTTTTCCTTCAAGTACTGCATCGGCGATCTTAGAAGTTATTAGTTTTACAGCCCTTATAGCATCATCATTACCAGGTATTGAATAATCTATTTCGTCCGGATCACAGTTAGTATCAACAATACCAATTATAGGTATACCTAAATTATGCGCTTCTTTAACTGCAATTTTTTCTTTGCGGGAATCAACAACATATATAGCAGAAGGAAGTTTATCCATCTCTTTGATCCCACCCAGGTATTTTTGCAGTTTTTCTTTTTCTTTCATAAGCTTTGTTACTTCTTTTTTAGGTAAAACTTGAAGTTGTCCGTCTTCTTTCATTTTTTCAAGTTCTATCAGTCTATAAACCCTGGATCTAATCGTCTTGAAATTTGTTAACATACCGCCCAGCCAACGCTCATTTACATAAAACATGTTACATCTTTGAGCTTCATCTTTTATTGATTCTTGTGCCTGCTTTTTAGTTCCGACAAATAATACGGTACCGTTGTTTTCAGCAAGTTCACGAACAAAAGAGTACGTTTCTTCCATCTTTTTGATTGTTTTTTGTAAATCAATTATATATATACCATTTCGTTCCGTATATATATAATTGCGCATTTTAGGGTTCCACCTTCTTGTTTGGTGTCCAAAATGAACACCTGCTTCCAGTAATTGCTTCATTGTTACAACTGCCATTAAAATCCTCCTCTTGGTTTAAGCCTCCGTCTTTTCATTACTCCAAGTAACCCATTCAGGCAACCATTGAAGTTTAAAGACGTGTGTAATATTTTACTCAATATAATATATCATAAAGAGATAAAGTAATCAATTATTTTTTGACAAAATATATTATCTTATATCTTAATATTAATAAATGTACCTATCCCTTTAAGGCGGATATCATCACATTTCACAGAATTTGATTCCTTTTTATTTTTATAATGATTTTTACTTTTTTCTCTTCCATTAATATTAGTATTAATTATATTGCTTTTATCGACATTACTGCTGGAATGAACTTTTTTAAAAGAATTATTCATTTCATTAACATTTAAAATTAATCCTGTTTCCTTAGTATGTTCATATATATGTCTCGAGGCATTATAGTTAAATTCCACATCGTTTATTTTAGGAATTGCTATCTGAAGGTTTAAATTTTCAATCGGCATAGATCTCACCTCGAAAAATATTGTATTAAAACCTATATGGGCAGAAATGCTATCTGAGCATCCTTTTCCTTTAAAAGTACATGGTAGTAATCTTGATGTGTAATAATTGTGTTGCTGCCAATAGTTATTTTTACGCCTTGATATAATTTTTTACAAACAATTATCTTTGTTTCATTCGAAATATTCATTTTTTTATTTAAATCTAGAAGAGCTTCATTCGAATTATTTAATTGCGCTTTAAGAGTTTTTTGTGTCAGTATAGATTTTTCATAAAGTAATTTATGTTTAACATCAGCGTTCTCATTAAACGTTTGTCTAAGGTAACTTATAATTTTGTTTACCTTAAGCAACCTTTTATTTAATTTTTTTATATCGTCTTTCTTAGTTGCAATTTGATTAATTATACTAGGGTCAAAACCTACCTCTATTTCCGTATACGCATACATGGAAGAACCTATGTTATTAGCGATTATCTCATTTCTTGCCTTGACCGTACTATTCGTAATTACACCATGTTTACCATTGATATGGATTCCATTATTGCAGGCAACTTTGCTATATAAAATTGCTTCACAATAAACTGATCCTTGCACTTCGAGTTCACTATTCTCGATATATTTAGTTGTTAAGTTGCCCTTGCATTTTACCGATCCCTTTCCACTGCCTTGAATGCCATCCCTTACAAATATATTACCGTCACATACGACATCGGATGAATCTAAAACTCCTTCGATTATGATATCACCATTTGCTCTTATTTTAAATCCAGAGTTCACATTTCCATGAATATGTACCGAACCCACAAAATTTATGTTCCCTACTGAATAATCAACATCACCGTTAACATTAAAAACTTGAAATATATTAATCTTTCCATTAACCCATACAGGTTGTCCATCGATTTTTGATATTAATTCATTACCATTCGTTACTACATTTTTACCTATTGGCGATACGGCAGGTTTACCATCCTTTGCCTTAAGTTCACTACCAAATACATCTATTCCTTTGATTCCCTTTTTAGGCAAGGATATTTTTGCAATTATGTCTCCCTTTTTAACATTATTTACGATACTCAAATCATGATAATCAACTCTTCCATCAGGCAGTGTTTTTGGGATTGCAGGTTTATCGGTAGTTATAAGGTATGTAATTTCGCCGTTTTCACCATCAACCGGTAATTTCCCTGTTGCTATCTCAATATCTTCGTCCAATACTGGATTTTCTGCTATATCTTTAATAACGTTATTTTTAATTCCATAAGTTATGCCGACATGTTTTATAAGTACTTTAATCATATTAACATCTGGAAGGCTGCCGCAATCACCATATAACCTTATAAAAGCTTTTGTTTTAGTACTATTAAATTTGATTTCCGCACCTACTGGGACTTTTAACCCTTCATTATCTAACATAACTTCATTCCACCTATTTATAATAATATGTTTCTAATTTCTTTTTTAATTTATGTAAAGATCTCGTATGAATTTGTGATACTCTGGATTCGGAAATATCTAAAACCTGGGAGATATCTTTGAGACTAAATTCTTCATAATAATATAATGTAATGATAGTCTTTTCTCTGCTATCCAGAGAATCTATAGCATCTTTAAGCACCATTTTTTCATCATTATGTATAATCTCATCTTCAGGAATATTTTCAAATGAAGATATAGGAGGAAAGTTATTCTCTATCATCTCATCAAGCGAAGAGACATTTGAAGCTACAATTTGAGTTTGAAGTTTATAATACTCGCCTTTTGTTATACCTAACTTATTACATATTACATCATCGTTATTACATTCGCCTAAATAGTCCTGCAATTTATTTAAATTTTTAAATTTTTTCCTAAGACTGCGAGGTATCCAGTCTTTACTTCGTAAATAATCTAGTATTTCACCACGTATTCTAATGCTTGCATATGTTTCGAATTTTACATTTTTATCAGGATCATAATTCAAATATGCATTTATTAAACCTATTACTCCCTGATCAATCAAATCCTCATAATCTTTATTAGGTATACCTGATATGATAAGCATGTTTACTATTTTTTTTACAAATGGCAAATAACTAATTATAACTTTCTCGTTTATTTCTGTTTTCTTTTTTTCATTACTATTAACTGTAGAACTATGATAGTTTTCAATCATCATATTTCACCCTTCCGAATTAAATAAATTCACAAAAGGATGAAACAATAATATCCGCCTTTATTATATACATATTTACGCATTTATTAGTATAGGACTGAAGTCTCATATTACTATAATTATCATACATCAATAATCACTTTCCTTAATTATAATATTTTTTCTCCGAAACCGATTGTCTTAACCTTTAAAATTCCATTTTTAATATCAAAATCTATCGTGCGCCCATAATTACCGCCAACATCTTCTGCTGTTATTTCGATATTCAATGAACCCAAAGTAGATTTTACCGAATTTATATTTCGCTCCCCGATCTTTAAAATATCATTATTACTTTTTAATGAAAACATTTGGGCTCCTCCTGCAATCTTAGCGAATAGGTTATCCTTTTTAGCTCCTTTTTTAATTAAAGTATCCAATAGTAAATGAATTCCGCTGTCCGCAAATTTACATGCATTTTGCTCTTGATTTGATAGATTGCCCCTGATATTAGGCAACATAATATGGACCAGGCCGGCCATTGTCAAATGCTTGTCATACAGTACGACAGCTACACATGAGCCAAGCCCTATTGCAGCCAATACTTCAGGAGGATATCCGGTTTTCATTTCAGCCATACCGACCCTGATGAGCCTACTATCCATCAATTTTAACCCCAAGTGCTTTAAGCAGTTTATTCAGAGAATCCATTTTTGGTATCAGAAAAAAATAACCGTCAAGATTATGAACACCTTCTATAAAAGTAGTTTGTATAAATATAACTTTATCGCCTATTTCTCCAAAGGATATGGCAGGGACGCTTAAAAGTGCACCTGCCATATCAATTGTAACAGCAGGAGGAGAAATTTTTATATTTACATTTATTAGAGATGATAACGCTGTAATATATGATCCGGCAAGTATATTGCCGATTTCTGACAGCGCCGATATATCAATCTCATCTAGTTCATGCATATCATCTATTTCTCTGTTCATTAATTTCTCTAATAAATAATCGGCTGATTCCATTGGGAAAATAAAAAGTATATTGCCGTTTATCCCCTCGATGATGTCAAAATACACACCGCATACAACCGTATCAGCGCAGCCCAATATGTCGGTAACCTTATTTAGCGGCAATATTTTGACCTGAGGTACTTCCATATTTATTTTCTTGCCTATGATTTTTGCCAACGAAGTTACTGCGTTTCCCGATCCAATATTACATATCTCTTTTAGTACATCAAGTACATCTGAATTAAGTTTATCTATATCCATTAATCTGTCACCCCGATTTAAGCAGATATAAATATTTGTTCTATTCCTAATATAGCTATTAAGCGGCTATCCCGTTTAATCACGCCTTCAATAAAATCATTATTGAAATTTTTAATCAATTGCTTTGAGGTGTCAATGTCATTAGTATTTACGGTTTGGATATCGTAAACCTTATCTACCTTCATACCAATAAGATAATCCCCAACCTCTACAATTATAATTCGCGATGCATCGTCATCTTTTTTGGGTGGAAAACTTAATAATTTTCTCGCATTGGCCACAGGTATAATTTCACCACGTAAATTTATAACTCCATCAATAAAATCAGGAGAACTCGGTACCCTGGTTATCTTTTCTATCTTTATAATGCTTCTAATATCTTTTATGTTTATGCCATACTCCTGATCATTCAATGAAAAAATTGCAAATTCATTTGTCTCTTGCATTTAACTATCCCCCATTATTTAAATAAAAAGTTGGTATCTACAATGAGTGCAACATCCCCATCTCCTAAAATCGTTGCACCTGCAATACTTTTAATATTAGCTAGATATTTGCCAAGAGATTTAATAACTATTTCTTGTTGGCCTATCAAAGAATCTACAAGAATACCGAAATATTTGTCACCATGTTTTGTAATAACAGCCGTGAGTTTACTTTCAGGCAAACTATAACCGGGAACGCCAAGAACTTCTCCAAGTTTAATTAATTGAACTATGTCTCCTCTGATCATCATAATCTCACTGCCTTGTATAACCTTAATATCTTTTTTATCTATGTTTACAATCTCTTTGATCGAATTTAATGGTATGGCATAAATTTCATTCCCCAGTGTAATCAGCAGTGCCTGAATAATTGATAATGTTAATGGTAACTTTATGCTAAAGGTTGTACCAATATTTCTTTTGGTTTCTACTTCAATAAAACCTCCCATTGACTCAATTTTATTTTTCACAACATCCAATCCGACTCCTCTGCCAGAAATATCTGTCACCTTTTTTGAAGTTGAGAACCCGGGCAGAAATAAAAAATTGACGATATCATGTTCAGATAAAGACTCCGCACTGTCGGCATCTACCAAGTTTTTCTTAATTGCACTCTGTTTAACTTTATCGTAATCAATACCGGATCCGTCGTCTTCAACCTCAATAACCACATTGTTTCCGGCTTGAAATGCTCTAAGATATACGGTTCCCTTTGCTGTTTTACCAATTTTTTTTCTATCTTCCGTAGCCTCTATTCCATGATCTATCGAATTCCTTATTAAATGAATTAACGGTTCACCAAGCTCGTCAATTACTGCTCTATCAACCTCAGTCTCCTCTCCGGACATTTTTAACTCAATTTCTTTGTTCACTTCCCTTGACAGGTCTCTTACCATACGTGGAAAGCGGTTAAATACACGCTCTACCGGAACCATCCTTACCTTCATAACGGCATCGTTTAAATTGGTTGTAATCCTGTCAAGATATTCAACTATGGCATCGAGGTCACTGTCATGCAGGCTTGTCTGTATTTTGAAGAGCCTTGTCTTTATAATTATAAGTTCACTTACAAGATTCATTAGCTTATCAAGTCTGTCGGCATCCACCCTGATTGTTTTAGTTGTCTTTCTTTTTTTGTTCTTATGCTTGATGTTATCCGGTTTTATTATTTTAGTTTTTTCATCCTGACTAGCATTATTTATGTTTTCCACTCTTAAATCTGTGCTTTCACATTTTTCTATTTCAGCAATGTTAACAACACTTTTTGTTATTGTACTTTTATCTTCCTTAGTAATAATAAATATTGTAAAACTATCATCAAACTTTTCATCCTCTATATCATCAGTGGAGGGTATGGTTTTAAAAATTTCTCCCAATTTATCTAATGTATTAAAAACTACATATGCTCTTGCAGACTTCAGTATACAGCTTTCGATCACATATATATCTAATTTGTAACAATTGAAACCATCTTTTAATGCTTTTTCCATCACATCTTTCTCATATTCGTCAAGCTGAGATAAATTTGCTATATTGGGTTTTCTAATATTTGCGGTTTCTATATCAGGTTTTTTTCCAACCAGGTTTTCAAGTTCTGCAATCACTTCGGATGTATTAATGTCTCCCTCATTACCACTCGCTTCAACATTATTAATTGAGTCGGTTATCATATCTGCACATTTCAGCAGGATATCGATTACTTTTGTATCTATAATTAAGTTTCCTGCCCGTACCTCAGACAATACATCCTCCATTTTATGCGCTAATTCGCCCAATTTAGAAAAGCCCATGGTTGCCGCCATACCCTTTAATGTATGAGATACTCTGAAAATGCTGTCGATAAGATCTTTATCTTCCGGGTTTTTCTCTATCTCCAAAAGACTATTATTTAATTCTTCTATATGTTCTTTGCTTTCGTCTACAAAAACTTCTAAATATTGGTTAACATCCATATTTAGATCCTCCTTGCTATTCTATCTATTTCATTTGCTATCTCATCTACCGGAAGAACAATATCAATTAATCCTGTTTTTATAGCAGAACTAGGCATACCAAATATGGTAGATGTTTCTTCATTCTGAGCTATTATGTATGTGTTCTTCTTGTCCAATTTTTTAATCCCATTAGTGCCGTCATTACCCATTCCTGTCATTACGGCGACAATAAGTTTTGCATGAGTCCGCGCCAGGCTTGATAAAAGAACGTCAAAACTAGGTTTTAAACCGTTGACCGGCATATCATTGCTCAATTCTATAAAATAATCTTCACCTACGGGTACTACCTTCATGTGATATCCACCCGGTGCTATATATACTGTTCCGGAATTTATTTTTTCACCATCATCAGCTTCCTTTACTAATACGTTAGAAATTTCATTTAATCTATCTGCCAGTGACTTAGTAAAACCTGACGGCATATGCTGTACCACCAATACGCCTGACGGCAAATCGGATTGCAGCAGCGGAATTACATGTTGTAAGGCTTTGGGACCGCCGGTGGATACTCCGATTGCTATAATATTATTCATCTCTCACACTTCTATGATTTAGCCCTTTATAATGCATCTCGATCCCGAGTATATCTAAATCATTAATTAATAATGGGCTGAATGTAAACTTAAACATTGTGTAATCATGCCCTTCTGTATTAAGTTCTATGTTGCTTAAATACCCCCTCAGATAGTGATATACCTTTAGTTTTTGAGGGTACAATATCAGGTATTTAACAGTTTACTTACATATTGTTTAGGATTAAAGACCATGATATCATCGGGTACTCGTTGTCCGTTAGTAATATACGATACTTTTTTGTTAGTTTCAAAGCATACGTTAATTATATTGCCGATACTGTTTGTTTCGTCCATTTTAGTAAATAGCAACGAATAGTCATCTATAAAGTTATATTTTTTAATAATATCTATTAAATCTTTATCCTTAGTAGTAAGACTGAGCACAAGGTAAATTTTTGATATATTGGATATCCTTAAGAGAGACTTAATCTCATTAACTTGATAGTCTTCTTTATGGTTTCTACCGGCGGTATCAATTAGTATTACATCATAATCGCTTAATGACCTTATAACTGAAGTATACTCTAATGGGCTATTGATAACTAAAGTCATCAGGCCAAGTATATTACCAAACTTTTTTAATTGATCGACTGCTGCTACTCTATATGTGTCCATGGTTGCTAATGCAACACGGTATTTTTTATTAAATACTAAATCGGTAGCCAATTTTGCAATAGTGGTCGTTTTGCCAACACCGGTCGGACCGATAAAAAGTATTACACTTGGTTTTGACTTTACTTCAATTGTATCCGGTTTACCTAATTTCGCAATCACTTTCTTACTGATTTTGTTATAATATTCTTCATCATCAGCATAGGATATGTCTTTGCTTAAGAAATTTATTATTTTATCAGATATATCATTTTCCCTAAGCTTACGAACATAAATATTTTCCTCTTTCGGTTCATTACTGATACTATTTTTTTCCACCAGCATATCCTGAAGATGGTTAACCTTATACTCAAGCTTTTTAATATTTAGCTCGTTATTAAAATTTTGTGCATTATTTTTTTCATCAACTGCAGCAATTACTTCAATAGCCGGTTTTGAAAAGAAACCCTTAATTCCTTTTTTTCTTACTTTTTGTTGAGACAATATAACCGCATTACTTCCTAGATCTCCCTTTATCATACTCAATGCTTTTTGCATATCATCCGCAATATACTTTTTCACATGCATTATTGAACCCCCACTGTTCCGATTATATTTAATTGAACATCCTGTGTAAGTTCATTATACGATAATACAATCAGTTCGGGAATGGCCTGCTCCGTAATTCTTTTAAGTTCAAATCGAACTATTGGTTGAGTCAGAATAACAGGCTGTGTTCCATATGCATTAAATTTACTTATTTCTTTAGCAATTGATTTTATTAAACCATTTATAAAATCCGGTTTAAGGTTCACAGATATTCCGCTGTCAAGCTGCTGTATGGAATTTAATATATTATTTTCTATGGCCTGGTCAACAACTAAAACATTTATCTTCCCATTTTGGGTATAGATTGAAGTAATATATCTATTCATAGCTTGTCTTGCATATTCAGTCAAAATATCGGTATTTCTACTGATGCTTATATTATCGGATATTGACTCAAGTATTGTTGTTAAATCTTTGATAGACAAACCTTCGCGCAATAAATTGCTTAATATTTTTTGTAATTCTCCTAATTTGATTTCTTTCGGTATTAACTCATCAACCAGAGCCGGATTGCTTTCCCTGATATTGTCTATTAATGTTTGTACATCCTGCCGCGAAATTATTTCATAAGCATGTTTACGTAAGATTGATGTGAGATGTGTTGCAATTATAGAAGATGGATCCACTATAGTGTATCCCAATGCTTCGGCCTTTTCCCTGTTATTTTCATCAATCCATACAGCTGGTAGCCCAAATGCTGGTTCCTTTGTCTTTATTCCTTCTATTTCTATGTCACCGTTAGGATTCATAGCCAGATAATGTCCAAACATAATTTCGCCATGTGCTATATTTATGCCTCTTAATTTAATGATATATTGGTTTGATTTAAGCTGAATATTATCTCTTAAGCGTACCATAGGAATAATAATACCCAGCTCTACGGCCAGCTGCCTTCTTATCATCACTATTCTATCCAGGAGATCACCGCCTTGGCTTGAATCAGCCAAGGGTATTATCCCATAGCCGAACTCTATTTCAATAGGATCCACTTGAAGCAGGGAAAGCACATTTTCCGGTCTTTTCATTTCTTGCGATTTTTGGTTTGATACGGTTTCAGTAACTGCTTCTTTACTCTGTGCAGAATACAATGTATATCCAAGATATCCGATTAAACCGCTTGTCAAAAACATGGGGGGTTTAGGAATAGACGGTATAAGTCCAAAAGCTGCTAAGGTTACGGAGCTTAGTAATAATACCATGGGTTGGTTTGATAATTGCTTTATAATATCATCACCTAAATTCGTAACTGCAGACGATTTAGTTACAAGTATTCCTGCAGATGTAGAAATCAATAGTGACGGTATCTGGCTGACAAGACCATCACCAACCGTAAGTATTGTATAAGCCTGGAATGCTTCATTTATAGTCATTCCCTTTTGTACCATCCCAATGATAAGACCGGCAATTATGTCTATTATGACTATAACCATAGATATCATGGCGTCTCCTCTTATAAATTTACTGGCGCCATCCATAGATCCGTAAAAATCCGCCTCATCTTGAATTGATTTCCTACGTTTCTTGGCTTGCTGATCATCAATAAGACCGGAATTTAAATCCGCATCGACAGCCATCTGTTTCCCAGGCATTGCATCCAGTGTAAATCTTGCAGCCACCTCTGAAACCCTTTCAGATCCACGAGTTATTACAATAAATTGGATCAAGAAAATAATCAAAAATATTATAAGGCCGACAACAACATTTCCTCCTACAACAAAATTGCCGAAAGATAATATTACCTTTCCGGCGTCACCGGTCTGTAATATTAATCTTGTGCTGGAAACATTCAACCCCAGCCTCATAAGAGTAGTAAGTAAGAGTATAGATGGGAATACTGAAAACTCACTGAAGTCATGAGCATAAATTGATAACAATAATATTACGATTGATATGGCAATATTCAATGTCAACAATATATCCAACAAAAATGTAGGTATAGGAACAATAATCATTACTATAATACTTAATGTGAATATACTTACAATTATATTTCCTAACTTCATCAAATCACCCACTTAATTATTGAGGCTATAGATATAAGCTAATATTTCAGCAACCGCTTTATAAAGCTCAGGTGGGATCTCTTCACCAATATCTGTTTTTTCATAAAGCAGATGTGCTAATTTAACATCTTCCACTACAGGTATATTATTTTCACCGGCAATTTTTTTAATTTTCTGTGCCAGTTTATTCACGCCTTTTCCTATAACAATCGGTGCGTCGTTTTTTGCATTATCATACATAAGTGCAACCGCTATATGAGTAGGGTTTGTGATGACAACCGCGGCCTTTTTAACATCTTCCATCATCCTCCTTGTTGATATTTTCCTCTGATTTTCACGGATTCTGGATTTTGTCTGTGGGTTTCCTTCAGTTTCTTTATACTCTTCTTTTACTTCTTCTTTGGACATGCGAATACTCTGTTCAAAATCCCAGCGTTGATAAACGTAATCTATTGCTCCTATTATCATTAAAACCGTACCGGCTTTCATTCCTATATCAAGCAAAGATTCCCACATGAATTTCAAAATCTGATCTGTTTCCATATCAAGCACCATACAAATCTTTGTGTAATTCTTTGATAAATATGAATAAATTACATAGCCGACTAAAATTACTTTTAATAACGATTTAGCAAGTTCAACCAAAGCTTTTTTAGAAAATATGCGTTTAAATCCCTCTGCTGGATTTATCCTATTGAGATCAAATTTTAAATTATTTGTTGTAAAAATAAATCCGGATTGAAATATATTTACCATGATGCCGATTACACAAACAATCAATGCAAGCGGCATGGATATGGTGATAATTCTTGATATTACAATTTTTAGTACATTAAAAGCACCTGTAGAATTACAATATGGTAGCGGATTAGAGAGCTTGTTGAAAAAAAAATATAATGATTCACTTATATTATTAAAAATAAATCCGGACATGGCCTTGACTGCCATGACACCTACAAGCAACGTGATTCCCATAGTCAGATCACGGCTATTATATGTCTGTCCCTTTTTTTTAAGATCTTCACGTTTTTTTGGTGATGCCGGCTCGGTTTTATCCTCATCTGCAAAAAGTTGAAGATTATATTTCATCACTTGATACTTCCCCCGATTATTTTGATAATATCATACATACCCTTAAAGCTTTTGTTGAATAAAGAATCAAGTGAAAGTAGGTACATCGGAAGCACAATAATCAAAGTAACAACACCTAATAACACCTTAAGCGGCATACCAACCATAAATACATTCATTTGAGGCACTGTCCTCGATAATATACCTAATGCAACATCTGTTAACAATAATGCTATTACAATCGGTGCACTAATTTTAAAACCAATTACAAAGATCTGTGAAAAAGTTTTAATACAAAATTGCAGAAAGTTACCATTTATCTTCAACACACCTACCGGCAAAAACTTATAGCTATCTACAACAGCTCTTAAAAAATAATAATGGCCGTTGACAGATAGGAAAAGTAATATGCTGAATATATATAAAAAGTTTCCCATAATCGGTACCTGTATGTTGTTTTGTATATCAAGCACATTGACTATTCCAAGTCCCATTGCCATATCTATAAACTCACCTGCTATATAAAGCGCATTAAAGAAAAAATAACTTACAAAACCAATGATTAAGCCTATAACAAATTCCTTTATCATTATGTACGTTAACGAAGGTATGCTATAATTTTTTATATTTACCGTTACCACATCTGTGATAAACAAAGCCAAATATAAAGATATGCCGATTTTTACAATATACGGTATTTCCTTTCTACTAAATATAGGATTTAATATAGTAATACCTATAGTCCTAGAAAATATTAAAAGAAAGTTAATAAGACCGGATAAAGATAATATATCATTCAATTTAAACTCCTTATCAGCGTATTAATTGTGGAAGGCTACCTAATAATTCACTTGTATAACCTGTAATTATATTAATCATCCATGGACCCAATATTATTAAAGTAAATACTACTGCAAGTATCTTCGTAATGAAGGTCATGGTCTGTTCTTGTATTTGCGTTGTGGCTTGTATTATACTTACTATTAAGCCTACTATCAAAGTGATAATCAATATCGGTGCGCTCATTTTAAGAAAAACACAGAGTGCCTTTCTTGTTATATCCATTATAAATCCTTGACTCATACATCAACATCTCCTTAGTGGAAACCCATGACTAAAGATTTAACAATCAAGTCCCATCCGTCAACTAATATAAACAGCAGAATTTTAAACGGTAGAGATATCATTACCGGAGGGAGCATGAACATTCCCATAGACATAAGTGTACTGGATACTACCATGTCGATAATCAAAAATGGTAAATAAATCAGAAAACCCATTTCAAAGGCAGTCTTTATTTCACTGATAGCAAAAGCTGGTATTACTACCCTCATTGGTAAATTATCTATCCCCGATTGATATTCCTCTTTTGAAAGTTTTAAAAAAAGATTTAAATCACTGGTCCGGGTCTGCTTTAGCATAAATTTTCGCATTGGGGCCGTTCCTTGTTTCAAAGCCTGCTCTTCAGTTATTTTACTATTAAGGTACGGTTGAATTGCATATTTATTTATGTCACTCAATGTTGGGTGCATAACAAACAAAGTCAGAAATAAAGCCAGACCTATCAGAACCTGATTTGGAGGAACCTGCTGAGTTCCAATAGCACTTCTTGTAAAGGACAGGACAATTATTATCCTGGTAAATGATGTCATCATTACAAGAATCGCAGGCGAAAGCACAATCAAAGTTAAAACTAAAATTATATACAGTGATGGCGCTAAACCGGCAGCCGAACCCGGGTTTATATTTATATTTACACTTGGCAGTAAATTGTTTTGCATCATAATCACCTATTTATTTCCTTGTTTTCTATGTATATTTTTCATTAAGATTTCTTTAAAGCTTTCCATCACCTTAGAAGATTGCGGATCGTCTGTCATATTCTGCGATGTGGAATATTCCTTAAGATCATCAATAACAGAAATCAAATTAATGTTGTTATTAGTTATGCCAATCAGGTAATACTTTTCATTAATACAAATTAAAATTATATATTTGTCTTTACCAATCATATATTTATCAAGAATTTTAATATATCTTGATTTGTTCACAGATAAAGAAAAAGACGCATAATAACGGCTTACATAGTAAGCCAAGATTATTACCAAAATTGAAGCAAAAATAAACCATAATACATATTTTATGCCCATATAATCATCCTATAGTTTTTTTTACAGCTTCTATTACTCTTTCAGCTTGAAAGGGTTTAACTATAAAATCCTTAGCACCTGCCTGGATTGCTTCAATTACCATGGCTTGCTGGCCCATGGCTGAGCACATAATAATCTTAGCGTTTGGGTCAATCTTCCTAATCTCTTTTACAGCTTGTATGCCGTCAACTTCCGGCATTGTTATGTCCATAATAACCAAATCCGGGTTAAGTTCTTGAAACTTGTCCAGTGCTACCGCACCATTTTCGGCTTCTCCAACAACTATGTATCCGTTTTTAGTCAAAATATCTTTAATCATCATTCTCATAAATGCCGCATCATCAACAATCAAGATATTTTTGCCCATATTAATCCTCCATATCATTAAATGAATTTTCTGATTTGTTCTTATTACTATTAACTATATCTAATACCCTAACACCGAAATTTTCATCTATAACCACTACCTCACCTTTTGCAATAACCTTACCATTTACTAATATATCAACAGGTTCTCCTGCAATTTTGTCCAATTCTACGACTGATCCCGACCCCATTTCTAATATTTCTTTAATCGTCTTCTTGGCTCTACCGAGCTCCACAGTCATTTCCAGCGGAACATCCATTATAATATTTATATTTGTATTTGAATCCGCTGGAGTTTCATCTAGATCGCGGAATACAGCCGGCTTTACCTCAACCTTATTTTTTGATTCGTCTATTTGAGATTCTACTATCTTGGGCTTTGCCTTTGTAGTCTCCGCTTTTTGGGGTTCGATTGTTTCCTTGGATTTTACTGCCTCGTCCTTCTTGTTATTTGAATCGCTTGCACTGGCAGTAAGACCGTTTACCAGATCTTTTGCAAATTCAATGGGCATAAGCTGCATAATATTACTGTTTATCAGGTCTCCCACAACCATATCAAACGAGATCTGTACTAATTTATCATGAGGAAGCGGGATGTCACCCGGTATATCTGATGGAAAATCGACCATAAAAGCCTTTGGAGGTGATATATTGATATCTTTTTTCAATATGGTTGCTAATGAAGTTGAAGCAGATCCAATCATTTGATTCATGGCTTCCGAGACTGCACTCAGTTGCATATCACCAATGGTTCCTTCAACATTAATTCCGTCCCCACCCGTCATTAGATCCGTTATAATCATAACATCTCTAACATTCAGTATCAGCATATTAAATCCAGTAATGCCTTTGATATATTCAACAAGTACCCCTACATAGGGCACAGAATAAGTTTGTTTTAATTCATCCCAGGTTACTATCGAGACTTTAGGCGTTGTTATTGTTATTTTATTCCCAAGCAGGGTATTTAGAGTTGTGGCAGATGTCCCCATACTTATATTGCCAATTTCGCCCAGAACATCAATTTCAACAGGAGACAGCTTGTTAGGATCAGATTGTTCCGATTCATCATTGTGCTTTGATGAAGCCTTTAAAAGAGCATCTATTTCTTCTTGGGACATTAAACTATCAGACATTCCGTTCTCCCCCTTCATTTTGACTTAAAATTTTAATAGATATGTTGCCGTGTTTTTTGCCGGGAATGCCTTTAAACATTTCTTTGTCTTCGACATATACATCAACACCATCTGAAACATAATTTTTTAATTGTATTACATCACCGGCTGATAATTGTAATACGTCTGATACTTTTAAATTTGCCTTCCCTAATACACCAGTCAAAGTTACATAAGTGGATTTTATTCTTTTCTCTATGTTCTTCGTATCCTGTATATCTACTTTAGTATTAGGGGTAGAAAACCAATACCTGGTACTTAATCTTGTAATTATAGGCTCAATTACAATATGCGGGATACAGGCGATCATATAGCCTTCGTTTTTTCCAATTTTAATATTCATCGTAAGTAAAGCAACTGCTTCATTGGAAGCGGCAATTTGTGCAAACTGCGCATTTGTTTCTATCTTTTTCAGGGTTGGCCGCAAATCAAGAAAATTTAACCATGGTTCCCTAAGATAACCCACCATTTGCTTTATAACTTGTTCCATTAAAACCAATTCTATTTCCGTAAAATTCCTGGAATTATATTCGCCCTGTCCGTTCCCACCCAGTATTCTATCAATCAGGCTGTAGGCAGTATTACCATAAAAACCTAAAATAATGGAACCATCCAGTGGAGAAAAATCAACAATTCCTAGTATCATTAGATTTTTTATAGAGTTGTTGAACTCATAATATGTAAGCTGTTCTGAAGAAATAACATCAATTTGTACCATTGTTCTTAGGTAACCTGAAAGGAATGTTGCCACAGAGCGAGAAAATTCCTCAAATATCATTTGAAGAGTTCTCAAGTGTTCTTTGGAAAATTTATTGGGACGCCTGAAATCGTACGGTTTGATATCAACTTTCTTTTCGTCTGCCTCTATTTGCCTGGCATCCAGTTCTCCTCGATTAAGTGCGCCCAATAAAGCATCAATCTCTTGCTGACTCATTATTTCAGGCATTTATTCATCGCTCCCTATTGTATGACAAAATCAGTGAAGTAAATATTTGAAATAACATTGGTTCCCAAAAGCGTATTCAACCTTTTAACAAGCTTTTTCCTCAAATTGTCCTGGCCTTTGGAACCATCGATTTCTTCTTCTGTCGAATCTCTTAAGGCTGAATATACAACATCTCTTATTTCCGCATTATTTTTGTCCAGTTGTGAGGTGAATGATTTGTTATGCAACTCCATTTGTATGTCAACTTTTATGTATCTTCTTCCTCCCTTGAGATTAGTCGTGAATGGGTCTCCTGGGGAATAATATGTTACGTTTTTTGCATCATCAGCTACCGGCTCAGTAGCTGCAGTAGTATTATTATTTGAAACAAAGAAATATAAATAGGCAGCCATACCCGCTACGGCTATAATCAATATAATGAGAATTATAGTTACAGTATTTTTCATTTGTTCACCTTCCGTTACTAATTATTAGATCCATTAATAATAATTATATCTACCCTTCTGTTTTTTGCCCGACCCTCAGCCGTACTGTTATCTGCCACCGGATGATATTCGCCATAACCGGCTGCAGACACTTTGGACGGGTCAATATCCAATTCTTCAATAAAAAACCTTACTACATTAGTTGCCCTGTTTGTAGAAAGCTCCCAGTTAGTAGGATACTTACCATTGCGTATGGGAATATCATCAGTATGCCCTTCAACACGTATCGGTTTATTTGACTTTTTGATAATTTTTCCGATATTGAGTAAAATCTTCTCGGCCTTTGGTTTTACATCAACCTTTCCAGTATCAAATAATGCGGTGTCAACAAACCTTATTAAAATACCTCTTTCATTGATTGTGACTTTTGTATCATCGGTTAAATTATTTTTTTTAACATAATCTTCAACATTTTGGTATACGGTAGCCATATCCTTAGGATCATTTTTTGTCGAAGATGTATGTAAGCCCTCATTTTGCTGAACCTCTATCTGCGTATCCAGATCTTGTAGAGTATTCCCGCTGTTTTCCATGCCAAATGCACCTTGAATCGATTGCATTGCAGTCTGATATTTGCCTGTATCAACAGTTGACAGTGCAAAAACCATAACAAAAAATGTGAGAAGCAGTGACATTAAGTCTGCATAGGTATTCATCCAACCTGTTGAGTCCTGTGGCTCCTCATCTTGGGTCGATCGTCTATTTCTTCGAGACATTCAAATCACCTTCATGGATTTCTTTGTTTCTGCTATCATATATTTCTCTTGTCTTAGGAGAAAGGAATGCTTTTAATTTTTCCTCTATAATTCGAGGGTTTTCACCTGACTGTATGGAGAGCACGCCTTCCAATATAAGTTCCTTTTGTAGTATCTCTTCTTTGGTAAGATGAGCTAGCTTACGTGACATAGGCATAAACACGAGGTAGGCTAAAAGAGCACCATAAAAAGTCGTTATCAATGCGACGGCCATGCCCGGACCTACTTTTGAAGGATCATCAAGCTCCTTGAGCATATTTATAAGTCCTATTAGTGTGCCTATCATCCCAAAAGCAGGTGCAAAGGTAGAAAAAGAATCAAACACCGCCTGATTTTTCTTATGTCTGGCCTCTAAAAAATCCATCTCTGTTTCCATGATGTTTCTTATCAAATCAGGGTCCGTACCATCAACTACAAGTAAAATACCTTTTTTTAAGAATGTGTCTTCCAAACTTCCCGCTATATCTTCCAGGGCAAGTAGTCCATCCTTACGGGCAGTATTTGCAAGACTTACGATTTGCCCGATCACTTCATTGTTATTAATGGGTTTATTAAAAAATACAAATTTCATAACTTTAAAAGAATTTATTACTTCTTTTAATGGATGAGAAATTAGCGTACTTGCAATTGTTCCACCAACAGTAATCATGACAGAGGGCAAGTCGATATATTGTGACAAAGACCCACTTATTAAGATTGATACTACTATAAAAATTATACCTGATATCATCCCTATAAAAGATGCTATATCCATATTCTCGCCTCACCTATCTTCAAAGTCAGTTCCCATATATATGTGCCTTTTATAATGGACTACTTTATCAATGACTTCATCTAATGTTTCTAAAACTACATATTTATGACCATTTGTCAAGGTGATCACAGTATCCGGTGTAGACTCCATATATTCAATCATATCCGTGTTAAGTACAAAGTTTTTCCCATTCAGTCTTGTCAAGGATACCAATCTTATCCCTTCTTTGCTAATTTATATATCCCAGGGGAGAGATCCCCCGGAATAATATTATCTCTTTAAATTAACAAGTTCTTGTAACAATTCATCCGAAGCAGTAATAACCCTGGAGTTTGCCTGGAAACCTCTCTGTGCTATTATCATGTTTGTGAACTCTTGTGAAAGGTCCACATTGGACATTTCCAATGTTCCGGGGTCGATCACTCCAAATCCTTTTTGTCCGGCCTGGCCTATTTCAGGATTGCCGGAATTGTTGGTGTCCTGGAAGAGATTATCTCCTGCCTTTAATAACCCACCTTCATTGGCAAAATCCGCAATAGCAAGGACTCCCAATAATTGTCTGCCACCATTGCTATATGTACCAATCAACCTGCCATACTGGTCAATGGAACAATCCTCGAAGGTTCCCGCAGTACACCCGTCTTTATCTGTCGCCTTGGCCGTCGTGTTCCCTGCATACATTGTGAAGTTTTCCGTAGGTAATGATAATGTAATATTCTGATCACTTGAGCCATTATTGTATGTTAAACCGGGAATTGACAAAGTCATCATTTTGTCTGCTGTACCATCTGTATCTATGAGTTTCCCATTGCTGTCAAATGTTAAAGTAATCGATGCATCAGTTAAATCACTAGTTATTGAGGAATCATCCGTAGTAATTGTTACTTTCCACGTATTGGGATCATCCATACGTGTAAAGTTCATTGTTAAAATATGCTCATTTCCTAATGAATCATATATAGATAAGTTATAAGGTATCTCGCCATTAACAGGTGTCCCCGCATCCAAATTACCACCCATTATAACATTCGCTGTTGGCTGTGCATCAAGCGTGAGCTTATCATAAATATTCAATGGTGTGGGCTCGGCAGCCGTATCATATTTTCCGTCTATATCGGCAGTCCAACCGAGTACCAAACGTCCGGATGAATCTGCAAGGCTTCCATCCGGGCCTATTCCAAAATTACCTGCTCTGGTGAAGTATCTGCCGCTATTATCACCTACCATAAAAAAACCGTTACCGCTTAAAGAGAGATCAAAAGGACTATCCGTCCTTTGTGGGTTTCCATTTGTAAATATGTTGTCTATAGAAGCCACAGAGGTCCCCAGACCTATTTGCTGGGGATTTGTACCCCCTCGGCCCTGCTGTGGCCCGGTAGCTCCACGCAGTGTTTGGCTGAATACATCCTTAAAGTTCACCCTGCTTGTCTTGTAACCGGGCGTGTTTACATTTGCGATATTATTTCCAATTACATTCATCATTTCCTGATGTGCTTTTAAACCTGAAATTGCTGAAAACATTGAAGGCATCATATTAATTACCCCTTTTCTTTAAGGCACTGTAAAGGATTCTTCAGTATATCGGAATCCAAACCTCCCATAAAGGGTCCAGTTTATACTATTACAGCGCCGTCTATATTTGTGAAAATATTTTCTTTTAGATTGCTTTTATCTGTTGCGGTAATAACCATGCCGCTTTTGACATTTACAATAAATACACGGTTATTCATCAGCACAAGGGAAGTGTGTATGCCCTTTTCCCCGGCTTTTTTAACTGCCGACTCAAGATTATTGATGTCCTTACCAGACAGTTCAATTTTTCTGTCTTTCAAACGCTCGTTTGCGTGTTTTGAAAACCTCAGTTGTTCATCATCAAAAATCTGCTTGAAATCCGCATTTATACATTTCTTGTTATTAGCTACATTTTTTGCTATTTGCTCTGTTGAAACTCTGTTTACAATCATGGTTTTACCTCATTATCCGCTTCATGCTCCGGTACATCATCAGGATTATTCGGTGCAATGGTAAATATATTATCAATTGGTACAGAATCATCGTTTACAATTACGTAAGCGTTACCTTTATAAATTTCCACACCTTGTGCTATACCGGTTACAATATCATTCCCGGTAATAGGCATCCCGGCCACATTCTTCCCGATAAGATCTATAGCCTTTAACTGATTCACGCCTGAATAAATATTCTGTGTGCTCTCTAAAGTACTGAACTGTGCAATCTGTGATATAAATTCCTTATCATCCATAGGTTGCAAGGGATCCTGGTTTTTCAATTGAGTCACTAGTAACTTTAAAAACGCCTGCTTATCAAGGGTATCATTACCCTCTATCTGACCGGTAGGTTTATATATATAATCCGTATTCATATTAACAGTCTGCATATACATCACCTCATACTATACAATCTACATGATCCTTATCTACATATGATGAAAACTCATAGTCTTCATATGACTTATCCATATTAGAAAAAACAAAATGTCGATATCTTCCATGATTTTGCCGGTGACCGTTCTCAAAAAGGCCGCCGTTATCTACTGAAACCATAAGGCTGTCCACCTGTATCCCCTGCTGGCTTAAAGAATCCTTCAGCTGATTTATATTTGCTTCAATTATATCTTTAATATCTGTGTTCTGAGTCGTTATCTTTGCAGTAACAGCATTTTTATCAATTAACACCTGCATGGAAATTTTGCCGAGGTTAGGCGGCTTAAGATCAATGACCATTTCGCCTTTGCTCTTATCTGTTAATGATAATTTTGCACCCTCCGCAATTTGTTTTAGGATGTATTCAGTATTTATTTCCGGCTGATTTACTGTAGCCCGGCCGCTATCATCATCGGTTATTAGTTCATCAGGAACCTTAAAAGTCGACCCGGATATATTAAAATTGTTTTTATCAATAGTTTCACTTTTTGATGGCTCCAACAATTTGAAATCTTTTATTTCTTTAAGCATGTCTTGTTCTTTTACCTCAATTTTATCCAATAATGATTCAGTAAGACCTACAGAATCTTTTTTTTGCCCGGATTGAGCGGAATCATCCATTTTATTTAAATCAGCCTGACCTATTTGATCGTTTAATTCAGTTTTGTTTAGCTTATCAATTTGGGCACTGTCGGCTTTTTTTAATGTATCAGCCAAAAACGACTTTAGCTTATCATTTGTAATGACCGGCTCTTCAGCTGATAATTCTATTGTATTATCGGAATTTGTAAGTTCAGCTAATAAATACAATTTATTTTGTAGTATTGAAGCGTCTTTATCGGTAAATGCTCCAAAACCCTGATTTCCTTTTTCCAACTCCACTCCGTCTGTATTACCGTCGTCAGGCAATATTTTGTCATCGGTAGTCTCTTGTATACCAGACTGTAAAATGGAATTTAAAAGAATATTAAGCTGTTTTGCATTAATTTCGTTGTTTTCTATATCGGCAGACAGGCCAGTGAGACTATCTTCATCCTCATTTATACTGACCGCGGAATTCAGCTTAAACATAAGTACCAGTAAAGGATTAATATCATCCTGGGTTTCGGTTTCCATATCCTTGGATAGTTTGTCCAAAATAAGTTTAAAATCTTTACTTAGAATTTTAGTTTTGAGTTTATCGATTTTAGGCAAGGTTGCTGCAATAACATCCACATTCTGCATGATTTCATTCATATCATCACCCCCTTTCATTGATATGTTATTATTCCTGAGGTGTCTCTTGAGGCGCAAGCACCTTTGTTATAGCTGCGGCCTGGCCCGGATCCATATTGCTCAATATTGCCCCGGCCTTATCAGTTCCCATATTCTTTAATATCTGGGCGGCCAAGTTATTGTCATTGAGTTTATTTAAGGAACCGGCTGCAGCATTTGGATCCATTTTGCTGTAAACACTGGAAAGCTTCCGCATATTATCATATTGTGCATTAAGCTTGGCCTGCTGAATTTTTAAATTTGTTTCCTTTTTAGTAAGATCAATCCCTCTATTATTGAGCTCTTCCTCTTTTTTATCTAATGTATCCTCCATGTTCTGCAGCTGATCTGCCAACTCATTTAAAGAGGCTCTTTGCTCTTCCAATTGATTCTCCTGTTCCCCCGATTCATCAATAAAAAGTTTTTGCTTCGCGCGCGACATAATATTTTTAACCACAGGTGTATCATTTAATAAATAATTTACTGGGTTTGCAGATTTGGCAAAAAAACCAAGAAAAATTATTACACCTGCAAAAACAATTAGAGCTATAATTAGTATGAAAGTTTTTAACTTTTTCCTCTTTGGCAGAGTATTATTGTTTTCAGTCATTTTTATCCTCCTGCCTGAAATGTTTAGTTATTGCCAGTTCATCCATAACCATGTATTCCGCTTTTTGAGATTCGGTAAGATATTGTTGAAACTTCATTTCTTTAATTTTTGCAAGAGAATCTACGGTTCTTTTCAGCTTGAGATACTCCACCTGCAGTTCCTTAACCAGCTTGGCCTGGTCAGCTTTTTTTCTTTTTTCATCAACCAGTTTTGTATTTAGATTCATTAAATAATCTTTATAATTACTAAAATTCCATAATACAAGGCCTGATCCAGAAGTTGTGTTATATATGCCTGTATATGATTCAATTTCTTTTATTAAATAATCAATATTATTTTCTATTTCTCTTAATTTCTTAATCTGAATTATTAATTTTTCCTTTTTTATATCCTCTTCTTGATTTTTAATTTTTAACAATGATTGCAACTTGAATTTAAACTTTTTCATTTACGTTTACTCTATTCGCTAATAAGTTTTTTTAGAGTTTCTACCGAATAATTAAAATCAAACTTCTCATCTACATTCTGCTTTAAAAAGTCATTAATTTGGTCATGAAGTTCAATAGCCCTGTCAAGCTTTTTATTAGAACCGCTGTTATACATACCTATATTTATAATGTCCTCCGCTTCGTTATATGTGGCCATATAATCCTTAATTGCACTGGCAACCTTTTTATGTTCATTCGTTACAACATCATTCATCACCCTGCTGACACTGCCCAGTATATCAATCGCCGGATAATGATTCCTGCCGGCCAGCTGCCTAGATAATACTATATGTCCGTCTAGAATGCTCCTGCATGCATCAGTTATGGGCTCGTTCATGTCATCACCATCCACGAGTACGGTATACAAACCTGTTATAGAGCCATTTTTAATATTTCCTGCTCTTTCAAGTAGCTTTGGAAGACTGGACAACACGGAAGGAGTATATCCCCTTGATACGGGAGGTTCCCCCGTGGCCAGGCCAATTTCTCTTTGAGCCATGGCAAACCTTGTGACCGAGTCCATCATAAGAAGTACGTCGGATCCATTGTCACGGAAGAATTCGGCAATTGACGTAGCAACATAAGCCGCTTTAACCCTGACTAATGCTGGCTCATCGGATGTTGCCGCCACTACAACCGATCTCTTAAGTCCTTCTTCGCCCAAATCTTTCTCTATGAAATCTCCTACCTCTCTTCCTCTTTCACCAACAAGTGCAATAACATTCACATCAGCCTTTGTATTTTTTGCCATCATGCCCAGAAGCGTACTCTTGCCGACACCACTTCCTGCAAAAATCCCCATTCGTTGTCCCTTACCTATCGTAAGTAAACCGTCGATTGCCTTTATTCCAACGGGAAGCGGGCTGTCGATCCTTTTTCTGTCCAAGGGATGAGGAGCATGATTTTGTATAGGGTAATACTGCTTGTACGAAATATTGATTTTATTATCCATCGGGACCCCCAGCCCATTAAGCACCCGCCCGAGCAAATTTTTTCCGACACCAACCCTGAGCGGAATATTTCGTGCCGTAACCTCACAGCCCGGTCCGATACCATCCATATCACCCAAAGGCATAAGTATGGTGTTTCCGTCTTTAAAACCTACGACCTCCGAAGGAACGCACCTGCCCTTGTCAATCGAATGTATATCACAAATATCACCGATTTTGGCTGCCGGGCCGCGTGAGACTATTGTAAGTCCAACTATATCCCTTATGACTCCCTTTATTATGTAAACATCAATATCATCTATTGCCTTAAAATATTTATTAAGCTCTATCATCTTTCAAAACCTCTATCAAAGAATCCTTGACATTCTTTAACACACGAATTGCTGAATAATCTATAAGTCCATTAGGAGTCTCAATAACAAAATCTCCGGTGGAAAGCTTGTAATCGGGGACGACATTTAAACTTTCCCCTGCGAATTTATCCTTAAGCGATGAAAGATAAGCAGCATCATCATTATTTACACGTATAGTAATATTTTTAACGCCGTTTATATTTTTCAATGCCTCGTAAACTCTATCGGTTATTGTTTCTTTCAATTGCTCGGTATTTTCATTAAAAATCTTATCGCTGATTTTAAGAACAAGATCAATTATATCTCCTTCAAAGTTATTACAAAGATGTTTTCTCTCTTTTTGAATCTCATATTTTATATCATTTATTTCATCCAACTTTTCTTTATTCTCGTTTTCTGCCTGTGCCTTTCCATCATTGTAACCCTCAGTCTTACCCTCTTTATAAGCTGACTGTCTTATCTGATCCGCCTCTCTGTTTGCCTTTTCAATAATCTCCTCTTTACTTTTATTAATCTCTTCTATATACCCGGCGTATTGTTTTTTTACATCAATATCTTTATCTTCTCCGCAGGCATCCACCTCTTCCTCCAGAATCGGCTCTTGTTCGGTGACTTGGATAAAAGAAGGCATAACGGAAATATCATACGTCTTATCTATTACAACCTGTGTCTCCTTAAAAACCTTAGACAATAATCTCGTCTCCTCCACCTCGCGATATAATAATCTCTCCGGCATCTTCTAACGTCCTTATAATATTTACTATACGCTGCTGCGCATCCTCTACATCTCTCAAACGTACGGGTCCCATATATTGAATATCATCCTTTATCATTTCAGACATTCTCTTGGACATGTTGGAATACAGTTTTTTTGCAACCTCATCACTGGAACCTTTTAAAGCTAAAGCCAGATCGTGATTATCAACTTCTCGTAATACTCTCTGTATTGACCTGTTATCAAGTATAACCATATCCTCGAATACAAACATGCGTTTCTTTATTTCATCAGCCAACTCAACATCATCCAACTCCAAATTATCCAGAATGTTTTTTTCTGTGCCTCGGTCGGAGGCATTTAATATATCCACGATTGATTGTATACCACCCACAGCCGTATAGTCCTGGGAAACTAACGTTGATAACTTCTTTTCCAGTATCCCTTCAACCTCTTTTATGACTTCTGGAGAAGCACTGTCCAATTCTGCTACTCTTTTTGCAACATCCGCTTGTTTTTCCTGGGGCAGGGATGAAAGTATAGCTGCAGATTGATCTGGTTTAAGATAAGAAAGAACCAATGCTATCGTCTGGGGATGCTCATTTTGTATAAAGTTCAGTATCTGAGCAGGATCGGCTTTCCTAGCAAAATCAAAAGGTTTTACCTGCAAACTGGTAGTCAGGCTGTCAATTATCTCTATTGCCTTTTGAGTCCCCAATGCTTTTTCCAGTATTTCTTTTGCATACTCAATGCCACCCTCGGATATATACTCCTGGGCTTGACAAAGCTGATAAAATTCAACTATTATATTATTTTTATCCTCCGGTGTAACCTTATTAATATTCGCTATTTCCAAAGTCAGTTCTTCAATCTCATCTTCTCTTAAATGCTTCATAACCTGCGCCGATGCCTCCGGACCCAGAGCTATAAAGAGCATTGCTGCTTTTTCTTTTCCGCTTAAATCTGCATTATTCCTTCCCACTTATACCACCTCTACTCCTCATTAAGCCATGTTCTAACAAGCTGTGCAACCATTTCAGGTTTTTGTTTAATTAATCTGTTAATTTGTCTCTTTGGATCATTTTTATCATCTTTTACTTCAATATCTTCAATTGGAGCCATAGGTGCAACCGTTGAACCGATATTCTCTGTTGCAGTTTCAGTCTCCATCTCTTGAGCCAGCGCCTCTCTTTTTTTTATATTCCGTCGTCTCACTAATAAAAGCCCTCCCATTGCCATAGCTGAGATTAATGCCAATAAAAGATAAGGTAATGTCGAATTCTGGGGCTGCGCTTGCGAATCATCAGACGGATGATTTACAAATTTCTGGCCTAAAACTGTTATTTGTTCTATATCGCCGGTTAAACCCACTGCGTTTTTAATAAGATTTCTTACATTATCAACTTCCGTATTGCTTAATTTGGCACTATTAATAGCCACTGATACAGAAATTTGATTAGTGTCAATCTGACCTTGAGCCCTAACAAACTCTTCCTTTATTTCATTCAGCTCGTAATTTATTACACTATTTGTATTATCGGAGGTGGATGCATTGTTGCCGCTTCCCGTTGTAGGGTAGGTTGGAGTAACATTGCTGCTCGTTCCCGCAGCACCACCGCCATTCTGCCCACCTGCGGAGTTCTGCTTTAACTGCTGGTAACTTCTTATGGCACTCTTCTCGTTTATAATATCTCCCATTTCATTGGAATTAGGGTCATAACTCGTACTATCCTTTTTATAATAATCAAAATCCACAGGTGCAGATACACTTACTATGATGTTGCCCGGTCCGTATATTCTTTCAAGCATACCCTGAAGATTGGTCTTCAAGGTATCTTCTACCTCTCTTTTTAGCTTCATTTGCGTATTTGCACTGCCAGCTGTAGACGTATTATCCATAAGTGACTCACCATTGCTGTTCATCACTGTCACATTTTCAGGTTTCAATCCCGAAACACTTTTAGAAACAAACTGTATAATACCATTTACTTGATCCTGGGATAACTGATTACCGGATGACATATCTACCTTTACGGCTGCTGTCGTAGGCTTTTCATCTTCATTAAGCACCATGGGCGTATCCTCTGATGAAGATATCAAAACTGTGGCATCTTTAATACCGTCTATTGTTTTTATAGCATTGGAAATTTCATTTTGTAAAAAATAATAATATTTTTTAGTTCTTTCCATATCTGTGGTTGACATACTACCGGAAAATGCGTCATCTATATTAAAACCATCATCCAGTATATCGCTGGAGGCCAGCTCTATCCTTAACTTATCCCTATCTTTTTCCGGCACATATATACTTGTTCCGCCATTTTCCAGTTTGTACGGTACCTTGTATTCGCTATCGAGCGTATCGGCTACAGCGCCGGCATCCTCTGGTTTGAGTCCACCGAATAACAGTGCATATGTAGGTTTATTTATAAAATAAACTAATAAAATAATGCCTAATAAAATAATCAGAGACAATGCTATTATCTTTGTCTTCTGCTTTTTGTTTAAACCTGTCCAAAATTCATTTATCTTATCGGTCAATTTTTTAAGACTAGCAGCCATCTATATTTCGCCCTTTCACACCTGCATTCTCATTATTTCTTGATAAGCATCCAATGCTTTATTGCGTACTGCAATAGTGAGCTCCAACGCCAGATCGGCCTTTACACTGCTGAGCATCACGTCGTGCATTTGATCAGCATTTCCTTGGCTTAGAGATATATCCTCATTCAGTGCATCATATTGCATACCGTTTACCTTGTTTATAGCACTGCTTAATAAGTCAGAAAAATTATAATCTTTCTTTACTGATGCTGAATCATCAATAGCTGTAACACTAGAAGTATTTAAAACATCAATAGGATTAATCATTCATAACTCCCCCTTATCTTGATAAATCCAAGGTCTTTTGCATCATGCTCTTCGTATCATTTATAACCGTCATATTGGCCTCATATGATCTGCTTGCAGATATAAGATCAACCATCTCTAAGGCAACATCCACATTGGGGTATTCAACATAACCATCCGGTCGCGCATCAGGATGCCCCGGCTGGTATACAAGTTTGAAAGGACTGGGGTCTTCGCTAATACCCATCACCTCTACACCCGATGCCAAGTTATTTTTAGATTGTGTGAGAAGGTCAGAAAAATTTTTTTTAACAGAAAAAATCGGTACTTTGCGTCTGTATGGTCTGTTGCCGCCTTGAACACGCGTTACATCGGCATTGGCTATATTATCGGCAATAGTATCCATCCTGAGCCTTTCAGCCGTAAGCCCGCTTGCGCTTACATTTATTGAATCAAAAAGCCCCATATTAGCCTCTCCCTTCATTTATTGATAACCTTATTCTTCTATATTCATTTCCCAATTGCTGAATAAGTGAGTTATACAGTAATGTATTTTGCGCCAGGCCCGCCATTTCGTTATCAATATCGACATTATTATCATCTAATCTCTGTGACGTGCCCTGATCCTCGACAATTATATCATTTATTACATCATTTTCAAGTATATCCATATGTTTCTTATTAGTTTTATTTAATTTAGTTGATGCCACATCATTTAAAGCTTTTGAGAAATCTACATCCATGCGCTTATAACCAGGTGTATTAACATTTGAGATATTATTGGAGATGAGAGTATTTCTAAGCCAATATGTATCTAAAGAGTTTTTTATTAGGTTTAATGAAGATGTAAAACTTTCATACATTACCTATATCCCCCTTTTTTATCTTTAATTGAAGATTCGACAAAAAAATTAATTTTCCTTTTTTCTTATTGAGTTGTCTATACTTTCTTATATTATAATACATAATTTAACAAATTTCTACAATAGGACTAGAGACTTAAAAAAGAGCCCATTATATGGACTCTTTCTTGAAATACTGACAAATAGTATAAATATTATTTAACTTTATCTAGTTCTTCTAAGAGTTTATCATTCAATATCTTAATATATGTTCCTTTCATGCCCAATGACCGAGATTCAATAACACCGGCACTTTCAAACTTTCTCAAGGCATTAACAATTACTGAGCGGGTTATACCAACCTTATCTGCTATCTTGCTGGCAACAAGCAACCCCTCTTTACCGTTTAATTCTTCAAAAATATGTTGAATTGCTTCTAATTCGGAATAAGAAAGTGTACCTATTGCCATTTGAACCACTGCGCGTTCCCTGGCATCTTCTTCAATTTCATCGTTATGAGCTCTTAATATTTCCATACCAACCACGGTAGCCCCATATTCACCAAGTATTAAATCATCATCCGTAAATTCTTCCCCAAACCTGGAAAGTAGGAGCGTACCAAGTCTTTTACCTCCGCCATTTATGGGAACTATAGTAGTCAACTTATCATCGTGTTCACATATTTTGTCATCTGTAAAAACACAGTTGTTATCTTTCATTTTTACATTAGCCTTAGTTTCATCAACTTCTAAAAGCTCTGCATTAAAATCTTCAGGAAACATCTTATCTTGTACTATATTTTCCTCAATAACACTGCATTTAAATCCTTCCATAAGTGAATAGCCTAAAACTTTACCCTTTTTGCTTCCTATATATACGTTGGAACTTAACACTTCGCTTAACATTTTAGACATATCTTCAAAATTGACCTTTTGTCCTGCCGAAGTTTGTAGTATTTTATTTAACTTTCTTGTCTTCTCCAGTAAACTCATTAATGTGTCCTCCTAATCCTTTAAATTATATATTTTTGGATGTCATAATGTTTAACACTGCCCTTTAATTTATCCTTTACATAATTACCATTAATTAAAATCTTGGATTCACAGTCGGGTGCTTCATAGAGGATATCTTCCAGCAGCTTCTCCATAATTGTATGAAGTCTCCGAGCTCCGATATCTTCCGATTCAAGGTTCATATCCACTGCTGTCCGCGCTATTTCATCAACAGCATCCTCGGAAAACTGTAAGTCTATATTCTCGGTCTTTAAAAGTTCTTTATATTGTTTAAGAAGAGCATTTTGAGGCTCCATAAGAATTCTCTTGAATTCATTTTCATTTAAACTGTCTAATTTTACATGTATAGGAAATCTCCCCTGCAGTTCAGGTATTAAATCGGTGATATTAGCAATGTCAAAAGCTCCTGCACCTATAAACAATATAAAGTCGGTTTTAACTGGGCCGTATTTTGTCATTACCGTAGTGCCCTCTACAATGGGCAGCAGATCTCTTTGTACGCCTTCCCTGGAAACATCAGGGCTTTCACCGCCATAGTTGCCGGTAATTTTGTCTATTTCATCGATAAAAATTATTCCCTCATTTTCTGTTTTTTCTATGGCCTCATTTATTACTTCATCCATATCTATCAATTTCTGGGCTTCCTGCTGCATTATAATCTCTCTTGCTTTTTTAACCGGCACTTTTCTCTTATTAACCTTTTTAGGCATTATACTTGAAAACATATCCTGAAAGTTGATGTTCAATTCATCGGAACCTGAAAACATCTGTACCATAGGATTATATGCCTCTTCAACATCTATTTCAACAATGGCATTTTCCAATTCTCCGTTTTTTAACTTCGCGAAGATTTCCTGTCTTCTGTCTGCTTGGGCAGGGTCCTCAATTTCTTCATGCGATTCATGATCTGAGTTAAAAAGTAATTCCATGGGATTTTTTATTCCAGTCTTTTTCTTCCCCGGCATTAGATAATCGGCCAGCACTTCGTCGGCCATTTCTGCAGCCTGTGTTTCAACGTTTTTATATTTGGATTTTTTTACTATTCGTATAGAATCTTCTGTGAGGTCTCTTATCATCGATTCGACATCACGCCCCACATAGCCTACCTCTGTGAATTTTGTAGCCTCTACCTTTAAAAACGGTGCACGTATGAGGTTTGCCAATCTACGCGCTATTTCTGTTTTGCCAACACCCGTAGGGCCTACCATTAAAATGTTTTTAGGCGTAACCTCTTGCATCATTGTAGAAGAGAGCCTGCTACGACGATACCTATTTCTTAGCGCAATAGCTACCGCTTTTTTGGCATTGTCCTGGCCGATAATATATTTATTCAGCTCACTTACTATATCCTTTGGGGTAAAGAATTCCATGTCTTTTCCTCCTCTATAGTTCTTCCAAGGTTATATTGTTATTAGTATACACACATATAGAGGCAGCTATCTCAATGGCCTTATATGCTATCTTTCCTGCTGGCAAATCCGTATTTTCCATCAGTGCTTTTGCCGCAGCATAAGCATAAAAACCACCTGAACCAATGGCTATAAGATTCTCGTCAGGTTCGATAACCTCCCCATTGCCTGAAATAACTAAAAGGCCGCTTTTATCGGCAGCTATCATCAATGCATCAAGTTTTTTTAAATACTTGTCTCTTCTCCAATCTTGTGCCAGTTCTACCGACGCTCTTTTTAAATTTCCGCTGTATTGTTCCAACTTTTCTTCAAATTTTTCCGAAAGTGTCAAAGCATCGGCTACTGAACCTGCAATTCCAACCGCTACCTTGCCATTATAAATCCTTCTTATCTTTTTTGCAGTATGTTTAATGACGGTACTGTCCCCCATGGTGACCTGACCATCACCTGCCATTGCTACGCTATCCTTTTGCTTCAATGCAACTATTGTTGTTCCAGTAAACAAAATTTACCCCCCCATCGTCCAAGTCTGACGAATAATATATTAACACAAAAACATTTCAATTGCAATGAAGCATTCTAAATTTTATTTATATTTTATATAACAGGATAAATTATACTTTATTTTTTTTCTTCACTATACCCACATTCTTTATTGGAACACTTAAGATAATTTCCGCTTCTTCTGCTTTCAACCATAATGCTGCCACATACCGGACATAGTTTATTAACCGGTTTATTCCATGAAATAAAATCGCATTCAGGATTGTTAATACAGCAGTAATATACTCTGCCCTTTTTACTCCATTTTTTTATTATATCCCCGCCACACTTAGGGCAGATAACTCCTATCTTTTCAAAATACGGTTTGGTGTTTTTACATTCCGGATAACCGGGGCATGCCAGGAATTTACCATATCTGCCGTATTTTATTACCATATTCCTACCACACTTATCACATTTTATATCAGAAACTTCATCTTTAATTTCGATGTTGCCGATTTTTTGCTGTGCAAATTCCAGATCAGTTTCAAATCCGTTATAAAATTCCTTCACAATATCTAACCAGCTTGCGGTTCCTTCTTCCACATGATCCAGTTTTGACTCCATACCAGCAGTAAAATCAACGTCAACAATATCTTTAAAATATGTTTTCATTATATTCGTAACTATAAAACCAAGATCTGTTGGAACAAGGTTTTTCCTCTCCTTTTTTACATAACCCCTTCCTTGTACGGTACTGATTATTGGGGCATACGTACTAGGCCGCCCGATACCGTTCTCTTCCAGGGTCTTTATTAATGATGCTTCGGAAAAACGCGGCGGCGGCTGTGTAAAATGTTGTTTAGGTCTATACTTCTTGGGTTTGATAATGTCTCCTTGCTTAAATTCAGGAAATCCTCTTGCTTCATCATCATTTCCCGTATATGCTGCAAGATAACCGCGGAAAATCAACTTAGAATCTGATGCCTTGAATATATAGTTATTGCAATTTAAATTTATTGAAATGGTATCATAGACAGCAGGAGACATCATACTGGCTAAAAACCTTTCCCATATCAATTTATATAATTTTAGCTGGTCTTTTGTAAGTGAAATCGAAATTTTCCCGGGCGTACGAAAAATAGATGTCGGTCTTATGCCCTCATGCGCATCCTGTATCCTACCTTTACCCTTTGGGAATCTCACATTACCAATATATTTATCCCCAAACTCTTCCGATATATATTTCTTACCCTCGTTTTTTGCTTCGTCGGCAACTCGGTTGGAGTCTGTTCGTATATACGTTATAAGACCTACCGGCCCTTCATTGGGGATTTTTACCCCTTCATATAACTGCTGTGCCAAAACCATTGTCTTCCTAGCTGTAAAACCAAGCTTTTTATACGCCTCCTGTTGTAACGTACTGGTAGTAAATACAGGGGATGGATTTTTCTTTTTCTTTCTTTTTGTGATTGAATCAATTGTGATATCTTTTCCTTTTACACTTTTTAATATATTATCCACCATTTCTTCATTTTTTAGCTCTATTTTCCCCTTTTTATCTCCAAAAAATGTTGCTTCAATTTCTACTCCGTTATTATCTACCAAAGTGACATCTATTGTCCAATATTCTTGAGGCTTAAATTTATTAATTTCATCTTCTCTGTCACAAATAATTCGTAGCACCACGGATTGCACTCGGCCAGCGCTTAAGCCATACTTAACCTTTTTCCAAAGTAAAGGGCTTATCTTGTATCCCACGAGTCTGTCCAAAATACGTCTTGCCTGTTGTGCATCCACAAGATTCAGATCAATTTTCCTTGGTGATTTTATTGCATTTTTGACAGCATCCTTTGTGATCTCATGGAATTCTATACGTATGTTTTCACCCGCATCTAAATTCAGGACATGCGAAATATGCCATGAAATGGCTTCACCCTCACGGTCGGGGTCGGTTGCAAGTAAAATTTTATCTGCTTTTTTTGCTTCTTTCTTTATTTTTTTAACAACTGGCCCTTTACCTCGTATAGTGATGTATTTAGGAGTAAAATTATTTTCAATATCAACCCCAAGCTGACTTTTGGGTAAATCCCTTACATGTCCGACAGTGGCCTCCACATGATAATTCCTTCCCAGAAATTTACTTATTGTCTTTGCTTTAGATGGTGATTCAACGATTACCAAAGTTTTACTCATATCATCTCTCCTAAATCTTTACGAAAAATTTTCCCGGCAGTTCTTTAATGTAACCGGCCAATACCAAGCTGTTCATCATTGGTATCAATTCATGCATGCGGATACCTGAAGCATTAGCAATCATGTTTATGTTGGTGGGCTCATTATTTACATAATTAAGTACTTTTATTAATTTTTTAGATAAATTTTTCACTCTTTGATCCTCTATCTTTTCTTTCAGATCATTACGCATTTCATACTCTTCAAGTATATCATCCAAAGTTGTGACGATTTTTGCGCCGTCTTTTATAAGCTTATTTGTTCCCTTGCTTGTTTTATTATTTATATTACCCGGGATGGCAAACACTTCTTTGCCCTGTTCCAGGGCAAGGGAGGCAGTAATCAATGAACCACTCTTTACACCCGCTTCTACAACCAATACGCCTATGCCGAGTCCGCTTATTATTCTGTTCCTCTGTGGAAAGTTTTGCTTAAATGGCTGCGTACCCAATGGGAATTCGCTGATTACAGCACCTTTTTTTGTAATTTCCTCATACAACGTACGATTTTCTTTTGGATATATAACATCTAAACCAGATCCTAAAACAGCTATAGTTTTCCCGTTAATCGATATTGCACCGCGATGAGCCTGGGAATCAATCCCTCTTGCCATACCGCTTATTATGGTGAAACCCATCTCGGAAAGCCGGGCCGAAAACTCCTGGGACATTTGTCTTCCATAATAGGTACAAATCCGCGATCCAACTACGGAAATCCCCATTTCATTAAGTATGTCTTCGTTTCCTTTGACATAGAGCACTGGAGGAGGATCTGGAATGTTTTTTAGTGTTTCAGGATATTTATCATCATAATATGTAATAAGTTTAATATTATTTACATTAAGTTTGTTTATATAAGGATTTATATCTGCATTCTTATACTTATATATCGAATCTATTACTTTATCTTTCATGCGTAATTCATATTTAAAGGTTTGCCGATCAGACTCAAATATCTTTTGAACTGTGCCAAAGTAATCCATTAGCTTGAAGAAAGTCTTTGGTCCTATAGAAGGTATAAGGCTCAATTTTATCAATTCCTCATCCAATTTAATCACCTTTATATTATTAATCAACTTCTTTCATATATTAACATAAATAATATTATCCCTCAATAAAGGGTTATCCCATTTTACGTAGAATAATAAATACGGTGATCTTTATGAAAAGCAAAGAATACGAGAGATTAACAAAACTAAAAACATTTGAAGGATCTTTATCAAATTCTGGTTTTAAATATATTGGAGGCATTGATGAGGTCGGTAGAGGACCGCTGGCCGGCCCTGTATTGGCTTGCTGCATAATCATGCCGACGGATAGCATGATCGAAGGTATAAATGATTCTAAGAAAGTATCGCAAAAAAAGAGAGAAAGACTTTTTGACGTCATACTTGATGAATGTATAGATTACGGTATAGGTATGGCAGATGAAAAAACCATTGACTCTATAAACATATTAAACGCAACTCATCTTGCAATGAAAAGGTCTATAGAAAATATGCAAATAAAACCGGAATATCTTTTAATAGATGCAGAAAAGCTGGACCATGTGGATATACCGGCTTCATCAATCATAAAAGGCGACAGCTTATCATACAACATCGCATGTGCATCGATCATAGCCAAGGTTACACGAGACAGAATAATGGTACGTTATTCGCACTTATACAATACGTACAAATTTGAAAAGAATAAGGGTTATGGTACGGCGGAACATATAGCAGCTATCAAAAAATATGGATTATGCAATATACATAGGCACAGCTTCTGTAAACATTTTACAGGAGAAAATGTATGAACAGAAAGGAAAAAGGTAACCTGGGCGAGCATATAGCATCTGAATATCTTTCAAAGAACGGTGTAAAAATAATTGAGAGAAATTATAGGGTTAGAGCCGGAGAAATCGATGTTATCGGTTTAGAAAAAAATGTCCTTGTGTTTTATGAGGTTAAAACCAGGTCTAATTACAAATATGGAACTCCGGCTGAATCTGTCAATTATTTTAAACAAAAGCATATTAAAAAAGTGGCAGTGGAATTTATAAATGAGTCCCGGCCAAAATTCAGCGGCATCCGTTTCGATGTCATTGAGATTATATTAGATAGTAATGGGAGATCTAAAAGTATCAATCAAATTAAAAATGCATTCTAATTAATATGCATTAATCGGCTTGGCTTCCCTAAACCCAAGGGCCTCTAAAATGTGATCATCCGTAATTTCATGTGAACCGTCAAGATCGGCTATTGTTCTGGCGACCTTTAATATCCTGTTGTATGATCGGGCTGAAAGATGCAATTTGTTATAAGCTTCTTTCATTAATTTCCTGCTAGCAGTGTTTAGCCTGCATACATTTGAAAGCATAGATGGTTTTATCTGCGAATTATTAAGAATGCCTTGTCCCTTATACCTCTCCAACTGAATCATCCTTGCTTTATCCACACGTTTTTTTATATCCCTGGAGGGCTCGGCATCCTCACATCCTACTAAATTTTCAAATCCAATAGAATCCACATCCGTAAAAATATCAATCCTGTCCCTTATAGGGCCTGAAATTCTATTTTGATAACGTCTGATCTCCAAGGGGGTACATTTACATACATGATTAGGGTCATCAGGATAATACCCGCAAGGGGTAGGATTTGCCGATCCCAAAAGCAGGAAGTCGGATGGGTAGCTAATCGTTGCATTTATCCTAGATATGGTTACAATGCCGTCTTCCATTGGCTGCCTTAAAGCTTCCAGCGCATCTCTCCTGAATTCCGGCATTTCATCTAAAAAAAGTACGCCGTTATGAGCAAAACTAACTTCGCCGGGTTTTGGTATCGTTCCCCCGCCAACCAGTGATACGGAGGATATTGTATGGTGAGGCGCTCTAAAAGGTCTGTTTTTTATTAAGGACTGCCCTCTTAGCAAACCGGCGGCACTGTAAATTTTTGTAACCTCCAATGCTTCATTAAAGGTAAGATCAGGCAATATTGTAGGCATTCTTCTTGCCAGCATGGTCTTACCGGTACCTGGAGGCCCGATCATCATAAGATTATGCCCACCGGCAGCTGCAATCTCTAGGCCTCGTTTTGCTATATCCTGTCCCCTAACTTCATTAAAATCAACATCATAATATATTTCAGTTTCATTTGCTTCTTTTTTATCATACGCTTTATACTCTACGGTGCCAATCAAAAACTCATAAATTTCCTTTAGGTTTTTAAACGGCCAGATATTTACTCCCTTTACTATAGAAGCCTCCCGGGCATTTTCCAGCGGAATAATGAAATTTTTATAACCCAGTTCATAAGACTTTAGCACCATAGGTAGCATGCCCGGCACCCATCTCAATGTCCCATCCAATGATAATTCGCCTATGAATATGTAATCGTTGACACGTTCCTGTCTGACCAAACCCTTAGCGGTAAGAATTCCTATTGCAATGGGTAAATCTAAAAAAGCGCCGTCTTTTTTCGTGCTCGCCGGTGCTAAATTAATCACAATCTTTGATACGGGAAAATCCAATCCGCAGTTTTTAATAGCGGATTTTACCCGCTCTCTCGCTTCTTTAACAGCCGTATCAGCTAAACCTACAATATCAACGCCGGGAAGACCGTTGGAAATATCCGTTTCCACACTGATCATATACCCGTTTACTCCAAACAAAGCTATTGAATTAACCTTAGAAAACATAATTATACCTTCTTTTTCTAGGCGGCCGCACACCTAGTAATCAGTTTACATATTAATTCCGCCGGGTTTTTCAAGAGATACTTTGCCCAGCTTGCCCGTACTAAAGTCTGAAAGTATCATCTGGGATGTTCTTTCAAAATCTATATTGCCACCCTTTATTATGCAGCCACGTTTTATTGCAATACTGCCTAAAGTGTTTTCAGCGTCTTTAGTCACTTCTATACCATATTGATTTTCCAGCGCCTTAGGTTTTATCTCTTGCAATATATCTATGAGATAAATACAGAGCTTGTATTTATCATTTATATCGGATTTTATTGTGCCTGCCAGTGCGAGTTTAACAGCAACGTTCTGGTCGTTTTGTTTTGGCCAAAGTAATCCCGGGGTATCCATAAGCTCAATATTACTCTTTAAACGCACCCATGAAAGTGAACGGGTGATACCCGGCTTGTTTTCAACCTTTACCTTATTTGTTCCTGATATTGCATTGATCAATTTTGATTTTCCCACATTGGGTATGCCAAGCATCATGACCCTTACCGGCCTGGCCTTCAAGCCCTTGCCATTACGTTTACTAGTAATCCTTTTTCGTTCATCTTCAACTAAACGAAGAAGCCGCCTTATCCCGCTACCATTCAATGCATTTATCGGGATGGTTTTGACAGCATATTCTTTCTCAAAAGCTTTAACCCACATATCAGTTATAATATCGTCAGCTAAATCACATTTGTTAAGCACAATAATATGAGGCTTTTCTTTTATTATATCTGTAATATCGGGATTTCTACTGCTCTGAGGTATACGTGCATCCAAAATTTCAATTGCCACATCGATAAGTTTTAACTCGTCTTTTATTTGCCGCTTAGCTTTTACCATATGTCCGGGATACCAATTAATATTCATTTGTAATTACCTCAGTTTTCCAAATTTTTTAAATGGCCATACCCTTAAAGTTGCTTTTCCTATAATATTTTTATATGGGACGGGTCCCACATCGGAAAACCGGCTGTCTCTGCTCCAATTCCTGTTATCCCCCATCACAAATACCGTATTCTCCGGTACCTTATCCAGCTTGAAATCCATAAGGGTTTTTTCATTTATATAGGGTTCTTTTAGCTGTTTTCCATTGACATAAACTTCTCCATCTTTGATCTCAATGCTGTCACCTGGGAGACCTATCACCCTTTTTATATAGTGATATCTTGGATCTGATGGATATTTGAAAACTATTATTTCTCCAAATTTAGGCGTTCTGAATCTATATGGATACTTAAGCACAATCAGATCTTCACCATTTTGTAATGTCGGTACCATCGACTCGCCGTTTACAGAAATAGGTTCAAAAATGAATCCTCTTATAAGAAGGGCTATTATGAATGCCGCGGCTATCACTTCAATCCAGCTGACCAGCTCATGCAAATTGTTTTTGTCCATGCAAAGATCTCCCTATAAATTTAGGGACGTTTCCGTCCCTAAGGATAGATTATAATTCTTTTATTTTTGTAGCTTTGCCAACCTTGTGGCGTAAATAATACAACTTTGCTCTTCTTACCTTACCCTTTTTTATCACTTCAATGCTATCAATCAATGGAGAATTAACCGGGAAAGTTCTCTCTACCCCTATACCATATGATATCTTCCTCACGGTAAATGTTTCATTTATACCGCCATGCTGTCTTTTGATAACTATCCCTTCATAGGGCTGTACTCTCTTTCTGGTTCCTTCAATAACCTTATAATTGACTTTGACTGTATCTCCAACATTAAATGAAGGTAAATCATTGCGGATCTGTTCCTTTTCTACTTCATTTACCAAGTCCATTTTTACCCTCCTTTCCGTACCGTTTAAGTTGTGATATATATTTTTTATCTTGATCGTTTAAATTTGCTTTTTTAATCAGTTCCGGTCTCCTAAAAAAAGACCTTTCCAAGGATTGTTGTCTTCGCCACTTATAAATCTCAGCATGATTACCGGATAATAAGATATCAGGAACTTCCATCCCTTTAAAACTATATGGCCGCGTATATTGAGGATATTCGAGTATATTATTATTAAAACTCTCGTCACAAGTAGAATTTAGATTGCCAAGGACACCAGGCAGCAGCCGAGCTACGGCATCTATAATTGCCATAGCAGGTATTTCCCCACCGCTCATCACAAAATCACCGATAGAGACCTCGTCTGTAACACAATTTTCTACAATCCTTTCGTCTACACCTTCATAGTGTCCGGACAAAATCACCAGCCGTTTCTTCGATGCAAATTCCTCAGCCTTCTTCTGGGTGAAGGGAGTACCCGCAGGGGTCACATATATAACAGGTGTGCCGCCCTCTATATCAATACTTTTTAAAGCTTTATATATAGGCTGTGGCTGTAATACCATTCCCGGGCCACCACCATATGGATAATCATCAACCCTGTTAAACTTATCCTCACTAAAATCCCTTATGTTATATGAATTTATATCTATAATAGAGTTATCCAAGGCTCTCTTTATTATCCCATATGAAAAAACCGATTCAAACATCTCTGGAAATAAGGTGAGTATATCAAACCTCATTAGACCAACCCCTCAAGTAGCTCAACTATCATATAGCCGCCATCCAGATCGACTTTTTTGATAACCTTGCCGATTGCAGGAATCAATATTTTACTTTTATCTCTGCCCGTAATCTCATAAACATCGTTACCGCCGGGTGAATATATTTCACTTATTTTGCCAAGTTGTTTATTATTTGTATCAAATACATCTAGTCCTATTATGTCACTTAAGAAATATTCACCATTGGATAGCTTAATGGCATTGGATCTATCTACGTATAGATATTGTCCCTTAAGTTTTTGGGCCTTCTCTAAACTGTTTATGCCTTCTAACTTAATTAAAACAAACTTATTTGTGTACGAGACATGTTCAATACCATATTTAATTTTTTCCCCATGCGAATCTACATAAGCAAATGAAAGATCATCAAACCTCCCGGGGCTCTTCGTCATAGGAGAAACTTTAACTTCACCCGAAAGGCCCTTCGAATTCACTATTTTCCCGACTATCAAATAATCCAGCATCAAATCACCTATATTATTTCAACCATGACTCTCTTATGTTCTTTTGAAGCTGCAGCCTTTACCACTGTCCTTATTGCTTTGGCTATCCTTCCCTGCTTACCTATTACCTTACCCATATCTTCAGGAGCAACCTTTAATTCTATTATTATCGATTGTTCGCCTTGAACCTCTTTTACTTCTATCGCATCCGGATTGTCAACCAGGGCCTTAGCAATAATTTCCACTAATTCACTCATTTTTACACCAACCCTTCCTTATGAGTTCTTTAGATGTAGGTCATATATACCGCTCTTTTTAAACAGGTATTTCACTGTATCCGATGGCTGAGCACCATTTTTTAACCAGGAAATAGCTTTGTCTGTATCGATCTTTACCTCTTCCGGCTGTGAAATAGGATCATAATATCCGATCTCTTCAATAAATTTCCCATCTCTGGGTGACCTTGAATCAGCAACAATCACACGATAAAACGGCTTCTTTTTTGCTCCCATTCTTCTTAAACGTATCTTTACGGCCAAATCATTCACCTCCTTTCAATGCATAAAAGGCATTCTAAATTTACTTTTACTTATGTTATCCACGTTGCCGAATTGCTTCATCAGCTTTTTTGTCTCGTTGAATTGCTTGAGCAGCCTGTTCACATCCTGTATGGACGTACCGCTTCCCACGGCTATCCTTTTTCTTCTACTACCATTAATTATACCTGTATCTCTTCTCTCATCCCTGGTCATAGAGCTGATTATGGCTTCGATTTTAGATACGTCTTTATCACTTACGTTTGCTCCGGCAAGCTGCTTGGGAGATACACCGGGTATCATATCCATTATCTGGTTTATAGGTCCCATTTTCTTTATTTGCTGCAATTGATCTAGAAAATCATCTAATGTAAACTGCTGGCTGAGCAATTTTTCCTGTAGTTTTTCTGCTTTTTCAGCATCATAATTTTCTTGGGCCTTTTCAATAAGGCTGAGCATGTCACCCATGCCTAATATTCTGGATGCCATCCTGTCCGGATGAAACGGCTCCAAGGCATCCATCTTTTCTCCCATACCTATAAACTTAATCGGTTTACCTGTTACCGCGCGTATAGATAACGCTGCTCCGCCTCTTGTATCACCATCAAGCTTTGTCAATATAAGTCCGTTGATACCTATCTGCTCATTAAAGCTCTGAGCCACATTCACAGCGTCCTGGCCCGTCATGGCATCGACAACAAGCAAAACCTCATTGGGACTAACCGTACCCTTTATTGATTTTAATTCATTCATCATATTTTTATCAATCTGAAGCCGGCCGGCCGTATCGATAATAACAACATCCCTGCCTTCTTTAAGTGCTTCACTTACCGAGCTTTTGCAAATATCAACCGTACCTACATTGCCACCCATTGTAAATACGGGCACATTCACATTTTTACCAACGACCTGTAACTGCTTAATTGCCGCCGGCCGGTATATGTCCGCTGCAACCAAAAGCGGACGTTTCCCCTGTTTTTTAATCATTGCCGCAAGCTTGCCGCATGTAGTTGTCTTGCCGCATCCCTGAAGCCCGACCAACATTATAACGGTAGGCGGCTTATCTGCAAATTCAATACGGCTGTTTGTCTTACCCATCACATTAACCAACTCGTCCATGACGATCTTTATGACCTGCTGCCCGGGAGTCAAGCTTTCCAATACGTCCTGTCCGGTAGCTCTTCCGCTGACTTTGGCAATAAATTCTTTTACGACCTTATAATTTACATCCGCCTCAAGGAGTGCTATTTTGACTTCTTTCATGGCGCTCTTTACATCGGCTTCAGTGAGTTTACCCTTGCTTCTTAAACGTTTAAAGGTTTCTTGTAATCGCGAGGTCAAGCTTTCAAAAGCCATTGGTTTCACCTCTAAATCTCAATTATTTCCGTGATTTTGTCTTTTATATCTTCCAATATTTTTATATTATTTTTTTTATCTCCTTCACCCTCGTAAAGTTGTTTCTCCATCTTATTAATAGCCCGCAGTACAGATTTATATATTCTGTTTTCATAGCTGTATTTGCTTGCAAGCTGCAGTACGGTCTCATATCTTCTGAGAATTTTAACTGCCCGCTTTAAGGTATCATAAACAGCTTGTCTTGAAATATCAAGGTGCTCTGCAATCTCTGCCAATGACAGGTTATCGCAGTAATACATCTCAATGATATCGGACTGTCTTTTTGATAATAGTCCGTTATATAGATCATATAATATATTAATTTCCGTTACTTCCATAACCTCAGAGGGTTTATCGGTGCTGTTAAGACTAGTTACTTTAATCATTATTTCACCGCCTGTTAAGGTGATAGCCTTGACAGTAAAATGATATTATATATCGTTTCATTTGTCAACATCAAAATCAAGAAGTGCATTGGTAAATTCTTTGGCATCAAATTCCTGCAAATCCTCAGCTTTTTCACCTAATCCTATATACCTTACGGGAATATCGCATTCGGATTTAATTGCTAGTAAGATGCCGCCCTTAGCAGTTCCATCCAATTTTGTAAGTATAATTCCTGTAAGTTCAGTGGCATCTTTGAATACCCTCGTCTGTTGTATAGCGTTCTGCCCAGTGGTTGCATCCAATACAAGAAATATTTCTTTTTGCGCCTGGCCGTACTCCCTATCTATTACTTTATTCATTTTACTCAGCTCATTCATCAGATTCATTTTGGTATGAAGACGGCCGGCCGTATCGCATATTAATACGTCAGCCTTTCTGGCTTTGGCTGCATTTATGGCATCAAAAATAACAGCCGATGGATCCGAGCCCTCTTCGTGTCTTATCACGTCAATATTTAATCTTTTTCCCCAAATCTCCAATTGCTCACCGGCCGCTGCCCTAAATGTATCTCCGGCTGCAAGCAAAACTTTCTTTCCGTCCTTTTTGTACATTGACGCTAGTTTTGCAATTGTTGTCGTTTTGCCGACCCCATTCACACCGACTAATGTTATAACCATTGGAGATTGGATATTAAATGCGTCCTGGTTACTATTCAATATATCAAATATAATCTCTTTAAGCAGTGCTTTACAATCCTCCGATGTCTTTATTTTTTTATTCCGCACCTCTTTTTTCAATCTCTCCAATATTTTTTGGGTTGTATCAACACCGATATCGGATGTTATTAAGATTTCCTCCAAAGAATCATAAAACTCCTCATTCAGTTCACGGTGAAGAGAAAAAAGGTCCTGCATTTTTTTTGAAAAATTGCCCCTTGTTTTAGAAATACTGCTTTTAAGCTTATTTAAACTATCCCCTAAAAAACCTAACATACTTTACCTCCAGTCACTTACTTCATCGAATTTTATAGAAATTTTTTTAGTGATACCTTTTTCTTCCATAGTTATACCATATATAGCATTTGCTGCTTGTGCAGTACCAGGCCGGTGGGTTATCAGAATAAACTGTATATCACCTGATAACTGCCCCAAAAAATTTATAAATCTGTCTATATTAGCATCATCCAATGCAGAATCAATCTCATCGAGAATTACAAACGGCGGATGATTGAGTTCCAAAAGAGAAAATAGCAGGGCTATCGCCACCAATGCCCTTTCTCCACCCGACAAAAGTGACATGCTTTGTAGTCTCTTACCCGGTGGCTGTACAATAATATCGATACCGCTCTCCGTAGGATTGGCTTTATCGGAAAGCTCGATTTTGGCCTGGCCGCCGTTAAACAATTTAATGAAATTGTCATGAAATGCAGTATTTGCCTGTTTCAAAAAAACATTAAACCTGTTATAAATAATTTTATCAGTATCAGTAATAATCTTTAATAATGAATTCTTCGATTCGTATGTATCCCTATATTGGTTTGTCAAAAAATCATATCGTTTTTTTGTTTCTTCATATTCTTTAATTGCATTCATATTAACATTGCCAAGTAAATCGAGTTTTCTTTTAAGAGTCCGTATCTCCCTTTGCAGATCTGCTTCACTTATTGATTTATCCTCATATGTAAAAGCCTCGTTTATAGTTAAATCAAATTCATCTTTCAAACGGGATAAGATGTTATTTACTTCCGACAGTATACGCTCTTTTTTAATTTCGCATTCCTTCAAGGAGTCGTTAACAGACAATATCTCATCATGCATTGCCTTATATCTTCTTGTCACCTGATTTTTCCTATTATCTTCCGATTGTATTTTTTGTTTTACCTCATTTATTTTCTCATTTGCAGCCGATATCAGATGCATTAATTCTTTGCGTTTGCTCATTTCATCTGCAATAATTTTACTATTATCCCCGATGTTTTGTCTTAAGTTCGACCTATCATTTAATAAAGTCCTGATATCAATATAAGCTGAGTTTAATTTACCGGATAGTTCCTCTCTGCGGTGAATTAACGATTGTTTCTCCGCAATGGCAGCCGCATTATTTATCTTAAAATTTTCATGGGATTCTATTAGTTTGCTATAATTTTCCTTAAGCTCATGTGTAATTAAGCCGAAATTATTTATAAGCAAATTTAATTGTTTTAATTGATAATCATCTTCATCCACATTCTTTTCCAGTGTTTCACAGTCACGTTTAAGTTTAACGGTTTCATCTTTATAAGAACCTATATGTCCTGCCAATTCCCGTATACTGCTTTTACATTTTTTATGACTGGAGAATAGATTTTTTAATTTGTTATCTATTGTTTTTTTTCTGTACGATAGGGTAACTAGCTTATTTTTAAAATCGTCTGCTTGAGATTGTTGAATCTCCATATTATTATTTATCTCTGTAATTTGTTTATTGACATTTTTTAAATTCAAACTATATTTTTCTACTTCAGTCTTTAATCTCGTTATTTCATTTTCTCTTGCAAAAAAGCTGTAACTTTTTTTATGAAATCCTCCTGAGATGAGACCGCCCGGCGAAACTCTTTCTCCATCCAAAGTGACGGCACGAATCAAATATCTATAGCTTTTGCAAACCCCTATAGCATTATCAATCGTATCAAATACATATATATTCCCAAGTAAAAATTCTATTGCATTTTTAAACATGTTATTATAATTTACTAATTCGGCCGCTCTCCCTAAATAGCCGTTGCCACTAATATTTTTATATGGCCGCGGCCTTATAGATGAAAGCGGTATAAAAGTTGCCCTGCCGGCTTTCTTGGTTTTCAACATGGCAATCAATCTCTTGGCATCATCTTCCGACTTTACTATCAAATACTCAATAGAACCGCCCAGAGCTGTTTCAATTGCCCGTTCATATTTTCTGTCCAGGCCTATCAGTCCGCCTACAAAACCATAGATATTTTTGTCTTTTAATTTAAGAAGGAATTTTGACCCTCCGTTTAATCCGTCGTAATTTCTTTTCATATCGTCTAAGACTTTTTTTCTGGTATTCAATATTTGCATATTCTTTTTATAATTATCGGCCTGGCCGGTATATCCAGCAAGCTTATGCTTATCATCTTCAATGCAAATTTCTAATTGAATCAATGAATCCTTTGCCTGCTTGATTTCTCTATTAACAGTTTTCCGCTCTTTTAAAACTTTGGTAGCATTTTCTTTAATTGATTGCATTAATGATATTTGATTGTTGTAATTTGTTTTACATTCATGCAAGGCATTTAATTTATCAGATATGTCGATATTTAAGTGCTTTATTTCATTATTTTTAATTAAAATTTCTTTTTCCAGATCACCGTTCTTCATTCTTAACTTATCACTAAAAGAATTTATTGAGTCTGTTACACTTTCCAACAACATAATATTATTTGTGTATTTTTTCTCATTGGTATCAATCATACCGCTTTTTTTGTCTAGATCTTTCATCTTAAAAATAAGCTTGTCCATTTCACTTTTATAATTTCTTGCATCATCTATAGATTCATGGATGTTTTGTTTATTTTTTTTAAGTTCCTTTTTGTCACTCATAAGCTGCAGATTTAGAAGGTTTATTTTACCTTTACTTTTCTCAAGCAAATTTTGATTGGAATAAAGGCAGGTTCTTGCAGATTCTTCATCACTTTTTAATCGTTCAATTAATTTATTGAGCTGCTGCATTTTTTCCTCATAACAGCTTATGTTCTTTTTTAATATTACAAATTGATCTTTCGCATTTTTGATATCTTTGGATATAATATCAGCTTTATCATGAAACATTTTATAGTTTATTAAGCTGTCATTCACCCTATACGATTTGTATTTTTTCGAAAGATCCTCATACTCATGAGCCTTTACAGATTCTTGGTATAACGGTACAAGCCGCGTATGTATCTCAGAGATAATGTCATTTAGACGGTTTAAATTATCCTGTGTTACCTCCAGCTTTTTGATGGATTCGTTCCTCTTGTTTTTGTATTTCATTATACCTGCGGCTTCTTCAAAAAATCCTCTCTTCTCATCCGGACTGCTGTTTAATATTTCATCAATTTTCCCCTGGCCGATGATTGAATAACCGTTTTTGCCTAAACCGGTATCTGTAAAAAGCTCTATTATATCCCTTAACCTGCACTCAGAATTATTTATATAAAATTCACTATCGCCGGACCGATAGTACTTTCTAGTTATGGATATCTCCGAATAATCAATGTCAATTTGCCTGTCACTGTTATCTAAGATAATTGATACATATGTATAGCCCAACGGCTTTCTATTGTCACTGCCGTTAAATATAATATCCTCCATTTTATTTCCCCGCAGGTCCCGTGGGTTTTGTGAACCCAAAACCCACGTAATAGCCTCAACTAAATTACTTTTTCCGGTACCGTTTGGGCCTATTACACATGTAATACCCTTTTCAAATTCAAAGACAGTCTTCTGGGCAAAGGATTTAAACCCATAGACTTCTAATCTTTTCAGATACATAAAAATCCTCCCATGTGCACAACAAAACCTGCCATCATATGACAGCAGGTATCAGCAGAATTTTTATCTTGGTTCTACAATAAACTTTATTGCGGTTCTGGCTTCCCCATCTATTTCAATTTCAGAAAAAGCCGGAATTGCAATCAAGTCAATACCGTTCGGCGCTACATATCCCCTGGCAATTGCAATGGATTTTACAGATTGGTTTACAGCTCCCGCACCTACCGCTTGTATTTCCACAACATTCTTTTCTCGTAACACAGCAGCGAGAGCACCTGCTACAGATTTTGGCTGCGATTTAGCTGATACCTTCAAAATCTCCATATAAAACTCCTCCTTAATAAAAGTATTTGGTTTTACGTTTTATGGACTAATGTTAAGTGTATCGGATAATAACTATATTCTATGCTAAACCCATAAATCCTTCTTTTATTAAATCATCTGCATACAATTTCTTATTAAATTCCTTACAATTGTCATTATATTCAACTTTTACCGTTTCATTAGGCAGCTTTTTATTCTGTGCCACCACTACTTCGCAATTTAGCTTTTTTCTGAATATATCAATATTACGCCTTTTGTTACCCACGAGTTTTGATGTCATGACGGGATTCACAGAGATTTTAATAACTTCATCTTCGGCAACATCACCAAGATAATGTAGAACCATATCACATATAAGCGACGATTCCACCAGCTCGCCGAGGTTTGAAGCAAAGGGCCCGGCAACCACGTCGGCTTTATCATTGATGCTGTCGGTTGTTTGCAACCCCAGGCGGATTATTGGAATATCTGCAAAGGTAAATAATATCATGATATCTTTGCAGATCTTTATCGTTTCTTCTATTGTAAGCGGCTTATAAGTTTTATTACAAAAAAGTTTTTCCAGATAGGTGTTCTTAATGACAAGGGTAGGATACAATCTAACAAAATCTGCCTTCATAGAAATAATTTGCTTCGCAGTCATTATATCCTTGCTATAGTCATCATCCGGCAGGCCGATCATCATTTGCAGGCCTAATTTAAATGGGTAGTTTTTTATCATTGTAGACGCAACCCTGGTATCCTCCGGAGTATGACCCCTATGTGAGGCTGCCAGCACGCCGTCATCCATTGATTGCAGTCCCAGTTCGACTGCCGTTACACCACATTCAAGTAAATTCTGTAAAATATCATTGTCTATATAGTCGGGCCGGGTTGAAAGTCTGATACCCTGTATGACTCCCCTATCCTTATATTTTTTTGCCACCGAAAGAAGTTCCCTCTGACGCGATATCGGTATTCCGGTAAAGCTTCCGCCAAAAAAACCAACTTCTATATAAGAATCAAGAGGTATGGTTTTAAGATAAGTGTCTATAATGCTTTTTACATATTTGGCATTAACAGGATCCAGATTTCCGGTAATGGAATACTGATCGCAGTATACGCATTTATACGGGCATCCCTCCTGTGGTACAAATATAGGTATTGTATAATGTCTTTTTTTCATATGGTTTGGAATTTATCCAGGGCCTCCTTTGCAGCATTTTGTTCAGCTTCTTTTTTTGTTTTACCCATACCCTTTCCTACTAATGACTCATTCATAACAGCTTGCATATAAAAAGTCTTGTCATGATCCGGGCCCGTCTCTTTTATTACTTCATAAGTAATCTCATAACCTTTTTTTTGTGCAAATTCCTGCAGACGTGATTTATAGTCCAGCGCATCCGAATTGTATATCTCATCAAAATCATTGAGGACAAAAGTCATTATGAATTTTCTTGCACAGTCTAAACCGCCGTCCAGATAGATTGCTCCTATAAGTGCCTCAAAGGTATCTGCTAAAATGGACGTACGCTTTCTCCCCCCGCTTGATTCTTCACCATGGCTCAATTTTAGCTGATTTCCTAATTCAAGTCTTGCTGATTTTTTTGAAAGGTTTGTCTCACAAACAAGTAATGCACGTAATTTTGACAGATTTCCTTCATCTATCTCCGGCAATTTTTTATATATAAATTCCGTGACGACCAAACTCAAAACAGAGTCTCCCAAAAATTCCAACCGTTCATTAGAATTTAATTTTTTTTGTTCATTTGCATAGGAACTGTGGGTAAAAGCTAATTCCAGCAGATTTTTGTTGCTGAACTTATATCCTATTGTTTTTACTACCGTATCATATTTCATTTAATCATATCATCCATTCAATCAGAATATTTCTTGAAGGCTAAGGTTGCGTTCTGACCACCAAATCCAAAGGTATTTTTGAGAGCATAATTAATATCAAGTTTCCTACCGGTATTTGGCACATAATCCAGATCACAATCGGGATCGGGTGTTTTTAAGTTTATGGTAGGCGTAGCAAAATCATTATAGATGGAAAGAACCGTAGCAATAGATTCTATGCCGCCTGCACCCCCCAATAGATGTCCGGTCATTGATTTAGTGGACGAAACCGCAAGTTTATATGCATGATCTTTAAACACGGTTTTTATTGCCATTGTTTCATATTTATCGTTTAATTCCGTTGATGTACCGTGAGCATTGATGTACTGAACATCATCCGGTGAGATACCCGCATCATTTATTGCATTATGCATGGCTCTGGCCGCTCCTTCTCCATCCGGGGCAGGAGCCGTTATGTGGTATGCATCGGCGGTAAGACCATAACCTACAAGCTCGGCATATATTCGCGCTCCCCGCTTTAATGCATGAGAAAGTTCCTCCAGTATTAAAATACCCGAGCCCTCTCCCATTATAAAACCGTCTCTTTGAGCATCAAAAGGCCTGCTGGCTTCGCTGGGAACCTCGTTTTTTGTTGACATTGCTTTCATAGAGCAAAATCCTGCAAATGACATTGGGGTAATTGCTGCTTCCGCGCCTCCGGTAATGATCATATCAGCCTCTCCGTTTTGTATGAATCTATAAGCAGCGCCGATGGCATTTGTCCCTGATGCACATGCACTCACGGTTGTTTCGTTTATACCCTTTACTCCATACATAATGGCTATTTGTCCGGCAGCCATATTAGAGATCATCATAGGGATAAAAAACGGGCTTACTCTTCCCGGCCCTCTGTCATAGAAGACATGGAACTGTTTCTCCAGGGTTTCAATCCCTCCAACGCCCGTACCCATTACAACGCCTACTCTTTCGCTGTCTTCTTTCGAGATATCAAGCGTTGCGTCGTCAAGCGCCATTCCTGTAGCTGCAACTGCAAATTGAGTAAACCTATCCATCCTCTTGGCGTCTTTTTTATCTATATAATCAACTGGGTCAAAGTTTTTAACCTCACCTCCTATTTTCGTACGAAATTCGGAAGCATCAAACTTAGTTATATTATCGATACCCGATTTGCCTTCTTTAAGCGCATTCCAGTATTCACTAGTCCCTATGCCTATGGGGGTGATTGCGCCTAATCCCGTAACCACTACTCTCTTTTTATCCATAAGTAACCTCCTACTCGCATTAGTACAAATTGTTTAAAGTCCCGCTCCAAGGCGGGACTGAATTATTCCTCTTCATCGGTATGAGCCTTTATATACTCTACAGCATCATTCACAGTGGTGATTTTTTCTGCATCCTCATCAGGTATTTCGATATCAAACTCTTCTTCAAGGGCCATAACCAATTCCACTACATCCAGAGAATCAGCTCCAAGATTGTCTATAAAGGAAGATTCTAAGGTGACTTCTTCAGGTTCAACACCTAACTGCTCGGCAATTATTTCTTTTATTTTATCAAAAACCATTATTTCACCTCCTCCCACAATGTTGAAACAAAAGTTGTAACATATAAAATATATTACATTACCATTCCGCCGTCAATATGTATAACCTGCCCTGTAATATAATCAGAATATGGCGACACAAGGAAGGTAATCACATTTGACACGTCTTCAGGTGTTCCAAAACGGCCAAGCGGGATGGTTTTAAGCATTTCCTGCCTTAAATCTTCTTTTAACTCCTTAGTCATTTGGGTATCTATAAAACCGGGTGCTATTGCATTTACATTTATTCCCCGTGAAGAAAATTCTTTGGCTGCAGATTTGGTAAGTCCGATAATACCGGCTTTGGATGCTGAATAATTGGCCTGGCCGGTGTTTCCTACAATGCCGATAACAGAGGCGGTATTAACTATTTTACCATACCTGTTTTTCAGCATATACCGCGATGCTCCCTTAATACAATTAAATGCACCTTTCAAATTTGTATTGATAACCTTATCCCAATCATCGTCACTCATTCGAAGTATTAATTTATCCTTTGTTACACCTGCATTATTAATCAGTATATCAATTTTCCCATACGTATCGACAGTAAACTTCATCATATCTTTAACATTGGAGAAGTCAGAAACATCAGCCTTATACGGTGCTGCTTCACCACCGCCGGCCTTAATCATTTCTACAACCCCCTCGGCGGCATCCGGTCGGTGTGCATAATTAACTATTACTTTAGCACCCAACCCGGACAGTTTTATTGACGTAGCCCGTCCTATACCCCTGGCACCTCCAGTAACTACGGCAACTTTATCATTTAAAAACATATAATCACCATTCCTCATAAGTTTAGCGCTTCCAATGTTTTATTTAATGTATCTATGTTTTCTACATTTAATATGGTGACACTTCTATCAATCTTTTTGATAAAACCGCTGAGCGCCCGGCCCGGCCCTACTTCAACAAATGTGTTTATACCGTCTTTTATCATAAGTCTTATGGTATCTTCCCAGAGCACCGGATGACTAACCTGTTTAATGAGGAGATCTCTTATCTCACTCTCACTTTTGATATATTCACCTGTCACATTTGTTATAACCGGTATAGTTAAATGTCTAAACTTAATATTATCTAAGTCAACCGATAGCTTTTCACCGGCAGGTTTTAACAGGCTGCAATGAAACGGTGCACTGACTGATAAATTTACTACCCTGCGTGCTCCCATTTCTTTAACAATCACAGAAGCCCTTTCAATTGCCTTAAGCTCGCCGGAAATCACTATTTGCCCCGGGCAATTTAAATTTGCAGGCTCAACAACTCCCACATCCGATGCTTTCTTGCATGCAAGCTCAACTTTATCTCTTTCAAGACCTAATACTGCCGCCATTCCACCAACCCCCAAGGGGACGGCTTCCTGCATATATTTCCCGCGCCGCGAAACCAATCTCACCGCATCTTTAAAATCCAAAGCACCGGAAATAACCAAAGAGCAATATTCACCTAAACTCAAACCGGCAGTAATATCAGGTTTGATTCCTTTTGATTCAAGAATCTTATATGTAGCCAAGCTCATAGTAAGTATAGCCGGCTGTGTTATTTCTGTTTTTATAAGCTCATCTTTGGGACCTTCAAAGCATAATTTCTTAATATCATAACCCAACGCCTCGTTGGCAGCGTCAAATACATCCTCAGCTAAAGAGAAATTTTCTGCCAGATCCTTTCCCATCCCGGGATACTGGGCCCCCTGGCCAGGAAATACAACTGCCAATTTCATCATTGATACTACCTCCATTCTTTAATCCTGTCAAGTAATCCGTCCGTCTCATTCATAATGTCATCTATAATCTGTTTGCATGGTTTTATGTCATGTATCATCCCTGCAATTTGTCCAGACATCACCGAACCCTGTTTTACATCACCATCTACTGCTGCAGCTTTAAGCTTACCCGTACCCAGCTTTTCCAATATTTCGGTTTCAACATGCTGCTTTTCAAGTTTTTCATATTCTCGCGTAAGTTCATTTTTTAGTACCCTGACCGGATGACCGGTAGACCTTCCCGTAACTACTGCGTCCCTATCTTTTGCCTTTACAATTGCGTCCTTATATTTTTGATTTACCGTGCATTCCTTTGAGGCCACAAATCTCGTGCCCATCTGTATACCATCGGCACCTAACGCCAAGGCTGCAACAATACCTCTTCCATCAGCTATGCCGCCAGCTGCCACAACCGGTATATCAACGGCATCTACGACCTGCGGCACCAAAGTCATGGTAGTAAGCTCACCGACATGTCCCCCTGATTCCGTACCCTCGGCTATTACCGCATCTACCCCATCTCTTTCCATCCGTTTAGCCAAAGCTACCGACGGCACTACGGGAAGCACTTTTATACCGGCATCTTTTAACTTATCAACGTATTTTCCGGGATTTCCCGCACCGGTAGTTATTACCGGTACCTTCTCTTCGTATACAACCTGCATTACATCTTCTGCAAAAGGCGACAGCAGCATAACATTTACTCCAAAAGGCCGTTTTGTTAAGCTTCTAGCTTTTTTTACCTGTTCCTTCACAAATTCCCCCGGAGCATTGCCGGCGCCTATAATGCCCAGACCGCCTGCGTTTGAAACAGCAGCGGCTAATTCAGCCGTTGCCACCCAAGCCATGCCGCCTTGAATAATTGGGTAATCAATATTCAAAACATCACATAACCTTGTTCTTAACATGATTTTCCTCCTATTTGTTCCATTTAAGAATTACCGAGGCATACGTCAAACCGGTTCCAAATGCGGTAAGTAATAAACAGTCTCCTTTTTTCAAAGAAGAATTTCTATATAATTCGTCCAGTGCAATTGGTATAGATGCCGATGAGGTGTTGCCATACTTATCAATATTGATATAAACCTTTTCTTCTGAGAGATCTATTCTCTTCATAGCAGCTTCAATAATCCTTATATTTGCCTGATGCGGGACAAATATATCTATATCATCAGTCGTAAGTCCTGCCTTATCTAAAACCTTTAGTGAAGCATCACCCATTACCCTTACTGCAAATTTGAAAACTTCTTTGCCATCCATGTGTATGGTATGAAGCTTATTTTTTACTGTTTCTTCAGATGCCGGCATCCTCGAACCGCCTGCCGGAAGCAACAGGTGTTTACCACCGTCACCGTCTGCACCAAGCACTGAGGAAACAATACCCAAACCTCTCTCAGTCCTGCCAAGAACAGCTGCAGCGGAACCGTCGCCAAAAAGCACACATGTTCCACGATCATCCCAATTTGTAATTTTTGACATAATTTCACTGGCAACAACCAGTATATGTTTGTACATACCCGACTTAATAAACTGATTAGCCACCGTTATCGCATATAAAAACCCGGAGCAACCGGCTTCAAGATCAAAAGCAGCTGAATTTACAGCACCAAGATTACTCTGGACAACACAAGCCGTGGCAGGAAAATTTGCATAATCAGGTGAATTTGTCGATACAATGATAAGATCTATATCTTTAACATCCAGGGAAGCGTCGCTCAACGCTTTTTTAGCGGCTTCGGTTGCAATATCAGAAGCAGCTTGGGTATCATCCACAATATGTCTTTCTTTAATGCCTGTACGTGAAGTAATCCATTCATCACTGGTATCGACTGTTTTTTCCAGATCCTTATTCGTAAGTATCTTTTTAGGGACATAACTTCCAATTCCCATTATACCCGTTGTATATCTACCATCCATAGTCATTTCACTCCTATATTAGAAACTTGAACCTTTAGGTTATTTAACACATCATTTTTAACAAATATCCGCGCTTGACGAACCGCATTTAAAAACGCATGTGAATCCGAACTCCCGTGGGCTTTAATAACAGCCCCGTTAATGCCCAATAGCGGTACGCCGCCATATTCTTTATAATCCATCCTTTTTAAGATATTTTTAAAACCGTCCTTTAACAATAATGCTCCGAGTTTGGTAAGGTGATTTTTCATCATTTCTTCTTTAAGCAATTCAATAATAAGCGAGGCTATCCCTTCCATGGATTTTAAAACAGCGTTGCCTACAAAACCATCACATACCAAAATATCACATTTACCGTATGGAATATCTCGCCCCTCAACATTACCTACAAAATTAATCTGAGCATCACTTAATAATTTATAAGTACGTTTAGTAAGATCATTGCCCTTTCCTTCTTCTGCACCTACGTTTAACAGTCCAATTCTCGGCCTTTTGATGTCCAGCACCTCTTCGACATATGCAGAGCCCATCACGGCAAATTGAAGAAGATTCACAGGCTTGCAATCCGTGTTTGAGCCACTGTCGGCCATTATTACTAAACCGGTTTTAGTCGGTATAGGGCTAACCAGGGCAGGGCGATCAACATTTGAAATTCGGCCCAACTTTAACAATCCACCGGCCATCAAGGCTCCCGTATTGCCCGCCGATACAAAAGCATCTATTTTATTATGCTTCAAGTAGTCCAGGCCGCAAACCATTGAGGAATTTTTTTTATTCTTTATGGCGGCAACCGGTGCGTCATCATTAGATATGATTTCTTCGGTATTTATTATTTCAATTCTATCTAACGACCCATCGCCATGGGAATTTACCTCTGTTAGTAACTTGTCCTTATCGCCGAAAAGGACTATACTCACATCATCAAACTCGTTTAAAGCCAACAAGCCGCCGCTTACTGTTTCATGTGGTGCATAGTCACCCCCCATTGCATCAATTCCTATTTTCATTTAGGCTATCTCCTCCATCAGTGTCCAGACTAACAAGTATGAATTTTCCCCGAAACACTTCCAGCCTCTTCACTTTGATTTTTACCCAGACAAAATATTTATTACTGCGTTGTTTTGTTACTTCAGCCTTTCCTATTAATTTATCTCCAAGTCTTACCGGGTGTTTATATTTTATATTAGCCACCCCTATTAGTGCGACATCCGCATCTATTACGGCTATAGCAAGAGATTCAGCCTGAGCGTAAATAAAATGGCCTCTAACAACCTGGCTTTTTTCAAATACCATGTCTTTTGTAGGCTCAAAGATGGATATTCCAGATTTACCTAATTCCAAATCCAATAGTTCCCCAATGATTTCCGTACCCTTTATCGATTTTAATTTACTGTAATTCTCTTTAGCCGCAATTTTTAACCTTCCGCGCAGATCTGGTATACCCAGCTTCATCCTATCCAACCTGATCGTCGGTACACTTACTCCAAAAAAGCACGCCAGTTCTTTATCTGTCAGAAAGGGTTCTTCAGCCAGTTTTGAACATAGTTCGCTCTGTCTTTTTAATTTAGGTAAACTGTTAGACGACATATATTTCACTCCAGGTCATATTACCAACTAATAAAAGAATATCATAAAAAAAAGTTAATAGCAATATAAAAAAGTAATAGGTTAACCTATTACTTTTTTATCAGTCTGCAATTACCTTTTTACCATCATAATAGCCGCAGTTTTTACAAACTCTGTGCGGCATCATTAATTCATGGCACTGTGGACATTCAACCAACGTGGGATGGGTCAATTTAAAATGAGCCTTCCTGCTCCGTGTTCTTGCTTTGGACCATTTCCTTTTAGGTACAGCCATATATGACACCTCCTTGTTTACTTGTCAAAATATTTTTTAAGTACCTCAAATCTGGGATCTATTGATTCATCACCATTTAATTTGGAATTTGAATCTTTGTAGTCAATCCCTCCACAATTCTCATTACACAGATAACGATATGGAAGAGACAAAATCAAATCTGTTCTTATAAGTTTATCAAGGTAAACCTGATTGCCATCTTTAAAAAATACCTTTGTACCGGATTCATTTTCAAAATCATTGAGGTTATCATGAAGTTCTATTGTTGAATGATAATGGAGCGGCCTTAAGCACCTATAACATACGGTATCCAGTGAAACCTCCATCGAACCGTCTATATAAAAACCATCATCAGTATTGGTTATAACGGCATTTACATGTACGGGAGAGGTAAACTTAATATTTGAGTCCACATATTCATTTAATACCAAGTCAAAACTTGTGTTAATATATGAATATAATTTGCTCTTGATATTTGATATATCCAGCTTCATATGCATCACCCAATTTTAAAGACATACTAATTATAAGTTGTTAAAACCGTACTGTCAATATTTTTTAATGTTTACCGACAAGCGCCAATGTTTCCCGCGCAATCATAAGCTCTTCATTGGTCGGTATTACCAACACTTTTACTTTTGACTCCGGTTTTGATATCTCTGCTTCTTTGCCCTGTACCTTATTTGCTTCCTTATCTAAAATTATTCCCAAATTATCCAAATCTTTTAGTACCATTTCTCTTATAATATCCGAGTTTTCTCCAACACCGGCAGTGAAAACTATAGCGTCTACCTTGCCGCCAAGTACTGCTATATATGCACCAATATATTTTTTGACACCATAGGTAAAAGTCTCTAATGCTATCTGATTTTTTTTATTATCCTTTGATGCTGCCTCTTCAATATCCCTGAAGTCGCTGCTCAGTCCCGATATGCCCAAAACACCGGATTTCTTATTGAGCATGTCCACTACATCATAGGCAGATACATGTTCTTTATCCATTAAAAACGTAATAACGGACGGATCGATGTCCCCAGATCTTGTACCCATAATAACCCCGTCTAAAGGAGTAAAACCCATGCTTGTATCTATAGATTTACCGTTTTTGATTGCCGTTATACTTGAGCCGTTTCCCAAATGACATGTAATAAGGTTTACTTCATTTACATCTTTATTAAGCATATTCGCTGCACGCAAAGTTACATATTTATGTGAGGTACCATGAAAACCGTATTTTCTTATTTTGTACTTTTCATAGAGTTCATAAGGTATCCCATACATAAAAGCCTCGGGCGGTATTGTTTGGTGAAAAGCCGTATCAAATACAGCCACCATAGGAACACCGGGCATTAGCGCCTGGCAAGCCTTTATACCTACAATATTTGGTGGGTTATGAAGGGGGGCGAGCTCACTTTCATCATCAATTGTTTGCAATACATCATCGTTAATTACTACCGAACTTGCAAATCTCTCTCCTCCATGGACAACCCTGTGCCCTACGGCATCAATTTCCTTAAGGCTTGTGATTGCACCTGAATTTTTATCCGTAAGCAGGCTGAGTGCTTTTTCCAACGCCTCTTTATGATTACTGATATTTGTTTTGATTGTCTGCTTATTCATACCGGATCTTTGATATTTGATCTGCGAACCGTCTATCCCTATCCGCTCAACAACACCCTTTGCTTTTACATCATTATTGTCCGTATCAATCAATTGATATTTTAGCGATGAGCTCCCGCAGTTTATTACTAAAATATTCAAATCCTTTCTCCTTTCGTTCAACTTGCTTATTTTTATTTAGCCTGTACGGCCGTTATAGCAATAACATTATAAATATCTTCAAGGCTGCATCCTCTTGAAAGATCGTTAATTGGTTTATTAAGTCCTTGAGATACCGGCCCTATAGCCTGAGCGTTTGCTAACCGCTGTACTAATTTATAACCTATATTACCGGCTTGTAAATCAGGGAATATTAATACGTTGGCATTGCCTGCCACCTTGCTGCCGGGTGCCTTTTGCGCTGCTACGCTGGGTACCATTGAAGCATCAGCCTGCAATTCACCGTCAATTAGTAAATCCGGCGACATTTCTTTAGCTTTATTGAGAGCCTCCGTGACCTTGTCAACCAATTCACCTTTTGCACTACCTTTAGTTGAATATGACAGCATAGCTACCTTAGGATCAATCCCCAGTAATGTATTCGCTGTTGAAGCAGAAGATACAGCAATAGAAGCTAATTCATCCGCAGTCGGACTAGGATTTACGGCACAATCTGCAAATAAGAACACACCGTTGCTGCCATAACTGCAGTTAGGTACAACCATGATAAATGCACTTGATACTATGGACATTCCGGGAGCAGTTTTTATTATTTGAAAAGCAGGCCGCAAAATGTCCGCGGTCGTATTGACGGCACCTGCTACCATACCATCACCATCTCCGGCTTGCACCATCATACATCCATAATATAATGGGTTTTTGATAGTTGCCTTTGCTTTTTCTAAATCTATGCCTTTCTTTTTACGCATCTCATAAAACTTTTCTGCATAATCATCAAATTTTGGTGAATTTACCGGGTTGATGATCTCTGCTTTATTAATATTTACTTTGAGATTTTCAGCTTGATGTTTAATTTCTTTCTCTTGTCCTAAAAGTACTATATCGACAATATCGTCATTCAAAATCATTTCCGCCGCTTTGAGCGTACGTGGTTCCGTTCCTTCCGCCAGTACTATTTTTTTCTTACACTTATGTGCGTTTTCAATAATATTTTTCATTACTTCCATGTTTTTACTTCCTCCTTTAAAATCACTGCATAAGTTGATATTCTACTTATAATGCTAAATCCCTGCAAAAATGATAAAATAATTATATTGTAAACATATTATAAAGAAAGTTAGTTCAAAATATTTATACAAAGGAATAGTGATTTTATGGTGGTATTAGGTATTATCTCCGAATATAATCCTTTTAATAATGGACATTTATATCATTTAAGAAGATCTAAAGAAATAACAAAAGCCGATGCAGCCATCGACATAATGAGCGGAAATTTTACTCAAAGAGGAGAACCCGCTTTATTTGATAAATGGGTTAGAGCGGAAGCGGCAATCAAAAGCGGAGTAAATCTTGTCATTGAACTACCCGTATGCTACGCTACCTCCAGTGCTGAATTATTTTCCTATGGTGCGGTAAGCTTGTTGGACAGACTCGGTATTGTAGATTATATTTCTTTCGGCAGCGAAGAAGGTAATATGAAAAACCTTCTTAATATATCCGACCTGTTGGCTAATGAAAGCGAACTTTTTAAAATCTATCTCAGGAATTTCCTTAAAGACGGTAATTCCTTTGCCAAAGCGCGGCAGCTTTCATTAGAAAGATTGGGCATAGATGCCGGCCCCATCAGATCACCGAATAATATACTGGGCATAGAATATTTGAAGTGGCTGAATCGTCTGAACAGTGTTATAAAACCTGTCACTGTCAAAAGAATAGGCTCAGAATACAATCAGCAGGTTTTAAGCAAGGATACATTTGTTTCCAGCGCTACGTCTATCAGAAAAGCTTTAAGCAACAGTGATTTACCTGCTATTAAAAATCATATTCCGGAGGATTCTTACGAGGTTTTAAGAAAAAATATAATGAGCGGAAAGATGCCGATCTTTAAGAAAAGCATGGAAGAAATAATATTTTACAATTTGCTTAAAGATAATGATCTTAAAGAAATATTCGATGTCTCCGAAGGATTAAATAAAAGAATAAAACATATGGTATACAAATCCAATTCACTAGAAAACTTGCTTTCTAATATAAAAACAAAGAGGTATGCATACAGTAGGATTTCGCGTATACTTTTCCATTCTTTATTGCATTATACAAAAGAAGAAGCAAATATTTTTAATGAAACCGGGCCTCTGTATGCACGAATATTAGGCTTTGACAGCGTTGGAAGAGAGCTTATTAAAAATATTGATAATCATTGTAGTTTAACTTTAGTAACAAATGTAAGCAAACAATATAGCCGGCTTGACAGTACGGCTAAAAAAATGCTTGATAAAGACATTTTGGCAACTGATCTTTACTCTCTGATTAGTACAAATAATAAAATAAAATTAAGCAGGGATTTCATAAAACGACCGGTTATAATCAGTTAACTGATTTTGTAATAATCATCCGCATAGATATATACACATATTATGGGTGATTATTAATGAACGCTAAAAGGCACTTAAAAAGTGTACTCTTTTCTGCATTAATTTGTCTATTATTAGTTTTTATTGTTATGTATCCGCAGGAGATTATAGATGCTTCACGGGAAGGGTTATTTTTATGGTTTAATAATATTTTTCCGTCTTTATTTCCATTTGCGGTAATCAGCCAGCTGCTTCTGGGACTTGGTGTAGTAAATTTTTTAGGAACATTGCTCGAGCCGTTGATGCGGCCGCTTCTAAATGTTCCCGGTGAGGGAGCACTGTGCTTTGCCATAGGTATAACCTCTGGGTATCCTATGGGTGCTAAACTGATTGCCTCCTTAAGAAATTTAAAATCATGTACTAAGTATGAAGCGGAGAGGCTGATGTCTTTTTGCAACAGTGCCGGTCCTCTTTTTATAATCGGTGCCATTGGAGCAGGTATATTTGATAATTCCAAAATAGGATATCTATTGCTACTATGCAATTACGCCGCACTAATTACTACGGGTTTTATATTTAAAAGATATGGGCGGGCTGCTAAAAGCAAAAGATATGTAAAATCATATAAAACAAATATATTTAAAAAGGCAATAATTAACATGACCGATGCACAGAAAGAAGATGGAAGATCCATAAATATAATATTCTCAGATGCAGTTAGAGACGGAATTAATTCGATGCTGATGATAGGAGGTTATATTATAGCATTTTCCGTAATCGTGAAACTGCTTAATATTACCGGTGTCACCTCTATGATTTCTAATGCGGTATATTATATATCCGGCGGCTATATCCCACATGGCCTAACCACAGGTATAATTAACGGCATTTTTGAAATGACGGTAGGTTGTAAAAGTCTTAAGTCTTTATCCTTATCAATGTATCATAAGACCATGCTGGCAGGATTTATTCTTGCATGGGGCGGGTTTTCTACACATGCCCAGGTTATTGGAGAATTAGAAAATACCGATATCAGTTATGTTAAATATTTTTTGGCTAAGGTCATACACGGCATAATTACACCCCTGTATATTTCAATAGCATATCCGCTTATTATAAAATCTAAAACGGCAGCGGTTTTTAATGCATATGGCGGATGGCTTGATAATTTTACTTTCTCATTGTTAATGATTGTTGTAGTCACAATGGTTATTTTAGCATTAGCAGTAATAAACGGCCTGGCCGTTAAAAATAAATATTAGCTGTTTTTAAGTTCATCACGGTTCTTTTTAACCGTATCCATGAGATTTGCTAAATCGTTTTCCAATTTTTCCATTATGGCATCTGCATATTCCTTTGAGCCCAAGCGTATTTCTTTTGCATTTTTCTGGGCTGACGTTTTTATGTTGTCGGCCTCGGTTTTAGCCATTTTTGCTATTTCATTTTCATCAACCATTAACTTTATTTTCTTTTCCGCTTCTGAAAGTATAACATCAGATTGCTTTTGTGCCTCCATTAGAATCTCCTGCTTATGATTAGTGACCCATTCGGCATTTTTGATATTATCCGGCAGACTGAGCCTCATGTCCTGTACCATCTTCAGAAACTCATCCCGATCAATCATGGTCTTGTTCATCATTGGAATGGTTTTAGAGTTATTAAGCGTCTCCTCCATCTCGTCCAATATTTCTAATACATCCATGTTCATATACCTCCATATTTCCCCTGTAATTTATGCTCCACATATTCAGGAACAAAATCGCTGATATCACCGTTAAATCTGGCTACCTCTTTTACTGCACTGGAGCTTACATATCCATATTTATTATCAGTCATCATAAAAAACGTTTCAATATTATTATTTAATTTTTTATTCATAAGCTCCATATTCAGTTCCATCTCAAAATCCGCATGTACGCGTAATCCCTTCACTACCAGTTGATAGTCATTTTGTTTCATATAATCCGTCAAAAGACCGGAGAAACAGTCAATCTCTACATTTTCAAAATTTACCGTGACTCTTTTAAGCATATCCATGCGTTCCTCAATGCTAAAAAGAGGCTTTTTTGCGGTATTATGTAATACTGCAACAACCACTCTATCGAATATTTTTGCCGATCTTTCTATTATATTAAGATGACCATTTGTTACAGGATCAAAGCTGCCGGGATAAACAATAGTTTTCATCAAGCGTTCTCCTTTGTGTAGAATTTCAAAACAGTTTTACTGTATTTTTTTTCTTTATAACAAGAAAAACCATATAAATTGTCTGCTAATTTTACATCATTACTTAATTCCAATATCACTACGCTATTATCTCCTACAAGCTGATATATGTCCAAAAATCTCAGGGATTCTTCATATAAATTTCCATGATATGGCGGGTCAATAAGCACCAGATCAAAAATAGATTTTCTTTGGCTGAGATAATTTAACGCCTCTAAAAAATTCATATTTAATATCATATACGAATCGCGTTGGTTCAATCTTGTTTTTGCAAGGTTTTTCTTTAACAACTCCACACTGCTTTTAGAATTATCCACAAAAACACAAAAGGCAGCATCTCGGCTTAACGCCTCTATCCCCAACGCTCCAGTTCCTGCAAAAAGGTCTAGGACCCTTGAATTGGCCGTTTCAAATGCAATAATATCAAACAAAGCCTCTTTAACTTTATCAGAAGTTGGCCTTATATTGTAATCATCAGGATTAATAAGCTTAATACCTTTTTTAGCACCGGAAATCACTCTCATTTGAACTCACCCTTTAGTATTTAACTATATTTTAACATAAATTTATATAAAAATGTATAAAGTTTTCAATTGAGGTTAATAATTATATATGGGAAATAAATTTCCTAAAATTCTTCCTTCAATTTCTCCTCTCCCAAAAAAAGGAATGACCCGTAAGAGTCATTCCTTTTTATTTATAATATTTTATTACCTGCTTTGTGGAGTGTTTGGATTGTTATTTCCGGCCATTGTTCTTTCAGCCATCTCTATCATTTTTCTCACCATGTGGCCACCTACTGCGCCACAATCACGAGATGAAAGATTACCCCAATAACCATCGGCCGGAGGCTGAACTCCTATCTCATTAGCAACCTCATATTTCCACTGATCCATTGCTTTCTTTGCTTCCCTTACAACAATAATGTTGCTGTTTGTATTTGATCCTTGTGCCATTATTATCACCTCCTATTTATTGTTGCAGTATTAATATAACCGAATTCGTCTTTTGTAAACATGTAATAGAAGGTAAAGTATATCAATATTGCCTTAGAAAAAAATTACTATTGGTTAAGTTAATAAACTTTAGTTAAGAGTAACCTCTTCATCACTAAAACTCCATTTTTCTTTGATAGAACTCATCAACTGATTTGTTGTCTGGGAATATACTCCGTACTTATTTATAAAATATTTTACAGCTGAGACAGTTTCCTCCAATACTTTATTGTCAATATAGTCAATAGTTTTAAAACTAGGCAGGCCGTGCTGGCTAAAACCCAAAAAATCACCTGGCCCTCTTAACTTTAAGTCATATTCAGAAATTTTAAAACCGTTGTTTGTCTGTGCCAAAATTTTTAACCTATCTTTGGCCTGTGCATTATTATTACCCAGGACAAGGAAACAATAAGATTTTTCTTCGCTTCGTCCCACCCGACCACGTAGCTGATGCAATTGGGCCAGGCCAAACCTCTCGGCATTTTCAATGACAATTGCCGTGGCACCCGGGACATCTACGCCGACTTCAATTACAGTAGTTGAAACAAGCAAGTTAATTGCGCCTGATTTAAATCCATTCATTATGGAGTCTTTTTCCTCCTGCGTCAATTTACCATGAAGCAAACCCACTCTATATCCCGCAAATTCTTTTTTTAGCTCTGCATAGACCTGGTCGGCTGAGACAACATCCAGCTTGTCCGAGTCCTCAATTAACGGCACCACCACATAGCACTGTTCTTTCTTTTTTAAAAGTTTTTCTATAAAACCATACACGCCCGTGCGCATATCTTTATTTACAAGGTAGGTCTTGACCGGTTTTCTACCTGGAGGCATTTCATCAATAACAGAAATATCCAAATCCCCGTATATTATAAGAGCGAGGCTTCGCGGTATGGGTGTTGCGGTCATGACAAGAACATCGCAGTTTCTACCTTTATGCTCCAATAAAGACCTTTGATGAACTCCGAACCTATGTTGTTCATCTGTGATTACAAGCCCTAAATTATTAAATTTTACATCTTCCTGAATGAGTGCATGTGTGCCAATTACTACATTTATTTTGTCCTCGTATGTATCTTTTAATATCTTATTTTTCTTTTTTGCCATCATAGAACCCGTAAGAAGACCGATATTTATTCGATAATCTTTAAAAAAGTTTTTTAATGTGTCATAGTGCTGCTGCGCTAGGATTTCCGTCGGTGCCATAAAGGCGACCTGATGGTCATTTTTTATCGCCTTATATATTGCTAGGGCTGCAACCACAGTCTTTCCTGAGCCCACGTCACCCTGCAATAACCTGTTCATCTGTTTGTCGCTTTCCATGTCATTGCTTATTTCCTCCCAGGCACGGTGCTGGGCAGTTGTAAGTTTGAAGGGGAGTTTATCTATAAAATCATTTTCGCCACATGATTTAAAAGGTATTCCCTTATTCATTTTATTTCTTCTTAATTTTACAAGGTTGAAATATAACATCACTTCGAATAATTCCTGAAATGCAAGCCGCCTTTTTGCCTTTGCTATATAATGGACATTTTCTGGGTAATGTATATTAATGTATGCGTTTTTTTTATCTATCAGTTTATATCTTTCAATGATATCACGGGGCAATCCCTCATCTACTTCAGAAACATAGTTTAATGCCTCTTTTGTAATTCTCCTCATCAAATGTTGAGTAATGTTCTTTGTAAGACCGTATACAGGATAAATGTGCAGATGTTCGTTTAAATCATTATTAATGGGCTTACACTCGGGATTTAATATCTGCAGCTCTCCATAAGATATTTGGACCTCGCCATAAACAATATAATATTTACCCGCTGTAAATTTTTTCGCCGCATAACTCTGATTGAAAAAGGTCAGTGTGGCATAACCCGTATCATCATTGGTATAAATTTTTGTTATGCTTAGATTTCTGCGCGGTCTCAATACCTTATAACGTCCGGTATACTTCACTACCACCATATATTTATTTCCGGCAGCCATATTCCGTATTTTTGTAATAACCGACCTGTCCTCGTAATCCCGCGGGAAATAATTAAGCAAGTCGGCAATATTATAAATGCCAATGCCGCCTAAAGCCTGTGCACGGCCTGGCCCTACTCCTTTTATATACCTGACTGGTGAATCTAGTTTTGACATAATGACCTCCAAATAACATAAATAATTCATACTATAATCATTTTAATAAATATGCTTTTATCAATCAACACAAAGTTTTTATTGAAATCATTACCTGTTATGTGTTAAAATTTACTTGATTAAGTCAAGCTAGGAGGTGTATTTAATGGCACGTGTATGTCAGATATGTGGAAAAAAGCCTGTTGCCGGTGTACAATATAGCCACTCACATAGACAATCAAAAAAAACATGGAAACCTAATATTAAAAAAGTAAAGGCGGTTGTGAACGGAAAAACCAAGAGGATTTATGTATGTACTAGTTGTTTGAAATCAGGCAGAGTCACCCGTGCTTTATAAAAAAATGTGCTGATATAATTTGTCAGCACTTTTTTTATCTCTTGACAAAAATTTTTAATATACTTTTGATAAACCTAGGAGCTTTAAATACATATATCTTCACGGGTGACACCTCTTTACATATATTAGCATCATTTTGAATAAGCCACTATCCTTGGTTGAATAATAAAAATCCTAAAAACATGATTAATACCCCTATACCACTCATCCAAAACCACAGAGGAATATTGATTACCATTATTATTGCACCTGCTATCATAAGAGCCAATCCGATCAGATTCATGCCGTTGTTCCTCTTAGGTCTGCACCTGCGAAATAATTTAGGCATTTTAACCCCTTCTTAATATTCGTCAATCATATCATATGTTAGAATATAAGAATGTGTTACATATCATGAGAATAAATTGCCAGAATATAATCGTCACCTGTATCGATATATCCCTCTTCGCCTAAAAATATATTGCTGATACCTAGTGAAATATCCTTAGGAAGCTCTGCCTCATCCAAATTATAGTAAAACCCTCTCAAGGTTATCTTTTTGACATCTCCCAAAAAAGGAATGAAAGATATGGTGCCCCCCTTTTTACCTTTTAAAACATTTTCTCCTTTAAGCAGGATTATCCTATTGTTTTCATTGACTATTTCAGCCTTTACACCTCTCTCATATAAGTAATACAACATACTTATGTTAGCCAGGGTATGATCCAGACGACTACCTATTACCCCGAGGAGGACCATTTCATTACTGCCCATCTCAATTGCCTTGTCAATGGCCAGTTGAGTATCTGTATAGTCCTTTGCTACCGGGTATCTGAATATCTTAGTACCAATCGTTTTGAAATAATTTAAGGTATCTTCATCCAGAGAATCAAAGTCTCCTAATAATACGTCGGGTTTTACCGACAATACCCTTGCATATCTTGCACCACCGTCTGCGCATATAAACAGATCGGTATTCTTAATATAAGGAATTAAAAAGTCAACATCATTTATTGTACCGTTAGACAATATGGTAGCCTTCATTTTAATAACATCTCAAATCTTTTACAATTTTCGTTGATATCGCCCTTAAATACCGATGTACCTGAAACAACAATATCAGCCCCGGCTTTTTTAATGCCTTGCGCATTATCAAAATTTATGCCGCCGTCCACCTCGACCGCAAAGTCATTATTGCTCCCCCGCATTTTACAAAGTTCCGCAATCTTCAGCTTAGTGCTGTCGATTAACTTTTGACCTCCAAATCCGGGATTTACCGACATCGCCAATACCAGGTCCACGTCCTCAAGCACATACTTAAGAGTAGACGGAGGAGTCGCTGGATTTAAAGCTACACCTGCTTGGACGGATCTTCTTTTAATTAAGTTGATCACCCTGTTTAGATGTGTGCAGGCCTCCTGATGTACGGTTATTATATCAGCACCCGCTTCACAAAAATCGTCAATATAATTTTCAGGATTTGATAACATCAAATGAACATCTAGCTTTAAGTCGGTAAAGCGTCTCATATGTTCCACCAGGCTTGGCCCAAAAGTCAAGTTTGGTACAAAGTGACCGTCCATCACATCTATATGCAGCATTTCTATACCGGCTTCTTCTAGCTTTTTAATATCGTCGCCCAATTTCAATAAGTCCGCAGACAAAAGCGATGGTGCCAAAATTGCCATTTTATCCTTTCCTCTCTAATATCCTACCCGTTAAATAACTCCTAAAACCCATATTATTTAACGGGTATATTTTTAATCCTTCTTTTATGATAACTACTATTCAATTTCAAATACCGTATATGGTTTGCTTACATCATTAATATATACCTCAATAACACCATGTCCCTTTACAGGCACATTCGTAATATTAATAGGACTGTCCTCATATGTGTTTACTCCGGAATATATGGTCGTACTTCCGGAGGAATCTTTCTTTCTTACCAACACGTTCATTTCTCCCGAGACATCCGGTAAATTCACCGTAATGTTCTTTGTCACAGGGGGTGCTTCCGGTTTTTTGCTAACCGTCAGATATACCGTCGCATTTTTATTCAGCTTCTGCCCTGCGGTTACATTTTGTGATAATACAATATTCTCCGCACCGTCTCTTTCCTGTTCCGTCACTCTCACCCTTAGTCCCTTATTACCCAGAAGTTGTTTAGCCTCATCCAGCGTCTTGCCTACAACATCTATCATTGTTATCTTTTCGTCGTCTTTACTGCCTTTGCTTACATAAAGTTTCACTTGTGAACCCAGCTTAACCTCTTCATCAGCTGCAGGACTCTGGGAGATAACATGATTCTTCTTTATGTTGTCATCATACGCCTCTATGATATTTGCCTCTAATCCTGCATCATTAATGGCAGCTACCGCATCATTCTCCCTATAATTTACCACATCGGGAACCCTTATAAGTTCTTGGCCTTTGCTTACCCTGACCTTAACTTTGGAATTCTTTTTAACCTTCACAGGTGCGGCAGGATCTTGAGTCAAAACTTCACCTTCAGGTTTATCACTAAAGTCTTCTCCACCCACATCAATAGTGAGACCCTTTTCTTTTAGAATGTCTTCGGCATCATCCACGTCATAACCGACAACATTAGGCACCTCTATTTCAGCTACAGACTGATGATTAATGAAATATAGAGTTGCCATAGCTATTCCGCCCATAACAACAAGGGCTATTATTGTTGTCAATAAGATTGGCAAAACTTTGCTATGCTTTTTAGCATTGGTATTTTCCGTTGGTTTTGGGTATTCACCTGTTTTTTGTGATTCATCGTAATCTATGGCCGGTATTATTCTGGTCGGTGCATCTTCTTCTATTTTTTCTATCATGAAATTGTCTGGATCCCTGACAAACTTATTTATGTCAGACAACATCTCACCGGCATCAGAGTATCTTCTGCTGGAATCCTTTTCAGTTGCTTTCAGTACAATTTCATCAATACCTTTAGGAATATTGGGGTTGAGTTTTGACGGTGGATTTAAATTTTCCTCAATGTGTTTTAAAGCCACAGATATAGGACTGTCACCCTCGAAAGGAACCTTTCCTGTAAGCATTTCATACATGACAATACCCAAAGAGTAAATATCTGATTTTGCATCTACCATACTGCCTTTTGCTTGTTCAGGGCTAAAGTATTGAGCTGTTCCTACAATATTTTTATTGTAAGTCATAGTATAATCGGTAGCCGCTTTAGCTATGCCGAAGTCTGTAACCTTAGCAGTTCCGTCTTCTGCAATCAATATATTATGAGGTTTTATATCACGATGTATAATATTGTGCTTGTGGGCATTATCTAACGCCCTTAAAACCTGACTTGTTATTGACAGCACCTTATTGATAGTCAACGGTCCGCCCGATTCCTTGATTGTCTGTTTCAAAGTCTTTCCATTTACAAATTCCATTACGATATAATAGATGTCTCCGTCATTTCCCACATCATATATACTGACAATATTAGGATGCGATAAACTTGCTGCTGACTGGGATTCAGATCTAAATCGCCTAATAAATTCTTCATCATGAGAAAATTCAGGACGCAGGACCTTTATTGCAACGATTCGATTGAGCAAATGGCATTTTGCTTTATACACAATGCCCATACCTCCCCGCCCAATCTCCTCCAAGATTTCATACCTATTGCTCAACATCTTTCCTATCAATCAAATCACCTCAATCAGCACTTAACTACTACTATGGTTATATTGTCATACCCGCCGCGTTCATTAGAAAAGCCAACGAGGTTATTGCTGGCTATATCTATATCATTGTTTAAATACTCTTTAAGTATCTCTGAATCTGAAACCATATTTGACAGACCATCGGTACATAAAATAACAATATCATCCTTTTTCACATCTCGGATATAAACGTCAATATTCACATCAAAATCCACTCCGAGAGCCCTTGTTATCACATTCTTAAGGGGATGACATTTTGCTTCACTGGCTGAAATTTTACCTTCTTTAACCATCTGCGAGACTAAAGAGTGATCCTCTGTTATCTGCTCTATATTGTTTCCTCTTATGATATATGCTCTACTGTCTCCAATATGTCCTATATAAAATTTGCCCTTTTCTATTAAAAGCAAGGTCATAGTGGTTCCCATACCATTCTCATTCATATGCATATGCGATTCATTTAAAACACAGGAGTTGCTGTTGGCAATGGCTTCTCGCATAAATTTTTCAATCATTTCATCTGTTTTTTGTAGAGAAGAATAATGTACATCAAAAAATTGTTTTACCGACTTCACCGCCAGCGAGCTTGCCACTTCACCTGCATTATGTCCTCCCATACCGTCGGCTACTATATAGAGCTTATATGGATCACTACCCCCGGGTATAAAATAACTGTCCTCATTTTTATTACGTACTTTACCTATGTCTGAAACAGCATTACTTATCATGGAAATCACTCCTGATTCTTCATATAACTATTCCTTAATTGGCCGCAAGCAGCGTCTATATCTTCACCTAAAGATCTTCTCACCGTAACATTTACTCCGCGTTCCTCTAATTTCTTTTTAAAGCTTGTAATTGTAGCTTGGGACGATGGTGAAAAGTCCTTTCCTTTAACGCTGTTTACAGGTATCAGGTTTATATTGCACAAAATGCCTTTTGTCAGTAAAGCAAGTTCTTCCGCATCTTTTTTTGTATCGTTAAAATCTTTAATCATGGTATACTCAAAAGTTATACGTCTGTTGGTACAATCCGTATAATATTTTGCCGCCTTAATTATATCCTTTATCGGATATGCTTTATCCACCGGCATTATCATACGACGTTTATCATCTGTTACGGCATGAAGGGATATTGCCACAGTAAATTGAAGGTTTTCTTCACAAAGTTTATAAATTCCCGGTACAATGCCACATGTTGATATGGTAATATGCCGTGCACCTATCTTAAGCCCGTCTTTATCATTGATAATCCTTATAAAATGCATGACATTCTCATAATTATCCAGCGGTTCACCGCTTCCCATAATTACAATCCGTGAAATACGTATATTTTTTTGTCTTTGCACAGTCAGGATTTGCTCCAACATTTCACCCGGTTTAAGATTTCTAACAAATCCATTTACGGTTGAGGCACAAAAATTACAGCTCATTTTGCAGCCTACCTGGCTTGATACACATAGGGTATAACCGTATTTATACTTAAGCAGTACGGTTTCTATAAGGTTATTATCCTCCAGTGTAATCAAGAATTTAGTAGAACCCGACATATGCTTTTCGTTGACTATACTGGACTTAAATATATAATACCGTTCATCTAATTTCGCTCTCAGTTCCTTAGAAAGGTTGGTCATTTCATCAAAGCTTTTTACATCATTACCGTATAACCAACCGAATATCTGCCCCGCTCTATATGAAGGCTCGCCCAAGCCGGCCATTATTTTCTTTAGATCTTCCAATGTGTAGTTCTTTATATCTTTCTTTTGCATTTGATAACTCACCATTTTCTATAATTATATCATAGATTTATTATATCATATAATCAATTTAGCACCACTTAACCTTTTCTGCGCATTTTGGCAATGAAGAAGCCATCCGTCTTATTAAGAGAAGGATATAATGTAATATACCCGTTACTTGCATCACCGGTCACAAGACCGGGCGGAATCAGATCTTTAAAATTTATTAGTTCAAAGTCATTATTCCTCTTTAGGAACTTTTTTATAACATCAATGTTTTCTTCTTTTTCGACGGTACATGTGCTGTATACCAATATACCTTTGGTTTTTACATATACGGCGGAGCTTGACAATATATTTTGCTGAACCTCTGAAATTTTTTTAATATCACATATGCGTTTACTCCACCTTATGTCCGGCCGGTGCCTGATGGTACCCAGCCCGGAACACGGTGCATCCACCAGCACCCTGTCGACCTTGCCCAGTAATTCATAATCAGTTTTTGTTGCATCAAAGACCTGGGTTTCTATAATACTGTCACCCAGTCTGCTGGCATTTTGATTTACTATATCCAGTTTGTGTGCATACACGTCTCTTGCAAGTAATCCCCCGCTATTTTTCATTAGTTCAGCTATATGAGTTGTTTTGCCACCGGGTGCACTACATACGTCCATTATGAATTCTCCGGCCTGCGGGTCAAGAACATGTGAAACAAGCATGGAGGCTTCATCCTGTATATAAAACAGCCCTTCTCCATAAGACCTTAGGTTTTCCAGCCCGCCTATGCCTTTAAGCTGGATGGCCTCCTCTATATAATTGCCCTTTTCAGCACTTACACCTTCATTTTTTAATTTTTTTAATAAATACCTGGGTTCCATTTTTAATACGTTGGCCCGTACTGTAAGCGGTAATCTAATATTATCTGCTTCTAAAAGTCCCACGGTGAAATCATAGCCAAATTCATTCAGCCATTTTTTAACTAACCATTTGGGATGAGAATAAATAATTGATAAATAAGTCACCTTATCTTTCTTAGGCGGCAGTTTATAAGACCCGTTGTTCCGTAAAAAGCTTCTAAGCACGGCATTTACCATCTTAGCCGCACCAGGGTTACTATATTTTTTGGCAAGATTTACAGATTCGTATACCGCCGCTGAAGGCGGTATACGGTCGAGGTACAAAAGCTGGTAGAGCCCTATTCTCATAATATTAAGCACCGCTATATCAATTTTATCGATGGACCTCGTAACATATTGCTTTAAAATATAATCAAGGGTGTTTTTTCTTTCTATTACACCGTATGATATCTCCAGAGCTAGCGCTTTGTCTCTTTTATCCGATAGGTTTATATTAATTTCTTTATTTGGATCAAGCGATTGATACCTATTTGATTTCAGTGCATCACTTATTATATTTAGTGCAGCTTCCCTCGCATTTTCCACTCTAAATCCTCCGCGTTTGAACAAAATATTCATTATTAAAGTTGAAATAACCGTATTTTCCATTATTCGTTATAATATCGACTATTGCTATATTTTGCACATCCTGTGACGTTGTTAAATATAGTTGCACAAATCTGCCGAAAAAGGGCCCGATCAAGCTGGCTGCCAATATGGCAATTAATATATTAAGGAAATTAAAGTAACCATATTTAAACAACAATGTTAAAAATATGATGGATGAAATGAGGTTGGTAACCGCGAGGCTTGTTCCGCATCTCTTATGCACAGCAAGTCCTCTCTCTCCCCCAGCCATCCTTCTCTGTCCGATATCGGCTGCTTCATATACCATATCAGCCGGTGCACTCCCTTTTATTATAAAGCCGTCTTCCTGGGCATATCCACTGAGATTATAAACACCGCCGTACTTTTCTTCTATCACATTTATTGCGGCATGTTCTAAAGCATGATTTTGCCTGACCATTTTATTGGTAGCTATATGATATATTTCTTTGGGTATAGTTATTATATTTGAAAATGACTTTACAGTAAACTGTAACGGCAAAATTATGATATTCAAAAGTATAAATAGTAATATAGGAAATAAAATAAGCAGAAAAAGATACATTTAGTCTCTTCTCTCCCTCAATATGATTAATCTGAAAAGCTGCAGAATTGACTCAAATGTAGCAGCTACATATGTCAGTGCTGCAGCTGACAATACTTCTTTTGCCGGACCGATTTCATTCCGGCTTAATATATCCTCCGACCCTAATAATTTTATAGCTCTACTACTGGCATTAAACTCCACAGGAAGGGTTATTAGTTGAAATAACACTGCTGCAGAAAATAAAATTATACCAGCATTTAAAAGAGGTGTATACCCCATGATAAGCCCCAGCAAAAAAAGCGGCCAGGCTAAATTTGACCCGAAGTTTGCTATGGGAACTATACTGCTTCTTATCTTTAGCGGAAAATACCCTTCTTTGTGCTGTATTGCATGTCCGGTCTCATGGGCGGCTACACCAAGCGCAGCAATCGAATCACTGGCATAAACATCTTTTGAGAGCCTCATAACTCTTTTTGCAGGATCATAATGGTCAGTTAACGTGCCGCTTATCATTTCTATAGGTATTTCATACAGGCCATTCAAATCAAGCAATTTCCTGGCAACATCAGCTCCGGTATAACCCCCCGCGTTTGCATACTTCATATATTTTTTATAGGTTTTTTGTACTTTTCCCTGTGCATAGATTGCTAAAATAAAAGCAGGAATAAGCAATAAATAAGTTGAATCCCATATCATCTTGTTTCTCCCCTTCCATCTATGAAATTCTTTATTGATTTCTCTACCATATTTAAGTCTACCCTTGTATTAAAACACGGTCCTTCCGGCCTCATATTTACTATACCCAAAACAGGTATGCCATTTACATCCTGAATGCCGCTGGTTAAATCCCTTTCACATGCCACCGCAACGATTGCCTTTGGTTTATAGGTCTTAACCGCTTTGCGTGCCAAAGTACCTCCTGTAACAACAGTTACCTTGACCCCGTACCTCTCGGCGATATCAAGCAGGCCGGATATGTCGCACCCTCCACATTTTTTACAGTTATTGATATTTGTGGTTATCCTGCGTACACATGATGACCTCTGCAAACAATGAGGAAGCAACAGTAGTATATCCGAAGGAGACACCTTAATATTCCGTGCCGCAACCAGATTATCATTTATTTCAGCGTATGATCTCATTATCTTATCCCTATCAATACCCAGAAGCCCTCCAAAAAATAAAACCTCCGGGTAAAGCGTGTTTAATGCAAAGGTCATAAAACCGTTTAATGCAGGTATGGGTTGCTTTTTTAGCAGGGACAAAACAACAGCCAAGGTACCCATTATTAAAATTGCAATAAATACCGTCAGGATTATGATTATCCCCACCAATATATAATAATAAATACTCATTTTATGATACACAACCACATAAAAAAGGAAGCAATAAATTGCAGTTAGAATTGCAGCAAGGGCTGTAAGCATACCTATATATACCCTTTTTTTACCGTACAATTTTTTCCCTCTATTCCAAAATAGTACCTATCTCAATTTTATTACCCCGTAAATATTCATTGGCTGCCATTGATCGCTTTCCCTGGGGTTTAATTGATGTTATAACTATGCTGCCATCCGCGCAGCCTACATAGATTCCCTTTTTGTCTGTCTTTATTACCTCGGCCGGTCTGCCATTAAGTTCGCTGTCCGCAAAGCAGTCTATTATCTTAATCATTTTATTATTTGTATAAAAGTATGATCCCGGCCAAGGATATGTTCCCCTCACTAAATTTATTATATCAGTCATTGATTTTGACCAGTCTATGTGTCCCATTTTTTTAGTAAGCATGGGGGCGTACACGGCCTGGCCTTCATCCTGCGACCGGTATACGGCTTTATTATCCTCAATCATTTTTACAGCCTCCAAAAGTACATCGGCACCTATTTTTGAAAGCTTTTCGGTCATAGTAAAGGTATTATCCTCATCACTTATTTTTATTTCTCTACTCAGTATAACATCTCCGGTATCAAGTCCTACATCCATTTTCATGATAGAAATACCTGTAGTGGCATCACCGTTTATAATCGCCCAATTTATAGGAGCGGCACCCCTATACTTAGGAAGAAGTGAAGCATGAACATTAATGCATCCATGCTTCGGGATATTCAATATATTCGGCGGCAGTATGTTACCGTATGCGGCCACCACTATTAGTTCAGGATTTTTTCCCTTTATAATATCATGGATTTCTTTATTCTTTTTTAAACTTTTAGGCTGGATCACCGGTATATTATTTTTTTCGGCACATATCTTAACTGGTGGCTCAGCCATATTCTTGCCGCGCCCCTTAGGTCTGTCCGGCTGAGTGACAACCAACTCAACATCATGACTGCCCGCGAGAGCGGTCAAAGCGGGTACGGCGAATTCCGGAGTTCCCATAAATATTATTTTCATTCTTTATTATCATCGTCCTCTTTTTCAGGGTCTACATACCTAATAACCTTATCTATAAACAACACCCCATCCAGGTGATCTATTTCATGGCACAAAGCACAGGCCAGTAAATCCTCCGCAGTGATTTCAATGGGCTCACCGTTTGCATTCAGTCCCTTTACCGTGACTATTTGAGGCCTGGATACTTCTCCGGCCACATTGGGAATGCTGAGGCACCCTTCCACTCCCACCTGTTCACCTTCAGATTTGACGACCTCCGGATTAATAAGAGTTATAAGCCCGCTTCCTGCATCCACAGCAATAATCCTTCTTAGCACGCCGACCTGCGGAGCAGCAATCCCTACTCCGTCAGCTTTATACATGGTTTCAGCCATATCGCCAGCCAATGTTTTTATACGTTCGTTAACATCTTTAACCTCTCTGCTTTTCTTCCTCAAAATCTCATCTTTATACATTCTTATCTCTCTTAAAGCCATTTTTACCTCCTATTTCATACTAAAAGGATTGATATCAATTATATATTTTATACCTTGAATTCTATTAACATTTTTATAGCTGTCCGTTACAAGCCGCGTCAGCATTTCCTCATCCTCGCCCTTTATAATTATCTGCCAACGATAAAATTCTTTAATCTTAGGCACGGAACAAGGAACAGGATGTAATAGTTTAACACTGTTTATTTTATTACGGCTAATATTTTCTACTATATCATTATACCACAATGCTATAGCTTTTCTAACAGCTTCATCATTCAATCCCGTGCATAAAATTCTGCACAAACAAACAAAGGGAGGATATTTAAACCTCTCTCTTAAGGATATCTCTCTTCTGTAAAAACCTGCATAATCATTATTAGCAGCATACTGTATACTATGATTATCCGGACTGAATGTCTGTACCAGCACATTACCTCTCTTATTGTTCCTACCGCTTATTCCACATAGCTGTGTAATAATCTGAAAAATAGATTCATCCGACCGAAAATCAGGAAGGTTTAGACCAATATCTGCTAAAATCACCGCAGCCAGTGTAACATTGGGAAAGTTAAGTCCCTTGGTTATTATTTGTGTACCGATTAAAATATCAGCTTTTCCTTCTCTGAAATCAGTATATGACTTGTTTATACTTTTTAAGCTCTTAAGTGTATCACTGTCTATCCTCAATACCCGGGCCTCAGGAAAAATGCGATTAATTTCTTTTTCCAGCCGCTGTGTACCGAAACCTCTAAAAACAAGACCCTTGGCTCCACATTTTGGGCAATTATGATCAACATGCTTTGTATAATTGCAGTAATGGCATGTAAGTACCTTCTTATCTGCGTGATAACTTAAGGTTATATCGCAGCGCGGACATTTATATATATAACCGCAATTTTGACACATGACGCAGCCGGAATAACCTCTTTTATTCAAAAAAAGTATGGCCTGCTCGCCATGTTTAAGACACCTTTCCAACTCTGATATAAGCCGCCTGCTTAATATACCCCTATTGCCACTCTTTAGCTCCCGTCTTAAATCAACCACAGTGCAATGGGGAGCATTAAATTTATTAACTCTCTCGGGAATTGTAAGCAGTTCTATTTCACCGCTTTCCGCCCTATAATAAGTTTCCACGGAAGGTGTGGAACTGCATAAAATAAGCGAAGCATTTGTAATCTCACATCTTTTTTCAGCCACATCTCTTGAATCATAGAAAGGATACATGTCGGATTGTTTAAATCCCTTGTCCTGTTCTTCATCTATAACGACAAGCCCTAAATTCTTCATTGGTGAGAAGACGGCACTTCGGGTACCGATAACTATCTTAGCACCACCTCTTCTAATCCTGTCCCATTCATCAAAATGCTGACCTGCTGGCAGTTTACTATGAAAAACAGCCACCTTGTCTCCAAACCTGTTTGTAAAACGGCCGATTAGCTGCGGCGTCAAAAAAATATCCGGTACAAGAATTAGCACACTTTTACCTACGCTGAGTACATCCTGTGCTATTTTCATGTATACATCTGTTTTCCCGCTGTTTGGCACTCCGTATAGTAAAAACTTGTTTATTCCCCTGTTTTTTGCTTTAATGTAACTATCAACTGCTCTTAATTGATATGAATTCAGTGAGGTTTCTTTCTCTTTTAAATCTGGAAATTCAACCTTACGCCTTACTTCTCTATACTCATAATCTATTAATTTTTTTCTATATAATCTTTTTATAAAGCCATAATCAATACCCTTCATTTTCACCAATTCAGATGCCAAAACCCAATCTTTGTTTTTTAAAAGCTCTATAAAGTCTTTTTCCCGTTCGCTCAAACTGTCAGCGGTTTGCCCATCAAAACTTTTAAGCCTTACCATTCGTAGCTTTTTATGTTTCATGCCCCTATTTACATCGGGAATGAAGTAAACGGCACCTTTCCTTCTGAGTTTATACATCGCATTCTTATCTTTACCGAGATTGTCTGTATAAACGATCGACCTGCCGGCAGTTATTATTTCCAGCAGGTTTGATTCTCTATCAGTAAAATCTTTTAAATCCAGATTATCACAAACAACCACCCTTTTTCTTACATTAATATCGGCTTCAGGCGGTATGAAACACTTTATGGCATCAATATATCGGCAAACATATTTATTTCTTATATATTTAATCAGTTCGAAATCACCACTGTCAAAATAATTAATATCATCCACCGAGTCTATAATATTTTTTAATACAACCGGCTTTGAAGGAGTAGATTTTCTCTCCATGATAAAACCATCCGTTATGTTGCTTTTAAACGGTATCAGAACTCGTGAACCTATACCGACAGAGTTCTCTAAATCATCGGTGACAACATAATCAAAAATCTTATCCACTGAATCTACCGGCATATTTACAATGACTCCCGCTATCCAGCTCATAAACATCACCCTAAAAAATTAACTGGGAAAGTCCCAGTTATTTCTTTGTACTAATCATATCTAAAATTATATCTGCAACTTTATCTTTGCTCATTATCGGATACTTTTTTATTACGCCTTCTCGGTCAATGATACTTACAACATTTGTATCAACCCCGAAGCCGGCACCTTGCCTTGTAACATCATTAGCAACTATAAAGTCCAAATTCTTTTTAATAATCTTCCCTTTAGCATTATTATAAAGATCCTCGGTTTCAGCTGCAAACCCGATTAATATTTTATTGCCCTTTATTTTGCCGAGCTTCTCAAGAATATCCTGGTTCTTTACAAGCTTCAGATTTGTTTCATCCTTATCCTTTTTAATCTTCTGTTCGGCAAAGTGCTCCGGCCTGTAATCCGATACGGCTGCAGCCATAATGACGATATCGGCCCAGTCGAAATTATCCATAATGTTCCTATACATATCGTTACATGTATGTATGTCTATTGTCTTAATTCCGGGTACGGCATCTAAGCTTACAGGGCCGCTTATGAGGCGGACATCCCCGCCGCGCATATGCGCCCTCTCAGCTATGGCATATCCCATTTTTCCTGAGGATCTGTTGGTTAAGTATCTGACCGGATCAATGGGCTCCCTTGTTGGCCCGGCCGTTATTAAGATATGTTTCCCGGATAAATCTTTTTTGGTTTCAGCCGACAACGTATCGGCTATACTTTTAACCATATCGTCCACATCGGCCAGCTTTCCTATGCCGAATACCCCGCATGCAAGTATACCTGTTGAGGGTTCTATAAACCTGTAACCCAAAGATTTGAGCTTTTTCATATTGTCCTGGGTTATTTTATTCTCATACATATTTACATTCATAGCCGGCGCAATCATTACCGGTGCCCTGGTAGCCATAACGGTGGTTGTCAAAAGATCATCTGCAATTCCTCCGGCAATTTTGCCGATGATATTAGCAGTTGCCGGTGCGATTACAACCACGTCGGCCTTTGTTGCCAGGGAAATATGTTCTATTTCTTGAGGATTGGCCTCTTTAAACATAGTTGTTGCCACATGATTTTCAGATAGTGTCTGCAACGTTATTGGATTTATCAAATGAGTAGCACTTTCTGTTAATACTACGTTGACACAAGCACCTAATTTTTTGAGCTTACTTGTCAGATCCGCCGCTTTATATGCAGCTATGCTGCCGGTCACGCCAAGCACAATGTTTTTACCTTTAAATATGTCTGTATAATTCATTTTATACCGTATTTCTGCCTTTCATATGTTATTTTGCCTTCATATAATTCATAGGTTGCAATAATAACCGGCCGGTCGGAATCTACATCAACAAGTTTTGGTGAACCATCCACAAGCTGCCTCGCCCTTTTGGCTATAATTGTAGCCAACGTGTATCTGCTGTCCACTTTCTCCAATAAATCATTTATTGCTGGATATAACATAAAACTTCACTCCTTAGTCTTAACGATATTACTATAAAGTTCTTCTACATGTCTCTTAACCTTACATTTTTCGGCTGTCAAAATAGACAGTACCTTGTGAGCCGCTATCTGAACATCATCGTTTATCACTACATAGTCATATTTAGAAAAATATTTCATCTCAGATGGGGCCTTTGAAGACCTTAACTCTATCTCTTTCATCGTCTCCGTGGCCCTCTTCTTAATCCTCTTTTTCAGCTCATTCAAGGAAGGTGGTACAATAAAAATGAAGACTCCATCCGGGAACTTTTGTTTTGCTTTCATCGCACCCTGGATGTCAATCTCCAATATAACATCATTTCCACTGTTTAACTGATCCTCGACAAAAGTTTTTGGAGTACCATAATAATTTCCATAGACCTCTGCCCATTCTAAAAATTGGTCCCTCTTAACCATATCTTCAAATTTGCCTCTATCAACAAAATAATAATTTACCCCATCTGTTTCACCCATCCTCGGTTTTCGGGTGGTTGCCGATATACTGAGATGCAAGGTAGGTTCGTCTTTTAACAGTTCTTTGCACACAGTACCCTTACCAGCTCCCGAAGGTCCGGAAATTACAATCAGTATTCCCCTGCTCATGATGACATCCCCTTATTCCTCTGTAAAATCGGTATTATTCTCCAAATCATCTTCTCTATTATTTAATCTGTTTGCTACTGTTTCCGGCTGAACAGCACAGAGTATTATATGATCACTATCAGTGATTATAACAGCTCGTGTACGGCGTCCATAAGTAGCATCAATAAGCATACCCCTGTCTCTCGCTTCCTGAATTGTTCTCTTTATGGGGGCAGATTCGGGACTGACAATAGCTACAAGCCTATTTGCTGATACTATATTGCCAAAACCGATATTTATTAACTTTATATTCATTAAAAAACCTCCAGTTGTTAAAAAGGCAAATTTTATTATTCAGGTCGAATATATTCAATTTGCCCAGCTAAAATCTCTAAAGCTACTTATATATCTATTTTACTCATTATTGTCTTTCAATGCAATATTTGATTTTAAATAGTAGCTTACTTATTTTCTCTTTAGTATATGACATTTTATCAGAAAAAATTTAACATGGCACTTGCCACAAGAGCGTGGCATTAATAAACAGGTTTATATACCATTATTAGCAGCTTTAATAGCTTATATTTCCCGAGTACACTTCTTTACATGGGCCGGTCATATAAATACTGTCTTCTATCTCTATATAAAGATCCCCTCCCGGCAGATTTATATCCACTTTCCTTTCGGTATAGCCCGTGATATATGATATATAAGCAGCTGCACATGCACCGGAACCACATGCAAGAGTCAATCCGGCTCCTCTTTCCCATGTTTTCATTTTTAAATTATTTTTCCCGAGTACCTGTACAAAGTCAACGTTAATTCCGGCAGTAAATATTTCATTTTTTTCTATAGCCGGCCCATAATAAGTTATATCAAAATTCTTTATATCATCGAGAAAAATCACGGCATGGGGCACTCCAGTATTAACTGCAGAAATCAAAAATGTTTTCCCCAATATGGTCAGCGGCTCTCTTATAAATGTACCATCCCCCTTTACAGGGATATTTTTTCTCTGCAAAGAGGGCTTTCCTATATCAACCTTGACCTTTACCACTTTCCCCACATTATCCAAAAACACCTCAGGTCTGATCAACCCGGCCGAGGTCTCTATATTCATTTTCTTTTTATCTACAATACCTCTGTCATAAGCATATTTAGAAAAACACCTGATCCCATTACCACACATTTCCGCTTCACTGCCGTCAGAGTTAAATACCCTCATTTTTGCATCATATTTATCCGATTCACAAACCAAGATCAGACCGTCGGCCCCAATTCCAAAATGCCGGTCGCATAGCTTTAAAGCAGTATCCCGCATATATATTCCATTAAACATATTTTCCCTAAAAACTATAAAATCATTACCAGCACCCTGCATTTTAGTAAATTCCATAGTATGCCCCCACTCTATATTAAAAATCAAACTCATTCGATATAAGTTTCTCATATTCTGTAATGCTTTTAAATATATTATATATTAATAACATATATTGATAAACACCGGCAGGAAATTTAATTATATATCTGCTGAATTTCGTATTAAAATAAATTAAAACCTTTATACCATATAAAGGAATTATTACGAAAAAGAAGAATATAAGAATATAAAGGCATTTATATTTAATACCGACCTGCCATTGGAACTATATGCTAATAAATGCCAATCTTATCACTGGGAGGAGTATATATGGAATGGCTTTTTAAGATCAACAAGGTTGCAAACAACTTTGTATGGGGGCCGCCAATGCTGGTGCTTTTAGTTGGCACAGGCATTTTCCTTACATTCTACCTTGGATTTCCGCAGATTAAAAAATTTGGATACATAATGAAGAATACCCTCTTTAAGGTATTTTCAAGAACAACCACAGGAGAAGGTGAAATCACACCATTCCAGGCCGTATCAACGGCTCTGGCTTCAACGGTCGGGACAGGAAATATAGCCGGCGTCGCCACAGCTATATTTTTAGGAGGACCGGGGGCCATATTCTGGATGTGGGTCTCCGCATTTTTTGGAATGATCACAAAATATTCGGAGATATGTTTATCTTTAAATTACCGTGTCAAAAATCCCGACGGTTCTTTCTCAGGCGGTCCAATGTATTATCTCTCGAAAGGATTAAATATCAAATGGCTGGCTGTGCTATTTAGTATATTCGGGGCATTGGCAACATTCGGCATAGGCAATATGGTACAGGCCAATTCTACTGCCGAAGCACTTCAGGCAGGATTCGGCATTCCTAAACTAACCACAGGAATCATCTTAGCAGTTTTCACAGGCCTAGTTATTTTAGGAGGAATTAAACGTATTGGCCAAGTAACAGAGTATCTTGTTCCCTTTATGTCTGTATTATACATCATAGGTTCCCTTGTTATAATTTTCCAAAATATTGGTGCCGTACCACAAGCATTTGCATTGATTTTTAAAGATGCGTTCAAACCCACAGCTGCATTAGGCGGATTTGCCGGGTCAACGATATTGATGTCTATGAAATACGGTGTGGCAAGAGGAGTATTTTCCAATGAAGCAGGTCTGGGAAGCGCACCTGTAGCCCATGCCGCCGCTACTGTCGATCATCCCGTACAGCAAGCTATGTATGGCGTATTTGAGGTTTTTGTGGATACAATAGTGATTTGCACAATGACGGCATTAGTAATTATGACCACGGGGGTATGGAACTGCGGCAAGACCGGAGCTGAGCTTTCTATATATGCATTTGAAACCGGGCTTCCGGGTACGTGGGGGAAACTTATACTTACGGTAGGCCTGGCTCTTTTTGCATATTCCACAATCGTGGGCTGGTCATATTATGGAGAAAAGTATATTGAATTTTTGTTCGGCCCTAAGGCAAAACTTCCTTACAGAATATTATTTTTACCATTCATTGTTATAGGTGCCGTAGGCGGTTTATCTGAACTATGGGATCTAGCGGACACATTGAATGGACTTATGGCTATACCAAACCTTATAGGTATTCTTTTATTAAGTGGAGTTGTCCGTAGACTAACCAAAGAGTATTTTGAAAGTCATTAGAAAGATAAAGGAGGGCGGGCACTCTCCTTTATCTTTCTTGATTACCGCATATTCCTGTTTAGTCAGTAATTATCCTATTTTAAACAAATAAAAAACATGTCGTCATGAAGGCTATAAAAACCTTAAGCGAAGCATGTTCGTGCCAATCCCGGCAGACCGCTGCATATCGCATACAGAAAAATGTTGTTTTCTGCATGCTTTTAATATAATTTATACGCAAGCCAATTCCGCGATGTTTAGTGAATGATCCCCAACCCTCTCAAGATTACTCAATAGATCTAAGTAAACCACTCCGGAAGCCGGTTCACATTCTCCTCTATTTAATCTCTTGATATGATTATCTCTTAGATCCTCTTCTATCTTATCAATTTCATTCTCAAGCTTAAGGACATTTTGATAGCCCTCTGTGGAGGGCGAATCCATAACATCCAAAGCCTTCTTTACCGCATTGAAGACTACGTCCGTCATACCATGAATCTCTGAAAAAGCTAAATCGGAGTATTTAAGATTATTATCTATGCTATACTGAGCCATTTCGGCAACATTATCAGCATGATCCCCTATTCTCTCAATATCATTTATAATATGAAACATTGATGTCACCTTCTTGGACTGTTCAGGCGAAAGTGATGTGTTAGAGATCTTAACCAAGTATTTAGTAATATCTGTTTCCAATTGATTGATATATCTTTCCCTGTCAAACACCTTTTGACATTTTTGCGAATCATATTCAAAGAATGATTCCATTGAGACCTCAAGATTTTTTAGTGATATATAGCCCATCCTTATTGCCTCTTTATATGCCTGGACAACCGATATGGACGGGGTTTCCAATATCCTTTCATCCAGATACTTAAGGCCGTTTTCTTCTTCTTTCACCTCACCCGGCAGTATACGTTGTACCAGTTTTACAAGATAACCGGCAAAAGGAAGTTGAATAAATGTATTAGTAACATTAAAAAGTGTATGAGCATTGGCGACCTGACGCGTTATATCAGATGACATAAACTTTACTACAGCTGTCACCGGATTTAAAAATATCATAAAAATAGCAGTGCCGATAACATTAAAAAATGTATGAATAAGTGCCGCCCTTTTGGCTGTTCTATTTGCCCCAATACTCGCAAGAAGTGTTGCTACTGTTGTCCCTATATTATCACCGAACAATATAGGCAGTGCTGTTTCAATAGGCATTAAACCTTGGAATGCCAGTGCCTGGATTATACCTATTGTTACACCTGAGCTTTGAAGTGTTGCCGTCATAATAAACCCTACAAGCACGCCGAGAAATCTGTTACGTCCAAGCATGAGAATCAGCCGGGAAAATTCCGGTACATTTTTTAATGGCTCCACTGAATTCCTCATCATATCCATACCCATGAACATAATTCCAAAACCTATTATGATTTCACCGATCTGCTTAATTTTCTTTGAGCCGAAAAACCATAGTACAACGCCGATGGCAATTGCAACAGGTGCTATATATGACAGCCTAAAGGCAATAAGCTGTGCGGTTATAGTCGTACCTATATTTGCCCCCATTATAACCCCTACCGCCTGCTCCAGGTTCATTAAACCCGCATTTACAAAGCCTACAACCATTATTGTTGTAGCGGAGCTGCTTTGCATTATGCCTGTAACAAATATACCTGCGATAACCCCCATATACTTATTTGTAGTTAATATTTTTATAAAATGTTTCATTTTATCCCCGGCAGCTTTCTGCAAACTGTCGCCCATAAGACGCATGCCATACAGGAACATGGCCAGGCCGCCTACAAGTCCGGTTATCACTTGCAAAGCCATATTGTACCTCCTTTAAAATTCAATGCTGCCACACACTTCATTACAGCAAAAAACAGCTGGGTTAGCTGACTATGTACTTCATATTTTCACCACTATCGTCGTAATTTATAATCACAGTCTTGCAAATACTTCATCTTGTCCTAAATTACGGCCTTTTTATTCTCTTAAAAACTTTCAGATACCGCTATCATCACCAACAATAAAATGTCTAAGAGCTTGAGCCACACCATTGTTGTTCTCGGTAGCGGTTACATAATCGGACATATTTTTAACATCTTTCCTGCCATTGCCCATTGCCACACTAATACCAGCCATCTTCAGCATAGAAATGTCGTTTTCGCTATCTCCCATGGCAAGCACCTCATCTTTACTTATGCCAAGATAGTTCATGAGTTCCGTTAATGCTAAACCTTTGTTAACCCCTAATGTAGTGACCTCAATATTTGTCGGTGTTGAGCTGCTTATTTCTACATTGAGTTCTTCTAATTCGTTCCTGACTTTTTCTAGTTTATCCTTGTCTCTATCTACTATGACGTATTTAAGTATTTCCATGTCATGAGAATGTACCAATTTTTTTAAATCTTTATCTACCACAAATTCAAGCTTGTCCTCATCTAAAAACAGATCGTTGCCTTTTAAATACACAAATTGTCCACCTAAATCTGTTTCCAAATACATCTTTGTTCTATCAAAAAAATGAAAATAGATATTGTATTTGTGACATATATCAATAACTGCTTCAGCTTCATTTTTACCCATGGGATGAAAGGCTATATCGTTGTATTCAGTATCCGTTACGTAAGCACCATTGCATGATATGATATAGATACCGCCTCCAAGGTAATTTGCATATCCCTTGGCTGATGTGAACAATCTACCCGTACTTAAAGAAATGTTTATATTTAGTTTTTTAATATAATCTAGTAATTTTTGATTTTCTTCAGAAATGTATTTATCAGAATTTAAGAGTGTACCATCCATATCCATAGCTACCAATTTATACACAAGCACTATCCCCTTACGGAAAATTTTTGATAGATTCTTAGCATTAATTATATAGGCAATTTGTAAGTGATAAATTAATATACCGGAATCAAATTTATCTTTGGCATATTAATTATACTATAAAAGACACAATTTAAAAAGCCTGTTTTCAAAAGATATATATATGTAGAAAATACCGTTTTCTTGGTATTTATGGATGTCTAACCTTAAATTAAATTTGACTAAACCAGACAGTTGATCTATAATATAAAAGATATTAATTATTCATTGATAATTGGTGGTGAAAATAATGGAAGAGAATGTTGCGTCACTTTTGAAAAAAAACGGAATAAAAGCCACTCCACAAAGGCTTGCTATATATAATATACTAAAAAACACTAAATCCCATCCCAGTGCCGAAACCATATATAAGGGATTATCAAAACAATTTCCTACGATGAGTTTGGCAACTGTTTACAAAACGCTCGGCTTATTGAGCAGGATAGGCCTCATACAGGAAATTAACGTGGGTGAGGACAGCTTCAGATATGATGCCAATACTGCTCCTCATCCCCACATTGTATGTCTTAAATGCAAGAGAGTTGATGACGTTGGTGGCTACGATGTACCCCAGTCATATGATACCATTGCGAAAAATACGCACTACAAGATTTTATCACATCAATTGTACTTTTATGGTTATTGCCCTGAATGCAAAAAAGGAGAATGACTCATTCTCCTTTTTTATATAGTACGCAGGAATCTTTTAATCCTACTAACCGCTTCTCTCAAATCATCCATTGAACTCGCGTAAGATAACCTTATAAAACCATCACCATTTTCACCAAATGCATCCCCCGGTACCGCCGCAACTTTTCCCTCATAAAGAAGCCGGGTGGCAAAATCATTGGATGACAGTCCAGTATACTTAATGGATGGAAATATATAAAAGGCCCCATGAGGCTCGAAACAGTTAAGTCCCATATCTCTTATCTCTCCCAGTAAAAACCTTCTCCTGCGGTCATATTCATCCAACATTCTTTTTATATCCTTGTCTCCGTTTTTCAATGCTTCAATGGCGGCATACTGCCCCATTATAGGCGCACAGGTTACATTATACTGGTGAACCTTTACCATTTCTTTAACAAAAAACTCCGGTGCCGCTATATACCCCAGTCTCCAGCCTGTCATAGCATAGGTTTTGGAAAACCCATTTACGGTTATAGTCCGCTGCCACATATCCTTGAGACTTGCTATGGATGTATGCTTTATCCCATAAGTGAGCTCACTGTAGATTTCATCCGATATTACCATCAAGTCGTGTTTCTTTACAACCTCGGCTACACCCACAAGCTCTTCTTCAGTCATTACCGCCCCTGTCGGGTTGTTGGGATACGGAAGGATCAGAACCTTTGTCTTATCTGTTATGTAATTTTCCAATATATCCGGTCTAAGTACAAAATTATCTTTTTCATATGTAGGAACAAACCGAGGAATTCCGCCCGCCATAATTGTGCACGGCTGGTATGCCACAAATGAAGGCTGAGGGATTAAAACCTCGTCGCCTTCGGATACCAATGACCTGAGCGCCGTATCGATAGCCTGGCTGACACCGATGGTTACAATTATTTCCGTTTGAGGATTATAGCTTATACTATACCTGTTCAGCAAAAATTCCGCAATACCTTGCCTTAATTCCAAAAGCCCCATATTATGGGTATAAAATGTATGCCCATTATCCAAAGCCTCTTTAGCGGCATCAATGATATGCTTGGGCGTAACAAAGTCAGGCTGTCCCAAGCTTAAAGAAATGACGCCGTCTACCTTGGCTGCCATATTGGTGAAATTGCGGATACCCGACGGCTGAATGGATTTTACCCTATCCGATAAATATTTTTTATAATTCACATACACTCCCCCCTTAATGAACACGTATTTTATGAATTCTATAAGATTTTAGAAAATCCTCTCTCATTTATTAAATACCCCGTTGCATATTTGCAACCAACATTAAAAAATTGTTTTCTATCCTTGAGGAACACCGCAGAAATTATCGAGTTTATATATCCGGCATGAGTTAAAAACAATAAATCGCCGTCTATGCCTTCGGTATTATTTTTAAAATTTTTAACACACCTGTCTATATATTGAGATACATCATCTCCGCCCGGAAATGTAAAGTTCAGCGGCCTGGCCATATATTCAGCCCAACCTTCGTGATATTTTTCCATTATCTCCTTGTAGCTAAGTCCCTCCCACGCGCCAAAATCAATCTCGCTTAAGTCCGGGTCAATAGTATACGAGACATGTTTAATATCAGATAATATCCTTGTGGGAATAATGCATCTTTTCATCGGGCTGGATACAATGGTTTCTAAATGTATATCTTTAAAATAATTGATTATGCTGTATAACTGCTTCCTGCCTGTCTTTGATAATTCAGAATCTGTAATTCCAATATATCTTCCATGCATAGTAATTTCGGGATGCCTAACAATATAGACCCTCTTCACAGTATCACCGCCTGTGCATATGACACCAAAAGATACGTAATCTCAGAGAGCACCAACGAGGCACCTAATGCATCACCGTTTATACCTCCCATCCTGGAAGATATGCTCCTAATAAAAATTAAAGCAAATATAACTGCGCATATCGCGGGAAATATAAATCTTACGCCCATTGCGAACAGGCCTGCAGCAATTGTTATAATGGTTGAAATAATAAATTCCTTAATCCCGGCTTTATTACAAAACATGTACCCCAGCCCCTCTTTTCTTGCCGGCCTAAAGAGGACAGCCATAATAGTCATACTGTACCTGCCTGCAATAGGGAATGTAAATAGCACTCTGTAATCCACATATGAAACCAACTTTATATAAAAGACAGATGCCAAAAATATAGAAATGACGGAGAAGGTACCTACCCTGCTGTCTTTCATTATACTAACAAAGTCTTTTCCACGTGTCCCGCTGGCCAGGCCATCAACGCAATCGGCCAGACCGTCCAAATGAAATCCCAGGGCAACATACACGTATACCGTGAGCGCAATAAGAGACGCAATATCCTTCCCCAGCAATGATACTATGTAAAATACGGCAGATACCAATATTCCGAGTAAAATACCAACAACCGGGAAATACGCGGTGCATCCTGAAAAATCTTTTTCTGTCGGTTTCATATCAATATAAAAAGGCGTTCTTACAAGAAACATCAAAGCAATTAAAATCAACCTCATAAAACTACCCCTTTATCTTAAGTGGTATTCCGGAAATCATAAGATATACACTATCGCATATTCTGGCCAGCCGCTGATTAGCAAAACCTGCAATATCCCGGAATGCACGCCCCAGTGGATACTCAGATACCAAAGACATACCCACCTCATTGGTAACCAAAATAACGCATCCGGTAAATCCTACGGCTGCCGCGCAAATTTCATCTATTTCTTTCATAACCTCTGACTCGGCCTTTTCTAAATCGGCTGAGTTGGGATGATCCCAGTCAATCCCTATATCCATCAGGACATTGGTTATCATTACCGTAATGCAGTCTACAAGAATCGCATCGGCATCCCCGCATTTTGCGATGGCTGCACTCAGCCCCCGGTTTTTTTCAACGGTTGCCCACCCGGATGGTCGCCTTTTTTTATGCCTTTGTATCCGTTGCTTCATTTCCTCATCCAGCGGCACGGCAGTGGCTATATATACCACTCTTTTAAACCTTGATGCCATTTTCTCCGCCATACGGCTTTTGCCCGACCGGGCCCCGCCGGTGACTAAAATCACTTCGCTCATATACATTCACCTTCATCATTTTACTTAATTCATTATTTGAGCAGGTTGTATACAAAACCCATATCCAGCTTTTTCCTCACTGTCTGAGCCAGCAAATCATACTGCTCTTCCTTCTTTTTCCTGAAATCTATCTTAAGTTTCAAAGGATCAAGTCCTTTTGCCTTTCTTATGTTGTTTATAAGTCCTACGGCAAAAACATTGTTTTCAAATATACCATGAAGATATGTACCCATCGCCCTTCCCGTTGCATCCAATGATATAAGCCCCTTTTTAGATATTTGGCTTCCGCCTACAAATCTTGTTGTACCCATATGTATCTCATAGCCCCTTACTTCAAGACCGTTAAGTCCCTCAATTATTCCTCTACCATCCCGTATGACATCAGCCGAATTTACGGTAAGCTTATCTTGCTCAAACACAGTCGAAGCATCAAATATCCCCAGCCCCTGCGTCTCGCTTTTCTCTTCTACACCCGTAGGATCGGATATATATCTTCCCATCATCTGATATCCTCCGCAGACACCTATCACAATGCCGCCACTATTATAAAACTCTGTAATCTTATCAGCTATACCTGCGCTGCGCAAACTCTGTAGATCACCTATGGTGTTTTTACTGCCGGGTAATATAATAACATCGGGCTGACCGATGTCCTCCTCTCTCTTAACATATCGTAAGTTTATACCCGGATAGTAAAGCAGTGGGTTAAAATCTGTAAAATTAGATATATGCGGCAGGTATATGACCGCAATGTCTATATCATTCCCTGTAGATACGCTGTGCACCGATGGGGTATCCTCCTCATCCAGGCTGATATTCATGTAGGGAGTCACCCCCACTGTGGGAAGGCCGGTTATCCCCTTTAGCATATCAAGGCCAGGCCGAAGCAGCTCATAATCCCCGCGGAATTTATTTATTATAAATCCCTTTATCCTGTCGCGGTCATCCGGTAAAAGATCCAATGTACCCACAAATGATGCAAATACTCCTCCCCTGTCTATATCCCCCACCAATAGAACAGGGCAGTTAATTAAACGCGCCATTCCCATATTTACAATATCATGGTCCATGAGATTTATTTCCGCGGGACTGCCCGCGCCCTCAAGAATAATATAATCATATTCACTTTTAAGATCCATAAAGGCATCATAAACAATCCTTTTTATTTCATCCTTATAATTTTCATATGCCCCGGCATCCAGATTTTTGCGCGGCTTTCCCATGAGCACCACCTGCGAACCCACATCAGAAGTAGGTTTTAATAAAACAGGATTCATCCTTACATCCGGCACGATCCCCGCCGCCTCAGCCTGCATTACCTGAGCCCTGCCCATCTCCAACCCTTCATGGGTCACGTATGAATTTAAGGCCATATTCTGCGCCTTAAATGGGGCAACCTTAAACCCATCCTGCCTCATAATCCGTAGCAAAGCGGCCGTCATCACACTCTTGCCTACGTCGGACTGGGTTCCCTGTAGCATAAGACAACCATGCATATAAATTCACCTCCCGAGATTTGTTGGAATAACCATTGAATATTCACCATTTATAACCGATGTCCTCACCCCATAAGCCGTATATATATTCTCTTCATTTATGACTGAATGTGTGCTGCCGTCCGCAATCACATTGCCTCCATTCATTAAAATTATGTTATCACAAAAATTAAGTGAGAGATTAAGATCATGCATTATCGTAACTATAGTCATACCCTTGCTAGAAAGACTTCTTAATAAATTCATTACGTCCATCTGATATTTGATATCCAGATGCGATACGGGCTCATCAAGCAAAAGCATCCTGGGTTGCTGGGCCAGTGCCCTCGCAATAAGAACCCTCTGAACCTCGCCTCCGCTTATCTCATACAAACTCCTGTCTTTAAGATCGTAGACCCCACACATTTCAAGGCATTCATTTACTATATTCAAATCCTCTGCGCTGCCGTTACCAAAAGCATCGAGATACGGGCTCCTTCCCATCATCACAGTCTCAAATACCGAAAATCCTTTGGAATAACTTCCATCCTGAGGGACCAGGCCGATGGTCTTAGCCCTTTCCCGGCAGTCGGTGTCTAAAATATCCCTGCCGAATATATAAACAGTATCCCTTTTTTGCAGCCAGTATCCGGATAAATGACGCACAAGGGTTGTCTTACCCGCTCCATTCGGCCCGAGAATACCGGTTACGAGCCCATCATCTATATTCACTGTGATATTGTCTAATATTTTTTTACCGTTCAGACAAAAATTCAAATTATGAACCTCAACAGCGTGCAATCAAACCATCCCCTTGTTCCTCTTCAGCAGATAAATAAAAAACGGGCCGCCCATTAAAGCGGTAATTATGCCCACAGGTATCTCCACCGGGCTTAATATGCATCTGGAGATTGTGTCCGTAATACACATAAAACCTGCCCCGCCGATCAAAGATAGGATAAAAAGCCTGCGGTTGTCATACCCGGATATCATCCTCATCACATGAGGGACCACCAACCCTACAAAACCTATTATCCCGCTCACAGATACGCAGGCTGCCGTGACCAGAGAGGATATTATAACCAACTTTCTCTTTAGCCTCTCCACATCGACACCCAGGCCGTATGCCGTCTCATCGCCAAACTGCATGAGGTTGAGTTCCCATGTATGAAACATCAAAAGCACAATGCCAGCCGCCGTGAATGTTAGGCAGAATATAACTTTGTCCCATGAAGCAGACACAAAGCTGCCCATGGTCCAGTAAACGATCTGCTGCATATCGTTATGGTCAAAAAACATAATAAGAGACATCCCGGCAGTCAGCAGATTTCCCAAAGCCACGCCTGATAGAAGCAGCGTATTTACCGGTACCCTGCCGTTTACCCTGGATATGGCCAGTGCAACGAAACTCACCGCAAGAGCACCTGCAAATGCAAAAACATTAGTTATACCGATGCTCCATAATCCACCGGCAAAACTAAAGGCTATTGCGACCGAAGCACCAAAAGCTGCGCCTGAAGAAACGCCTATGATATACGGTTCAGCCAGCGGGTTACGAAAAACAGCCTGGTACGTCAGACCCACCGTAGACAGACCAGCTCCTACGATACAGGCCAGTATAACCCTGGGTAGTCTGATATTCATTATTATTATTGCATGGGACGGCAACATATCACCCTTAAGGTTAAAAACTTGGCCTATTAAAATATTCAAAGCTTCAAGAGGCGAGATATCGCTGCTGCCCACCACCAATCCGGTAAGGATACTTATAAAAAGAAATATGATAGACAAAGTTAATAAAAAATAAAATCTTTTATTCATCTAAACCCCTTACTTATCCAATTCCGGATGAATTATTTTAGCCATCTGATTTATACCGTCAAGTATACGGCTTGTAGGCCTTACTATGGTGTTGTCATCCACTATAAATATTTTACCATTTTTGGCCGCCTTGGTATCCTTATACCCGGCCAAACCTGAAATCTTGTCCACCTCTCCGGCATGCTTTGAGGCAATTATTATATCAGGCTGGTGCTCAACCATTTTCTCCAGACTATAATCCTGCCATCCGTCTACATCGGAGGCCACATTAGTTCCTCCGGCAATATTTATAACCTTGTCTATAAATGTATTCTTTCCAGCTGTAAAATTACTTTGACCCAATGACACAACAAAATATACCTTCGGCCTGTTCTTGCCTTTAACCCTTTTCTCAACAACCGCCACTCCGTCTTTGATCTTTTTAATTATGGCATTGGCCTTTTCAGTGCTGCCTGTTATCTTCCCGATCATCTCATAAGATCTATAAATATCATTAAAAGCATCGGGCTGCGTGACAACAACCGGTATATCGGAATCCTTCAGTTTCTTAGCATTTTCCTTGCCGAAGGAGCTACCCACCAGTACAATATCAGGCTGCGCCGCTACTATAGCCTCAATGTTTGGTGTGGAAAAACCCCCTAATTGTTCTTTATCTTTCACCTCGGGCGGATAATCGTCATACTCTGAAACCCCGACGATCTTATCCTGCAGGCCAAACTCATATAAGATTTCCGTGGTGCTGGGAGCCATAGAGACAATTCTACCCGGCTTTTTGTCTACGGTTGTTTTAGAGCCCATAAAATCCGTAACTGTCAATGGAAAACCAGGCGCTTGTGTATCATCCCCGGCGGGTTTTCCGGCATAACCGCATCCTGCAAACAGCATCATGATCATCATCAAAGATAATACAAAGGATACATGTTTTTTCAATATGCTCATCCCCTTAGGTTTTAATTACATAAAAAATACTACCCCTTCGGGTAGGTCATCTTTAATCTTTAACATTACAAATGCCTTGCCTTCCCTCCGAAGGTGTAATTAAACAAGCGGCAGGTCTCCTGGCTTGCACTTCATACTACTCTCCGGGCCTTCCCATATCGGTGGCCGTAATTTACGGATTTCATCCATGCTTACAGTAGCGGGGGCTGTAGCGGTTTTTCACCGTTTTCCCTTAACCGTTTTCTTATGTAATTTTAGGAGTAAACTATAATTATTAAATACACAATTTTATTATATCATCAAAGATAATAGTTTAAAACATCAAAATACGATATATGATATACTATACCTACACATAAAGGAGGTGTAAGCAATGCCATTAGACGGCATAGGTTTAAGAGCATTAACAAGTGAAATAAATATAAGTGTTATAGATTGCAAGGTGGAAAGGGTATATCAACCGGAAAAATATGAAGTAATACTTAACTTAAGAAGGCCTAAGCTAAATACTAAATTATTGATTAATTGCCACCCTATCTTATCCCGCATATGCATATCGGAGTCGAACAAAAAAAATCCAGTAAACCCACCGCCTTTTTGTATGCTCCTCAGAAAATATCTTGAGGGAGGTAAAATCACAGGCATAAATCAAAGGGGACTGGACAGAATTGCCATATTAACGTTTAAATCCTGGAAGGATGAAACTCTGAATCTCTACGTAGAAATAATGGGTAAAAACTCCAATATCATTTTAACCGATAAAAATAGCAAAATAATAGATGCCATGAGGCACGTATATCCCGATATGAGCCGCGTACGCAGCGTGCTTCCCGGACTAACCTACTCATACCCGCCTGCACAAAATAAAATCAATCTTGCAGAGGCAGATGAAAATGAAATCCGCGAGGTTTTTAATATAAGCTCGGACAAACCACTTCAAAGGTTTCTTGTTGAGCACTTTGAGGGATTCAGTCCCTTTCTATCTTATTCTCTTGCTTTATCCTGCGGGTGCGATCCTTTAAATAGGCATTATGACAAAGACACTGTAATATATAATTTGTTAGAAATGAAAGACAGCATTTTAAAAAATAAATACTCCCCCACTATTTATGTTGATAATGACACATATAAGGATTTTTTGCCGTTCTGTTTCAACGTTTATAAGCCTGTCGGATACGACTCCATGTCAGAAATGACGGAAAAGTTTTATGAGCAAAGAGAATTAAGCAGGATTGCTAATGACAGACTTTCGATGCTTACAAAAGTAATCAACGGAAACTTAAACAGATGCTACAGAAAATTAGAAAATCTGCAATCTGAACTGGATTCAGGAAAGGAAAGGGACCGATATAAAGAACATGCTGATTTGTTAATGGCTAATTTATATTCTATTAAAAAAGGCATGCAGTCGATAGAACTTAAAAATATATTCAGAGAAAATGGTGAAATTACAAAAATAAAACTAGACCCATCTAAAACCGCCATAGAAAATGCACAGCGTTATTATAAAAAATACAATAAGTTAAAGAATTCCATCAAATATATTACCGGTCAGATAAAAGATACAAAAGACGAGATAGAATACCTCGAATCGGAACTTAATAACCTGCAAAACATAGAAGATACATCGGAAATTGATGAAATAAAAAATGAGCTGGAAGCAACGGGATATATCAAACACAAGAAAAACAAAAAGAAAATCATACCTAAGTCTAAACCGCGTCATTTTAAATCATCTGGCGGCTACGATATATTTGTAGGAAAAAACAACATACAAAATGACAAACTCACCTTACACTATGCCCAGGCTGCTGATATCTGGCTTCATACCAAAGACATTCCCGGCAGCCATGTCATTATAAAGGCAAATAACAGTGAACTGCCGGGCAGCACCCTGCTTGAGGCTGCCAAACTGGCCGCTTACTTCAGCAAAGCCAGGAAATCCAGTAATGTTCCGGTGGATTATACATACAAAAAATATGTCAGAAAACCATCGGGTGCAAAACCAGGTAAGGTAATATATGCTAATCAGAAAACTCTGTATGTAACACCTACCGCCGAAGACATAAATAAACTCAGAGACAGGCAGCTATGATTCGTTTATAGTAACCCTGTCCTTATCGTCTATCTCGGTAACCTCCACATTCACCAACTCGCTACCGGATGTCGGCACGTTTTTGCCGACATAATCCGGCCGGATGGGCAGTTCTCTGTGACCCCTGTCCACAAGAACCGCCAGCTGTATCTTGCGTGGCCTGCCCCTATGCACTAAAGCATCCATGGCCGCCCTTGCTGTCCGCCCTGTATATATGACGTCGTCCACTATAACCACGATTTTATTATCGACCTCAAATTCAAGATCCTCTTTGTGCACCTGAGGGTCACCGTAGGCCGGTTTCAGATCGTCCCTGTAAAACGTTATATCCAGCGCGCCGGTCGGCACCTTTTTACCTTCTATTTTATGCATCTCACTCCCCAATCTCACGGCTAAAGGATACCCTCTTCTCTTTATTCCTATAAGGATCACATCCGTGATATCCTTATTCTTCTCTATTATCTCATGAGCCATCCTTGTAATAGCTCTGTTCATTGCCTGCTTATCCATTATTTCCGCTTTAAAATTCAACCGCGACCCTCCTAATAAAAAGCTTCTTATCCAATACGATAAGAAGTTAAAATATTCAAGCCGATCAAAATACACTCTTTTAAAATATATTAACATCCTTATCATACGTATGTCAACTTATAAATACCTTTATCAGGTAAACTGAAAAGTAGGCCTCAATAAAAGAACCTAAAATAATCAGTAGGAAAATTGATGCAATAACAATGGTATATCCTATAAAATCCTTTACAAGATTGGATATCCCATTGGACCTGTTCCTGAAAACATATAGAGCAAAATTAATTGCCATCACACCTATGATAATTAACGCCGGAAGTATGAAGATATTGGAAGGCAGCATTGATACCATAGCAAAGACTATACCTTTCCTCTGAAGCCTGTTTACTAAAAAGGAAAGGGTAAAACCAAATATAAAACCACGCAGAGATATTAATATCAATATAATTGGTATCCCGATAAATGTGGCTCCCATAATCCATATAAAAAAGCATATGCGGAAATTATTTGCCAGAGACTGTAACAATACACTGGAATTACTTATCTCGGTATTTGAGAATAGCTGAAAAAAACCGTTCAAATAATTAAGAAGCTCCATATTCTGGACATCGGTTAGTGACCTTGTACTCATATACCCGGTTATAATACCAACGCATAATAATAAGATACATAGAAAATATAACAGTAAATTATTCCTGATGTGCTTTATAAATAAGCTTAAAAAACGTCGCGGCAAAAGAATTACCTCCTATCCTAAAATAAGATATGATTTTTAATTGGACAATATTACCCCAAAGATATGGTTTAAATAATGGCGCCAATCTGATAAAATCGTGTTATTGGAGGTATAAATATGACTATAATGCGATGTACGGATGTTTCAAAAACCTTCGGTATAAATGAGGTACTTACAAATATAAACTTTGTTATAGAAAGCCGAGACCGCATAGGTATTGTGGGAAACAACGGCTGCGGAAAATCAACCCTGCTGGGTATATTAGCAGGGGATATGGAGCGTGACACAGGAGAGATTGTCACAGCATCAGGCACTTCCATTGGTTATCTGAAGCAAAATACGGTTATATCCTCAGAGGAAACCCTCTGGAAAGAAATGATAGATGAGTACAGCGATATCAAAGAACTTGAAGGAAAACTCAGATCAATCGAAACCCAAATAGCCCGGCTTGGCTCTATGGGCAAAGTTGATGATGAATTGTTTGATCGTTATGAAAAGATACGAACCATGTATGAAGATAAAAACGGGTATGCATGCGAAAGCATCGTAAGGGGAACCCTGGACGGTCTGGAATTTACTAAAGAGGATTATGACCGCCCTATATCGGAATTCAGCGGCGGCCAGAAAAATAAAATCATGCTGGCCAAAATACTACAGCGCCGTCCGGATTTGCTGCTCTTAGACGAGCCTACCAACTATCTTGATATCCCGTCCTGCGAATGGCTGGAAGATTATCTTAAAAATTATGACAGGTCCGTTATAGTTGTCTCCCATGACAGATACTTCCTCAACGGATTCGTAAATAAGATATTCAATATTCACGATCATACATTGGATACGTATAACGGCGATTATGATAACTTTATAAAGATAAGGGAAAAACGCCGTAAGCAGCGCGAAAAGGATTATATGCTTCAAAGAAAAGAAATAGACAGGTTAATGAATATAATAGAAGTTCAAAAACAAAGAAACACGGAAAAAAGTACAAGAATTGCATCCAGCAAGGAAAAGATGCTAAAAAAAATAAAGGTGATTGAAAAACCTAAGACTCAGTCAAAGATGAGGCTGGATTTTAAGATAGCATCCGAGTCCAGCAATATCGTCATAAAAACCGACGATATTGCAAAGTCCTTTGATGAAAAGAAGGTCTTTGACCATATAAATATTTCGATTAACAAAGGTGAAAAAGTTGCACTTATCGGTCCCAACGGTTCGGGAAAATCAACACTGCTTAAAATATTGACAGGAGACTTAAAGCCTACTGAGGGAGAAGTCATTTATGGGAGACGGGTAAATTTTAGCTATCTGAGCCAGGAGAGAACGGATCTTAATTTTGAAAATACTTTGATGGATGAGATATGGTCGGTGGATTCAGCCTTAAAACAGGTCGAGGTCAGAAATCTATTGAGCTATTTTCTCTTTGTTGGTGACGATGTTTTTAAAAAGGTATCCACACTCAGCGGTGGTGAACTTGTCAGACTATCCTTTGCAAAATTGGTTATATCGCAGGCTAATCTTTTAATATTGGATGAACCCACCAATCACCTCGACATACCATCCAAAGAGATTATAGAGGATGCTATAACAAGGTATAAGGGAACGGTATTATTTATATCTCATGATAGATACTTTATAAATAAATTGGCAAGCAGAATACTAGAATTGGACAACGGTAAGGTATCTGAATACCTAGGTAACTATTCTTACTATGTCGATAAGAAACGCCGACTTAAAAATATGGAAAATGATGAGTCGCAGCCTGATGTCATTAGTAAAACACAGCGATCCAATATGTTTAAAAAGGAAAGAGATAAGATAAATAAGCGGAAGGCAGCCCTTCAAAAACTTAACGATATGGAAAACATGATTGAAACAACTGAAAACACAATCAAAATGCTGGAGGAAAAGATGGCTGATCCATCACTCTATCAAAATGATGACCAGGCCAGAGAAACAGCTCTGAAATACAATCAGCTTAAAGAGACGCTTAAAGATTATTATAATCAATGGGAAAAAATGATGGAGTCCTCGGATTAAGACTCCATCCAGCCTGTAAATAAATACTCTACTCCTATAAGGGTCTTGGCATCTATTAACTTTTGTGAACTGATCATATCTTTGAGCTCTTGCTTTGTAAACTCCCTTATATCCAGAATCTCATCGGGATCTAAATTCTGTTTTCCCGAAACAAGGTCCGTCGCCGTATAAAGATAGATGTACTCGTTGGAAAAACCCGGGGATGTATAAAACTCAAAAACCTTTTTAAGTTTTCCTTTATAACCCGTTTCCTCTTCCAATTCCCTTGCTGCGCAAGCGCCGGGCAGTTCACCATTCTCCATTTTACCGGCGGGTATCTCCCAGAGTTCTTGTTCCGTCGGCTTTCTGTACTGTCTTACCATGATCACTTTTCCGTCTTTTGTTACAGGCAGAATTGCAGCTGCACCCATATGTTCCACTATCTCCCTCTTTGCAATTTTGCCGTTAGGCAGACGGACATTTACAACTTTAAGGTTTATTATACTGCCGTTGTATATCTTTTTGTCGTTTATAGTTATTTCTTTTTTATCCATTGTACTTCCTCTCTATAAATAAAGATTATCCATCACAAACCTTGCTGCTGCGGCACATGTCTTATAAAAATAAGGATCATCTTCATATACCCTACCCATAGTACGAATACTTAAATCAAACTTATTCATGGCATCGGTTATATATCCTCCGTTTTTGTCATAAAAATCACATCTGCCGGTAGACTTTAATAAAAAAATCTGTTTCTCTAATATTTCATAAGATAACCTGTCCATCTCCGGCAGCACGACATCACTGTGCGTATGGCATAATTCTTTTAACGAGGTCATGGAATGATGGCTTATTCCTTTATGCCTATCCCTACTGTCGGAAAAACTTATCCTGGGCACGTATACCGCCCTGCCTTTTAGATCGTTGACTGCATCGATGATATATCCTTCGTCGGCACCGGAAAAACCATATTTTGTGTTTGTACCGGTTATTCCCGGTCCCATGGATACAAGTATGACGTCAGCATGGCAGATCTCTTTTGCAGCGATCAAACCGGTATATATGTTTACCGCTTCAAGGTCGCCACCAAAGGCCTGGCCTATTGTTATTGTTGCATCGATAATTTTTTTTTCTTTAAGATGCCTTACGATTTTACTGAACGATATCGGTAAACAACCTGAATCTGTCATAACATAGCTTATTTTGATGCCTTTAAGGTATTTCAAAGCGGTTGCGGTTATGGCCATCATGCTGTGCAGCGGACAAATTATGACATATCCCCCGCCTAAGCCTTTAAATCCCGTTATTTTATCCCTGTATGGGCTACCTTCCTCTTCTACGCTCATAGCGCTGTGCTGTAAAGGTGTATAACGTAGCTTCATTATATGGCCCGGCCCGGCTGATTCAAATTCCTCATTTTTGCTTATTACAAAGTCATATCCCCCGGTACCCAAGCCAAGAGAGGTGGCAGTGGTATTTAAAATCACACTATCCCCCTGCTTTAACCTGCCCGTAAAAACGGTGTAATTCATGGCGGATATATCATTGCCATCTATCCTTACCGTAATCTCCTGCAACTTATCGTCCTCATATGTAATACCTTTAACAGTACCTTTTCTTAGTTTTATCATTTGTATAGATCACCTCATTCAAATCATTCAAACAGTTTTAAACCCAGAGATATGTAAGTGGTCTCATCTATATTCTTATTATAAGTAAGCCCGTTATCCAGTTTAAACTTAAGCACAGCATCTTCCATACCCCTTCCGTATATCCCGTCCAGCTTTCCTTTATAATATCCCATCTGTTTCAGCTTTTCTTGTACGGCTAAGACATGGGAACCCCTATCGCCGGGTGATAGGTTGCGGTATCCGTCTCCCATGAGCCCATACTGTCCACCGTATACAACCACCGGTGTACCCACCTGTACCATTGAATACAACTCTTCAACATCATTATTTCTCATCCGGAAACATCCGTGGGATGCAGCCCAGCCGACAGAACCCGGCCGATTCGTGCCATGTATTCCATAACTCCCCCACGGTACGTTAAGACCCATCCAACGTGTACCAAAGCTTCCTCCCCATATTGATTTACTTACTATCTTAAAATATCCAAGGGGTGAAGGGGTACTGTATTTACCTATGGCTATAGGATAGGATTTCATAAGTTTATTGTCTTCCAGAAGAAAAAGCCGTGCCTCTTCAGCATCTATCAATATTTTATATTGTTTAACATCCGGTTTTTCTCCATGTATTATCATTGGGGAAACAAACAATATCACTATAACGGCAAATATAACCAATACAATGAGGATTAATAATTTATTGTTTTTCATGTTTCCTCCCTGCAATAAAAAACTTATCTGCCTAAGTCATCTAAAAATTTCAATAATGAGTTCTCCTCTATCAATCTAGTGAGCGAATACCTCTCCGTATATATATGTATTGCAACAAGAAATAAAGAACATACTATTTTAAAATACCATGAACCAAAAAGAGCGACAAATGCTCCGGCAGATATCCCTAAAATATTAGAACCGGTATCTCCCAACATAGAGCGTGCTTTTAAGTCATCTCCCATATAAACAAGGACAGCGCAAAGCAGAGGAAACACAACCGCCATGGCCGGACTGCGGAGACGTGCAAATAAAAAGGTTAAAATAATCACCGAGAGAAAACCTTTGATCGAACGTCCGGGCCGTAAATCCAGAAGATTTAAAAAATTAGTCGATAAAGTTATAATAAGAACATTCATCAAAAATTCAAGCACGGGAAAAACTGCGCTAAGGTTAATATTAGTTACTCTGATACAGGATGATATAAAAAGCGCCGTTAAGAGACCGGACAGCGCTTTAAAACCTCCGGTTGTAAGCTCACCATTCATAAGCTTCCCAATATGTCCTTTAAGTCCCTTGACACTTCCGTCACCCATCATATCATCGATGAATCCGCTAAACCCCATTACTGCCGCGCCTATGATATAAGCCAATAAAATCTTAGTGTTGTCTGTTACGAACAGAAGAGGAATCGTACCGGAAACCATCACAGGAATAAACATAAGCCCCATACCCACAGGTATTTCATCACCAAGATAGTTTGTGGTAAGGCAGCCCCTTTTAATAAGCATTTTTTTAAACATGGTTTTCAGCATCACAGAAAAAAATACAGATATTACCAGGGAAATAATATAAAGCATATTCTCACCTCGCAGCCTCAAGTATTATGGTCTTAAGTATGTCTTTAAACTGCCTGCCCCTATGTATAAAATCCTTAAAGCTTCTTCCGGTCACCTTATGGGTCATATTCACTTCAACCTCTGCTATTGCATAACCCATCTTCAAAGTCTCAGCCGTCATTGCAAACTCCATACCGTACCCATCGGGAATCCACAAATTATTTAAAACCTCTCTTTTATATGCTCTCTGCCCGGACAGGGCTGAACCGATGACCTGTCCGGTGAGCATCTTTAGTCCCCAACGAGTTAATCCCTTTACCAGACCGAAGCCGCCTTTTTTATTGGTTTTGGGGAATGATGCTATGGCAACGTCGGCCTGGCCGCTAGCAACCGGCTTTATAACCTTGGAAATCTCTCCTGCAGTGTTACCCACATCGCCGTCTATAAGAACAATAATATCCGTATTTATTGATTTAAGACCCATCCTTACCGCATTTCCCTTGCCGCTGTTTTTTTTAAGCCTGATACATTTTACATCCATACCGCTGGATTTCTCAAATGTATCATCGCCAGAACCATCATCGATGACAACTATATTATCAAAAATCCCCGTATCTTTTATAGCTTTTAAAGTGCTTTCTATAACATCTCCTTCATTATAACATGGAATAACTACTCCAATACTCATTTAGACACCCCGGTTCATTGCAGGCATAAGCGAAGACGAAGATTTTTTAACACCATAATTGCCTTCCACACCCTGCATCACTATAATAAGTGAAGTCTCGCCTATAACATTGTCAACATTATCTACAGTAGAAATCTTCTCCTTTTTATAATCTTCCATATATGAATGCTTAACGTCGCTTCTTTCAACTCCAATTATTGGTATCTGTTCTTTTTTTATTGCCTTTATTATAGGTATGTCAACAGCATTAATAAAATTATCGTTTTCTACGCTGCCGCCGGCAATAATAACATAATCCACGGGCAAAGAATAATCTCCCTTCATTTCTATATACTCATTATCGCTTAAATACTTCATTAAATCCCCATATTTATGGTTTATTATATGCTGTGCTATTACATCGCTTGTAAGTTGAGGTATATTATTTTTGTCCATATCTTCAGAAGAAACATTGTTTGTTATTTTGTTTTTTAAAGCATCATCGTTCACACTTTCTTCTAACTTGCTATGAACAGCTGTTATATTGACAACATCCGCGCCTGCACTTTTAAGCGTGTTTTTAAGAGAAGAGTATATATAATCATCCGTTGTTTCTATGACAGCAACATTTATACCATTAAGCCTGTCCTTTGCAAAGAAAGGAAATACACCCTCGGAATACTGCTGGTATAGCTCAAGATCACTTTGAACCTCTGCATTCTTTTTATTTAAATCAATATTTTGCTGCTTCATCTCATCAAACTTTTTTGTCATTTCATCAATCAATGAATTTTGCTGTTCCATATAAAATTGCTGACTGTCTATATTAAAACCTATAAATATACCTATTCCCAGTGCCAAAAAAATTGCTGCTATCGTTATCACATAAAATTTCATATTAACACCCATAGTATCATCCCTTTATATACCTAAAGTAAGTTTTATCCTCAACCTTATTATACTAAAAAACTGCTGCATGGGCGGAGACATAAAAAAGACCACACTAATAGGCAAAAGTGCCGATATCGTAATACCCAATATGTAACTCAGCTTGACACCTGAACGGTATAACTTACTTACACCCTTTGCATCCATTAACTTAGAGCCTATTTTCAGTCTTACTAAAAAGGTACTTGCCATACCTTTACGTCCTTTTTCCAAAAAGTCTATCATATTAGTATGGGTGCCCACGGCAACAATAAGATCGGCCCCCAGTTCATATGACATTAAAAGAGCAATATCCTCACTGGTGCCCGGCATCGGTACAACATCCGATTTTAAATCAAGATCGTTTACCCTTTTGAGACCGGGTGCACGACCATCAGTGTATGCGTGTACTATGATCTGCTTACAGCTTTTAAGACATTTGTCGGTCACGCTGTCCATATCTCCCACTATTATATCGGGAGTATAACCATTTTCCAACAGTGCATCACCGCCCCCGTCAACACCAATGAGAACAGGTTTTACTTCATCTATATAATCATGTATCGTGTTTAAATCCTCACGGAAGTTTTTCCCTCTTACTACAACAAGAACCTGCTTACCTTTAATATCCACCACAGATTTAGGAAAATCAACCTTTTTTATAAAAAAGTCTTTTTCTCTTTTTGCATACTCCAGGGTATTTTCAATAAACTTGTCCAATTCTTTGTCTAAGCTCTTATAAGACCGGGCCATTAATTCATCAATTTTTTGTTCATCAAGTATAGTACCCTTGCCAATGTAAGCATCATTGCTATAGATTTCTTCTCCTTCTATATTTAGCGTGTCACCTTCTTGTATCTTATCGGCAGTATCTTCACCCACATCATCAATAAGCAGTATCCCGTTTTCCACAAGAATTTTTGGACCTTCATTGGGATATCTACAGCTGATTGACTCATCGGCATTTATAACAGCCTTTACCCTGTCTTTTACAAGTGTCTCAGCAGCAACCTCGTCCACATCCTGATGATAAATAACGGCAATGTCTCCGGGTTCTAATCTCTTACATAGATTCTTTGTCCTTTTATCAACCTTTGCCGTTCCTTTAATCATATAATCACATCCATCTAAATATAACCTATCAAAGATATATTATAACATATATAAGAAAAAAAATAATGAGCTGATTAAGCTCAGCTCACTTTCAATTCCAATCTCAGTTTATCCGCTATCATTGCTATGAACTCCGAGTTGGTAGGTTTCCCTTTATCATTCTGGATCGTATAACCGAAAATGCTGTCTATGGTCTCTACCTTGCCCCGGCCCCATGCCACTTCAATGGCATGCCTTATGGCTCTCTCTACCCTGCTGGAGGTTGTTCCGTATTTTTTTGCAATAGCCGGATAAAGCTCTTTAGTAACTGCACCAAGCAGATCCATATTATCAATCACCATCATAATGGCATCCCTAAGATAGACATAACCTTTTATATGCGCCGGTATACCGATCTCATGAATAATATTTGTAACTATAAGCTCAATATCGGGAGCCTCGGTGGTACTGTAGTTCGATGACGGCTTTTCGTAAACTCTGTATTGATTGTTGCTGTTTACATTTAAGACCTCATGTACACGCTTAATAAATGTATCCAAATCAAAAGGTTTTAGTATGTAATAATCTATACCCATCGATATGGCTTTTTGAGTTATTGTGTCCTGGCCAACCGCAGATAAAATAATGACCTTAGGATATTTATTCAATCCCAATTCAGGTAATTTTTCCAGAACTCCCAAGCCGTCCAGATAAGGCATAATTATGTCTAAAACTATTAGATCGGGCTGCGTATCCTGAACAACTTCGAGAGCATGATTTCCGTCGTTAGCGACACCTACAATTTTAAAACTCTCATCCTTCTCAAGACATTCTTTAAGTATAGAGCAAAACTCCTTGTTATCATCAACGATAACAATGCCGTATGTTTTATCCATCCTTCAATGCACCCTCTCCTTTAAATCAAAAATTCCACATCACCCTTTGTGTATTCGACAATCAATTGTATATTCCTGCTAACGTTTCCAAATACTTAATAAAAAATAAGCCGGTATAAAACCGGCTTATCCAGAAACTGTCTTATATTCGGCAGGTTCAATCTGATTGAACATCCATTCAATGTAAACACCATATCCTCTGGTAGGATCATTTACAAAAACATGGGTGACGGCACCTATCAATTTCCCATTCTGGATTATAGGGCTGCCACTCATTCCTTGAATAATACCGCCTGTTTTTTTTAGCAGTCTTCTATCAGTCACCTTAATTACCATACTTTTCGATGATGGACGGCTCTGATCGGACGTCTTTATGATTTCAACATCATAAGACTTAGTACCCTTATTATCTAAATCAATCAGTATTTGAGCCGGCCCGGTCTTTATTTCTGACTGTAAACCTATCGGCATTAATTTCCCTTGTACCTGTTTATTCATATGGCCAAAAATGCCAAAAGACGTATTCTCTTCAATGCTTCCCTGAGGATTTAATTCATTAGTAAATACACCGCGTATCTCACCGGGTTTATTGCTTTTTCCACTTTCAATGGAAGTGATCTCAGTATTGTAAATTTCACCGTCACTCAAAGACAGTTTTTTCCCTGTAGCTGTATCGGTTATAGCATGGCCTAAAGCTCCAAACATTTTATTATCCTCAGTAGTAAACGTCAAGGTTCCGATACCGGCGGTATGGTCTTTCACCCAAAGACCTATTCGAAATTCACTATCTTCTTTTGATTTTATAGGCATAATTTGCTTTTTTAGGATCCCACCATCTCGTTTTACAGATATAGGTATTGTTTTATTGCCTGCTTTGTTTAAAATCCTGGTGATATCATCTGCGCAGTTTACCTTGACATTATCCAATGTCAAGATCATATCACCCGGCTGTATACCCGCCTTTCTCGCCGGTTTATAGACCCTTGCATCACATCCTATCACTTCGGATAAACCTACAACCATTGTTCCTCTAGTTTTTACTTTCACACCTATCGGTTGCCCTCCAGGTCTGACATAAACATCAGGAACAACATCCAATGTCACTTTTTTTAGTGGGAACAAGCCGAACAAATAAAACTCCAGATTACTTTTGCCTTCCTTTATTGTATTTATTGTAAGTGGTTTATTATTCAGCTTTATTGCACTGGTATCAAAGTCAGTACTGATCGCATCCGGTAATTTAAAGTCAAAACTCTGCTTCGAACCTTCCGCAACCTTTATTACATCCGGTATATTGTTTATAAACCGCAGTGGAAATACATAATCTGCAATAATTAAAGAAAAAATAAGAAAAACAGCAAAAATCTTGGATATTCTTTGTTTATCCAAATTTACCACGCTCCCACTTTAAGCTTCACCATTTACCTTATAAAAATGTGATAAAGCTATTAATAAAATGGCCTCTTAAAGTGGGATTTATACTAACAAAAAAAGTAGTATGTTAATACTACTTTACATAAAAGATCTTTTAAGGGATTGTGCTATATTTAGCATCTCTTGGGAATTTTTAATAGATGCCTCGGTTACATTGCTACCGCTTATCATCCGGGAAAGTTCCTTAATACGTTCGTTATCATCAAGTTTTTTTAAAGTGGTGTATGCATGGTCATTATGCAGCTGTTTTTCAATCCTAAAGTGTTCGTCCCCCATCGAAGCTATCTGTGGCAAATGAGTTATGCATATAACCTGGCACTTTTTTGAAAGCGACATAAGTTTCATTGCTACTGCTTGTCCTGCTTTACCACTTATACCGCTGTCTATTTCATCAAAAATAAGTGTGTTTATTTTATCGGCACCTGCAAAAACTACTTTTAATGCCAAAAGTATCCTGGACATCTCGCCCCCCGAGGCAACTTTTGTTAGAGGCTTTAACGGCTCACCGGGATTTGTTGAGATCAGGTATTCTATCTTGTCTATACCTTTTTTACTTATTGCTTTTATATCGGAATTTATATCTACTTTAAAGTTGCAGTTACTCATATTAAGTTCAGTCAGTTCTTTTTTTATTGTCTTTTCTAATTGTAAAGCAAGTTTTTTTCTTTCTGCACTTAACTCCAATGCACTTTTTTTATACTGATCTTTAATATCTTTAATCTCTATTTCCAATTTTTTTATTTCTTCCGTACTTCCCTTTAATTCCAACAGATCATTTTCAATTTTTTCTTTATAATTAAGTATATCCTTTATATCTGCACCATATTTTCTTTTTAATTCATTTATTTGGTTTATACGCTCTTCTATCCGCGCCAAATCATCGGGATTATATTCAAACGAATCCAGATAACTCCTCATCTGCCGAGCCGTATCATCTATATTATAATAGCAGTTGTTGAGCGTATTATAAAACTCTGAAAATTCTTTGATGTCATTAATTTTTTTTAGCCCATTAATTATTATACCCATATTATCCGTTATAGAATCCGAATTACCATACATTCTATCATAGGAATCCCTGAGAACGTCAAAGATTACCTGCGCATTTCTTGCTACTTTCTCTTTTTCTTCTAGTTCTTCGTCATCTCCTTCGTGAAGATCCGATGAGCTGATTTCCCTCAGTTGGTACTCTAATACATCCATGGTTCGTGCCTTTTCTTTTTCCTCTTTCTTAAGCCTTAAGTATCTGGTATTTTTATTTTCATACTCTACATAGAGTTTTTCAACCCTGACGATCAAATCATCAATCCGATTTTTTCCGAATGCATCGAGAAGTTTAATATGATTATTTACATTGAGTAGACTTTGATTTTCGTTTTGCCCAACTATTTCCATCAGGTTACTACCAATCGTTTTTACAACATTTAAAGTATACTGCTTGCCGTTTATCCTTGATACAGATCTGCCGTTCTGGTTAAATTCTCTTGTGATTATCAAAACATCGCTGCCCGCAAGACCAAGATCACTTAGCATGTGAGAAAGTTCATTATTTATATCTTTTATATCAAAGCTTCCCTCGATAAATGTACGGTCCGTACCGGTTCGTATGTAGTTTCTGTCAAATCTTTCTCCCAATAGTACACTGACGGCATCAATTATTATTGACTTTCCGGCTCCTGTTTCGCCGGTTAATATGTTAAGCCCGTCTGCAAAATCAATTTCAAGGGATTCAATCAATGCAAAATTTCTTATACACAAGGATAAGAGCATTGGCATCACCTTATCTTATATATTTGCTAAACTTGTTCACCACATCCATCGTGTGATCTGCTTGTCTTACAATCAAAAATATCGTATCATCCCCGGCAAGTGAACCAACTATATCATTTATATCCAAAGCATCAATGGCAGCAGCGGCGGCCATGGCCGTTCCCGAAAGTGTTTTTAATACGACCATATTACCGGCATAATCCACTTTAAGCAGAGACTCTTTTAATAATGAAGTTAGTCTGTTAATTACACTTTCATCATGCTGCTTTAAGGGCGCATATCTATAATGTCCGTTTTCTGCGAGGACCTTTACCAGCCTGAGTTCCTTGATATCCCGCGAAACAGTGGCCTGGGTTACAACTATTCCTTCTCTTTTGAGCTCTTCCGATAACTCTTCCTGGGTTTCTATCGGCTTCTTGCTAATAAGGTCAAGTATTTTCGCATGTCGTGCTATCTTCATCACTATTATACACCTCGAATTTTATTCTTTTAATTTTGCCCCAAGCACATCAAAGAAATTCTTGCCGGAGGTTTTAATCAGTGTAGTATGGTATGGAGACTGTCTTATAATAACTTCATCACCCAGGTTCAATTTGTAGCCCTGTTGCCCATCAACTGTCAATATGATATCCTGATTTTTATCAAGTATGGCTATCTTTACCGTGCTGTTCTGCGAGGCTATAATTGATCGCGAATATAAAGTATGAGGGCATATCGGAGTTATTATAATTAATTTGATGTCAGGTACGCATATAGGTCCGCCTGCCGATAGTGAATACGCCGTCGAGCCGGTGGGGCTGGATATTATTATTCCATCCGCAGAATACGTCTCTATATATTCTCCGTCAAGGAAGGTCTTGAGATGGACCATTCGTGAAAACGAACCTTTAGTAATGCCAATATCATTTAAAGCAGTATAATTTTCCACCTCTACTCCATTTTTTACAATAGCTGCCTCTATCATCATCCTGTCCTCTGTAGTATAGTTTCCGCTCATGCATTTATCAAGAGCCGTATAAATGTCATTTACCTCAACATCTGTTATAAACCCGAGATGTCCGAGATTTATTCCCAGTATAGGTTTACCGTAGGGTGCGCATTGTCTTGCAACATTAAGGAGGGTTCCGTCGCCACCTAAAACAGCGATTAAATCACATGTTTTGTAAATCTCTCCAATTTTTAAACCCAGCTCTTTACGGTTTATTTTTTCTGCCATAAATTCATTTAAAAAGGGATGGCATCCCCTTTCCTCTATGTATTTCACAGCCGTCAATGTAATTTTTAGATCCTTATCCTTTTGAATATTGGATATTACACCAATATTTTTCATATTCTCCCTCCCTACAGCTTATCATGTGCCCCCTTAACAATCTCACTTATTTTTGACACGTCACACCTTGCTTCTTGCCAGTCAAAAAGTCCAAGAAATTCAATATTCCCTTTAGGACCCTTTATGGGTGAATATGTAAGGTCCTTTAAATAAAGTCCGCTTTGCCGTGCATTTTTTTCCACATTCTCTATAACAGTTTTATGTACCTCGGGATCCTTTACCACTCCGTTCTTTCCGATATATTTCCTGCCGGCTTCAAACTGCGGTTTAATTAGCGCAATAATAAAACCGTCATCTTTTAAAAACCCGGTTGCCGGTAAAAAGATCTTATCCAGCGATATAAAAGAAACATCTATTGTTATCATGTCCACCTGCCGTCCGATATCCTCCAGCGTTAAGTATCTAGCATTTTTACGTTCAATCACCGTTACCCTGCTGTCACGCCTAAGTTTCTCCGCCAGCTGTCCATAACCTACATCAATTGAATAGACATGACCGGCACCTTCCTGAAGAAGGCAGTCAGTAAAGCCGCCGGTAGAGGCACCTATATCCACAGCTACTCTGCCGCTAATGGAGATACCAAAATTGTCCACCGCTTTTTTTAGCTTCCGGCCACCTCTGCTTACATAGGGTGGTTTTTCTTTCAATGTTACCTCGGTATTTATATCAACGGATGTACCAGGCTTATCTATAACCTGACCTTCTGCCAGGACATCCCCAGCCATTATCAGTCTTTTTGCAACTTCTCTACTGGAGGCATAACCTTTATTACATACAAGTACATCAAATCTTACTTTATTGCTCATTTTTATTCGCCATTTCTAATATTAGTTGTAAAATTTTATCAGAATCAAGGCCGCAAAGCTTATATAACTCATCCTGACTGCCTTGAGTAACAAAACTGTCGGGTATAGCCAATAATTTTGTCTTTATATTTCCTATGCCTTCCTCGGCAATTATCTGTAGGACCTCCTGGCCCAGTCCGCCATGTTTTACATTGTTTTCTATAATCATCAGTTTGCCGGTCTTGCGTACTGAAGAAATTATTAGCTCTTTATCTACAGGTTTCATAAACCTGGCGTTTATAATTTCAGGGTGTACGTGAGCTGCATTCAGTTTGTTTGATAAACCGATAACTTTATGTGCCATTATCCCCTCACACAATATTGTTATATCATCCCCCGAGCTTAAAAGCTGTCCTTTACCGTAATGTATTTTAACAGTATCCGAATTCTCCGTACTGTTTCCTCGAGGATACCTTATTGCCACCGGCCCGTCATGCTCGATTGCAAATCTGAGCATTGCTTTAAGCTCGCTGCCGTTCATAGGTGACATAACGGTCATATTAGGTATCATACTCAGATAAGACAGATCAAAAGCCCCATGGTGCGTTTCCCCGTCATGTCCTACAAGGCCTGCCCTGTCCACTGCAAAAATTACATGAAGGTTTTGTAGGCATACGTCATGTATTATTTGGTCAAAACCCCTCTGAAGAAAGGTGGAATAAACGGCAAATACGGGTATATAGCCCTGCATCGCCAGTCCGGCCGACAGTGTTACCGCATGTTGCTCAGCTATTCCAACATCAAAAAACCTGTCGGGATATCTACGCGAAAATTCGTCCAGGCCGGTTCCATCTTTCATGGCGGCAGTTATAGCAACAATCTTTTTATTGTTCCGCGCCAGCTCAGCTAATTCTTCACCGAATATTCCTGAAAAAGTTTTCCCTGCATGACATTCTACCACCTTGCCTGTATTTATGTCAAACGAACCAATACCGTGAAACCTACACGGCTCTTTTTCGGCATAATAATATCCCCGACCTTTCTGGGTCAAAACATGAACGATTTTAGGACCGTTTATTGTCTTTGCAGACTCTAATATATTTTTTAAAGATTCAATATCATGACCGTCGACCGGCCCAAAATATTTAATTCCTATATCCTCAAAGAACATGCCGGGTATAACAAGATATTTAATACTGTCTTTTGCTCTTTCTATTGATTTGGTTATTTTTTCTCCAACAATAGGAACATGCTTCAGTTTTCTCTTAACATCCTTCTTTACATGATTATAAAGTGGACCTGCCCGCAGCTGCGTTAAATAAGCGGATATCCCGCCTACATTATGTGAAATGGACATTTCATTGTCGTTTAGGATTATCATAATGTCCGTATTGCTCCTGCCGGTATCATTAAGAGCTTCTAGGGCTACGCCGCCCGTGAGTGCGCCGTCTCCAATTACTGCCACGGTTTTATAATTGTCTCCCGAAAGATCCCTGCCCCTGGCCATCCCGAGAATCGCTGATATGGAGGTGCTGCTATGGCCGGTCCCAAACATATCATATTTACTCTCATGTATCTTGGGAAAACCGCTTAGACCGCCAAATTGTCTCAAAGTAGAAAATTCATTTTTCCTTCCGGTCAGTATTTTATATACATATGACTGATGACCCACATCCCAAACTATTTTATCCCTGGGAAAATCAAATACGCTTAAAAGCGCTATGGTAAGTTCCACAACTCCAAGATTCGAAGCAAGATGTCCCCCTGTTTTAGAAACATTTTTAAGTAAAAAATCTCTTATCTCTTCTGCAAGTTCTTTTAAACCGGCATCGCTAAGCTTTTTTAAATCTTTAGGTGAATTAATATTATCAAGATATTTATACATTTCTATCTGCCTTTCCACCCTTCTTGTTTTTAGTTTTCATATCAGCCAGTATTTCTATACCTGTCTTATCATGAATCGCGGCCAATATTTTCCCCGTAAAAAGACAAATAGTTAAATTATTATCTATAGCTATTGATTTGCCCATTGCTTTACCTCCTATAGTAAGTGTTGAGACAACAGCGCTCATGGCAATACTCATATATGTCGTTTTAAGCAGGGGAAAGATTTCAATTAGTTTCGTGATGATTATGGCAACGGATACGCCGCTTACAACACTACATATATCTCCAACTACGTCGTTACATATGTTAGAAACAACATCGGCGTTTTTTACAAGTCTTATTGCATATTTTGCACCGTAAACCTTGTCTGAAGCCATAGAATGAAACGGCCCCTCATCTGCCGAAGTTACCGCTATACCTATTACATCAAAAATTATGCCTATAAATATTATAAAAAGAAGAATTATAAATGCAACAAAAAGAGTGACATTTTCAAGCAAAAGACTGGATAGACTCATAAGAATGGAAAGAACAAAAGTTAATATGCAGACATACAATACCCAACGGTAATTTATATGTATATCATTTTTTCGCATTAAAAATCCTCCAAAAAATCTCGTAGGTGGCGATATACCGAGTAAATTTTGCAGCTTGAGGTCCAGTAGGATTTCCCATCGTAATACTAAGCCGTCGCCGGCTCAGCAGTTTCCTTTGAAATCACGATTAACCGGGTCGCCCGCGACTAAACTGGATCACCATTAAGACTGCACCGTAATCCCCAGTATATCTCCTCTAAGCGAGTAGTCTAGGGGCTTTCCCCAACAGCGTTCCTGACCCATAGCCTCTTTTGCAGTATTGGTTTCAAGTGATACTCTCTCCCAATACCACTTCACGGCAGACTACACTATCCCATTTACCCGAGATAGGTTACCCCCGGATCTTAAGACAGACTAGCAATGTCCTTGTCTTAGATCTCGGGTCTCCGCGAGATGAGGGTCCACGCCCGCATGCCTTTGCAGATCGCCCCCATCTCTTACTCCCTGCATAGACCCCCGACTGGGCGTCGAAAGCCCATACAAGAAACTTCATCGATGTGCCCTTTGACGGATTTTTAGGCCCGTCCTCAAGACCAGGTCGGCCGACTAGAATACTACGCCACCTACGTAACGATAAAAATTATAACATACGTATGTTTATCTTACAATATTGTAAATAAATCAATTAACTCATGCGAGCGCACATTTTCTCCAAAAAACATATTTTTTGTGCGTGAAACGCATTAATAATGCTTTAGATTAGATTATGCTCACTCATACTGTTCTGTTAACCAATTTTTCCGTTAACTCATTTAAGAAAACAGCTCTTAAACCGAATTTCTTAAGATCGGCAACGGCCTCATCCGAAAGTTTCCTGACATACCGCCTTGCACCGCCTATTCCCATCATGGATGTATACGTCGGTTTGTCCGGCAGAGTTTCATTTTCTTTATAATCCAATATGTCATCTTCAACCTGAAAGGCCAGGCCAAGCTTTTTTCCAAATCCCTTGAGCGCCGAAATCTCATCGCTACCGGCACCGCCCATGATTGCACCGGCCGCTATCCCGGCACTTATAAGACAACCCGTTTTTTTAAGGTCCATATCCATTAGCTTCTCCGGTGAGTCAATGTAATGCTCCGAATTTATATCAATGGCCTGGCCGCCGATAAAGCCCTCCGTATCACAAGCGTTAGCAATTTCTGCGCCGACTGCTAAATAACGATCAGGACATTCACTATTTTGTGCCGCATCAAATATAATATTAAATGCATGGGTCAAAAGTGCGTCCCCCGCTAGTACAGCCACAGCCTCACCAAACACCTTGTGTGATGTTGGTCTGCCGCGTCTTAAATCATCATTATCCATAGCCGGCAGGTCATCATGTATCAAAGAATAATTATGTATATACTCTATCGCACACGCAACAGGCAATACCTTGCTTATATCTTTATCAAAAATTTCGCAAGCAGCCACGGTAAGTATTGGCCTGATACGCTTTCCATCACCAAATACGCTGTAATGCATAGCTTTATGTATCACATCCGGATACTCATTCTCTGGAGGAAGATACCTTCTTAAAGCATCTTCTATTATTGATTTTTTATTCTTAAATTCCTCATCGAAACTAAGGCTCCCGTTTGCACTCATCTTTATAATCCATCTCCTTAATTTCGCCGTTATCATTAATAAGGACGTTTACTTTCATCCTTGCCTCTGTTATGGATTTCTTACAGTAATTCGACAGCTTCATACCCTCTTCAAAAAGCTTGACGGATTCCTCCAGACCTAAATTCCCCTGCTGCAGTGTATTTACAATTTCCTCCAGTCTCTTAAGCGAGCCTTCATAATCCATATCACTCAATATCCGATACCTCCTCGACACGGCAGTTTATCAAAGCATTATAAAGTCTTACTTGTATATCATTATCAGTCTTAATTGACTTCACATCGGTTACTATATTGTTATCCCCATCATAAATAATAGCATATCCTCTCTTTAAAATATCCAAAGGATTTAAAGCAGTCAGCTGCTTTTCAAACATACTAAGATTCATCTGCTTTTTATACATATAATGGACCATGTCATATTCAAGCAGCTGCCTCAGCTGGTTTAATCTGCTTTCATATCTTTCGAAAAACATATCCGGGCGTGATAATGGGGATGCCTTTATAGTAAAATCCAGCTGATTATCTTTTTTGCTAAGTATATCTTGCATGTTCTTAATTAAAGAATCCTTATATTTATTAATATTCTCATCCAAAACATTTTTATCCGGCACCGCCATCTCGGCTGCCTGTGTAGGCGTCGCAGCTCTGGCGTCTGCGACAAAATCCGAGATAGTGTAATCTGTCTGATGACCCACGGCGGATATAACCGGGCTTTTAGAATTATATATGGCCCTGGCCACCTTTTCTTCATTGAAGTGCCACATATCCTCCGCCGAGCCCCCGCCTCTTGCCAGAATAATAAGGTCTACATCCTCCCTGCCGTTCATTATATCAAAAGCATCGCATATACCTTCGGCCGAGCTGTCGCCCTGCACCGTAATGGGCAGTATGTCAACATCTACAAAAGGATATCTTTGCGATATTACTTTCAATATATCATGAACAACAGCCCCGCTTATGGAAGTTATTACGCCGATCTTTTCCGGATATTTAGTTAATTTGCGTTTATGGCTGACATCAAAAAGACCCTCGGCCTCCAGCTTTTTCTTAAGAGTATTAAATGCCTGGTAGTAAGCACCTGCACCATAGGGCTGTATGCTGTCAACAATCAAGCTGTAGCTTCCGTTTTTGCCATAAAGCGCTATCCTGCCATGAGCTATTACATCCATACCGTCGGTAGGAATAAAATTAAGATCTTTTGCGGAATCCGTGAAAAGCACACACCTAATCAAACTGTTTGCATCTTTTAAACTAAAAAAATATGTATTGCTGTGGGTTGTAAGCCTGAGATTGGATATCTCACCACGAATGCTGAGATTATTCAAGATTAAATCACCGGCAAAAATCTTCTTGATATATCCGTTTACCTCAGTTACAGATAAGGTCTTCATGCGCATTTTCAAATGCCTCCAGAGTATTTTCCAACAGCATTGCTGTTGTCATAGGGCCTACTCCGCCCGGCACCGGAGTAATAAAAGCAGCATTTTTGCGGGCTTCTTCATAAACGACATCACCCACCGGCTTGCTATCTATCATAGATACGCCGGCATCTATAACAGCTGTACCGCCACTTATCATGTCGCCTGTGATAAGAGCCGGCCTTCCGGTGGCTGCCACTATGATGTCCGCACTTAAAAGCTCTCTTTTTAGATTCTTGGTTTTAGAATGGCATATGGTAACTGTACAGTTTTTCTTTAGCAAAAGTAATGCAACAGGTTTCCCTACGATATTGCTTCTGCCCACAACTACGGCTTTCCTACCCGCAGTCGGTATACCACTTTCTTCAATCAGTCTTATTATTCCCTTAGGGGTACACGGAAGCATGGCCTTCTCACCAAGAAAAAACCTGCCGGCATTAACCGGGTTAAAACAATCCACATCCTTATTAGGTGATATATTTTTTCCTATTTTCCTTGCATCTACACCCTCCGGCAGAGGCAGCTGTACTATTATGCCGGCAATGCCTTTATCACCGTTGAGCTTATTTATCGTTTCTATTATCTTGTATTCTGTGACATCCACATCAAGTTTATGCCAATAAAAATTAATCCCCGTATTCTTACATTGTTTTTCAATATTCCCGATATACAAGAGAGAAGCAGGATCTTCACCTGCTGTGACAACGGCCAGGCCCGGCCGTATGCCGCGGCCTTTAAATATGTTTTCCGTCCGGTTTCTTATTTCCGCTTTTATCTTTTTAGACAACTCTTTTCCATCAATTAAGGCAGCACTCACTATTCTCACTCCCCGCCTTTAAATATGTCCCCCAGGACACCGTTTATAAAGGAGCCCGAATTCTCCGTACTATACTTCTTAGCAATATTCACTGCTTCATTTATGGCCACTTTCTCAGGGATACCGCCGTATTTGATTTCATATACCGCACACCTCAATATTGCCTGATCTACCTTGGCAACCCTTTCCAGTCTCCATCCTATCAGCTTTGATTTTATTACTCCATCAAGTTCATTTATATGATTGCATGCCCCTTTAAATGTGCACTTAATATAATCCATCTCGTACCCGGTGCTTTCATCCACATAGTAATTGCTTAACATTAAATCAGGGTCTTCACCGGTGAGTTCATAACCGTATAACAACTTTACAACATCTTCTCTTGCCGTCCTTCTATTCATATATTACCTCCGAGTCAAAAAACGATCTAAAAAATCTCGCAAATCCACATTATTATCTATAACCTTACCTATAAAAAATCCTATTATTATACATGCCAATATAAAAACAGTTTTCCAAAAGCCCAAGGTAACAACAAGAATCGCAAAAATCAATCCAAGGATCATACCGACTATCTTGCCGAAATGCTTTTCAAGTATCTCATACAACCTGTCCATATCAGCACCCCTATTCTACCCTTGTTTTCATATTCACTGTTACATTGTCAATATAAACCTTAACCTCGGCTACATTTATTCCGGTAACGGATTCCACTTCATTTTTGACAAGTTTTTGAACCTCTACCACAAGCTCGGGTAACTTTATATTAGTAGCAACCACTAGGTTTATTTTCATCACTGCCCCATCGTTATTCAAAAGAGCCCGTGACTTTACCTCTTTTACACCTTCAATACCCTTTACAGCTCTTTCCGCTATATTTTGAAGCGTTATGACTGATATCCTGACTTCACCCAGCTGAGTCTGCCGCGAAATACTCCGCCCGCTGCTTTCACCTCTCACGCCCGATAGCATAACCCTTATGCTTAATATCAGAAAGACAATGCCGATGATGCCGATAATATAGCGGTAAGCGCGAAACATATAAGCAAAATTTTCTATATAATACTCAGGCAAAATATGAAAACCCATCATAATGATAACAATTGATATCAAAGACAATACAAGTGAATAAATGATTAATACTATCCTGTCAAGCAATCTCATCGGCTAAGCACCTCCATAGTACGCAAATAATTTAGAACCCTCTGAAAGATCTCAGAGGGTTTAGTTTACATAGACTTTTGAGGGCTGTCGTCATCCTCTTTTCCTTCTTTTGCAAAGTTAACACCTTGAATATGAATATTAACCTCGACAACCTTCAGACCCGTCATTGTTTCCACGGCTTTCTTTACATTTTCCTGTACCTTCCATGCAACCTCCGGTATCTTGGCTCCATATTCAACAATTATGTATAAATCAATAGCTGACTCTTTATCGCCAACCTCTACTTTCACGCCTTTATTGAGGTTCTTGCGCCCGAGCATCTCAGTTATACCGTTTACCATACCGCCGCTCATGCCTGCAACGCCCTCAATTTCAGTGGCTGCAATACCGGCAATTATACTTACAACCCCGTCTGAGATCTTAATATTGCCATATTCACCACTGGTAGCATTTATTTCATCGTCCATAATGACACCTCCAACTTCTCTTCATTATATTATAGCAATATACTGGAAACTATGCAATACATAAAATAAATTAGACCTTCCATCGTGGAAGGTCGTATAATTACTTTTATTGTCTCTTCATTATTTTTATTTTCTCTATCCCGATACCGGTTTCCCTGTTTACTATATCTGATATCTGTGCAACCTCGGCCGGAGTCATATCTTTAGAAGATTCAATGATCACATTAGCCGTACCATCGTCGATAAACACTAAGGCGTCCTCAAAACCCTTAGCCTTAATGAGGTCCTCCACTATTGTCTCTTTTTCAGTCTCCTTTAACAACTCCATCATTTGTTTTTGGGCGCCATCCCTGGTTTCATTTGCCGTCTTTTCGTTTTCAACTATCTCTTTCAGCGTCTCCACGGATTCACTCCTCATCTTGTCTCTTTCCAGCCTGTATGACACAAAAGAGTCTTCTTTGGTACTTGTAACCGCCTTAGTGTCCTTCGTTTCCTTATTGGAAGTTTGTTTTATCTGATCGGTTTGTATTTCATTAGATGCAGTCATGTCAGAGTTTATATTATATTGGTAGTTTAAAAGTGCCGCTACACCTATCAATATAATAAGGCTCCAGAAGGCAATAGATTTCTTTTTTAAAAACATGAGAATCCTCCTTTCAATTATGTGTTAATACCTCTATTTTATATATTGGAATATCCAAAGCAGCCTGGACTGTCTTGGTAATAACATACTTTATCTGCGGATCATCCGCTCCGTCGGCAGCTATCACAACCCCCCTTATCTTTGGATATATCTTTTTGACTATCACCGGTTCATTATTGCCGTTGCTCTGTGCTGTTACGACCTCACTTGTTATATCTTTATGATCGGTGGTACGCGTGCCGCCATCTGGATTCTTTTCATCAGTCACCTGATTGGACTCCTGAGTATTTATAGCAGGCACAATCTCCTCTTGGGATTCCAATGTGACCATAACGTCTACATTGTCTATCCCCTTTACACCGGAAAGTATTTTTATGAGTTTATTCTCCAGCTGGTCTTCATATGACGACCCACTTTCCTTAACATCCCGTGCAGTTTGTGTTTCTGCATTTTGGACACTCACCTTATCTGACTGATTTTTAGTTTTCCCGGATGTAAAAAATGAACCGCTGATCATCAGTATGATTCCCAAACCGCCGATAACAAGAATATCTAATTTTAATTTTTTTGTATCTTTATTTTTAAACCAGTCTCGTATCTTTCCTAATATCTCATCCAATTTTATTCACCTATCCAATTATAGTTATATTCGACTTATCCACATTATAGAATGATGAAATATCTTCTATTATCTTACTCGTCATATCCTCTTTTACATCGTCTAAATATACCTTTACCTTATTTATATACCCGAATCGCTGTGTATCCTTTATATCTGAATCAAATTCAATGGAAACCCTTTCAACATCAGTGTCATACCTCCTGCCAATCCATTGTTTCATCGTCTCTTCCATATTTTCTTTATACCGGTCAACAAATACATCCTCCTGAGCCTTAACATACGTACTGTCATTGGTTATCTCCTCCTGTTTCACTCCTAATGCATTTGACAAAACCTCTTTCTGCAGAAAATCCTCTCCTTTAATCATGTTTACCACGGGACTTATTATTGCAATGATGATTACTATACCGGCAACCATATCTATATATTTCTTAAAGCGCGCATTGGGCGTAATAGCATCTAGTATGGTTACAAATATCATGATGACGATTATATTTATGATCCAGTCTTTAAAGATCTGCATAAGTACCCTCACCCCTCTCCTCTTATGTCAACCTAAATGCTTGGATTAGAAGCACCTATCAGTATGGTAAGTGACATATAAAACATGACGCCCACACAGATTATGGCTATCAATAATATGGTAAGAGAGTCTCCTATACCATCCAGGGCATCAGCCAATTTTTTGTCAACAATAGGTTGCACAACCGCGGCGGTGAATTTATATATGAGGATCAAAACCACTATCTTGGCCACCGGCAACGAAATTATCACAAAAAGTGCTATTACGCTAATCATCCGTAGCGCACTGCTTATTACCATAGATGAACTGAACATAACGTCCAGCGTATCGGTAAGCACATGCCCTATAATGGGTACAAAACTACCGGCTGCAAACTTCATTGTGGTCACGGTAAGATTATCCACAGAGTTTGATGTTACTCCCTGCACTGTGGCTATACCCACAAATATGGTAAGACATAAGCCTATAAGCACACCGGCTGCCTTTTGAAGAAATTTAGCTAAATATGATATCTGTATGTTTTCATTGATGCTGTTTATGAGATAAATTACAGACATCATTATTATGAGCGGCATAACTACTTCCATGATTATCTTGGATATTACTTCGGCAGAACCGATAACTACCGGTTTAAAAAGCGCCGCACCGGTAAATGACCCCATTGACGACATAACGGTTATCAAAACCGGAAGCATGGCCTGCATAAAATTTGTCATTTGGTTTATTGCTTGTTTACCTATTCCCATAGCTATATTCAAATTCTGCATAATTATAACGGTCATCAATATATAGACTGCCATTGACGCTATGCTCTTTATAGATTCTCCGTTAAAGGCACCATGTATATTGTCTAATATAGCTGATACAACTCCTAAAACAAGTATCTCTCCTAAAAAGTACAGGCTGCCGGAAATCTCTTTAAATATATATTTGATAAATCCAGTAAATATATCTTTAAAACCTATATACTGCCTTCCCTCAAGCATCGAGTCCAAAAATCCCTTAAAACTGATTTCCGGCATATAATCCCCGGACTTTTCATTTAATTCATCAATCATTGTATTTATTTGTTTCATGTCAAGCCCGTCTACCGTTTTATCTATAATCTCGCCGACATCTTCCGTGGGTTTTTGCTGAGCATACACTACCGGTGTAATAATCAATAAAACTACTGTGATTATCATGAGCATTACGTATATCTTTTTCATTTTATCCCGCCCTTATGGCATAATTGAGATCACCACATTCAAAAGCGCAAGTATTATTGGTATAGCCTCAATTAAAATAAATATTTTGCCTGCCAGTTCCACTTTTGATGCCAGGTTACCTTCTCCGACATCTTTACATATTTGTGATCCGAATTCCGTAATGTAAGCAATAGCGATTATTTTTAATATATTATTAAGGTAAATCAGGTCTATATTTGTCCGCGAGGTCAGCTGACTAAATACATTTATCACCGTAGAAATTTTTGATACTATAAAAATAAGTAAGATCACTCCGGCTGCCACACTTATCAGCATGGCAAACTCCGGTCTTTCCGATTTTATCGACATTGCCAGTATGGCTGCTATTATGGCAAATATCACAACTTGATATATACTCATTGTATTTTTGCTCCTTAGTACAATTGAAACATCGTCTTTACGGCATTAAACAGATTGCTTACCATCGTTATAACCATCATCAGGACAACCACAAGACCCACCAGGGTTACCATCATGGCCTGCTCCTTTCTGCCGGAACTCACTAAAACCATATTTAAAACTGCTACAAGTATGCCGATAGCTGCTATTTTAAAAATTATATCCACATTCATGCTTTATTCCTCCTCAAAGCAAAAGTATGGCCAGGCCAAGACCTCCGAGCAGCCCCAAGTTTCTGTACATCTTAACGTTCTTATCTTTTTCTGTCATCGATCTGTCAATCAAAACATCCAATTGTTTTGACAACAGGTTAAGGCTTTTTTCCTGGTTAGCAGTGTCACTGATCCCGATCATCTTTCCAAGGGTTTTAAAAACATCCATCTCCTCATTATTTACACATAGTCTTGCGGCATTTTTATCGATTGCTTTTTCAAATGCCAGGCTTGCCGTATAGCCCTGTTTGGAAGCTAAAAGATCGGAGAAGTCGGAGAATATATCAGCAACGGGTCCGCTGGACCTTCGGGCAATCGTCTTTGAAGCTTGTGCCAGGGGTATATGGCCGTAGACTATCTCACTTCTCAGCATTTCTATACATACGCTCAATGATTTCAAACTATCCAGCCGATTTATATATTTGTTACTAAAAAGAATACCGGTCATCCCGCATGAAGCAACAATAAGCGCGGCACCTGTTAGTTTCAGTATCATGTGACATCACCTTTCATCGGTCCGCTGGTAAGTGAATTTAACCCACCGTCATAGATGTCCTCCACGGTCCCCTTGCCCATCGAATCACCCAGGACTATGAACCTACCGAATATGCCGCCCGATACAAGCATATCTACATACGGCTTACTTTTAAGTTCTCCTACGTCCGATGCATGGACTGTTGTAATCACACTGACACCGGCATTGCACGCCTCCAGTATTGCATCGGCATCGGACTTTCTGCCTAACTCATCGGTACATATGACCTCGGGTGACATGGAGCGGATAAGCATGAGCATCCCTAAATCTTTGGGGCAGCAGTCCAATACATCGGTTCTTATGCCTACGTCATTTTGGGGCAAGCCATTATAACAACCTGCTATTTCAGATCTTTCATCCACCACGCCTACCTTGAGGCCCGGCCTGCCCCTGCTGCCATTGCTCAAATTCCTTACTATATCCCGCAGAAGTGTCGTCTTCCCGGCCATCGGTGGTGAAAGTATCATAGTATTGTATACCCCGTTACTGGGTTTATATATATAGCTTATTACTTTATTGGATACACCTTTTATTTCTCGCGTAATTCTTACATTGAGGCAGGTAATATCCCTTAATGTCTTTATACCTCCCCCTTCAACTACGGCCCTCCCGGCCAGGCCGACCCTGTGCCCTCCCCTGAGCGTTATATATCCGTTCTTAAGCTCGTCTTCGAAGGCATATATGGAACTCTCGCTTATAAGTTCCAGTGTGCCGGCGATGTCATCATGGCTCACGACGCATGCTCTTTTCACATCGCGGGTTGTAGTCCCCTTAGCGGTGAGCATACCGTCCCGGCCGCTATCAATGACCATCAACGGCCTGTCCTCTCTTAAGCGAATCTCTTCCAAGCCTCCCCAGCCGTTCATCTGGGTGTATCTTTCGATTATCGTTCTCAGCCGCGTTGAGAGTCCATTCAGTATATTTTCATTAGTAGCCATATTACATGTCCTCCTTTTCTGTATCATTTATATTTTATTCCGTCCAAAATTATGCCAATAAAAAAGATGAGCTTTTATGCTCATCTTTCTAAAAATATTCTATTCATCATTATATTCTAATCGTCGTCCGTATCCTCGTCATGGCCTGGGCACTCAAACTCAACCATTTCATGGCAGTTAGGACACTCTACACCTTCGCCGCTACTATAGGTATCCCTGTCAACATAGATTGTCTCATTACAATTAGGACATTGTATCTCACAGTAATCATCTTCATTATCATAATAGGAATCCTCCAGGTCTGCTAGATCCTCATCTATATCCTCCACATAGTCACTAAGTTCGGACTGACTCCCATCTATATCATTTATCGCATCGGCAAACTCATCCAGGACATCTACAATAGCAAGGATTATCTTGCTCTCTTTGGTGTCTTCTTTTATACCCAAACCTTCGGCCAGGCCTTTCAAATACGAAACCCTTTCATTTAAATATTCCATATAAACTCCTCCCTTTAATATAATTTTATCATCCTGAAGCTACACTCTTTCCATGTACTCCCCGGTCCTGGTATCTATCCTTATAGTATCCCCTTGGTTAACAAAAAGAGGTACCTGTATCGTCGCCCCCGTCTCCACCTTGGCAGGCTTTGTACTACCGGATACGGTATTTCCCTTCACACCCGGCTCTGTCTGAGTAATCTTGAGTTCCACAAAGGTAGGAGGTGATATGGATATAACCTCCCCCTTAAAGAATTCCAGTGTGGCAACCATATTTTCCTTTAAATATGGAATCGAATCCTCAACCTTGTCAATACCTACGGCCTGTTGCTCATAGTTGTCAAGATCCATAAAATAATAAAGGCTGCCGTCATTATACAGATATTGCATATCCCTTCTTTCTATATGTACCTCTTCGAACTTTTCTGTTGGGTTGAAGGTCGTCTCAACAGCGGAACCTGTCAAAACATTTTTATACTTCGTACGGACAAATGCCGCACCCTTGCCCGGCTTTACATGCTGAAAATCGACGATAAGGCATACCTGACCATCGATCTCAACAGTCATCCCTTTCCTAAAATCACCTGCTGTAATCATTCAAATACCTCCCGATTATAGTATCTCCAATTTTTTGTCGATATGTGTAAGATTTAATATACCATTATTTTTAATGACAAATATATCCTCTATACGTACTCCGCCTAGATCGGGAATGTATATACCCGGCTCGCATGTAAGTATGGTGTTTTCCTTAAGCTTTTGTGTTCCTCTCCTGTTTGCCATAGGAAGCTCATGTATCTGCAGGCCGACACCATGTCCCAAACCATGACCAAAGTAATCACCATAGCCGTGCTTTGCAATCACGTCACGCCCCAGCTTATCAACCTCGGCACCCGTCATACCGGCCTTTGTGCCCTCCAGTGCCGTAAGCTGTGCTTCCAGTACGACATCATATATCTCCTTTTGTTTGTCACTTATTTCTCCGACCACATAGGTCCTGGTCATATCAGAACAATAATGATCCCAGACGATACCAAAATCAATGGTGACAAATTCACCTTTTTCTATTTTCTTATCGGTGGGCCCTCCATGAGGCAGCGATGAGCGCAGACCACTGGCAACTATCGTATCAAAAGATAGGCCTGAAGAGCCCTTCTTTTTTATGTAAAACTCCAGCTCCAAGGCCAGCTCCCTCTCTGTAATACCTGGCCTTATCATACTTTTTACATAGGTTAATGCCTCTTCAGCCAATGCCTGGGCCTTTGCCATCTTCTTGATCTCGTCTTCGTCTTTAACCTGCCTGATTTCCTCAATCAAGCCGTTTAAAGGCGTTAGCTCAATTTCTCCTAGCGATTCCTTTAAGTTTACATACTCTTTAAAACTTACAAAGTCCTCTTCAAATCCTACATGTTTAATATGAAGTCCTTTTATAAAACCGGCAAGATCGTTTGCAGGGTTGTCCACTCTGACTATCTCACAACCGGGTGACTCATTTTGCGCCTGCTCAGTGTATCTGGAATCGGTAGTCAAGTAAGCCTTACTCTCCGTTATGATTGCGCAGCCTTCTCCACCGGTAAAACCGGTCATATAATACATATTATGAGGCTCAAATATCAAAGCAACATCAATATGTCTCTCTACCATACCGTGTCTGAGTTTCTCTATCCTATCCACATCAAATACCTCCTTCTTTACTATAATTTACTTTTATATACTACCACATATTATGTATATATTGAATAGTATCACTCATATACTGCTTTTCAACTTCATATAGATATTCTTCATTGTCTTTGCATCCTCAGCCATCATAGTAGGAGATTCACTTATTACTACGGGCTCCATATTTCGTTCTACCAAAAGCTCGGCCAATGGTTTAAAATCAGGACCGAAGCCCTTATCTTTAAAATCACGATGTTTTTTCTCTCCATGCTCGGTATACTCGATATGGCTGAAATGTATATGAAATTTCACGGCCCTTTCATCACCCAGACTGTGCTCCATCTCATCCAAAATTCTCTTATAGTCATCTTTACTCTTTATACCACCGGTTGTCCTGGCATAAAGATGGCCGAAATCAATTGCCGGGATGACCTCTCTATCTATATTACAAAGCTTGAGTACCTCTTCAAGATTACCAAGTTGATTTATCTTACCCAGTGTCTCCGGGCAAAGATGCACCTCATCATAGCCCAATGACTTCGTCTCATCTACTATTTCTTCAAAAAAATCCACAGCCCTTCCGAAGGCTCTGTCTCTGGTATCTTTACCAAGAGATCCGGGGTGAAATATTACCCTTTTTGCTCCCATCCAATGAGCCGCAGTAATGCTCTCATTAAAATATCTTACGGTGTTTTTCTTCTTGACTTCATCCGTTGATGCCAGATTGATATAAAAAGGAGCATGAACGCTCATTATTAAACCCCTCGAGCTAAATTCTTTCCCAATATTTTTTGCTGTTTCCTCCTTTAACCTGACGCCTCTGCCGAAAGAATACTCAAAGACATCCAATCCCCGTTTCTTAAGCCACTCTGGGGCTTCAACAGTTCTCTTATGACCTTCATCATAAAAGCTGCGTGAGTTACCTGAAGGTCCAAAAAGTGCTGACATAAAATATCACCTTCCTCAGAACATTTTATCATAATCCCATAAGCCATAACAAGTATATAAAAAAAGCAGGATACGCCTGCTTTACAGTTATTGCGTACCTGCGGTCTCGGTTCCCATATTTTCGCCCATGTTGTAATACTTAAGCGAAATACTTAAGTTTATATTACCCTTCTCATCCGCCACCATATCAAGGCTTTTATAATTAAAAAACCTCTTTTGATTTTCCAGTAAGGCCAAGGTATTTATAGCCTGACTGTATGTACCTTTTAAATGTATGTCCACTGGTAGCATATTATATGAAAAATTATCGCCCTCTAGGGATAATTTTTGCCGGGATTCTTCTCCGAAACTGATACTTATTTGCTGCATACCGCCTTTTGCTATAACCATATCAATAGTCTTCAAGAGAGATTCACTCTCCTTGGTTTTTGGTACAATATCATTAAATAAAGAAATATTTGACGTAGCCGGTACCCCGCGATCACGCTTTACGGCAGAATGCGTTTCCGTAATGAACCTTTCCTTCCTTGAGATTTCTTTGTGCAGGAATTTTAACCTATCATAACGGGGCTTAAAGACAAAGTTACCGTAACAAACAAATAAGCAAAACAGCAGTGTAAAGATGAGGAGCTTTTTATCCCTGCGGCTGATTTTCATTTGTCTCTCCCCCCTTTAAGGTTGCCTCAATACTGAAGTCTAATAAATTATTTCCACCGCTTGCCGAAGTCTTAATGGACACATCTTTTATCCCGCCGACCCCATGCAGTCTTAAAGCAAATGATGAGATGCTTCCATTATCTGTTGCCTTTCCACAAAGTATCACTTTTCCACGATTTATATTAAGAGACTTAAGCGAAACTTCGTCAAGCATACATTCCGCTATTTCCGACATAAGACGCGATGCCGCAAATTTATTCTTGCTTAAAGTGTCAATAACTACCCTTTGACGCTTAAGCCCGCTGTTTTTCTTATCCAATGCGTTCATATCCTTTTGGCTGCTTTTAAGGTGCTCTATCTGATGATCCAGATCCTTATTTGTAGAATCTAATGTGTGTAAAACATGGTATGGCAAAATTAATATAACGCATAAAAGAATAGCTGCCGTAACAAATAGGGCCGCCCGGGTAAACATTTCCTTCTTTATCCTCTTTTTCTTTTCATAATCCTTGGGTATAAGGTTTATGTCCTTCATAGCTTTCCTTCTCTCATTGAAGCACCCAGAGCATTAAATACCATGCCACATCCGTGTGGCAGGAAACTGTCCGCAGTAACCGCCATAAGATTAAGACACTCCGAAATATAAGACTGCAGCGGTAAAAAAGATGCGCCCCCACCTATCAAAAGAACCTTTTGCAGGCCATGAGGGTTGTATCTGGTTACATAATAATCTACACACCTTTCCAATGCATTTTTGAAATCCTCAAAAAGATGCGATGAGTTTATAACTAAATTAGGGCAAGCAGATTCCTTTTTTAATTTCTCCGCCTCATTCATGGGTATATTCTCTTCACCAGATATCATACGAGTTATGTCATCACCACCTAAATCCAAAATCCTGCTGAATGCAAATACCCCGCCTTCAAAAAATGTAGCTGTGCTCCGCTGCCCTCCTACATCTAGTATGAGATAATCCACATATTCACTTTTATCTAGACACCCTGCAGCCTTTATAATACAGTTTTGATAAACATCAATGGCCGAAAGGTTTATACTCATCTTATCCGCCAGTTCAAGATAACCATTTATAAGCGAACGAGGAGCAGCTGCTAAAAGTATTCTTTGCTTTTGCATTCCACCGTTATTTACTATCTCCAGAGGCTTAAAGTCTGTAACAAACTCATCCAGTGAGGTTGGTATATACTCCTCGGCTATGTTATTAACAAGCCGAGGTAGTTCTTTTGCAGGCACCGCCGGTATTATCATATCCCTGATAATAATGTCGGAGCTTAAAATAGAAAAAACTACGTTTTTTACACTCAGTTTGCTTTCACCGTTCAAGCAGTTATTAATAGCATCAGCTATTGTCGGAATATCCTTTATATATCCATTTATGCAGGACCCAGGCGGAGTCTTTATAGTTGAATATTTATATTTATGTATATCGTCCGGCGTACTTGCCAGTTTTATATTTTTACTGCCTATATCTATTCCGAGGTAACTGCGCTTGAATTTCTTAATTGCCGTCATTTTTCACCTCAAAACCTTTATATTTTCTTCACATTATTTTATTGTCCAGGATTTTATCTTTATAACTTCGTCTTTAGTTTTATCAAAGTCACATTCCAATTCAGCCCTTCCCCTCATGAGAATATTTCTGTATGATCCTTCTGTCTCTAATGATATTACAAAACCGTAATAATTGTTCTTGTCGCTTCCATCAAGCACGTCTTTATCCACCCATAGGGGATAGATTACATCGTGATATGTATTTATATCCGAAACCTCTTCCTTTATATCAATTTTTTTAACTATAAAATATCCGTCTTTATAGACATTATTCCGCTCACCAAACCCCGCTGTGCTTTTCATACAATCCACTACATCATCAAATGTCTTATTTACCGCCTTGATCCTTGCTTGGACCCGTAATTTATCCGTACCATAGCTATCTTCATCAATACCCTTAATCACCTCTGTAATGGCATTGTTTATTTCTTCAGCATTATAATCCGCGGCAAATCTGATCTGATACAAACCGGATTCCGCTAAATACTGCGATCTGGACATACCAGAGTATGCATTGGCAATATGATATTCAGACATTGTAAGCCCAATAAGTGACATAGCAAATATCAAGAGCAGTGATGATATCATCAAAACAAAGACCATAACAAATCCTGCATTATTTTTTTTCAAAATGATTACCGCCCTTAATTTTGGTTGATTAAAGCAAAAAACTACTTAGATAAATAAATAATATTGCTTAATGAATACCCATCAACACCAGTAATAGTAACAGATACCCTCCTTCCATCCATTGAAAACAAAAAACCAGCTATCAAATTTGCCAGTTCCTGCCCTTCATTACTGTTCATTGATATACAGTTCTTTCGGGGTACAAAAAAATAGTTGTTGTAACCTACATAGAGCCTGTTACTCTCTATTTTTATATTACTTGAATCATTTGTTCTTTTTATATCCTGTGTTATCGTCTCCATGGCTCCCCGTACATTTTGTCTTATATCCATGGATTTTTCTCTTTTTATATACGTTTCGGATGTACAATAAAAAAGAGAAACAGCCGTGAGGGCAATAACAGATATCAGCGCCACTGCAGCCAAGACCTCAATAAGCGTAAAGCCTCCCAAATTTTTCATTCTGCGTCACTGCTTTCAGAGAGAGCATCGGGTTTATAATAAAAAGATAATATATATGGCGAATTGCCATTCTTCTTTAAACTCACACTTATATTATAACGGGATATGCCGTTATTTATATAACTCTCTTGAATTTTAACAGTGTATACCCTGGGACCTTGCGAATGCTCATCCAAGCGGACCGCTTTTATATCGCCGGCTTTTATACATTCCGCAGTATTCTGGGCTATAGTAGCTTCCTCGGTCAAAACCTCGGCAGCCCCATCTGAATTTAAGGAGGAATAAAGAGAACCAAACACCGGTATGGAAATAAGAGCAAGCACAGCTATGGATGTAATGACTTCTATAAGAGTAAAACCACTGTCTTTTGATTTAAACTCCATAGGTATAATCCCTCTCAGCTTAAGTTACAATTTTTTTATTAAAGCCCGCCCCGTAGACGGCTGTATTGTGATTATATACATTCTGTTTATATATATACTGCCGGCACTGCTCGGTGCACCGGTTGCACTGAAGTAAATCCCATTTCTACTAATTTCGGCCATATTAGATGAAAGAGTAATTCCGTAGGGCACATTCACGGTTTTTAATATAACCGGCAGTCTGTCACCACTTTTTTTAATGACATAGTGATTATCGAATAGATACAGTGTATACTTTACACCTGCGTCATTTATGTTCTGTTGTCTTACATATCTTATATCAAACAAAAGCTGCTCGGTTAAAAGCCTTGTATTCAACCCCGATTTGACTTTCACATGGCTCTCTATTGAAGGATATGATATAGATAAAATGATTCCCAGTATTGCAATAACGCACATCATCTCTATAAGTGTAAAACCACGGCAGCCGTTCATGGCTTAAACATACTCAGATAAAAATCAATTATGCCATAACCATAAACTGCCGATATAAATGTACCAAATGCCAAAAATGGTCCGAATGAAATCATATCCTTCATTTTTCTCCTACGGGTTGTCACAAGTATAAGCCCTGCTGCACCACCAATTACAAAAGACAAAAAAAGAGACAAAAGCGTCCGGCTGCCGCCAAGATACCAACCGCAAGCAGCCATAAGTTTCACATCCCCCATCCCCATTGTCCCGGGCGCTATGACAGCTATCAAAAACAGAGCTCCGCAGCCAAGCAGAGACCCCACAAGGTTACCCAATAAGTTTTCTCTAAAAATACAGCTTAAAATAAAACCCACCGTAAACATAAACAAAAGCACTACGTCTGGTATAACCCCATCATTAAGGTCGGTAAAGAATACTACAATAAGGCCGGAAAAGAGTATCATGTATTTTACCGTAAGATATGTATATCCTAAATTTATAAATGTAAAAAGATATATTAAGCCTGCCGCTACTTCCACAACAGGGTATATTATGTTTATATGCTCGCCACAATATCTGCATCTACCCTTAAGGGTTATATAGCTAATAACAGGTATCATATCATTAAATTTTAATCTTGTGCCACATGAGATACACCGGGAAGGAGGAAAGACAATGGACTGCCCTCTCGGTATCCTGTATATACATACATTGAGGAAACTTCCTATAATAGTACCCAGCGCAAAGACAATCAAATAAATCATTCTTCCCTTTCTAAATAAAGAATATAATATTATTTATCCTCAGTATAAGGATATAACAACTTACCGCCTTCACCGTAGCTGACCTCAATAACTGGACTTTCATCATCACCGGAAACCTCTAGAAAAAAGGTCTGCGCCTTTTTATTTTGTGGTTTGGGCACCGAGTCTAAATAACGTTCCGCCACCAAAACATGGTTGTCATTCACCGCACCCGACCCCGGGAATTCATTTTCTTCTATTATGTATTGCTTTGCCGCATTGGCAATGGTAAGTGCGGTGGCCCTGTCCGCCCCCTCTCTAGCCCGCGACATGGCACGCGCCACATTAGGTACCGCTATGGTGACAAGTATACCGAGTATGGCTATGACAGCCAAAAGCTCAATAAGTGTAAAACCCTGCTGATTTGCTTTAAGATTTTTACCTGATCGATTCAACATTTTATCCACCTCTTTCTTATCATATATTTTCATACGACTTCAATATCCCACGAGATTCATCATCTGAAACATAGGTAGTGCTATGGCTATAACTATAAATCCTACGATTACGGCCATAAAGAGGGTCAGTGCAGGCTCCATCATGTTTGTAAGCTGCGTGGTACTTGCTTCTACCTCTCGGTCAAAAAAGTCTGCAATATTAAACAGCATATCATCCAGTGTGCCTGAACTTTCTCCAACCTCAACCATTTGGTAGACCATGGGCGAAAATATGCCCGATTTCCTAAGCGGCCAGGCCAGGCCTGAACCCTTGGCTACATCGGCCGAAATATCCTTCATGGCCTCTTTTACCACGCAATTGTCTATAATATTGTCAGTAATGGCAATGGATTTTAAAAGAGGCACACCGCTTTCTATAAGCATACCCAGTGTCCTTGTAAATCTGGCAGTAATTATCTCTTTGTTGAATTTTCCTATAACAGGTAGCGTTAGCTTTAGCTTATCCAGCCATGCCCTTCCCTTTGCCCGGGATGTATAAGATTTAAAAAATGCATAAACTCCTCCGGCAGCAGCCAAAAATATATACCAATATTTGCGTATAACGCTGCTTATATTTATAAGTATTCTGGTTGGAAGCGGAAGCACAGCCCCTGCAGATTCAAAAAGACCAATAAACTCTGGAAGAACAAAAGCCATAATGAATATCACCACTACCGCGGCTACACAAGCCACAACCGCAGGGTAGATAACGGCAGACCTCACCTTACGGCCAGTTTCACTCTGGTTTTCATAATGCACAGCCATTTTATCCATTATAAAATCCAGGTTGCCTCCGGATTCACCTGCCTCTATCATGCTAACCAGCAGAGTTGGAAAAACCTGCGGATATCTTTTCATTGCACCGGATAATGTTACGCCTCTGCGCAGATCGTCAGATATCTCGCAAAGTGAATCGCTAAGCTTGAGGTTATCGGTTTGCCCGCTTAAGATGTTCAAGCAGGTCACTATCGGCACACCTGCACGGATCAGTGTGGAAAACTGTCTACAAAATACCGCCATGGTATCGGAGCTTATTCGCGGCCTAAATAGGACTGTCGGGATATCGTTTGCCTGATGTTTGGCATTTATGTCGATAGGATAAACATTTTTTCCTCTTAAATTTCTTTTAACTTCCTTAATGTTGTCACTTTCCATTTCACCGGTGATCAGCCTTCCGGCTTCATCCCTGGCCTTATAATAAAATATCGGCATACTATAACCTTAACACTCCTGTTTTTATTTTTTTAAAGTCCTACATAATTTTACCTGCAAATTTCATAAAATAGCCTAGCACAATTATAAGAATTAGTATCTTCCTCTCTAATCTCATATATATTAATTTGTGTAGGATATACTCTTTTCATTTGTGGATCGATATGTACATAAAGGCATATACTCACCCGCCTGCCGCATCTAATATCCCGCTTAAGTTTTCGCGGTCCATGGCGAACATGGCGGCCTCTTCCCAGCTTACCCTACCCTCTGTGTATAGGCCGGCTATGGAATTATCCATGGATACCATGCCATATTTGGCGCCTGTCTGTATCATTGACTGTATCTGATATGTCTTGCCATCCCTTATAAGGTTTGAGACGGCGGGTGTTGTTATCATCACCTCTGCCGCCGCTACCCTCCCGTCCCCTTGCACGTTGGGCAGCAGCTGCTGTGATACAATGCCCTGCAAAACACCGGCCAGCTGCACTCTTATCTGTTTCTGCTGATATGGAGGAAAGACATCCACAATCCTGTCTATGGTTTTCGCCGCCCCTATGGTATGAAGTGTGGACAATACCAGCTGACCTGTTTCAGCCGCCGTTATCACGGTGGATACCGTCTCTAAATCTCTCATTTCCCCTACAAATATAACATCGGGATCCTCTCTCAGCGCTGAGCGTAAACCTCCTGAAAATGACAGCGTGTCCCTTCCTATCTCCCTTTGCACGATTATGCTTTTATCATGCCGAAAAAGATACTCAATGGGATCCTCCAGCGTGATTATGTGGGAAGCTTTAGAGTGGTTTATACTGTCTATCATGGCCGCCAGTGTAGTGGATTTCCCACATCCGGTTGGTCCCGTGATCAGCACCAGGCCGTGTGGCTTCGCTGCTAGACCACCCACCACATACGGCAATCCCAGCTCCTTTAAAGTGGGAATCCGTAGAGGCACGGCCCTTACCGCCAGGCTGTATGTCCCCCTTTGCCTGAATATGTTTATCCTATACCTTGCAGCATCCTGCAGTGAATAAGCCAGATCTACCTCCCCGGTTTTATCCAACACCTCAAACTGCCCGTCGTCCAGGATGGCTTTTGAATAGCTCAATGTATCGGACGGGTGCAAATCAGGAAGGTCCGCCTTCCTTAGGAAACCGTTTGCTCTATAGACAGGCGGAATCCCCACTGACAGATGCAGATCGGATGCGCCTATACTCACCATGTATGTTAATAGGTCATCAATCTGCGGCACCTTATCCTTGATCTTCATATGTAATTCGTGTCATCTCCTCCGGTGTGGTAACCCCGTTTAAGACCAGCTCCCGCGCGCTATCCCTTAAAAGGCGATTGCCCTCCCGGGCGGCCTGGTCTTTTATCTCATCTTCCGAGGCCCCCAGATTTATAAGCCTTTTAATCTCTTTTGAAATAGGTAGCATTTCAAATACCCCCTGTCTTCCCATATAGCCGGTTCCATTGCAGGCCGCACATCCCCGTCCCCTGTAAAGTGTAAAATTACTGCCCTTTGGTAACTTAAGCAACATCTTTTCAGCGTCATCGGCTTCATAAGCAGTCTTACAGTTTGGACAAATCTTTCTTATCAGCCGCTGGGCTATCACCCCGACCATTGAAGACGACAAAAGATACGGTTTAACCCCCATATCAACAAGCCTTGTCACAGCGCCTGCCGCATCATTGGTGTGCAGAGTAGAAAATACCAGATGTCCAGTTATTGCGGCACGAACTGTGAGCTCGGCCGTTTCTTCATCCCTGATCTCCCCAACCATTATTATATCTGGATCCTGCCTCAATACAGAGCGCAAAATATTGGCAAAACCCATGCCTATCTTTTCATTCACTTGTATCTGGTTTATCCCCGGCATGGTATACTCTACCGGATCTTCTATCGTTATGATGTTCTTCTCCTCGACATTTATCTCGCCCAACATTGTATAAAGCGTAGTGGTTTTGCCGCAACCGGTTGGTCCGGCGATTAGTATTATACCGTTTGGATGCTCTATAAAAGACAAGTATTCGCCTAAGTCATCAGAGCTTAAACCTAGTTTGTCCCGTGTTATTAAAAAATTACCATTGTCCAAAAGCCTGAGCACAGCCTTTTCACCGTTAATAGTAGGGATCACCGAAACCCTGATGTCAAGCTCCCTGCCGTTTACATTGGTTACGGTCCTGCCGTCCTGGGGGAGACGCTGCTGTGCAATATCGAGATCAGCCATTATTTTTATACGGGTAATTATAGGCCCCAGGGTATCTATGGTTGTCCTCATAAGCTCCTGCAGCCTGCCGTCAATTCTAAGCCTTATTCTTACATCTTCCTTATAAGGTTCAATGTGTATATCGCTGGCCGCGCGCTCGGCAGCCTGTTCTATTATCAGGTTAACAAGTTTTACAGCCGGGGCATTGGCAATATCATCAGAAACAGCTTCATCATCCTTGTCATTGATGTTATACTCCCGTTCAAAATCTTTAACGGTACTCTCAGCCTCTTGACGCCCATAGAATCTGTTTATAGCTTTAAAAATATCTTTAGATCCCGATATGAACGGCTTGATATTCATACCCGTGGCTATAGAAACATCATCTATAGCAAAGATATCCGAAGGATCGGCCATTGCCACACACAAACCATCAGAATCCTTTCTTACGGGAATAAGCTTATGCCTTTTAGCAAGGCCGGAGGGAACAAGTTTTACTGCATCCTCATTGATATATATTTGTGACAGGTCTATATAGGAAATTCCCTGCTGAGACTCAAGCACCTTACTCAGCTGCTCTGGCTGTGCATATTTAAGGCGTGCCAAAGCCTCACTCAATTCCCTACTCGTTGCCTTCTGCTCCTCCATGGCCGCATTCGGTTGGTCTGCATTTATAATACCTTTAGAACGCAATGTCTCTTCCACATCTTTTTCTGCCATGATTTCTCCTTAATGGAAAATAGTCCTATTTTATATTATATACTTCGACAAATAAGTAGAATATCCTTCATCATAAATCATTTTTTTGATATTATTTAGCTGAAAAAGTCATTTTCTATAGTTTCCATCCTCTCCCTACCAGCTTTCTCTTCTGGCAATACAATCTCTCCAATATTCAATTATATTTTCTCTTTTTTGTCTAGCAATTTAAAAAATTTCTCAATTCTTGACATTAGTTCATCTACGCTTTCTACACCAGATGATAATTTCTCCATAGGGCAAATATCATCTTTCGTTCTATTTAAAATCATAGGAACTCTTTTTGAATACTCAACCTCAATACCATTATCTGTTAAATATTCATAAGCTATATCACTTATCAAAACCGCATATAGTGATTTAATCCCTCCATTTATTAAAAATATAGAAGCAGCTTTCCCTATAACTCTATCTGCCACTGTTCCGCCTTTAAAATAATCTTTATTTTCTTTATACCACTGAAATATTGGTTCAATACCTCGTGCACTAGATTCTACAAGAATTTGATTATCCCTTGCCAAAACAAAATTAACATCATTTTCTAATAAATAGGATTTTGCTAGGATTATGTCTTCCATATACTTCTCCTTTCTAAAATAAAAAACCACGAAAAAGCCTTTTTTAAAAAGGATTTACCTTCGTGGTTTCATTATTGTCTTCTGACAATATTCAATTAATTATTTTGTTTTTAATCTATAAGCGACTTGATAATATTTAATATCGATTCCCTTACGATTTAATACGTTTGCTATTCTCCTTGGACCTAGACCATGATTGGATAGTTCCATAACACATTTTATTCCTGCCTTGGAAGGATATTTTGATAGTATTGCATTTGCCATCTTATCGCAAATTACATTAATATCCTTTTCATCATTTTTTAAGGATTCTATCAATACCATTGCCGCTGCTTTAGCTTCTACGTATGGCCCCGGGACATTGGTAATTATTGTTGCATCTTTCTTACCAAATACTATTTTAGACCAAAGATGACCATTCTTACCATATATCTCCCTGGATGTATACTTATTTAGATACTGTATTATTGCACTATGAGTATAATCTTTAGCCAAGGTGGGATCAAATCTATAGCCCCCACCTGAACCACCGATTATTATTATTAGATCGCTAGACTTCTCAACACAAGAATTTATCTTTTCTAATATTTTAATCTCATCATCTATTACTGGTTTCTCTCTAGTAATCTTGCATCTTGGAAAATTCTCCAGAATTATTTGCATAATTGCAGTACTATTTGTATCAATTACAACCCCATTAAAGATTTCATCACCAGTCGGGATTATATTAATTTTTTTTAGGGACATTAAGCCATCTCTCCCGTGCACAGCCTTCATATTCTCCATTAGGTATATCTTTATAATCCCTTGTAGGTTTTCTTAATTCGTTAAAATCAACGCCGACACTTTCAAGCTCTATGATTGCTTTCTCTTCTATATTATCAAATGCAATTTCCGAACCGAAAGCCTTAGCTACGGCAAGTACTGCCGGTGAACAACCTATATGAAGCCCTGGAACCATCCCGATTTTAAGTGCATTTAAAATATTTCTAGCCAACACAGGTTTTGATGCAACTATTATGGGTATATTCTTTTTTAAAGTCTTTGCATATTTACCTGAACCATGCGCAGTCTGTCCCGCCTTAAATTGTCTATATGGAAATACTCTACCATACTTTTCAGCAACTGTCATCCCAATCCCAACAGAAATTACCTCGCCGGTATATCCTAATAAAACATCTCCACCTCTCATTATCTCTAATTGTCCTAATATGGGCAATAGAATTTCATCCATAGTCACAGTATTCATCATCTCTGTTGCCGAGTTGTTATTAACCGCCCTACCGGTCATAACCGCATTATGAACAGGAATTAATTTCTTCTTAGGGTTTGGACCTCTATACAATTTTCTGCCTTTATAGTTCTCTTTCCATTGAAGAAGATGTGGTTCATCCGCTATTAGTTCCTCCGTCACTTCCATATATTCCATTTCGAGAATACCAAATTCCTTGTGTACCTTACCCATATCCCCTGCAGCCATTTTAACAATTGCACCTTCAACCATTATCCCATCGCTTGTAGTTGTTACGGCATCCATGTCAAATATGTTAATACCAACCGGGCCATTGATTTCTTTAGAGATAGCATATATAACTTTTTCATCAGTAACATTTGCTTTTTCAATATCTTTCTTATCTACAAATGCTGTGTTTATCGGCACCAAATTATCTTTACCAGAACCCGCTTTTATCAATTTTATATTAATATTACTCATAAATTTTCCTCTCCTTAATTAATGTCTTCCTAAAGGTGGCCTTCTATCATCCACTTCAGGGCAATCACCAATTTCTACTTCTTCGGTTGGATGAAGTATATTAATCACCTCAAGTATGGCCTTCTTTGGTTCTCCATTTTTATCAACAGACTTGATCACAACAGTATGCATAGTCTCTGGCACCCTTGGTACTACCGCAACCTCAACTTTTGCAGTGTTCTCGTCCATCGCAAGTTCTTCTACCGCTTCCTCAATCCTACCCGTACGCAGAGATTGCATTTTTGCTGTCTTTAAATTCTCTAATCCTCTAATCTCAATTGAATTCTTCCCTAGATGTTTTGATGCGGCTACCGTAATCTTTTTAATGAACTCAGGCAACTTAGTATGCTTAAATTTCATCTTATCCCTCCTAAATTTAAAATTATAATTTTAAATTACCATCTGTATCAAACATTAATTTAACACCGCTTCGAATTATCCTAATCCTTGATTTATCCGTATCTTTTATTGCACCTTCTGATAGATACATTTCCTTAAGGTCTAATGTATTCTTGATAATACCTATTTTCACATCCTGTGCACTTACATTTCCTACAGTATTTAAACCCACAATGATAGCATTCTTATCATTAGATACTGTTACAGGTATCTTGCCTCTTTCTAAAAACGTGGTTGATATAATGTTTGCATAAGTGGCTTCAAAATCAATACTATCCACTAACTTTTTTGTGGTAACGTCTGCTAATCCAATACCCAAAGCATTACCATATGAATTATTGGCTAAATCTAAAACCACAACCTTTTTAATTACGGGTTTTAATGGTTCCTTTTCGCCCTGTACTCTAATTCTTCCTAAAACCTTCGTATCCATGCCTGTTCCACTAATCATCTTACCCATCTCTTCTACCACCAGTACATCTAGTTCATCTATAGGTAATCTTGGAATGGTCTCCTTGGCTTCTCTAAGTAACTTTTTTTCTTCAATTTCAAAATCCTCCGGTAGCAAAGCCTTTAGCTTGCAAGTCTCGTCCATAGCATTCTCAATTATACCTAAACCAAATAGAATATTTGCTTTCTCTATAGTTACTTTGGCTGATTCCGGTATACTCTTTCTTAATCCATGCGAATGCATTGTGGAACATCCTTTTTGATTACCAAGTCCTACTGCTATCATTTTGGTTAATCCGCTTTCAATATCCGAATCAAAGTCAGTGTGCGGCTTTACTCTGTTTACTACAACAATCCCATCTAATGAATAAGCATATTTATCAAAGTATACCGGAACTCCACTTTCAGTTGATCCTAATTGAACAACCTCCATGCTTGATTCAATAGGGCAGCCCATACTCTCTTCAGTAATGCCTAATGTATCTAATACATGCAGTTGCCCTTCTGCCGTTGCTCCACCATGACTGCCCATTGCTGTCAAAGATAAATAGTCCTGTACCTCATAGAATTTTGATGTATCGACTATTGGTAATGGGTTTTCTTGCCCATCTATAGTTTTTTGTTGTAATGCTGTAAATAGTTCACCGAATGCCATTGGACTTGGAGATGCTCCAAGAGACTTAAAATTTGCCATCTGTACTGGATTTTCCATAGTTCTTATCTTTAAACCCTTCATATCTTCCGGCGTCTCAATAGGTCTTTTATTATTTGTTACACTTCTGAAACCGTTCTCCCAATAAGCAAGCCCTTTAATCTGCTGCCCATCCAACGCTTGGAATAATTCATTGCCTATCGGACCATCTACTACCTTTCTTGCACTTTCGGCATCCTTAAAAATAAATGGTAAGTCAAATGCCAAAAACTTTTGTGTAAAATCAGATAATGGTGCTGTAGATACCAATGCCATTTCAAGTGTCCCCAGTTGTAACCCTTCTATCATGTCCCTTTCGTCACCAAGTTGGGAACTATGAAAAACATCAACTGTTACTTTCCCATTTGTTTTTTTAGAAACCAATTTTGCAAACATTTTAAGTCCATCTGTATAAGGGTGATCCGGAGCTAATACATGACCAACACGAATCGTAATACCCTCATTAAATGTCGGCCTGCCACAGCTACTTAATGTTGTAATTAAAGAAATAAAAATAAGTACAACTGCTATTCTTTTTTTAAACATTTTTCCACCTCCAAATTAATATTTTAATTATAATTGTAAATATTAATTGCAATAATTATGCCACAAAAATGATTTTAGATATTTAATGTTTTAAAACATGCCTGATAATCGTGCTTCATGCAACTATTACCTTTATTATTATTACAACTTAAGTTACCAGTCTACATTTAAATTGTCATATTATGTTATAATTTGTTGTACCCATGTTATAATTTGTTAGAATGCATTTCATATTTTATCAGAAATGGGCTGTCCAACTAATTATTTAGAGGACAGCCCAATACGTATAGTGAAAAGTATAATGCCATGCGAACTTCTTGAATTTATCTCCAGCTGTTAATTTAATTCTCGTAAAATATCCTTCATCATAAATCATTCTTTTTGATATTTCTACTATATTTATTCAATACAAACCTTTCAAACCGTCTTACAAACCTTGTCCATTCATTTTCTTTTGTCGAAATAGGTTGTACCAAAATAGTAAAGAAACCCAGACGGTTTGCACCGATTATATCTGTAAAAACCTGGTCACCTATGGCCGCAACCTTGCGCGGATTGACTTTTAAAAGTTTTAACGCCTTCCTGTATGGAATCTTAAGCGGCTTACCGGCATTACAAACATATGGAACACCCAGAGCGGAAGCAAACTCCACCACTCGTTTCTTTGTACCGTTAGAAATAAAGCATACCTTCATTCCCACGGACACAGCCTCATTTATTATTCGTCTGCTGCGTTCATCGGGCACCATGATATTCCATCCAATAATAGTATTGTCTATATCAAAAATAAGGGCTTCAAAACCCATTTCTTTTAATTTCTTTATATCAAGTTTATCTATAGAATCCAAATAAATATCAGGATATAACAGCATATCTAATGCACCTCCGGTGTCCATACCAATTATAGCAAAAAAAGAAAGCCCTGCAATCAATTTGAGAGCTCTTTAGAAAGTTTTATAAGTGCCTTCTTTTCTATCCTTGATACATATGATCGGGATATCCCAAGCAGTTTCGCTATCTCCATTTGGGTTTTACTGGCATCGTTATTAAGACCATAACGCATTTCAATTATCTTCTTCTCTCTGTCTTTAAGGCACCCGTTCAATTTCTCGTACAATTTTCTTATTTGCATCTTCTTTTCCACCTTATCGCTTATCTCATCCGCATCACTTCCAAGTACGTCAATGAGAGAGATTTCATTGCCCTCTTTATCAATGCCTATGGGATCCTGCAAATACACCTCGTTCCTTTTCTTTTTATTGGATCTTATGGACATAAGTATCTCATTATCAATACATCGGGCCGCATATGTGGCAAGTCTTGTTCCTTTGGTATCGTCATAGGTGTTGATTGCTTTTATCAATCCTATTGTACCTATTGATATTAAATCATCCATATCCTTATTATTAGTGGAGTATTTTTTAACTACATGGGCAACCAAGCGCAGATTTCTTTCAATTAGTACGTTTCTTGCTTCCTGGTCGCCGTTTTTCATACATTCCAAATAATACTTTTCATCTTTAGAAGATAAGACCTGTGGAAATGAATTGTTGCAGGTAATATATCCTGAAGTATAAGAAAATACAACCAAAGGTATCAAGGAGAAAAAAAATGGTAATATCAAAGAGAATACACCCCCTGACCGGATAGTTAAATATTATGTATCCAGTCAGAAAATTGTGCATGTCTAAGATATTTTAATAATATTTTCGGCTATATAATGAAACATCTCTGCCGCTTTCTTGCCACCTACACCTCCGCCTTCGGCTATCACTGTTATTACACAGTTAGATTTTTTATACGGAAAAAAACCTGTAAACCACGAATGAGAAATATTTTCCCCTTTATTGAATTCTGCTGTTCCCGTCTTACCCGACACAATTCCATCCACATCGGCATTTTTGCCTGTTCCTTCGGATACAGCAAGCCTCATCATTTTGCACAGGTTTTGTGCAACCTCGGGTTCTATCGCCTGGTAGCCCTCTCCTTTGGTAACCTTCCTTAACACTTTGCCATTGTCATCAACTATGGCGTCAACTAATCGAGGCTTACACCTATAACCCCCATTTGCAATAACCGACGTCATATCCGCAACCTGCAGCGGCGATACCAGAAGACTGCCCTGACCGATGGACAGATTCCCTATGCCAGCACCCGTAGTCTCGCTTTCTTGAGGCAAATGTACATTCTGGTTTATATTAATTCCTATATGTTCCGGCTCACCAAATCCAAATCTTTTGGCCATTTCCAATATCTTTTCCCCGCCTACCCTCCTGCCTGTTTCTATGAAAGCAACATTACAAGATTTTGCATAGGCCTCCTCAAAATTGATATTTCCATGCTCTTCTTTGTTATAACAATCGTATGTGACATTATTCACCTTTATACTGCCATTACAATGAAACTTGTCATCCGGGCCGACTTTACCCTCCTCTATCGCAGCTGCCGCTACTACGGTCTTAAATACGGAACCTGGGGGATAACCGTTTACAGCTCTGTTTATCAAGGGAGCATCTGTTTTTTTAAGACTTGTATTTATGTTGTTTTGATTAAACTTCGGCCGGCTCGCAATTGCAAGTACATCACCAGTGCTGCTGTCCATAATCACCACGGCTCCGTTTACTTTGAACTTATCCATTGCACTTTCAGTGGCTTTTTGTATACTGTAGTTTAGTGTAGTTCGTATATTAAAACCCTCATCATCACCGGTGTTTACAAATTCTGCATCCATTCCCGGCAGTATCCGATTGGAGCCGTCTTTATAAACCCTCATTACTTTTTTGCTGCTGCTGCCTAAATCCTGATCGAAATCTTTTTCTATACCCATCATTCCCGTACCGTTTTTATTGATATACCCTATTATATGCTGGGCCAAACTGTTTTGAGTATATCTTTGCTTATCATGATAGATATAAACACCATGTGGAAGAGAATCTTGTATCATTTTTAATAATTCTTTATCCTTAACATCAAATGTAAGTATGTCGTCGCCCGATTCCTCAAGAATACGTTCAACATTATCCCGGCCGCTTAATTTGGATACCACACCGGCTGCTAACTTCTTATCGGTAATTTGTGCAGGGACCGCTATCACCTTATTGCTTACTTTCCTGCCGGTAAAAGGCACGCCGTTCCCGTCCAGTATGGCACCCCTGCCTGTGTTTAACACAATTTCTTTAGACGTTTGTCTTTCAGCCATCTCCTTATACTCTGCTCCCTGATAAATTTGTATATAGAAAAGACGTGATATAATCAAAGAAAAACATATAACTGTAGATATACAGATAAACCGAATCCTTGAAGACATAAAAATACCCCCACCTGAGATTAACCATATTATCTCCGATAGGGGGGCCTATTATTCCTCCGCCGGTGCTTAATTTAGACCGACAAGTCATGCCCTTTACGTCTTAATATGTTATACTCTGCAAATTCTCTACTTGAATGCATCCAAACCATTTGCTGCGCATGCGGGGCCGACTCTATTCTATTGAAATCTTCGTCATACATATCACCTGTATTAAACGGAGATACACCCTCTGGTGTAAGGATCTCAACTTCCTCATTTTCAAAAAATTTATTTCTCTGTTCTACAAGTATCATTCCTTTATTTTTATCATATCTCCTGACCAGGCCTATAAAATCATAACCGGGCCGGTGCATATCCCTGTCGTATACACTTGATTCAGGGCCAGGCCGGCCAAAATAAAACCCCGTCGTAAAATCCCGTGTACTTGTCTTGTAAAGTTCATTCCGAAGGTTTTTATCAAACCTATAGCCAGCCGGATCACTTAAATAAGCATCCAACGCCTTTCTGTATGCATTTACAGTTACAGCCACATAGTATATGCCCTTGTTTCTTCCCTCTATCTTGAGGCTGGTTACGCCAGCTCTGATGATTTCAGGCAGATACTCTATCATACACAAGTCTTTGGAATTCATTATATGACTACCACTTTCGTCCTCAAAGACTGGATAATATTCGCCCGGGCGCTTTTCCTCCATCAGATAATACTTCCATCTGCACGGATGAGTACATTCCCCTCTGTTCGCATCCCTGCCCGTCATGAAATTACTAAGCAGGCAGCGGCCGGAATAGGATATACACATAGCACCATGTACAAAGGCTTCCAGCTCCAGCGTATATGGAACCTTACTCCTAATCTCAGATATCTCATCTATAGAAAGTTCCCGCGCCAGTACCACCCGCTTTGCACCCATGTCATACCAAAACTTAGCACTGCGCCAGTTGGTATTATTAGCCTGTGTACTTATATGAATCTCTGCCTCCGGCGCTACTTTCTTAACTAAAGAAAACACCCCTGGATCGGAAACAAGTAAGGCATCTATGCCGGCCGCATATGCATCGTCGATATATCTACCCATACCTTTTAGATCATCATTATGCGGAATTATATTCAGGGTAAGATACACCCTCCTACCTCTCTTGTGAGCGTAAGAAACACCTTCTTTAATCTCATCCATAGTAAAGTTGTTGGTGCCTGCCCGAAGACCGTACCTTTTTCCACCAAAATACACCGCATCCGCACCATAGTAGACAGCCGCTTTAAGCCTCTCTAAATCACCGGCTGGTGCCAGCAGTTCAATCTTGCTCATAACTTTAGTCTCCTTTGTATCTGATCACGGCCAGGCCGTCTGCCAGCGGCAGTATACATGAAAACAGCCGGTCGTCATCCATAATTCTCTCTATAAACTCTCTCATCCTTTTAACTATAGTCCTGTGCTTGTGGGGTATAGGCCCGCTCATTGCAACTCTTCCCCCAAAAAGTACATTGTCGGCTATTATAACACCGCCTTCCGGCATCTTATCAAGGCAAATGTCTAGATATTCATTATAATGGCCCTTCGAAGCATCTATAAATACAAAGCTGAAACTGCCATCTAAATACCTCAGCACATCCAATGCATCACCATAAATCAGCCTTATATTATTACAGCCCGAATCCTTAACATTTTCTTTAGCCCGTATATAATTCTCGGAATTTATTTCAACGGACACAACCTCCGAGTGCGGCGAATATGTAGCCATTAATATGGCCGAATAACCTATAAATGTACCAAGTTCCAGTATCCGGCCCGGCCTTAACAGCGATACCATAAATGCCAAAAAACGGTCCACACCCGCCCTGGCCATCGGTGAATAACCGATTACCTGTTCCCTTATTTTTTTCAGTTTATCGTCATCCAAGCTTGAAACCTTGTTTATATAATCAAATACATACTCATCCGGTACAAACATCACTTATCTTCCTTATAGACTTTTTTCTGATTTAAAAAATCCTGATAACTTTTTGTAAAATAATGCGAACCGTCTTTCCTGGCCACATAATATATATAATCTGTTTTATCAGGCTTTAGCGCCGCCATTATTGATTTTAGTCCCGGATTGGCAACAGGTCCTAAGGGAAGCCCGACAACCTTGTAGGTATTATATTTGGAACTCACATTTAAATCTTTTAAAGTCAGGTTCTCCTTATGGCTGCCGATAGCATACTGCACCGTAGCATCTATCTGCAGCTTCATGCCCCTGTTTAGCCTATTGTATATTACGGAAGCTATCTTGGACCTGTCCTCATCTATAACCGCTTCTTTTTCTATCATCGAAGCCACCTTCATGACATCCTCCAGCTTTCTTCCGCCTAGGTTGCCTTTTATGTTGCTCTCATAAATTACATTAAACCTCGTGAGCATCGTGTTTATTATATCTTTGGGGTTGGCATCAACCTTGAAGGTATATGTATCCGGATAAAGGTACCCCTCCAGCCTAAAAAACCTGTCATTAGGTATATCAAGATAATCATACACCGAGGTATCATAAGAGGTAACGGCCGCCGCAAAATCTTCATGTGAAACAATGCCCAAGCGTTCCAATTTATATGCCATATCCCTTATGGTATAACCCTCTGGGAATGTAACCTTTATAGTATCGTCAACCACATCGCCCAACTCGAGTTTTTTTATTATTTCGTTCAAATTCATATTGGGGCTCACAGCATATTTACCAGCTTTTAGTACGCCGGCCTTGTTCTTAAGCCAAACCTTCACCTCAAAGGCCGCCGGTGATTTGATGATCCCCTTGTCGCTTAAAATCTCAGCAATATCCTTAACGCCCGACTGTTTAGGAATTTCTATAACCATAGAATGTGAATCCGATGATACAGGCAGCATAAGATAATAAAGATAGCCCGCTAAAACAGCGACAAAAAAAATCAGCACGGTAAGGATATATCTTTTCTTCATGTGTTCTCTCCCTCCCTTATGCTGATTATATCAAAAAAACTTTATTTTAAATAGGTACTGGATATCCTTTTGTATATATTATATATAACATAGCCAAAGGCTATCACGGATATACCTTCACCCAATGCTATACCCCCAGCTGTTATCAAATAAGGCGTCTTCGCAAAATAGCTTACCCATATTGATACAAAAAGGGCATTTAATATTATAGGCGGAAGCGTACCCATCCAAAAATTCTTTGCCTTGCTGGTAAGAAATGCAGCTAACAATGTCACCAGGCTTCCACCTAGTATGTCTATGATACCGAACGGGCTTTGCAGATTTGCCAAAATGCATCCGACAAACAAACCCGGTATGGCTGCAGGCTCAATTAAAGGTAGTATCGTAAGCCCCTCGGACAGCCTGAGCTGAAGCGGGTTAAAACTCATAAGTCCCATAACATAGGTAAGTACCACGTATAATACCGCAATAACAGCCGCTTTAGTTATGTACCTTACCTTCATTCGGCAACCTCCCCTATAGCGTCGTTAATTATCTTGAATACATCTGAAATCATGGTAGAAAGTCTCATTTCACTGTCGAGAAAATCCTTAACAGTCTGATTCATAGATATAAGTTGGTACATATCATTTATTTTTTTAATTTCCTCATCGGTTGGTTTCTGACCGGTTACCTGCTTGGCGTTTACATCCATCTCCATCTTGTGGAAGTCATTGACCATTTTTGAGTTAGTCTCATCGGCCTCAACTACTTTTTTAGCCTCAAGATAACCTTTGTATTCATCGGAATCGGCCATTGCCTTTGCCAATTCATGCGCCAAATCATAAACATTCACTGATAAGACCTCCTTGGTTTTTTATAAAATTAGACCCGACGGGTACGCCTGAGAAATACCCCGGTCTTTAAACTATATCTCCATTATTATCGGTAAAATCATTGGCTTTCTCATCGTTTTATTATATAAAAATCCCCTGAGTGAGTCCTTTACAGTTGATTTAAGGGTTGCCCATTCAGTGACCTCATCCTTTTCACAAGTAGAGAGGGCCTCCCTGACAATCTTTTTTGCCTGGTCCATAAGGTCCTCAGATTCCCTTACATAAACAAAACCGCGGGAAATTATATCGGGACCAGCAATTATAGAACCATTTTCTTTAGATATTGTAATAACCACTACCATCAACCCGTCCTGTGCCAGATGCTTTCTGTCTCTAAGCACAATATTTCCGACATCACCTACACCCAGGCCATCCACGAGTACCTTACCGGCTGTAACCGATCCTACTGCCTTACCCTTATTCCGCGTAAATTCCAGGACTGTCCCTAAATCCGCAATGAATATATTTTTGGGTGACATACCCAGGGATTCTGCCATCTTTGCATGTAGCCTCAGGTGTCTGTATTCACCGTGAATAGGTACAAAAAACTTAGGTTTTGTAAGCTGATGAATGAGTTTCATTTCTTCCTGACAGGCATGTCCGGATACATGGATATTATCCATGGGTTCATATATGACATTGGCTCCTTTTTTGAACAATTGGTTTATTACCCTGGCCACTGTCTTTTCATTGCCCGGTATTGCAGACGCGGAGATTATAATAAGATCCCCCTGCCTTATTTCCACTTTCTTGTGTTCATTATATGCCATCCTGGCAAGAGCCGACATAGGCTCACCTTGGCTGCCTGTAGTTATGATAACTAATTTATCATCATCATAGTCATTGATGCTATCTAAGTCTATCATTATGCCTTCCGGCACATCCAGATAACCAAGATCGCGTGCTACACCAACCACATTCACCATACTTCTGCCAGAAATAGCAACCTTCCTGCCGTATTTATCAGCGGAGTTTAAGACCTGCTGTATCCGATGTATATTAGAGGCAAATGAGGCAACTATTATCCTCTCATGCGATGCCTGGAATATCCTGTCAAATGCAGCCTCTACTGTTTTCTCCGACGGTGTATAGCCCGGTCTTTCTATATTCGTGCTATCGGCCATGAGAACAAGCACACCTTCTTCTCCGAGCTGTGCCAGCCTGGCCAAATCCGTTATCTGGCCGTCAACGGGAGTGTAATCAATCTTGAAATCTCCCGTATCGAGTATGACTCCCATGGGCGTATGAACAGCTATCGCAGCTGCGTCCGGTATACTGTGACCCATTTTAACAAACTCCACGTTAAATGGCCCAATATCTACTCTCTGGCCTAATTTAACCTCTACTAATTTTGTATCTTTAAGGATGCCGTGTTCCTTGAGCTTATTACTGATCAGACCCAGGGTTAGCTTTGCTGCATAAACCGGAACATTTATCTGTTTTAAGAAGTAAGGCAGCCCCCCTATGTGATCTTCATGACCGTGAGTTATTACCACACCGCACACCTTATCCTTGTTCTTAACAAGATACGAAAAATCCGGAATGACCATATCGACCCCCAGCATATCATCGTCCGGGAAGGCCATCCCGCAATCGATAACAAGGATCTTATTCTTATATTCAATCACGTTCATATTTTTTCCGATCTCATCCAATCCGCCCAAAGGTATGATCTTTATCTTTGAAGCTTTGTTTGTTGTCACATTCTTTCTCCTTTCCTTACTTTTACTTTTGTCCTTGCTTTCGTCTTTACTTAGTTTTAATGCTTTTGATTTTGGTATTATGTTTCACCTCTGAAATATATTTATTAATTATATAAAATACCCTGTTTCTCAGGCTACAGGGTGATTTTCCGTACTTCATTAATTGCTTTTATCACCATAGTGTCTCTTACTGTTTGCCATAATGGTATCTAAAACATCCATTAATTTATTATGTCAATAAAAACTAAATCTATATTTTTCAATCATTGTATTTATTGAACACATACCGAATTAAGTGTTTTATAAAAACCGGGGAAGGATACACCGCAGCACCCAAAGTTACGTATACATGTAACGCCATCACTGGCCAGGCCGGCTACCGCCAGCGCCATAGCTAATCTGTGGTCGCAGTGGCTATCAACCATGGATCCGTGAAGGTGCCGCACTCCTGATATGACAAGCCCGTCATCCATTTTCCTGATGCATGCGCCCATCTTGCCCAATTCCGTAGCTACGGTCGCTATCCTATTGCTTTCTTTAACCTTGAGCTCCCCCGCATCCTTTATTACGGTAATACCATCCGCCAGGGAGGCCGCCACAGCAAGAACAGGTATCTCATCAATAAGCCGGGGTACAATATCTCCGCCAACCGATATTCCTTTAAGAGCGCTGCTATAAGCCTCGATATCACCCGATAACTCACCCGACTGATATCTTAAATCGGATATTTTTATATCGCCGCCCATGGCTTTAAATGCATCTATAATTCCGGTCCTCGTTTTGTTAAGACCTACATTGCGGATGCATATTTTAGACGCAGGGGTAATAAGAGCGGCAGCTATAAAAAAGGCAGCGGATGATATATCTCCCGGCACCTGGATCTTCTGCCCGGTCAATTTTTTAGCAGGATATATTATAGTACTGTTACCGCTTGAATACAATCGGGCGCCAAAGCTTTCAAGCATGAGCTCGGTATGATTGCGGCTTTTACACGGTTCGGTTATCCTGCTGGGACCATCCGTATACAACCCGGCCAGAAGCAGTGCTGATTTTACCTGGGCACTCGCCGTATGCATGCGATAGTCTATAGCCTTGAGGCATCCGCCCTCTATCCTGAGGGGAAGCTTGCCCTCATTCAAATTTATATGTGCACCCATAAGCGAGAGAGGCTTAACCAAAGTATTCATCGGCCTCTTTTTAAGAGACTCGTCCCCATCAATAACGCAGCTAAAGGCCTGTCCGGCTAGTATGCCGGATAACAATCTCACTGTAGTACCGGAATTTCCCGCATAAAGGTTGCTGGAAAGCCTTTTTAAATGCATTCCTTTTCCATAAATTATTACCTTGTTTTCTTTTTTATCTATATTTAAGCCGAGGTTTTTCAGACATATCAAGGTATCAAGACAGTCCCGACCATCTGAAAAACCATCAATTTCTGTAATTCCATCTGCGATTGAAGCTATTATAGCCGACCTGTGGGATATAGACTTATCTCCGGGCATAGCTATGTTACCCTTTATTTTTCTATGTCCCTTAATCCGGATATCCATCTATAACACCCACACTTAAATAGCATGCGCTATAAAATTCATATATTATTTTCAAATAAAACAACGGTCAACATGCACTAGTATCTATTATACCAAAAAAGTATAAGAATATCTCATAATTTTTGAATACGTTATCAGCTTTCTTTGTCAATAAATAAAAAAACGCCGTAAACACCCGGCGTAGCACTTTCATTTATAAATTAAACATGTTTTATATCCATAATCAATCCTGAAAATTAAAGCACAATATATTCCCGGTTATACACGATATCCCTGCATATAGACATCATTTCTAATTAATACTAACATACACGTAAAGCTTTGTCAAGCAGGGTTTATATTAGACATAACGCAAAATGATATTACATTAATTAAAAAATTACTCCAGCTAACACAGGTCCCATTCCTCCTTGGCCTCAAACGACCTATTATATCGACCATAACCTATTATATCGACCATATTTATCAGCTTATCTGTGTTTAAATAATCCGATTCCCTACTATAACTAAGACAGCAATTAAATGCACATAATTGTGCTAAATAGTCTATAACCTGCTTAAATAGATCTTATCATCTTGATTTTCAAAACAATCTAGAGTATATCTATTGCCACAACGCTTATCTCTACCAACAGCAGATGTCTTTCCTTCTACTGCAGATTTTGGTTATTTACCTTATCTACTTTAGAGGTATCATATAACAAAGCACATGCTAAGCAGGGTCCTACCCATAATAATAAAGTGCTCATTAAAGAGCACTTTTAATCCAAATCACCGTCATCATCGTCGTCTTCATCATAATACTCATCTTCATCATAATCGTCCATCAACTCATTATATGCTTCCACAACTATATCAAATTCGTCATCGTCTTCCACACCTAAAAATATTTCCTCTCCATTTTCATCTTTATCAACCCGCAGGATGTAGCCGTCTTCACCGTCTTCATCATCAGCCGGCCTTACCACCACATAATCCTTATCCTCTACGGAAAGTGACGCAATAAGCTCAAAACGCTGCTCTTCGCCATCCTCATCATACAGAATTATAGTCTCATCTTCCATTGGCTTTACACCTCGCTTCTAACATGATATTGTCATTGTATTATACATACTAATATATGTCAACATTGAAGTTTTATACAAATTTAGCTACGGCTTTCAAGATAACTTTGCAGTATGATTGAGGCCGCTACACTGTCTATTACTTTTCTTCTCTTTTTACGACTTAGATCTGCCTCCAGAAGAGCCCTTTCCGCGAGCACGGTGGTAAGCCTTTCATCCCATAAAACAACCTCCAGGCCTATCGTACCCCTTAGTGTATCTGCAAACTGGAGTGTTTTCTCGCACTGTGGTCCAATGCTTCCATTCATATTCCGCGGAAGCCCGATAACGATCTTTACCACATTGTATTCATCTATCACATGTTTTATGGCATCCATATCCCGCTTAATATCAATCCTTCTTACAGTCTTGACCGGCTGAGACAAAATACCGGAAGGGTCGCTTATGGCCAGGCCTATGGTTTTATCCCCAAGGTCGATGCCCAGTGTCCTCAATATCACACCACCTTTATATAAAAATGTGGGCACACACCCACACAATAACTGCAAAGATTACACCTTGTCATATCCACTTTAACACTGTCACCCTCTATGCTTAGTGCATTTTGAATACATCTGTCAACGCACGCCCCGCATAAATCGCACCACTTTTCTATATCGATCCTGCGCGGTTGTTTATTGAGCCGAGACTTAACATCCCCGGGAACATCGTTGCCTAGTACCATATCAATATCAGCCGTCACCTCATCCTCCGACTGCATACCTATAGCAATGGATGATACCTCATTAATGGAATTAACAAAATCAATGGCTTTCTGGGGCTGAGTAATAAGGTGCCCGCCTCCCAGGGCCTTCATGGCATATATACCCTTGCCGAACTCCTGCCCTGCTCTCTTGATGGCTCGTATCATATCATCCCTGCCGCCGCCCAGTATACCTACGCCGTCCATGTTTATTATTGGATGAATCACATCGATCTCGTTCATAAGAGAAGCCGATCTTACTGCATCCACCGTATGCGTTGAAATACCAAAGGCCCTTATATACCCTTTTGCTTTGGCCTTCATGAAATACTCAATGGCCTCGGCATGGCCTCTTAAGGTATATATACTTTCCTGCTCATGAAGCATGAATATATCTATATAGTCTCTCTTCAGAGCCTTCAAAGCCTTCGTTAGACTCTTCTCAGCCATTTCCGCATTATATGCATAGCACTTGGTAGTAATTACAGCATTAGCGGGGCGGCAGGTATCCAGAAACTCGGATATGATATCATAATTATCATATATTTCCGCTGTGTCTATAAAATTAACACCATGATCAAAAGCAAATGCAAGTAAATCCACCGCCTGCCTGCGGGTCATATCACTCTGCAGCGGGCTGATGGAAAGCGCCCCGAAACAAACCTTAGACACCTTTATGTCGGTGCCTTTAAGGAGGTTATATATCATCTAATTCTTCGCCTGCAGATAATATTTCACCAATTCTTCCACCAGTTCGTCTCTTTCCAGCTTCTTTATTAGCCCCCTTGCATTGCCATAGCTGGTAATATAAGTTGGATCACCGGACAAAAGGTAACCGACTATTTGATTTATAGGATTGTAACCTTTCTCCTTCAGGGCTTTATATACCTCCCTGAGTATCTCCCTGGCTTGATCCGCTTTAACCTTATCAATGCTGTATTTCATGGTATCCTGATTATCAGCCATATATAAACACCTCCGCTTCAGTTTCATTGTACCATATTTTAACGTTATGTAATAGTAATTAAATATAAAAATAGTGCGAAATACCTACTCCGATATACAAAAGCCAACTAAATACAAGAAAATTCAAGTTTAAATTTAAAACAGAGAGGAATGCCTCTCTATTTTAAACTGTCTTCAATGTAGCTGCGGCATAAACCAAAAGCCTCATCTATCCTGGATTTATCCTTGCCACCGCCCTGGGCCATATCCGGCCTTCCTCCACCGTTTCCTCCCAGCACTGCGGATACCTTCTTTACGATATCTCCCGCCTTTATGCCCTTGTCTATAACATCCCGGGATACACTGGCAACCAGGTTTATCTTTTTGTCTTCAATACCGGCAAGCACAATAATGCCGCTACCCAGCTTGGATTTCAAGGTATCATTCAGGCTCCGCAGGTCTTTTTTATTATACCCGTCTTTTTTCAAAGTTAAAAGCTTAATACCTTTTAAATCAACCGCTCCTTTAGTATATTCCTCTGCTGACAGGTTCATAGACTGCTGCTTTAATTTTTCTATCTCATGGTCTTTTTCCTTGAGCGCAGCAGTCATCTCGTTTATCTTGTCATTCACATCACTCTCACCCACCTTGAGCAAACCGGCGAGAGAAATAAAAGCGTCTTTGTATTTGCTTAAGTATTCATATGCCTTAGGTCCGGTACAAGCCTCAATCCTTCTCATGCCAGCACCCACGGCACCTTCCGACATTATTTTAAATATACCTATCTCCGATGTATTATTCACATGTGTACCGCCGCATAACTCCAAACTATAGTCCCCTACTTTTACCAGCCTCACCGTATCACCATATTTTTCTGAAAAGAGGGCCATTGCGCCCATTTCTTGAGCCTTCTGGAGGGTGGTCTCACTCACCTTTACGGGTAGCTTATCATAAATTATTTCATTCACCCGTTTCTCCACCTTTTTGATTTCTTCATCACTCATGGCCTGGTAATGAGAAAAATCAAATCTCAGGTAGTCGGGAGTCACCAGGGAACCCGCCTGATGCACATGGCTACCCAAAACTTCCTGCAACGCCCTTTGAAGGAGGTGTGTCGCAGTATGGTTCCTCGCCATATCCATCCTTAATACCTTATCCACAGCGGTGTTTACTACGTCACCCACACTCATTATGCCTTTCTTTATTTTTCCAATGTGAATAAACTTATTCCCTATCTTCCGGCAATCAGTTATTTCCATCTTTACATTGTCATTATAGATTCTGCCTTTATCTCCAATCTGCCCGCCGCTCTCCGCATAAAACGAAGTCTCGTCAAGCAGGATTGCTGCATCTTCACCCTCTGACGCATGGGAAACAAGTTCATTATCCTTTATTATGGCCAGCACCCGGCCCTCGGTATTTAACTTCTCATATCCTGTGAATTTCGTAGAATACAGCTTTAATTCATCCATAATTTCATCGTTAGCCCACAGTGAACCGTCTTCCATTTTATTGGCCCGGGCTCTCTTTTTCTGTACGGTCATAGCGTCATTAAATCCGTCATCATCCACATCCAGGCCCTCTTCCTCCAACATTTCCCTGGTAAGATCCAGCGGAAACCCGTAGGTATCATAGAGTTTAAAGGCATCCTCCCCGGACAGTACCTTCCTGCCCTCGGACTTCATTCTGTCCATATATTGCTGCAGCCTGCCTATACCCTGGTCGATGGTTTCATCAAATCTTTCCTCTTCCATCTTAACAACTTTTTTAATATATCCGCGACGTTCCATAAGCTCAGGATAAACACCCCTATATACCTCGGCAACCCTATCAACCAACCTATATAAGAAAGGCTCATTTAAACCGAGAAGCTTGCCGTGCCGAGCAGCGCCCCTCAATATCCTCCGGAGGACATAACCGCGTCCCTCATTGGATGGCAATATCCCGTCGCCTATCATGAAAGTCATGCTTCTTATATGATCGGTAATCACTTTTAAGCTGATATCCTGTTTGGCATTCTCGTTGTATTTTTTACCGCTTGACTTTAGCACGCTGTCCATAATATTCTTAAGTACATCCACCTCAAAGATATTGTCTGCGTCCTGCATTATTGCTGCAATCCTCTCCAGACCCATACCTGTATCTATATTAGGATGGGGAAGCCTGTTATAATTACCCGCTTCATCCTTATCAAACTGCGTGAAGACAAGATTCCAAAACTCCATAAACCTGTCACAATCACATCCCGGTTTACAATCCGGTTTGCCGCAACCCTTGTCGGCGCCTCTGTCAAAATACAGTTCGGAGCAGGGACCGCACGGACCTAATCCGATCTCCCAAAAATTATCATCCTTGCCCAGCTTGACTATCCTTTCCTCGGGTATGCCGACAACCTTATTCCAAATCTCGAATGCCTCGTCATCATTCTCATAAATCGTAACCCATATCTTATCCCCCGGGAGTTTAAGACACTTCGTAGCGAACTCCCAGGCCCAGGGTATGGCATCCTCCTTGAAATAATCTCCGAAAGAAAAATTACCCAGCATCTCAAAAAATGTGGCATGCCGTGCTGTCTTGCCCACCCTTTCTAAATCGGGAGTCCTGAGGCATTTCTGACAAGTTGTTACTCTTTTACTCGGCGGCTGCTCTTTACCCGTAAAATATGGTTTAAGGGGAGCCATGCCTGCATTTATCAGAAGAAGACTCTTATCATCATGAGGAATAAGTGGAAAACTCTTTAATCTCTTATGCCCTTGTCTCTCAAAAAAACTCAAGAAACTTTCTCTTATATCATCCGTTGACATCCATTCCATTATAAATCCTCCTTTGTATGTAATATAAAAAAAGCCCCTAAAACATATTATATGTTTTAGGGGCGAATATCTCGCTGTACCACCCTATTTTACCATACGGTCTCTTGATTGATAACGGGGCATGCCCCGTCGCAGATTACTCTTTTCATCTGCGCGGCTTTTGAGACGGCTTCCGATAGGTATGCCGGAAACTCACACCATCCGTTTCCTCTCTGCAAGGCGATATCACTCTCGGTTATTTCTCATCATTGCTTTTGTGATGTCTTTAATTATACAAAATATATTGAAAGCTGTCAATGGACTTCGCAGCCTTATTTGCTAAAGATACATTCAGCTCTGTAATCTATCATCTGTAATCTATCATCTGTAATCTATCATCTGTCCTCTGTATTCTAAATCTGTGCTATGCGTATGAGCACAACACGTATAACCGCAGCCAAAGGTACTGAGAGCAGCATCCCCCAAATACCAAAAAATTCCTGACCAAAAATTATGAGGAACATAACCATAAGAGGATGCAGCCCTACATTTTCGCCGAGTATCCTTGGGGAGATGACTGCACTCTCAATTTCCTGAACAACCAGATATATAATAAGCGCATATAGTGCCTTGCGGGGAGAATCTAAAAGAGCCATAAAAACCGTTGGTATGGCGGCTATTATAGGTCCAAAATATGGTATGAAATTAAAAATTCCAGTTAATATCCCTAATAATACGGCAAGTTTTACATGAAGAGCCAGTAGGCCGATGGATGTAAATAATCCAACAAACAAATTTATGTAAAACTGACCTCTTATATAGCCGTTTACGACCTTGTCCACATCCGATACTATCAGCTTTGCTGTTTTTCTGTTTCTTTCAGGTACTAAAAGATAAAGATCAGTATATATTTTTTCCCTGTCATTCAATATATAAAATGCAATTATCGGTGACAATATGAAATTAAGAAAAGATGAGAAAAGTGCATTCAGTTTATTTGGTAGCTTTTTAAGCTCGTTTGTAAAGGTGCTGTTTAATTTGGTATATATCCTATTAATAGCCTTATTGATTCCAGGGATTGAATTTAATTTGCCCTCCAGGGCATCCACTTCTCTGCTTAGATTATTTCTTATTTCCGGCAGCTCGGTTGTAAATGATTTGAGCTCTGCAACTATATGCGGTGTAATAAGCCAAAGGGCAACCAATAAAACCGCTAATATAATTGTAAATGTAATTAATATGCTGCGGCTTCTGCCCACATCTTTTTTCTCAAAATACTCTGTTATGGGATATATAATATACGCTAAAAGAACTCCCAAGATGAACGGAGTTAAAACACTTATGAGTTTACTTCTGAAAGTAAATATCAGTATAACCGATATAATGATAATAAGATATTTAATAATTTTTTTTACATTATTATATCCCACATTTATTCTCCTTAGTTTGTCACCGTACTGAAAAGGTGCATAAAAAGTTGCCTTTTTATGCACCCACACCTATTTAATCCATTATATCCACTATTCTATGGTATAACTTTCTGCCTCTTTTAAGCAACCCTTTCTTTTTTCTCTTTCCGATAATAGCCGGCATTATCGTATGGGCTGCCACAGTACCCACAGCAGTTCCTAAAATCAGGCCTTTTGTAAGCTTTTTCATTTCCTACTCCTCCCTCTTCAGGATATTCCTAATACCTCCATTATATACTTTTAATTTTTTTTGAGGAGGACATAAAATAAACTTTTTATTGACCTTTAGATCTTCAAAGGGTATTATCTGCGTGCCATCATATACATCAAGCAAAAATCCTTTACTCATGCTAATACCGGTGACACGTCTGTCTCTAAAGTTAAAGTATATATTGTCACAAATACCCAAAATCTGATCCCTCGACCTGACAACCAATCCAATAACGTCACCTGCAAATAAAAACTCCTGCGCTAATTTTTTTTCATAACTTGTGGCGTCCTTAAGTTCTATACAATCTTTAGTAAAACTCTTTACATTGTTTGTTTTATATATTCTGTCAGTATTTAGTACATTTTTGCTCTTAATAATTATCGCTATAAGGCGGCCGTCATAGTCAAAGCAGATATCCTTCAGACTACCTATAATTCTGTTATCTTTTAAAGAAACTACTTCTTTTTTAAAGAGGGCATTAAATCCCCTCAACTTATACTCCCCTTTTTTATATTTTTATATAATTTATTTTACCTTTATTTTATGGAATTCATACATAAGGATGCTACTTTTTTGATATGGTACCGCCGCCTACCAAAATGTCACCATCATAGAAAACAACTGCCTGGCCTGGCGTTATTGCCCTTTGCTTTTTGAAAAATTTTACTTTTACTCTTCCATCCTCCAGCGGGTTTATTAAAGCTGGACTTTCGGTACTTTTATAGCGTATCTTTGCATCTACGGCCATCTCTCCATCCAGTGTATCAAAAGGCATAAAGTTGGTATCCTCAGCTATAAGGGTGTCACCCATGAGGTCATCATTGCTACCTACCACAACCCGGTTTGATTCACTGTCCAAAGAAATAACATAAAGAGGGCGCCCGGCAGAAATACCTAAACCCTTCCTCTGACCGATGGTGTAATAAGCTATGCCCTTATGCCTTCCCAAGACGTTTCCGTTTCTGTCAACTATATCGCCAGGGTGCAGTCTCTCCCCTGCTTCTCTCTCTATATAGCCTGCATAATCATTGTCTTCTACAAAACATATTTCCTGACTATCCGGCTTATTTGCAACCCGCATACCCAGCTCCCCGGCTATTTCCCTGATTTCAGGCTTTCTATACTCGCCCAGAGGGAAAAGCGAGTGTGCAAGCTGATACTGCGTTAAACTGTATAGTACATATGTCTGATCTTTATTGTTGTCCCGTGCTTTCCGGATAAAATACCTTCCTGTAGAGTCATCATGATCCATCTTGGCATAATGTCCAGTAGCAACATAAAAGGCATCCAGTTCCAATGCCTTCTTCAGCAGAGCATCAAATTTTATATATCTGTTACAAGCTATACATGGGTTAGGTGTACGGCCGTGAACATATTCGTCAATAAAATAATTTATGACCTTTTCTGTAAATATATCCTTGAAGTTAAGCACATAATGCCTGATGCCTAAAGCAGATGCAACCCTCCGTGCATCCTCCGCAGAGGATAGAGAACAACATCCGCCTTCCCTCTCCGTTCTTTCTTCAGGCTTGTCCGGCCATACCTGCATTGTAACACCTATTACTTCATAACCTTGTTTTTTTAAAATATAAGCGGCAACAGAGCTGTCTACCCCACCGCTCATGCCCAGCAAAACTCTTTTCGTATTCATTTCCCACCTCTTGATTCCGGTGTACACTCATCCCGTAGTTAAACTGATAAAATTCACATGCTTCTTAATCTAGATACAATCCCCATCAGTTCGCGGGCAGCCTTATCAATCTCCGCAGTGCTGTTATATCTTCCTATAGAGATCCTGATGGAAGAAGCAGCCTCTTCTGGCGACCGTCCCATAGCCATTAGAACATGAGACGGCTCCGGCGATCCTGCCGTACAAGCCGAGCCGTTGGAAATATATATGCCCGCCATGTCCATATTAACCAGAAGTGTGTCCGCGCTTACCCCATCTATGGTTATATTGATTATTCCGGGCAACCTTTTGTCCGGATGACCGTTAAGTCTGATAGAATCTACGGATGCGAAGATTTTGTAAGTCATCTCGTCTCTTAAAGAAGTTATCTTTTTTCTTTCTTCATCCAGCCCGTCGGCCGCGCTTTCTATGGCACATCCCATCCCTACTATTCCTGGAACATTTTCTGTTCCCGCTCTGCGGTTTCTTTGCTGGGAACCGCCGTGTATAAGCGGGTGTATATCCGTGCCTTTCCTTACATAAAGTACTCCTACTCCCTTCGGCCCGTTAAATTTATGGGCGGACATGGACAAGAGGTCCACCATATCTTCATCCACATCGATGGGAATATGCCCTACGGCCTGTACAGCATCGGTATGAAAATATATCCCGTGGTCCCGGGCTATCCGGCCGATTTCCTTTATTGGCTCAATCGTTCCCACCTCGTTATTTGCATACATAACAGAGATGAGAATGGTGTCGCCGGTTATAGCCTTCTTTATATCATCAGGGTCAACCATTCCGTTTTTATCAACGGGAACATAAGTAATCTTGCATCCCATTTTCTCCAAATACCGTGCAGTATTTAAAACCGCATGGTGTTCTATGGATGTGGTTATTATATGCCTTCCCTTAAGCACAGATGCAATGCCCTTCAAAGACCAGTTGTCGGATTCACTTCCCCCGCTGGTAAAATATATTTCATCCGGCTGGGCGGATATAGCATTAGCTACCCTCCGCCTCGATTTATCCAGGGCATCCCTGCATACGGAAGAGAAGTAATATATACTGGATGGGTTGCCATAATACTCTTCAAAATAAGGAGTCATTTCCTTTAAGGCCTCGGGTGCCAGCCTTGTCGTCGCCGCATTGTCAAGATAAATCATTGTTATAAACTCGCCACCTATTATATTAAGAAATACTTATCCTGTCCGGATGCATTTTCATAAAGTCGTCTACCATGTCCTTTAAGGTTATGGAGTCAACCACCTGGTTAATACTGTCTTTCATCTTCTTCCATATAATCCGCGTAGGACAGTAACCAGATCTGTCACACACCTGCTCATTGTCATCTATAACACATTCAACAGGAGCCAACGGACCTTCTAGCACCCTTATCACCTGACCCACCGTAATCTCAGCTGGCGGCCGTGAAAGCGTATATCCACCCTGTGCACCCCGCGTGCTTTTTACCAGTCCGGCCTTCCTCATGGTAGCGATGAGCTGTTCCAGATAATGCTCGGATATCAGCTGCCTGCCAGCAACAACCTTCAGTGAAAGGGGTCCCTGCCCATAATTGACAGCAAGTTCAAACATAGCTCTGAGCCCATACTGACCTTTTGTAGATAATCTCACCTTAAACATCACCTTTTAATACCTACTAATATACTAGGAATTGTAATTAAAAGATATCATATATAGCCTGTATAGTCAATGACCGGACTTCAGAAATTCAAGCCAATTCTTTATTTTTGCCTCATATCCCTGATCTGTCGGCACATAATATTTCTTTCCCTCGAATCCCTCAGGCAAATATTGCTGTTTTACATAGTGATGGGGAAAATCATGGGCGTACTTATATCCGATGCCGTGTCCCAGCTTGCCCGCACCGTCATAGTGGGCGTCTTTAAGGTGAGTTGGAACTTCTCCGCTGTTTTTTTCTTTTACATCTGCACCGGCTGAATCAATACCCATAATGACTGCATTGCTTTTAGGGGCACAGGCAACATATATAACTGCCTGTGCCAATATTATCCTACCTTCCGGCATCCCGATCCGCTCCACTGCAAGGGATGCCGCTGTTGCAACCATAATCGCCTGAGGGTCAGCATTTCCAACATCCTCCGAGGCACATATCATAATCCTTCGGGCTACAAACTTGGGATCCTCCCCGGCGTCAATCATACGTGCAAGCCAATACAGGGCAGCATCCGGGTCTGAACCGCGCATACTCTTTATAAAGGCCGAGATGATATCATAGTGGTTATCACCCTTTTTATCGTATTTAAGTATCTTATGCTGGGCGGAGTCAGCAATGGTTTCTTTATCTATTCGGATAACGTCGTCTGCGTCCGGCATGGTCGTAAGATAAGCGAGCTCCAGCGCATTTATAGCAACCCTGGCATCACCGTCGGCTACATGGGCCAGGTAGTTTATCGCATCATTATCTATTTTTATGTTTGCAGTTCCTAAACCCTTTTGATCGTCATTTATCGCATTTTCCACTATTTTGATTATATCATTATCAGTAAGCTTTTTAAGCTCTACCACAAGGGAACGGGATATCAAGGCGCTATTGACCTCAAAATACGGGTTTTCCGTCGTTGCGCCAATAAGGACTATCGTGCCGTCCTCCACTGCAGGCAGGAGTGCATCCTGCTGTGCCTTATTGAACCTGTGTATCTCATCTATAAATACTATTGTTTTTTTGTTATACATGCCCAGCCGGTCCCCAGCCTCCTTTATGACTTTCTTTACATCGCTTACGCCGGATGTTACGGCATTCATCCTCTCAAAATGCGACTTTGTTGTGTGGGCTATTATATAGGCGATCGTAGTCTTGCCCGTTCCGGGCGGCCCATACAGTATAAGTGAGGTGAGTCTGTCTGCTTCAATCGCTCTCCTTAAAACCTTGCCCTTGCCTAAAATATGTTCCTGACCGACAAACTCGTCGATATTCTGCGGCCTTACCCTCATTGCCAGAGGCATTGTTTTTTTTGCATTCTTTTGTCTTGAATACTCAAAGAGATCCATATGATCATCCCCTTGAATTATTTTTTATTCGTTTATTCAATGTTAACATTCAGCCCGTTGGGAACAATATTGATCCATGTCTTACCCGGATTTAATTTAACCTGCGAGCCGTTTTCATCGACATATTTGACCGGTGAAGAATCGCCGGACCTCTCCCACCTGCACTTTATTTCTCTGCCGCCACTGACAATAACCGCATCACCTTGGCCGGCCATGTTTATTTCCAGTCTGCCTTCATCATCAAGTACTCTTTTTGTGTGAAACTCTATGATTATATTGTCGGCATAGAGCTGCTTGCCACTTTCCCTGTCTGTATGAGGCTTGTCGTTTATATACCTCATGTAATGTTTGTTTTGTTCATCATATGTATACCTTATATCAAAAGAACTGTTATACGGCACTTCCACCGTGGTTATCTCATTGGTTTTTTTGCCATCTGTATTAAACTTAAGCTGATAATCATAACCGTTTGAAACCCTATTCATTTTCAGCAGCTTATCTAAAGCCATGTATGTGGCATGGGGATCTTTCCTGCTCTTATCTTTAAAGAACGGTTTTGTTATGTGCATGGCATCATAATCTCCCAGGCTAAGCCTTTTAATATCCGAATATGCCTGGGTAGATCCACCCACGTGCACAAATTCCGCTCCCCATCCCTTGGCCAATTGTACAAAATAAGGACGTGCGCTCCTTACCGGGCCCACCTTCGCAGGATATGTGTTATTATACAGCGCCAGAAAACGGGTAATGCCGCCCTCTGCAAGAGCTTCATATACTATATCGGCGTCAATCAAGCCGGATTGCGGCCTGGCCGCCGGAGTATTCTCCACAATCACCGCAAAAAGCCGATCACCAGGTAGCGTATCGGATATCCCGGTGGTCTTGGACGGATATTCACCCGGATTTAAATCCTCAGCCGGCACATTGCCTTTGTCTTTTGACTCATCGTTTTTACCGGCACCGAAACCACAACCGGTAACTAAAAGAATGATTGTTAACAAAAGAAGAAATGTTTTTTTCATATATGTACTACCTCCTACTAGAATGCTATACAATTTATGTTCAAATTATGTACCAAGTTAAATTATCCCCTCATATAAAATAATTGTCAATAAAAAAAATAGCGCATAGCGCTATTAAATAATATTTTTAATAACCGGTTTATATCTATTGCCCTTTCTTAACCGTGGTTCAAAGTGACGAATCATCATATAAGTAATGGCGGTACATATAAATCCCAACAGCATGGCGAGTATTTCATTAGGTTTGCTCAATCCAAATATCGGATAAATAAAATAGCCTATTATGACACCTAAAATGAATGACACCAACGGCAGCCCGTACATAATCAGGGATGCACCCAAAAAATCATTATTATCCATCTCTACCTCTACATCGTCTCCCAGTTTGGCATTCGCTTCGTTATAAACATCCATATAAAATTCCTCGCCCTTACTCACCGGGCATTCGCTGCAGCTGCCGCACATTTCGTTTCTCATTACCATTATCCTTGCCATATTATTGTCATACGTAGAGGTTACTTTCGCTTTTTCCAGCATAATATTCACCTCATTTCATAAATTTAAGAACGGTATCAACAAGCTCATCCAACATTTCATCCTGTTTATCTGTATTCAAGGCATTCTTAACGCATCCGGCCGCATGGCTTTTTAGAAGAATGGCGCCCACCTTTTTTAGTGCCGATTGAGCGGCAGCTACCTGAACAAGAACATCGACACAATATTTATCGTCTTTTATCATGTTCTGGATACCTTTAACCTGTCCTTCTATTTTACTCAATCTCCTTAAGAGATCATCCTTTTTGTCTTCATATGAATATGAGTGATCGCAGCACTCTTTTTCTTCCAATTCATTCACCTCCATACCCCGTAAGGGTATCTGAATAAATTATATGTTAACTGCAGCCCAAAGTCAATAAAAAATCCCCACGGTGTCGCTCATCAAGTGGTTGTTGAACCTGTTCTCTAACAGGCGGGTGCCCTCCTGGCTGCCGCACATTTCCACAATTTCGAGGCATATGTTTGAACACAGTCAGAGTACAGGCCCCTATATATTGGTGTTGGCCCAATATCTCACTTAACTCCCGATCACTGCAGGGTTTCCTTTCAATATTTATGTTATCACATTTTAACATTCATTTCAAGGAAAAAGATTTCCAGCTTGCTAAAAAGTACATGTCATGCTTTAAATGAGCGGCACTAATGGCCGTTCATTTAAAGCATAATAAAGTCTCATTCATCCTTTTTTATATGGAGTTCCTTAAGCTGTCCAGCATCAACCTCAGATGGAGCCCCACTCATCAAGCATGATGAATTCTGCGTCTTTGGAAATGCTATAACATCTTTAATATCACTATCAGTGAGCAGCATAACCATCCTGTCAAATCCGTATGCAATGCCGCCATGCGGTGGAGCACCATAATTGAATGCTTCGAGGAAAAATCCGAATGTCTTCTCAGCGTATTCATCCGAAAAGCCAAGTACGTCGAAGATTTTCTTCTGCATCTCTTTTGTGTGTATCCTGATACTACCTCCGCCAAGTTCAGTACCATTAAGCACTATATCATATGCTTTAGAACGAACCTTACCGGGATCGGTATCAAGTAAAGGTATATCCTCATCTAAAGGCGCCGTAAATGGATGATGCATGGCCACATATTTGTTTTCTTCCTCGCTCAATTCAAACAAAGGGAAATCCACAATCCAGAGGAAATCATAGCGGTCCTCATCTATTAAATTCAATTTATTACCAAGCACCAGCCGAATATGGCCCATAGCTTCACAGGTCTTTATAAATTCACCGGCTGCCAACAAAATTAAGTCGCCGGGCTTAGCCGATACACGGCTTAATATGCTCTTTAACTCATCATCGGTAAGATATTTTGACAGTGAAGACTTTATTTCACCTTCATCCGTATATGTTATCCATAAAAGTCCTTTGGCTCCAAAGTCTTTTGCCTCTTTTACCAGGGCGTCGATCTGCCTCCTGGCAAATCCTGCGCATCCTTTTGCATTGATGGCCTTGACGCATCCGCCGTCTTCTATAGCCTTTTTAAATACATTAAAAGAAGAATCCTTAAGAAGATGCGATATATCAATTAATTCAAGCCCGAATCTTGTATCAGGTTTATCCGAACCGAATCTGTTCATAGCCTCGTTATATGTCATCCTCTTTAAGGGGAGACTCAGCTCCATACCCATTATTTCCTTAAAAATCTTTGCGATCAGTTTTTCATTGATACCAAGCACATCATCCATATCAACAAAAGACATCTCCATATCTATCTGGGTAAACTCAGGCTGTCTGTCCGACCTCAGGTCCTCGTCCCTGAAACAGCGAGCAATCTGATAATACCTGTCAAAACCTGATATCATAAGCAGCTGCTTAAAAATCTGTGGTGATTGGGGCAAAGCAAAATATTTACCAGGCTGTACACGGCTTGGTACTAAATAATCCCTGGCTCCTCCGGGTGTACTTTTAACCAGCATAGGAGTTTCTATCTCAAGAAAGCCATTATCATTAAGAAAGTCTCTTACTATCTTAGCAATTTTGTGTCTTATTATTAAAGTTTTTTGCAGAGCAGGCCTCCTGAGATCTAAATATCTGTACTTAAGCCTAATGCTCTCGGATGCCTTGGTATTATCATCAATTAAGAAAGGCGGCGTATCAGATGCGTTGAGTATCTTTAATTTATCCGCCTTTATCTCAATTTTGCCTGTCCTTATCTTATCATTTACAGCGTCGGGCGACCTCTTAGAAACTACACCTGAAACAGATATAACGTACTCGCTTCTGAGCTCCTCCGCCTTGGAGAATATATCTTTATCGGATTTTTCATTAAACACAATCTGGACCATGCCTGTCCTATCCCTTAAATCTACAAAAATCAGGCTTCCAAGATCTCTCCTTCTATTTACCCATCCCATAAGTATAACTTTGCTGCCAACATCCTCGAGTAAAAGTGTACCGCACATATTGGTACGCTTCATATCACCTAGTGCTTCCGTCATCTGTACTTCCTCCTATCATGTCCTTTATAGTTTTTATACCTGACTCGTCCAGGGTTACACTGACAGTTGATCCATCAGACATTCTTTTAACCTCAGCCAAATTATTCTGGATTTCATTATCACCGATAACTATAACATAATTGGCATCCAGCTTATTGGCATATTTCATCTGCGCCTTAATGCTTCTGCCCAGGTAGTCGCTCTCTGCAGAAATGCCCATGTTCCTTAATGTATAGAGCATCTTTTGGGCATTTTTTTTGCCTTTTTCGCCGATGGGTGCTATATACAATCCTAGTTTTGGTGGCGCGGGTATTTTTACATTGTTTGCTTCCATTACATTAAGCAGTCTTTCTATACCCAGTCCAAAACCCATACCCGGTATATCCGGGCCACCGCACTCAGCTACCAGGCCGTCATATCTGCCACCCCCACACACTGTTCCCTGTGAACTTTTATTAGATGAAACTATCTCAAAGGCTGTTTTGGTATAATAGTCTAAACCCCTGACTATTTTGGGATCAATTACATAATCTATACCCAATACCTTAAGATACTCCTGCAAACTCTCGAAATGAGCTTTGCAGTCGTCACACAGATAGTCCAGCATAAGTGGAGCATCAGTTAGTTTAGCACCGTCTATTTTACAATCCAGCACCCTCATTGGATTTTTCTCAAACCTTACTTTACAATCCGAACACAGATCTTTAAGTTTAGGCTTCAGATACTCCCGCAAGGCTTGATTATAGCGGTTTCTACATTTGGGACAACCAACGCTGTTAATATGCAGCTTCAATCCTTTTATACCCAAACCACCTAAAAAATTGACCGCCAGAGCGATAACCTCGGCATCAATGGCCGAATCGCCGCTTCCAAAGGCCTCTACACCAAACTGGTGAAATTCCCTTTGTCTACCTGACTGCGGCTTTTCATATCGGAAGGCAGGAATTGCATAAAAGAATTTAGACGGCTGTTGCTGGGCATAGATATTGTTTTCAATGAGTGCCCTTACTACGGGTGCAGTTCCCTCCGGCTTAAGTGTGATACTTCTGCCTCCCTTGTCCTCAAAAGTATACATTTCTTTGTTGACAATATCAGTCGTCTCCCCGACACCCCTCAGGAATAACTCGGTATGTTCAAAGGTAGGGGTGCGGATTTCCTTGTAGTTATATCGGCCGCATATATTCATAAATTTTTCTTCTACATACCTCCATTTATATACATCGGAGGGCAAGATATCCTTTGTCCCCCGTGGAGCATTAGTCAACATAAAAATCACTCCTAACATTATTCATTCGACTGGGTGTAGATCCCATTAAATATAACTTTATAAAAAAATATATAAAAGCACCCCCGTCCCAGCTTAATTGCCAGGGACGGGGGTTACCCGCGGTGCCACCCTGGTTGGTTATACCCAACTCAGTTTAAATAACGCAAACAGCGTACGGGCTTACTTATATTCAGCCTGTAAACTCCCGGGTGTCTATAATGGATAACTGTATCCTCAAAAGACTCTCAGTCGCAGTCTCTTTTCCCTGTAGGTTATTACCCGTTACTATCCCGTTCATCGTTTTTACTTTGATTAAATTAATATTATAATAATAAACATTTGACTCTTTGTCAAATATTATTTAAACAAATTGAAGCTAAACACCCATTAAATCCTTTTATCCATCTACTTTTCTATAGTAAACTCTTTACCCACATCATATGTATTTTCAATAATCTTCATCAAATGATAAACTGTTTCATTATACGGTGTTGCTATTCCAAGTTTTTTACCTTCTCTTACAACCGCCCCGTTTATATAATCTATTTCCGTGGGAACTTTTCGAGCAACATCCTGAGCTAATGATGGGTAATGATCTCTTACCTCTTCACCCAAATTTCTTAAGTGTTCTATAGAATCATTATATTTTAGGTTAATACCTTTTTTATTAGCAACTTCCACTAATTCTTTTGTAATACCTCTCATTAAAACCCATCCGGATTCCTCATCCATTAACTCACCCATTTTGATTCCTAAAATGCCACAAAGAACATTAAAGTTAGCATTTATAACCAGTTTTTTCCATACCTTGTAGTTTGCATCTTCACTTACGTATGCATGTAATCCTGATTTGTTCATTATTTCTATCAAATCATTAAACCTAGGATTATTTTCCCCATTATTTGTATTACATGCTATTTTACCTTCTGCCAATTGAAAACTGATATGGCCTGGCCCAACAAGAGTCGAGCTAAAATCAATAACGCCAAAGGCGACGTTTTCCTTTTTAACATATTCCGCTATTTTGTCAGTGTTACCTACACCATTTTGCAATGTCATTACAATTGTATTATCATTTATCATAGATAATGATTTCTTTATTGCTTCAACAGTTTTTGTACCTTTTACCAAGAAGATGACTACATCAACAACACCAACACTATTAGGATCAGTAGTTGCCTTTATTTTTACATATTCACCTTCTTTTCCTAGTGGTTCCATAAATAAGCCCTTAGTATTGATAGCATCAACATGTGCTTTCCACGGATCTACAAATGTTACATCAACATTATCTTTAGCCAATAAACCACCTATAAGACTACCCATTGCTCCACATCCTGCTACTGCTATTCTCATAATAATGCCTCCATCTTTAAAAAATTCTGCCTTCCATTGAATATATATTAAATCTTGCTTCTTTAATGCCTACATTTAATTCAACAAACCATATTACTACAAATAACTTTAAGATTGGTTCAAAATTTGGCTACTACAGCACCCCATTGTAATACCTGCTCAATAGCACAAACATATCAATGTTATTAGAACAATATATATAAGTTATAAAATATCGGAAGCATTAAAGAAAGGTGGCACTTTTAGATAATAAAAAATCCTGAAAACATTAACAGCAATGAAATCAGGACCTTTATGCTAAGATAGAAATGTGTACAATGTTAAATTTAGTTTGCCATCTAAAACTCACTTCATGTAAGGATTAACCTTTTTTTCCCTACCGATTGTGCTTGAAGGACCATGGCCCGGCCATACCTCCATCTCATCGGGAAGCTTTTTAAAAACTTTGTCGAGCGAGTAATGCAGGTCATCCATTGAACCTGTCTTAAGATCGGTTCTGCCCACCGACCCGGCAAACAAAGCATCTCCGCATACACATTTGTTGTCAAATATAAGTGAGATACCGCCCACTGTATGTCCAGGCGTATGTTTTACAGTAATGTCTATGTCCCCTACTTTAATTATGTCGCCGTCCTCAACCAATTTATCAGCCTTATACGATAACCTTCTGCCGGCTATCCATGGCGACGAATTAGATTCGGGATCTTCTAAAACAGCTTCATCCTCCCGGTGTACAATAACCGTATTGCATCCTGTTCTCTTTTTGATTTCCTCCATAGCGCCACAATGATCATAGTGTCCATGGGTAAGCACAATGTATTTTATTTTTACACCGGCTTTATTTACCATTTCCATTATCCTATCCGGCTCAGCTCCGGGATCTACAACAATACCAACGTTATTGGCTTCATCAGCAATCAAATAACAATTTGTCATTACCATGCCAACCGTTACCATATCAAATATCATAGAATTTCCTCCTAAAATTGCTTTTCGCTGTCTATCAGTATGGTCACCGGCCCATCATTGTCAATCGATACCATCATATCAGCCTGAAATATTCCCGTCTCTACATTAACTCCATATTCCTTACATTTTCCGACAAAATACTCGTATAAACCCCTTGCATTATCAGTCGCCGCAGCTCTTATGTAGCTAGGTCTTCTCCCTTTTTTACAATCGCCGTATAAAGTAAATTGAGAGACAATCAAAAGCTCCCCGCCAACATCCATTAAAGAGAGATTCATCTTGTCATTATCATCGTCAAATATTCGCAAATTCACCAGTTTGTCAGCTAGATAATCGGCATCGTGCTGTGTATCATCATTTTTTATTCCCAAAAGCACTACCAGGCCCTTTCCTATTTTTCCGGTAATACTACCATCAACCTTAACGCTTCCAGCCGCAGCTCTTTGCACTACCAGCCTCATACTAAGCACTCCTTAAACAACATTTATTCTGAACACATCCATAACCCCGTCCAATTTCTTCAGGCGGTTCATTATATTCTCCAATTCATCCTTGGTATTTATCTTCAAAGTCATATTAATAACGGCTTGATGTTCCTTGCCTGTCTTGGCATTAACAGCTACCACGGGAACCTTGATATCGGAAAGAACCCCCGTAATATCCGAAAGAAGGCCATATCTGTCCGAGGCATTTACCTCAATATCCGCCTGATATTCTTCCAGGACCTTATTTCCCCATTCAACATTAATCAGCTTATTTTTATTTACACTGTTATTGTTTATATTAGGGCAATCCAATCTGTGAACGGATACGCCCCTGCCCTTGGTTATATAGCCAATTATTTCATCACCGGGCACCGGGCTGCAGCACTTGGCTATCCTGACAAGGACATTGTCCACTCCCGGTACACATATATCCCTTGCAGCTTTTTCTCTTTTTGCTTTTTTTGAATTGAATTTTGTTTTAGACCTGGCTTCGTCTGAGACATCTTTTACTTTATTCTCTTTAAATATCTCGCGGATACGCGGTATAATCTGAGATGTTGTAATACCTCCATAACCTAAAGCGGCATAAAGATCATCAGAATTCTTTACACTGATTTTCTTAGCCACCTCTTCACCTATCTCATCCACTGTGATTTCTTTCGGCCGGTGCAGACGGCTCAGCTCATGCTCTAATATTTCCTTGCCTCTGGAGATGTTCTCATCCCGTCTCTCTTTTTTAAACCACTGCTTTATTTTGTTTCTGGCCTGGGAACTTTTAACAATGCTAAGCCAGTCCCTACTTGGACCTTTCTTAGTATTTGAAGAAGTTATTATAGATACTATATCTCCGTTTTTAAGCTTGTAATCTAAGGACATAAGCTTGCCGTTTACCTTGGCGCCTATGCATCTGTGTCCGATATCAGTATGAATATTATAGGCAAAATCGATAGGTGTAGCACCTGCAGGAAGGTTTATAACATCTCCTTTTGGTGTAAATACATAGACCTCATCAGTAAAGAGATCAATTTTGAGGGTCTCCATAAATTCCCGTGCATCCTTTAACTCACCCTGCCACTCAAGAAGCTGCCTAAGCCACGATAGTTTTTTATCAAAACTGTCATCATTATTCTTGCCTTCTTTGTATTTCCAATGTGCGGCAATACCATATTCAGCCGTCCTATGCATTTCCCATGTTCTGATTTGAACCTCGAATGTCTCACCACCCAAACCGATAAGTGTGGTATGAAGTGACTGGTACATATTAGGCTTGGGCATGGCAATGTAGTCCTTAAATCGTCCGGGAATAGGCTTCCACATTGTATGCACGGTTCCCAGCACTCCATAACAATCTTTTACCGTATCAACAATAACCCTTATGGCGGTAAGGTCAAATATCTGCTCAAAGTTCTTGTGCTGCTGCTTCATTTTCCTGTAAATACTGTAGAAATGTTTGGGGCGTCCGTCTATGCTAGCTTTTATACCAACCTCATCTAATTTTACTTTAAGCTGAGCAATTATATTTTTTATGTATTCCTCTCTTTGAGCCCTCTTTTTTGCAACTTTTTCTACGAGATCATAATAACCCTCCGGGTCTAAATATCTCAAAGATAAATCTTCCAGCTCCCACTGTATTTTTGAAATACCCAGACGATGAGCTATGGGGGCATATATATCCAGCGTCTCCTGCGCTTTTTCCCTCTGTTTGTCAGGGGGTATATATTTTAGGGTACGCATATTATGTAGACGATCAGCCAATTTTATCAGTATCACCCTTATATCCTTAGACATGGCCAGTAACATTTTCCGCATATTTTCCGCCTGCTCCTCCACCTTGGCACTGTTGTCTTTCCTCGATGCCCCGTCTACCTTTGAGCCGTTACCTACCTTGCCTAGTTTTGTAACACCGTCCACCAAATCGGCTATCTCGCCGCCAAATTCATCTTTAATATTTTCATATGAGACATCGGTATCTTCAACAACATCATGGAGCAGTCCTGCGCAAATAGTATATGTATCCATTTGAAGCCCTGCTAGTATCTCTGCAACAGCGTCAGGATGGATAATATACGGCTCACCTGAAAAGCGCTTCTGCTTGGAATGTTTTTCCATAGCATAGTTATAGGCCTTCTCTATAAGTTCTATATTAGCATTTTTATTATACTCCAATACTCTGGTCAAAAGATCGTCTAACATATTTCCACCCTTTAATTCAATTTATTAATACCTAAAATATCTGCCTTAGTTTACAAAAGAATATAGTATAATTATACCGAATAATTTATTAAACTCTTTACATTATATCCTTTAAGACGTTCTCTTCCGCCTAACTCCGTAAGCTCAATTATAAAGACAAATGCCTCGATAACTCCGCCCAGCGATTCTACAAGATGCGCCGTGGCTGATACCGTACCGCCCGTAGCTAGAAGATCATCTACTATTATTACCTTCTGTCCCGGTTTAATGGCATCCTTATGAACTTCAAGGGAATCCATGCCATATTCCAACTTATATTCATATCTTTCTATATCCGCAGGTAATTTGCCTGGTTTTCTCACGGGAACAAAACCAGCGCCCAGTTCGTATGCAACCGAAGATCCTATTATAAAACCCCTTGCCTCCGGTCCTACTACAAGGTCAATATCATCACCATAAAAATCCTTACTTAATTCTTTAATGACATAATTAAAGGCCGTGGGATCCTTAAGCACGGTTGTAATGTCCTTAAAACTTATACCCTTTTGTGGGAAATCCTCTTTAATCCTTATCATTGATTTAATGATAGACAGATCCAAGTCAAACCCTCCTACCGTGATTAATTTTGCTTAACTTAATAATTATAGCCCATAACCATAAGTATATCAAGAACATTAACTGCAAATATGTGTTTTTCATTCGGATTCTAAGTTCGCAAGGTCTTTAATATTATTTTGGTTTATGAAAAATAACACTTATTAGAAGCCATAAACCCAATATGACAGTTATAGTAAATGTAATAAAGCCTCCAAACGGCATACCAAAAATATACGGCCCTATATCAACCTGCATAAACATAGCCGAAGTAATTGACAACGCAGCAACTAGAATACTTAACGACAGTTTATTAAAAGCATAATTTATGTCGTCCCTTAATTTTTGTGTCTCGATAAACCGGATTTTGAAATCTATGTCATTATTTTTTATACGCCTTAAAAGCTTGGACATATATATAGGGATTTTAAGCATACTGTTGAAAGATTCTTTAACACCGCCGATCTTGTCCTTAATTGTCGACCGATAGTCATATATATCAAAGAAATTTTCTTCAAAAAATCGTGAGGATGCATCCGATAAATTGAACTCGGGATCAAGCCCTATGCCCACTCCCTCGATGGTTATAGCTGCCTTCACCAGAAGTGTGAAATCAGGCGGCAGATTTACTTCATATTTGTATATGATGCTCATGAAATCCGTTAAAACTGCTTCCATATCTATATTCTCCAGAGAACCGGCATAAAGCTTATCAAAAAGCCTATTGAGTGCCCGCGAAAAGCCTTCATAGTCCGTGCTGCTGTCAATGGCCCTTATGTCATCCAGTCCGTCTAAAACCAAATCGACGTCCTGGTTTACAAAAGATATAAAAAGTTTCCTGACAAATTTTATGAGATTTTTATCCAAACTTCCAACAATGCCGAAATCTATATATGCAATCTCATTATTCGAGAGTACCATAATATTTGAAGGGTGAGGATCACCATGAAAATGTCCAAAAATAAAAACCTGTTTCATAAAAGAAAAAGCTATCAGATTCGCAATATGTTTTATGTCATAGCCTTCATCCTTTAATCTCTCCTGGTCTTTAACTGGAATACCCGGTATTGTTTCCATGGTCAACACCCTTCTGGCTGAATAATCCCAGTAAACCACCGGGATATGCACCGAGTCATCATCATTAAAAAGCTGCCTGAACCTCTCGTTATTTCTGCCTTCCTGGTTATAATCCAACTCGCCTAAAATACCGTTTGATAGTTCCTGCACTATATCGGTATACTTAAGCGGCCCGGATTTTTCCGATCTGTCCAGAAATCGGGCAATAGCAAACATTATATCAATGTCACCGTATATATTTTCTTCTATATCCGGCCGCTGTATCTTTATTATAACATCTTTACCATTTTTAAGCTGGGCTCTATAAACCTGTCCTATAGAAGCGGAAGCAATGGGTGTATCATCAAAGCGAGCAAAAACATCCTCCACTGATAATCCAATTTCTTTTTTAAATATTTGACGAGCGGTCGAACTAGCAAACGGCTGTGTATCATCCTGCAGATGTGAAAGCTCCTCAGCTAATCTTGCAGGTATTATGTCCGTACGTGTGCTGAGAATCTGACCAAACTTAATGAAAGTCGGCCCTAGTTCCTGAAAGCATTGCCTGATCCTGACTTCATAGGGTATCTTCTTATTGATATTTGATTTAGGTGTTATTCTGTAGGTAAGTCTGTCTGATAGCTCATAAAATCCATACCTGACAAAAGTATCTATGATTGTATTAAGTCTATGTATATTCCTCTTCTTCACATGAATCTTAAATATATCCATTTCATCACCAATTTTTTAAAAAAGAGCGGCACAATACCTTTATATGTATTATTGCCACCCTTTATAAGCCTCAGTCTTTATTCGGTTTATTCTCAAGTTCCGATATTTTAGCACTTAAATCATCAATCCGAGACAAGAGCTCATCATATTCATCCCTGGTAATAAGATTGGATTCCTTTACCATAGAATTAAATTCTCTCTTAAACCTGCTTTTCATATCAGACTTTTGTTTATCGACATCATGCATCAATTTTGATACAAAATCATTTTTTTCTTCTTTTGCAAGCTCTCCTCTTTCAATAAGCTGCTGTGATATCTCTTCAGCCTTATCTTTGGTCATATATAAGGCTCCTACACCTGCTAACAAGGCTTCCCTCAGCATGATTACACCCCCATTTTTATGTGGTCCTGAGACCTGATTTACCTTGGGATTTCACTCCCTTTTCATTTCTTTTAAGCAGGTACCATAGCGGCGAAGCAATGAAGATTGAAGAATATGTGCCGCTGGCTACTCCCACAATGAGTGGAAGGGCAAAGTCTTTGATGGAGCTAGGCCCGATAAAATACAATAATGTAATTGTCATAAGTGTGGTAAGAGACGTATTTATCGATCTCGTCAATGTTTGGGAAATACTTGTATTTATAAGCTCTTCAAGACTCATTTTCTTCTTATAATTTTTCATATTCTCCCTTATCCTGTCAAAAATAACTATGGTGTCATTGATCGAATAACCCAGTATAGTAAGCATGACTGCAACAAAGGAGCTGCTAATCGGTATCTTAAAAACAGCATACAGACTAAAAGTTACAAGAAGGTCATGTATAAGGGCCAGTATAGCCGCTACACCAAATTTGAGCTCAAACCTTATGGCTATATATACAAGCATGGCCACTGATGCTATGCTAATTGCCAATATTGCATTATTTTTCATGTCTCTGCCGATTGTAGGCCCGACATTTTCTACGGACAATACATCTTTAGCTTTTAAATCATATTTTTTCACTATGTCGCTCACGAGCTTTTGTCTTTGCGTATTCGGCATGTATGCAGTTTTGATGATGACCTCGTTCTTATTATTACCCGCCTTTTGTATATAACTCTCTTTTTCCAAATTATATTTATTTAGAATATCTTTGATATCGTCGTTATCAAAACTTTTACCAATATTAATCTGCAAAATGGTGCCACCTGTAAAATCTATACCGAGCTGCAGACCGTTTACTGCTGTTGCTATTAATCCGACCAGTATGGCTATAACAGACAGCGTAAAGAATATATTTCTTTTTCCAATAAAGTCAAACATTATATGCCCCCCTTATAGCCCAAATAACTTAGGATTTTTTGTGATATTCATACCTACGACAGTATTAAGTATATACTTAGTAATTGCAACTGCCGTAAGCATACTGGCAAGTACACCGACCGCAAGGGTTACGGCAAATCCCTTGATGGATCCCGCCCCCAGATAAAACAGTACCACGCAGGCTATCAAGGTTGTAACATTGGAATCCACAACAGCTATAAGCGCTCTGTGAAAACCCTGTTCTATGGAAGCACGCAAACTCTTACCGCTCTTGAGCTCTTCCTTGATTCGTTCAAATATTATTACGTTGGCATCGACGGCCATTCCTATAGATAGAATTATCCCCGCAATTCCGGGCAGCGTCATCGTCACTTTTAATAAAGCGAATACGGCAAAAGTTATCATTATATATATCGCCAAAGCTATATCGGCTACAAGTCCGGGCAGTCTATAGTAAACCAGCATAAACAGCATTACTATAAGCACACCGTATATACCTGCCTGAAGACTCTTAGTCAAAGCATCTTGTCCAAGTGTTGGGCCTACTGTCCTTATTTCAATAGGCTTAAGCGTTACAGGCAGAGCACCGGATCTTACCTGTACTGCTAGTTTGGACGCCTCATCAAAATCCTCCATTCCGGTTATTACGGCCTGGCCTCCCGTAATCTGGCTTTGAACCACCGGGGCAGAAATTATCTTGTCATCAAGAACAATTGAAATCTGTTGATTCATATATTTAGCCGTAGCATCCGCAAACTTTTTAGAACCCTCGCCATTAAATTCAAGCGTTACCTGCGGCATATCCATGCCGTTTGAATCTTTGCCAACAACGGCTTTCGAATCCTTGACGTTTGCTCCCGTCAATATAACTTTGTCATCCGGGCCTACAAACTGCAGCTGGGCTGTCTGGCCCAAAAAGTTTATCGCACTCTCCGGATCGTTAACACCGGGAAGTTCAACACGTATTCTGTTAGATCCCTCTGCTACTATGACAGGTTCAGTCACGCCCAGGGCATTGACTCTGTTGTCTATCACGGAAATAGCCTTGGAAATATCATCGGGGCTGACCTTGCCCTGGCCCTCCATGACGGCATATACACCGCCCTTTAAATCCAGGCCTTGTCTAATGCTCTTACTGACCGGTTTAATTTCAAATTTTCCAATTGATAAACCTTCAAGCATTATATAAGCTACTATTACGATTATAGCTATTAACGCAATGAATTTTACTGTGTTCTTTACATTCATCTAAGTATGACCCCCTTCTTAACACATTAAATAAATTATAACCTCTCTCAATGGGAGCGTCAATATGACCGTTTTGTACCCATATCTCAATAACATATTTTATTTTATTACAATCATTTTACATGGCGGACCGTCACATATCTTTTTTATACTCTGTTGCCAGATCCACATATTCCATTGCGCCTTCTTTTAGATACTTAACCTCGGTATCGGTCAGACTACGCACAATACGAGCTGGATTGCCGTAAACCATACTATAAGGGGGTATTTTTTTTCGTCTGGTAATAAGGGTTCCCGCCCCCACGATTACATGATCACCAATTTCGGCTTCATCCATTATTATTGAGCCCATCCCTATAAGCGTATAGTCGCCAACAGTGCATCCATGTATGATGACGTTGTGACCTACGGTAACATAATTTCCTATTCGGGCAGGCGTATTACCCACATGGACCACGCTTCCATCCTGTATATTAGTATAATTACCGACGCTGATGCCGCATATATCACCTCTTAATACACTGCCATACCAAATACTTGAGAAGTCCCCTATCCTTACATCACCTGCAATGGTGACATTCTCCAAAATACAAGCCTGCGGACTTATCGCCGGCACTTTATTTTTATATCGTTTTATCATTTTTCATTAACCTTTCCGTTTGCAAGGCTATAGCACACTCCATTCTTTTCCTAACTATCTCACAGGCTATATCGTAGGTCTTATCAAAACCTCCGCCCATTTTAAGATTTGAAGCATGGCAGCCTCCGCTGCAATAAAATTTAGCCCAGCATTTTGTACATTTCTTCTTTGTATAAATATTGCTTTTTAAAAAAAGATTACCCATCTTGGTATCTTTAATACCGTCAAATATATTCCCCATCTTATAGTCATCCATGCCTACAAACTGATGGCAAGGATAAATATTACCCGTTGGATCCACAGCCAGATACTCAAATCCAGCACCACAGCCGGTGATTCTTTTAAGCGTACACGGTCCGCCATTCAAATCTATATCAAAGTGATAAAAATTTATTGGGTTGCCCTCATTTTCTCTTTGCATACAAAAGTCTAAAAGCCTGTCATACTCATCAAAGATACGCGGCAGGTCCTCCTCTCTTATAGCATACTTGCTGTCATCGGAAACAACAGGTTCCATAGATATTTCTTTAAAACCCAGATCGGCAATAGACTTGACATCCTCGGTAAAATCCAGATTATATTGTGTGTATGTGCCCCTTATATAATATTCCTTGTCCTTATCCCTGCCGGCAATGAGTTTACATATGTTTTTCACTATGGCATCATAGCTTCCGCCATTGGCTATATTATGTCTGAACCTGTCATTTACCTCCTTCCTTCCATCCAGGCTTAAGACCACGTTATACATGTTATCATTGATGAACTTAATGGAATCATCTGTGAGAAGGGTCGCATTGGTGGTTATGTTAAAACCAAAATCCTTATCATGCTCCCTGCCTTTTTTCTTAGCGTATTCCACCATGTCCTTAACAACATCAAAGTTCATTAATGGCTCTCCGCCAAAGAAGTCAATCTCCAGATGCTTGTTAATACCCGATTGGTCTATCAAAAAATCAACACACTTCCTGCCTGTATCTATGCTCATACGGCTTGTCCCATGATGGTAACTCCCTGCTGATGCAAAACAATAGTCACATCTTAAATTACAGTCATGGGCAGGATGCACGCATAACGCCCTCAAAGAGGGCTTATAATTATCAAGTATATAACCCTTGTCATCATCCGGTGAAAACAGCATTCCGCTTTCTACCAATTCATTAATCTCATTTAAAGATTCAAGTATTTCGCTGGTATCATATTTATCTTTTAAAATATCTATTATGTCTCTTTCTCTATGTTCAAGGTAAAGGCCCAGCACATCATAGGTAAGGTCATCTACAAAATGGATGGTTCCCGATCCTACGTCGAGTACTATATTCCGTCCATTTGCTTTATATCTGTGTATCATTCAATAATTCATCCTCCAATAAAAATTTAAAAAGCAGTATATATTAGCTTACACTAATATTTACTGCTTATATGTCCCCCACCGCTTTAATTCTTAGGACATTTTTGATTTGCAACTGTGCAGGACGTTTTACATGCGGACTGGCATGAAGCGTGGCATCCGTCACACTCAAACATAGTCGCTTTGTTCTGCGGCCTGTTTAAGGTTTTTATATGTTTCAAGTATATCCCTCCCTAAATATGAATCACTGACTATTATAACATAAGTTATGCCGCATGAGAAACAGTTTCATATATTTATTCCAACAATTCCACCTAGAGCACCTATTAGAACAGCGATCACAACATTGATAAGCATGTTCGAGCCTGCTTGAGGGCCTCGTAAGATTAAAGAGAGAATATAAAGGATGATTATATAGATTAAACCTGCCAACGCACCATAGAGCCAACCTTTTTTATGTATCCAGTGTGCAGACATAAGTCCGGAAATAAATATTGTAACCGCCGAAACAACCTTAACAGCCGTAGGTATGGTAATCTCTGAAACACCGGTAGTTCCCAGTATTATACCGTATATCAAAAACGTAATGATTGCGATGACATATCCGACTATAACCCCTAGTGTAACAGCCCTTATAGAACTTAGGTTTTCCTTAACCATATTATTATCACCCCTATTTATTTCACTACACTAAAAGTATGATTAAATATAAAAAATATAACTATAAAAAATGCCATAAAACCTTTATAAGTTTTACGGCATCTCGTATTACTTGTTATCCTCTTTATCCTCGTTGTCCTCTTTGCTATCTTCCTTCTTATCCTCTTTCTTTACTTCTTTATCCTTCTCATTATTCTTTTCTTTGTCTTGATCCTTGCCCTGCTTTGTTTCCTTTGATTTTACCTTATTTGTAACACCACCTACTGCCCATTTTGCAATTATCAGCTTAACCCGGTCGGCACCGACTTCAATTGTGATGGAACTATCTTTTATATTGAGCACCTTGCCATAAATGCCACTCTTAGTTATTATCTCATCACCCGGTGCCAATGAAGCTATCATCTCCCGCTCCTTTTTATCCCGGTTTTGCTGAGGACGGATTATGAGGAAATAAAATATGGCAATAAAAACAACCAATTCAACAATCAGTACAGTTGTCTGATTCACAGGTATCCCTCCCTTCTTTTATATTCTACAACTGATAACCATATTTTGCAAAAAATTCTTTTCTAAAGTCCAGCAGACTGTCAGTTTTTATAGCTTCTCTCATCCTACTCATTAATTTAATTAAAAAGTACAGGTTGTGATATGAAGCTAACCTGGCGGCTAATATTTCACCTGCATTAAACAAATGCCTTATGTATGCCCGTGTGTAATTTCTACATACATAGCAGTCACATTCACTATCCAGCGGCGAAAAATCCTGTGCATATTTTGCGTTTCTCACCACTAGCTTACCATGGCTTGTAAAGACAGATCCATTCCTTGCTATCCTTGTCGGCAGAACACAGTCAAACATGTCTACCCCTCTTATAGCTCCTTCGATCAGAAGATCCGGGCTTCCTACCCCCATAAGATATCTTGGTTTATTCTTTGGAATATATTCTTCAACGTTTGCCAGTGTATCAAGCATTATGTCCTTTGGTTCTCCTACACTTAAACCACCTATCGAATATCCCGGAAAGTCAAGATCAACCATTCGTTTTGCGTTTTCTATCCTGATATCCTTATAAAGTCCTCCCTGCAGGATGCCGAAAAGGGCCTGATCATCCGGGCGCTGATTACTCGACTTGCATCTCTTCGCCCAATTTATGGTCATATCGGATGATTTTCTTACGTATTCCTTTTCAGCCGGATAGGGAGTACATTCATCAAAACACATTATTATATCTGCTCCCAAGGCATTTTCTATCTCCATGGCTTTCTCAGGACCGATAAAATGCCTGGAACCATCCAAATATGATTTGAAGTAAACGCCGTCTTCACTTATTTCCCGCAGATTAGCCTGGCTAAACACCTGAAAGCCCCCGCTGTCGGTAAGTATCGGCCTGTCCCAGTGCATAAAGCTGTGCAGTCCGCCTGCTTTTTTTACAAGATTGTGGCCTGGCCTCAAATAAAGATGATATGTATTGGACAATATAATCTGGGCACCTATTTCCTTGAGTTCCTCGGGTGTCATGGCTTTAACCGTGGCCTGCGTTCCCACCGGCATGAAAATCGGCGTTTCTATTATTCCATGTGGCGTACATATCCTGCCCAGCCGGGCATGGGTATACTTATCTTCCTTTATTAACTCGTACTTAAACTGGCTCAAAAACGATATGCCTCCTCATCAATTCCTTTTGTAAACCTTACTTTAGCAATCTTGTCTTCAGACATTTTTGTAATTTCTATCCCAGCATTATATATAGTAAGTTTTAAGCCTTCTTTAAGCTCGATATTGTGTTCTTTGGCATATCTTAACAAGAGAGTCCCTATGGAATCAGCATAGTTTTCCGGTAGATTGATGCCCACTAAACGGTTAACCTCTTTAATAGGGGTTACACCGCTCACCACAATGCCTCGCTTACCGGATATATCTTCAACAAACAAATATTTTCTGATAGCAAATACACCCGCTATTGCCAGTATGCCCAAAATAAAATCAGTCATGCTTTTACTCCCAATAAGCATCTTCCTGGCAATAGCAAAGAGCAGTACCTCTATAATGCTGCCGGGCGTATGGTTGATAAGCATTGTCACAAGTTCCACACCTACGGCCATTAAAAGAGCGTGGCCAAGAAAATCTGTCAACATTTTATAAGACAGTATGGGATCTGAATTAAATATTTGGTATATATATTTTGCCAGATCCGTAAAACTTACAGCTACGGCTACTATTATAAATAATGCTATCAGCATCTCTAAAAACAGTGTCGACTTTACCAGGCCCTTCTTTAGAGATCGATTATTCAATATCAATCCTCCTAATCAGATTTAAATTATCAGCATGGCATCTCCGAAACTAAAGAACCTATACTTTTTCTCAACAGCAATCTTATAAGCGTTTAAAATGTTTTCTCTTCCAGCCAGTGCACTCACCATCATAATAAGCGTTGACTCGGGCAGATGGAAATTTGTAACCAGGGCATCTACGGCCTTGTACTTATATCCGGGATAAATAAAGATATCCGTCCATCCGCTCTTCGCTATGATATTGCCATCCTCATCGCAGGCAGATTCCAGAGTCCGTGTAGAGGTCGTACCCACCGATACAACTTTCCCACCGTTTTTTCTTACACTATTTATTATATCTGCGGATTCTTGATTTATAACAAAAAACTCTGAATGCATTTTGTGATCTTCAATATTCTCCACCTTGACCGGCCGGAATGTCCCCAAGCCGACATGCAGTGTTACATATACGATATGGACACCCATATTTTCTATTTCCTCCAGCAGCTCTTTAGTAAAGTGTAAACCCGCCGTGGGTGCTGCAGCCGAACCCTCGTATTTTGAATATACGGTTTGATACATCTCATTATCATCAAGCTGTTTTTTAATATAAGGTGGAAGAGGCATTTCTCCCAATTTATCCAGTACCTCTTCGAAGAGCCCCTCATAACTAAATTTCACATAACGGGTACCTATGTCTGTAGAATCAAGTACCTCGGCTGTGAGCTCACCATTGCCGAATACAAACTTTGCGCCCGGTTTAGCTCTTCTTCCCGGATTAACCATAACCTCCCAGACATCACCGCCCTTATTATTCAAAAGAAGAAACTCCATTTTTCCATGGGTATCTGCCTTCTTCCCAAGGAGCCGGGCAGGTATGACCCTGGTATTGTTTAAAACCAGACAGTCACCCGGGTTAAGATAGCCCACCACATCCTTGAAAACCTTATGTTCTATTCCCCCCGTGTCTTTATGAAGCACCATTAACCGTGCCATATCTCTTTGCTTAAGCGGCTCCTGAGCTATAAGCTCCTTAGGAAGATCAAAATAAAAGTCATGAACGTTCAAAATAACATCTCCTGTAAATTATCAGCTTTTAGTAGGATATAAATCCACATCACTATAATAATATTTCAGTATATCCGCAAAATCAAATCCCTTATCAGCCATTCCCCTCGCACCGTACTGGCTAAGCCCGATACCGTGGCCGTATCCGCTGCCTTTTATAGTGAAACTTGAAGTGCCAGCTGATATCTTCTTACTCCCATTACTTCCCAAAACATACATGCCGCTGCCGCCTGCAGCCTTTTCACCGTTCCCCGAGACTATATGCAAATCCTGCGGCAAACTTTTTTTAACCTGACTGTTTGATCCCATTGTATATATATCGGTTGCATAACCTGGCTGCAGATCAAACAGCGTACTTTTTAACCCCAAAATATTTCTTATTTCATTTTTCTTCATCACGGCGGTTCCCTTAGTACCGACAACATCCATCTCTAGTACCCTGCCTGTGTATGAATGCTTTAAATTAACGTCTTTAATTGTTCCAATATTCCCCTTCTTTGGTTTAATCTTTTTTAATAGCTCTTGTGCACTTATTGTCACAGTCCAGTTATCATGTTTAGGCTCATATCCCAAGCAGTATGGATCGGGTCTTCCTACAAAAACCGGGGATGAGGAAGCATACACATCGGATATATCCGCCGTATAACCTCCGCTATGGGAACAGAAGAATGCTTCCACAGGCATGCCATCATGCATTATTAATGTTCCTCTTGTCAAGTCAACCGCCCTATTTGTTGCCGCTTTCTCAGATGACATGCCTTTATATACCTGGCTATCTGTAGAACAACCCACATCAATTCTCTGGGATGCAAATTTATTATTATACATTATGTTATATACCGCATAGCTCCTTGCCGCCACTGCTTGTGCTTTTAGCGCCTCAATCGGCCAACCAGACGGCATTTCGTTTGGGATGACACCGTAAAGATATTCTTCCATTGGCAAACAGTTTATAACATTAATTTTGCCCGAACTGTTCTTTACAAAAGAAATATTACCTCTGTAAGGCTTATTCATTACATACAAATTACCGGCCAATGGTTTTAAAGACAATTCGTATTTATTATTATTCACCACAGCCAGAATGGTTTGTCCACTCTTTTTTACCAAAACAACATTTTTAATCCCATTAACTACATCGCCTTTTAATCCTGTTTGATTAGCTAAAGAAGCATTTGAGAAACTTCCCACCCAAACCTGATACCCTCCATCATAGGCCGGATATGCATCATAACCGGCTGCCTTAAGCCTGTCCGCTTCGGCCATGGCAGCGCTCGCCGTAGCATGATCTGACACATGCAGATGATACGGGCCGGCATATGTACTGTCATTGATAATCTGAATCGTACTGCTGTCATTTAATGTCATTACTTTGTTATAAGCATTATTTTCATGCATTATCATTATATCCATTCCACCGTTACATCTAACATCAACGGAATCCTTGGCAGTATAGCTATAATACAGCCCCACCCTAACACTATCCGGGATTTCACCGGCTGCCTGAGCCGGTGAAACTGCAGTGCCCGGTATTACCGTAATAATCATAGCAACAAGCAATACATATAATACAATACGTTTCATACGAATCACTCCTTTTCATTTTGTATAAACTACTATTTTGTTGTAAGCTATTGCAAATGATCATTCTTTCGGAACAGGTATATTAAAATATTCAAATGCTGCATCGGTTGCCATCCTGCCCCGCGGTGTCCTTTTAATAAAACCAAGCTGCAGCAAATATGGCTCATAAACATTTTGAATAGTATCCGCATCTTCACTTATAGAGGCAGCTATAGTCTCAAGACCCACCGGCCCGCCTCCGAATTTCTCTATGATACAGAGAAGGAATCTTCTGTCCGTCTCGTCCAGTCCCTTTTCATCAATATCCAATAGCTTTAGCGCCGCTTTAGATGTATCCAAATCAACTATACCCTCCGATTTAACCTGTGCATAATCCCGAGTACGTTTCAAAAGTCTGTTTGCAACTCTCGGCGTACCCCTGGACCTCTTTGCAATTTCTTCCGCCCCTTTTTCATCAATACGGATGCCCAATATGTTTGAAGACCGCTTTATTATTTTCATTAACTCCTCAGTATTGTAAAAATCCAATCTGTCTATCATCCCGAAACGATCCCTTAATGGCGATGACAAAAGCCCTATCCTCGTCGTGGCTCCGATGAGGGTAAAATTTGGAAGGTTCAGTCTGATTGAACGCGCACTGGGGCCCTTGCCAACGACAATATCTAAAGCAAAGTCCTCCATAGCAGAATACAGTATCTCTTCGACGCTCCGGTTTAATCTGTGAATCTCATCAATGAAGAGCACGTCATTTTCATTCAGGTTTGTAAGTATCGCAGCTAAATCGCCGCTCTTTTCTAAAGCCGGCCCAGATGTAATACGTATATTTACGCCCATTTCGTTGGCTATGATACCTGCCAACGTTGTTTTTCCCAAACCCGGCGGGCCATACAGAAGAACATGATCCAGGGTTTCATGTCTAGCAAGAGCAGCGGCAATAAAAATAGAAAGCTTGTCCTTTATTCTTCCTTGACCTATGTATTCATCTAGCCTCTGCGGCCGCAGTGTAGTCTCTATATCTTTATCATCATTTGAATATTGAGAGGAAATAATCCTGTCTTCCATTATTCATCACCGCCCTAACACCTTTAATGCTTCCTTTAACACTGATTCCACGGAATCACCGGAAATCTTTCCAACAGCGCTTGATGCCCGTTGCCTTGTGTACCCTAAGCCTACCAATGCCGCTATGGCATCTTCTTTTATGTCACTATCTGCCGTTAAGGTAAGTTTCGGCTGGCTGCCCGCTTTATCCTCCAGTTCCGTTACTATACGCATTGCCGTTTTTTTGCCTACCCCTGTAATTCTCTCTAAGGCCGCAGTATCTTTAGCGGAAATATATGAATATAGCTCCTGATAGTCAAATGCGGATAAGATACTTAAAGCCATTTTAGGGCCTACCCCATTTACCGATATCAGATCAAAAAAAGCAACCCGCTCCTCTTCATCTGCAAAACCATAAAGGGATATATCATTTTCCCGTATATCCATATAAATATACAAAAACGCTTCTTTACCCACTGAAGGCAGCCGGTGCGAGGTATGGTCACTTACACGCACGGCCAGGCCGATTCCACCTGTTTCCAGCACAGCCGTGCCGTCATCTCTTATAACGCTCAGGATTCCTTTAATGTATTCAATCACTATAAGCACCTCGCCTACGTGCATTAAGACTGTTACAATGACATATGCCCACGGCCAGTGCATCCGCTATATCATCCGGCTGCGGAATCTCCTTTAAATTAAGCAGCGCACGCACCATGAACTGCACCTGTTTTTTTTCTGCATTTCCATAGCCGACTACAGCCTGCTTAACCTGAAGCGGAGTATATTCATAAACCTTAATATCATTGTTTGCACAAGCGGTTATAGTTGTTCCCCGCGCCTCGCTCACCGTTATTATGGTTTTCTTATTTTTAAAATAAAAAAGCTCTTCAATAGCAGCACAATCGGGATTAAAAGTCTTTATAAGGGTATCCACACCCTTATAAATATCTCTCAACCGGCTTTGTACCGGCATCCCTGCAGGGGTAGTAACCGTCCCATAGTCTAAAACATGCGTATTCCTGTTATCATAATTTAAAATACCGTAGCCCATAATGGCAATCCCTGGGTCTATGCCTAAAACTATCATAAAATCACTCCATTGCCATTTTACCATATTAACTGTAATACATAAACACAAAAAAAATAAGAAGGTCTATTATTCCTTCTTATATCTCGAAAACCATATTTTTTAACTGCTTATATCGGTAAGGATTTGATACATTTTTTCCTCGGTATCAACCACAATACCATCTTTTATATTTTCCTGGTATTCATGCCTTAAAGACTTTACAAGTATATCCGTAGACTGGACCGATTTAAGACCCTTGCCCGGCACGTTTTTATACACGTCCACATAGCCGTCTTTTTCACCGATAATAAAATGACGCGGACAGTATCCGTCCTCTTCTTTATACAGCCTTATGTGTTTAGGTGCAAAATATTTTATTGTCCAACCCTTATAGGCCCTTTTAAGTTCTTCCTTATTGAGTCCCACATACTCGGTATCAATATCATCCTCTTTAGTATATTTTTCATTACATGATTTATACAGCCTTTGATAAGTGACCTTCGCTCCCGGTTCAATAACCTTCTCGTTTGATGGGGTTGTTTCAACAACCCGCTCCTTGCCTGTCAAAGGCTTTTGCATTGTCTTTCCCTTTCTATCATAATTAACAATATAGCCGATTGAAAAACCGACTACCAGTAATACAGGCAGAATTATATACATTAACTTCTTATTATTTTTTCTTATAAACAAAGCTGCCGCCTCCTCTTGCCAATATTATTTCCATAAATGTTTATAATATACAATTTATTTGATTTTAGCCAAATTCAAATATATAATTATCATGGAAGGAGGGAGTGATATGGCGGAAAGCGAAAAACAATTTGTAGTATTTAACCTGCTTGATGAAGAATTTTGTATAGACATAATGAGCGTCGTAGAAATAATAAGGCTTCAGGATATAACAAAGCTGCCTGATGCGCCTGAATTTGTTGAAGGTATAATAAACCTCCGCGGTAAAATAATACCGGTCATTGATCTTAAAAAACGTTTTAATCTAGAGAAGATAGGCACAGATGATAATACTAGGATTATTATTACTAATATTGATAATAAAACAACCGGATTCATTGTGGATAATGTTACCGAGGTATTAAGACTAAGTGCAGATGCCATTGCACCACTTGATAATGAGGCGGTAGGTATAGACAAGGACTACATATCTGGGATAGGAAAGCTTGAAAAACGCATGTTAATAATACTTGACCTAAATAAAATCTTATCTAAAAACGAAAAAGAGGATTTAAAAAAAATAGAGTAGGCAGGCTGCCTACTCTATTTCCTCATCCTCTAAAAGCTCATCGGGTATTTCAACGTTGTGATATACATTCTGGACATCGTCATGCTCTTCCAGTTTGTCTATCAATGAAAGCACCTTGCGGGATATGTCAACATCTAGTTTTATGGTATTTTGTGGAATCATTCTGACATCGGCATCTATAATTTTATACCCGGCATCCCTTATTTTTGTTTTTACTTCCCTGAAATCTTCAGGAGCCGTATATATTTCAAAATCGACGTTATTTATTACGTCGGATGCACCTGCATCCAGCGCTGCCATCATCAGTTCATCCTCATCGGTACCTTCGCCGTCCACAACGATAAGTCCCTTCTTATCAAACATCCACGCCACACATCCCGATTCGCCGAGGCTGCCCCCGCTTCTGTCAAATATATGGCGCATTTCAGCCGCCGTCCTGTTTCTATTATCAGTCATGGCTTCAACAATCACTGCGGCCCCATTCGGACCATAACCTTCATAAGTAATCTCCTCTAATTGTGCACCGTCAAGATCACCCGAGCCTCTTTTAACAGCTCTCGCTATATTATCATTGGGCATATTATTTTCCTTGGCTTTTTCGATGGCATCACGTAATGATGCATTGTTGTCAGGGTCTCCTCCGCCTGCCCGGGCTGCTACGATTATTTCTTTAGCCAGTTTTGTAAATACCTTGCCCTTTTGAGCATCGCTTTTCTCTTTTTTACGTTTTATATTAGCCCATTTTGAGTGGCCAGACATAAACTTACCTCCCTTTACCTATCAAAAACCAGGTATATAATGTTATTTCATCAAAGTACTATAGTTAAAACCTAAATGAACGAATTTTTATACCATCATATTATATTTTAACATAAAACATGCGAGAGGTAAATCAGTCATGCATTTCAAATATAATAGGCATCCTTCTTTTATGCTCGCTCCTTTTATACATGGAATCTATTTTAGACGCGACCTCCGGCCGGGCCTGGCCTGTCAAAATATAATTGTCCAGTTCCTCATAGGTAAGTCCCATCTCCTTCTCGTCCGTCTGGTTTTCCCATAACCCCGCCGTCGGAGGTTTATCTATTATTATCGTGGGAACTCTCAGATATCTTGCCAGTTCTCTCACCTGGGTCTTAACCAGGCCACCGATGGGAAGCATATCCGACCCACCGTCTCCATACTTAGTAAAATAACCTACCTCCCGCTCACTCCTGTTTCCTGTCCCGGCCACCATATAGCCCCTGCTGTTCGCAAAGAAATAAATAGTCGTCATACGAAGACGGGGCTTGATATTAGCCAAGGCCATGCGCGGCGTGCCGCCGTCTATTTTGTATTGCTTTATGAGCTCATCATAAGCTGAATCCAAAACAACCTTTTTGGTCTCTAATCCTATGGCATCCGCCAACAAATCAGCATGCTCCTCATCCACATGATCACTGTGGCAAGGCATAATTACCCCCAGTGAGTCTTCGGGAAAGGCCCTCTTTGCCAAGGCGGCCACAACCGCGGAGTCCAGGCCTCCGCTAAGTCCGACTGCTATGCCGTGAGCGCGGGCATTTTTAACACTTGTTTTCATCCAATCGGTTATTTTCTCAGCAATCTCATCCTCTTTCACGTCTATGCCTCCTTATTTATATAGCTCGGTGCTTAAATACCTCTCTCCGGTGTCCGGGGCTATCGCAAGAACCTTTTTACCCTTGCCTAATTTCTTGGCAACGTTTAAAGCGGCATAAATCGCAGCTCCGCCGGATATTCCCAGTGCAATCCCTTCTTTTTTGCCGACCCGCCTTGCGGTCTCCATGGCATCCTGATCCTTCACACCTATAACCTTAGTGACGAGTGACATATCCATCACCGAAGGAATAAATCCCGCTCCAATACCCTGTATCTTATGTGACGACGGCTTCCCGCCCGCCAGTACTGGTGAAGAATATGGTTCTACTGCAAACAGCGAGATCGACGGTATTTCCCTTTTTAGCACCCTGCCTACTCCGGTGAAAGTGCCGCCCGTTCCTACACCCGCAATGAAGGCATCAATATTCTTACCCATATCTTTTAATATCTCCCGGGCAGTGGTATCCTCATGAGCCTTCGGGTTAGCCGGATTATCAAACTGCTGAGGCATAAAATACCCCGGTTTACCGCTTAGTTCTTCCGCTTTTTTAATAGCACCCTTCATACCATCCGGTCCGGGTGTCAGAATAATCTCCGCCCCATAAGCCTTTACAAGTTTTCTTCTCTCAATGCTCATGGTCTCCGGCATGGTAAGGATAACCTTATAACCCTTTGATGCCCCGACCATGGCCAGGCCTATCCCGGTGTTCCCGCTGGTGGGCTCGACAATCGTCATGCCCTCCTTTAATTTCCCTTTATTCTCTGCATCTTCAATCATGCTCAGGGCAATCCTGTCCTTCACACTTCCACCCGGATTAAAATACTCTAATTTTACATAGACATCCGCGCTATCATCATCCGTTAACTTATTCAATTTCACAATAGGTGTATCCCCAATAAGCTCATATATATGATCAACCAACATAAATAAAACCTCCCATGGTAATAATATAATTGGCTTGAATTCTTTCAATCTAATCTAATAAAGAGGGTTATTGAATGCATATAGCAGAAACCATAAAACTAACCGCTATAGGTCTTGTAACAGGCATATTAAACGGCCTTTTCGGCTCCGGAGGAGGTACGATAGTAGTCCCGGCCTTAAATATTGTTATGAAAGCCGAGGTACATAAAAGCCATGCCACATCCATAGCCGTAATACTACCACTCACCATAGTAAGTGCTACAATCTATGTACTAAGCGGTATAACCAATTGGCCGCTAACCATCAGGGTCGGTACAGGAAGCATTGTAGGCGGGCTCATCGGTGCCCTGCTACTCAATAAAATTAAATCCGGCCTGCTCAAAAAAATTTTCGGCATTTTTATGATAGCCGCCTCAGTAAGGATGTGGATGCATTGATTCTTTTTGCTATCGGCCTGGCCGCAGGCATCATCGGAGGCATGGGCATCGGCGGAGGCACTATCCTGATACCTCTGCTTACTATATTTCAAAATGTAAACCAACATACGGCACAAAGCATAAACCTTTTAACATTTATACCCATGGCGGCGGTTGCCCTTGTCATACACTTGAAGCAAAAAAATGTCATCATAAAGTATCTTCCGCCGCTTATCATCGGCGGTATTGTAGGAAGTATTGCCGGCGCACATATATCCATAGCCTTATCTTCTGTCATACTAAGGAAGGCATTTTCTATATTCCTCCTTGTTATGGGCCTCTATGAGATATTCGGCAATAAATCATAATAACGGCTATCTCCCTGCAAGCCGTTGCATCACACAATCATGATGCACCACCTTGAGACCAAGGCCACTACTTAAAGAAATCACTTCGTCGCTCTCGGCTCCCGGTTGAAACCAAATAATACCGCATCCCAGTGATGCAGCCTGCCTTATAGTTGCTTCAGCATCCTTAGGTGGTATCACCATATCCACTACCTGCGGAATCTCAGGCAAAGACATTAAGTCAGGATAACATTTATCATCATCCACTTCATCACAATTAGGATTTACCGGGTATACCGAGTAACCATGATCTTTAAGCGTCTTATATATCTTATAGCCAAACTTATCTTTCCGGGGAGTCGCACCGACTACCGCCCATACTCTTTTGGATAACGCATCATTTACTAATCCATCCATGTTTATACATCCCCTTATATTATAGGCTTGCCGGCCACCACCGGAAGATAAACCTGCTGCTCCAATTCTGCTATACATCTGTTTGATGTAAAGTCTATGACATTTGAAAAGATTTTATCCGTTTCCTCAGCCTTTATATAAAATTTATATTTAACCTTGTCCGTAAACTCCTTATCCTGAATATAAACCTTATCGGCCAGATAATTATCCAGTTTACCCATTATAGAATAATTAAATGTCAGGTTGGCAATATAAAACGGTGTAAAGGTTGCAATCGTTCCTGCATTAAGAGAATCACGGGCCGCTCGCGAATAAGCCCGGGCCAGGCCGCCACGACCTAAAAGGATCCCGCCGAAATACCGTGTGACCACCACTGCCACATTATCAAGGCCCATGTTGTTTATGACATCCAGCACAGGCAGACCTGCGCTTCCGGAAGGTTCACCGTCATCGCTGCACTTCACAATGCCATCCCGCGTTTTATATGCATAAATATTATGATTAGCATCTTTAAAAAGATCTTTTTCCTCTTTTATAAATGCCACAGCCTCATCCCCGGATGCTGCCCGGACACAATGCCCTAAAAAGTGCGACTTTTTTATGGTAAAATCACTCTCTCCCTTGCCTGCAAGAGAAACATAGGTTAATGGCTCCATTACATCCCTCCTTGCGAATATTATACCATATTAAAAAAGGTGAGCAAAAGCTCACCTTCCAGACCGGTACCAAAGCATTGGATCGTGAAATTGCACAATAGTTTTGCTCAGTTTGGTTAACTGTGCCTTGCACGATTTGCCATGGCTTGCTAATTTTCTTATATTATATTGCAACTTCCTTCATTTCTTTGTACCGTTTATACGAAAGGTAGACAAGAGACTTATCTTGACTATAGGTAATTCTATCAAGGGCTTCCTCTATGGAATAAAAACCGCCGTCAAAAAATCCTTCCTCCCGGCTTACACTGTATTCATCGTCTTCACATGTCATAACAAACCAGACAATTTCATTACACACCGGCATTTTTCTCGTAACGGAATAGAATTCATAACAAGTATCACCGGCTGGTGATATGATAGTAGGGTTTTTAAGACCTGTTTCCTTTCTTACTCTTTCGAGAGCCACATCTGCATCTGTCTTGTTGCCTCTTTTAACTCCCTTTGGCAATACCCATTCATCCTTTTCATTCTTAAGCAAAAAAACACTATCACCCTTGAAGACAACCCCACCTGCACAACAGCGCATTAACATCGACAAGCCCCCTCCATTTTATTTAGGTACTTATATTATAATATTCTAAGCTTAATTAATAAATCCTTCTTTTCTGCCTATATTATATAATTTGTAATATTAAAAATTATATACGTTGCTTTATAAAATATTCCCGCTAAAAAAGGCACTTTTCAAAAACCATCAAAATATGATATACTCTATTCCATAAAATAATATAATCTTGTATAAAACCACATTTATCCGGAGGTGAACACAGCATGAAAAAAATCAGACTTGTTCAGGAGGAAGATGCCGAAAGGATTCTTGCTATATATAAACCATATATCAAGGAAACAGCTGTTACTTTTGAATACCACATACCTTCCTTAAGTGAATTTGCCGAGCGTATCAAGAATATATCTGTAGACTATCCCTATCTTGTATGTGTCTCAAATGGAAACATCGCAGGATATGCCTATGCTCATAGACATATGGAAAGGGATGCATACCAGTGGAATGCAGAGCTTTCCGTTTATATTGATGAAAATTATTTACGCTGTGGACTAGGGAGTACGCTTTACAGCGCATTGATAGATATATTGCGGCTGCAAAACATATGCAATGTATATGGATGTGTCGTACTGCCCAATACAAACAGTGAAAAAATGCATGAATATCTGGGTTTTAGCAAATTGGCTACACATAATTATGCAGGGTATAAATGCGGCCGGTGGCATAGCGAGGCATGGTATAGAAAACATATCGGCGATCACAGCCAAAAACCCGAGCTAATTATACCATTTAATAAAATCGATAAGAAAAAAGTAGCGGCAATGCTGGATCATTACAATGAAAGTCTGAATTCTAAAATGCAAGTCGGCTAGGCTTTTTCATCTTTTCAACATAGTCGACTATCTCTCCGGTTATCCTTTCTCCCGGATACAACACGGGTATCCCCGGAGGATATGCATAGATAAACTCCGCACTTATGCAGCCTATTCTGCTTTCCAGAGCTGCAACCTTAGTAGGACTTTTATAAGCTTCCCTGGGTGTGAGCACCCTCTCCGGAATATTGGGTATCTCCAACACACCGCCCATTCTTATATACTTTAAATAATATTTGCTGCTTATATCTTTTAACGCTTTTATGAGCATACCTGCCTTTTTGTAATCGTCACCTATGGTCATAATGCAAAGACAATTATACATATCCGACAGTTCAGCTTGTATATTATATTTTTCAGCTAGCAGCTTCTCCAGCTCATACCCACTTATACCACGGTTTTTTGATGTAATGGTAACCTTGGTCGGATCGAAAGCGTATGCTCCCGGCCTGCCGATAACATCCTCACCGACGACAGCCATTATCATGGCCTGTATTGCGCCGGACGTACCGTGAATGCTAAAGAGTGTATGGTCAGCCCCATTATGCGTCGGCCGCTAATTCCTCAGCCTCTTTGATAACTCCTGTGACGCTTTTAAGTAAAATGCAATAATTTTTTTATAAATAATTATTATGGTATTATGGAACATAATTTTACAAATAATAAAGACGAGGTGATGAGCTTGATTGTGATATATTACGATTATGGTGGAACTCATACGTCTGTGGTAGCCGCCGCATTGCATTTAGGTAATTTGAATCCGGCCGAGGTACCGGAAAATAAACAGCTTACAAACCTTCCTCTTTTTGACAGCATTACTCAAAATGAACTGGGACACATTGTATATAATGGTACCGACGAATACGGAAACAATATATACACTATGGGAATAAAGAGAGCTAAAAGCCTGATAATACCGGCTATTTCCGATATGTATAAGGCTGTTTTCGGTAACACCGACGGAATATACCTGGTAGACGTAAGCCCGGCCACCGATGCCTTCATGAAAATAGGCGGTTTTATATCCAGATTCCTGAAGATGCAACCGCTAGGGCTGCCAATCATTATCTACGGAACAAAAAGAGCCTATCCAAATATAGTTAAGATTGTAGAAAACACAAAAAATACCGTTAAGGACTTTGCCGGTATACAAAAATAAAAAAAGGTGGAATCTAATCCACCTTTTTATGTTTGGTCCAAACCCTCCACTACCTTGTCATACATGTCTATTTTGCATTTATTGCTGCTGTGGTCCCAATGGGAACAAATCTCGCAGCTCTTCGCTCCCTGCAGGCTGGACTCTACAAAATTACTCTCTTGGTCAAAATCGGGACAATTTTCACCTACAGCCATAAATTCTTGTCTGTTCGCCACAATATCATCCTCCTTTGTCATTTTATTAGTATCTTGTCCATATTTAAGAAGATTACTCTTCTTGAATAATATTTATTTTAATTTTTTTAGGAAAATGATATTTGTGCCTGCTCATTAAATATTAATTATTCTGCAGCAGCATCCTTGCCCATCTTCTCAGCCTGCCCGAAATACTTATCCGAATTCGCTTTCCCGGATATACTCGTACCGGTTCCATACAGAACATCTTGCAGCGTGCTTCCCGGAACGCAGCGCAGGAATCCCTTAAAGCTGTCGACCGCTGTTTTCAGATCTGATTTCTCGGTCGTCTCCGCCGTGATAATAAGATACCATTTCTTATTTTCCAACGGATTTTTATCCTTAATATAGCAGGAATATGTCCGGTCGATCACTATCTTGATCTGGGCGCTTAATGAGAAGTAATACAATGGCGTAGCCATAACAATAACATCGGACTTAATCATTTTATCGAGGATTACCGGCATATCGTCTTTAATAACACACTTATCCTCTGTCTTTATACATCCGTTACAGGCTGTGCAGGGGTGAAGATCATAATCCGAAGTGCGGATGAACTCCACCTCCGCACCTGCCCCCTTTGCGCTTTCAGCAACCTTTTGACACAGAGAATCCGAGTTTCCGTTTTTCCTTGGACTTGTTGAAATTATTAGAACTCTTTTCATTTAATGCCCCCTTCAAATGCTTTCTTGGGCCATTCGGAGTCTTTGAGAATCGCCCTGCCGACACCCACAAGATCAGCTTTATTTTCCCTGATAATCCTACCTGCAGCCTGTGGATCAGTGATGCCACCGGTTACGAGCACTGGAACGGAAACCTCCCTTTTCACCGCCTCCGATACATCAGAGAAATATCCCTGCACATGCTCTTTGCCTTTCCTGATATAACCGGTAACACCGCCAGATATGTCAATCAAGCTAACACCCGCCTTTTCAAACACTTTTGACGCCTCTGCCGCCTCCTGTCTGTTGCTGCCGCCCGGCACATCGTCAATGCTTCCCAGACGGATAAATACAGGATAATCATTTCCCACGGCCCCTTTTACAGCATTTATTGTTTCCAAATGGATCCGTATCCTCCCAGGAAGATCGCCGCCGTATTCATCATTTCTGTTATTCGTCAGAGGCGAATAGAACTCATTTAAGAGATACCCGTGTGCAGAATGAATCTCCACCGCATCATATCCTGCTTTCTTTGCTCTTAGGGCCGCATCGGCAAATTCCTGTATGACAGTCTGTATATCGGTCTTCGTCATACTTCGGTCTGCAAATTTTGACCCGTCTGGCAAGACGGCAGATGGGGCCATTGTCGGAAGCCCGGTAATGTTCCTCTGGGCATTCCCGCCTGCATGATTGATCTGACAGGCTACCTTAACCCCATTTCGATGAATCACATCCGTCAGCTTTTTAAGTCCATCTAATTTATCATCTGAGGCAACCGAGACCTGCCTGCTGCTTGCTCTTCCATCGGAAGCAATAAAGCTGTGCTCTGTGATGATCAGTCCGAGATAACTTCCACGGGATTTCTCGTCATAATAATGCAGCAGTCTTTCCGATACATTACCGTCCTCATCTGCATTTTCCGTTGCCATCGGCGGCATGACCAGCCGATTTTTTAATTTTAGACCGCCTACCTGTATCTCACTTCCAAGCCCTGCCATTTAAACCCTTCTTTCATTGCTTTACTAATTTTTAGTATACCCATACTTATATTACAAACCAAATTGTTAAATATGTCAAGTAATCTCTAATTTGTTAATTAGTGATAAAGCGCGGCCGCTATATTAGCCCCGAATATATGGTAGTTCTTAAATTTCTTCGTAATTGCCTTATGCATATCGCCAAATTGAGGCGGTGACACTCACCAAAGATCATTACCACATGTTTTTTATAAACTGGATGCTGCTTATTTTCACGTATAAAAACAGCCAGCTTTTGAATCGTGGTCACTATGATTTTGTATTCGTGAAATATTCCTTTACTATCCTTATCTTCCAATTGGTTTTTAAGTACCTTAGTTGATGTATTCCCATTGGCCGCGCCTTTCTCAAAGCGGTCATATTCCTTCATCGTCTGATAATCTAAATCCTTGCGGTCCACAACGAACAACACTTTGTCTATATAAGGGAGCTGCGTAGCCAACTGCTCCGTCTTGAAACTGGTAAGCGTCTTGCCGGAACCCGTTGTATGCCATATATATCCACCGGCCTCTATCGTTCCCATTTTCTTGTAGTTGGTTGACATCACAATACTGGACAATATCCGCTCTGCCACAGCGATCTGATATGGGCGCATAACAAGAAGCATATGCTCAGACGTAAATATGCAGTATTTCATAAGAATGTTTAAGAGGGTATGTTTTGCAAAAAATGTCCGGGTAAAATCCATAAGATCGGGAATAATCTTGTTATTTGCATCCGCCCAGTAGTTTGTAAACTCGAAGCTATTGCTTGTTTTGCTTCCTCTTCGCTGTCTGTTCCTGCTTTGTTCCTTTATATGGGAATCTCTTGTGGTATTGCTGTAATACTTAGTATAAGTCCCGTTGGAAATGACAAAAATCTGTACATACTCAAATATACCGGAAGACGCCCAAAAGCTGTCTCTCTGATATCTGTTTATCTGATTAAACGCTTCTGATGAAACTATCGACTGCTACGACATTCGATTTGACCTTGCCGATTATTACGGGCGGACAGCATTGCGGGGAGTGTTTCGATGTGTTTACTGGCGGCAAATCGTTTGTTCCTGTTAATGCTCATGTCAATCATATAGAATAATATCTCAGACACAAGCAAGGGTGTTGTTTATCATAAGCTTCTAGACAATGGATATTGGATTATTATCGGACCCAAAAAATCCGCTTTTTCATAGAAATCCGCATTATGTTACCCTACGGGATATCGAACCTTATCCACTGATTTTATATGAAGAAGATTATCAGTCAAACTTAGTTACTTCTTTCAGAAACATTCCGCTAAAAGCCAATACGTTAATCCGTGTTAACAACAGGGCAAGTATGACGGAGCTTGTCAGTTCTACCGATGCCGTAAATATCGGTGTCCGCTCCCACATGCCCTATCAACTGACATCTTTTTATCCGCAGCTCAAGGCCATTGAATTGCGGGATTTCCACATTACTCAGGAAATAGGATGGATTTGCCGTGCAAATTATAGCCCCAATGAATATGCGCAGTTTTTCATAGACAGAATCACTGAAATTACAAAAGAAAGCAAAACGCATCCGCCGCTCAGCAAGTCATGAGCGTTAATATAATAATTTTTTAAGTGATTTCATACCTTTCCTTATCTTTTTCTCATTTACTGATGAAATGCCCAATCTTAAATGATTATGTTCAGGGCAATCCATATAAAAGGTGCTGCCGGGTGCAACGACGATTTTCTCCTTAATGGCCGCATTATAAATCTGCATATCGTTTATTCCGTTCGGCAGGCTTATCCAGAAATTAAGCCCACCTGAGGGCGCATTGTAGGTAACACCGTCATCATCCATGGAGTTTAGGCACGTTGCCATAAGATCATGCCTTTTCCCGTAGACATTCCTGAGCATATCCGTATGTTTTTCCCACATGCCTTTATCAAGGAAAAGCTGAAAGGCCTTTTGAAAAAAACCGGATGTGGATATGTCGCTGGTATACTTGGCCGCCTGTATGGAGTCTATAAGCATATTAGGCAGTATCATAAATGCCAGCCTGAGTCCGGGCATAAAAACCTTTGAAAAGCTCTTTATATAGATCACATTGCCGGGCCGGTTAAGATGAAGAAAGGAAGAGGGCCGCTCTTTATAATAGATATCGCTGCTGTAATCATCCTCGACGATAAAAAGCCTGTACTCCTGTGACAGCTCCAAGATTCTTTCTTTAGTTTTATCTGAGTAGCATACGCCGGTGGGATTTTGAAACTCCGGCATGAGGTACAGCATCTTTATATCTTTTTCTTTTAAAAGGCTTTCAAGATAATATATATCCATGCCATCCTCTGTCAGAGGAACCTCGGATATCTCCGCACCCCTGGATTTGAAAACTGCAACGGCTCCTGCATATGTCGGACGCTCTACAATCACGTTATCTTCCGGCCCTAGCAGCACTTTGGATATTATATCCAGACCCTGCTGCGCCCCGGATATAATCAATATGTTACGCGGGTTTATATCTATGCCGTAACCCGACATCAGCCGGGAAAATGATTCTCTTAAGGGAGGGTATCCCATGCTTTCCTGATACGTAAAGGCCAGGCCGCCGTCCCGGTCAAGTATCTCCGTAAAAATATCCTTGAACGTCTCCACCGGGAACAGCTCGTATGAAGGGTCCAGACCGGCAAAATTTATGTATTCCTCTCCATAAGGCATATAGGTATTCTCTAATAATCCCGCCCCCTCATAATGCGAGATCTCCAGATTAAAACCGTCCGCCTTGATATACGTCCCACTTCCTACAACGGAATAGGCCAGGCCCTTTTCCTCCAGCTTGTGGTATGCATTCACCACGGTCACACTATTCACATCTAGGATTTTAGAAAGCTTCCTTATAGTGGGTAGCCTGCTCCCTTCTTTTATTATCCCCTTTTCAATCATCCTCTTTATTTGGATATATATCTGCATATAGAGAGGTTCATTTCTCTTCTTGTCAACCTTAATTAAATCCTCTATATCCAATGCAACCCGCTCCTCCGCCTTTCGTATTAATACCACGTCACAGCATATCTATTTTGCAAACTCATTATCTGTTAATTCTTTGTAACTGAAGTTATTTTTGACCAGCTTTCTGTTGATCAGCCAATCCATCATATTGTCCGCTTCCTTTCTTGAAAGAGGCCCGGCATCACTATAAGACGGGGGCTGCATTCTCTCTTTTGTCTCCTTTGGAAACCCCGTTACATTAATAATGGTATCCATGTAATCCATAGCGGCCTGGTTGTTCAAATAATCCACCGCCTTGTTGTATGCGTTATATACATACTTTACCCCATCTTTGTTATCTTTTAAAATATCTGCCCTGAAAACCATTACACCGGAATCAATGTCCGACATATTAGAGCTGCCTATAACATAAGCCCCGCTGCCCGACGCTTCCGAGGCCAGTGGTTCCGGCAGCGCTGCAGCCACTGCCTTTCCACTCTTAAGCATACCGGACACCGCATTTACATCCGGTATTTTAACCTTATTGACAGCGGATGCATTAAGTCCGGCCCTTTCTAATATCTTATCAGTAACATACCCTGTTATTGCATCACTGGTTACAGCTATGTCCTTTCCCTTTAAATCCGCTATTTCTTTAATCCCCATGCCCTTATTTACCACCAGCTTATAATTCCCGTCGGTCTTGGAGGTTATTTTTATATCCAGTCCTTCATCCTTAGCCGATATAGCTGACATAACATCACAGACAGCACCGTCAATCGTACCCTTTTTAAGTAAATTCTTACCTTCGCCGACATTCTTTAAGCTTTTTAACTCAATGTTTAAACCCTCATCCTTAAAATATCCCTTTTTATCCGCTACCAAAAGAGGTACAGAATCAATGTCAGACATAACGCCTATACGCAGAGTCCTTGTTTTTTCTTTGCCCGCTGAGCAGGCTGTCAGCGAAAAAATCAAAGCAATAAGCGTAAGGCCCACAATTAAGCGTTTCTTCATAATCGCATCCCCTTAATAAATACTGAGTAAAAATCTAATATGTTACCTCATCCACATCCTGCATTTCTCCCGGAATCCTTACAACCACCTTGTGCGGCAGACATACAATACTCTCACCCGTCTTATTTATCCAGCCCTGCTTTATACATACCTTGTCAGGGCAATTGGTTTTAGATATACGGGCCTTGCCGTTTTTTACCTCGACAATGTTATAATCATCTTCACTTACATGAACCATAACCTTTTTGTCCTGATTAAGGGAAAGCGTCTCATATAGCTTGCCGTTCTTCTCTATGTAAACCGTTGTTCCCGGTGCGGCAGGGTTTAAGGCTAGATATATAAAACCGCATACAGAAAAAATAATAACGGCTGCTATGAGCAATTTATCGCCTGTCTTCATAGGTATATTCCTCGTTTGTTATCTTAAAAATTTTTTTTGCACCGGGGGTAGCATATATTTTTTTATCTGAGGTTATCATTATGGCATCTATACCATCCATAGACTCTACAAGCTTCAATCCCTTATCCACGCCCAAAACATAAACCGAGGTGGAAAGAGCATCCCCCGTTATGGATTTATCGCTTATAATGGTTGTGCTTATCACACCGTTATCGGACGGATAACCGGTCGAAAGGTCAAATATATGATGATATCTCTTACCGTTGGCCTCGAAAAACCTCTCGTAGTTTCCCGATGTAACAACGGACTTATCCTTAACATTTACTATGCCAACATAGTTTCCCTTGGAATCAAGGGGATCCTGTATGCCTATTCTCCAATCCGAGCCGTCGGTTTTTGAACCCACAGCATATACATTGCCGCCGAGATTTATAAGTGCTTTATCTATACCATCTTTTAATATGGTCTGCTTAGCACAGTCGGCCGCATATCCCTTAGCTATACCACCAAGATCTATTCCCATACCCGATATGGGCAGCATTATATTGTTATCATTTTCAATCTTCACCTTTTTATAATTGATAAGATGCAAAGCATCATCTATCTCAGATTGGGAGGGAACACGTTGTTTGTCTGTCCCTATGCCCCAGAGATTCACCAGGGGTGCGACAGATATATCGAACATGCCTCCCGTAAGCTTGCCGTATTTTTCCCCCTGTTTGATCACATAATATGTATCGCCATCTACCTTAACGTGATCCTTCCCTGCCGCATCATTTATCTTTACCACAGAGCTTGCCGGAAGCTTGGGGGACATCTTATTATCAATATCCCTGACACGGTTAAAGGCATCGTTAACCGCTTTTCCGGCCTTAGCCTTTTTGCCGTAAGCGGTTATCTCTATATTGGTATCCAGCATAAAACCAGTTTTTGTGGCAGGCTTATTATTTGCACCGCATCCCTGCATCATAAAAACCGATGACAGCAATATCAGCAAAATCAACACCTTATGCCTTTGTTTCATCCAATTACCTCCAGATTATAGCTTTTGTTTGTATAATTATATTATACAACTTGATTAACTTCAAAACCTAAACCGGACAATAAAAAAATGGCGCCAGCCATAATTGATTGACGCTATAAAGAATTCTTATATTTTTCTATTATATTGCCGGCCGCCTCATCCATGTTTATGGAAAAATCCATGGCCTGCTTTTGTATATACCTATGGGCCTCTTCTTCAGTATAATGCTCTTCTTCCATCAAATACATCTTGGCAGTGTTAATTTTTCTTTGTAAACCACGTATTTTTTTATCCGGCTCTGTTTGGCAATTCTTATGTTTTAAAAGTGTATCCAGTGCTTCAAGCACCATCGCATCTGATACAGGCTTAATCAGACAAACGGCTTTATCCGCACGCATGCTCGCCTTCTTATACGTCCCAGCAGTCATCATAATGATAGCATGCGTATTGTACTCTCTAGCCAATATATCAGTTACTTCTATGCCGTTTATACCATGGAGAATTTCATCTATCACAGCCGCGTCTGGGGCAACAGACTTTGCGAGTCTCAATGCAGACGCCCCGTCGCCGGCCGTATATACCATATATCCCGATGTCTTTAACATGTCCTTTATATGCTTCTTGACATCTGTATCCGATACTACTAAAAGCACCTTAACCTGTTTCATTAAAACACCTCTGCCAATATTAATACTTTGTGAGGTATCTATCAAGCTCCCATTGTGTTACATAGGTCTTGTACTGATTCCATTCTTCCATTTTAGCTGATATAAATCTTTCAACGGTATGAGGGCTTAAGGCATTCTTAATTACCTTATCCTTATTCAGTTCAAGTAAAGCTTTCTCCAGGGTAGCCGGTAATCTGTCTATATTAAAACCGTCTAGTTCTGTGGTTGTCATATCATATATATTCCTGTTTACAGCTTCAGGCGGCAGTATTTTGTTTTCTATGCCGTCCAGTCCGGCTTCCAAAATAACCGCCAGTGCAAGATAAGGGTTGCATGTAGGATCAGGGTTCCTAAGCTCCAGCCTTGTTGCCGCCCCTCTCTTATCTGGCACCCTTATAAGAGGACTCCGGTTCCTGGATGACCACGCTATATATACGGGAGCTTCATAGCCGGATACAAGCCTCTTGTAAGAATTAACAGTTGGGTTTGTAATGGCACACAGGGCCTTGGCATGTTTCATAAGGCCACCCATGAAGTAGTATGCACAGCTGCTTAACTCAAGCTCTCCATCCGGATCATAAAACACATTTTTACCATTCTTGGTCAGGGACATGTTGGTATGCATACCGGAGCCGGGGATTCCATATACCGGTTTAGGCATAAATGTGGCATGCAGTCCGTTCCTCTGTGCAACCATCCTTATGACCATTTTAAATGTCATTATGTCGTCTGCAGCCGCCAGCGCATTGTCATATTTAAAATCAATCTCGTGCTGGCCCGGCCCGCCTTCGTGATGCGAGGCTTCTATCTCAAACCCCATTTTTTTAAGGGTCATGACCATATCCCGCCGGGCTGTTTCACCCAGGTCCACGGGAGCCAAATCAAAATAACCGGCATTATCATGTGTAATAGTTGTAGACTCGCCCCTATCATTGGTAAGGAAAAGATAAAACTCACACTCGGGGCCCACATTAAAACCATAACCCATTTCTTCAGCATGTTTTAAAGCCTTCTTAAGTATATACCGCGGGTCACTCTCAAAAGGCGTGCCATCAGGATTATATACATCGCATATAAGGCGAGCCTCCAGGTATTCACCGGACCACGGATATATTGTAAAACTGGATAAATAAGGCCGCAGGTTCATATCTGATTCTTCTATTCTTGCAAATCCGTCTATGGAAGAACCGTCAAACATCTTCTCATTGTCTAAAGCCTCTTGCAGGCCTTCCCGGGGTATTGATACATTCTTCATAACACCAAAAATATCTGTAAACTGCAGATGAATAAACTCCACTCCGAGTTCATCCACTTTTTTGCATACTTCTTCTCTTGACAGCTTTCTTCGCATATATTATCCTCCCTAAAAAAATAAAGGTGTTCAAGTCAGTATTATAACCAACAAGGACACCTTTGCCCAAAATTTATACCTATATGTTAACACAAAAATATTTTATTTGTCAACGGTTTTTTTCTACTCAGCTGGTTTAATAAGCTATCAAGATCACTTCCACACATCAAAACAGTCTGATCGATGTTTACCCCAAACTATATATAAGATTTTACCTTATCTACCACCGACTGTTTCGGCGTAACACCTACTAATTTATCAACCATTTTGCCGCCCTTGAATACACCCATAGTGGGAATACTCATAACTCTGTAAGCCTGTGCTGTCTCAGGGTTATCATCCACATTAAGTTTTGCCACGGTAAAATCATCATTCTCGGTGGAGATTTCATCCAGTACGGGAGCCATCATCTTGCAAGGACCGCACCATGATGCCCAAAAGTCAACAAGGACAACATTATCTGATTTTATAACCTTATCCTCAAAATCATTATCTGTCACTACTACCGGCTTATTCATAGTTATTTACCTCCTTCTATTACTATCCCCTCGTGCGGGGTTTATTTTATAATATCATACCCTTCTTAAACATGTCAATAGTTACTATTTGATAAATATAATTACCGAATCAAGCAGTTTTTTTACATCATCAAATAATAATTTATCCTTATCATCTTGTATTATACCTCATATACAATCTATTACTATTTTATCACAATAAATTAAAGTAATTATTCTTAAATTGGTGCATTTTATTTATAGTATATGCAAATAATAATCTCGGAGGTGAAAACTATGGCAAACTTGCAAGTAAGGTGCAGTGTCAATAACTGTCATTACTGGTCACAGAACAATTATTGCACCGCCAATAATATTTTAGTAACTTCAGACAGCACAAGCAACAATAAAACGGCAGGCTATGACGCTCCTTCTGTTCCAAATGATCTTACAACACCAGTTCAGATGAGCATGGAGACATGTTGCAAAACATTCGTTCCCAACAACTCTGCTTCCCGCGATATGGACAATGTAAAAAGACAATAAAAGGCTGCCATGCGGCCTTTTATTTTTCTCAATTCACAGTCGCTTTTTCATCATCGGCCCTTATTAATAAGTGTTATAATCATATAAAAGCAGCTATTAATAAGGAGGTGTGATTATGATGGGCAGCATAGAGTTTATAAAGGGTGACATAACAGATATGGATACCGTTGCCATAGTTAATGCAGCAAATTCCAGCCTTATGGGGGGAGGCGGGGTGGACGGCGCCATACACAGGGCAGCCGGGCCAGGCCTAAATGCAGAATGTGCAAGGATTGGCAGCTGCAAAACCGGCCAGGCCGTGATAACCTCCGGCTGCAACCTGAAGGCAAAATATATCATACATACGGTAGGCCCGGTCTGGCGGGGAGGTACATATAATGAGGCGGACCTGCTGGCATCCTGCTATAAAAGCAGTCTTAAGCTGGCAGAAGATAAGGGGATAAAGACTATCGCCTTCCCCTCCATCAGCACGGGTGTTTACGGCTATCCCATAGAACAGGCGGCGGATATCGCCGTAAAGTCTGTAGCAGATCGCCTTAAGAATGGCAGCAAGATAGAGAAAGTAACATTTGTTCTGTTCTCAGATGCTGACTACAAAACCTATGTAGTGGCCTATAAGAAATTAAAATAGTCCAAAAGAAAAACCGGGGTAATCATTCCCCGGTTTTTTCAACCCTCTCTTTTATTATGTCGGAATATAATATTTTCCATTTTCTCAGCCTGTATCTCACCTTATCAAAACTGACATCAAAAAGCTTTGCTATGTCCGAAGTCGATGCCTCCGCATATAGAGCCTTAAGCTCTTCCCTGGACAGTTTATCCAGCCTTAGTTCTTCGCCGTTTTGTTTACGCATGAAAAGCTCACCGTAAAAGCTAAAATGTGCATTATCTTTCGCATTGACATCCATATTGTATCACCCAATACTATTCTGCCACATCAAGGGCGATTTCAATCATATCCTTAAATGTTTTCTCCCTCTCCTCGGAGGTGGTGGCCTGGCCGGTTACCAGACTATCGCTTACCGTCAGTATGGTAAGGGCATTCACACCATACTTTGCAGCCAGCGTGTAAAGCCCGGTTGTCTCCATCTCCACAGCCAGCACACCATACTTTGCCCACAGTTTCCATTCTTCGGGATCCTCATCATAGAATGTATCCGAAGACAGTATGCCGCCTACCCTTACCGGCATATTTCGCGACGCTGCTGCATCGTAAGCCCTTTTTAGCAGCTTGAAGCTTGCCGCGGGGGCATAATCCATACCTTTGAATCTTTGTTTATTTATAGAGGAATTGGTAGAAGATGTCATAGCCAGTATGACATCCCTTAACTTTATTTCAGGTTGCATTGTTCCGCATGTGCCCACCCTGATGAGGTTCTTTACACCATATTGAGTGATAAGCTCATTAACATAGATGGAAAGCGATGGAATGCCCATGCCCGTACCCTGTACCGACAGCTTTTTGCCTTTGTATGTGCCGGTATAACCGTACATGCCCCTAACCTTATTGTAGCAGACCGGGTCCTCCAGGAAATTCTCAGCTATATACTTCGCCCTCATCGGGTCCCCGGGGAGAAGTATGCTCTGGGCTATATCATTTTCTTTAGCAGCCATATGTACACTCATATATATTGCCTCCTATGTTTTATACTATATACCTATATATTATATCATCGACGGTGGCCGCTAAGAAATTAAATCATTTCATCGTACCATACGCAGAGTAACCACAACACCGTCCACATTGTTTCCGGATACTGCATAAGTGGCATCATCCGGTATATCCACATAAGCAGGTCTGGACGGGCTGACCGGGACATAAAAGATCTCAAAACATTGCCCGCCCGAATTAATTTTAAGATGAGTGCGGTTATATGTGAAGTCCTTTATATAATCCGTGTATTCTTCCAGCGTCAGGCCCTTTTCCATTATCAAATAAGAATGAGGATATCCTACAAACCGGAAGTGCCATGGTTCCTGCGCTATGTTGGTAATCCTTTCACTGCCTTCAGGATATCTCTCTATAAAACCGAAATTTGCCGCATCTTCACGGAAGGCCTGGCATATACCATTGTAAGGAAAATCGGGGCAGATATAATCAATATCCGGCCCGTTTTTACCAAGGTCAATGGCAAGTCCGGTCTGATGCTCACTGCATCCGGGAACCGCCACAAACTTCCGAGTATATTCCTTGCCATTTTCCATTAATGAGTCGGAATACAGGCTGCACTGCTCCTTATCACTCCGATAACCACTTACGGGAACAATGCGGTCGCCACTATGGATATGATTCAATGCTAGAAACAGCATATCCGCCGTCCGCTTTTCGAGCAGTATGTCGTGGCAGCCTGGAAATGCCTCTTTAAGGTCATCGTTTTTTGCATCTTTTAGTATTGAATGAGATGAATTTACAAGTATCAAATTACCTTTTTTTATATCTTTACTCTGTAGCTTTAATTCTTTCATCTCTCCGCCCCCAAATCTATAACCGTATCTATCATCTGCTTTAAACTTATCCCGGCACCCCTTAGCATGCTGGGAAAACGACTTTGCTCGGTAAGGCCGGGAATAGTATTTACCTCATTGAATACAACATCACCCGCCGGCGTCAAAAACATATCGACCCTAGCAAATCCCGAGCACATAAGCACCCTGTATATAGCTGCAGCCGTTTGTTTTATGCGCTGTGCGGTGTTGACATCAATGCGGGCAGGCATATGAATCGTGGACGTTCTATGTGTATATTTATCAGTGTAATCTAAAATCCCGTGGGATAGTTCTATCTCGTCGACCTTGCCGATGGTAATCTCATCATTACCGAGAACGGCACAACCGACCTCAAAACCATCGATGCCCTCCTCTACGACGATCTTGCAATCATATTTAAATGCCTCGGTTACCGCATCGTCAAGTTCTTCTTTTTGTGTAACCCTTGTAATACCTACGGAGGATCCGGCATTAGCCGGTTTAACAAACAGTGGGAGTTTAAGATTTCCTATCTTCTCTATAAGATCGGTTTTTTTGCATCCCGGCCGGAGAACAACATATCTTGGTACCTTTATACCGGCCGCCCCGACCACCTTATGAGCTATATCCTTATCCATACACATAGCAGAGGAAAGTACGCCGCAACCGACAAAAGGAATACCAGCCATCTCAAGTAAACCCTGCACCGTTCCGTCCTCTCCATTTTTACCATGCAACACAGGAAAAGCCAGATCAATCCTTGTCGTAACCGCTTTATCACCACTTAATTCAATAAGCCCGTGAACGCTACGGTTAGGTGAAATGGTGGTCGGTACACATCTGCTATCATATATCCAAGTGTCTTCCTTAATCTTCTCGGGCGAGCCATAATATCTGCGCCAGGCCCCCTGCCTGGTGATTCCAATCAATATAGCCTTATATTTAACAGGATCCATATTTTTAATAATCGAATAGGCTGATTCTATAGATACCTCATACTCTGTAGAACATCCTCCAAACAAGATGGCAACTTTTCTTCTCTTCACGGATATCACTCCTCTAATTTAGTAACGGCAGTTCCTTCAGGAAGCGGATATCCCACCTCACATCTATCCGTATAAAGAAGGTCCTCTGAAATGACCTGCCCGGTTATAACGTCCTCTCTTTGCCGATAGACAGTAACACGTTCAAAGATTTTCCCACTCTTTTCAAAGAAACTTTTGTCATGATTCACAATCTCATACCGATGATCCAGCACCCGGTCTGCTAAAATGCGACCGTAGATATAGGCATCATCAAAATACAGATCAGTCTGAAATATATAATCGGTATTATTCGTTACCTTTAAATCTAGCCATCCTTCGCTTACCGTAGCATCAACACCATCCGGCTCGCTTTCATCTGGAGTCAAAAAATCCTGAATATGATGAGGATGCCTTTCCTTTATGGTAAGCGGCGTACGTAAAAACAACCAGTACAGTAACGAACTCAGCTGGCATAGGCCGCCTCCGGGAACCGTGGTTAACTCACCATTCACCACACACAATCCATCTTTATAAGGTACATCTTTATCTGCGTATCTGACCCGATCCCAGAACGAAAATGTTTCGCCAGGTCGTATTAATAAACCGTTTACAGTTTGCGCTGCAAGCTGCAGATTAAAAATCTTATTCTCCTGGTATCTCATATCAAAGCCGGTTTCGTCATTTAAAAGCTTAGACTTTGTTTCATATATACAATATGGCAGTAACTCATTTGTAATGGTCTGCGCATATTGGTTATTGTCAAAACGCATTTTGGCATAAAATACAGCTTTTCTTTGCTTCTTACGCAAGGGTAATAAGAAAGGAAACATCTCCGTTATCCTTTTTCTTTTCATATATTAACCTTCTCTCAAAAATGTAATAACATTCGACGGAGCAGTCGGGAAAACTACTCGGCCGTCAAACTATTGTATACTTTCAGAGCATCGGTGATATCACGCCCTGATGACTTATCTCCTTTAGCGCCGGCCGTAATTAAAATGTATTCTTCTTTTCCTACTTTGGCCTGGCTTGCAAGACAAAGGCCGGCTCTGTCAGTGTAACCTGTTTTTCCTCCTATTATATTTCCTCCTTTAATGCTACGGTCACCGAGTCTACTAAACATATTATTCTTAAAAGTAATCCCACCGGGATGTATATTGGTAGGCTGCGTGCAATAACTTGGCATAGTGAATATCTCCGCAAATGTATCATTGCTCAAAGCATATCTTAAAAGAGTGGACAGGTCTTTAACTGTCGTGTAATGGTATGCATCATGCAAACCCGATGAATTTTCAAAATGAGTGTCATCCATACCCAACTCGGATGCTTTATCGTTCATAATCTTTACAAAATCATACTCCGATCCGGCAATCCTGTTGGCCAGGCCTACACAGCACTCCGCATCGTCCGACATCATTGACCCGTATAAAAGATCTATCACTCTTACCCGTTCGCCCGGCCTAAAACTTGCTGATGATGTATCCTCTACATACTTCGGAAACATCGAATTGGACAAAGTAATCTCCTCCTGTAAATCAGGCAGCCTTTCAATCGCTATAATGGCCGTCATAATCTTGGTTAATGAGGTCGGATATATTTTTTTATCACTGTTTTTCTGCATCAAAATAGTATTGTCTGATAAACTGACCAAAATCGCATGTGTACTATGTAGCATGTCGGGCGATATAAAGCTTGCAGACTCTTGTGCCTTCGGTAAGTCAGCCGATATAGCTTTATCGCTGCCTACTTCTTTGAATACAAATACAATGATTATAGCCATGATCAATAACAATAATACACGAGATATTGACAATCTCTTCTTTGCCACAATAAAACAGCTCCTTGTCTTTTCCTTATATTATTTAACCACACAACCGGGAATAATGTTTTAATGCCAGCTTATAAACTTCTTAACATTTTCTTAATCTTGATTATTTGCAGGCGGATCAAGAAGTCATTGTTTATGTCTACATACATATAACAACCCCGAGAAAATTTTTGTGACAAAAAAACAGTGGCGCATACCAAATCCCCTGCTTCATGTCCATAAATATCATTAAGCGACTTAAAATTATCCAGATCCATAAAGCAAACTGACAAGGTCATATGTTTTAGTTTGACGTCTATAACATCCGCCGGCAAATGTTCGTCTACAAAACGCCGATTATACAGAGAGGTCATGGAATCCTTGACAATCATATCGTTAATCTTGCCGGCAAAGCGGAAAACTGTACTCCATTCATAGCATTTCACTATCCGACTACGGATAGCCGGTATGTAACAAAGTGCATATAAGTTTGATATATCCGTAACACAATCAGTTCAATTATCATATATTAGCTTAAGGAAAGTTTCTTCCCTTACGCTAATATATAATTGGAGGACTTCGCTATGAATAATGATAAAATTCCTCTCAGTACGCTACCTATGGGTAAAAAAGCCAGGGTGGCATCACTTACATCCGATGGCCCTGCCAGAAGACGCATGCTGGATCTCGGTATAATTGAAGGAACCAAAATCGAGCCATTATATAAAAGTCCCACCGGCAACCCGGTAGCCTACCTTATAAGGGGAGCCGTCATTGCACTAAGGTCCGATGTATCAGAAAGGATTATAGTATCATCAATATAGTTTTAAATGGAAAGACAGTAATCATAGTCTCAAACTGCATAAGAATTATACTGTCTTTCCATCATTTTTATTAAATTATGGAGGATTTCTATGGGTTTAACAAGTAATTCCACAGGAGCTGGAGTATTGTATAACAATGGACTTCAAATAGAAAAAGAAAAACAGTCAGACAAGATCATAGCCCTTGCCGGCAATCCAAATGTCGGTAAAAGCACTGTTTTTAACAACCTCACCGGTCTTAAGCAACATACGGGCAACTGGCCGGGGAAAACCGTGGCAACCGCGCAGGGCAAATATAGTTTCAAAGGAAATGATTTTATTCTTATTGACCTTCCGGGTACATATTCTCTTATGGCTAATTCAGCAGAAGAAGAGATAGCCCGGGATTTCATCTGTTTCGGTGCGCCGGATGCTGTGGTGGTAGTAGCCGACGCCACCTGTCTTGAACGGAATTTAAACCTGGTACTTCAGACCATGGAGATTACAGACAAGGTGGTCTTGTGTGTCAACCTGATGGATGAGGCAGATAAGAAAAAGATAAATATAGACTTAAGTCTTCTTTCCTCACAACTGGGTATTCCAGTGGTGGGAACCAGTGCTAGGTCCAATGAGGGACTGGATCGTTTAATGGATGCGGTGACCTCTCTTACAGACGGTTCATTTAAAGCAAAACCTCTTCGTCTTTCTTATAATGATGAGATTGAAAATGCTGTTTCTATGTTAGAGCCTGTTTTAGACATTTTATTGCAACATCGCATCAATAGCCGCTGGGTAGCGATTAAACTGCTGGATGGAGATAGCAGCTTGCTGAGGTCACTGAAAGAATACCTGGGTTATGATTTAATGCAAAATAGCGAGATACGCCTCAAGGCAAAGGAGGCTGGAAAGTATTTGGAAGATGCCGGGATCCCAAAAACACAACTGCGCGACAAAATCGTAACAAAGATCGTACAGACATGCGAGGTTATAAGACAAAAAACAGTCACTTTTAAAGAAAAAGAATATGCCGACCGGGACCGGAGAATCGATAAAATATTAACCTCTAAGCTGACCGGTATACCCATTATGATCCTGCTGTTATTCGGCGTGTTTTGGATTACCATCACGGGGGCAAACTATCCGTCTGAATTAATCGCCACCGGGCTGTTTGCAGCAGAAGATTGGATGCATCGTCTTTTCAGCATGTTCTCCGCGCCGGCCTGGCTATCCGGCCTGCTCATTGACGGTATGTACCGCACTCTCGCATGGGTTGTTTCCGTTATGCTCCCCCCCATGGCTATATTTTTCCCGCTGTTTACATTGTTGGAGGACTCGGGCTATCTGCCTCGCATCGCCTTTAACCTTGATGATTTCTTCAGGAAGTCCTGTGCGCACGGTAAGCAGGCGCTGACCATGTGCATGGGCTTCGGTTGTAATGCAGCCGGTGTCATCGGCTGCCGCATCATAGACTCCCCTCGTGAGCGTCTTATAGCTACCATTACAAATAATTTCGTCCCTTGTAACGGTAGATTTCCCATACTTATTGCCGTCATTACCATGTTTTTTGCAGGCATCGGCAAAGGTATCTTCAAGTCCGTTATATCAACGCTGATGCTGACGGCTACCATTGTGCTGGGTGTAATTATGACCATGCTCATCTCCCGGCTGCTATCAAAGACAATATTAAAGGGAATACCATCATCCTTTAATCTGGAGCTTCCTCCATACAGACGGCCGCAGATTGGCCGCGTCATAGTCCGCTCCATCTTTGACAGGACACTCTTTGTCCTGGGCAGAGCCGTTATGATTGCCGCTCCAGCCGGTCTCATCATCTGGACCCTTGCCAATGTTCATGTGGGCGGCGCCAGCCTGCTTGCATATTGCGCAGGATTTCTTGACCCATTTGCACAGCTTTTAGGTATGGACGGTTTTATTCTTTTTGCGTTCATCTTAGGCTTTCCCGCTAATGAACTTGTTGTCCCTATTATCATCATGAGCTATATGGCAACCGGCACTCTTATTGATTTTAATAGCCTGGCGCAGCTGCACACACTGCTTATAAGCCATGGCTGGACTTGGCTTACCGCTGTCTGCGTTATGCTTTTTTCACTGATGCACTGGCCATGCGGTACCACATGTCTCACTATAAAAAAAGAAACCCAGAGCCTTAAGTGGACACTGGTTTCTTTTGCTGTCCCAACTGTCACCGGCATTATCATATGCTTCATTGTAGCAACCGCCGCCCGTTTGCTGGGACTTGCATAATTATTTTCATTGCGCGTGCTTTCACACCCTTATTTGGGCTATAGCACGCGTATATTTTTTTAAACCGCTGTATCAGTATTTGATAAACTTGTCACCCGGAGTGCCACAGATGCTGCATTTGCCCGGACGTGACGTTACGATATTCCCGCAGACAGGGCAGAGATAATAGGTTACTTCCTCTTTTTGATCAAGGTTCTTAAGTGCTTCCTTATAAAGCTCAGCATGAACTCCTTCAACCTTCATAGTATGGTCAAATGTCTTTTCAGCGACCTTGTTTCCATCTGTTTCAGCTTGCTTAGCAAACTCTGGATACATCTTTGTATTTTCATCAGTTTCTCCGCCGATGGCATCCTTCAGATTATCGGCAGTCGAGCCGATCTTGCCGGCAATCTCAAATTCCCTTAAGGCATGCAGAGTCTCGGCGTCTGCTGCAACTTTAAACAGCTTGGCTGCGTTCATTTTTCCTTCCTTTTCAGCCTTCTTGGAGTAAGCCAGGTATTTTCTATTGGCCTGTGATTCTCCGGCAAATGCCGCCATCAGATTGTTTAGTGTTTTGTCTTCACTCATATTTTTATCCTCCTCGTTTAATTAAAACCATTTCTATTGTTTAATCATTGTTAATAACTATAACTACATAACAATTATATTCCATATAAAATAAAAATGCAATAGTACGACATACTTCAGGCACTCATATATTTTCTCATCTTTTTTATATTACTGAAAAACAACCTTTTTTTAAACTAAACGATGCATTGTCGTTATCCTTTAAATCAACTTCACTTCCCGGAATAAAGTAATTACCTGCAGAAACTATTGAAGGTTTGTTTTTGCTAAAATCATACTGAACTATATATTCCAGTCTGCTCTTTATTGGCTTAATATCATCCGACCTTTGAATATAGCTTCTTATAGGTTTCAGATTATTGCTGTCAATAAACAGGCTTCCGTCATCATTTAAGTCCCAATCTTTCAGGTCATACCCTGATGCAATTAAAAGATCCTTTTCTTTTTTCAATTGTCCATATCCATAGGATATTTCCCCCCCCAATAAATATTTCATCCAGTGTGCTCATAAAATCATTAAATACACTTTTGTCCTCTTCTTTTATCCCAAGCAGTCCAATCCAAAACGTATTCTTCTTCGTATCCTTTGATTTATGTAATATGAATTCAGTTTCATGGAGTGAAGCATCCTTTGCCGATATATAAACAGGGTTTATTGCCGTAGACATTAACACATCCGTATTGCTTATCCTGAATTGTTTTTCTGAAACATCCCCCATATACAGCCTACCATTCTTAAAATTAGGAAACATGGATTTATCATCAATTTCAGGATAAAAACAGGTTATATTTTGAAATATTCTTTTTCCTTCTTTGAATCCCGCAGCTTCTCCACCTGTGTATTTTCCATAATTGTTAACCAAAGCACCCCATATGGTCCACCCCGGAATAAATACTCTGGTTTCCGACAAAACTCCGTAATCTTTCATTCCTATGTGTATAGGACTCATCTGTTTAAATATTATTTTATACCATTTTAATCCACCATTTGTATCACTCATTTGTCATCACTCATAGATTTGGCATAATATCTTGCATAAATCAATATTCTTTCAATTATTTCTTTAAAGAATAGCAGCGAGTTTAAGTCTTCGGATAATGCAAGAAAAAAATTATTATAACGGTCTCCATTTTTATCTTTATCAACACAAATTTCAATTTCGCCTTTAAATTTGTCTACTATATCTTTAATAAATGCTTTATATGCATGGCCACCCTTTGATTTGCAAAAAACATAGTATCCATATACACCATCATTGTTCAGCACCCCTAAGGCGTTATCAATAAGATCCTTAACTTTTTTATTATTGTCTTTAACCATATAATAACTATATTCATTTATATGAGAATCAAGATTTTTATTAGTCTTCACTGCCATCTTTACCCCTCCAATCAAAAATCTTCATTCTTCCAAAACCCCTTGTTGTCATACCACCTATACCTAATGTCTCAAAAAACTTCTTACTTTCACTTAAAGCTTTTTCAACATATTCTTGTTTTGGTTCATCTGATAAAGGACGTTCTTCAATCCTAAAATTCCCATAAAAGACCGTACCCCGGGGTATGGCTTCACTGGTAAACAAAGCTTTATCTTTTGCCGCTCCGGTTATAGGATCAATAGATACGGAGGTCCGCGTTTCCAGATTTGAATTTATAATTTGTGATATTATGCTATCAGGCACGATTATGATTTTCTCATTTGTGATAAAATCTTGAAGGCCAGGTGCTTGTACATTAGAATCCCCATCATTTTTTATATTCTTGCATATTTCACTGCATATATCTATATCTTCTTTATCTGCTTTAAAATTCAGCCAGCCAATATTTATGTTTTTATTTTTTATATTTTCATCAAATATAGTGACCTTATCTTCTTGCGGTTCAATTTCTTTAACAATATCTTTATCAACCCCTGCAGAACGCAAAATATCTGTTGAGGTTATCCACATTGTCCCGAATCTTGTATATACGGGAAACAGCAAAATATTTAAATCAGAAAAATACGCCATTCCTCTTTCTGAATTACCGTTCTTTGAATAACCGAAAACCTTACAAACTATACAGTGTCCACAATGTCCCGATTCACTCGTCTCGGATCGCTCTAACGTGCTGTTTGGCTCTTCGTCCTGGCCTGCACACTTTATCGCCGCATATTTATTTCCCTTTACTTCTGTAACCCACCTCTTTCCCTTAACCTTTACCGCTTTTATAAATAGCTCATCACAATCAACGCCACTCCTACTAGATCTGTCCATCTTATACTTGTCATTAAAATAAGAATAAAGAGTGAGCGCCATATAGTATCGCCAAGTACCGGCTAAGCTCGTCCCGGGTATTTTAGGTATCCTCGTTATAGGATCTCTTACTATAGTGTTGTCAACACGTCCTATGGTAAATCCCCCTGTCCCTATATAAATCGGATCTTGAGACATTGCAAGTATATTTATTTTATCCATTCTATTCAGCTCCCCCTTCACATATTTTCTTTAGGCAGTTATGCCAGAAATCATACATATCCAAAAACATATAAAGTAAACGTTTAAATTCATTACCCGACAGTTCATTATCTGACAGTTCTTTAAGTACATTCCAATCTTCAATGCCTAATACTTGTGCAAATTCATTCCTATCTTTTTCATTCTTCAATTCAAATACATTTATAAAAGCGGAGATCATAAAATGCGATAATACGGCCTGGTTTTCTTCACCATCCCACTCGTTAAGTTTTGAGTATATGAGGCTCACCATGCTTTGCAGTTTCGTTGATCTATTATTTCCACTAAAATAATTCTTAAACTTTGCAAAGTTGTCCCATTCCTCCCACGTATATGGCCGGTTGCTCTTCAATTCTATTACTCTTTTTGCATTTGGCTTGTCCTCTTCATAATTATAAGTTATATCATTTCTCCTGATATTCGTATCTAAAAATTCAAAATCTATTGTATTAGGATATACATAATATTTTTCATCTTTACACGCTTCATCAACATCTTTAAGAGAAATATTCTTTTCTCCTTCTTTAGGTAAATGGAAACGATAAATATTTTCATCTTTATAATTTACTTTTGGCAATTGGAAAAGACTATAAAACTTACGATTCGGATTTCGATCATCCTCTTGATCAATTCCAATGGAATCCATTAAGAACTTACCTGTTCTTTCTTCTTTGATACTATCCCAGTCATAAATATCCCTTCTTATATTCCTCAATGCTTTTATCCCAATATAAAGTGGGCTTTTATAGTCCTGAAAAACTATTCCTATATGTAAGGGAAGCTTGCCCTTCACATATGTAAAATCCTTATCATATCTCTTTCTTACCTCTTCAATTACATTCATAACATATTCTGCAGGCATGATAAACTGCCAGGATATTGGAGTCGGTTTTATTATGGATATATAAGGTTTGTATGAAATATACTCAGCATTCCTCAGTGCTACTAAATACTTACTGTTATCCTCCATATTCGTTAACTCTATCTCTGACTCTCTTATCCAATCAGACTTGCCTTCTTCCACCTCTGAGTAGGCATCTTTATTTTTTATTGTATCCTTCTTTAATATAGGAACAGACTGTTTTAGTGATGTAATAAGATATAGATCCCTGTCTTTAGTTATAAAATTCAGCCCCTTATATTCGAATTCCATATTTTTATGTTGTTCATCTACTATATTACTAAATTTAAATCGTTTATTTCTCCAAGCTGGCATATTAAATATGGCAGACAAATCATCCTGCAGTTCCTTAAAGAAATCCTCCGTACTCTCCCATATTCTTCTGAATCTTGCAGGAGATGGATTTTTTCTTATTATAAATTGAATCAATACCTCAGATAATAATGTTCTATCAGAATCTGTCAATTCATCCCATTTAATCGTTCTATTTGTAAAACTCACCTTATCTCCTAGGTTTTTTTGTAAAAATGTTTCCCATTCATCACCTATTGTTCGTTCAATAAGAATCCTCTCACAATAATTTTTAACGGTATCGCCACCATATAAATCTTTATCGTATACTAAATCCTTAATAACTGATCCTTTTTCTTTACAACCTAAATTATCTATTATGTTATTTTTTAATCTGTCTAGGCTCTTATCAATATTTTTATTCCTTAACATCAGGTTCAGCATATCACCGTTTAGCCACTCACTTAATTCAAATTTTAGTGTCACCAAAGCTATCCTGCCATTGCTATCCTGTAGTTCTCCAGTGAATGCGGTTTCCTTTTTATCATTGTCATTCCTTAATTCTTTCTTTCTTCTTACAGAAAATCTTTTATCGCAAGTACTACATAAATTTAAATCCCCAACCTTCTTTTCAGCAAGCCTTGTCCTGCATACATCACAGATTGGTTTAAGCTCTTCTTTTTCTTTTATCTCTAAAGAACTTTTATTATCTACAGTATTAGGATAAATGGGACTAAGGAAATTCTTTTTAGCGTTTTCCAGAAGGTACGCTATATTCATAGTGCCTCTTGAGGGCTCAGTTAAAAATATTGCAGGGAAAACTTCCCCATTAAAATCCTCAAAACATTTTATTATCTCATCCTGCAGTTCAATAAGGCTGTCATCCAAATAATAAAGTTTTTCTGTATCATTCTTATTTACTTTATTCTTACTGCAAATGTTTTCAGGGACAATAAAATAAATCCCTGTTTCGTCCCTATATATCTCATTACCCAAGGCATAATTTACTTCTATTAATTGTTTTACCTTTTCATCTACCTCACAGCTTTTGTCTCTATACCATTTGATAAAATATGGATTCATGGCCTTTTCCGCCAGGCCTAGTTTATCATACTGCACACCCAGTATTGACCATTTTATTTTCCTTGGTTTTTTTTTCCTCATACATTCATCATATATAGTGCCATCAAGAGACATTGCCGCCAGTGCTGCCTTAAACATAGAAGAGGTCATGTAGGCCTGATCCCACAGGGTTACATCATTTATTGGATATCTGGAATCACTCAAGAGATGACTGTACCACTCTTTTAATTCAGTTTGAACATATTCTCGAGCATTCACTATACCATCATCAAAGTTAATCTTACTCTTATCAAGCTTTCTTAAAAAATCAATTCTTCTTTTATCATAAATATCGTAGTTATATTCCTTTGTATCACGATCGGTGATTACTCCCTTTATACTTCCAAATGCGTTTGCAATCTTTAAATCTCTTAATTGCTTTTTTGGAGAACCTTTATCAATCCCCGAATTAATATTTTCACAGCCCCTGGACATTATCTTTTCTATAAAATGATATTGATCTTTAAAAACTTTAGCATCACCGTTTATCACATTAATAAGTTTTAACTTTATAGGTTTTGTACCAAATTTAAGATTAATCTCCGTATCCATAAGCAAAGGCTTAATATTCTTTCCAACCTTCTCCAAATCAATTTCAAAAGGGTATTTATATATGTCATTCCCTTCGAAATATTCTTTATAATGCTTAAAATAATATCCATATTCCCTCTTAAATTGGTCTTTATAGGTCTTATCTAAATTAAAATAGGTTACACCATCTTTTTCCTCCCAAAAACCTATATGTGTCTTTCCTAAATTAAACAGTAATGCTCCTATTTCCGATTTTAATATATCATTGTGGTTACCCCTAAGGTTTTGCAAATTTAATTTTTTCATTTCATACCTCCCAACTAACGTTTAAAGCTTATAATATTAAGATCCTCGTTTTTGAAATCCTCAGCTAACCCCCAGCCTAATTTCGTCTTAGCACCAATGCCTTTATCATTTAAACAATATTGAAATATATCTTTAATAAACTTTTCATCATCTTTTATTTCATTATTAAGTTCTTTGGTATCTTTCAAAATCCCATTGAATGGAATATAAATGAATTGGAAAGTACCCTTTGAACCCTTTGGCACTACCTCATAAAAAATAGGATTTGTTCCCTTACGCTTTCCTTTATCTTGAGGATTTATAATCTCATAATCAACTTTGTTAAAGTAAGTGGGATAAAATATCCCCCTGCCCTTATTTACCGAGAATACATCCCTGGCCTTTTCTTTTTTCTTAAGTATCTGCTCCACTAGCTGTCCTACAATGCTTGTACCATTTTTACTTAACTTTATGTTTATCCCTAAATCCTTTAGACAATAGCTAATTAAAGCTTTTTCACAATCTCCATTACCTTTCTCTAATGAAGATGTCAATATTTCCTTCATAGATCTAAAGTCTTTCGAGCCTGTACCAAAGACCCTGGTATAGCTCAAATAGTCTTTAATTATGCAAGAAATATTGTACTTGTCATCCTCTGATTTTTCCTTTAATATCTTCAATGCCGCAGATGAAAGATAGCCCTTCCATCCAGCACCTCTGATCATGGGAATCTTTGTGGTATATTCTTTTAGTATAGGATTTTGAACAATATATAACTCGTCTGTGTCTCTTGAAAAATAAGGAGATTTAAGAGTAAATAAATATCTCATACCAAATGAACCTGGGATTAAAGTATTGACATAATCCTGCATACCCGCATCGTTATTAAGAAGCCCCGATATATGGTTTATATAGCTTATGTTGATTTTGTTATTTAAACAATACTTCACACAATTTTTCTTATAACTATCAACATCACCTTGTCTGTCTTTTTTAAAATTTCTATCCTCTGCCATTTGAAATTTTCTATCTAAAATTTTACCTTTAAAATACAGATTGCTATCTATATCATCCAGAATTGTCTCGTGATACACATTTACACCTCCTTTAAATACTCATCAAAAGTTTCCAATCCGTTTGAACTACCATTAATACTAACAGTTAAATTTTTACTGTACTCCTTAGAAAACAAATTATTTTTAAGATCTTCACCGCTTGTAAGTTTTTCACTAATTTCCGATACCAATTCCTTTATCCTATTCTTTTCAGAGTATCCCCAAATCCTGACCTCTGCTGTTGTTTCATCAATTTTATATCCATGAGACACAAAAATCTTAGAACCTCCTTCATTTCTTTGCCCGAATAGCTCGTGCCTCGATTTCACATCCTTTTTTATTCTTCTGATCGTGTCCCTAATATGAAATCCTATCGGTATAAATCCATATTGCCTCCAATTATATTCCCAGTCACTAGATTCAGTGCTATTTCCTGTCCAAAAACAATTATTTCTTATAATAGAATCTATAGTCTCATCAAATTTCAAATGTAGCTTTAAAAAGAAAACGTTATCTAGAGCTGGATATTCCTTATTTCCCAACTCTTCCTTTACAACTAATTTTATATTGTTCTTTCTTCTATCCCCCTCTGGAATTAGTTTAACTACTCCATTCCCCTGAGCAGTTCTGCCTCCTATTGCAGCATTTTCACTAATTATTTTTAGCACAATCCTCAAAAGCTCAATTTCTTTCGGTTCTAATTCTTTAACAGGGTAAATCAATAGTTTCAGGTATTTTTGATTCGTAAATATCAGTCCATCTAAAATTCTTTTTGCTCTTTCATTCTCCCTAGCCCCTATTTCAACTTTATGCATTCTTTTATTTCCGCTATCATCTACTACTACCTTTATTTTCCCTGCCCAGCCGTTGCATCCAAACAATTTACATGCAGGACATATGTTTTGATTATCCAGTGCCTTATCTACGATTTTATCATCTAACAAATCCTTAATAAAATCATTTTGTTGTAATTTACATTTATTTTTACATACCCTTTTTCCCAGACTTCTGTATATAATTTCGTACCACCATCTTATACTTCCGAGTATACTGCTTGCTTTTATTTCTTCTGTTTTACCAAACGCATTGCCTGTCCATACAGGCGTAAGAGATTGTAGTTTTATTGTAATTACTGCATCCTTGTTCATAATTCACCTCCAAAATACTAAAGATACATCAAATATTTATTGTCCTAAGCATACCGGCTTTAAGATTTATCATAATTTCTATAAGTTATATATCGGCATTAAGCTATGAGTTTTTAAGATCTCTGATATGAATTGTAGAATAAAATAACCTATTATATTACAAAATATAAAGATTTTGTATATGTATCAACATTATTATATCATAAATAAAATTTTTTATCTTTAGTTTTTATTAATTCTCATACTTAATAATAATTATTACTTTACTGTATCAGTTATATAATTCCTGCACTATCAGTTTTGTAATAAATCTTTAGCTTCAGAGGCATAACTAAAGGCATCAAGACTGCAATGTCTGATGCCTTTAGTTATGCCTGGTATTATGCATATAAATAGGACTTTACACCTTTTCCAACAAAGGCCTTCCAGACAACCAGATTGTATGGACAATTCCAATCAATACTCTGAGGATTTCCAAAAATCTGGTTAAGGCGATTATTATTAAAGATGATAGAACCCTTTTGGTCAAAGGCCACGCCATCTACCCATATCATACGGTCATCGGATACAAGCCTCGTGAATTGATTGTTTCCCGGGCAATAAATTCCTATGCCCTTTCCTTCTTCCATAGTGTAAAAGATATTTTCCCTATTGTCTGCACACATACCGTCTGTTGTAGTGCTCTTGCTGCCAATGCATTTAACGGCTGCACCTATCACTTCAGAAGGTGTGGCAAAATCACGAAGCAGTGACGTGTTGATTGAATATAAATTACGGGCTGTCAGCGGACAATAATAAAGTGTGGCCCTATCGGCCGACAGGGCTATCCCATCAACTCCAAACTTAATAGGCCGATCATTATATACCCGTCTGTTATCAATATCAAATATAAAACCGGGAAAATCCTGAGTGCTATAATGTCTGCTTAGAACCCGTCTGAATGTTCTAGTTCTCATATTGTAGACAATTATTCCACCCACAATAGGATGATCCGGCCAGCCACTCCCCGAATCGGTAATATACGCAAAACCATTTTTGTTATCTACTACAATGTCATTCAAAAATGATGTGCGGTAGGGTGCAATATCATTGGGAATTCTCACACAATCGATCATTCTATTAGAATTCAAATCCCAAATGATAAGTTTTTGAGAGCCCGGCTTAGATGTGTTATATGCAATCTTGCCCTGATCTAAAATCCACATCCTATTATATTCATCTATCTCATATCCCATGACAGATTGCAGTGCATTAACATTTCCGGCCTGGTTCCATTCCCAATTCGGGAATGCATTGAGAATTGGTTTACCATTTTTAAACATAATATAATTCAATGTTGCCGGAATCCCATCGGCCCATCGAGGAACAGCCACATAAATGATACCATTTTGGTCCACCTTTATTCCGGTAGGTAGAGCGTGTTTCCAAAACTCATTAATTTCAAACTGACACTTCGTATTTTCGTTTGGAAAATTCCAGTTCAAATGACTCCAGGACAGTAACATTTGATATTTCATTTATGTTAACCTCCTGCTTACATAGTTCTAGGTTATAATATTGAAAAAAACAATAAAATGTTACTTGCCCGTAAGCTTTGTTTGCCTTCTTTTAGCAAATAATAGCACCCTTAGACTGCAGGGCGTTTATATCACCATCCGTATAACCCATTTCTTTTAAAATTTCCCGAGTGTTGCCGCCTACCTTTGTAGTATTTTTAAACTCCGGTGTATTCTGACTTGCAAAGTCAACCGGCGTTTTTGCAAAGACTCTGGTATTGCCAGTAGGAAATGTAACCTCCCTTAAATAATTATTGTCCCAGGCCTGCTCATCATTCAAAACATCGGGGATATGCTGAAGAATCTCACAAGGAAAATCACCATCTTCAAAGATTTTTATCCATTCATCCCTATTTTTTGTACGTATCCGTTTTTCTATAATCGCCGTTATTTCTTCAGTATAAAGCAAACCTGCCATAGGAGAATTATATTTTTTGTTTTCTATAAGCTCTGGCAAATCCGTCAGGCGAGAAAAATTAGGCAAATAGGCATAGTAATTTGTCCCCCCCACCATAAGCCATAGACCATCCTTACACTGATAAGTATTTGACAATGGATTAATAGCTTTTTTTCTGGACATGGGGTATTCAATCCCCAGCTGATTCTCCACAAGCATTGAACTCAGCAAATAAATGGCAGACTGATAAAGGCCCGATGTCACCAGGTCCCCTTTCCCATTTTTTGTTCTGCTATACAGGGCGGCAAGAATGCCTGAGAGTATACATAGGGCCAGAACATGATCTCCAACCGTGGCCGGAGAATTGCATGGGATCTTTCCTTCATCCGCTATATCCAGAAGTATGCCGCTGCGTGCAAAAAATGCTGTACTGTCATAACCCGGTTTATCCTTAAGCGGCCCTTCTTTCCCATAGCCTTGAACATGAGCATATATAAGCTTAGGATATTTCTTACTAAGCTGTCCATATGTTAAATTAAGTCTTTCTAAGGCTTCTTCCCTAAAGTTCGTAATAAAGATATCAGCATCACCCAGAAGTTGGTATACAATTTTAGCACCTTCATCTTTTTTCATGTCAACAGAAAGAAACCTTTTTCCATAGTTATCAGTTGCAAAAATCGGATTTTCATCTTCACTGTCATTTCCATTGTATCGCCATAAATCACCTTTAGGAGACTCTATTTTAATAACCTCTGCGCCCCATTCTCCAAGAATCTTCGCACAGCAGGGGCCAGCAACAAATGTCGACATATCAATGACCTTTATGCCGTTTAGTAATCTTGTCCTCATAAATGACACCTCATTTTTTTCTGTTGTAATTTATTCATAAACCAAATAATCTAATGCCACATGCTAAAACAGCTCTGCCAAAATAATTATGGGCAATCATATATGCAGCAAAAAACATGCCAAAAATGCGGCCATCGGCCGCATTATACTGGTATTACTAAGCAATAAAGGTCATCTTATTAAAATATTTCATACAACTAATTGGAAAGATAACAGTTTTTATGTATAAATGTATACAATATTGTATAGAGCTTTACAATACCTTAACAAATATTAAAGATTTTCTAACCATCCTGCCAGTTCACGTTTAGATACATTTTTACTGAAGCGCTTCCCGGGAAGCCAATTAATTGTATCTGGGCATAGTGAATGTAGTATTTCCTCTGTCTTTCCTAATCCACTACTACCGGACGTCAATGGGTCTTTTAATTTACTTTATTTCATCCGAGATATGCAGTAAGTAGTTTAAGAGTATTTTTCACACCATCTCTATGACTGCGCTCGTATCCGTGAGAAGCATAAACACCGGCACCAATAAGCCCATGCCTGACATCGGCGCCGGCAGTGAGCGTTGCTTCGACATCCGAGCCATAGAATGGATACACATCGACCGCATAGTCGGTCCCTGAATGCTTTGCCGCTTCGATAAGTCCCTTTACAACAGAGTAGGAATACGGTCCGCGGCTATCCTTTGCACAAATGGAGACCTGCTTTTCCGTACAAGTGAGCGTTTTTCCAATACATCCCATATCCACTGAAATGGCTTCTGTCACACCTGCTGGAACAGAGGCGCATCCGCCATGACCGACCTCCTCATAAACAGTAACGTGCACCCAGAGCTTGCGTTCCAGAACAATCTTCTGCTCCTTTAGATACTTCGCATAGCCAAGTAAAATTGCAACGCTGAGCTTATCATCCAGAAAACGGCTTTTGATATATCCAGACTTTGTCATCCTAGTACGCGGCTCAAAACAAACGATGTCTCCCACTGATATACCAAGTGCTTCCGTGTCTGCTTTATTATGTACATCCTCATCCAGCACAACTTCCATACCGTCAAAGGCACGTTTCTCCTCATGGTACTTACCGTTCACATGTACAGAAGCATCGTTGAGTTGGAAACACCCCTCATAAACCCCGCTGAACTTTGTGATAACGTGAACATTTTCGGCTTCCGTATTGTTCGGCTCCAACCCACCCAACGGGCTCACGCGCAGGCGGCCATTTCCCTTAATCTCACATACCATTGCACCAAGCGTATCTGCATGTGACTCAAGCAAAACACCGTTCTTATCGTCCTTACCGCCAAGACAGACAAGAACGCCGCCCTTTGTTGTGGTAAAAGGTTCATAGTCGAGTGCGGTAAATTCCTGTAAGACAAAGCTTGCAGCATTATCAGTATATCCCGTAGGGCTATTAATAGAAAGAAGTTTTGTTACAGTAGACATGATGTAGTCCGTATAGTCTTCATAATCAATTTCAGTCATGGTTTCCTTCTCCTTTTTTTGAATTTTTGTATTTTGTGTTCATTATACAACACAGCATAGAGAAAAAACAATAATATTGCTTAATTGGCGGCATTCCTAGCATATCATATAATAGCTATTAAGTTTTTATTAAGCATTTACAGTCTTCTGATATGCTGAAATTTATTTGACTCTTTTTGATTCTTGATTGGTTCATCTTTAGTAGATGCCAGAATATAGCGGCACTTCTTTGATTTCTAGTTTATATGCAAATTTATATGCAAAAAATCTAGAATCTCCAATATAAGCATAGGAATAGCCCATTTGTCAAAAATTGTCTAATTACAAATGATTCATATTTGTTTCAACTTTCTTAGGTCTTACATAAGGCAGTATAGGTCACAATTATTAATATTGCCACTCATAAGGCGCAGTAACCATCTGCATTTACACATCTAAAAAGGACACCGCAATTATATCATATGAACAATAATTATAATTTGGACCAAAAATTGCTTATTAAGTATATACGAAGAGGTAAGTTACTCAGGCCCTTGTTAGCATGTAACTTCAAATTTCATCTTAAAATGTAAAATAAGCAAGCGGGGACATGATGTAAGCAAAACAATTTCAAGGGAGGTCGGTAAATATATTTAAAAATTTGGGTTATGCACTCATTGGGCCGGAGAATAAAAAGAAAGGGTGATTCTATGGAATCAAAGGCAAAACATATTCCGTCTAAGTTACTTCTTAAGAAAATGACTCTGGATTATTACATTGATTTGAATAAAGCCCGGTATAACGGCCGAAAAGTAGCATGGGCTTCATCAATTGTACCACAAGAATTTATGGAGGCTATGGATATTGCAGTGGCATATCCTGAAAACCATTCGGCAACGATAGCAGCTAAGAAGGGCGCAATGAAGTATATTGACCATGCGGATGAGATGGGCTATTCCAACGACATATGTTCATATGCACGTATTAATCTCGCATACGCAGATTTAAAGTGTGACGAAGTATTTAATCTGCCTAAACCAGATTTTGTCGTATGCACAAATAATATCTGCAGTGTTTTGGTCAAATGGTATGAAGCGTTGGCCGAACAGTACAATGTTCCGTTTTTCCTGATAGATGTTCCTTTCAATTACGATTACGATGCTGCTAAAAAATTTCCGGATAATGATCCGCAGCATAAGATTAACTATATTGAGAATCACTATAAAGATTTTGTAATGGATATTACACAAGAACGCATTGATTATATAAAAGATCAGTTCTACCTCTTCATTAAATTTTTGGAGAAAATGTGCGGCAAAAAATTTGACTATGATAAATTCAACAAAGTCATGGAGATTTCCAACCGCTGCGGAAAGGCCTGGGCAAAAGCAATGGAGTATGCCGAGAAGGTTCCGTCTCCGCTGGACGGCTTCAATATGTTCAACTACATGGCACTGATGGTATGCATGCGCGGAAAAGAAAGCTCTGTAAGACTTTATGAGCTCATTGCACAGGAAATGGAAGAGAATATGAAAGAAGGAAAGAGCCAGTTCCCGTTTAAGCAGCAACACCGTATTATGTGGGACGGCATCGCCTGCTGGCCATATTTGAGACATAATTATACGACTCTTGCGAAAAATGGAATCGTTATCAGTGGTTCAACATATCCAAAAGCTTGGGAGCTTGTCTATGATGTCGGCAATATGGATGAACTTGCCGCTGTATATGCCGGTATCGGCAATAACCGTTGTATGGCATATCAGTCGGATACTCGGGCTATGATACAGCAGCAATGTAACTGCGACGGCGTGGTGTATCATATGAACCGCAGTTGTAAGGTCATGGACTTCATGCAGCCTGAAATGCGGCGCCAGATTTATGACATGGTACACATTCCATATATTTCTTTTGATGGGGATCAAAGTGATCCAAAGAACTTCTCAAAAGCACAGTTTGAAAACAGAATTCAAGGCCTGGTAGAGAACATGGATGCTCAGGAAAAGGAGGAGGTACAATGAGCCGCATCGACGAGATTCTAGATCAAATGGTTTACGTCACTGAAAATATCGGCAAGGTGGTCAGCACTGAAAAAAAGCAGGGTAAAAAAGTTGTAGGTGTGCTGCCTGTTTATACACCTGAAGAACTCATCCACGCAGCAGGTATGTTCCCGATCGGCTGTTGGGGCGGCACAACTACGATTTCCAAAGCCGCTAAGTATTTCCCACCATTTGCATGCACAATTATGCAGGCAGTCATGGAATTTGCCGAGGATGGTACATATGGCGGACTTGACGCCTTTGTGGTATCGACTCCCTGTGACACGCTGAAAGCAGTTTCTCAGGATCTGATTTATTCCTGTCCGGACAAGAAGGTCATTATACTCACCTATCCGCAAAACAACAAGCTGGAAGCGGCCGTACGTTATACCGTTAAAGAACTTACAAAGGTCAAAGAAAAGCTTGAAGAAGTCGCAGGCCATAAAATTACCGATGATGATATTACGAGGAGTATCAAAATATATAATGAGCACAGTACTGCCATGATGGATTTTTGTAATATTACTGCCGCCAATCCGGGACTTGTTTCTGCGGTCAACCGGCATTATGTCATTAAATCAGGCTACTTCATGCTCAAAGAAGAGCATACTGCTCTGGTTAAAGAACTTAATGAACTTCTGAAAAAAGAGCCGGATACCCATTGGACTGGTTCAAAGATCATACTTTCCGGTTATGTTGCAGAGCCAAATAATCTGTTAAGTTTGTTTGACGAATATAAAATGGCTGTCGTGGGTGACGAGTTGGCACAGGAAAGCCGCCAGTTCCGTACTCCTATTCCAGCCGGAAAGGATCCTATAGAGCGCCTGGCCAGGCAGTGGCAGGACAGAGAGGCATGCTCTGTTATCGTCGATTCCGAAAGAAAACGTGCCGCACATATTGCTGACATGGCAGCCAAACAGAATGCTGATGCAGTTATTTACTGCCTGATGAAATTCTGTGATCCTGAAGAATTTGATTATCCATCTATAGTAAAGGCATGCAAAAAAGTCAATGTCCCGGTACTTAATATTGATGTGGATCAGCTGACAGACTCCACGGAACAAATAAGAACAAGACTGCAGGCATTCAATGAGCAAATCGGTGGATTAAATAAGGAGGCAATCGGTATATGAGTAACTGTGTAGATGAATATCAGCAAAAACTTACAACAGCCACTGAAGCGGTTAAGGTGGTTAAAGACGGAGATATGATCGTATATTCTCCTTTTGCGGTGAAAACGTCACTTTTAGATGAGGCATTAGCATTTCGCAAAATGGAATTGCATGATATAACGGTTCTATTCGCAACCCTAACCTATATGCCTGAAATTGTAAAAGCTGATCCTGAGGGTGAGGTATTTAAATTTACAGACGGCAGTTTTAGTGCAGTAACAAGAGGTATTAAAAGTATGGGTGTACCCATCTATGCGGTTCCCTCTCTTTTCCATGAATCCGGTATTCAGTTTACGGCGGGAGCTCAAAATGCAGATGTTTTGTTTCTTGCCGTAGGACCTATGGATGAAAACGGAAACTTCAATCTAGGTCCGGAAAGCTCATTTACTATGGACTGTATCAAAGCAAGAGGAGGATATAAAAGGAACCTGAAAGTACTTGCAGAAGTAGATCCTAAACTCCCCTATGTTTATGGAGATACTACTGTAAATATCTCAGAAATCGATTATGTAATTGAAAATGCTGAAGGTCAGCCACCACTTCCTATTGGTGAAGTCAGGCCAACAGAAATAGATAAAAAAATAGCAACGTTAATAATGAACGAAATGGTGGATGGCGCCTGTATTCAGTTTGGTATAGGTGGATTACCTAATATTGTAGGCGAAATGCTAGCGGATAGTGATTTCAAGGATCTGGGCTGCCATTCTGAGATGTACGTGGATGCATATATGAAACTTGAACAGGCAGGAAGACTGACAAACAAAAGAAAACAAATCGATGTGGGCAAGAGTGTATTTACCTTCGCAATGGGTTCCGAAGAGATGTACCGTTATATAGATAGAAACCCAAACATGGCCTGTAAGAGTGTAACCTACACTAACAACCCCAGTGTCATCGCGCAAAATGATAGAGTGTACTCTATCTGTAGCGGTATTTCCGTGGATATGCTCGGCAATGTTTCATCTGAATCTGTCGGTTACCGCCAGATATCTGGAACGGGCGGACAGCTGGATTATCACCTGGCATCCATGCACTCCAAAGGAGGCAAGGGATTCATTTGTCTTCCTTCAACCAGAACCGACCGGAAAGGTAATGTCACTTCAAATGTTGTTGTAAGTTTCCCCATGGGAACTCAGATTACCGTACCTGCCAACATGACAAATTATATCGTAACAGAATACGGTGTTGTCAATTTGAAGGGCTGTTCCACCTGGGACAGGGTCGAAAAACTTATTAGTATCACGCATCCCGATTTCCGGGAGGATATAATCAAAGCGGCAGAGAAAGCAAAAATCTGGAGACAGAGTAATAAGATAACTGCCTAGTATTGATTTATAAAATTAAAAACGGGCTATTGTTTCTATTTATCAATGTCCGTTTTTAATTTAAAAGTAGAAAAAGGAGTGAGTCTATTGAAATATGGCATTAAGAAAGCATGCATCGTCGGAGCCGGTGTTATGGGGGCTGGCATTGCTGCTTGGATAGCAGGGACCGGCATACCAGTTGTTATGCTCGACATCGTACCAAAAGATTTGAATGATTACGAGCTGAAAAAAGGTATTACAAAAGACGACCCTGCTCACCTTAACCGCCTTGCTCAAGCGGGCAAAGACAGAGTGTCAGATAAAAAAAATGGTGTTTTATTGACACCAAGAATGGCCGATTATATTATGGTAGGAAATTTAGATACAAGTCTTGATATGATCCGTGATTGCGACTGGATTGTAGAGGTCGTGGCTGAAAACCTCAAGATAAAACAATCCATGTTCCAAAAGATTACTCCTTATATCAAAAAGGATGCGATTATCTCTACCAACACATCCGGTATCCCTATTTCCAAAATATCTGAAAAAATGCCGCCTGATCTCCAGCAGCGCTTCCTCGGGACACACTTTTTCAATCCTCCCCGTTACATGCACCTACTGGAAGTCATACCGACAGAAAAAACCGACAGCGAAGTTGTGGATTATATGAAAAAGTTCTGCCGCAATATCCTTGGAAAGGGTGTTATAACGGCACATGATACTCCTAATTTCATTGGCAACCGTATCGGTTCACTGGGAGTGCCATGTACATGGGAGCTTATGAAAAAATACAATTTTGATATTGAGACCGTGGATTATCTGACTGGCAAACTTATAGGTCATCCTAAAAGTGCATCTTTTCGTACCGCAGACATGGTCGGCATTGACGTACTGACACATGTAAACGATAATCTTGTGGAATTGCTGGATGACCCTGATGAAAAGAGTTCATTCGTACTGCCCGATGTAATAAGAAAGATGGTTAAAAACGGACAGCTCGGCAATAAGACAGGCGGCGGATTTTATAAAAAAACAAGGGACAAAAACGGGAAAAAATCTTATCTTGTATGGGACCCTGAAAAAAATGCGTATATACCCAGCCAAAAGGTAAAAATTCCTTTTATCGAGGAAGCTAAAAAAATACACAGGCTCAAAGACAGACTCAATCATCTGCTTTATTCCAATGAGCCAGAAGGTAAGTTCCTTTGGGAGCTAACTTCTCAGACGCTACTGTATTCATCTTGGAAAATGCCTGAGATTGCAGATAGCTATGAGGACATCGATAACGCAATGAAATGGGGTTACAACTGGGAAGTAGGACCTTTTGAAACATGGGATCTTATCGGTTTTGAAAAATCAGCTAAGCGCATGAAAGAAGAAGGTAAAAAATTACCGAATTGGGTGGAAAAACGCCTCTCCGCAAGAGAGCCTTTCTATAAAAAAGATCCAGATATCCATTCGTTTGATACGGTATATCCTGTGATTAAGTCATTCGTTCATACTACACTGCTGGATATGGGAGACGGGGTTGCCGGCCTGGAGTTTCATTCGCCGGGTAACTGTGTCACAGCTCATATGCGTAAAGAAATAATATCGGCTATAGATGAAATCGAAAATAATAACGATTATGTAGGTATGGTGCTGTTAAACAGTGAGGCAAATTTCCTCACGGGATCGGATCTTAAAGAGATGGTCGAGGGTTTATTAGCACAACAATTTGATAAAACCGAAGGCAGCGTAGCAGAATTCCAAAATGTCAGTATGAGACTAAAGTATGCTAAAAAACCGATTGTTGCGGCAATTCATGGTATGACCATTGGAGGCGGATGTGAATTCTCCATGCACTCTTCCCGTATCGTCGCACATGTGGATACATACATGGGCTTTGTTGAGCCGGGTGTAGGTTTGATACCGTCGGGAGGCGGATTAAAGGAGCTGGCACAGCGGGCATCAGCATACGCCAGTACTTATGGTTACACAGATCTTCTTCCCATTATTAGTAAATATCTCACTCAGGTTGCCACCGCCCAAGTTTCAAAAAATGCGTATCAAGCACTGGATTTTGGCTACTTGCAGCCGACAGATATAATCATTATGCAAATTGATGATCTTGCACAGCGTGCCAAAGAAGAAGTCCTTCAAATGGCAAAAGACGGATACCGCCAAAAAACAGCACAGCTAATAAAGGTTACCGGCCGCAGCGGATTTGCAAACGCCGAGATTAGTCTCAAAACGATGCAACATACCGGATATATTTCTGAAACCGACTGTAATATCGGCCTTAAGGTTGCACGAGCTTTAACAGGAGGTGATGTACCTAAGGGTACCCTGCTTACAGAAGGTGAGTTATTAGGACTGGAACGTGAAGGTTTTTGTGAGCTTACAAAAGAACCCAAAACCCAGGAACGGATTTTCGGCATGGTGAAGACACATCATGCTATACGCAACTAAGAAAAGGAGTGATATTATGTCTGAAGCAGTAATTGTCGCATTAGGCAGATCCGCTATTGGGAAGGCACCCAGGGGCACCCTAAAATACACACGTCCCGAGGATCTTGCCACTCAAGTAATAAAAAGTGTTATCAACCGGCTACCCGGATTGCCAAAAGATCAAATTGATGACCTTGTATTAGGATGCGCTTTCCCGGAGGCCGAACAGGGAATGAACATGGGTCGTATTGTGGCTTTGGAAGCCGGGCTTGGTAATCAAGTACCTGGCCAAACTGTGAACAGGTTCTGCTCCTCCGGTCTTCAGGCAATTGCCACAGCATCCAACGCTATATCCATGGGACAAAGTGATATTATTATTGCAGGCGGTGTGGAATCCATGAGCCTGATTCCTATGGGCGGTAATATTCCAGATCCAGACCCATATATGGCAAGTAATAACCCGCATGTTTATGATTCAATGGGTATAACGGCTGAAAACGTTGCGGAAAAATACGGCATCAGCCGCATGGAGCAAGATGAGCTTGCAGTTATCAGCCACGAGAGGGCACTGGCCGCTCGGGAAAGTGGTAAATTTGCGGAGGAAATCATACCGGTCAAAGCCGATACCATTACTAAGGACGCCAACGGGAACACAGTTTCCAAGCAAATAATATTTGACCAAGATGAAGGAATCCGCCCCGGAACTTCCTTAGAAATTTTAGCTAAACTGCGTCCGTGTTTTAAAGTTAATGGAAGTGTGACAGCGGGTAATTCGTCGCAAACCAGTGATGGCGCTGCTATATGTATACTTATGTCAAAAGAAAAAGCTGAAGAGCTTGGTTATAAACCTATTGCAAAGCTCATAGGCTTCAACGTTGTAGGTGTTCCACCCGAGACCATGGGTATAGGGCCGATGTATGCCATTCCAAAGGTACTCAAACGTACCGGCCTGGCCCTTGACAATATTGATCTGATTGAGCTTAACGAAGCTTTTGCCTCTCAAGCGGTAGCTTGCATCAAAGCTCTTAAACTGGATATGAAAAAAGTAAACGTTAATGGAGGCGCCATCGCATTGGGTCATCCTCTCGGTTGCACCGGTGCGGCTCTGACGGTAAAACTGCTTTACGAGATGCGCAGACGTGAACTGAGAAAAGGGAAAAAAGGAATTGTAAGCATGTGTATCGGTGGCGGCATGGGAGCGGCCGGTATCTACGAGATGCTATAGCAAATGGGACTTATGGAACGTGGGGAAGCTTTCGTCATATAAAAAAAGGCGGTGCCCCCCTATTCCATCAATATTTAAGTGATTCGGGTAACGGCCATCTAATCACCGCAGGGAAGTAGACACATTTACAAATTTGGGAGGAAAATGAATGGTATATTTAGGCATTGATATAGGATCGTCCGCAACAAAACTCGTCGCCATTGATCAAGACAAAGATGTTGTAGGAAGCAGTGTGGTTCAGCTTGGCACAGGTACGTCGGGTGTTGATCAGGCTATCGATCAATTTTACAAATCAACCGGCTTGAAACAATCGGACATTACCTGGATAATAGCCACCGGATACGGCAGGGTTCATTTTGGTGGGGCAAATGAACAAATCAGTGAAATTTCTTGCCATGCCAAGGGGGTTCATTTCCTTTGTCCGGAAGTCCGTACGATTATTGATATCGGCGGTCAAGATACCAAGGTCACTCGGGTGGATGGCAAAGGTATCATGCAAAATTTCACAATGAACGACAAATGTGCTGCCGGAACTGGACGATTTTTAGATGTAATGAGTAAAGTTCTTGACGTTGACATATCCAGTATGGGTGATATGGACGCTCTTGCAGAAAAAACATTGACAATAAGCAATACTTGTACGGTTTTTGCCGAATCGGAAGTAATCTCAAAATTAGCCGCAGGCTGTGCCATTCCGGATGTCATCGCAGGGATTCATGAATCTGTGTCCAGACGTGTTGCAGGACTCGCTTTTCGTAATGGTATAAAACCCAAAGTAGCACTTACCGGCGGGGTAGCACAAAACACCGGAATCATACGCTCGCTGGAACGAGAATTAGAAGAAAAGCTGGTAATACCACCCAACCCCCAATTAACGGGCGCACTGGGTGCCGCACTGTTTTCTCTTCAGCGAGCTAGAAATACAAAGGTCCATCCATAGAATAATTGCGGCACTACTCCCACACTATGTGGAAGAGCGCCGCACCATATTTAAATCATTTCAGCCTTTATCTGTAGAAGTTTCGTCCGAATATTTTCTCAGCTTCCGTACAACGGTCGTCTGTGATACATTGAGCAACTTAGCAATCTCCCTGGTAGATTTTTTTGTTTTTGCAACCATTTTAAAGAGTTGCCTTTCGCTTTCCTCAATGATGTCGTCAAGCTTTGCAATTTGATGTACAGAGACAATTGAAGGGCTTTCCACCTGAACATTACTCTGTATAATGGAATCAAAGAACCGCTGCTCTATAACGTCTTCCTTTGAAAGAATAACCATTTGTTCTATAATATTACGAAGCTCCCGGACATTGCCCGGCCAGGAATAGGATTTCATTCTTTGGATAAGGTCCGGGGAAAGGCTTTTTATATTGCTGTTGCTGTAATATTGAAGATTAAATATGCGTAGGAAATATAAAGCCAACGCCTCTATATCGTCTGGCCTCTCGCACAAAGGAGGAATAAAGATATTGATTACATTGATCCTGTAATACAGATCACTGCGGAACTTTCCCACTTTAACCATTTCTTTAAGATTACGGTTCGTTGCAACAATAATACGAACGTCAAAGGGAATTCCTTTGGTTGACCCTATAGGGGTAACCGTATTCGTCTCAAGCACTCGCAATAGTTTGACCTGCATATCCTTCGGCATCTCACCAATCTCATCCAACAAAAGAGTTCCTGTATTCGCAGCCTCAAAGATACCTTTCTTACCTCCCTTATTTGCACCTGTAAACGCTCCCGGAACATATCCGAATAATTCTGATTCAATGAGATTCTCCGGTATGGCACCACAATTGATAGACAAGAAGGGCTTGCCCTTGCGTTGGCTATGATTATGAATAAAGTTTGCCACTACTTCTTTTCCAACGCCGGATGCACCCATTAGCATGACAGTAACATCAGTGTTACTGATCGTCAAACATTTCTTGTAAAGCTCCTGCATCTTGGGGTCAGCTTGCACGGGATTCTGCGCAACTAATACATGGGACCGCATAAACTCGTTATAAAGCTTTCGAATGGTGTCAAAATCCTCAATTTGGTCCCGCAGCTTTAATATTTCACTGATATCATTGACATTGACTACTATGAAAGTCAAATTGCCATCATCGTCAAAAATGGGTTTCCCATTTGACCAAATTACCCTTTTATCCATAGGAGAGTATACGCATGAATAGGGCTTTTTCGTTTCAAGGACACAGCTGGCAACAGACCGAGTTGTAACATGGTCTACTATATACTCATCCATTTCATGCACATTCGACCCGATGGTCAGGTTGTTAGGGACGCTGTCTGCACACAAATTTAACCAGGCCTTATTGACATTCCTAATCACGCCGTCCTTGTCTGCTATAAGAAAACCTTCGTTGGACATATTGAGTACTTCATTCAATAAATCATTTGAAACTAGCTCATCCATTATGTATTCCTCCAACTCAAAATTTGAACAACCCACCATTTGGTAAAACGTTTGCTTAACGTACTCAAAGTTCTCCATACTTTGGCATCTTAAAAATCAATTGCATCATATCCGGCATATAATAGTTTAACTGTGTTATGTGAAATATCAATCCGAGCATAACTACTAACACAATAGGTTGTGATACTATGTCGGGAATATATAACTTCAAAATGTGTAAGTTATAACCTAATATTTCTTAAGTGAAAAGTCTTAATTATTGTAAGAATGGTCCTACGTATAATAGTACAGCTTATCCAAAATTGTGTCAAGGTATTCATAACTCTTACATTTATAGTTTTCCTATCTTCATCAAGATCTTTCTTACTGTCTTAGGCTGTACTCATACGGCCTGGCCAATATAATGTTTTCAAAAATATGGTATTTGAATGATATAACCTTCCAATAGTTAAAATCATTATTATTGTACATCTATGAAAGAAACTAGTTAATTATGCCTCATGGGTAGATCAACCTACATAATTCACTTAATTATTACTGCTTTTTTCACTTCAAATTAATACTACACACTTTTTTATATAATTACCCAGCCTTATGGAAAATTTATCAAAAAACAGGCTGTTACATAATTTAACCATGTAACAGCCCCGACTTATTTAGGAAATTAACGTTCTTTTGTTCCTTTCCTCAATATTTTTCCGGATTTTTTGCCTGTATGAGTTCCGTTTTCTGCAGTTAATACACCATTCACAAACACTTTTAAAATACCTCTGCATGCGGCTTTTGGTGAGTTGTAATCCGGAGTGTCCTTAATGTCTTCAAAGTTCAGCAGAACTAAATCAGCCCACATACCTTCTTTAATAAGCCCTCTATCGGGTAATCCAATTCGTGATGCGGGCAAGCCTGTCATCTTATAAATAGCGGTTTCCAATGGGAATAGTCTTCTGTCTCTGCAATAATGTGAAATAACTCTGGGAAATGTTCCATACCATCTGGGATGCGGTAACCCTGGATAATCCAGGGAAGCTGCATATCCATCGGAACCAATCATAGTAAAACGCTGAGACATAATATACTCAATATCTTCCTCACACATACCGTAATTCACTTCGTTGACTCTTCCTTTTTCTTCTACAATCAAATCAAAACATGCATCTGCGGGATCTACTCCCCTGATCTCTGCAATCTCGGCAATTGATTTTCCTATGGTCCAAGCATTCTTTTCACTTTCGGCATAGGATACAAAAATATCCCCCCATCTCCCAACATGACTTGCATTGCTCTCCGCTTTAAGTTTTTCCCGGATCTCGGGAGTCTGGAGTCTTTGAAGCATTTTCTCCATTCCTCCTTCAAAACCCCAAAGAGGAACATTGCTGTCCATGGTTGTAGAAGATGCGTTATACGGGTATTGGTCAGCAGTAACATCAAGTCCATCCCGTCTTGCCTTTTCAATCATTGCAACGGTTGTTTTACAATCAAGCTCCCAATGAGTTTTCCTTATAATCTTATGATGGGATATCTCCAAGGGCACACCTGCACGCTTACAGACCTCAAGGGCTTCTTTTACAGCCTCTACAGTCTTTGTAGCTTCATCGCGCATATGGGTAGCATAAAACCCCCCATATCGTTTCAATTCCTTGACCAACTCCGCCATTTCATCCACATCAGAGTAACATCCCGGAGGATAAATTAATCCACTGGACATGCCATAGGCACCATCGTCCATAGCCTGTCTAAGCAACTGAATCATTTCCTCCATTTCCTTTTCAGTGGGTTTTCTATTTTCAAATCCTATAACGGCCAACCGTATGGTACCCTGACCTACCAGAGTTCCAAAATTGGTGCTTGTACCTTTATCCTCCAATATTCCTAAATACTCCGAGAGTCTCTGCCAATTGTATTCCAAATGCCCTGCATAATCTTTGAGCAGCTTTACTTTGTCAGGGTTCACAGGTGCAGGAGAAATTCCACAATTACCGCCTAATTCTGTTGTAACGCCCTGCAGAATTCTGCTTTCCGCCAAGGGATAATCAAACAAAGTATTGTCACTGTGACAATGTATATCTATGAATCCAGGCACAAGATACTGATCCTCAGCATCCACGGTCTCCTTTGCACAAGATTTATTAAGAATGCCAACACTTGCTATTTTTCCATCTTTGATGCCAACGTCTCCCCGAAACCAGTGTGCATTAGTACCATCAATAATTCTGGCATTTTTAATAATTAAATCATACTCAAAATCATCGCTCACTTTCAAATGCCCCCTCCTTTTTATGTCATATACGGGTCATAACAGTTAGCCCAATTTTATATCCCGGTCATAAACATATGTGCCACGCTTAATTCCCGAGGCGTTTTTGCTATATATCTAACTGTATTGCTGTCCATTTGCTTAGCTCCTGGATACCATGATGCTCTTCTTGCATTTTGATGTTCTTTAAAATTAATTACCAAATCATATTCTTTTTTAATTGACATCAATCCTATTTTAGCTTCTAATGATTCTCCAACGCCCTCTTCAATTTCTTCTATAGCTTCTTTAGGGTGAATATTCCATGAGGCATTACCAATTCCCTTCTTTGTTACCACTGTATAAATCTTAGGTTGACTTTTTTTTGCAAGTCGGCATATCCCTTCATCTCCTGATATAAATATGGAAGGAACCTTATGGGCTGTTGCCCAAAGTGAATTTAATAAAAATTCCGAGGCTAATTCTCCATTGATTGTTATCCAATTGAATAAATTATGCTCAATGGTATGAGCAAGAGAGCTGGTATCACTCCCCTCTGGAGAATGATACCCAATGTAAACAGCCGCATCAAAGCTTTCATCTAATCCACCCATCATGGATGCCGGAGAAGTCATCCAGCCCCGGATTAACTGCACGCCTTCGGGCAACATCTCTATATCTATATTTAAAGCATCTCCATGCCCATCTTTAACAACAACCTTGTACCCGAGTCTCATGGCTGCTCTACATGCTGCTGCAACCTCCAGCGTCATTTGCTTGCAAGCTGCTTCATATCCCTGACCGCCATACCTTGTTTCGCACCAACTGGTAACACCAGTCACACCCTCTATATCGGCGCTGATAAATATTTTCATCTTATCTCCCGATTCTATAAAAATTCTCTTAAACCAAATACCTCATTACCCCTGATGCCTTTTACAGTTTCCGCATGATAGATCGAGCTGATTATAGCTTCTTCTACCACTTCTGCAGTTGCCTCAAAAACTTTGTCCATAGCATCGTCATGGAACATTTTAGTTTCAATTATATTTTTTTTACTGTAATGTGGCACTATATTAGTGTTAGAAAAAGCAATAGCAATATCTCCACTACCGTTTCCAATGAACGAACCCGTCCTGCTCAAAGCTACTGTGGCTCGTTTTGACACCCGCTTTAATTGTCTTTCATTAAGTGGTATATCTGTTGCTATTATTATAATAGTCGATCCCTTTTCAACTTTACTTTTCGGTGCTTTATTCTCTGTATCAATTCTTCTGCCATCTATCATCAAATTTCCGGGCATTCCAAAATTAGACATCAAAATGGCTCCGATTGTATAACCTTTACCATCACAAGGTACAAGTCGTGAAGCCGATCCAATTCCGCCTTTTACGCCAAGGCAGCACATGCCGGTACCTGCCCCAACCGCGCCTTCTTCAAACACATCTCCACAATTTTCCAAAGCTTTAAGTACATTTTCTTCCGTAACGTGCATTCCCCTGATGTCATTCAGTTCACCGTCATTGCACTCTGTGACAAGGCAATTTACAGTACTTGTGGTCGTCCCTATATCCTCGTTATCCTTGAGCATATATTTTGTTAATGCATTAATGGCTGTTCCTACGCCAAATGTATTTGTCATTATAATTGGTGTTTCAATATTTCCCAACTCTTCAATTTGAACCAAGCCGACACTTTTGCCAAATCCATTTATTATAGAAGCTCCAGCCATTACTTTGTTTCTGAAAAGATTGCCTGTATGGGGTAAAATGGCTGTGACTCCCGTATGGATATCCTTCTCCTCATTCTTTAAGGTTACTTGTCCTACCTTTACATTAGGAACATCAGTAATTAGATTCCTTCCACCTTTTTTAAACTTACTGCGAATGCTTATTTCACAATTTCTAGGTAAACCCATTTCTTAAACCTCCCTGTTTACATTATTTTCCGATTTCAACTTCCTATCGAATATTAAATAAACAACAGCGCCGGCTGCCGGTACTATCAAACCAATTAAAGCTGTAACAGGATCCTCCATTAAATTGTTAATCATCAATCCTGCAAACAAAGCAATGCTGATAATAACTGTAACAGGATATCCCCAGGCTTTATAAGGCCTCTCAAGATTTGGGAATTTTTTTCTGTATACAATGACGGCAATTACGCCTAATAAGTTGAATATCATCCCGGTAAACACTACTAAAGAAGTTAATTGATCTAAATCCCGTAAAAGCACTAAAATACTTGCGATAATTGCCTGCCCAACCAATGATGTCGTAGGAACATTATATTTAGGATGTAACTTACCATAGCTCTTAAAAAAATGTCCTTCCTTTGCCATGGCATAATAGTTACGGGGAAAAGAAATAATCATTCCATTTAAAGAACTAAACATAGCTATTAGCATGGTTACAAGCACCAAGCTACCGCCAATGTTGCCGAAAATACTTTTTGCTGCTTCTGTTCCTATATATAGATTCCCGCTTTTGATCATGCGTACAATTTGCCCATATGGAACAACCTTATATATCGCAAAATAGAATAATGTATAAAGCACGGTAACAGCACCTATCCCAATAAGTAAAGCTTTTGGCAAATTCCTAGCTGGATCCTTCATTTCTTCAGCAAGAGAATTTAAGTTGGTCCAGCCTTCATAAGCCCATAGGGTAGCTACTACTGCGAAAGAAATCATACTAATTATTTTACTAAAGCTGACATCTGCACCACCGGCAGGAATCAAGCTTAAATCAGGACTTTGCTTACCAAACAGGAGTGCCCCAATGATAATTGCTATGATAGGAATTAATTTTGCGATCATCGCGGCATTCTGCAATATTGTCCCTTGTTTAATTCCCAATGAATTATATGCTGTCAAACCTACGATTAATGCTATGGCGATTATCTTTATTGTCATATCTGATAATGGCATATAACCTCTAAATGCGGTTGGCATTGCAATAGCCACTGCTGCAATTGATCCTGCGCCACTGAGCAGCCAGCTTGTGAAACCAAACATATAACCTACAATAGGATGATAGGCTTCATCCAAATAAACGACCAGGCCACCAGATTTAGGGCAGGATGATCCTAATTCGGCAAAGCATAACCCTCCCAGCAGGGACACAATCCCTCCAATTATCCAGCATAGCAGGGATAGGCCCAAACTCATTTGCGTTCGTTCCAATACGTATGAACCTAAATAAAAAATACCTGAACCGATCATAATTCCGCCAATGATGCTCACGCCGCCAAAAACACCAATTTCATTTTTAAATCCCGTTTTACTAGTCGTCATGTCTACTTTTTTTTGGGGACCCATAACCTTCCTCCTTTAATATTTTTTTATGTATATTTATATAATGCTAAAGCGAAATCAATACCAATTTGCAGCCGTCTAAAAAAACTACTATTTGTTTTGTTATTTATAAAATAAGTTTATTTTAATCCAATCAAGACTTATTAAAACTCATTCATATATAAGTAAATGTAAGTTATAAAATTTATTATAGCACAAAATCAGATCTACCGACCATATATAATTGACAAGCCTCTTAAGATATAAGCCAATTTATATCATTATTTTTGATCACTACTCTTTTTATTTTGGTATAATAATTGCAGTACTTTAACATTAATAATTATTAATTAGGAGGTATTGATCCGTATGAAGGATATGAATAGTATAAACAAACTAATTAAGCAGGAAATGGATTACTGGGATGTACCGGGGTTATCTTTAAGCATTATAAAAAAAGACTGCGAGCCTTATATTAAATCCTTTGGTTGGAGAGATAAAGAAAACCAATTAAAAGTAACAGACACTACACTTTTTGGTATAGCCTCCTGTTCAAAAGCCATGACTTCCGCAATAATTGCTATGTTGGTAGGCGAGGGTAAACTGGACTATGACGTCCCCATTATAAATTATGTTCCGGATTTTAAAATGATGGATGAGAAAGCAACAAAAGAAATGACACTCCGGGATATGTTATGCCACAGGACAGGTCTTGGCGGACATGATGCTATATGGCCGGTACCAAAAACATTAAAAGAATTCTCTGAGGTTTTTCCATATCTTCAGCCTAATGCTCCATTTAGAAGCAAGCCTCAATACAGCAACATAATTTATGCCATAATAGGTTACATAGCAGAAAGCATAACCGGCAGATCATGGACTGACATAATGAAAAATTATTTGTTTGAACCGTTAGGTATGACCTTAGCTAATTGCAGTGCAAAATCCCTTACTGATTCCGGCAATTTTGCTCATCCATATCAGGTATTGGACGGCGTACTTACCAAACTTAAAGTATGGAATGTTGATGTGGTTGCTCCGGCTGCATCCGTTAATTGTACGGCAATAGATATGAGCAAATGGCTTGCCTTCCTAGTCAATAAAGGGCAAACAATCAATGGAGCTCAATTAATTCCTAAAGAAATTTTTGAAACCATGACCACTAAGCAAGTAGATTTCCCGGATTATCTTAACACTGCAGAAGCATATCCCACAGATGGATATGCAATGGGATGGAAAACCGGTAAATACAGAGGAAAGTCAATCATCAGACATACGGGTAAAATCGAAGGATATAGCTGTATACAAGCCTTTATGCCGGATGATGGCATAGGAATCTCAGTCATGCTTAACCTGCATTCACCTACCGTATCCATTATGCATACGGTCCTTTACACTTTAATCGATTATCTGTTGGATCTCTCGCCGATTGATTGGGCCCACCAATTCAGAAGTGATAAAAAACCTACAGCAGAAGATTACAAAGACTGTCAAGTTGACGTATTTCATTCCATTTATCCCGATGCTATACCGTATGAAATGCCATCTAGCCAACTGATGGAAGCATACAAAACGCACTCATATGAAGGCACATATTACAATCCCGGATATGGTATTTTAACAATAGTACATAAGGATGATAATCTATATATGAAATACCGGGATATGTTTTTACCTCTAAAACCTTATTGGTCGGGTAACTTCAGAATTGACAATGTAAAAGAGGATACTCTCACCATGTCCATTCCTTTAAGTTTTATTTGCGATGAAGAACACAAAAGCACCGGTTTAAGGGTTAAGTTTGAACCTAGCATTGATGATATCGTATTTCTTAAGAAGAACTAAGCTTTCTCTTTCCATAAACTGGGCACCTTTTTTCTTAATCTAAGTACCCAACGGCCGCGCTTTGTGGATACATAAAGTTAGAGTATTTTATGTATCTTTCAAATATATGATATTCTTCAAGCCTACATGTAAGCTCATTATATGAGCAACACTATCTTTCTACTTCAGTGAGTAAATCACACCGAATCCTTGCGTGATTTACTCATTTATTTTTTTGTTTAAAGAAATACAATATATCTATCATAGCAAAAAGGAGATATATTAAATGACTACTTTATTAGAAGCAAAAGCAGTAACAAAAATATATAAAAAATCACATCATCCAAGTTTAAACAAGGTATCCTTTAATATTTCCAAGGGTGAATTTATAGGCATTATGGGAGCATCTGGATCCGGAAAGACAACCTTACTTAATGTCCTTTCTACTATTGATACACCTACAAGCGGAGATATATTGATTAACGGTATCAACTTGAAAGAACTTAGTGATACAGGCGCTGCTGATTTTCGCAAAGATAATTTAGGATTTATCTTTCAAGAATATTTTTTGCTTGACAGCCTTACTATCCGTGAAAATATATCGGTTCCTCTTACACTTCAAAAGTTGTCACCTCTTGAAATTGAGGGTATGGTACAAGATTTAGCTGAAGAATTTGGTATAGTAGAGCAACTCGGCAAATATCCGAGCGAACTATCTGGAGGTCAACAACAAAGAGCATCAGCGGCCAGAGCCATTGTAAAACATCCGGCTATTTTATTTGCGGATGAGCCTACGGGAGCTTTGGATTCGAATTCAGCTACAGAACTACTTAATGCTCTGCAGAAGGCTAACCAAGAGCTGCACACCACCATATTAATGGTTACTCACGATGCTTACGCAGCAAGTTTCGCCAATCGTATTCTAATTTTTAAAGATGGTCGTATCATCAATGCACTGCTTAAGAGCACCAACAGTAGACGCGATTTTTATGAATCAATCGTCACGGAAGTAACAAAACTGGATACCAAAAGATAGGAAGGGGTAAATTATGAATACTTTTTCTATAGCGTTAAAGAATTTAAAAGACAATTTCTCATTATACACATTTTATCTGACGTCCGTTTCCCTGGTTATTGCTGTTTTTTTCGCATTTACATCTTTTTCTATGAATAATGTCATGCTTGAAAAAATATCAGGAGATAGTCGGGTAGAATCTATGTGCAAAGTTGTATCAGTGTTTTTAATGGCATTTGTAATTTTCTATATGTCATATTCTAATCGTTTCTTTTTAAGACGCCGTACAAGAGAACTTGGGATTTACGCATTATTAGGTTATAGAAAGTCGGCAATACTCTCGCTACTGATAGTTGAAAATATATTAATATACAGCTGCGCACTCTTTTTCGGCCTGGCCGTTGGAGCTGTTTTTCACAAGGGCATTGTATATGGAATAACAGTTCTTTTGGATCTGTCCATAGATAATTCAAAAATACTTCTATTTAATCCTGACGCAGTCATAATTACTATTGGCTTTATTATATTGGTAATTTTAGCAATAACTTTATCCAATGCTCATTTTCTTTTTAAATCTTCTCTTATGGATTTAGTGCAATTTGATAAAAGTGCAGAAGAAAGGATAAAGTTTAGAAAGGTGCCCGCACTACTCGGTTTTATTTTGACTTTATCGGATTACGTGCTGGCACTGGATATATTTAGGGGTTCTGATTCACTTTGGATAACCGTTGGTTTTTATCAAACAGGATTGTTGACTTTTATATTAAATGTACTGGGCATTATACTTTTTATCACTTTTTTTCTTCCCTTTGCCGTTCAGAAGAGCAAGCAAAACAAGAAAACTTTTTACACTGAGACAAATATCATAAATACACCTAATTTTATTTATCGTATTCGCTCAAATTCAAAAGTATTGATAATACTAACACTCCTATCGGCTACAACATTGACCATATCAAGCGTAATGGCATTAACACTTTATTATCCAATTGCTGCCGTATCACGGATAGCTCCCTCCGAATTGGAGTTTAGAGTTAAAGACAATAATCAAATAAATGATGTAAAAAAGCTTATTAGTCAATATGCAGCAAATAATTCAGTAACTTACACCCAAACAGATATTTGTAAATTGACCTCATCAGCTAAAAAGCTTCCTATGGAGTATAATATTGGAACATCTAAAAGAAACTCTGATAATGAAAATGTATCTAGGACTGCAGGCTTTGAATGTATCTCATATTCACAATACATTTCTCTTTTACATGTGCAAGGAAGAGATCATAATATAAATCAAATGCATAAATTGCGCGGTGATGAGTGTATCCTAGTAAAATATCAACCTAATGACAGTGGTAGCAACGAAACCGCAGCATTTATCCTTTGGAAATCGATGGTAATAAAATATTGTTTACGGTAAAAGAAACTACACTCAACAATCCTATTTCTTTTGCAAACAGCGTAGGAACACTGATTGTAAGTGATAATGCTTATAAACAAATAAAATCTGGTTCATCACCAAAAAAACGAATTTTAAGCATAAACGGAAAAACAATTAAAAACAATGAACAACTGTTTAACAAAATGAACAATCTATTGGGTAACGGTTCATATTTGCAAGGACATACTCATAGAATAAATGATTTAATATCAGCAAACAGTTCCACTTTCCTACTGATTGGATTCCTGCTTGTTTTATTTTTCATTGCAACTGGAAGTATTATATATTTTAATAATATTTCAGCTATCTCTGACTCAAAAGCAGATTACAAAATACTCAGCAGGATGGGATATTCAGATAGAAAAATAAAGGAAATTATCAGAAAACAGATTGCAATCTCTTTCAGTATTCCCTTATCTTTTGGTTTAATAGATTGCCTGTTTGCTACAATTGTTTATAAAATCGGGCTTATGCAGAATTTACTTGGAAACGCAATCACCTTGTACGTTCCCACACTGGTTGCTACAGTTCTAACTTCACTTATATATTTAGTTTATTACTATGTTACAGTTCGTGCTTGCTATAAAAAGATATTCGAACAATGATCTCAGCCACGCTGTTCCTTTCCCAGAGCAGCTTGGTATCCTTCATTTCTTGGTAAATGAATGATATAATTTAGAAAAGCTACAAAAGGAAGAATGAAATGAGAAATATAATATTAAAATTATTGTTCTTTACAAATTATATATTGATCATCCTCTTTATGAGTTGCCACAGCCATATAAACGGAGAAGTCGCTAACATAGAAAGTATCATCCCACTGCTTATATCCTCGCTTATGTTGATAGACATTACCTATATCAGCTCATGCAATATCAGAGAAAGTAAAGTTATTTCACTGTTCTGCGGGCTGTTGGCTTTGGACAGTTGGTATATACTTCTACTATCCTTTGATGGAAATATGATAGAAGATTATATTTTCGCTGCACTCAGCCCAATTATTTGGTTTGTATCCATAAGATTTATCCTAATGTTTCTGTTTCAAGGAAGCGGATATAAATTTCGAAAAGTAACCAATATGATATTGCTTGTAACTTGCATCAGCTCTCTTATTGGGATAAATATGCCCAGCTGGGCGTATGCCTCTTTATTTGGAATACAGTTTTTGGCAAGTTGCTTATGCTTCATATTTATCATAATCTACCACTGGAAACGAGTTTCTTTTGTTTTAAAAAGTGAATGTATAAATATCTTGTTTTCCGCTGCAGTAATTACCGTATCTTTTACTATCTATTATCTTGCCACAATAGAAGTACAAAACCATATATCTAATTTTGGTATATATCTGCCTGCGCTTTTGCTCTTTATAAGCATTCACGGTATCGTTCTTAGTAAGCACAGTAGTTACCCACTTTCTACTGTTTTCAGCAGAACACAAATAGCACTTATAACCTGCTTATCAATTACCATGCTTGAGACCATCGTTTTGATTACAGGTGGCAATTATTTAGAAATGTTCATTGCGGTGAATGTTTTGTTTGCTTTTATTTACATCTGCAATATTATTTTGGGATATAACTTGAAACAAGGTAAAAGTAAAATTATCAGGGAGAGTAAATATAATACTGCTCTGCAACAATTACAAAAAGAAGAGCTGTTGAAAACTGAATTTGCAAATTTCCTCCATGATGATGTACTTCAAGATCTCCTTTCAGTAAAGAATATGATGACAAAGTCGCATCGTCCAGAAATACAGAAAATTATTATTGAAACACTCGACAATCTAAACATTCATATTCGTAAACAAATGCAAGACTATCACCCTGTTATTTTGAAAAACCTAACTGCAAAAGAAAACTATCAAAATCTAATTGAAGCTGTCGCACAGTCTTTTCCTCAGAGAAACATTAGATTGTCTTTTGATTGCCCTGATAATTTGTTTTTAGTTAAACCATACAGCCTATTGATATATCGTCTACTCAAAGAACTACTTACAAATGTTTATAAACACTCAGATGGCAATCAGGTTTGGATAAAACTCACATTAAAAAACAACATTATTAAGTTATTCGTAAACGATAATGGAACTGCTAAAGCTGACTGTTTAACCTCTGCTGATAAAGCAAAACATAAGGGTATCGCCTCCATTGCTGAACAATTAAAAAGTATACAAGGCTCTATGGTTATCTCAGATAATTTACCGCATGGTATTTACATACAAATCACAATACCAATGAAAGGAGATATCGCATATGAATATTTTGTTAATTGATGACCATATGCTCTTTGCAAAAAGTCTTTCAGTTGCTTTAGATGAATATGATGAGATTGAGCATTTCTATTCAACGAAGGACCTTCAAGCTTTAAATAAATTAATTGATGATAAAAATATAGATATCATTTTAATGGATATTAATCTTAGCAACATAACTGATGCTGATGGTCTAGAAATAGCATCAAATCTACTAAAATCGAAACCTTCACTGAAAATAATTATTCTTACAGGATATGACTTGCCCGTGTATAGGTATGAAGCAAAAAAAGCTGGTATAAGTGGTTTTCTTAATAAGAATATAAGCCCCAATGAGCTAATATCATCAATAATTCGTGTTTATCATGGAGGTACTTGTTTTCCAATCGAAAACGATGAATTAATCATAGAAGACTTAACAGATATGGAAAAGAAAATATTACATCTTATCAGTAATGGTAAAAAGCGTAAGTGTGTGGCCGTAGAGCTACATATCAGTGAAAGAACACTCTCAAACCACTTACAACATATCTTTGAGAAGTTGGATGTTTCTTCAACATTAGAAGCTGTTACAAAGGCTATCCAACTAGGATACATACCTCCTATATCATGATTCCATTATATATATGGTGCTTTATATTTTAATAATCTATTATCTTTTGGATCTTTCACTGATAGACAAGGCCCAGCAATTCAAATAAAACCTTATTGATCGGGTAATTTCAGATTCGATAGTATAAAGCAGGATACACTGATCACGTCCATTCCGTTAAACTTCATTAGCAATGAAGAGCGTAAAAGCACCGGTTATAAGGATACGCTTTGAACCTACTATTGACAATATTGTATTTATTAAGAAGGACTAAGCTTCATCTGCTCATAAATAGTAGCAGAGTATCCCGCTGTCATTATTACTAAAATATATGAAAGGAATTCTCAAAATATGCTCTTACCCTTCCGCCTTGCAAGGGCAACCGTCCAAATGATCATCGATCACACCTACTCCTTGTAAAAATGAATAACATATGACTGGGCCAATAAAACTAAATCCACGTTTCTTCATGTCTTTGCTTACTGTTTCTGACAATTCATCTTTAGAAGGCATTTCTAAGAAACTATTCAAATGATGGACAATCTGCTCCCCTTCCGTAAAATGCCAGACGTATTCATCAAATGATCTAAACGCACCTGAGGAAACTATCTTCTGCACCGCTTTAGCATTCCGTACAGCCGCTTTGATTTTGGCCCTGTTCCGTATAATTTTAGGATTCTGCATAAGTTCTTCGATTTTCTGACCATTGTACCTAGCTACTATACCAATATCAAACTCATCAAATGCCCTCCTGATCGCTATTTCTTTATGTATGATAGTCGACCATGAAAGTCCTGCTTGCTGCCCTTCCAGACAAAGCATAGCGAACAGCTCTTTGTCGTCATGGCAAGGCCGGCACCATCTGTTATCGTGATATTCAAGTAAAAGCGGATCGTTTTTCGTCCAATAGCGACATCCATTCATACTAACACCTTCCCTTTTTATTTTTTCTTCCCGCATCTAGAATCATATCTTTCTGTATATGTCAGTCTCGTACCTTTGACATCAATACTACAATCTCCACATGTTTTGAGATGAGAGGATAGCTGTCTGAAATAAATTTTTCAAAAATCTGAGATCCATTTTTTCCTAAATTTCTAATGAGGGAACATATCATGAACTTGCTAGCCATTTTTCTGCACTTCAAAAAACAAATTGCGCTCCTATTGCGCTCCTTATTATATCTTTAATTATATATTGCTCAGCATTGTAAGTTGCCAATTGCGTTCGATGGTTACTGCTTCCGTGTTGCCAGGAAACATTAAATTCATTACTTTAATGGCATAGTCAGATGCAACCATGGCATGTTCTTTCATATGCCCAACAGCAACAGCTTGGCCAGTAACCCGAAGTGTAGCCTGAGTAAGCAAATCTGGACACTCTTTTGCTATCTTATGGATTTTAAAACCTGCCTGTCGCACATCATGCATACGAGCTTCTCCTTTTTGCCAACTTTCATTTATTATAAAACCTTTTTGGATAACTTCACAATTTTTGTAATCGTAGTTTATAAACTCTAGAATATGTTTTGCCAGTTTAATCGCCCATTGCGCCATCTACACCTGCGATTTTATTTCGTAGTTTGCATCAAGTTTAGATCTCAACTCTGCATTGTCATTTATTTTAATTTTCACTCTCGTTGGCATATTTCCTCCGTATAAATTGTTACTTAGGATGATTGTTGAATTGAATTCAAGTTATCAATGTCAAAGTGATCCTTATCAGTCAATTCATAGCCCGAATGAAATAGTAGCTGTGCCTCTTTCGAGATGCAGGGTATCTCTCGGTCTTTGTATACTGTTGAGGAAAACCACTCTTTCCGAAAAATATATTTTCCTCCTTGCGGATCCGCTTGCGTGATAGAGCCATCTGAATTAAAGTCAATGGGGTGAATATCTAAATACCCATATTTATCATGCTTAAGTTCCATACGTGACGGCATCCAGTCAACATCAACGATATAGTCGACTTCTTTCAATTTTGAAATAACCGATTCCGTATATCTAGCATCGAAGTCTATGTCAATGTCTCTATGATTTCGGTTCTGCCGACCAGTTAAGACATCAACGCCCCAACCACCGTCCAGCCAATAAGGTACATCTATCTCTTCAAAAAAGCCCAAAATATGTAACAGTGTTTTCTCCGTCACATGCTTTATATTGTTTCCCAAAATCATTTCCTCCTCACTACCAGTCTTTTTTATCTCATCAACATCGGGCAATATAAACCTCTGCTCAAAATTAACACCCAGCACATCAGCGATGTCCTTCAGTTCATCTAGGCTTACGGTTTCACGTTGTAGTTTTTTATTAAAATTCTGCGGAGTTTGACCAATACGTCTGGCAAGCTCAGAAACACTGATATGCATCTGCTCACATAATTCCTTAATCATATCTGCCGTAGTCACTTTGCACCTCCAAGGTCACGTTGAAATAATTATAAATCGTATGGTTGATAATAACAATAATTATTTCAGGTCTATTCTGTCAGAAGAGCAAAAAGAAAAACCATGACTCTGCATCTCAGTCATGGGCTACTATCTTGATTTCATATTTTCATTTCGATGCCGGATTTGAAGCATATCAGAAAATGGTCTTCGTACACCGTGACATTCTGGATAATCTTCCTCACCAGCTGATCGTCATACTCTAAGGTTTTGAATTTGTTCTTGTGGATGAAGCCCACCAGCTCCTGAATCCTCTCATTTTCACCGCTCAGAGAGGCGTCTTCCACAAGCAGGGTCTGACGCCCTTCTCGCAGCTCATCGATCTCATCGGCCAGTTGCTCATAGTCCTGCTTTCGGTTAGCGAGGATGATGCGCTGTTTTTGTTTTTCCTCTAACTGCTTGTTGATTTCTGTAATCTGATACTCTGTCGTGTCGCCGATAACAGCATGAATGTTTTCTTCGAGTGTGCTTATCACCTTATCGCCACCAGCAAGTAGCCTGTTGATTGCCGTCATCACAGCATCATATAATTCATCTTCTTTGACCGTTCGGTTTTTACAGATATCAGGCCCTTGCTCCACTCGGGTCACACAGCGCCAGACAAATTCTTTTCTACCGTAAACGTTCCAGTACACCCGTCTCATCAATATCCTTCGAGAGTCTTGCCATCCATTTCTCATCAAATAACAGGTGTTTGATTTCATCAATAGACAACTCGCCATATTTGCAAGAACCACTTCATCAAGCTTCTTTTGCGCTTCCTTAGTATCTTTATCGGCCTCTTCTTTTTCGCTCAGTTTTGTTTGATAGGCAAGCAATGCGTTATACTCTTCTGAATAGATTTCAGGCATCACAGCGTTATCAGCAGCCATCTTAAGTGCTGATTTTATCTTAGCTTTTCCGAATGAACCGTTCTTGTTTCTAAGCTCATAATTTGCGAGCTCACCATTGGCTTGGATGACTTTCTCCATCTCGGGGTATTGCCTGCGTCAAACAAATCAATCAATTTATTAATGTCACTCGTAACAGACGATGTCCTTTTGCTATCAAGCTCCTTAATCCTCTTATTAAGGTTCGCTTTTGGCATCCCATCGCCTTTTGTATTCAAAACTTCGTTAAGAAGTCCTTCGTCACCAGATTCTTCTTCACGTATTTCATCAAGCTTAGAATCCAATGCTGTAGACTTTTCAATCAACCCGTTAAGTGCAAGTAATTCAGTTTCAAAATATTCGTGTTCTATAATATTTCTTGAAATCAAAGCCCCCTCAAATGATTTCATCTTTGATGTATAATCAACCTTTATTTCATCACCATTTTCATCCTTACTTTTCTTTTGAGCGTATACGTACTCGATTTCACGTCCTGCTTCATATCCACTTGCCTTAATTATATAAGCATCATCTTGCATTTTTTCATTCCAGTAATTGAGCAAGAAATCATACACATCATAATTGTTGAGCAACTGTGCTGATTCAAAATCATGTAAGATTCCAAGACCAACCGTACGAATCAATTCTTTGGGATCTGTATTTGAATTAATATCTAACAACGGCTGTTTTACTTTATTTTTCCATGCATCAACAAATCTCTGCATTCATTTTCTCTTTCATTTTTAATATTTCATCCTCAGAAATGGTGGTTTCTATTTCATTCGGATCTATGGCAAGTGCATAGACGTTGTGACCCTCATCAACACAAGTGAATATCTTTTGTTTTAGTTGAGGTGATATCTTCCACAACTTTTCCAAGGAATTAATATCAACTTTTGGAATGCCTCCTTTGAGATGAGATGCGATATTTTGTGGTAATGTATTACCAATCTTTTGAATATAGCGAGGAACATTTAGGTTCCCTTCGTTTTCCTCCAATATTTCCTTATATATGATAAAACAAGAATACCCCTCGACTTCGTCTTTATCGATAAAAGTTTGTACTATCTTTTCTATATCCTGCTCACGTAGACAGACCTTATTTCCATCTTTCTTAAAACCGCTACTTGTGTCAATCATAAAGATACCTTCACGCGTATTAGCATTTTCTTTATCTATTATGAAATCACGGAAAGCCCTTATATCAAGCGTTCTTACACCCTCACTGCTCAACCCTTGACATCAAGACAACACACTCCACATGGGCAGTCCTCGGGAACATATCAACCGGCTGAACTTCTTTTATGCTATACATATTGCTCAATTGTTTAAGGTCACGTGCCAAAGTGGAAGGGTTACAGGACACATATACAATTCTTTTGGGCGACATCTTTCCCATAGATCTAAGTACAGCTGCATCACAGCCTTTACGTGGGGGGTCTACAACAATCACGTCCGGTTTAATGTCTTGTTTAATTAGTCTCTCCATAACATTTTCCGACCTTCCCGCAATAAAATCAGCATTGGATATGTTATTTAGCCGTGCATTTTCCTTAGCGTCTCTAACAGCCTTCCCGGCTGCTTCTATGCCTATGACATGATATGCCCTTTGTGCTAGGAAAAGGGATATGGTACCTACTCCACAGTATGCGTCTATGGCCATTTCATTACCCTGAAGCGCTGCAAACTTTAGTACCTTTGAATACAATATCTCTGTCTGTACCGGATTAACCTGAAAAAATGAGGCCGGCGATATATAAAATTCAAGGTCACCAATCTTATCAACTATCCTATCTTTGCCATATAGTAAAATATTTTTATCTCCAAGAACGACGTTTGTTTCCTTAGGATTGATATTTAATATGAGTCCTGCAAACCCGTTAATTGTTTTTAGTTTATCTATAAGTTCCTGTTTGTATGGCAGACTGCCCTCTTTAGCTACAACAACAGCCATGACCTCTCCCATGCGGGTACATCTGGTCATTATATGCCTAACAAATCCGCGCTTTGTCCTTTCGTCATATACGCTTATACCGTGATCCCTTATAAAACCTAATATTTCTCGCGCTACAACCTGCGACTTCTCATTTTGAATCATACACTTATCTATTGGCACTACATCGTGAGACCGTCCTTTGTGAAGTCCCATTACTGTCTTTCCATCCACATATGCTACCGGATACTCCGCTTTATTTCTGTAATAGCAGGGGTTATCCATTCCTATTACATCATTTATTTCTACATCAATATGCCCTAACCGTCTCAGTGCGTCTTTAACCTCACCTTTTTTAAAAGCCAGCTCACCTTCATAGTCCATATGCTGCAGCTGGCAACCGCCGCACTCCTCAGATACAGGGCATAGTGGATCTATCCTATGAGGGGATTTCTCTAATACCCGCACTGTAAGAGCCACTGAATAATCTTTTTTTACTTTTGTAACCCTTGCCCGTACGGTTTCACCAGCTATGGCCTTTTCTACAAACACAGTCATACCATTATATCTTGCTATTCCCTGTCCTCTGCTCGCCATTTTTTCTATATGCAGTTCTAATTTCTGGCCAACCTCTATATTATTCATGTTCACACCGCTTTCTAAATCTGTCTTAAGCCGCTGATGTCATCTTCTCAGTCTGTCCCTGTACAGATGGTAATTAAGCAAATATCTAAAATATTTGTATGCAGTCTTCTTCATATATGATTTGCTTTTGGGTATCAGACACAAAAGACCGATGATGTCGCTTATAAGGCCCGGCATTATAAACATAGCGGCACCTATCAGTACTAATAAACCGTCCATCAGTTCACTTGTAGGAAGGTTCCCCTTATAGAACTCATCTTTGACCTCTCTTAATACAATAAATCCCTCTTTTACGGCAATAATAATACCAATTATACCAACGCCGATAACAATAAATATAATCTCCGGATAACCTATCTTTTTGCCTATGGCTATCAAAAGCAAAATATCCAATAAAGGTACTGCTACAACCAGGGCTGGAAGTCTTCCGAGCATTATACCACCTCTTTTTACTGTATTTTCCCCGGAAGACCTGTATTAATTCTCTTTTCCTGACCTCCATTATAGCAAAACCGCTTACTGCTAGCCAATATATAACAGTTTTATTTCCCTTAAACTATGCTATAATGTGACTGCAAACACAAGTTCAGGTGATTTTATGAGAAATGTACTGCATGTAGATATGAACGCATTCTATGCTTCATGTGAACAGAGCATAAATCCAAAATACACAGCCAGACCACTTGCCGTAGCCGGCAACCCAGAAATGCGCCATGGCATAGTGCTCACTGCATCATATGATGCCCGAAAATTTGGCGTTAAGACAGGCATGCCGTTGTGGCAGGCAAAAAAACTATGCCCGGAAATAATATTCACTCCTCCCGATTACGAATTATACATGCATATGTCCCATAAAATAATGGAAACATTATCGTATTATTCGCCTTTAGTCGAGCAGTTTTCTATAGATGAAGCATGGATTGACATAACAGGAACGGAACATTTATGGGGGCCGCCTGTACAGGCAGCCAGAAGAATACAGGAAAAGGTAGATAAAAAGCTAAACCTTCCATGTTCCGTGGGACTATCAGATAATAAACTGCTTGCCAAAATAGCATCGGATATCAAAAAACCAAGAGGCATAACAGAGCTCAGGACAGATGACGTTGAAAGTATGCTATGGCCCTTGCCTGTTGATTCTATGTTGGGCATAGGAAAAAGTACAAAAGGAAGCCTGAATCAATGCGGGATTTATACAATAGGGGATCTGGCTCGCACCCCATACAAATTCCTCATAAATATGTTCGGCAAAAACGGTCATTATCTATATATGTTTGCCCACGGGGTAGATAAGACACCTGTAAGACCAAACTACGAAAATACCAAGTCATTCGGTAATTCCATAACGCTGCCCTATGACTATAAAGACAGAGACGAAATAAAAAAGGTAATTCTTTTTCTCACTGAAGAAGTATGCAGCAGGATGAGAAAGAAAGGTTTTAAGGCCGGGAGGGTGGGTCTGACATTAAAAGACCATATGTTCTCACGGGAGAACCATAGCAAGGTATTGCAGACCTACTGTTATAGCACAGAAGATATATATAACGCTATCTTAGAGCTTTTCGCTAGATTTTGGAAGAATGAGAGCATAAGACTGGTTGGAGTCTCCGTATCAAAGCTTGAGCTTTATGATTATGCTACGCAGCTCTCTTTTCTGGATAATGTCGGCCGTGCCAAAAAGGAAAAAGCCAATATTGCTATAGATAAAATCCGTAATAAATACGGAATGGATGCTATAAAGCGGGCCTCTCTTTTAAATACCGACTTCAAAAACTCACCCCTTACCGGCATGAAAAACTTTGATCCCAGATAAAAACATTACAAATAATATATGCCCCTCCATTTAGAAGGAATGAATCGTCACACCCTTTACCACTCGGTTAACTGTTCCCGTGGGAGAGGGCGTATCCGGGGTATTCCCCACCTTAATTGATGAATAAAGTGCCACTGTTTGTGCAAACATGATATCCGCCAAAGCCAGATATCCATCCGGCAAAAACTCCTTACCAGCTGTGAATTCAAAGGTATTTCCGGAATAACTTATTGATCCCGGTTGTGCAACGGCAACAACCTGAGCTGCGATATCATCCGAATGGATTTCCTCTAAAATATCAATATCATATTGGCGTGTATAAGGATTGTTATTAACAAAATCAAACACAATGGTTTTGTTATCCACAAAAGATTTTGGTCCATGGCGAAATCCCATTGAAGAATCAAAGACAGTTGCAATTTTCCCCGCTGTCAATTCTAAAACTTTTAGCTGTGCCTCACGAGTTAGACCCGCTAAACTTCCTGAACCTAAATATATGATTCGATTGTAATCGCAATCAATAAATTGCTTTATTTCCTTTTCTCTTTCTATTACTTCCCTACCCAGTTTAATCAAAGTCTGTACATAATTAGCCTTCTCTTTAATTGCCGTTTTATCAAAAATCAACAGGCTTGACAAAACCATGCAAGAAAAACTTCCCGTCATAGCAAAACCTTTATCATTTGAATGGCCTGGCATTAATAATAATAAATTGTTTGGATCCCTCCCGGCGTTTTGCGCTAGTTCCCCTTCCTTTGCACAGGTTATCGTCATATGACGTACATTTTTTATATACTTGTTTGCAATCTTTACAGCCGCAATGCTTTCAGGACTACCTCCGCTCCTTGCAAAAGAGACCAGTAGTGTAGGCTCATCTTTAAATAAATATTCCTCAGGTGAAGCTACAATATCAGTTGTTCCAACGCTCTGGAATATAAATGATTCATGATCCCCATGAAAATTTAAATAAGGTACAAGAGTGTCCCCAACATACTGGGAAGTCCCGGCACCGGTAAATATAACACGCACCTTTCCCTCTTTTTCTTTAATTTCATCTAAAAATTCATCAATTATTTCCTTTTTAACTTTATACATATCGATAACTTCCTGCCATAATTCAGGTTGCTGGCATATTTCCCCAGTTGTAATCTCAGCCCCCATCTTCTTTAATTCTTCTCTTGAAAGCTCATACATACTGCCTTCCCCCCATCTATTTTTTTCAATTCCTAACGTGGGCTATCTTATAGTGAAACTGATCGGCTCTTGCAACACTTATTGTATATCCTATAATCTCATTTTTAGTATTATAGGTCGTACGGACAAGGTGCAGCACGGGAGCCCCTTCGGATATATTTAACGCCTTGGCATCTTTGTTCCCCGCTATGCTTGCATAAAACTCTTCATTTGCAATGTGTATTTTTTGGCCATAATCTTCTTCGATAACTTCATAAAGCGGCTTTTTTTCAAGCATTTCTTCAGTTAAATCTATAAAAAGTTTCACCGGCAAATAAGATCTCTCCAGCATCATCGGCAAACCATCCGCAAGACGCAACCTTTTCAATTTATAAAGCGGCTCACCGATGGTTAAATTCAGATGTTTTGCAAAAAACTTGTTTGCTTCTGCTGTTTTAAATTCAAAAATTTTTGTTTCCGGTTTTTTACCCATTGAAATCATTTGTTCTGTAAAGCTATAGGCGCCGGATAAATTAGTCGTATTTTTACTTAAATCAGAAACAAATGTTCCTTTTCCATGTTTACGACAGATATAACCGATTTTCTCCAACTCCTGAAAGGCCAATCTAACCGTGGTTCTGCTCACTCCATATCTTGAGGCTATTTTTCTCTCTGATGGTAGCTTTGAATTCGGATCTAATTCAGTTTCTATTTTTTCTTTCCATAGATCAACCAATTGATCATATAAAGGCTCCGTCTTAAATGTATGTTTCATCAAATTCTCTCCTTATGACTGGTTACTGCCACATACCAATTTACTATGACAATAATTAATTGTCAACAATTTAATATGTTAAGAAAGAAAGGCCTCATGGATAACAATAATGAAGCAATAAAAAACTGCAGGCAAAATGACCTGCAGTTTTTTGCACTTATGCCGACGGCCAAATTGAAGGGAACAATCCAAAACCCGATCCTACTAAAGCAATAATTAAAATCAAGCCAATACATTTTAGCGGAGTCCATCCTCGTTTAGATAAGAAAAAGTATAGTAATAACGTCAAACCCAGGGGTATTAACTGTGGCATAACACCGTCTAATATCTCTTGGATATCTATCATAACATCTTGTGTTTCATTTTTATTAAATGTAATCTCATATTTCCCATTATCTAATTCAGTAACGGCAGCATTTTCCTGTAATTCTTCAGTGAGGTTGCCCTTGCTATCTTTTTTATAAAGCATTTCATCATAGCTTGGGATCTCTTCTTTTGAAACAACGGTTGTCACCGGAACGGCTACACTTGTGGTGCCGTTGGGAATCTTGACATCCAGTGTCGTCGCACCATATACGCAGGTCAAAGAACCAACGATAAATATGCCTAGAATACTGGCCGCTCTTGTAAATTCCTTGGCATTTTGAGTTAACAAACCAATAGCATCCGTACCGAGTTTGTAAGACCAATTCATCAGGAAATACCGGATTGCGAACTGTGCCACGTTAAAAATCAAAAGGAAAATAAACGGCGCCGCCGCATTCCCATCTATCGCCATATTGGAAGTAATTCCTGCTGTTATAGGAACAAGTGTAAACCAAAATAGTGCATCACCAATACCGCCCAACGGTCCCATCGCCGATACACGGACTGCACGAATCGTCGGTATGTCCGCTTTATTTTGTTCCAGTGATAAAACAATACCCATAACGAAGGTTACCAAAAAGGGATGCGTATTGAAAAACTCCAGGTTATGACTCATAGAGGCAGCTAAATCGTCTTTATTTGTATGAATCTTTTCCAGACCGGGCAAAATACTAAAAAGCCAGCCACCGGCCTGCATACGCTCATAGTTAAAGGAGGCCTGTAAAAACAGCGACCGCCAGACCATCTTATTTAATGTTTTTTGATCTAACTGTTCGGCAGGGGTTTGGTCCTTATAATGATCAGGAATATTATATGCCATCCTCTTCACCTCCATCTGCATTTGCAGTAGCTGTCTTAAACTTAGACTGAATCTGATAATCCCAGAAAGCCAGTGCAAAACCGATTAACGCCAGAATAATCAATGCCGGGCCTTGCAGACTCGGTGCAGCCATCACGATTGCGGCCATACCAAATCCCATTAAGAAAAATCCCCACATATCACGGGATACCATCATTTTAAGTAAAATAGCAAATCCTACATACCTCATCATACCGCCGGCCGCAGTAAGACCGCTCATTAGCCAGTCGGGAATGGCACTTACAACCCGTTGCCCAAAAGTTGCGCCGCCAATAAAGAATAAAACGACAATTACTCCAAATACAGTTCCCAAAATCAACATTGCAATATAGTTGATTTTTTCAATTCCCCTGGGATTAGCCTCATGAGCATATTTATCCGCCACTGTCATGGCAGGTGACATCAATGAAAAAATCAATGTAACGGCATATTGTCCCAAAAGTGAGAAAGGAATTGCCGTAGCTACAGCGGCAGCAGGTTTTAATCCTAAAGAAATTGATAAAATCGTTGCCATAATACCGCCGATTATCGGGTCTGGAGGTTGTGCTCCTCCGACAGGCATGTTTCCTATCGTCATTAGTTGGTAAGTACCACCGACTATCAAACCTGTTTTTAGATCACCTAAAATAAGTCCTATGATTGGACCGGTGACAATTGGTTGATATAATGATTCCAAAAAGCTATAATGGTCGATAGAAGTGATAAATGTCACAAGGAAAACTAAAATGATTTGAAGAATGCTATAATTCATTTTCACTTACCCCCTATCCGGTATTATCTACCGAAATAATTTATTAACATCCTCAACAGCTGTTGTCGGCACCCTCTGTATTTCTAATTCCACACCCGCCTCCTTTAATTTCTTGAAGGCTTCCACGTCTTTATCATCAACAGCCACACATGTTGCCACCTGACGCTTGCCTTCAGACATATGCATGTTCCCGATGTTTACTTTTTTTATAGGCACACCTCCTTTGATCAAAGTCAGTAAATCCTGAGGAGTCTCTACAATAATGAAAATTTTTTGCCTTGGTGAGGCTTTATGTATAATATTGATTGTCTTTTGTAAACTAAAATATCTTGTTTGTGTACCGCTGGGCGCGGCCATATCCATAAGTCCCTGCCTAAGCTTATCGTTTGCTACCTTATCATTTGCTACCAAGATGAGGTTGGCTCCGATTGTACTGTTCCATTGGGTTGCAACCTGACCATGGATAAGGCGGTTATCAATCCTTGTTAATAAAATTTTAGGTTCAGACATCCTATATCCCTCCAAGTATTTATTTAATAATCCTGGAAATCGAATAGCGCGAAACCTCCATTATCGCTCCGGACTCAATCTGTAAATCAACTGTTTCCGTGTCTATTCTCTTTATAATTCCTATAATGCCGCTTGTCAGCTCCACCTTTTGATCCTTTTTCAAATTCTCATGTAACTCCTTAAAATGTTTCTTTTGCTTATTAACACCTTTAGAACTGATAAAATAATAAATAATTGCTATGATAACTAATAAAACAGCCACAACAAGTGACGCAGCTACAATCATTTGTCCAAACATTAAATCCCCTCTCCTCCTTCGCCCCGGGAATCTTCTTTAATTCGTAATTGAGCATGTGCAAGACCCTGCCGGCCCGTTTCAATCAGCTTATCTGAAAAGGTTTTCACATCACCTTCATTTAACCGTGAAACAGAGCTTTCAACTAATAGCGGCAAATTTGTACCCGATATGACCTCAACATTTTTGAATTCACGTGCCGCAAGCATCGCTGTTTGAAATGGTGTTCCACCCATTAAATCTGAAAAGATAACGACACCATCACAAGACTGTGAAAGCGTGCGGATTTTCTTGCTCATATCCTCCTTGAATGATTCCAGCGGTTCATCTTCAAAAAACGGTACTGCATAAAAGTTTTCCTGGGGTCCGGCAATCATCTCCACAGCATCTTTAATCCCTGTAGAAAAACGTCCATGCCCGGTAAGTATGTAGCCAATCATTACAGAATCGCCCTTTCCGTTCTTAACTGGTAGTAACCACAACCCAAGTATAAGCGTTTCCAGCAACAATGTCAACACATATATTTAATTTTTCAAAAAGTGTCACATACCTAAAAACAACAAAAAAGGCCTGCAATAAACAGGTCGTTTTATCGTTAAAGTATGAGTAAGTCTGTAAGCCGAGTTCTGTTTTGGATAGTCATCTATCTAGGACGGCAGTTGCCTGCTATCTCAAGCAGCATACCCGGGGGCGTGGCGGGCCGCCACATATGCTCCCCTATTTGCCTTGCTCCAGGTGGGGTTTACATAGCCGGTCAGTCGCCTGGCCGCTGGTGAGCTCTTGCCTCGCCTTTCCACCCTTACCACTTTCGTGGCGGTATATTTCTGTTGCACTTTCCTAGGAGTCACCTCCACTGGGTGTTACCCAGCACCCTGCCCTGCGGAGCTCGGACTTTCCTCGTGCATAGCACGCGACCATCCGGCTTACTCATACTCTAAAGACATATTATATTATCATTTTTTTCGTAGTTTGTCAATCAATGCACTACCACTTCAATTTTACAGGCCGCTGCTGTCACATTCTTCATCCATGGCTTTGTTTGCCAGTTTGTCTGCTTCTTTATTATCCTTTCTCATCACGTGCCGTATCTCAAAATAGTCAAATTCCCTTATGATATTCTTAATATCTTTGTATAACGGTTTTAAGCCTTCATTTTTAACCCTGTATTCACCTTTAATCTGTTTTACGACCAACTCACTGTCCATAATAACGGACACATGCTTTTCACCCAAATCTTCCGCCCGCATGAGGGCTTCCTTGAGGGCCGTGTACTCCGCTATATTATTGGTGGTTATACCTATATACTTATAAATCTGCTCTTTATTGCCGTCGTCCTTTTCTATTACAACGCCTATTCCGGCTTTGCCGGGGTTACCTCTTGAACCGCCATCTGTATGTATTGTAAGCATATTCTCCTCCTAATAGGTCACAAAAGGATCCATATTTGTATGCGACTCTATAACCTCACAATCAAGCTTTTCTTCTGAGGCAGCCTCCCGCAGGTAATCTGACAGGAAAGATACAACATTTTTCTCCGTACCATAGTGCCCGGCATCAATAACGGCCAGGCCAACAGCCTTGGCATCCCTGTACTGATGATATGATACGTCCCCCGTCACCAAAAGGTCTGCCCCCGCAAAATGAGCCGCGGACACATAGCTTCCGCCCGACCCATTAACAACAGCAACCTTTTTAACCCTTTTATCGATGTCCCCGCCTATTTTAAGCTCTTTTATACCGAGCCTTTCCTTTACCTTGAGGGCATACTCAAAAGGATTGCATTCACCTTCCGTACATCCTATCCGTCCAATCCCGTATGCTTCGCCTCTATTTTTAAGAGGATATATGTCATAGGCCACCTCTTCATAAGGGTGTACCTTTATTGCGGCAGAAAGAACCTTTTTAACCAGTCTGTCGGGCACAATCGTTTCAACACGGTATTCATCGGCTTTCTCCAGATTGCCCTCCTTGCCCAGAAACGGATGCGTTCCCTCATGGGGCAGAAAGGATCCCGTACCCTCCGACATAAATGTACAGTGACTGTAGTTTCCTATATAACCTGCTCCAGCATTTCCCATAGCATCCCTTACAACCTCTTCATATCCCTTAGGTACATAAATAACTAGTTTTTTATATGTTTCGTATCCGGATACATCAAGCACAGCTGGGTCTTTAAGGCCGAGCATCTCGGCCACATGATGGTTGAGACCGTTTATAGAAGAGTCAAGATTGGTATGGCATGAATACAGATCTATGCCGCTGTCTATAAGCTTGTATATATACCTGCCCTGAGGGGTATCCGTCCTGACATTTTTAACAGCGTTAAAAATCAATGGATGATGCGTTATTATAAGGTCTGCTTTATTCTTTACCGCTTCTTTAAAGACCTCATCGTCAAATTCAAGGCTCACCAGTATCCTGGATATGTCCCTGTCATACTTCCCCACCATGAGTCCTACATTATCCCATTCCTCCGCACAGTATTTAGGCGCGATCCTCTCAATTAAGCTAAATATTGTCTGTGCTTTTGTACTCATTCAAAATCCCCTCCAGTTTAAATATTTTATCCTTTAGTTTAGCCTTTGCACGGATATCCGTAGTGCTATTGTATATGTATCGATATCTTTCAATAATTTGATATGTATATTTACCAAGGAGCGGGTCTTTCTTTTCTATAAGCTTCTCACCTACATCATTAAACACCTCGTCACGGACCTTTTGCGGGCTGCCTGCCCGGCATACGAATATCCTGTATATCCTGCCGCCGTCTTCCACTAATTCCTCATCCATTATATCAAATCCGTTAACACATAACCACCTGGATAAGTATGCAGGATACTGCATAGGCTGCAATATGAGCTTTCCGCAGGTGCGTGCCTGCGTACAGTTAATAATCTCCGCGATGAGCGGTCCCCCCATACCGGCTACAACAATCTGATTAGCCTCACCGTGCCTTAAGACGGCCAGGCCGCTGCCCAGACGCAGATTTATTTTGCTCTCAAGATTGCATTTTTTCACCAGCACCCTTGCCTTTCCTAAAGATGCAATGCGGTTGTCGCTGGCAATGGCAAAGGGAATAATACCCTTAAGAATGAGATATACGGGAAGCTTGCCATGATCGGTACCAATATCGGCCAGGCCTGCCGCTGGTGTAACCTTATGGGATATGGCAAGAAGTCTGCCGGATAATTTCATTTTTTCCTCCAAAACAAAAAGGAGTGCAAATGCACCCCTTGTTATCATTTATGGTGGGCCTTCAGGGACTCGAACCCCAGACCGATCGGTTATGAGCCGACTGCTCTGCCAACTGAGCTAAAGGCCCTTGGCTCCCCAGGCAGGGCTCGAACCTGCAACCTACCGGTTAACAGCCGGTCGCTCCACCATTGAGCTACTGAGGAATATCAACAAATGCTATTATAAAGCATGTAATTTAATTTGTCAATAATATAAAAAAGAAAAGGCCTACAAAATAGTAAGCTTCATTCTAAGAAATCCTTTAATTTTTTGCTTCTGCTCGGATGCCTCAGCTTACGCAAGGCCTTTGCTTCAATCTGCCTTATTCTTTCCCGTGTAACATTAAACTCCTTACCGACCTCTTCCAACGTCCGTGCCCTTCCGTCATCCAGACCAAATCTCAGCCTTAATACTTTCTCCTCTCGCGGAGTAAGCGTGTCCAAAACATCTTTCAGCTGTTCCTTTAGCATCAGAAATGTTGCGGCATCAGCCGGTGCAGGTGCCTCATCATCCGGAATAAAATCACCCAGATGGCTGTCCTCTTCTTCTCCAATAGGTGTTTCCAAAGACACAGGTTCCTGAGCAATCTTCATTATCTCCCTGACCTTATCCACACTTACATCCATCTCTTTAGCAATCTCCTCCGGCGTAGGCTCTCTGCCCAGACGCTGCAGAAGCTGCCGTGATACCCTTATAAATCTATTTATCGTCTCCACCATATGGACAGGTATTCTTATAGTTCTGGCCTGATCAGCAATAGATCGCGTGATAGCCTGCCTTATCCACCAGGTAGCGTAGGTACTAAATTTAAAACCCTTTCTGTAATCAAACTTCTCCACTGCTTTAATAAGACCCAGGTTGCCCTCTTGTATCAGATCAAGAAACAGCATGCCCCTGCCTACATACCTTTTAGCTATACTGACCACAAGCCTAAGATTGGCTTCGGCCAGCTTCTTTTTAGCCTCTTCATCACCAGCCTCAATCCTCTTTGCAAGTTTAACCTCCACATCTGGTGTAAGAAGCGGTATTTTACCTATTTCCTTTAGATACATTCGCACCGGGTCATCAACATTTACACCCTCCGGTACGGAAAGGTCTAATTTCTCATTGGATTTATGTTTTCCATTTTTGTTTGAGTCCTCCAGTGTATCATTAGAATTATGCGATGAATCAGTATTCCCATCATCCTCATTATCTATAACATCTATGCCTAGTGATTCAAATAAATCATATATTTTATCTATCTTATCCGAATTTATGTCCAGATGAGATAAGACATCATTTATCTCACTGAAGGTGAGAAATCCCTTCTTTTTACCAAGCTTAATAAGCTCTTTAACATTCTTAATGTCATTCTCATTTTCTGACATAGAAATATCCCCTTTCAGCTAAACTCTGCCTGTACCCTATGAGTTGTTTCTGCAGTTTCATCACCGTCTTACCGTCATTTTTTGTTTCGGATTTTTTCTTCAAATCCCTTTTAAGTATCTGCATCTTTTTGTAGGTCAGAAAATCTTCTATATACTTATTTATATCTATATCAATCGGATACTCACCATTCATTAACTCGCGGAATTTTATCAAATCATCATCGGCCAGTTCCGATAGTATTCTGTCCTCACTCACTTCATCTTTATTCTTATACAAATTAAAGATTATACTATAAACCTTCTTTGTAAATTTACCTTCAAACATATCAGGATTGATTTCTTCACATACGTCAGATAAAAGTTCAGTATTATTCAATATATTATAAATGATTACTTTTTCTGCATTAATATATGCATTAGATAAACCGCCTATTTCTTTTTGAAAATTTCCATTCATGTATTTATTATCTCTATTGCTACCATTTATATACATTTTAGGATGTAAATTTTTTGATCCGCTATTGACAAGCCTACCATATTGCGCTCTTACTGCATCAACAGAGGCTGTGCTCACACCACTTACCAGTTTAATATAGCCTTCTATCTCAATTTCATTCTCTAAATCGGAAATTACTTTTAAAGCTTCATCGACAAACTGTGACCTCTGCTTTATATCGTTGCAATCATATTTTTGAGACAAATGCATAATCAGATATTTTCTATAGTCTTCTGCATTCTTTATAAGACTAGAAAATGCTTCTTTTCCATTTGACCTGATAAACTCATCGGGGTCTTTACCTTCAGGGATTAGAATAATTTTTATCCTCATATTAAGCTTGTCCAGGATTTTTAGACCACGCAGGGTTGCTTCCTGTCCTGCAATATCCGCATCATAACAAATATAAGCTTCATTAGCATATCTTTTTAGCAATCTTCCTTGGGATATCGTAAGCGAGGTTCCCAGTGATGCCACCGTATTTAAAAAGCCGCTCTTCTGAAGCGCTATGCAGTCCATGTATCCCTCTACAATTATATATGATCTCTTCCTGCTCTTTTTAGCCAGATTAAGTCCGTACAAAATATTTCTTTTGTTATAAACTACAGTTTCGGGAGAATTTAAGTATTTAGGCTTGGATTTATCTAGCACCCGTCCGCCAAAACCAGCCACCCTGCCATACTGATTAAATATCGGGAATATCACTCTGTGTCTGAACCTGTCATAGTAGCCCTTTTTACCTTTTATAATCAGGCCTGCCTTCTCAAGGGTCTCATTATCATAACCCTTTAAGTTTAAATATTTAAGAAGATCATCCCATCCGGGAGGTGCATATCCGATTCCGTAATGTTTTATAGCATTATCATCGAGTCCCCTGCCTTTAAGATAAGACCGCGCATTTTCTCCCTGCTTTGTGTACAATGTCTTATAAAAATATAATCCGACAGCCGAGTTTAACTTAAACAATCTCTCTCTTTTCCGGGAAGCCGGGCTCTCTTTATCCTCTATATCAATGCCGGCCCGATCGGCTAAAATCTTCACGGCTCCGCGAAAATCCACATTTTCCATCTTTTCTATAAATGTTATAATATTCCCGCTGGCCCCGCATCCAAAACAATGGTAAAGCTGTTTTTCCTGACTTACCGAAAATGACGGTGTTTTTTCCCGGTGGAACGGGCACAGTCCCATATAGTTCTTCCCTTTTTGGGTAATCCGTGTATATTCATTTATAACGTCGACTATGTCATTCCTCTCTATTACTTCATTTACTTTGTCATGATCGATAGACATTCCATCACCACAATTTTCCTGACGGTATTTTGATGACTAGATTACTTGTATTCGACAAAAATATCATTTTTCCTTCTAAATTAATATAAAAAAAATGTTACAAATTTTCATGTGTTCTCCACTGTCGTGGTACAAATATACTGAAAAAGCACCTTACGGCATAGTTGTCGGTCATCCCAGCTATATAATCGCATAAAGCCCTGTCTATATTCTCCGTCTCACTTATTTCTATAAATTCCTGAGGGAGTTTTGAGGGATTTTCTTTGAAATACCCATACAGGCTTTCAATAATCCTCTTGACCTTATCTTCATCCGGCCTGGCCGCATAAGTGTTATACACCCTGTCAAACATAAACTGCCTCAGTTTATTCATATATTTCCTTATCTCATCACTCATGGTAACCACCGGCCGGCCTGAACTACTACAAATAACATCGGTCACCATGGTATTTATCCTCTTACTGTGGCTGCCCCCGAGTACCTCAAGACAATCTTTGGGGATCTCCTCTTTTTTAAGTATACCCGCCCGGAGGGCGTCATCGATATCATGGTTTATATACGCTATCCTATCGGATAGCTGTACCACTTTCCCTTCCAGGGTTGCCGGTCTGCCTATCCCAGTATGATTTAAGATACCGTTTCTTACCTCAAAGGTAAGATTTAGGCCTCTGCCACCTTCGATCTTATCCACAACCCTCAAACTTTGTTCATTATGTTTAAAACCGGCAGGCGATAATCCGTTAAGTGCAAACTCACCCGTATGGCCGAAAGGCGTATGACCAAGATCATGTCCTAAGGCTATAGCCTCCGTAAGATCCTCATTCAGCCGGAGGCCACGGGCTATGGTCCTCGCAATCTGTGAAACCTCCAGGGTATGGGTGAGTCTTGTCCTGTAGTGATCACCCTCGGGAGCAATAAAAACCTGTGTCTTGTGTTTTAATCTCCTGAAAGCCTTACAGTGTATTATCCTGTCCCTGTCTCTTTGAAAATCTGTGCGTATATCACACCTGGCCTCTTCACGCTTCCTGCCCTTGGTATTGGTACTTAAAATGGCATAAGGAGATAAAATCTCCGATTCAATCTTTTCAGTTGTTTCCCTTACCTTCAACTTTACCGCCCTCAATCATACGATTATTAAGATCGTCTAAAATAATACTGGCAGTCTCTTCTACAGCATTATTGGTAACATCAACAATTTTACAATTAATATCCTTCATAATGCCTTCCGAATATTCCAGCTCCTTTTTAATGCGGTTTATGTTGGCATAACTGGCATTGTCGCTCAAACCTAAAAATCTTAATCTCTCCCGCCTTATTTCATTTAATTTGGCCGGCTTAATAATAAGTCCATATACCTTATTAGCAGGCACCATATAAAGTTCTTTAGGAGGTTCAACCTCCGGAACCAGCGGCAGATTTGCCACAAAAACATTTTTATGTGCCAGATACATAGAAAGCGGCGTCTTTGAAGTACGCGACACCCCTATCAAAACGGCATCGGCTTTTAAAATATCCCTCGGATCCTTGCCATCATCATTTTTTACTGCAAACTCAATGGCATCCACCCTCTTAAAATAATCAAAATTCATCTTGCGCAACAGTCCAGCCTCATGCTTGGGCTGTGAACCCGTAAGCTGTTCAACATTTCCTATTATAGGGCCCAAAACATCTATAGCTAAGATCCCTGCTTCCTGGGCTTTCTTGTCAAGATATTCTTTAATTTCCGGTATTATAATTGTATACACTATGATGACATTGGGTTCTTTTATTTTCTTCAAAAGTCCGTCCACCATGCTGACATTATCTATATTAGCAACCCTCTTTATCTGCTTTACATGTGAATTAAACTGGACGGCCGCAGCCCGTGCTACCCCTTCCGCAGTATCTCCGACAGAATCGGAAACAGCATAAATAACTAATTCTCCACTCAAAAATACTTCCCCCTAACCTTTAGTAATTTGCACAAAGAAGCGTGCAATATTAGTCTTAGACACTTTTCCGGTGATCTTAAAAAACTCTTCACCGTTTTCAAGTTTCTCTTCCACTACCGGCATGCTATCTATCTCGTGTAGTATAATCTTACGTGCCGCATCGGCAACTGATTCCTCATCTTTTGTAACTACTATATTAGGCATTCTGGTCATAATAACGCCTATAGGTATTTTGTTTAAATCTCGGCTTCCTCCTATGGCAACCTTCAAAAAATCTTTACGCGAAACAGCACCTGCAAGGTAACCGTTACTTGTTATAAATATTGTTCCCACGTCCTCAAGAAAGAGAGTAACCACAGCATCATATACCGTCGTATCCTCCTCCACAACAACGGGAATGGATTTTACTTCGCTTACCTTAACATCATTCAAATACTCGGATATAACATTCAGGCTTGAGCGCCCGGTATAAAAATAGCCGACCTTCGGCTTAGCCTCTAGTATGCCAGACATTGTCAATATAGAAAGGTCAGGCCTGATCGTGGCTCTCGTCAAATTCAATCTTCCGGCTATCCGCTTACTGGTAATAGGCTGGTTTGTTCTAACGATATCAATAATCTTCTGTTGCCTATCTGTAAATGGAATATCAATCACCCCTTGCTGAATAACGTCATACTATTTATTATATATAATACTATATTGAATTAAATAAATCCTTCTTTTTATATAAAAAAAGCCCCGTAGGGCTTCCGGCCGATGACAAGTTTTTAAAATTGTACGATTTGCCACGGCCTGACAGTTTGACTACAGCTTAAGCCTACAGGGGTTAATAGGAAATAAGTGAAAAGTTTGCTATACGCATCATCATATTCTGAACAGACAACAAAAGCGCCAATCTGTTATTCTTAAGATCATTATCTTTGGACATAACCATAACCTTGTCAAAAAATGTATTCAGCGGTTGATATAGTTCCTTAATCGTCACCAGTGCCTTATCATAATCACCATTGTCTATTTCACTATCCACACTTTCTTTCACTTTTTTATAGCAATCGTACATGTCTTTCTCCTCATCATCCGTAAAGAGTTCAGGTTTTATGACATCACAACCGGCAAACTTAGCTAAATTGGATACCCTCTTAAACGTGGTCAGTACCATGCTTATTTCATTATTGTCCAGCCATTTCATGAGGGCGTCAGCCCTATTTCTTATGTCAGGTAAATATTTAAGCTCACCGCCCAATACAGCATCGGCAACATCATACCTGATTCCTTCGTCCATGAGTATGCCTTTAAACCTCTGTTTTATAAAATCAATGAGTTTAAGTTTTACTTCCTCCTTTTCTTCGCTTTCACCCATAAAGTTATCTAGTGCCTTGTCCAATACTTTGTCTATATTAATACAGGTTTCACTGCACATTATGTTTATTACACCTATGACCGACCTTCTCAGGCCATATGGATCCTGTGAACCGGTCGGCTCCAGGCCCTTACTGAAACAACCGGCAACAGTATCGATCTTATCCGCTATACTGAGTATTTTCCCCGCCGGCGATTCAGGAAGCATATCCCCTGCAAAGGCAGGTTTATACTGCTCACCAATGGCCTTAGCCACCTCTTCTTTCTCTCCGCTCTCCACGGCATAATACATGCCCATTACGCCCTGCAGTTCATCAAATTCATCCACCATCTGCGTTACAAGGTCGGCCTTGCATAAATAGGCCGCTCTTTTCACTATATCGATTTCGTTCTTCCCTAAATCCAGATGATCGCAAATAAATTCACATATGCTCATAATACGCTGTGTTTTATCATAGAGAGTACCTAAGTCGACCTGGAAAACGACCTTTTTTAGTTTGTCCACATAATGCTCTAAAGGAAATCTCTTATCCTCCTTATAGAAAAAATCCGCATCCTTAAGACGCGCCCTGAGCACCCTTTCATTGCCCTTCCTCACTTCGTCAATATAATCGTTCCCGCCGTTTCTCACGGTTATAAAATAATGAAGAAGTTTACCTTTATTATCTATGACCGGGAAATATCTTTGATGCTCTTTCATTGGGGTGATAACAACCTCATCTGGAAGCGATAAAAATTCCTCATCAAATGTTCCCATAAGAGGCGTTGGATATTCAACAAGATAGGTTATTTCACTTAAAAGTTCTTCATCATACACTAAAGTACCGCCTACACTCTGTGCAAGTTTTTTTGCACCATTCAGGATGATTTGTCTCCTCTCGTTTTGATCATAGATAACATATGCATCTTTAAGCGTTTTAAAAAACATATCCGTATCCGTAATCTTAAGCTTGCCATTACTCAAAAATCTATGGCCGTATGTGTAATTCGAAGACGTTATGTTTTCTATGTTAAACGATATGGTTTCATCCCCATATAGGGCAAGCAGCCAACGAATAGGACGGGCAAATCGCGTATCATGGTCTCCCCATCTCATCGACTTAGGAAAACCTAAACTTTTTACTATATCCGGCAGTATATCCTTCAGCAAGTCCGACGTCGGTTTACCTAAAACCTGTTTATTAACATATACATAGTCGGTACCTTTAAGTTCTTTGATCTTTATATCTTCAAGGGTTGCCTTCTGCCCTTTCAAAAAACCAGTAAGAGCCCGTGTAGGATTGCCGCTTTCATCAAAAGCCACCTTCTTGGATGGGCCCTTTGTTGTTATTACATAATCATCCTGCTTTTCATCAAGTTTTCTTACATACAATATAAGCCTGCGAGGTGTGGCATAGACCTCAATCTTATCATAAGATAGTTTGCATGCGCAAAACTTTTCCGCCGCTTTTTCCTTTAATTGACGATTAGCATCCGAAATATAGCTTGCTGGAAGCTCCTCTGTCCCTGTCTCAAATACCAAATCTCTAGCCATTGACCTTTCCCCCTTTCAGTAAAGGATAACCCATAGACTTTCTCTGCTTGGCGTATGCCTTTGCACACAGCCTGGCCAATGTTCTTACCCTGCTGATATATGCCGTTCTCTGTGTAACGGAAATGGCACCCCTTGCCTCCAACTGATTGAAGGTATGAGAGCACTTGAGTACATAATCATAGGCTGGCATGACCAGGCCTTTAGATATCACCCGTTTTGCTTCGGCTTCATATTTATCAAAAAGATCCAGCAACAGGTCTACATCCGCCTCATCAAAACTGTATGTAGAGTGTTCAAACTCCGCCTTGTGAAAAATCTCTCCATATTTTATGTCATCGGTATAATGTATATCAAATATATTATCGACTTCCTGAACATACATGGTCAGCCTCTCCAGACCATAAGTAATTTCTGAAGATACCGGCTTTACATCCAGGCCGCCCACCTGCTGGAAATAGGTAAACTGCGTAACCTCCATACCATCCAGCCAAACCTCCCAGCCTAGGCCCCATGCTCCCAGTGTCGGTGATTCCCAATTATCCTCAACAAACCTAATATCATGTTTCAAGGGATCAATGCCGATAAACCTGAGGCTATCTAAATACTGCTCCTGTACATCATCCGGCGAGGGTTTCAATATGACCTGAAATTGATGATGCTGATACAATCTGTTGGGGTTCTCACCATATCTGCCGTCATCCGGCCGTCTCGATGGTTCCACATAAGCCACATGCCATGGTTCCGGCCCCAGCGAGCGCAAAAATGTCGATGGGTTCATCGTCCCGGCACCCTTTTCCACATCATAAGGCTGTGCGATTACACAGCCTTTATTTGCCCAAAATTGCTGTAACTTCATGATAATCTCTTGAAAAGTCATTTTATTTATTACCTCCTTGTACTATCTATAAATAATTTAACGTATCATATAAAAATGCCCATCCCTCGTGATAAGGGACGGGCTAAATTACCCGCGGTTCCACCCTCTTTGGCCTGCCGGCCCACTCATTAATAGAGCTCGGAAATGCCTTTCGACTGATTTAGTAATCCGGCTTACACCCTCCCGGAATCGCTTTATACCGAGGTCAGTTTAATCCTTTCCGTCATTGCTCCGGCTTTCCTTTATAACATGTAAATTCAAAAGGTTAGCTGTCTTAATATCTGGTGATATATAATATGATAAACAATTTCTTACTATATTATTTATATCGCTCTCGCTTTTTTTGCTTAAGCTGATTCGGCTCAAGTCCTCAAACCGGTGTGTTTTGATATATTTTAAAGCTGATAACGTCGCTCTGCCTACCATAAATGAATCGGCATGCCGGCTATGACATGCACTGCAAACCACACCTCCGGCCGCCGCGCTGAACCACACCGTACCCTCTATAACTTCTCCGCAATGTGTACAACGATCTAAATTCGGAAAAACACCGTTTATATCCATAATGTACAGTGCAAAAGCCCAGTCCAAAAGCTCCGGTCTTAAACAGCCCTCATCTAGACAGCGAAGACCTTTTCTCAAGAGATAATAAAGCCTCCTGTCAAAATATTCGCTTCCGGTCTTTAGTGTCAGCTCTGCCATAAACTCTGCACACAATAGGTTTGACATATCATCTGAAATATTTTTATAAGCCCTTTTAAATTCGTACTGTGTAATAGTATATAAAGATCTTCCTTTATATAATAAATAACTGCCCTCACAAAACGGCAAAGTCGCGCTCAGCATATGGCTTTTTATCTTACGGGCACCCTTTGCTATAGCCTGTACCATCCCCAACTCATCTGAAAACAAAGTGACGATCTTGTCATTTTCTCCGTAGCTGTATGACCTAAGCGTTATTGCATCTGTTTTAAACAGACTGCCACCATTTGCTTTCATTCCCCGGCTCTTCGCTTATTGTATCCTCGTATTTTTTTAGCATCATAAATATCTCTATGTCTCCAGTCTGTTTAAATAGGCCCCATAAAAGCCGCTTTATCAGATATACCATGGGGATCCTCCCTTTCTTTTAAGGGTGTTCTTTATTTAATTATAGCATCTCTTTATATCTATTGCATCTTATTTTGTAAATCTGCTGAAGCCCAGATTTTTTAATATCGGGTCGCTATCCCGCCAACCCTGCCTTACCTTTACCCACAGTTCCAAAAATACATGTGACCCAAGCAGTCTTTCTATGTCGGGGCGCGCCTTTTCTCCTATTTTCTTAAGCATCCTGCCCTGTTTTCCGATAATAATAGCTTTGTGTGATTCCTTTTCGCAGTAAATAACGGCTCTTATATGAATTATTTCTTTCTTTTCATTTTCACTGAATTCTTCAATCTCAACGGCCAGGCCATGAGGAACCTCTTCCTTTAAAAAAAATAAAGCTTTTTCCCTGATAAGCTCGGATACGAGAAACTGTTCCGGCATATCGGTTATCATATCTTCCGGAAAATACTCCGGCCCCTCGGGCAGGCTACCTATCACCTGTTTCTTTAAAGCCTTGGTGTTTTTCCCACTTAATGCGCAGACAGGTATTACTTTGCACCCCGGAAGACGCTTTTCGTATAAATCCTGCGTTTGTTTTACCTTTTCACCCGTAACGGTATCGATCTTATTAATACAAACAAATAGAGGATTAGTTATGCCCATAAGCCTTTGGGATATTAAATTATCTCCCGGGCCTATCTTACCGTCGGGCTCCACAACATAAACAACGACATCTGCATCTTCGATAGCGGAGAAAGCAGCCCCCACCATATACTCACCCAGCTTGTGCTTTGGTTTGTGCACACCCGGAGTGTCAAGAAATACCACCTGATAGCCATCTCCGTTCATTATTCCCATTATTTTGTTCCTTGTGGTCTGCGGTTTGCCTGAAATTATGGAAACCTTCTCACCAACCAGGCTGTTTACCAAGGTTGATTTACCAACATTGGTCCTTCCTATCATGGCAATAAATCCCGATTTAAAACTCATAAAGTCACTTCAACTCCTTAGGTCCGAAAAGCTCGGGCAAAAGGGAGGATGCAGTATGCTCCTTATAATCACCTTTGCTGTCGCCGACAATAACCAGCATGTCCGGACTGAACTCAACCATTACTTGTCTGCATATACCGCATGGATATGTATACTCGCTGTCTCCCGATATGGCTATGGCCATAAACTCTGTCTCGCCATCCGAAACCGCTTTAAATATGGCCACCCTCTCGGCACAGCAGGTAGCACCATAGCTGGCATTTTCTATATTACATCCCGTATAAACCTTTCCGCTCTTCGTAAGGAGCGCGGCACCCACATGAAATTTCGAGTAGGGCACATAAGCCGACTGCTTTATTTCCTCCGCCGTGGAAAGCAATTGCCTTTTATCCATATTTTACCTCCTAAGCTTAAGTTTTTCAAGTACACATTCTTCTTTTTGTCGCATTATTTTTTTGTCCTCTTCCGTCTGATGATCATAGCCCATGAGATGAAGCATGCCATGGGCCGTAAGATATCCAGCTTCCCTCTCAAACGAATGTCCGTAATCCTTGCACTGCTCGCGAGCCCTCTCTAGAGATATCACGATATCACCCAGCATTAAGGGCATGTCCAAAATCTTTATATTATCCTCCCCTTCCAGCATTGGGAAGGAAAGCACGTCTGTTGGCGAATCTACACCCCGGTAAGTTCTGTTTAAATCCCTTATCTCATCATTGTCAACCAGCGAAATACTGACATCAGTATCGGCAGCAAAGTTTTCCAATGCTAAAGCCTCGCGCACTACCCCTTTAATTATATCATAAAGCTCCGGTCCTATAGTTACGATGACCTGCCTATTGTCTATGTCCACCATTATGCCTCGGCTCCTCTTTTTTAAGTAATTTTATCCTCTTTTTTCTTCATACGCCGCATAAGCAGATATAATCTTCTGCACCATAGGATTCCTGACCACGTCTTTCTCAGTCAGAAAGACAAAGGATATACCGTCTATGCCGTCTAATATTTTAGTAACCAGCTTAAGTCCTGATTTTTTTGTACTGGGCAGGTCTATCTGCGTTATGTCGCCGGTTATTATCACCTTAGACCCATAACCCATCCTGGTAAGGAACATCTTCATTTGCTCACCGGTCGTATTTTGCGCTTCATCAAGTATGATAAACGAATCATCCAATGTCCTACCGCGCATATAAGCCAAGGGGGCAACCTCAATAAGTCCCTTTTCCATGTATTTTTGAAATGTCTCAGGACCCATTATATCATAAAGTGCATCATACAGCGGGCGCAAGTAAGGATCAACCTTTTCCTGAAGATCCCCCGGAAGATATCCCAGCCTTTCCCCGGCCTCCACAGCCGGCCTGGTCAATACAATCCTGTTAACCTCGCGATTTTTGAAGGCATTAACCGCCATTGCCATGGCTAGGTATGTCTTACCCGTACCGGCTGGGCCGATGGCAAAAACGACATCATTCTCACTTATTGCCTTAACATACAGTCTCTGACCAACAGTCTTACTCTTTATCTGTTTTCCTCTTGCCGTCACACATACGATATCATTAAGTATGCTGAGCTTGCTTTCCTCACCTTGTCTGACCATACTAATCGTATAATAGACGTCCTGGGGGGTTATGGTATTATTTTTCCCAATTTGTTTTATCAGGCTGTCTATCACCCTCTCGGCCTTTCCCACGGCATCCTCTTCACCTATTATTCTTATTTCGTTTTCTCTTACCACTATATCGACATCAAAACTATCCTCTATATTCTTTATGTTTTCATCAAACTTTCCGAATAAAATAGCAGCCTTATCCATGTCATTTAATCTTATGTTTACCTCATGGTTGATTGCCAATCCCATCCTCCTCACTTATTATTAACTTTTGTTCAGTTGCTATATCTTCTAAAACCTCCAAAACCACCTTAGAATGTATTTTACCTTTAGTGGTCACGTTTGATTCACACTTTCTATGTAGTATTTTACCATCAGAAGGTGCTGCCTTAAGAGCCTTGTCGCGGGCCAGCTTCTCACTCTTTTTCTGTGCAAGCTTCTTAGCGTCATTATAATTCATTTCATAAACTTCACTATATATAACCCTGCGCAGCCTGACCGGAATATTTAAGCCGAGTCCTTCTAAGGTTTTATTATCCATCGATACACTGTATTTCTTAAATCCGGTGTCAACCTTACCTGCATAAAGCGGTATAACAGTGCCGTTTACATCCAGCTGATATCTCACGGCTTGTTTTCCTGTTTTTTTATAGAGGAAGTCCGCAATATTTGCCTGTCCCTCGCCATAGTAATATGTGTTTGCCCAGGCCTGGCCCAATGCATGCACATATCTCACCGGTGAAGTTTCAGTGCTCACTGCACCCGCGACAAGTATCTGCCCCTTTTTAACGGCATTACCCTCTTCCACATTTTTTTGACCATTAAGTGCATTTAGCTTTACCAAAAAACCGTCTTTATCCGCAATAACATTGCAAGGGGTTTTATAATCTCTCGCCTTTGGCGCTCTTTTACCTTCAGCTACACTGATCTTAGCCTTTACACCACTTATCTCTAATTCCGCCCATGTAAGCTGTTTTTCCTTCTTAAGTAATCCAAGGACAAATTTATCATGATCTATCGATGATTTTAAAATTCCCGGTTTAATCCCCAAGTCCTTAGCAGTCGACATAAGCTCTTTACCAGAAACGGTTTTATTTCCCACAACCTCAACCTTCCAGACAAAAGATGCTGACAGATATAAGAGTAATATACATACAACCATACCCAAAGCAAAAGACTTATGCTTAAAAAAACGCTGAGAATAATAGGAAATACCTCTCTCTCCTAAAATCTCCATCTCCAGTCCAAACTGCCCTGCAGTATCTTTGACCTTTCCCAAATCGCAGCGGTTTACCTCAAGGGTTACCTCTCTATATTTATTCCTCTTAATATTCAATAGTATTATATCACTGGACTGCACTTTATTAATAAATTTTTCTATAGATAGTCCGGTAAGTTTAAGTTTTGCATATCCCTCAAAATACCTTAAAATCTCCTTGGGCATATTTTACCTCCCGCTTAAACCCAGCTCAATAGATTTAATACGTCCCATAATTATAATCTCATTCTGAGATATCATCTTGATTTCAAGGTTGGAGCCGGAAAACATCACAATACCCATGCCCGTACCAACCCTTATTTTTTCGGAGGTATATTCCAGAAGACTATCGAAATTTTCCAAATCAATTTCCAGATTTCCTACCACCACTAAATGTGGAAGGTTCATGACCACATCCTGGGGAAAATCCGTTATTTCCTCAAATATGCTTTTAAAGAATTCACCTTTATCCATAAGTTCACCCCTTATAAGTTATCTTATGCCTTATGAATAAAAGAAATACAAAAAACTCCATTAGAACCACTAATGGAGCAGGCTTTCAAAATACAAAGCCACAAAAAACATTACCAGGCCCATCACAAGGGTTAAAGTACCGACAAAAAGCATTCTGGTCGGATTTCTGACACCCCATCTCGGATAATAATCCGTCTCTGTATCCATGGAATTCTTACCGGGATGATAACCTCTCAGCATGGCAAAAATCCCAAAAATCATAAGTATAACGGAAATAATCAGGCCGGTCATATACTCACAATAAAAGATAGGCAAAGAACTTACAATGTGGTAAATCCCGCCTATAATACCGGAGACAGCTAATACTATCAGAAAGAGTATTACTATTCTTAATGCAACTTTGATAAATGACATATATCAATCCTCCAATTCTCCCCGGTAACATCTATAGTCTTATTTTTAATTTAATTAAAGTATACTGTCTGCCTACATATACTACAATATAATTATTTACAAAGGTGATTTACGCTTTTGTACTCTTCCCAAAAATCTCAGAACATCCGTTACTTTCATCTGCCATTTCTCTGGAATTTCCCTCCTGCCCGGCAGCACCGCCTGATAAAGCCGCTGCATAGCTGTTTCACCTTTAAATGTCGGCTTCTTCAAATCAAGGATCGTACACAGCTGCGATTGAAAGTTCATATAATCATAGGTATCCTTTGTTCCGACATGAAAAATTCCCGTAAGGTTCTCCACAATTATATAATGAATCCACTCTGCAATTTGAATATTAGTGGTATAGTTTACATATAAATTTGGATAAGTGACAACCGGGATATTATTTTGCGTATCCTCTATCAATTTTGATATTCGCGGACAATCCTTACCCCAGATCTCCGGAATACGAATAATGACGCACCTCTCTCCCAGCTTATTTACCAATATTCGTTCACATTGGATTTTAAAATTACCAAAGTCCGATTGTGCGAAGGTCTTATCCCATTCATAATGGGGGCTCTCATCCGCCGCATCGAATACGTTGGCAGATGATATGTATATGATCTTTCTAAAATTTTCATTTACGATGTAGTTTGCTATTTCATCGTGGGCATGGAGTTGTAATTTAAAATCTCCTCCTAAACAAGAAATGATAATTTGCGGCCTTACTTTATCTAATATAGCTCTCATAGAATTCGTATCACCAAGATCCAGTTGAAACATATTGTTTTTATCACCATATCTTGTAGCCTGCGCATGAAAAGTTCCATATACCTCATGATCCTTCCTTAAACGATGCGCAACCGTCCGTCCTAAATATCCGCTTGCTCCCAATATTAAGACTCTCATGTAAGACCTCCTCGTAAGACACTACTGTTAATCTAAGCAAATATATTTTACATTATATCCTCATATATTCAAAAAAACTTGACATACCTGTCAAGTTTTTTCAAGATTTATGAGCTTCCAATTTAATTTCCTATTTTATTTATATCTGCGCTTGCGAGCTGCCTCAGACTTCTTCTTACGCTTAACGCTTGGGCTTTCATAGTGCTGACGCTTTCTTACCTCAGCAAGAACTCCCGAGCGGGCGCACTCTCTTTTAAAACGTTTTAAGGCATTATCTAAAGATTCATTATCAGTAACTTTTATCTCTGTGGACATCATCTTTCCCCCCTTCCTTACTATTTCATCCATTGAATGGCGGGAATCTAACAATATTTTCTTTCTATATTATTATACACCCGTGAAAAAGTTTCGTCAATTTTAACCTGGTGGCCACTGCAAACATCGTCCGCCAAGAATATGAAAGTGAAGATGCATTACCGTTTGTCCGCCATTCTCATTACAATTATTGATAATCCTAAATCCATCCTTTGCGATGCCCTGCTCTTTCGCCAAAATGTTTATACGTTTGAATATTTTCTCAAGGAGTGGGTAATCTTCCTCACTTAAAGACTCTATATTATCTATATGTTTTTTGGGAACTACAAGAAAATGTACCGGGGCTTGCGGATTGGCATCCTTAAATGCAATCATATCATCATCTTCATATAAAATATCGCTGGGGATCTCTTTATTGACTATCTTGCAAAAAACACAGTCCAACTGTTTCACCTCCCATAGATATTGTTTTACTAAATAATTTCTCCTAGGACATCTAAACCTTTAAGTTCTTTTAATTTAACAGACAATATGGTATTTCGAATTGATTCATTGCCCTTGGTGAGCACCCTTATATAATTATCCGTGAGACCTTCATATAAATCATCGCCTTTATTATTTTCAAAAAGCACGTCCATTTCTTGTCCGATAAAACGTCTGTTGAAATCTTTCTTCATCCTTGCCGCCAATTCACGCATTGCCTTATTACGCTTATCTTTTATTTTATTATCATTTTGGTCTGTATATTCGTAGGCCTTCGTTCCTCTCCTGGGGGAATAACTGAATACATGCACATGCGAAAAATTCATCTCACGTACAAACTCATATGATTCTTTAAACTCTGCGTCTGTCTCGCCGGGAAATCCAACCATGACATCGGTTGCTATGCCGACATCGTGAATATACTTCCTTAGATTATCCACTATTTCTCTGTATTCATCAGGAGTATATCTCCTGTGCATCCTTTTAAGAGTGGCATCACAACCGCTTTGAAGTGATATATGAAAAAATCTGCAGAGTTTGCTTAATGAGGCCATCTCTTTAATGGCATCCACGGTTAGAAGCCTTGGTTCTAAAGAGCTGAGCCGTATCCTGTCAATTCCATCTATCTCATTAATACCCTTAAGTACATCAACAAGACCGACATTATCTAGATCCCTGCCATAGGAAGATACATGGATACCGGTGATCACTAATTCCCTGAAACCGGCATCTGCCAATTCTTTCGCTTCACCGAGTATTTCGTCATAAGGCCGGCTTCTTACCGGTCCCCGCGCATACGGCACTATACAATATGTACAATAAAGATTACATCCGTCTTCTATTTTTAAACATGCTCTTGTCCTATTTCTGTTTTTATGTACACTTAAATTTTCAAATTCACGATTCTTTTGTATATCGTTTACACTTACGATTCTTTCTCCACTCTTCAGATAGTGCTCCACAAGATCTACGATTCTTTTTCTTTCACCCGTTCCTGCAACAATATCCACTCCTGGTAGCGCCCTAACCTCTTCCGGTTCGGTTTGAGTATAACACCCAACCACCGCTATTACCGCACCGCTGTTTTCGCGGACAGCCTTCCTTATCAAAGACCTGGCCTTTGCATCGCTCCTGCTTGTAACGGAACATGTGTTTATTAAATATATATCGGCTCTATTATTATAGTCTACTATTTTATATCCTCTCTGCTGAAAAAGCTCCATCATTGCCTCAGTTTCATATTGGTTAACCTTACAGCCTAGAGTATACATTCCCACGGTCTTTTCTCGACCATATCGCCTATAAAATTCTTCATTTTTAAGGGATAAATCTACTTCGGTATTGTTGTCTTCCAACCAATCTCAATCCTTTTTTATAAGTTTACATCTAATTAACTTAATTATATTAATCTAACCGGTGATTGTCAACTTATAGATGGCAAAGCTCATATAATATTCGGAGTTACCCGATAGAAGTAAAAATATAATCGCCCTTGTTTTCTTGCCGCAGGGCGATTCAAAAACCACGAATATTATAAACTACTTGTTGAAAACAAGGGTAACCCACTCACCCATCTTTTCCTTTTCCTTGAGTGTAAGCTTACTTTTTGCCGCACTATCCATCACATCGTCAAGGCGTTCTTTTATGATACCGCCGGTTATAAATATACCTCCCGGCCTCAGATTATCTTCGACGTCTTTAAATAAACTGATTATGGCATCGGCAACAATATTAGCCACTATGATATCGGCGCTTGCCTTAATGCCTTCTAATAGGTTATTTTCTCTTAATTCCACAATATCCGCTGCATTATTCAATCCAATATTTTCTTTTGCAACCTTGACAGCCATGACATCCTTGTCCAGTGCAAGAACATGACCCGCCCCGAGTTTTGCCGACGTTATAGCCAAAATTCCCGAGCCGCAACCAACGTCGATAACATCCGCACCCGGCCGCAAATATTTCTGCAGCTTGACTATGCACATATGTGTCGTTTCATGTATACCCGTACCGAAAGCCATACCCGGATTCAATTCTACTATCTTTTCTCCTTCTTTGGCCTGGTAATCTTCCCATTCCGGTTTTACGACTATATGAGGACCTATTTTTATGGGCTTATAATATTTTTTCCAGTTATACCAGGTTGAATCATCAACATCCACGGTATCGACTACCCCGGGGCCCTTATCCAGGTTATAATCAGAAAGTCTGTCAACTCGTTCCTTGATAAGGTTGATTTTATCCATAAGAGACGGACCTTGTTTGAAATAGCACTTTACTGTTGCATATTTAGTACTTTGCATTTCGTTTACCAGCTTTTCATCCAAATAATCCCAGTCGGAATCATCAAAATCAATACTATTATCCTCAATGACAACCCCATCTGCTCCGAAATCATAAAGTATATTGGATATGGCATCTACAGCTTCTTTGCTGGTTTTAACCTGGATTTCAACCCATTTCAACTGGTACCCACTCCCTTATTAAATTAATTTTAATTATATGTCCTTTAGCCGGATATTACAAGAGGGGGTTACTCACCCCCAAATTTATTTTTCATCTTCTGAAATAAAGTTTTATCATCCTTGATTTTACCAAATTCACCAGTATCGGCAGCTCTCAATATTTGTTTCTGCTTTTCATTGAGCCGCGGTATAGCTACCTTCACGGTGACTATTTCATCGCCTCTGCCGTATGCTCTTAGCTTGCTTATACCCTTTCCCTTGAGCCTTATTGTATCTCCCGGTTGTGTTCCTTCCGGTATATTGTAGTTGATATTGCCATCAAGGGTAGGTATCTTAACTTCACCACCCAATGCCGCTACAAACATTGATACTTTAATACTAGCCAGTACATTATATCCTTCCCGTTTGAAAACAGGGTGTTTTTTCACGGTTATAGTCAAAAAGAGGTCTCCGGGAGGCCCTCCTTTTACACCGGGTTCTCCCTCGCCGTGCAGCGTAATTATATGGCCGTTATCAACACCGGCCGGCACTTTTACGGTGACCTTCCTCTTTTTCCTGACTTTGCCTGTTCCTCTGCATTCACTGCACGGATCGGTTATAATCTTGCCCTCGCCGTGACATCTGGGGCAGGTTGAAATAGAGGTCATGTTTCCCAGTGGTGTCTGTCTTACGGTTCTTACCTGGCCGGTGCCATGACACTGCGGACATGTTTCAGGATTGGAGCCGGGTTTAGCCTTACTGCCATGGCATACCGGGCATGTCTCCCATCTGGTTATGTGCAATGTTTTCTCCGCACCGAAAGCAGCTTCTTCAAATGTCATCACGAGCTCCTCCCGGATGTCTGATCCGCGGATCGGCCCATTTTTACGGCTTCTCCCGTTAAAATCATCGCCGAAGAACATATCAAAAATGTCATTAAACGGGCCGCCATTATCAAAACCGCCAAAATCAAACCCTCCGAAGTCGCCTTGATTAAATCCCTGTCCGTCAAAAGAGGAACTGCCAAACCTGTCATACTGCGCTTTTTTATTCGGATCGCTTAGTATGCTGTATGCCTCGTTTACTTCCTTAAACTTTTGCTCCGCCTCTTTATCACCGGGGTGCAGATCAGGATGATATTTTTTAGCTAATGTTCTGAATGCATGCTTAATCTCTTCATCGGTGGCGTCCTTACTGATGCCTAATGTTTCATAATAGTCTTTGTCAGCCATTTTTCACCACCTTCTATCATATCCTGAATACCACAGCCGAATCCTGCCGTGGCATAATAAGGTTTATTCAACCGTATAATCACCATTACCGCTTTCTCCATTTTTTCCTTTATTGTCATTACCTTTATTGTTATCACCTTGCTGCTGATTGGCCTGGCCGTTGTCTGTCTGACTGTATAATCTTGAAGTTATACTGTATAAGGACTTAGAAAGCTCTTCGGAGGCCTTCTTTATTGCGTCAACATCGTCTCCGTCCTTCACTTTTTTGAGTGCATCCGCCTTAGCATTGACATCATCTTTTTCAGCTTTTGTAGCCTTGTCTCCGAGATCCTTCAAGGTTTTCTCAGACTGGTATACCAAAGAATCAGCTTGATTCTTGACATCTATCTCTTCTTTATGCTTTTTATCTTCTTCCGCATATTGCTTTGCTTCTTCCTGCATCTTATTAATCTCTTCATCTGAGAGGTTTGTGGTAGATGTAATGGTTATATGCTGTTCCTTACCCGTACCTTTATCTTTTGCAGAAACATGTACTATCCCGTTGGCATCAATATCAAATGTTACCTCTATTTGAGGGACACCCCTTGCCGCCGGCGGTATTCCGTCCAAAGCAAATCTTCCCAATGTCTTGTTATCCTTTGACATGGCTCTTTCACCTTGAAGAACGTGAATATCAACACTGGTCTGCCCTTCCGCAGCCGTAGTAAATACCTGGCTCTTCTTTGCCGGAATTGTAGTGTTTTTATCAATTATCTTGGTAAACACCCCGCCTAATGTCTCTATACCGAGAGAAAGAGGAGTAACATCCAAGAGTACTACATCCTTGACATCACCTGCCAGAACGCCTCCTTGTATTGCCGCGCCGATTGCCACGCACTCATCAGGGTTAATACCCTTCGAAGGCTCTTTACCCATTATCTTCTTTACTGTTTCTTGAACACAAGGAGTACGTGTAGATCCACCTACAAGCAGTACCTTGTCAACCTGATCGGGAGAAAGGCCCGCATCGCTTAACGCTTGCTTTACCGGGCCCTGTGTTGAATCCACAAGATCGGCTATCAGCTGTTCAAATTTTGACCTGCTGAGCGTTCTTGTTAAATGCTTAGGACCGTTCGCATCTGCACTTATAAACGGAAGGCTTATCTCTGTTGTTGCCGTATTGGATAGCTCTATCTTAGCCTTTTCCGCAGCATCTTTAAGTCTCTGTGTAGCTGTTTTATCATTGCTCAGATCTATTCCGGTCTCGGATTTAAACTCCTGTATAAGCCAATCCATAATTTTTCTATCAAAGTCATCACCACCAAGGTGATTGTTGCCGCTGGTTGCAAGCACCTCAAATACACCGTCGCCTATCTCCAGGATCGATACATCGAAAGTGCCGCCGCCGAGGTCATATACCATTATCTTTTGATTTCCTTCTTTATTTAAACCATAAGCCAGGGATGCTGCCGTCGGCTCATTGATTATACGTAGTACATCAAGTCCGGCAATCTTTCCCGCATCTTTAGTCGCTTGTCTCTGGCTGTCATTAAAATAAGCAGGTACGGTAATTACAGCTTGAGTCACTTTTCCGCCGAGATATGCCTCTGCATCTCTCTTTAACTTCATAAGAATAAAAGCGGATATCTGCTGAGGCGTATAGTCTTTACCATCTATATTAACTTTATAATCTGAGCCCATATGTCTCTTTATAGACATAACGGTCTTGTCCGGGTTGACTATAGCCTGCCTCTTTGCCACCTGTCCTGTTAATATCTCACCGTCTTTTGCAAAACCTACTACCGATGCGGTTGTTCTTTCCCCTTCCGCATTAGGAATAACAACCGGCTTACCCCCTTCCATTACCGACACACATGAAAATGTAGTACCTAAGTCAATACCAATTACCTTTCCCACTATAAAGTTACCTCCTTCTATTTAGCTACCTTGACCATACTCGGTCTTATTACTTTATCATTTAGTTTATATCCTTTTTGCAACACCTCTATCACGATGTTGCTCTCACAATCTTCATCTTCAACTTGAGCAACAGCATGGTGGAGATAAGGATCAAACTCTTCACCCACAGCCTTGATTTCCTTTACATTGTATTTATCTAAAAGCTGATGTATTTGCTTTAATACCATATTAATGCCTTCATAATAATCTTTAAAAGCAGGATCGTCATTAAATGAGTCGACTGCTCTCTCCATATTATCTATTATTGGCAAAAGATCCATAATAAGCTTCTCATTGGCATAGAGTGATATATTGTCCTTTTCCTTCTGAGTTCGTTTTCTATAATTATCATAGTCTGCCATTGTTCTTTTTACCATATCCTGATACTCGCCAAGCTGCTGTTTTAAACTGGAATTCTCTTCTTTTAACCTGCCTATCCCCCTTGTTTTATGAATACCCTCTTTGTGTAAAGTATCCTTTTTTTGTTGCTTGGCTTCAGTATCCTCTTTATTTTCCTTATCCTGTTCTTTTTTGCATTCTTCATCCACCGTCTATCACCTCACTTCCCAAATAAATAATCAGTCAAAATCCTGTTTAACCGAGGACCCACTTCGTCCATTATATCAATGGCCTTTTCATATCTCATCCTTTTGGGGCCGATTATACTTATAGTACCTGCATGTTTCCCTTTTATGTTATAGCTGATTGTTATAATGCTGCAATCTTTGACCTCTTCAACGTTATTCTCGCTTCCTATAGATATATTTATATCATCATCAGACACAGATCCCAGAGATTGCAGAATCAATTCAGTATCTTCAATAAATGAAAGTATTGTCTTTATTCTATCGACATCATGATATTCGGGAAAATTAAAGAAATTTGTTTTACCCTCTACAAGAACCTCGGTATCCGCCTCGGACATGAGTAAATTCTTTATAACATTTACAATCCCTCTTACATCAAACGGCAGATCCACACAGGTCTGTAGCTCTTCTATCATTTTCTCATCTATCTCTTCCACATTATGCCCCTTGAGTATACGGTTGAGACTTAGATTTAAAATATCAACTTCTTTGGCACTTATAGTTTTGGTAAGTTTAATAATATTATCATTGATTGTACCTGCATTTGTTACTAGCACAACAACCAATGCGCTCTCATTAAACCTTAAAAGCTCCACTTGCATTATGGTGCTTCTCGCCACATGCGGTGTCAAAGCTATAGATGTATATTCGGTGAGATCAGAAACGATCTTAAGCGTTTCACGGAGCAGCTTGTCTATTCCTCCGATCCCAAGGGCATTTAAATACATCGGATCGTCTGTATGGCTCATCATATGTCTGTTAATGAGAAGTTCATTGACATATGCCCTGTACCCCTTGTCCGATGGTACCCTTCCGGCAGATGTGTGCGGCTGTTCCAAATAGCCCATATCTTCAAGATCAGCCATCTCATTTCTGATTGTTGCTGGGCTTACTCCAAAATCATAGTTTTTGGCCAGGGTCCTTGACCCAACAGGCTCTGCAGTAGCTATATAGTTCACTATGATAGCCTCTAGAATTCTCTTCTTTCTGCCTGTAAGAATCATTAACCTCACCTCTGTTAGCACTCATATTAGGGGAGTGCTAATTTACGATTATAAGATTATCACTACATACTGAAATTGTCAATACCATAAAACATGATATCAATCCATAAATTCCATAAACACCTGATTGGATAAATCAATTCCCTTATTAGTCAGATACATTTTATTATCCGCTACGTTGATAAGACCGAGACTCAATAACTTGTTTACAGATTTACCATAAAGGTCAAATAAGGAATGCCCAAAACGTTTTTTAAAATCATTTATATCTATACCCTCAATCAGCCTAAACCCTGTAAAAAAATACTCCTCCATTTCATTTTTCTTGTCTATATATTCACGTTCGGTAACAGCAGAATCTCCATTTTTGACCGCGTCTATATATTTCTCCGGTATTGTTTCATTGGCATATCTGTATCCCTTATAGTAGGAATGAGCGCCTGCGCCTAGTCCAATATACGAGGCATCCTTCCAGTAAATCAGATTGTGTTTACATTCATAACCTTTTTTTGCGAAATTGGATATCTCATAATGAACATAACCCTTGGACTGCAGTATATCTGCCGCCTTCCAATACATCTTACGTTCGGTATCCTCATCGGGAAGACACAGTTTGCCTGCATCAAGCATTTTCTTAAAAGGAGTACCATCTTCAACGGCCAGGCCGTAACAGGAAATATGTTCAGGATTTTTTTCTGCTATATCATTTACAGTGGATAGCCAATCACTCAGCGTCTGATCAGGCAACCCGAACATCAAATCCACATTTATATTATTAAAACCGGCTCTCCTTGACTCCTCATAGTCTGCTATGAACTCCACACTGTTGTGTATCCTGCCTAATTTTTTGAGCAGTCTGTTATCCATTGACTGAGCGCCGATGCTAAGACGGTTTACACTGGACTTAAGCAGGCCAGCTATTTTTTCTTTGTCCAACGTTCCGGGATTTGCTTCAGACGTAAATTCTATACCGTTCTTAAGAGTGAATATATCGGCCAGGCCGCACGCCAGCCGTGCAAATTGCCCCGGGCTTAAAACCGTCGGTGTACCGCCCCCTATAAACACCGTATCGATATCAGTCTCTTTATAGCCGCCCGCCTCTTTAAGCACCGCATCAATGTAATCATCAATAAGATATTCCTTGGATGGATAAGAATTAAAATCACAGTAAAGGCATTTTCTTACGCAAAAAGGAATATGCACATATAAACCCAGCCCCATTAATCATCACCAAGCTTAAGTACCGACATAAATGCCTCCTGGGGTATCTCAACCTCTCCTACTTTTCTCATGCGCTTCTTACCTTGCTTCTGCTTTTCGAGAAGCTTCTTCTTCCTGGTAATATCCCCGCCGTAGCATTTGGAAAGCACATCCTTGCGCAATGCCTTCACGGTTTCCCGTGCTATAATCTTAGAACCCACCGTAGCTTGTATAGGTATCTCAAAAAGCTGCCTGGGAATGGACTCTTTAAGCCTCAAAGCTATCTTCCTGGCTCTTTCATATGCCTTGTCCTTGTGCACAATTATTGAGAGGGCATCCACCATCTCACCATTAACCAGAATATCAAGTTTTGTAAGCGACGAATCTTTATAACCCTTAAGCTCATAATCCAATGAAGCATATCCCCTTGACCGGGACTTCATAGCATCAAAGAAATCATATATTATTTCATTTAGCGGCAGCTCATATTCCAGTATCACCCTGTTTGTATCAAGATACTGCATTCCTTTGTATACCCCTCTGCGCTCCTCACACAGTTCCATGATCGGCCCTATAAAATCCTTAGGCAGCATGACATTGGAGTCGGCAATAGGCTCCTCTGTCTTTTCAATCTCAGTTGGGTCAGGGAAATTAGTGGGATTGTCCAGATATACTACCTCTCCATCTGTCTTGGTTATACGATAAACAACAGTTGGTGCTGTCGTAATAACATCAAGGTTATATTCCCTTTCCAGTCTCTCCTGGACAATATCCATATGCAGAAGTCCCAGAAACCCGCATCTAAAACCGAAACCCAAGGCTATGGAATTATCCGGCTCGAATGTCAGTGATGCGTCATTGAGCTGCAGCTTCTCCAATGCAATCTTAAGTTCCTCGTAATTACTGCTGTCATATGGATATATACTGGAAAATACCATAGGAGGTATCCGCTTAAAACCCGGAAGCGGCTGCGCAGCAGGATTCTCATCATCAGTGATCGTATCCCCCACCCTTGTATCCGAAACATCCTTCATGCTCGCGGCTATATACCCGACATCACCGGCCTCAAGCTCATCACAAGGTACGGGCTTAGGCCGAAATAGACCGAGCTCGGTAACCTCGGAGACCAGGCCGGTAGACATCATCCTTATCCTGGAGCCTACTTTCACGCTTCCTTCCTTAACCCTGACAATAGCAATCGCGCCCTTGTAGTTGTCATAGAAGGAATCAAATATAAGAGACTTAAGCGGGCCTTCTTCATCACCTTCAGGATATGGTATCCTCTTCACAATGGACTCAAGAACATCTTCAATTCCTATACCCTCTTTGGCAGACGTAAGGATGGCCTCGGAAGAATCAATACCCAGGACGCTTTCAATCTCTCCCTTTACCATATCGGGCTGTGCACTGGGAAGATCAATTTTGTTTATGACGGGTATAAGCTTAAGGTCATGTTCCATGGCAAGATAGGTGTTTGCCAGTGTCTGTGCCTCTATCCCCTGTGTGGCATCTATCACCAGAAGTGCTCCGTCGCATGCCGACAGACTTCGGGATACCTCATAGGTAAAATCCACATGGCCGGGGGTATCAATCAGGTTTAATATATATTCCTGCCCGTCGTGTGCCTTATACACTAATCTGGCAGGCTGTAGCTTTATGGTTATCCCTCTCTCCCTTTCCAGATCCATATTATCCAGCACCTGATTTTGCATTTCTCTTTCGGTAAGTACCCCGGTTTTTTCTATCAACCTGTCAGCCAATGTAGATTTACCATGGTCAATATGAGCTATAATGCAAAAATTTCTTATATGTTTTTGTCTTTCCGATATCATATTATTTCCCCTTATTTTTGAATTGAAAAAGTCAGACCTTCTTATCATATCTGTGCTAACTTCCAGACAGCCGGTACAAAATTTATATAAATTAATGCTAAATAACAATTATATACTGTTTGCTATAGATATAATTATATCATAAATATTTTTTACTACCCAACCATATGAAATTTAAAAGGCATGGCTTAAAATAAATACCATGCCCTGCATATTTATAATCTATCTGATGGGAATACTTACGAGTTCTTTGCCAAACAGTACAAACTTAAAATAATCGTCATGGACTAATATATTAAAAATACTTACCGTTCTCATGCCCTCAACGTTTTTATAAAATAGATAATCTACGGTCACCAGGCCGACCGTCATGAGCAAAAATACCGTCAAAGCAAAACAAACTCTCCTCTTAATAAAACCTTTGTGTTTCCTGTTTTCCTCTACCCTGCTCATGTTTTGCTACCTCTTTTCGTTCTCCTTTATAACCTTTGCAATCGTATCGGCAACATATTTTGTGCTGTTTAACGCTTCATTCAATGTATTATGATTGCTCCCAATCTCAATAAGAGTAGAGTTGGGCAATAAATTCTGATTATAGCTGCCATAGGGTTTGGTCTCCACATTTAAACTCATGCCCTGCGCCGCTTGATTTAATGTTTTATGCAGGTTCTGTGCAAAGGCCAAATTCTCATGCCAGTCTTCCTTCTGCCCTGCCGTCCTTCTTGTACCCACAACCCACATGACCTTCGCCACTCTTTCACCATTGCAGTTCATCACATACTTCCGCCTGAAGGATTTGTTTGGAAGTTTGTCGGGATCGGGTACCTGGGTCGTATTCTTGTTAATTACCTCAGCAAAGGCATCCCTATGTACATCAAATGCATACTTTATAGTCGGATATTTCTGCAAAACCTTTTTAATACCCATCTTAGACCGTCCATAAGAGTTTTCATATGGCACATCATAAACAGTCTCATCGTGAATAACCGATATACCCTGATTCTCCAGGTGCTTTTTCAACCCTTCGCCTACTCTCACCATATTATTTTGAGGATCTAAGGTCCTGTCCACATCATCGACCTTATATTTAGAAATATATGCCTCCCTTGTATGAGTATGATATATAAGGACAAGGGGCTTATCGGAATCCACGTTAATCTCATTGATCTTTTTTTTATTATCATCATTAGCCGCCTTATCTGCCTCCGGCTTGGGTTTGTCCGGCTGTTTTATAGGTGCAGGTTGCTTCTCTGTCCCCGCCGCTGAAGATGCATTTTTTACATCTACCATGCCTAACATAGGCAGCTGGTTTTTTAATATGGACAGCGGCTCATTAAGATCAATATCCGCTACATATCTCACCAGCGAAGTCTTCATATCATATTCGGGAAGCAGTCCGCACTCTTTATATAAAACCTCTATGGTAGGAGAAGCGGCATTAATAAAATACTTAAGCATATCATCGGAAAATAATTCTTTCCGGCTATCGGTACTGTCCGCTGTAACGGCTTCATCAGCAGCCGGTTTGTCTGTAAAAAACAACATGCTTCCGATTGCTATGCACAATATGATTATGCCTATGCCGAGACAGTACATGATAGTCGAAAATTTTATAAAATGTACCTTAGACAAATTAAACACCCTCTTTTGCAATCTTAAAAAAGATATATTCAAAAGAGGGCTCTATTATTCTATATATTTGTCAAAGCCGGATGAATAGCACGATCCAATCCATCGGATATTATGCCGGATATGCTGTCTATCAGCTCATCAGCCTCTTTGGGAGTCACCACCAGATTTGCCTCAAAGGGAGTCAGGACCTCTCTTATCATATTGTATTTCTGTCCCTCGCTCAAATCATCCATAAACTGATATTCATTAGGATTTCCACCCTGTTTCTTCATGGAATCAATAAGCATTTGTATAGCATCCCGGGCTACTGTAGCAGCGTCCACCACCGTGGGAAGTCCTATGGCAAGCACCGGAATACCCAGGGTTTGTTTATTTAAAGGTGTCCTGTAATTACCTAGGCCGGAGCCGGGATTGATACCCGTATCTGAAACCTGAATGGTGGTGTTTACCCTCGTAAGCCTTCTAGAGGCCAGAGCATCTATAGCAATAACTACATCAGGTTTTGTCCTGTCTACTATTCCCCGTATTATATCGGTTGTTTCTATACCGGTAATTCCCAATACTCCCGGAGCTATTGCGCATACCGGCCTGTATCCTTTATCTATTTCATTCGGCGCATATTGAAATATCTGCCTTGTCACTTGTACCCTGTCAACTACTTTAGGCCCCAGCGAGTCCGCCGTCACATTCCAGTTACCCAGGCCCACTATGAGAACCAAGCTATTATCATTTAACTGAAGCAGATTCTTAAGCTCTACAGTTAGCAGTTTGGATACTCCTTCATTGTATTTAGGTTCATTATCCATAAGCCCGGGCGCCTCTATGGTTATATAATGACCGATCGGCTTTCCCATGCTCTTGGAGCCTATTTCATTAAAAACATGGACACGGCTTACCGTAGCATCGCCGGCATTTACTTCCTCCACTTCTACTCCGGGAACCTCACGTCCCGAGCCTTCTTTATAAAGCTCTCTCGCCTCAATGGCAAGGTCAGTACGAACTGAAATCATATCAATCACCTACCTCAATTCTGTCGGTACAAAAGCGTCTATTATACCTATTACAAAAGCTGCAATAAGAGCCCCCCAGATATTAGTGTGCATTGTAGGGGCTATAAACTGTGCAATGTATATAACCACAGCTGATACGACAAATCCAACAATTCCCCTTCCATGTGGAGATATCCTCTTGCCGAATATAAGCTCCACCACATATCCTAAACCTGCTATAACCAAAGCTGCGATAAGAGCACCCCAAAAACCGGATACACTAAAACCCGGTACTATAAACCCGACTAGCATCAAAACTATTGCTGATACAATAAATCTTATCACTGCGCCTAACATTATAATCACCTCCGGTTTTATATTTACCATTTTCAATATTTTTATGCCACAAAGCCACCGTCATAGCATATTATGCCCTTTTATTCGTATTACTATCTTTATTGTTGAATTTAACAGGATTTAATGTTAAAATAATATAGATTAATTGGAGGTGAAAAGTTTGGCAAACATAAAATCAGCAAAAAAACGTATTGAGATAGCTGAAACAAGAAGGGTTAGAAACAGAGAAAGAAAGTCTGTCATTAAGCACTGGGAAAAGGAATTTGAAAGTTCATTAAACACCGGTGATATTAGCAAAGCTGAAGAAAACTTAAAACAATCCGTAAAATATATCAATAAGGCCCGCAGTAAGGGAACACTGCATGCCGGCACGGCAAGCAGAGAGGTATCCAGGCTGACAATACGTCTTAACAAAGCTAAGCAAAATCCCACAGAAAAAGAAGCATAGTATAAGCGTACGCATGTACGCTTTTATTATGCCTGCGCAATAAACTTTTCTAATGCAAACTGCTCGTCAAGCACACCTGTTTTAACATTCAAATCCATCTTGAGACACCTTTCCAGCTGGAGTTTTAAATCCTTAAGTTCGTATTTTTCTGCCTGCTTATACATCTTTTTTACGGCAAAGTCCCTAAGCCCTGTTTTTTCTTTTATGACAGAATTGGATGAATCTTCATCCATTAGAGACCTTATCTGAAAAAGAAGTCTATACTGTCTGACTATCATCCCGTTTATATAATAAAAACCGTATCCCAAAAGCGTCATGTCCCTGTATAGTTTGAGCGCTCTGGACCTGTCGCCGCTGCCAATGGAATCAACCATATCAAAAATCCTGTCTTCTAACTTTATGGGTAATATGTCTTTTACATCAGCATACCTTATGCTGTCTTTGTCAAATGCATAGGAAATAATCTTTTGGATTTCATTGGAAAGATAATATAAATCGCCTGACAGAGTCGAAAGATAATTTACCGTAGCGCTGTCCGCTTTCTTCCCGTAATACCTGAAACATCCCGATATCCAATGAATTAATTTATCTTCCTTAAGCATATCAAAACGAACGATGTTATCCGATCTTTTAAATTTATTGTTTAAGGACTTATATTTTTTTATATCGTTCAATTTTATAACTACGCAATTTGTATCTATAATATTATCAAGAAGGCCTGTTATAAATTTTCCCTTTGACGCAACGGCCTCCTGTTCCACAACGATAATTTTTTTCTCGTCCATCATGGGCGGTGTAATAAAGCTATCTTCTATGCCTTCTGTATCTGCGGTAATTGTATGGTAATTAATCGTTTTTGCAATCCTTACATACCTTTTATTAATCATCCTTATGACATATTCCTTCATAAAATCATTGGGTCCATTAAATATGTACACAGTCTTTAAATCGTTGATTTCTGTTTTTAAAAACTGCTTATAATCCATTTTGCTCACTCCATCTTTTCACACTAATGTACTTTCCGTCAGTATTTATTATAACAGCTCCGTCTTCGTCTGTCCTGTATATCTTTGAATAACCGGATAATCTGGTCAGCACTCCGCTATTAGGATGGCCATAGTTATTTTTGCCCACGGATATAACCGATATATTTGGGTTTGCCTTATTGAGAAAAGCAGCGGTAGACGAGGTGGAGCTACCGTGATGCGCCACCTTTAGTATATCCGTATCTATATCCAGTCCGCTTTTAAGTATACCATCCTCCCCCTCCATCTCAATATCCCCCGTATAAAGTATGTCCGCCCTGCCATATGTTAAATTAAAGACAAGAGAGTCGTTGTTTACATCTATTTTGTCGTGAGAAGGATTGAGTACGTGTATTTGTACCTTTCCTATGCTCAGCTTATCCCCGCGATTCAGATAGGTTATAGGGATATTTTTACTTGACGCTATCCTCTCAAGCTTGTCAAACAGAGGATTGTCCTCCGGCCTTTCACCCAGGAATATACGACCCACCCTTATATTTTCCAGCAGTGCAATTATACCTCCCATGTGGTCATTGTCCTCGTGGGATACAAAAACAACGTCTATATTCCGCATGTGATTAGCCAGAAGATAGGGGACAAGGACGTCCTCCCCCACATCAAAATCCGAATACTTTGTTTTCACCGAACCGCCGCCGTCAATGAGCATCTTAGATGTGCCTGCACATATAAGGCTGGAGTCCCCCTGGCCCACATCTATAAAAGTAATGAGTGCATCCTTATATACAGGCTGATAGAATACACCGAAAAGTATGATAGCCGCCAGTGCAGGTATTATAATTTTTTTATGTGATACATCAAATAAACCAATGGATATAAATACCATCAGATAATAACATACTATCACGAAAAAATAAGGCCGCTGGATAATCAAATTTGAGGCTGGCAGAGACGATATACCGCCCGTAATGGTGACAGCCAGTCTTATGATCACTGTATTTATCAATGTAAAGATATAAGAAATCGGCACAAAAATACTCCCTATTATAATGCTTATTATTCCCAATATAAATATCAAGGGAATCATAGGGACAACAGCTAGGTTAGCCAATAGTGAATATACCGGCAGTCTATAAAAATAGTATATGGATATGGGCAGTACACCTAACTCAGCAGACAAAGTGAGCGCAACAGATTCCACTATGTAGCCTTTAAAAGATAGCATATTGGACAGTTTTTTGTCAAAAAGAATTATGGAAAGTGTTGCGCCGAAGGACAGCTGAAACCCTATATCATATAACTGAAGCGGGTTTATAAAAAGTATGATAAGCGCCGCTAGCGCAATGGAAGAGAGAGTATCTGTCTCTTCATCGTATGTTTTCCCTATAAGTATGACCGCAGCCATGATAAAGGCGCGGGTAACCGATGGCATGGCGCCGACCATAAGCGTATAAAAACCTATAGCCGCCAAGGCGATCGTATTTTTCTTACCCTGGCCGATCTGCAAAAACCTGAGTACATAAAATATAAAAGACAGAAGTATATTTACATGAAGTCCTGATATCGCCAGGGCATGTATTATGCCGGTATCAATGAAATCGTTTTCTATACCGCTCTCAAGATTGGTCCTGTCACCTATTATAAGGGAATTTAAAAAAGAAGATTCTTTTCTTTGATAAAGCCTGTTTATAGTGTTTTCGATCCATTGTCGGGATGCTATGAGGGGCTCTCTCAGGCTGAATTTATGACCAGTATACTTTATACTTCCATTCTGCACCGAGCCCGTTGCGTATACACCTTTTCTTTTCAGGTATTCCCTATAGTTAAAACCGCCGGGATTTGTTTCACCCCTAGGTATCTCAGTCTTTACCTTAATCCTGAGCGTGTCGCCGTATTTATAGTTTTTGTCCGGATTATACACCCGCAGAAGGATGGCCTGGCCCTTTTGTGGTTTTACTCTGTAGCTTGTCCGCCCGTCCTCAACCACCGGTGCATCGTTTACTATTACGTCCAGATCATAAAGCGTACCCTGCTCATAGCTACACTGTACATTAAAAAACAATGAAGAATACAAGGCCCCGAAGATCATGGCCAGGATAAGAATTAAAAAAGTTATGTCACGTTTATTATTCTCCATAAGTGAAACGGCAGCAACAGATAGAAATAAAACCAATAATAATGCAACGGGCGGCCACATGGTATAATATAGAATGATTCCACAGATATAAGCTATACATATGTAGAAAAGTGGCCGGCTGTAAATAAAACCAAACGATATACTTTTTAAGTATTTCTGTGTACTCTGCATTTTTATATGCTCCCGCTTCATTATATACAACCATTATATAACACACTGTCCTCGTGTTACAATGAATGAGTGGCAAATCTGAAAATAAAAAAGAGAGAACATCATTTCTCCCTTTTTACCAGAATCTACAGATCATTATTTTTTAGTTAAGTTAACCGATTTTAATACCTCTGAAAGCAATACGCCTGCAATAACTCCTGCCGCCCCCTGCATTACATTGGAGGGCACGCTGGCCACTGCCGCACCATATCCGAACATTACGAGTGAGGCAATAAAGTAGCCGAATACCATCCATATCTCCGCAACTGTAAAGGCCAGGGTCTTTCCGAAAGTTCCCCTGTTTTTATTCAACGTAAAATATCCGGCTATTACCCCCACAAATCCCTTTATAACCAGCGACCATGGAATCCATATGGCATATCCTTTCAGGAGATCTGCCAGTGCAGATCCTACACCGCCGGCGATAAAACCCATTTCCGGCCCTAAAAGAAATGCCGATATGATAATAAATCCATCTCCAAGGTTTACATACCCTTGAGTTGCCACGGTAGGTATATTTATAACCATCGTACCGATTGCTACCAACGCCGTAAGCAGGGCACCGTAAACCCAAAACTTCAGATCTTTCTTCATCAAATCATCTCCCGTAGTTGTGTCTTATACAATTATACTACAAAATTGTATTGGTTCAATCGATACAATTACGAGACAATGTATATCGTACCTATGAATTTCTACGGAAAATCAGCTTCTCAACCTCTGCAACTAATAAAATTAACAGTGATAAACCTACCACATACAACCACTGCATACCTCCTAGAGAGGATATTTTGAAGACTTCACTAAGCAAAGGTATCTCCAGCAGCAGCTGAAGCCCAACACCCAAGAGCAAAGAAAACAACAAAAATTTGTTTGTTGTAAAACCAAGCTTGAAGATAGATTCTCTGTTTGAGCGGGCATCCAAGGAGTGAATTAGCTCTAAAAATACCAGTGTCATAAATGTCATTGTTTCAGCTATTTCAATACTGTATCTCCTGCCGATCATAAATGCGCTGATTGACAGGCCGCCCATAATAATACCCTCTATCAGCATCTGTATACCAAGGCCACCAGCAAAAACACTCTCATCCCTGGCTCTTGGCCTGGCATCCATAACGTCGGGAGACGGGGGCTCCATACCTAATCCTAATGCCGGCAGGCTGTCTGTCACCAGGTTTATCCAAAGAAGGTGAATAGGCAGCAGCGGCTGGCCTAATCCCAAGACATTTGCCAATAACACCGTAATTATTTCTGCAAAATTACACGACAGCAAAAATCTTATTGATTTACGTATATTTGCATATATCGTCCTGCCCTCTTCTATAGCTGACACTATGGTAGCAAAGTTATCATCGGTTAAAACCATATCCGCCGCCTCTTTGGCAACTTCGGTACCGGTTATACCCATAGCGGCACCTATATCCGCCTGAGACAGAGCAGGTGCATCATTTACACCGTCTCCCGTCATACCAACAACAGCCTTATTCTTCTGCCATGCTTTGACGATCCTGACCTTATGCGCAGGTGAAACCCTGGCATACACCCTTATCTTTTTAACCCTTTCATCCAGCTCGGCATCGCTCATATTTTCCAGTTCTCTTCCTGTAACAACCTCTTCACCCTCATGTAAAATACCAAGCTCTTTTGCAATAGCCTCCGCGGTCAGTTTATGATCACCTGTAATCATAACGGTGGTTATGCCAGCACGGTCACACTCTTTAACCGCATCCTTTACCTCCGGCCGGGGCGGATCTATCATTCCTATCAATCCCAGGAAGGTGAGGCCTCCCTCCAGATCATCCTTATTATAGTTTAAATCAGGCAGCATCTTATATCCTAATGCTAAAACCCTCATGCCATTTTGCGCTATATCTGTGTTTGCCTTATCAACGCGTTCTTTATCCCCGCTGCCTATATCTTTTGTTTTATTACCATCTTCTATAGATATACATAGAGGCATGACACTCTCCAATGCGCCCTTGGTTATTGCCACATATCCCTGATCTGTCTTATGGACAGTGGTCATAAGCTTTCTGTCGGAATCAAAGGGAAGCTCGTCCACCCTGGGATGTGGACCCTCTACCTGATCTTTCTCTTTTCCTAAATCTCTCAGTGCTGCTACAAGAGCAACTTCGGTAGGATCACCGACACCCTTGCCGTCTTCACCAAGCTTGGCATCACAGCAAAGAGCCGACATAATTATCAATTTCTTTGATTCTTCATCCCTTGCATCCTCAATCTTTTTAATTTCGTTATTAACATAGATATTTTTAACAGTCATTTGATTTAATGTAAGCGTACCTGTCTTGTCGGTACAGATAACATTGGCACTTCCCAATGTCTCTACAGCCGGCAGCTTCCTCACGATTGTATTTCGCTTAACCATGCGTTGTACGCCAATAGACAAAGTAATAGTAACAATAGCGGGAAGACCCTCGGGTATGGCTGCCACAGCAAGGCTTATGGCCGTCATAAACATCTCCATCGGAGGTGTGCCTCTAATAAAACCTATAAAGAATATAACCGCACAAATAGCGAGGGAGGCTATTCCCAGCGTTTTACCCAGCTCCGCCAGCCTTACCTGCAGCGGGGTCATAGTCTTTTCTTCATCCATCATGGAGGCTATACTGCCCATTTCAGTATTCATACCGGTACCCGCAACAACCATCTTTCCTCTTCCATACACAACGGTTGTACCAGTAAACACCATGTTTAGCCTGTCGCCTATCGGAACATCATCGCCCTCCAGTGAATCCGTCTGTTTTTCTACAGGCACCGATTCACCGGTGAGAGAAGACTCATTGACCTTGAGATTTGCAACCTCTACAAGCCGGCCGTCTGCGGGGACAAAGTCCCCTGCCTCTATCTCTACAATATCACCCTGGACAAGTTCCCTTGTCGGTATAACCAAAACCTTGCCATCCCTGATCACCCTAGCGTTAGGCTTAGTCATCTTCTTCAAAGCCTTTAGGGATTGATTGGCCTTATTCTCTTGAAACACGCCCAGCAGGGCATTTAAAATAACTATAGCTATTATTATTATGGCGTCGGTCACTTCACCGATTAGTGCAGATACAACCGCAGCAATAAGCAAAATCATAATCATAAAATCCTTGAACTCATCAATAAACATCTGGAAAAGTGTTTCACCTTTCTTTTCCTTCAGCTCATTAAATCCGTCTCTCTCCAGCCTTTGCTTGGCCTCCTGTGATGAAAGGCCTGCTTTTTCAGTCTTCAGCTTCTTCAATACATCTTCTGTACTTACGGAATAAAACTGTGACATCTTTTACTCCTTTCTTAAATTAAAATATAAAAAATATTAATAATATATAGTATATAAAAAGAGACCCTTATTTTATACAAATAAAGGTCTCACTCACAAGGTAAACTTGCTGTTCTGCCGGGACATAAGCCGTGTTGACGACAGAGCAATTTGAGTTACTCCCCTTCCATTAATTCTTTGAAAACACATTATGATAACTCACTATAAGTTTATCTAACTTCCTGCTGTACTCCAGCAATCCATCAGACTTCTGTTGCTCTTTCTTTATGTACATGTCATTGAGTTCATCTCTCAAGCTGTCAATTTTTTTTTCCAAGAAAACTGCCTCCATTAAACATTTCTCCTCTTTTATATAAATACAATGCGAGTACTATATTACCACACCGCATTATTAAAATCAATATTATAATCACATTCTTTACAAATCTACTTAATCTTATAATATATCTTTATTATGTTTAATCTGAACTTATTATATCATCTTTAAGATAATTAACATAGTTTTTTTGAAGGGGTTATTAAATACCCTCTTGTTTTCTCTATATATAGTAAGGGAAGCAATAGATAGAGAGAGGAGGTAATCTGAAGTTATATCTTAACCTATAATCCCTGATTAAAAAAATATACCAAGGAGGAATAAGAATGGCATGTAACCAAAGTGATTTGACTTCCGGAACGATGAATGTCATAACGCCCACTAATATTCAATCAGCATCCCTCAGCGGGTCTACAAGACTTATGGTAAGCGACAATCCCGAGACTCTTAATAGTACAACCTTTAATATGTCAAAAGGAACCCTGTGGCATGATTATGTCAACACCTCTGAAGCTGCCGTACATCACAGGGTATTTGGCTGGCATGTTAATAGTACCGGCGGCACGATTAAGTTAGGGCTTACAATACAGAACCTGTCCTCAACAAACTCCATTGAGCTACAAAATGTGGAACGGGCAAAGAGATCTACAAATAATGGCTCACAGTATATTACCTATGTCGGACAGTGTTTGGCGAAATCTTGCCTGGGCGGTACGCTAGACACTATAAAGCCTGTGGATAAGCAAATCGGTCAGCAGCAGGTAGGTTTAGTTGAAGCATATGATGTTCCAAATGGATATTTGATAGGCTTCCTATTTGAGTTTACTATATCGCGCTACTCCGGATCAGGCAATATTAACTACCGTATCCGTACAGTGGCAAGCAAAAGCACAAGTGATGACTTAAGGAATATAACAAGCAACCCTGTACCTCAAGATAGCAAACACTCAAGGGGAAGCTGGCCACAGGCAGACATCATTGGGACAACCCCCACATATACCATAGGCCAAACATCCTCGACAAGTATCTCAACACAATCAATTGATAAACTATTAACCGCATCATCCAGCTATGACAGCTCCAATGCCCTCGACAATACCGGTCAATACGGTGCAACATACCTGGTGCAGGTCCCGATTAAAAACAACACGAGTAATACAAGAACTGTCCGCATAAGGGTTAATCCCCGGGGTGGAGACTATGCAGGAGCAGTCAGAATACCTGACGGAAGCACCTATGGTATACCACTGCTCAGAACATCAGACCCAAACGTCGCTCATGTAATGGACTACAAAGCTTCTTCCGGGTTGGCCACTGTAAAGTTTACTGTAATGCATGCCGGCAACTCCAGCACACCACTGGCCATCTATTTAACTACAATTTAATATAAAAATAAGGGAGAGGTACCTCTCCCTTAACACTATGGGCATAATGCACTTATTTAATATCTTTTGATGAAATTATATCCTCGCTATCCAATAGCCATTGACCATTCTGATTAACTACATGATAGTTCTTTATATAATGTGTACTAACTGGTGGAGCAACCATCGAATCAACCCAAGTATACTTCGCATTAACTATTATCTCATCAGGGCTCTTAGTTTCACACCCCATAATGGCAACATCTTTTATCTTATTCAATGTATAACCACGCATAGGTCTAAAGACCTTTGCATCAATGCCATAACCACTGTCTATAGCTTCCGGAGTGAGAACGCCTTCATAGTCCTCATCAGAATATCCAACATCTCCAACTATATTGACCTCATCATATACTCCATCACTTATAGCGTTGCTGAGTAAAGAGAGATATTTTTCTACCTGCTTTACAGCCTGTATTTCATCCTTGCTTCTTTGTGTTATATTTACTGTCCTGCTGCTAGAGTCCCACTTGACCGAAGCATTCAAACCTTCCGAGATAAACCTCACAGGGGCCAGCGTCCTGCCTCTTACTATCCTAGCTGGTACATCAAGCTTTATCTTAGAGTTATTTTTATATGCCGTCTTGCTGCCTGCAGTCAGCTTTAATGTGTCGCTGTCCTTCTTTATGGTTACCGTGCCGGAAGAACCGTTCCAGCTTATCGTAGCACCCATTGCACTTGCAATGGACCTTATCGGCACTAGTACCCTGCCGCTGGAGAGGACAGGCTGCACATCGAACTTAATATTTTGCCCATTGAGCTTTACTCTAATAGGGCCAGCTGCCATAATGCCGCTTGGCATTGCAGCTACCATCAATGTTACAAGCAATAGAAGAGATATACATCTTTTCTTCATTATAGAACCCTCCTTTGTAATTATTATATCATAGGGCATATTCATGTCAAACTATTAAAAGCTATCTTATAAAACAAATTTCCACGAAATATATGCTTCTTAATATTTATTATAAAGCCTAGCTATAAAGTCATAATAATCTTTATTAAAAATCATAATCAAACAAAAAATTCAATATATGTTATAATAAGGTAAATGATAATGTTTTGATAGCTGGTTTAATCAAAATTTCTGCATAATTAGTGTTACCAGAGAAGTTTAAAACTTTACTCTGTGGAGGTAACTTAAAATGAACAAAAAACCGAAACTCCGAGAACTGATTTATTTAGCAAAATGCGGTAACAAAGAGGCAATGAAAAAGGTCGTCAAACGATTCATTCCGATCATTAATAAATATTGTCACGAACTAAGAGAACTAAGATATGAAGATACCCGCTCTAGCTTGGTGACTTGGATTATAGAAGCTGTTTATCGCTACCAGCCAAATACTACATGGGGTAAAGATGAACTAGCCCGGTATTTATCATCCAGAAAATATTAGTAGTGCATAATTTTAGTTTCTTAGACAATGAATTAAGTTATGTTACAAAAGGGGAAGGAGATTGATAGTTATGTCCTCTATATCCAATGTATATGATGATGCCCAAATTGTATCATGGTTTTTAACCGGTTTATATCATGAAACTATCCGGCTGTCAAAGAAAAATAGAAAGCGCAAAAAACATGAATTATTAACTCTCAACACCCGGATTAGCCAAAATAATAAAGATGAGTATACAGAGAAGATAGACACTTTAGCCTCAACTGAAAACATTGATTCCGAAGTAGAGAGTTGTTTATTCTTTAATGAAGTTCTTTCATTGCTTACCCCGAAGCAAACTAGGGTAATTAAGTTAATAATCCTTGATGGATACACAGAAAAGGAGGTAGCCAAAGGTTTGAAGATTTCACAACCTGCAGTGCACAAAATAAAAAAAAGAGCATTAAAAAAGCTAAAAGAATATCTTACTATAAATCCCTTATAATTGCTATAGAATTTGGCTCATGTAATGGACTACAAAGCTTCTTCCGGGTTGGCCACTGTAAAGTTTAC